>Ga0213920_1000092_pt1 | contig 97868 bp, 136 predicted proteins | sample McNCre1117MG_FD_161054 | JGI IMG/M metagenome (GOLD analysis project Ga0213920, IMG submission 161054) | Freshwater microbial communities from McNutts Creek, Athens, Georgia, United States - 11-17 MG | ecosystem: Environmental > Aquatic > Freshwater > Creek | place: USA: Georgia | collected...
TAGTCGGCACTGCTGCTGCCAACATAATCGCACAAGGTGTGCATGAAGTTCCAGGAGACATGCCTGCTCATGATTGGCTAGAGAATGCATGGAAACCCTCTGCACGAGACCGAATCGATGCTCTGCGAACCCCCCAAGTGCTGCAAGAAAACCACCCTATCGATGTTGCTGCTACTTTAAGCCATGAAAATCTTAATTATCTTAGAGGTCGTGCTAGGGAAGCCACGCCACAACACGAGTCAAATAGAAAAACTACGACATACCAGTATTCCAATTCAAAGCCAGACCCAGATGACATTAAAGCAGCGGTAGAGGCTCGGCATGGACGACCAACACTAGATTTAATCGGCACATCTGGCGTATGGACTGGAGATGAAGAGACAGATGAAAAGGCTACTCTGCCTGCTCCAAAACCTACTTTGCCATTAGACCTAAATCCATACGAGCGAGTAAAGCGTATTACTGACCCAATGGGTCGACGCAGTTATGTACAGGGAGATTAAAGATGCCATACAACGTTGAACCTTTACGCCAACAAGGCTACACAGCAGCGGCATTAACTGCCAGTGGTTTTGCCAAGGTATGTGAACATGGCAACTGGATGCACACTCCTAATAACGCCCCACTGCCTGCACACGATGCTGGGTACCACAATCCAGACCGTAATGGTATTGGTGGGTATTACCCAGACGTAAATGGTAGTCATGGTCAAGGTGACCTAAGATTTGACCAATTCCATGAAAAAGATTTAACTGCTCGTGGTTATGATACTGATGAAATAATTGGTCATCTATTGACTACAAACGGCAACGTGAGCATGTGCCCTCACGGTGGCGTAGTACCTAACGGTAGCGGTAGTTGCGGTCCTGGTTCCCATGAACCGCATTTTATGCGTGGCGTAGAACGTAACATGAGTTGGTCTGAAAATGAAGACGCATTAACTGACCGTGACTCTGAGTGGCGAGGACACTACACCTGGAACCATGGAGACGAAGAAGATGACGCCAGTGGTTGGGGTAGAAGCCCACGTAGTGAAGAAGAATTGATTCGTCAAGAACCCGAACGTGTAGCAGGTATACGAGACCGTATTGATAAAGTCATGGCTCTTAACAACAGCCCAAGAGTTCAAAACAGTGATTACACGGCACACGCTTTTCCTGCTGGTGAATTCTATGACAAATACTCTGTTGATGATAGAAGTCCTGAACAAGCCTCTCATGATGGCATGTACGGTGGTACTCACACTGTAATTGGTTACCACAAGGGCACTGCTGTTGGAAGACTGACTTATGACTCTGAAGGTCACGTTGGTGGTTGGTACATCGACCACAAACATCAAAAAGGACCAGTAAGCATAAAAATGCTTGCCGCAGCACACCAGCATCTTTTGGATTTAGGTAACCCTATTGGGATGCTTAAATCGGACACAACATCTTCAAACTCTGCTGCCGTAATTAGAAAAATTGACCCTAACAGCACCTATTTAAGACAAGGCGGTGCAAACAGTGGTTGGAATGATGACACTGAATGGGACCCAAGGAGGAGTGACGAGGGTATACACCCGATGCTTCCAGAGCACACAGAGCGTCGTTCTAGGGGAGAATGGCAAGATTTAAGTGAAACCACAGGATTAAACATCCATGAACTTCACGCAATTAGTCCAGATGAGACTAACCGACAAAAAGCAGACCTAGATAGAGTTAGCGATGAAGCGGCAGACATTCACCAGGCTTACAAAGATGTAGTAAAAAGTCGAGAAAAACAAGCAGAATTAAAACTAAAGACCGAAACTAGAGATGCTATCCCTTCAAGAATTGCTCAGTTCTCTATTCCAGCAGGGTATTTAGGTGACACGGCTAATCTTGAAACTCAAATGCCTGAAAATGTGGCTGACACAATAGGTCAGCCCAACCCTCACCAACCTGCTTGGAGAAGGAATACTTTTGCTAGTGCTGGCTTAGATACGCTGGCATCAGCAAATGACCTTACAACTACTGTTGATTTGACAAGACGGCAGATAGCCACAACTCGCTTTAGAAGTTCTGAGCATCAACGCCGAAATCAAATGGACGCCGACATCAGACGTGGGGCTAACCCTGACGAAGAACTAATGAAAAGAGTTAGTGCAGATTCTTCAGGAGTTTGGACAGGCGAAGAAGACACTCCTGTGCAAAAAAGCCCAGAAGAACGTGCTCGTGCACTAATGGGCATTCCTAGACATAGAAGAGAGTTCTAATGTCAGTAGCCAAAGCAGGTATTCGCAGTACCGCAGAAGCCTATGCTTACGAAACAATTAGGGGTAACAAGCGTGCCAAGCAGATTGCCAAAGCAAAAACTCCTATTGCCCCCATAAGGCAAGCCATGATTGAGCATGAGATAAAAAGACCAAATGATACTAGGCGTTCATCGGTACACAACGCTATTCAGTTCGCTAAATTTATGAACGTGCCTAAACCAGAAATGGTTAAAACACTTTATGGCGGTCTTATACGTGGAGCCGTAAACGGCATTAAAGACAACTGGTCAGAAAGATAATCATGGGTTTAAAAAGAGTAATTCCTGACGGAATGACACAAACTGCGTTCATTAAGCAAAGGGCACAGGAAGTACCTGATTTTGATTGGAAAGAGCACGACAGATTAATTGGCAAGGCTGGTTCTACTCCATTGTTCATGTCTGCAAGAGAAATCCTAACCACTCATAACCTTTTAGAAGACCAAGGGGTAAGATTTGGTACGCCTAATAGAAAAGACATTATTGAAAGAAAAACCGCAGAGAGTATTTACAATCCCGATAATGCTGTAGGTTCAGACCTTGGTAGCGGTAGAGCAGGTGGTTTAGCCGACAGCATCACTAAAAACGGCTATGACTGGAGTAGACCTATTCCACTAGCAGTTAAAGGTGTTGACCACTCTAATGACGCCCATACACAAATGCTGCAGAAAAAAATGACTCCTATGGTAGTTAATGGTCATCACAGATTGGCTTACATGTGGACATTCCACCCAGATGAGCCTATGCCTGTCGACATTGCAAACTACAATCACATCTTCCTTCCAAAAGAAGACCATGTCATAAACGACGTGTACTTTGGGCATGACACTCCAGAAGCGGCAATAGCCAGCCATAAAGAATACCTAGCAAGAGCAAGAAGACCAGATGACAGAGAATAGACCAAGACCATTACAGGTAACTGTCCATGTGGCAGGTAGAGATGGCAAAATCAAAGGTACTCCGCTACCTATTGCTAATCCAGGACAGCATGAAGAGGCTGTTTTAATTAGTCAACGTGCAAAAGAAGTCCCTGACTTTGACCAAGCAGAGCACGACCGCATCTTCCAGAAGCGTATGGTTAATGGAGTTCCACACTGGACTGCTCCACACCAGATGACTGCTCGTGAGATACTTTCTACTCACCGTCTTGAAGGTGACGAGAGTGTGCCTCGAAGCGAGGTATACGAAGAAAAGATGAATGACCTTCAAGTACCTAAGTACCTCAAAAGCACAATGCGACCATACGACCTAGATTGGCACAATAGAGTTACAGCAGTCAACATGGACTCTACTTATGGTTCTGGCACTGGTGCTGGTATTGACGACAACATTACTCATCATGGTTACGACTGGTCTAAACCAGTTCAACTTTCTACTTTAGGTGTTCATCCGTCTCAACTTTATGACATGTCTATTGCTGACCAACCACGACTAGCAAATGGTGGTCACCGTGTAATGTGGATGTTTACCCACCACCCAGATGTGCCAATTCCTGTTGATACAGAGCCTCGTCGTTCAGGCATGGGTATTACACCAAGTCACCACATAACCAACATAAATGCCATGAGTGATGCGGCAAATAACGGTTTAAAGCCAGATGACGTTGCAAAGATGAAAGATGCTCAAGCACAAGAAGAGAGCGAAAGAGTTGAGAATTGGCGTGGTTCAATGGCAGCCGCATACCCTGAGAAGTACGGCTCCTTGCCAAAAGACTAACTCAGCAGTAGCCTTAGAGCATGATTACAGTCACGCTCACTGAAGCCGAAATTCGTCGTTGTACTTATCTAGCCGTTGAAAGATGGCTCCAGAAGATGGATAGTGAAGACAAAGAGTCTTACGCTATCGGTCGGAAGAATAAGTACCTAGAGCATGACCTTGTTAATTCAGTTCGTGCGAACATCTCCGAGTGGGCAGTAGCCAGACATTACGCCCTGTCATGGAATGGTGGATTTACTTATCCAAACAGTGAGCATGGTCGTCGTCGCTATCTGCCAGATGTGGGCACTAATCTTGAGGTTCGTACCCGTAGAACTGGTGGTGAGTTTGCTTTCTGGGAGTATGAGGTCAATAAAGAAGGCTACGCAGTATTTACCGAAGTAGTTGATGACGAGAACTTCAAAGAGGTCCGTATTGTGGGCTGGTTGCCCATTGAAGACTGTGGCAAGAAGGAATACTGGGATAGCGGTAATAAACGGTTCTATGTCCCTACAGAGGCTTTGAACAACCCAGAAAGTCTATTTGAATGACCGCCATTAAACCTTTTGTCATGTACGAAACCAAAATCAAAGATTTTACCCTCAACCTAGAGGATGGGCGGTCTTTCTGGTTCCCAGAGACCCTATCTAATGGTCGTTCTAGTTACATCGCTTTTGAATGGCTTGTTCGGGAATTAGCCGAGTTGTACAAGGCTAAAACCACAAAGAATGACCATGTAGATACTGTCGAACGTTTGTACGAACAAAAAGCCTATCTAGACCCATCCGTAGACCCTAAGAATACGCATGACCGTTTTGAGGTATGCCCATCATCTGCCCAAGGTATGAATAACGTTGGTCCAACAATTAAAGCCCTACTAGACGATGGTGATTACCACACTGCCTATGAAATCTGTGTAGAGAGTGGTTATGGGCTAAATGACTTCTATGTGTTTACCAATACTCGTCAATTTGACGTGTCTGTGCCATTCAGGTTTTTTATAGTTCCTACGGAGACCCTTCTGGAGCATCTAGACAAAGAAGACCCTAGATACATCTCCAGAAGCACCTTATTAAGCCTTATTACTGAAACTAAACAGATTTAGTTTGTATAGACAACCTGTATAGACATTGTTAAAATCTATACAGGTACGCCAATTGGGTACCGTAAACAATAGTCTGCCTTATGGAGACTTTGCCAGATGGCAGACGCTTATCTACGTCTAAGGAGTAGAAAATGCACATTAACGTACCAGAACCCTGGGACAAACATAAGCCCCCTTATCCATGGGGTCCAGACATCCACAAAGACAGTTACCAAAAGTGGCAGCAAGAAAAGCCAAAGGTACTCACTATTGCGGATTTATTCCCTCGCCTAGACCGCCTCTCCATAGGCTGGTCTCCACTTCTTGACCAACTCAAGGAGATTACCTCTACAAAGCCAACTTATCCTCCATACGACATTGTGTCGCTAAAGGATGACGTCAACCTGCTCAACGTGGCAGTAGCAGGCTTTACCAAGGATGAAATCACTGTAACTGTCCAAGACTCTGTTTTGACCATCGAAGGTCGTCAGAATGATAAGCAGAAGGGTGAAGTTGTCTACCAGGGCATCGCAACCCGTGACTTCAAGTTATCTTTGGCAGTAGCCGAATACTGGGAAGTTACCAAGGCTAACCTTGAAAACGGTATGCTAACTATCCAGTTTAAGAAAGAACTGCCTGAAGAAAAGAAACCAAAAGTCATCGACATCAAGTAAACTAGTTACACCTCCCCTTTGCCTATGGCTTAGGGCACCAACCCTTTGGGGTTGCGTTTAAAACTGCTGCGGCTTGGCAACACGGACCGCAGGGTAAACGCCACCTAATGTTTCGTCATTAGGGAATGTTGCAGGACTGGTTAGCCCCTGGGCTAAAGTCAACTCTCGAAGTTGGTAGTGCAAATCTACACAGTCCACTGGTGTGTTTCGCCATCGCAAGAAAACGTAGACCGCCCGCCAGAGCGTATCTGGCACTATGGTTCTAAGTGTTACGGTAGCACGGCGGTCTCCAACACCGTTAGCCTAGGTTCGACTCCTAGAGAATCAGCGACTATACTAACCATAAGGAGAACTATGCCATCATTTACTTTTATTTGTGATAACTGTGGGGTTACCCAAACAATCACTGCCCAATTAAACGAAGAAATAAAACCACCTCATTGTGGCGTATGTGACTTGGACATGCGTAAAATGTTTAAAGTCGGTGCCGTAACTTTTAAAGGTGGGGGCTGGGGAGGCAGTAGCCAATGATTCCAAAAAAAATTACTATAGGCACCCAGACCTGGGCAGTAGTCGAACATACCTCTAAAGAAGATGGCATGCTCTATGAGGATAACTACGGGTATACCTTAGAACGCATGAACATGATTGTTCTAGACAAAGAAGCCTCTGAAAGCCGTAAGCGTCAGGTACTGATGCACGAGATTCTTCATGCCATCCGTTTCACTTTCTTTACTGGAAGTAAGATGGCTCCCAAGTTAAACTTTGAGGATACAGAGCACTATTTCATTGGAATGTATGAAGAAACCCTTCTGATGGTGCTAAAAGACAACCCAGACCTAGTTAATTATTTTTTGAATTAACAGGTTTATCTACCCCAAAAACCATGTTAGGGTAGTACACATAACTTAATAGAGTGTCACTTCGACAATAAACGACCAAGTACTAACGCAAGGAAAGGTAGGTCGCTAAATGAAAAAGTACGTAATAATAGCCAGCATACTTGTCACACTTGCTGGTTGTTCTGCATCTACGGCAACTGCTGTAGATAAGGACATACAAGTAACAAAGCAACATCAAGTAAAGCCACTAGCCCTAGTTCAAACAGCAAAAGCACATCGCAATGCTGCTCGAATGAAGGAAGTGGTCAACTACCTAAAAACACGTGTAGGAAGAACTTCTTATGTGTTTTCAGGTGCCAGTCCTCGTGGATGGGACTGTTCAGGTCTAGTTAGATGGACTTATGAACGATTCGGTATTGAACTACCACATTCAGCAAATAAGCAAGGGCATCTAGGTAAACGGGTTCACAAACCTAAACTAGGTGACATTGTAGTGTTTGCTTACAATGGTTCTACTAATTTCTATCATGCCGCTATTTACATTGGCAATGGCAAAATAATTAACGCACACTATGGAGCCCACGCTACTATCATCCAACCTTTGACTGACTATGCAAATGGTCAAATAAGGTTTGTGAGAGTAATCCCGACTCTATAGGCAGTAGCCCCATCAGTTTAGGCTGGTGGGGCTTCTTCTTTATGCCATACTGTTGGTATGTGTATTGAATGTTGCAGTGAACAAATCCAAGGCTCGCTTACTAAGGCTGGAGCAGGGGCTATGAGCACCAAGTTTGAAGGTGCTGGAGAAAGCACCGTTGAGTATGGCGAGAAGAGCAGTGCCGAATAATGGCTCCATTAAGTCCACAGTTCCAACACTCCAGAGGTCTATACACAGAACCTAGATGGAGTTACGGTCAATACGTAGTTGGTCCAAACTCCGACTTGCCGAGAAGGGAAAAGTAATGCCAGGAATTCCTAGCGGAGAAGATGCCGCTCCAGTAGACCCAACTTTGTTCTCTTACATAACCTATGAGGATAACGAAGAGGAAGATGAAGATGCAGGCGAGTGACCTACTTAGTCTCCAACTTCGTGAAGCAGCAATGCGACGCAGTAGCCGTGACATCCCAGAACCTGGGTATTCAGGTACAGGCTATTGGTGGAGGAACTATCCTGCTTATGTTGGTGGCTTAGGAGATTACAACGCAGCCGCCTCATCTACTGGCGGTAATCTTGAAGCAATACAAGCAACATCAACTCTAGGCTCCGAGGCAGTAGCCAAGGACGCAGGTATTGATGATGTACCTACTGGACAATCAGTTGGTGGCACAGCAGCGTCCTAGTTCACGGTGCTTTTTTACTGCTTAGGCAGTATCCTATTTTTTGTAAAACAATTCATTACCTCACTTGTTCACAATCTGTACTCTCCATTCAAGTTAGAGGAAAAGAAATGAAACTTACTGGAAATGTCCTTCTTAGAATTTTGGCGACGTTTGTTGCGTCCGCTCTTGGTGTTATCGGTGCTGGTAGCCTCGGTGGGGTTGCTCCTGCTACTGCTGCTCTCGTTGGTGGTATTTTGGCTGTAGCCAAAGTAATTGAACGCCTATCCATTGCCTTCCTAGAAGATGGCAAACTATCTAACGCTGAAATCAATGCTGCCTTCCAGCAGTCTGTTCAGTTGAAGAACGTCAAAGAAGAAGAGCCGAAGAAGTAATGAAGGGTCTGCGTAAATTCGCAGCACTATTCGTTCCCCTCACAACGCTATTTCTTCTATTTGGCTTGTCCAGCCCTGCTATGGCTGACAGCACAACTGACTATAACCAAAAGGTTGCTGAAGCACAGGCAAAGGTACAAGACCTTCAGAATCAGTTAAACAATGCACAGGCTAACCTAGACAGTTGGACTAACTCGTCTAACTCTCAGGCTGACCTTATTAACTCTGCCCAGACTGCCGCTACCGAAGCAAAAGACGCTTTAGAGGCTGCTGTGTCTGATTACAATAGTAAAAAGGCTGATTACGATGCAGCGTTTGCTGATGTTCAGGCTGCTGAAGCAGTAGTCGCTCAGGCAGTAGCCGCAGTAAATGCTGCTGCTGATGTTGTGGATTCTACTTATGATTCTTACGCAGTAGCCCAGCAAAACGCTGATAATGCTCAGGCAGTTATGAATCAGGCTAAAAATGACTATGACACCAAGTTAATCAACGCTGGTGGTCAAGGCAGTAGTGCAGGTTTGAAGGTAGATGTCTACACAGGTATCGGTCGTTATGGAAACCCTCCACAAAAGTCAGATACTGTTTACACCAAGTGTAAGACAACTACTGTAAGCAACATTGACCTTAACTGGGGTGGCGGTGACATTCTAGGTTGTGGTTCTGATTACATCATGCTTCACTACAAGGGTTACATCACATACCCAACAACCACTAAAGTTTACTTCCAGGCTCCTGCTGATGACGGTTTCTACATGTCTATCAATGGAACTCAGGTAATTAACGACTGGTCACTAAAAGGTTGTGGAGCAAACTCCACAGGACTGTTCTCCTTTACGGGAGGTAAGTCATACGCTATTGACGCTTGGTTCTACGAATGGACTGGCGGTGCTTGTTCTAGCCTTTACTACAAACCTCTTAATGGAGGTTCCTACGCAGTAGCCCCAGCGTCCTTCTTTACACAGGACGCAGTAGTCACCATGATTAAAGACCCAGCATTGCTTGCTGTATTAAACGCTAAGACCGCTCTTTATGTTCAGGCAGTAGCCGCTGAAGAACAGGCAGGCGTGGTCTATGGAGATGCTTGTGATGTCTATGATGGAGCAAATGTCGCTTATGGATACGCTGGAACTTCATTGGCAAATAAACACGCTATTTTGGTTCCGCTAGAATCCGTTATGAGTAATGCTGAATCTAACTGGCAAAACAGAAGTGATGACAAAGTAGTTGCTGACGCTAACTTGCGTGACCTAAAGGCTGAATACAGTAGCACTTTTGCTGCCATTGAGTCTGCGGCACAGCAGGTAGATGACCTAGAAGCCAGAGTTGCTCAAGCAAAAGTGGACCTAGCAAACATTCCAAAACCTACTGCTGCGGATAAGCGTAAACCAAAGAAGAATAACCCAAAGTATTTTGCTGATGGTGCATACATTCCTAGACAAGTGTTCTTAATAAATTTAAAATAATACCCCCAAAGGAGTTTCACAACGATAATCCAGTTGCGGGAATTCCACTGTTGGGGGCAGCATTTCAAGGATTAGCAGACGCATTTAATGCTCTAGGTAACATTGGTGCAGATTTGCCACCCGCTGTGCGAGAAAAAGCACAAAAGGTAGTTATTTCCGCAATTATCGTTACACAAGTAGCAACACAGGCTGCAACTATGGCTGCTAGTAGTGCAGCAAGTGCGGCATCAAGTTCATCAGGCTCTAGCCGAAGGAAAGAAAAGTGAAGTTTCTAAACGATTTAATCGGACAAATCTGGACATTACTCGGTATGTTCGTAGCATGGATTGTACTAGAAGGCTCTGCTAAGGCAGTAGTCGGCTGGTGCATCATCGTGTCATTAGTTATCTGGATGGCTACGTTTCCACTGCGAAATAAAGATGAATAAGAGACAATAGTAATAATCACCCGAAAGGATTATCATGCCAGAAGCAATTTACAAAGAACCATTCCCTAAAGCAAAGCGTGGCGATGGGTTCAAAAACATGGCTAGTTACCGTACACACCCACACCGTGGTGTTGACTGGTCAGTTCCGTCACACAGCCCAATTCATGCAATCACTGGTGGAACCATCATGGTTGAAAAGTGGACAGATGTTCTAGGTAACATCGTTATCCAATCAACCTATGACGGTCACTTCCTTCTATACGCACACCTAGCAAAGCCAAGCCCACTTAAGGTAGGCGACAAGGTAGTTGCTGGAGTTACCGTTATTGGTGAAGTAGGTGGCGGTAAGGACACGCCTAGCGGTACAGCCAGTACAGGCTCGCACCTCCACGTCACATACGGAACAGTTCAGGACCTAGTTTCTGCTGATTTGAGCAAACTAAACGACTTGTTTGCAGTATTGGACAAGAAGTAACAAATTGATTGAGCGTCAACCCCTAGCACCAAACAATCGTCAAGGCAGTAGCCTTCAACGTGAGTTTCGTGTTTCAGGGGTTACGCATCAACCAGTCAAATCAAATGAAGCACCAAGCATTCGTACATGGGCTCGTCGTGGACGACCTACTGGCGAAGGCTTTGGTGGCGGAAACAGAGTAGGCAGATAACATGGACCAAGTTGTTATTTACTGGGCTGCTGGCGTTATTACTGTCGGTACAGCATTGGGCATGTTATGGAGGCTCCTTAAGCCACTTTGCGATAGGCTCCATGTCGTTATGGACAACTGGGATGCTTTCATGAGAGATTGGTCAGGAGAACCCGCTGCTCCTGGTCGTTCAGCAGTTCCAGGTGTTATGGAGCGATTAAACCGTATTGACGGAGAATTAAAGCGTAATGGAGGTTCCTCCATGAAAGACGCCATCAATCGAATTGAAAAGAAACTTACACAAATAGATGCTCGTCTTGAAGAAGGCAGTGAACGATTTGAAGTACTAGAGGAAAAGGTAAAGTAATGCCTGAAGGCGGAATACACGCAGGTCCAGAACCAGGTCGGTTTTTAAAACCTGGAGAGTATAAATCCAAAGGAGCAGCAGGTAAAAGCGTAATTGCTAAAGCAACCGTTGGTCTTTCTAAGACAGTAACTCCAGGTAAAAAAGAAGCATCTGGTACAGCCACAGGCAGTAGTCCAGCACCTGCAGCAGCACCTGCGGCTAAACCAACTAGGGGTCGTAAACCAAAAGCAACCGCTGCTCCAGCAGCAGGTCCAAACCATCCAGGGGTTAGCACTGCTACAAATGGTACTGGCGAAGGTTCTTCAGAAGGTAAGCCATTAGGTCGCTTTCAAGCCGCAGCATTGGGCAAGATTAACAACGTTATGGAGCATCCTTTTTTCAAGGCTGTTTCAGAAAAAGCAGCAAGCGATAGGCAAGCCGTTGCTGATGCTGAAGCAGCAAAAAAGCAAGAGGCAGCAGATGCTGAAGCATCCAAAAACCAGCAATGGTATGACCGCCAGAATCACGCCCACAAAAACCTAACTGAAAGAATGAGCCTTCAGGCAAAGTTAGCAGAGGAAAAGGCTGCTGCTGCTCATGCTAGAAAACTAGAACTTCTTAATTCAAGACAACAAGCAGGTGCTAAACCCGTTGTTGCTCCAACTGCTGGTTCGTCTCCGTTCTCTCCAGGAAGCAAAGGAACTCTAGACTTAGGCACTATGACTGGTGGAACTGCTGCTGCACCTGCTGCGGCACCTGTTGCTGAACCTGCTGCAAAACCAGCCAGAGGTCGTAAACCAAAAGCCGCTGCCCCTGCAGAGACACCAGTAGAAACTCCTGCTACTCCTGCACCTGCAAATAAACCTGCAAGAGGTAAAGCCGCAGTTAAACCTGGAACACCAAGTACTGGTGGCATCATGAGTAAGTTTGATGCCAGTCGTTAAAAACTATTTTTACTCTTTAGGCTTACAAATCAACGCAAATAAGGCAACCTTTTACTGTGACGAAAGTTACAACGTTTTAAACGGAGAGGTAGGTATTAACTAGTGCCTATTATTCGTAAATTTGCCATTCAGGGGCATGCCGTCCCTAGTGGTCCAACTAGTCCTCGTGGACCGTTTCCTCCTGAAGTTCTGGCACAGAACCCAAGAGCATACGAACCACAAGCAGCCGACTCCTTACACGTTGCACTAGATGATGTCCGCATGTTTCAATGTAAGATGTGCGGCGAAATCCTCTACGAGGACGAACTCAACAATCATGATTGCGAAAGCGAGAAATAAATTATGCCATCTAATAGCGGCAAACCCCTAGACAGTGCTGGAAACCTACAAGTAGATTTCGTATGGGGTAACTTTGCTCCACAGCCAAACGATGTTCGCACAGTGGCATCGGACACTAACGTATCAACTTCAACAGCAACTGCTGCCGACCTTGTAGACGCCACCAAGAAGCGTATTGTTCCTTCTAAGGACAACCACGACAACATTCTTGCTGGTTGGAACGGGTACCCATCTTTCACTGGAAATGACTATGGAAGTTACAGCCGTGCCACAAACGGTACTGCAGTTACCAATACTCAGCAATACACCTATACTCCACAAGTAACCGTTCCAAAGGTTGATGGTCTAACCGACGTTAACGCTAAGGATGCTTTGCGTGACAATGGTTCTACTGGAACTATTACTGGTACTGTATTGGCTGCTGGTTCTTCTGCAGGTGGTCGTGTACAGATTATTGAAGCGGCACGTGCTGCTGGTGTTGCAGGTACAGTAACCCTTAAAGGTACAGCCCACGGCTTTACAACTGGTGACTATGTAGCCGTTTACGGTCTAACCAGCACAGTAGCCACACTAAATGGTGTCTACGGTCCGATTACTGCTTCTACTGACACATTTACCTTTGCTCACACCAACACCGTTTCTGGTGCAATTACTAACGTAACAAGCATCACTGGTGCTTATGCTGTAGTAGTTTCTAAGAGCATTGCAACCACTGTTAGCGGTGCACTTGCTGCTGGTGTATTCTCGCTAGTCGCTGCATCAACAACACAGGTAACTGTTGGTATGACTGTGACTGGTACTGGTTTTGCTACTGGAACAACTGTTCAGTATCTAAACGGTACAACTGTTGGTCTATCACTACCTACCACTGCTGCTATTGCTAACGGTGCTTCTGTAACATTTGCAAGCGTTCCTACTCAGGCAGTAGCCGCTAGAACTGTTGCTTACTCAGGTACTGCAACTGCAGGTACTGCAACTGTAAACACTGTTGCTGCTCACGGTCTAAACGTAGGTGACTCAGTTAGCGTTATTGGTTCTACTGTCTTGGCTGCTACTACTGGTATTGTTGCTTCTGCAGCAACTTCTTTGGTAGTTGCTGACGCAACCAACATTGCTGCTTCAGCAATTGTTACTGGTCCTGGTATTACACCTGGAACTACCGTTAGCGGTTCTCCAACAGGTACTGCCGTTACTCTAAGCGGTAACAGCACTGCAGCCCTAGTTGCTCAGTCAGTAGTTACCACTGGTACTGCTACTTCTGGTTCAACTACACTGACTATCCCAACAGGTACTGGTGTAAACGTTGCTACCAACACTGCTAATGGTCACCTAGTGACTGGTGTCGGTATCCCTGACGGTACTTACGTATCATCTGGTGGTGGAACTACCTCAATCACTTTGAGCAAGGCTACTACTTTGGCTCTAAGCACTACCGCAGTAACCTTTAGCCTTGCTAAGTTTGCTTCAGGTACCGCAGGTTCAACCAGCCTAACTGTAGACAACAACACTGCTTTGGTTGTTGGTCAGACTGTTGTTGGTGCTGGTATCCTTGATGGAACTATCATCACTGCAATTAGCGGAACAACCGTTACCCTAAGTCAGGCTGCATTTGGTACCTTCTCAAGCAAGTTAGTTACTTTCAAGAACCTACTTACTTTTGGTACTGTTGCAACCTCTAAGTTGAACAACGCAGTTACCAGCAACATTGTAACTTCAGTTCTAGTTACTGCTGTTCCAAGCACTACTTCATTCCAGTATGCTTTGACTGGTCTAACTAGTGCGGCTACATTTGCTGCTGCAAGCGACAACTATGTAGTCACCTCAGCAACTTCAACTGCTGCTGGTGTAACTCTAAACGTTGCTTCTGGTACAGGTGTGGCTGGTATGGTTGGTGCAATCGTAACTGGTGCAGGTATCCCTGATGGTACATTCGTTACTGCTCGTTCAACCGATGCATTGACACTAAGCAAGGCTCTAACTGCTGACCCAGGTGCTACACCACTAGTGTTCTACCCAGCATCAGTTGTTCCAGGTATTCGTACCAACACTGTCGTAATTGGTAGCCAGAACGTTAGCGGAGCACAGGCGGGTTCAACAACAGTTACATACAACCTATACAACTAAAAAACTAACAACAGGGCAGTACCATGGCTAGAGGTAGAACTCAGGGTCGAATACCCCATTCGTCTCCATCTGCACAAGAACTGCAGAACCGCAACGACTCACGTGTGGGTCGTGGCGGTGGCTTTGGTATTAGCAAAAGGTCTGCCGATGAGCAGTATAAAAAACTTTTGCAAGGGGGAGCAGAGGGTGTCGCTGCTCCCCTTCCCCTGCCTTCTCGCTATGGCAAGAATGCTAAGACGGGTCTCTTTGTAGAGAGCCTTGCTATTTTCAATGATGAAGTTGAAAAAGCAGCAGGTATGGGCTATGACGTCACTGCTGGCGAATACTTAAACTACGACGCTAACGGTGAGTTAACCGTCCCTAATTACACCAACTTTGCAGCGGATGCTCGTGTTGGTGCAGACATGGAGAGCCCTGCTCCCATCACAATCCGCCCAACATCTTCTTCCAACCCAAGACGTCCACGCACCGTGGCTGCTGGATACGACCCTGCTCGTAGAGTTCTTACAGTCGTTTTCCGTGATAGTACGTTCTACAACTACTATGATGTAACTCCGCACATGTGGGAATCTTTCCGTGGTTCTTGGTCTAAAGGTTGGTACATCAAGCGTTGGCTAGACAAGAAACCTCGTGGCATGGCAGACATGTCTTACGCTTCAGCCAGAGCACAAGAAGAACTTTACAGAACCGCTAGAACTAACCAGATTCTGTTTGATGCTACTCAAGACTATAGAACTCCAGCAGCGGCTAGACGTCAAAGGAAGTTTGAACGTGATACCATTGCAGAAGCAAACAGGCGAGCAAAAGCAGGTAAGAACCCTGCTACTGCTGGTAAGGCTCATCGACCGCATAAACCATAGGAATACATGCCCAAGGTACACGAAATCGGAAAAACTCGGTTTATACAAGTAATTGATTTCCCAGTTAAATGGGGATGGAAAATAGTGGTACGTGGTTGGACTCAAGAAATTGAAGAGCCTTTTCGAATTGCTACTCCAGTAATCTTTAGACTACCGCTCCATAAGGCGATTGTTTTTGGCAAGTGGAATGGTCAACAAGAAGATGAAGAATCGGCACTCAATAACGCAATGCAAGGACGGCTACTAACTTATGAAGATTTTGAAGAAGGCTGGACGCCAGCCCCAGACCAAACTGCAGAAGAGGGTTGGTGGGATTTCAAGTCCTGAACTAACTGTCTGGGCAGAGAACTCGCTTTACACTATCGGCAAAAACATTGCTGGTATGCGTGGCGGTACGCCAGAAGCCTTGAAAGAAGCCGAGATTGGTGCAGAAGCATTACTCGCTATTATTCAAGAACTACTAAAAAGGTCCGAAAATGAGTTTTGAAGACGATAAGTTCGAGGAAATAAACCCCGAATACTATACGAGCGAGCCTGCTGATACTGAGTCTTTTGAAGCCGATGAGCAACTTGATGAGTTATCTCAAGACTTTGTAAACCGCCTTGTAGACAAGATGATGCAGTTTCTTGTCGTCCTTGTTGGACACGACCTCCATACGTATCAGAAACCTCTGGCACGGAGAATGATGGAGTCCGTCATTATTGGTGACGGTAAAGAGGTCACCGCTTTAGCATCTCGTCAGTCAGGTAAATCCGAAACTGTAGCGGACACTGTAGCCACTCTAATGATTTTGTTACCTCGTCTAGCCAAACTATACCCAGACCTTCTAGGTCAGTTTAAAGACGGTATTTGGGTAGGTCTGTTTGCTCCTACGGAAGGACAGGCAGAAACCCTGTTCAATAGAACAGTTACTCGTTTAACCTCAGAACGAGCCTTAGAAGTTCTAGGTGACTCAGAGATTGATGACGAAGCCAAACGTATTGGTGGAGTTACTCGCCAGATTCGACTTAAGAACTCTGGCTCCTCCATAACAATGATGACTGCTAACCCAAGAGCAAAGATTGAGTCTAAGTCGTTCCATCTTATTGTTATTGACGAGTGCCAAGAAGCAGACGATTTTGTGGTTGCCAAGTCAATCTCTCCGATGCTTGCGTACTACGCAGGTACCATGGTAAAGACTGGCACACCTACAACCAGCAAGAACAACTTCTATAAAGCCATTCAATTAAACAAACGTTTGCAAACTCAACGAGGCAATAGGCAAAACCATTTCCAGTGGGACTGGCGTGAGGTAGCCAAGGTAAACCCTAAATACCACAAGTTCATTAAGCAGGAGATGCTGCGTATTGGAGAGGATTCCGATGAGTTCCAGATGTCGTATAACTGTAAATGGCTACTTGAACGAGGCATGTTTGTCACGAGTTCCGCTTTGGATGCTTTGGGTGACACTTCTCAGGAACTCGTCAAATCGTGGCACAAAACGCCAGTGGTCGTTGGAATTGACCCTGCACGAAAAGTTGACTCCACTGTCGTTACAGTCGTATGGGTTGACTGGGATAGACCTGATGAATTTGGCTATTTTGACCACAGAGTACTTAACTGGCTCGAATTACAGGGTGACGACTGGGAAGAACAGTACTTTCAAATAGTCAACTTCCTAAGTAACTACGACGTACTCGCTATTGGAGTAGACGCCAATGGTGTTGGAGACGCCGTTGCTCAACGTCTAAAACTGCTTATGGGGCGTGCAGAAGTAGTAGCAGTTACATCTAGCCCTACAGAACAATCTAGGCGTTACAAGCATCTACAGGCTCTTATTCAACGTCAGGCTTTGACCTACCCAGCCCACGCCCATACTCGTAGACTGCGTATCTGGAAGCGATTCTACCAGCAAATGACTGATGCGGAAATCCAGTATAAAGGTCCTAACTTTATGGTTGCGGCTCCAGATGAAACTTATGCTCACGACGACTTTGTGGATTCTTTGGCGATTGCCTGTTCTCTAACTCAAGAACTTGTTATGCCAGAAATAGAAGTGAGTAGTGGGGCATTCTTCTAAAAAGTTTGAGTTTGGGGTGCGAAAGCCCAATAAACAAGGGACACTTATTAATGGAAATACTAGTTCCTTTCCATTCCCGATTTAAGGAGATTACCTATGGGTATCGGTCCAGCACCAATGTTCCCTGAAAGAGCACCACAGATGTACGAAATGAAGGGTGCAGGCAACCTCGAACGCCGTGGTCCTCTACGTTTCGAAGAAGGTATCGCAACTGATACTGACATTCCAACCGATTTTGAGACAGGCATCATGAACGGCTTTGCAGCCGCTCCTGGTCGTCCAAACCGCAACGCTCCAGTATGGCAGAAGCCAGCAGACCAGACCATGGCAGAACGTGCCCACGTTGGTTCTGCATCATGGATTGAAGCACCAACCTATCTTGGCGAATTTGCTCACGGTTCATTCACGAACTACTCAGAGCAGATTGTTGAAACTAAGGTTGTTTCTGGTGGACGTACAATGCGTCTTAACCCAACCGTCGTTCAGGACTAATTACCTCCGTTAACCTGCCTTCCGCTCTTATGGAGCGGAGGGTGGTTTTCGGCTTGAGGAGATAAGATGGCACAGGTTCCAGCCAATCCTAAAATGTATGCGATGTTTGTCGCACAAGCAAAGGCTAAATACGCTACTTACCCAAGTCCAGGTGCAAGCCACTGGGTGCACTCTCAGTACGAGAAGCATGGTGGTAGATTCATTGAAACTTCTGAAAAGACTAAGCAAGAGAAGTTAGCCAAACAACGCTTTGAAGCAAAGAAAAAGGCTATACTTGCTCGTAAGCATAAAGCACGCAGTAAGGACGACTAATGTCTTTTATGGACTTCTCTCCACCCTCATACAGGGCGGCGTCGTCAGACCTTACTATTTCTATCTCTCCATTAGGTTTGGTAGAACTTGCTGATGAAGAGTTTGAAGTCCACGGTCCTCGTCTAAACCGATACAGCCTTAACTGGGCTATGTACCTTGGTCACCACTGGGGATACCGTCGTGAACAAGGCGAAATGCAGATTTCCCTTAACTACTACCGTGCATTCATTGACTATCTAACCCGCTTTACTTTTGGTAATGGTATCCACTTCCGTAGCCCAAAACTTACTGAGGCTATCATCCCTAGCAGGCTTGAAAGAGTTTGGGAGATTGACAATGACAAGATGCGAGTCTTGTTTGAGATGTCCCAAACTGGTGCTGTTAATGGGGACTGCTTTGTTAAAGTAGCCTACGAAGAGCCTTGGGACGACAGTATTGGTCGCTTCCACCCAGGACGTGTTCGCATCCTTCCAATGAACCCAGCGTTCTGTTTTCCAGAGTTCCACCCACACGATAGAACTCGTTTACTTAGATTCAAACAGAAGTACCGCTTTTGGGGCACAAGCCTTGAAGGTACTCGTCAGGTATTTACCTACACCGAAATCCTTACCGATGACATTATCGAAGAGTACATCAACGATGAGTTGATTGACTCAAGACCAAATCCACTAGGTCTTATTCCAGTAGTTCACATCCCTAACATCCCAGTATCTGGTTCTCCATGGGGTCTAGCAGATGCCCATGACATTATTACTGTGAACCGTTCGTACAACGAAATCTCCACAGACATCGCTGACATCATCAACTACCACGCTGCCCCTGTGACAGTTATTGTTGGTGCTAAGGCTTCTAACCTTGAAAAGGGTGCAAAGAAAGTCTGGGGTGGTCTACCTAAAGACGCTCAGGTGTTCAACCTTGAAGGTGGTGCTGCTGGTCTAGGTGGTGCTATGCAATACCTAGAGATGCTTAAGCGTTCTATGCACGAACTTATGAATGTTCCAGAAACTGCTCTGGGTCAGGTTCAGCCAATTTCAAACACTTCAGGTGTTGCACTTTCTATTCAGTTCCAACCTTTAATGAACCGTTATGCCCAGAAGAAGGCTCAATACGGTAAAGGTCTAGAAAAGATTAACGAACTTATTATCCTTAACCTTGCGGTTAAAGAGCCTGACAGTTTAAAGTACGACCCAAACCAAGACGGTCCAATCAAAGAAGGTCAGTTACCACAACTTGACCCTAATGACCCTATTACTTACATTACTTACGCTCACTTCCCACAACCTCTACCTCTAGACAAACTTGTTCTTCTTAACGAACTTCAACAGAAAATGTCTATGGGTCTTGAGTCTAAAGAAGGTGCTTTGCGTGCCCTTGGCGAAGAGTTCCCTGAAGAGAAACTCGAAGAGATTCGTATGGAACTTATTGAAGATGCTCAGGCTGATGGTGCTCTCAACCTAGTTAAGATTCAAGTACAGAAGCAGATTATGGACATGACTGGCATGATGCCAGGTCCTGACGGTACTGCTACTCCTATGGACCCAATGATGATGGGTGATGGAGACATACTGGGTGATGGCATTTTGGGTCCTACAGACCCTAAGAACCCTACTCCACAGGGGCAGCAAGAAGTTGGTATGGAGTTACAGGGTGAACAACAGATTCGTCAAGACTTAGTACAAGATGCTTATGGAACTCAACTTCCATCACGCAGAACTGTAGATAAGGATTAACGAATTCCTCAATAAATCATTGAGGTTTAGCAAGACAAGAATGCTTTTTTTAGGCATCCTTATCTTGTAACAAACTGACAAGGTCATGTGGTACGCCGCAAGGCATTCGGAAAACGACCATCGAGAATGAAAGCAGAACCCATTATGGATGAAAACAACCTGACAGCAGATGCTGTTGAAACCCCAGTAACTCTTGAAGCACTAGCAGAAGAAGTGAAGCCACTACCTACATTCACAGCCGATGACATCTCAAAGGCTCGTGCACAGGAAAAGCAGAAACTTTATCCGCAGATTGATAAGTTGCAGGAAGAACTATCCCTTCTTCGTAAAGAGCGTGAAGAACGCATTGCCCAAGAGGAATCTCGTAAAGCAGCACGCCTACAGCGTGACGCAGAACGTGAAGCCGAAAAGAAGGCTAAAGAAGAAGAAGAAATGACCTTCAAAGACCTCCTTAAAACTAAGGAGCAAGAATGGTCAGAAAAACTTGAAGCAGAGCGTTCAGAGCGTGAGAAGGCATTCGCACTTCTTGAACGTGAGCGTGAGTTCCAAGAACTTCAGCAGTACCGTCAGCAGCGTCTTGAGGCTGAACGTGACAACATCATGCCAGAACTAATTGACATGATTGCTGGTGATTCTAGAGATGACATTGAGCAAAGCATTTCTAGATTGAAAGACAAGACTGCTCAAATTGTGGACTCTGTTGCGAACGCATCACAGCAGACCCGCAAAGAGATGGTAGGAACCCGAATTACGGCTCCTGCCTCTGGACCCCTGGACAATGACTCGGACCCTAGGTCATACTCTCCTGATGACATCTCTAAGATGTCTTTGGCTGATTATGCGAAGAATCGTGCCAAGTTGCTTGGCGGCAATAACCGTGGACAAGGGCTGTTCGGTAATTAATCACCTAACCTAATACCGCTCTTGAAAGGAGCAAACAAATGGCAGGTTCTGCTATAACTGGTACTGGTGCCCTCGCAGGTGCCCCTACCGCTTACTCTGGCTCTAACTCACAGTTAAGCCAGTCAATCCAGACCATTTGGTCTAAAGAAATCCTGTTCCAAGCGATGCCTATTCTTCGCTTTGAGCAGTTCGCTGTGAAGAAGACCGAACTTGGTGTTGCACCAGGTCTACGTGTTAACTTCCTACGTTACAAGAACTTCTCAGTGGACCCAACTCCACTAACTGAAGGTGTACGTATGACCACCAACGCTCTAACTGCAGAGCAGATTGCTATTACTGTTGCCGAACACGGCTACGGTGTTGCTGTCTCTGAACTATTGCTAAACGCATCGTTCGATGACATCATGGCTTCTGCATCTCGTTTGCTAGGTCGTCACATGGCTCAGTACCTTGATGTACAGGCTCGTCAGACTCTAGGTGCTGCTACTTCAGCAGTCTTCGGTTATGACCGCTCTGCATACAACAGTTCTACTAACTTCAACCTGTACAACGAAGGCACAAAGGCTACTAGCCTTGGTGGTGTTACTGCAGACCACAAGTTGACAACTGCTGCTATCAAGGATGCTGCTCTAACCCTTGCAGGTAAGAACATCCCTCGCATTGGTGAGACATACGTTCAGTTCATCCACCCTAAGCAGTCTCGTGACCTTCGTTCAAACCCAGAGTTTATCGAAGTAACTAAGTACGCTGCTCCAGGTAACTTCATGCTTGGTGAAATCGGTCGTCTATACGACGTTGTATTCATTGAGACCACTCAGGTAAACAAGTTGGCTTCAGGTACAAACATTGTAACTGGTGCTACTTACAGCCAGTCAGTTGGTACTGTTGCTGACCAGACTTCATACTCTGGTTCAAACGCAGTTAAGGTCAACACCGTTCCTGGTGGTGGAGGTAACCCAGTTGACGCTGGTGCTGCTGCAACCACTGGTACTACTGCTACTGACGTTTACGAGTCAATCATGATTGGTGACAACGCTTTCGGTCACGCAATCTCTCTACCAGTTGAACTCCGTGATGGTGGTGTTCTAGACTTCGGTCGTGAGCACGCACTTGCATGGTACGCAATCTGGGGTCTAGGTGTTATCACCGACCAGGCTATTGTTAAGGTCTACACCGCTTAATAGCCAAAGCCTCTCGTAGGGTAGGGGGGCTGGTTCGCCAGCCCCCCAATTACGAATCCATTACGCAAACAAGGAGAAACACATCGTGGCAACACAAAAAACTAGTCCATTGGACGCAACAGGTAAAGCAGCAGAAGACGCTGCAAAACGCAATGCCGAGGCATTGAAAGCACGAGCAGAGGAAATCTCTGTAGCACGTGCACAGGAAACCATCAGCCTAGAATCTGATGTGTTTGACCCAAAGAAACCAGACGCCCCACTTCTAATCGATGAGGTTGAAGAGGTTGGTGTTTCCATCAACAATGACACAGTAATCATTAGAACTATTACTGACATTGAAGACATGACTTTTGGCGTGGGTAACTCTTACACCTTTAAACAGGGTGTTCGCTATAAAGTCCCACGAGAGTTAGCCGACTATCTACAGATGCTTGGCTACATCTGGCTTAACTAAGCCTCCACAAAACTGTCCGTCCTGCTGGTAACTGCCCTCCTCCTAGCAGGACGGACTTTTGTGTTTGGGCTGATTTATGAAGCAGAGTAGTCCACAATGGACTTAGAAGATTTCGGAGGTTTGCGTGGCAACCATCAGTAGCCTTGTTGATAAGGTCAGACTTGAACTAGGTGACATTGGCAAATCATTTGTCACCCAGTTTGTTGCTGATGGCACAACTGACAGGTTTCAGTTGCACTACTTTCCTCTAGATGCCGAACAAGTTCATGTTTACAAGAACAACGTAGACATTACATTGGCTTCCACAGTGGAGGAATCTACTGGAATTCTGGTGCTTGACGACGTTCCTGCTAGTGGAGATACTCTTTCCGTAAGCGGAAATTACTATAGATACTTCACGGCAGCAGAACTCACCTCACTAGTTACCTCCGCTGTGGAGCAACACTCTGCAGGGCACACTGATAGCCTGGGTCGCAAAATGACTGTGGATACCCTTCCTCTTGTGGAGGAATACCCAGTAACTGTTTACGCCACTACTTTGGCTCTTTATACTCTTGCTACTGACGCTGCCTTTGACATTGACATTCAGGCTCCAGATGGCGTAACTATTCCTCGTGCCGAACGTTATCGTCAACTTATGGAGATGATTCAGACTCGTCAAGCACAATACAAAGACCTTTGTGTAAACCTTGGTGTAGGTCTATACCGTGTCGATGTCTTTACTGTACGTAGAATCTCTAAAACTACAGGTCGTTATGTCCCTGTTTATGTTCCACAAGAAGTAGATGACCGCTCTTACCCACAGCGTGTGGATGACCAACTGCCTACTTATGGAAACCGTCCAACTGAATGGATTACGGAGGCTGGAGACCTTACTGCCTACCAGGGCACAGCCTTTACCAACACCTTCTCCATAAGCGGCAGTTTGACTGGCTACACTGTTGCGTGCCGCCTGCTTAACCAACGTGGCTCTGTGCTAGTAGTTCAAGAGTTCACAATGACTGACTTCCTACAGCAGTCCGCTACTGCATACACTATCGTGGGCAGTTTGACTGCTGACCAAACCTTGAGACTGGCAGAACGTACTTACTGGTCTTTAGTCAAGATAAATAGTACTACTCAAGAAGTCATTGAAATTGGTGGAGGAAACTTCTTCACTGCACGTTCAAGTACGGTCGTTATCTAATGTCGGGTCAGTACCCTACTGTAGACATAGTTATGCTTAATCCAACACATGTAGTGGAGCCCATTGCTTTACTAAACCCAACCGTTGGAGAACTGGATGTTGCGTTACTGGGAGAACTTAAACCAGTTTCAGACATCCTTCTCCTTCCAAAACCAACCAATTAACATAGGTAGTTCAGCCTCTATTGGGCTAGACTATCCCTTACAATGAAACAGGGTAATCCCCTTCAAATACAACGCTAGGAGCGTAAATGGCTAACAAAGTCATCCTTGATACTGCCTATACTTTCACACCGTCTACCAAGACTATTGTGATTCCAAAGTACATTGCACGTGAGCGTCTTATTGAGATTGTTAACGTAACAACTCACCACACTCTTTACCAGCGTTATGAGACTACTCTAAACGCCACCTCATACACTGCTGTTGCGGCTTCTGTGGGTGTTTCAGAGTCAACCACTATTGTTCTTAACAGAGACACTACTACTGGTCTGTTTGCCTCTACTGACAAACTACAGATTATTATTGACGAGCCAAACGTAGCGTTTACTCCTGCCGAAATAGTTATGGACCCTACCAATAAGCATCGTGTAACCACTCCACAGTCCCTAATTGATACTGACTTTGAGTATGGTACTCAGGTCTCTAAGTGGGAAAACCTGTCACACACTAACCTACGCCCATTTGCTTATGCCTCAGCAACATCTATAGTTTTTCCAGCATCTGGTTCAAACATTGCCCCAACTACCGCAGGTAAACGTTCCGTTACTGTATCTACTGGTACTACTAACCCAAGTCTTGTCGCTGGCGATGTAATTTCAGTCCAAGATACTCTTAACCCAATTGCTAATGGTGTGTTTGTTGTTGACTCAATTGCGGGTACTAACCCATACACATTTACCTACACAGCCCGTGCCGCATTTGCAAACACCAACAGTATTTTTGACACCTTCAAGACAGTAGTAACTAAAGGCAATCTTTACACCAACGCTCAAATCGGTGCTGCACCAACAATTGCTAACTCAGGTCCAATCGTCACAGTAACTACCACTATTCCTCACGGACTATCTCTTGGTAATGAAATCCAAGTCTCTGGTATTACAGGAACTAACCCACCTAACGGTGCGTTCGTAGTTTCTAACGTAATAAACCCTGCACAGTTCCAGTATGTACTAGACGCTGATGCTTTAACTCCTTCTGGTCTAACCACTACTAGTGCAAAGGTGTATGCTCGCCCACAAGGTGCTGTTCTTCACCGCCCGTTTGATGGTGGAGTTATCTTCTCATCTAACGGCTCTTCCAACTACGAAACTACTACCCGTCAGACCCGTCGCTACTTCCGATACCAGTCAGGTAAAGGCATCCTATTCTCTTCTGGAACTATCCTTAAGCCTAATTTCCAGTTAGATGGTTTGAGTTACGCAACAGCAACCAACCTAGTTACAGTAACTACTAAAGACCAACACAATCTTCAACCTGGTTCTACCATTGTTGTTTCTGGTGCCAATGAAGCCTTGTTTAATGGTACGGTAACTATTTACGGAATAACTGGATACAACAAGTTTACTTACACACCAACTACCTCTAGTGGTTCAGATGTCACTGCATCGGGAACCTACTACGCTTCTATTGTTAACTGGTATGGAGCAGTAAACCGTTTAGGTATCTTTGACCAGCAGAATGGTTTGTTCTTTGAGTACGACGGTCAAACTTTATACGCTGTTCGTCGTAATTCTACATACCAAGTAACTGGTCGTGTGGATGTTGTTTCAGGTAGCGTTAACGTTACTGCTAACGCATCTTTCCCTACTGCCTTTAGCAAGCAATTGACTCCTGGAGACTTTGTTGTTCTTCGTGGTCAGTCATACCGTGTAGACAGTATCATTTCTGATAATGCCTTAACTATCTCTCCTGCCTACCGTGGTGGTGACGATGTAGTCGCTGCTAACTTAACTAAGACTGTAGACACTCGTGTAGCACAGTCACAGTGGAACTTAGACAGAATGGATGGAACTGGTCCTTCTGGGTACAACATAGACCTATCTCGTATGCAGATGTTCTACATTGATTACTCTTGGTATGGAGCAGGATTTATCCGTTGGGGTCTTCGTGGAGCCAATGGAGATGTAACTTACGTCCACAAAATGCAGAACAACAACGTTAACTTTGAAGCCTACATGCGTTCAGGTAACTTGCCAGGTCGCTATGAGTCAAGCACTCTGCCACCTAAAACAGCATTGACTACGGGCTTTAGCAGCGGTGTTACTACCCTGCCTGTTACATCTACTGCAGGGTTCCCTTCAAGCGGAACACTAGTTGTAAAGGGCGGTACCTTTGCTTTTACTCCAGCAACTATTACCAGTTCGTCTGGTAACGGAACTACTATTACTCACCTAACTACTACAACTTTAACTACTGGACAAGTAGTAAACATTAGTGGGTGTAGTATCCCTGCCTATAACGGAACATTTGTTGTTACTGGTGCAAGTGCTGGAGTTAACTTTACAGTTGCAGGTAAGACTCAAGGAGCCTCTACTGGCGGAAGTGCCCAGGCTGCTGGTTTTGAGCACATAAACTACACAGGAATTACTTCAACTAGTTTTACAGGAGTAACTCGTGCTTTGGCTGGTGTAACTGCTGGAACTACTGTAACTATGAACGTTGGTGCTAACTCAGGTACTGTCTCTTCTGCTTCAGGTATTCAGGTCGGTCAGCGAGTAATCTCTGCAACTTCTACTGCTGCCTTCCCTGATGGAACTTTTGTTACAGCCATCAACGGAACAACCATTACTTTCAGCCAAGCGTTAACAGGTTCTAAAGCAAACCCTGCTAACCCAACTGTTATCTTCCAACCTATGAGTATTACTTCTGCTACTACATTCTTGACTGGTGCAACTAACCCAGGTGCAGTAGAACTTGCTTATCCTACTTACGCTCCAACTATTAGCCACTGGGGTACCTCAGTAATCATGGATGGTCGTTTTGATGATGACAAGTCCCTCTTGTTTACTTATGGTCAAACAGCAGTGACTACTGTTACTGCGGGTAGCACCGCTGCTCTAATGTCAATCCGTGTTGCCCCATCAGTCGATAACGGTAGGGCTGCGGCTTTTGGTCAGCGTGATTTGGTTAACCGTATGCAGTTGGTTCTTCGTGCTTTGGACATTTCGATGACTCAGGCAGCGGCTAACCCAACTCAGTTGCTTGTTACCGCTGTGCTAAACGGAACTCCTTCTACAAGCACTCCTTGGCTTCCTTTAACTTCACCTACGTCTAGCCTTGCTCAAATTGCTGATTATTCTGGTGGAACTACTACCGTTACTGGTGGAGAGGTTACTGGTGGATTCTTTGTAGGAACTACTGGCTCAATCGAACTTGATAAAGTTCGAGACCTTGGAAACTCAATCCTTGGTGGTGGAGGTGCTAACTCAAACTCAGGTATCTATCCTGATGGTCCTGATACCCTTACCATTGTGGTTAAGAACGTTGGTTTACAGACAGCGACTGTTGTAAGTCGTCTATCTTGGACAGAAGCACAGGCTTAAAACCTAGCGAGGGCGACCATGCCAAGAAAAACACAGATACAAGTACGTAGAGATACTGCTGCCGAATGGACTAGAGTCAACCCTATCTTGGCGTCAGGCGAATCTGGATTCGAGATGGACACAGGTCGTACCAAGATTGGTAACGGCACGTCTACATGGAGCCAGTTAGGTTATCAAAACCTGCCCTTCTATGGAGCCTTTGAAGACACAACTACTCAGACTATTGCTGCCGTAGACGTAGCGTATCCGATGAAGTTAAACACTACGGATTACGCCAACGGAATCTCCATAGCCTCAGATGGAACCAACCCAACTAGGATAACTTTCTCCACTGCTGGCACCTATAACCTCCAATGGTCTGGACAGTTTGTTAACTTTGATACTGGAAAGATTCCGATTGACATAGCGGTTTGGCTTCGTAAAAACGGTACTGACATTGCAGGAAGCACTGGTCACATTACTGTTCCTGCTAGGTACCTTAAAGGTGCAACAAACATTGATGGTTCCACCATTGCTGGCTGGAACTTCTTTGTCAGAGTTGCGGCTGGTGATTACATCCAAATCATGTGGCATGCCGATAGCACCAACTTAAAGATTGCAGGGGTAGATTACTACCCAGCCTTGTCATACTCTGCAGGTGTAACGCCTGCTCTTCCAGGAACTGCCTCCGTAGTAGTGACTGTAAGCCACGTCGCTTAGGCAGACATTTACGCCTGAATCAGGCAAACTAGATACAAGATTTAGGAGTCATTATGGCTAACGCATCAAGAATACAAATACGTAAAGACACTGCCGCTAACTGGACCAGTGCGGCTCCTACCCTAGCCAATGGTGAATTGGGTTTAGAAACTGATAGTCAAACTATTAGAATTGGTGATGGAACCAGTACTTGGGCAAATTTGCCTACTGCAATTCAGGGAAACACTCAATACAAACTTCTTACTAGTCAAGACAGCATTACTACTGCTTCTCAAGCACAGTTATTCCCAAGTACTAACTTCAAATTTGATGCCAACAGTACCTATGAAATTGAACTTTCTGCAGTACTAACGATTATTAGCCCACCTGCGGGAACATCACTAAACTCTGGAGATGGGTACTTGAGTTTTAGATTCAGGGACTTAGCAAATGCTGCTTCATACGTTGGTGGCACAGGCGGTGTTTCTAGAAACTACTTAACTTTGGCTATTTCTCCTAACGCAACAACAGTTATTCCAGGAATGATTGCTCGTGTGTCTGGTGCTGACATTGGAAACGTTACTGCTAATGACGGTGCAGGAACAATTACATTAGACACATTTGTCACGGTTGCCACAGGAACCACTATTTCTTTTTATTGTTTGGCTCCAACATTTGTTGAGTTAACTGCAGAAAGTGCACCAGAAGTAATCGTTTCAAGTTCTACTCCAGCAGCAGGTTGGACTGTGTATTCTTCTTCTGGAACTCCAGGAACTAGCGGATTTGGAGGAACTGGAAAAGTAACTCAAGTCAGCCTTAGAGAATTTGGCGTTAAAAGTGGAATGCTAGTATTAGCAAACCAGTTAAATACGGCAACCAACCAGTCAATACGTTGGTCCTTAAAAGTTAAAGGCGTAATCAAGACCAGCACTACGCCAATTAACTTTTGGTCACCAATGATTGTTTGGTATAACTCAACTACTATTACGACCTATGTTCAAGCGTACATCGAAGCAGGGTCATACATGAAGATTACAGAACTTCCAACAGCCACTACAGTTGGTTCTGGCTGGTACTAATGAGAGGGTCTAGTCCACAGGGCAGATTTAGCATTGACTACGAAGCGGCGTCAATTTATGAAGGCATTGCCGATGACATGGGCAGACCTATTGGTACCGATGTTGACTGGTGGCAGTGGGAAGAGACTTCTTTCCAAACTACCTATCGTGCAGTGGTAGATGACATCTACGATGTCTCTAGTGCTGTCTATGGAGGTGGTCGTCGCTGGTCTTTGCCATTCAAGATGCCTGTGCTCATGGCTCAGTTGATTCGTTCAACTAACGTCATGAACGAACGTGGTTTCTATGTAACCGATACTCTTCGTCTAGTACTCAATGCTGGCGATGCTGAAAGACTTTTGCCTACTCTGCTTAGTAACTCAACCATGCACATCAAAGACCGTGTGGTCTATCGTGGTGAAGTATTCGTACCAACCCGTGTATTGCCTCGTGGTTCTTTTGCTAACCGTTGGGCTGTAGTAACTATCGACTGCAACCAGATGAATGCAGACGAATTAGTAAACGACCCACAGTTCCAAATCTACGCATCTCCTTCGGTGCGTGACCCTGAAAATGACCCTTATGGCTATGGCTTACTCGGCTATGGTCAGACCCCTTATGGAGATTAAATGACCGTTATACTTCCTGCCGTTGGCGATAACAACTGGGGCACTACCCTAAACACAGCCGTATCTGGCGTAGACACTAGAGTGACTTCACTGGAATCAACCATTGTTTTAAAGTCTCCCTTAATCTCTCCGTCATTTACTACCCCTAGTTTGGGTGTGGCTACTGCTACCAGCATCAACAAGGTTACCCTTACTGCTCCAGCAACCAGTTCTACTTTGACTATTGCTGATGGAAAAGTGCTTACTGTAAACAACACTATTACTCTAAGTTCGTCCACTGACGGGAACTCTTTAAACATTGGTACTGGAGGAACCCTAGGGACTGGGGCGTTTGCTACTGCCCCAATACTTACCAGTGGAATTGGAACAACTGGTGGTTATGCCGCAACTACTAACTACCCACTATTCCCTGCTGCAAATGATACCTTGAGTTTGGCAGTGGGTACTTACAAGATTGAACTATCAATGCAGTTAGATGTCGTTGGCTCAACTACTACTGCTGCCTTGTACTTTAGCCCTCGTGGTGCTGGAACTGCTGTGGGTACACTCACGTTTACTTCTCTAGGAACTACCACCCAATACGGCACTACTACCCAGATTTACACCAGCCTAATCGCTGCTTCTGGGGTTGCTCAGGTTACTAACTCTGCAACAGGAAATCCTAGAAACTATCTTGTTAGAGGAACAGGAATTTTGCGAATAACAACTGCTGGAACAATTATTCCTAGTTACCAGTTCAGTGCAACACTCACAGGGGCTAGTAGTTCTACTCTTTATGCCGATAACTACCTGCTTATTACACCACTCTCAACTTCAGCAACAGCGGCATCTACGGGTAGTTGGTCTTAATAATGCCTTTCTTATCACAAGCACAAAGAGCCTGGATGTGGGCTAACAAGCCAAAGATGGCTAAGGAATGGGAAGCCGCTACCCCTAAAGGTAAGAAACTTCCAAAGCGAGTTAAGCAAAATGGTAAGTAAGATTTTGACTAAACTGGAACCTGCTCCAGTAGCGTATCCTAATGGAGGTGGACTAAAGAACATGGCTAACGGAAATAGTAAACGCCAGAAACTTGAGCGTGAGGCTTTGCTAAAACAGCATGAAGTAGAGATTGCTAAACTGGCTGAGAAGCACGCTAACGAAAACAAACCAAAAGCAACAGCAAAGAGGTCAACAAGTGGCAAGTGAAGCATGGCAGAAAAAAGCAGGTAAGAATCCTAAAGGCGGACTCAATGAAAAAGGGCGTAAATCCTATGAGCGTGCCAATCCAGGTTCTGACCTTAAGGCTCCAGTAAAGAAGGGCAATAACCCTCGTAGAGCCTCGTTCTTGGCTCGTATGGGTGGTTCCCCTGGTCCAGAGCGTAAGCCTAATGGAGAACCAACAAGACTTCTACTATCCCTCCAAGCATGGGGTGCCAGTAGCAAGGCGGATGCCAAAAGCAAAGCAGCCGCAATTCGTAAAGCAAACCAGGGAAAGGGTAACTAATGCCTGAATGTAAATGCGACAACTGTGGTTGTGGCAAGAAAGAAGAGTCAAATGGCAGCATGTAAGTGCGGTAAGTGTGGTCCTTGTAAGACCGCAAAGTCTAAGAAGGCTAAGAAGAAGTAATGGCTATGTCAGACAAAGAACAAGACAAGAAGAGCATGAAGGGTATGACCCCTGCTCAAAAGGCTAAGTTCAAGAAGGCAGACAAGAAGATGGACAAGAAGCCTATGTCCAGAGCAGCCGATACCAAGAAGGACAACGCTCTAGCCAAGAAAATTAAAGGCAAGTAGTAAAACTTCTATAGATTAACCCTGACAATGTCAGGGTTTTTCTTTATCCTTAGAGGGTAGTCATCCGTGCGGATGACTATTAGCACACGCTAACCTGCTCCTGTAATAAGGATTTTTGCTGATGTTGAACAACAAGCCGTGGTGGGAACAAGTCAATGACTTTGACACTCACAACGAACGGGAAGAGTTCCTTGAAGGTGTCCGCCGTACTGGTGGAACAGCCTACTTGAGACCCTCCTACACTCGCCAAGCCAAAATGCTTGGATGGGTAGCAGGTTACCGTAGCCGAAAGTTTGACCAGCCAAAATCTCACACAGGTAAGAAGTAGCGTGGAAGCAGTAATAGCAGCCCTACACTCAGCAGCACATAACGCAGCGTCATACATGACGGAAGACTTGCGTAATAAAGCCCTGTCTGCTGGCTGGCATCCTGACGTTACGGAGAATCTCCACGTCACTTTTAATGGCAAAACTTTCTCTAGCCATGTACACCCAGATTTCCATGAACGTGCTTTTACCCACGAGTTTGGTAAAGAGGGTGTTCCACCTACTAACGTGCTCCGTAAGTTTTCCCAGAGTCATGGAGATGGCGAACGTTCTTTCCTCCTTAACTTCCATAAGCATGTTGGGGGACTTAAATGAGTTTTCTATTAGGTGAAGACCAAGCCCTAAAACTTCGTTTGCAGGGCATGACTGTTACTGACCAAAAGGCTACTGGAGATAACTTCAATCGTCAGGTTGCTGTTTGGTTTGGATTCCCTGACCAGGAAATCCGTGCTCAATCCTACCCATACGTTACTATTGAAATGATTGACATTCAGCATGACGCTGGTCGTGAAATGCGTGGCACCACTGACGCAGACTACCTAATCCCTGCAGATGTTACCGTTTCATCTGACACCACTTACGTTCTTGATTACCCTATTCCTGTCAACATCGATTACCAAGTTACAACCTATTCCCGTAATCCGTTACACGACAGACAAATAGTTCAGCAGTTACTATTCAAAAAACTGCCTCACAGATTTGGCTACCTAGAGATTCCAGAGAAGAGTGTTACGGTCGGAACTACGACTACTAATACAATTACTGTGCGTCGCATGGATGTCATGGATGTTTCCAAAAGAGACATCGTGGAACAGGGTAAACGCCTGTACCAAAATGTAGTTACTGTTCGAGTCTCGTCAGAGGTTTCAAACCACGAGTTCGAGGCAACAACTAGTTACAAAGTTAAAACTATCGACCTCAAGACTCATCAGGGTCTTACCGCTACTACAAGTCCTTACACTCGGTTCCCCCTCCATAATCAATCACCCTTCTAACTAAGGAGAAACACAAATGGCGGTATACAAACGCCCTGGAGTTTATGTAAATGAACTCGCAAGTTACGCTGCACCAATTGCAGACGTCGGTAGTGCTAACGCTGCTGGTGCTGTGGTCGCTGCATTCCCTCAAGGTCCAAGCACCGTTACTAAAGTATCCTCATGGTTTGAATTTAAAAAACTATTTGGTGAACTAAACCCTGCTTATCCATCGACTTACTCAGTAAACCAATACTTCAATAACGGAGGTGCTGACCTTTACGTTCGTCGTATTCTCAACACTACTAACACAAGCGGTTTGTCTAATGCTACTGCCGCAAGAGCGGGTGTTAACAACCTCAAGACTAGTGCTTCCAACATGTTCTATTGGGTAGCCAAGAACTTGGGTAAAGACGGAAACCAACTTAAAGTAAAGTTGGAGAAGTCATCAACTATTGGTTGGAACGCAAACTACAAGCCAGATGGTGTGACTGCTGCTGCAAACACAGGTGCGTATGACATCTCTATCTACCGTAACTACAACGGTGTAGACACTCTGCTTGAGCAATTCTTTGGTGTGTTCTTTAGCACCCAGGTTGCTGGTGAAGACATTAAGTTGTCGCCAGACTATGCTCCTACTGTTCTGAACTACGGTTCAAACTTTGTAAGCATTGCCAACTTGGACTTTAACATTCAGTTAGGCACCGTATCAAGTGCTGCAACTGACGTCTATGAACCTGTTCTTGCTACATCAACTCTGTCGGGGGCTATTGGAAATACTCCATACGCTTACTCAGACTGGATTGGTGGCTCAGTTGCAACAGGTACTGTGGCACTTACTTCGATTGCTTGGGTATCTGCAACAAGTGCTACCGCAACGTACTCTAACGCTACCCAGTTAGCGGTAGTAGGTCAGACACTTACTCTTTCAGGAGTAACAGGAACTAACAACACATACAACCAGACTGTAGTTGTAACTGCTATCGGTGGTTCTTCAACTCCGTTTACTTTCACGTTTACCCCAACCACAACTGCTTTTGTTAACGTGGCAGGTGCTGCTGGTGTAGTAACAGGGTTTACAAACACATGGGACTTTGGAACAGCAGGAACTTACTCCAGCACCAAGAACACCATCATCAGCGAGTTCTTGACTGTAAACCAGCCATTAGTATTCTGGTTTCCTGACCTGATTACTCGTGCAGGAGCAAACAGCATGTGGGATAGCAACGTCGCAAACGTATACAACAAGTACATTGACTTCTCTGCTAACGGAACTGGTAATCAACAGGGTGTCACTATCAAGCACTTTGTTATTGTGGAGACAGGTTACACTACTGCTAACTCAGGTGGAAACTCAAGCAATGCGGTTACTCTTGCACTTGGTGCTGCTGATGACATTACTGCAAATGCTCAGGCTGCTGTGTACTTCCCATCAATTTACATTCGTGATGCGGCTGGAAACTCAGGTTCGTCAATTCGTTTGATGGGTCCTTCTGGTGCTGTTGCAGGTCTATACCTAAACACTGACCGTACCGTTGGTCCATGGAAGAGCCCTGCAGGTATTACTGCAAAGATTGTGGATGCGGCTGCTCTAGAACACTCATTTACTAATGATGAGTTGGACCTACTAAACATAGGTAACTTGACCAGCAATGCCTACTATCCAGTAAACGCTATCCGTAATCTTCCTGGTGCTGGCGTAGTGGTAATGGGTGCTCGTACTCTAAAGCAAGATGGAACCGCAAACCGCTATGTGGCTATGCGTCGTTCCCTTACTTACATCGAGAAGAACCTAAACGACCTATCGTTGTTTGCGTTGTTCGAGAGTAACGACGAAGTTCTGTGGTCACGTCTCAAGACAGTTCTTGGTAACTTCTTGAACAACTACCGTAACCAAGGTGGTCTACGTGGTGAAAAGGCAGACGATGCCTTCTTCATCAAGATTGACACAGACAACAACACCCCAGCAACCATTGCTGCAGGTGAGGTCCACATCGAAGTTGGTGTTGCTCTTGAGTACCCAGCCGAGTTCATTGTTATCAACCTCAGTCAAAAGACTGCAATTTAATCCGAAGGAAACATAAACGATGGCTACTATCATCAACAACCGTTCTCAACTTGAGACCGACCCAATCAGAAACTTTAGGTTCCTGGTTACATTCCAGCCACAGCAAACCTCTAACAGCCCTTTGATGAAAACATCAAAGGTTGCTATTGGTTTCACCTCGGTATCGGGTTTGTCAGTAACCACTGACTCAATCCCTTACCGTGAAGGTGGCTACAACACCACTGTCCACCAGATTCCAGGTCAGACTTCATTCTCTCCTGTAACTCTACAGCGTGGTGTTATCCTAGGTACCTCACAGCACTGGGACTGGATGCGTAAACTATTCGCAACTGTTCAGGCTAACGGTACTACCGCTGCTGGTCAGAATGAGAACTTCCGTTGCGACCTTGAGATTGCTGTGCTATCGCACCCAATCCCAGGCTCAGGTGGAACTACCGAACTAACTGGTGCTAACAACAATGGAACCTCAACCGACCATGTTGCTATGCGATTCAAGGTTTACAACGCATGGATTACTTCTATTGCGTACTCAGACCTAAACGCTGGTGACAACGCTATTCTGGTAGAGCAGATGACTCTAGTCCACGAAGGCTTCGATGTTAACTGGGCTCCAGACCTAACCACAAAGGCACTAGCCTTTAAATAACCCTCACTAAAGGAAAACTCACATGGTAGAACAAACATTTAACGCAGCAACTAACCCAAACTTGGCTAATGACTTGATTGGAAAAGCAACTGCAGAACAGAACAACACACCAGCAAAAGCCGAAATAACCCCTCCTTCGGATACCTTGGTGAACCTCCCTGCTGGATACGTAAGTCCAGACGGGGAGGTCATCAAGACCGCAGAAGTTCGAGAACTCAATGGTAAAGACGAAGAGTTCTTGAGTAAGACACCAACTATTGGTAAGGCACTGAACACTGTGCTAAACCGAGCCGTAGTAAGTATTGGTAACATTCCTGCTACGGAAAAGATTCTAGACTCACTCCTGGCTGGTGACCGAGATTCCTTGCTTATAGGAATTTACCGTGCCACCTTTGGAACTACCGCAGAAATGGGTGTTCTATGTCAGGGGTGTAATGACATCAAGGTAGTAGGCATTGATGTTAATGAGGACATCAAGACTAAGGTCTTGCTTGACCCTGCTGACCGCACATTCACTGTGGAAGGTAAGAAGGGCGAGTTCCTAGTCACACTTCCTACTGGAGCAACGCAGCGTGAGTTAATCTCTAATCCTGATAGGACATTAGCAGAACTTCAGACAGTTATTTTGGAGCACTGCATTATGGAGATTAATGGAGCACCCGTGGTAAGCAAGCAACAGGTTCTAAACCTAGGGCTTGTAGACCGCCGCAAACTCTTAGAAGAAATTACATCTCGCAACCCTGGTCCACAATTCGATAACATTACGGTCACCTGTCCCGACTGTGAGGGAAAGGTAGAAGTTCCGATTAGTCTCGGGGCTTTGTTTCGAATCTAGTCGCCTAGATTACGAAGCACTGATGTACCAATGGTCTACATTGGCAGTGGCATTTCAGGGTTGGTCTTTGAAAGACATTCAAAGATTAAGCAATAGAGAACGCAAGAACTGGCTAGAAATAGGCAGAGAACTTGGACGAGTTGTAAGGACATAGCATGGCAAACATAGTCAATAACCTTATGGGTGGTATGACAATCGAGAAGTTGTCGGGGGCGTTCTCTTCTGCCGAAAAGTCCAGTGCAAAGATTACTGAAAACCTACAAAAGGCAAATGGTTTTGCCAGCAAACTAGGCTCAAGCATAAAGAACGCTTTTGGTGGTGGAACTGGTACTGGGCAGCAGTCGCTTGGTGCTGGTCAAACTGGAAACTCCATGGCTAATTCACTTGGAGGGTTTACTGGTGGTGGCGGTGGAGCGTCCATGACCAATGTCTGGGGCAAGTTTGGCTCTATGGCTGCTGGCATGGGCTCTGCTCTCGATGCAAAACCAATGAGTCAAGGTGACCCTAGACTTGCCAGCGTTATGTTGGGTAACGTAACAGAGGGCGTTCACCAGATGCTCCCTGACATGGGGGCAACAATGACCCGTGCTACTGAGTACTACAACGCTACTATGTATGCAGGTAACCGCTTCCCTCGTGCCACTAATGGCATGACTGCTTTAGGTCGTAACATAGGTCTTCCAGTTGGCATGCCTAGCATCCAAGACATGACGCTAGGAACTATAAACGACACTGGAGGATTAACCTCCGTTGGTGCCGATGCTCGTGTTGCCAAGTACTTACTTGGTCGAGGCATGAATGCCTCTGGTCAAAAAGATAGCACCTATCAACAAACTCTTCGTACCATTGGTAACGCTGGTAAATACTTAAACATTTCTAACGAATCAGCAGCACGGTCTATTGAGGGATTGACCAGTGCCTCTGGTGCTTCAAAGATGCTCAGAAACTTTGGTATTTATACTTCTGACTTAGAGACTGGAAAAGAAAAAACTCAAGGTCAAATCTTTGAAGAACTGTACAGTAGGATGACTGGCGGTCGAGACCAAATGAGTCTTGAAGACTTGAACGCCAGTTTCCGTAGAGGTGCTGGTAGTCAACTTCTTCAAGGTGCATTTGGCAATGACGAAGCACAACAAGAGATGTTTAAGCAATTTGCAAGAGAAAAAACTTTTGGAAGCAACATGGATTTGTCTAACCAAGACGCCATGAACAAAATCTACAACGATTTGGGTCCTAGCGGAGCATTTGGTTTAGGTTCTGGTATGGCTTCTGGTAATGCTAACCCAATGAACTCTCTTTACGCTTTGAACTCTTCTGAAACAAACCAGTTAGATAAAGCAGAGCAGGCGTACATTCAAGGTATCACCGCAGCCGTACAACCTCTGCAACTACTAAATGATGTTTCGGGTACTCTTGCTGCAACTATGGCAGGTGTGAATTTAGCCTTCCTATCCACAATGAAAACAAGCAAAGTTTATGAAGGTGGGTCTAAAGCACTTGGTTCTGTTGCTTCTTGGGCTGGAGGAAATGCTTTAGAACTTGGTAAAGCAGCAGTTCAGTTTGCAATGGGTGACTGGGTGGGAGCAGCAACAACTGCCGTTATTCCTGCGACTAACTTGGCACTGGGTACTGCAGGGTTAGCAGCCATGGGTGCCGCTGGATTAGCCACAACTGTTGCTGGTGGAGGTCTATGGATGGACAACGCTGGACCTGTTAACAACAAGCGTAACCCTAAAAACGAAGATAAGAACCTAGGTGGTGGAGAAGCACTACCTAGCGGTGGTGGAGAAGCCCTGCCTAGTTCATCTGGTGGAGCAATGGCTGCACCTATTCCAGGCGGTCATGTTGTAAAGGGAGCGGATTTTAATGACCGCACTGGTGTTTACTTTAAAACTACTGGTCGCCCACACATGGGTAAAGACTACCAAGCATCCGAAGGTAGCCCAGTGTATGCAGTAACTGGAGGAAAAGTAGTTAAGGCTGAGGGAAGTACCAAACGGTTCTACATAGGTACAGAAGCAGATAGAAGAAAATCTAGTACGGTTTACGATGGACTTGAGAGCGATAAAACCTTTAGCCTAGGTTTGCAAGTGCACGTTCTTCACCCTAGTGGTTACAAGTTTATCTATGGTCACTTGAGTCAAATTTCAAGCAAGGTAAAACAAGCGGCACAAAGTGGCGGAGAAATTAGTAAGAATGATTTGATTGGTCTTTCTGGTCACTCTGGAAGTACTACTGGTCCTCACTTGCACTTTGAAGTTCAAGACAAAAACGGTACAAAAGTAAATCCTAAGACCGTTATTGATAAGTTAAACGCCCAAGCAAACCTAACTGGAGGTGCTGCTGGCTCCACTGGCTCTGCTGCTGGCTCTACTGGGTCTACTGGGTCTACTGGGTCTGCTAGTCAGATGTCTGCTGCCCAAGCCCTTGTTTCTAGCGGTGGCTTCTTTGGGGCTAACGCACAGCAGATTCAAGCCATTGTTGCATCCCTTGGTTCTGGTGACATGAAGGCTATGCAGGGGGCTGTGAACGCAATGGTTAACCTTGCTGGTGGTAGTAAGGCAGTGTCATCCGCTACTGCAAATACCCCAGGCACTGGAGCAAACACCGCTAAAGGCTCAGGCAACAATGTAAACATTACTTTGCAATTACCTGACGTTAGTGAGTCAGAAGCATCTAAGTTTGCCAAACTAGTTAAACAGTACCTAGACGATGGTACTTTGCAATCTAACATGGGGAGTTACTAATGGCAGGCTCATTTGGACCAGTAAAGCCACCGACACCGAACTGGGTAGAGACCTACTCGAATTATCTTGTACAGAATTCAAACAAAACAACTAAAGACAAGGTAACTGTCTCTACTAGTACTACTACTGCAGCCACCGTAACTTCGTGGGATAGAGCAGCCATGAATGACTCCGAAAAAAATGCTAAAGGAATTTTCAGTAAGGCAAGCCAAAAGTACACCAAAGCCGCCGATAAAGCCTCTGATACCACATCTTTGAAGGACGACATCGCAGCGGCTAAAGTTTATTTGGCAAGCCTTGAAAATGCTATTCAGGAAAACGCTAAAGGAATTTCTATTGCTAATAGTGTGACTTGGGCTACTACTCAAGAAAAAACTGCTGCTTTATCAACTTTAATTACTCAACAAACAAAACTAAATAAAGAGCATGCCCGTATTCAAGGCGTAATTGATTCTTTAAATGATTCACTTAATACTAAGGTGGTTGCAAAAGGCGATAAGGGCACTAACATTACCCACGATACAAAGACCGTTGCAGACACGCCTTCGGATTTTGTTAAGGGTATTGTGGCACCACCACAGTTGAACCCAAACACCTCTCCAGCAGGGGCGTCACTTGTCTCTGCTCCCGCACCTCAAGTTGAAGAACAAACACAGGTCAGTACTGCTGGTCGTCCTAGTAAAGGGTTGTCTCTGACATACAATGTGCCTACAGTATCGGATGCTTACTTTAGCAACAACACAGAGTATTTAAAGGAAACTACCTACCGAGGTAATACCCCGCAAAAAGTTGAACGTGCAATGCAGTTGTTCAATAGTGCTTCAAATAGCAAAGGCATGTTTGCTATGACTAGCGTAACTAAGAACTTGTCTGGTGTTGCACCGAGCGGTGGCGACCCAGGTGGTGGAGCAGGATGGTCCTATGAAGCCGAATGGGTTAAATGGGGATTCCAATTTTTGTACAACCCAGCCACAGTAACCATGACCTATGCCATGGCTCCAGCCATTGACCTAGGTATGTTGACTAGTGGTCGAGAAGGGTTTAACTTGATGGGCACTGATGGTAACTTCTCCACTATTTCTTTTGAAATTATTATCAACAGAATGTTTGACATGAAGTACTTTAACAAAAACGGTACTTTAACTGAAGCAGGTAAAGCCCAGTACGGTAACCATGTTCCTACTGCAAGAGACCAAATAGACATTTTCAAAAAGGGAACTATGTATGACATAGAGTACCTTCTACGCACTGCAAGCCAAGGTGCCTTGATTCAAAAGTCCTGGCTTCGTGGCTATACTGCTGACCTAGGATACGTAGGTGCTGCACCTGTTGAACTTCACTTAGGTAAATCTATGAGGTATTGGGGAATGCTTGCTGGTATGGAAGTGAACCACACTATCTTTAATGAACGAATGGTTCCTGTTTTTTCTTCTGTTTCGCTTACCTTCTCCCGTTATGTTGAACCGTCAAAGGCACCAAAATGATTTACGCTGACAGCCGTTACGCAGATGGCACTATTTTTACTGCAAATGATTCTAGAACTAACTCGCCTAGAATTACGGTTTACCGCACATTCCCTACTGCCCAATCAAAGTTCTACTACTACAACTGGGTTGAGAACGACCGTATAGACGCTGTGGCTAACGACCTTCTTGGCAGCCCGTTGCTTTGGTGGAAGATTATGGATTACAACCCTGAAGTCATTGACCCGTTTGACATTGTTGTGGGCACAACTATAAGGATTCCTCGTGACTAGCCTTAAGAATAATAAGAAGTTTAGAAGTACTAGGTACACTGTGGAGTTCCCTACCTTCTCTAGCCTCCATGAAACTCAACCAAGAAAGGTTGAGTTGATTCAGGCTAAAGGTAAGCATGACCTTCTTGTGCTTGAATACTCTCAGGTAAGCCCACTTTGGTTCTCCACAATAAAATCTGGAGTACCAGTGACATTTACGTGGCGGTATGGAAATGACACTAAGCATTGGATTGGTTATGTTCAGGGCATTAGCAAAACTGTTAACTCACAGCGTAGCAACCTTATGACCATTACTTGTTGGGGCTCTACCTTTGTAATGAAGGCTAAGGACATTCGAGTGTTTACAAACATGACTATTCCTGATGTTGTAAAAAAGATAGTTACTGAACATGGGTATAGGTTCCATGGCGACCCTAACGACTACCGACCAGCACAGTTAATCATGTCTGGGCAATCTGACTGGGAGTGGATTCAAATGCAGGCGGATTTGCTAGGCTATGGAGCCTATGCAGATGGTATGGACTTTTACTTTAAAAAACTAGATAACCTAATTAACAGTTCATTTAATAATGCCGCTGTTCTTACTATGGACAATCAAGCAATACCTGTGGGGCAGGCTGTTTTTGATAAAACTCTCCAAAGATTTAAGGTGCTTAACAGCGAGTATGTGGAATCAGACAAGCAACACCTTCGCTCCGTTAAGAATGTTGGTGGAGTAGACCCAGTGACTAATGAAGGGTTCTTAGTCTCCAGAAGTCCACAAAAAGTTGGAACTAACCTCCGTAAGAACAACCATGATGTTTTGTTTAACCAGTACCTTACGGAGACTGTGGCTAACAATCGAGCCGAGTCCATAGCATTGGCTCATGGAGCGGCTACTATGGGTAGGTTTAAAATGCCTGCTCATGCACAGGCTCAAGGTGACATCCGCATTAGACCTCATGCAGCCGTTTACATTGGTGGTACTGGTGAATTAACTGACGGATACTGGCTTGTTGAGGATGTGTGCCATACGTTTACCCTTGCTGGAGACCACGAAGTTACCCTTAACTTAGTTACTGATGGTATTGGTAACACTGTGCAAACTCCTTTTAGAAAGCGAGACGCCAGCACTGTTGGAACGATAAACTTAGAGCATGCTTTAAACGCATTGGGCAACGTTTTTAACTCGTTCTTGCCTAGTTCAGTTAGGCTACATCAACCAGAACCTGTTACTAATCAAGGTAACCAAGGGTTTAAGCGTACTCCTGCTGTATGGCGGTCAACCAAGATGGGAAGATAATGAGCACACAAGAAACTGCAATTTCTTTACCGTTTAGATACGACAACTATGGAAACATAGTAAAGACCAATGACCAGCAAAAGATTTGGGAGGACCGAGTATTCTCCGTAATCGGAACCTCCATAGGTGAAAGAGTTATGCGAAGTAACTTTGGAACAGAAATAAAAGAAGCGTTGTTTGATACTCAAACTGGTATGGAGGAGAAGGTCAAAGACACTGTTACTAAAGCGTTTGAAAACTTCTTGCCAATGCTAACCCTTGCCGACATCACAAATGATTACGATTTAAAAGACAACATCATGAGTGTGACAATTACTTACGCTTTACCTAACCGTCAAATCATGGTTAGCACCGTCCCAGTTACTGTTGGAACCATCAGTATTTCAGGAAACAAACTACCTAAAGAGGCACTCTAAATGACCGTAGCACCAAAGAAGATAGTCCCCTCTGTTGATTACACTAGCAGAGATTACTCCGCCCTACGCCAAGAACTAATTGTTCGTGTGCAGGACCGAGTCCCTGGTTGGGCTGGCAATGACCCTGCCGACTTTGGTCTAGCCCTCATTGAGTCTTTTGCCTACATGGGTGACTTAGTCAACTATTACATTGACCGAATTGCTAATGAGTCTTACCTATTGACCGCAACTCAACGCCAAAGCGTGTTGAACTTGGCTGCTCAGTATGGCTATTATCCTCAAGGCTATACCTCAGCAACTACCACTATCACTTTTGTTAGCAACAAAGGATACCGTGGAGACATTGGTGGTTCAGTTTTGGAAAGCACTGATGCTTACCTAATTGTTCCTAATGACCACACTTTTGTAATTGGAGAAACAGTTACTGTAACAGGGCATGCTGAGACATCTTCTACAGGTGGAAACTCGAGCACTTCCAGCACAGTCATTACGTTGACTGCTTCTAACTCAAGTATTGTTGCTGGTCAGGTAGTTTCTGGAACTGGCATCGCTGGCTCACCTACCGTAGTCTCCTGTGTTGGAACCACGCTTACTTTGAGTAGTGCACAGTCAATTGCTAATGGAACTACCCTCTACTTTACTGCTGGTCAATACAACGGAACATTTACAATTACTGGTCTTACGTATTCTGGAGCCTCTCTCAGCGTTCCAGTTGGTAGCAACGTAATTAAATACCGTCCACAAGCAAACATTACTGGGTATACCGTCGCAGCAGTTCCTGCCATCTCGGGATACAGCATTACTTTTAACTATGCTTTCCCAGACACTAAAACTATGGCTATTGGTCAGAGCGTTATTGTTAGTGGAGTAACTATGTCAGGTAGCGGTACTGGAACTGTTAACGGAACATTTACTGTGTATAGCATCGATACGGTTGCTGGAACTTTTACAGTCCAAGTGGCTTCTGCTAGTGCTCCAACCAAGACTTATGTTTCTGGAGGAATTGCTAACTACTCAAACATTGCTGTTGGTGGTGCTAGTGGTTATGTATACGAAACTGGAAGTACCCTTATTCCAGCAGGAACGCAATTTTACCAGGATGTTACCTATAACAACGAAGTAATGGAAGTTTACTTTTCATTAAACGAAGATGTTTCTGTTCCTTACCAAGGAACTCTAAGCCACGTAGTTTACCAAGGTCGTAACATTGCTGGTTTAGCAGAAAACCTTGCTAACTCCAGTATCGTTGGTGATGTGTCTGGAGAGTTAGTTGGAACATCTGATGGAACCATTAACCAATACTATTTGCTGTCTCAAGCATTTGTTGATGTAACGAGTATTGCGGTGTACGTAGCAAGCGGAAATTATTACGTTACTTGGCAGCAGGTAGACAACTTAAACGACTGGTCAAACGTGTCTACTGTGTACACAACAAGCACAGACGAAGACGGCTACACCTACATTGTGTTTGGTGACGGAGTCTCTGGAGCCATACCTCCACAAGATTCTAAAATTAAAGTAGCGTATTTCGCTGGTGCGGGAGCCGAGGGAAACATTGAAGCAAATGGTTTGGAGTATTTTTACTTCCCAACTATTTCTTCTGCAGCCCAAACCGACATAAAAACCTACATCGACATCAGTCACCCAGCGGCAACTGGTGGGTCAGACCCAGAATCAAGTGACAGTATCCGCAGCAATGCTCCCCGAGCACTTAGAGCCATGAATCGTGCGGTGACTTTGCAGGACTTTATTGATTTATCTGTAGCCGTTCCTGGCGTAGCAAAGGCAAACGCTACTGCAGACATTTGGTCTTCAGTCAATGTGTACATTGCTCCAACTGCCTCTGATTATTCTGTTGCACCTGTGGTAAGTGACTCTTTATTAACTAGCGTTGCTTCTTCTTTAACTAGTAAGTGTCAGATTGGAGCATCAGTTCAGGTCTCATCTGCTACCTATAAGAACATTTATCTACAAATTACGTACAGTATCTTGGATAACTTTAGTCAAGACGCTGTCGTAGCCGCATTAAAGGCTACTTTGACAGATGTCTACGCTTACAAAAACGTACAGTTTGGACAAACTATTATGTCAAGTGACATAGAGTACATTTGTAGAAATGTTTCTGGAGTTAATACCGCTAAAGTAACTGCCTTGTATAGAGACGGTGGTTCTGGGATTAATACTCTTGTTGCTTTCCCTAGTGAGTTGTTTGTTCTTACTGAGGCTACATTGTCGTTTGTATTGGCTTCTTCAGATGCAACACTTACTGCTTTGTCTACTTCATACGCTGGAGCAATCGCTGGGTTCTCGTCAACTACCTTAACCTATGCCATTACCGTTGGTTCTGGAGATACCTCCATAACCATCACCCCAACTACGGCTAATGCTAACGCTACAATTAGCGTCAAGGACAAGCCAGTAACGAGTGGTACTGCAAGTACCTCGATTGGTTTGAGTGTTGGAAGTAACCCTATTTACATCATTGTTAGTGCCGCAGACGGAACTACAAACGCATACTACTTGAATGTGATTAGACCATAACCATGGAAGTAACCCACCCACTCTTTGGTATTTACCGAGGAATAATCCAGCACATAGATGACCCTTTAAAAAAGGGTCGTGTACGCCTACGTATTCCACAAGTACTAGCAAATGAAATTACTGACTGGGTATGGCTAAAAGAAACCCCTATGCTTCGCACTAGCGTGCCCAAGATTGGGCAGGGAGTGTGGATTATGTTCGAAGGTGGTAACGCCTCTTACCCATTATGGATAGGTACTTTTGGTAAAAACGTAGATTCAAAAAAGGTATTACCTTTAGTATCCACACTGGATTCTAAACCAAGTAGTTACTCTAACTTGGTATTCAAAGAAGCATTTGATGGAACAGAACTAGACATCACTAACTCCATAGTGGCTATGGATACTTTGATAGATGGAGGCTCCGCTTGACCCCCGAAATCCTGAGTAATCAGGGACAATAGAACTAGAAATTAGGAGATACCGTGGCTTATCCAAACTCTGCCTCAACCTTTACCAGAGTAACTAACTATAAGGACCTAGTCCTTGAGACTCAAATCAACCCTATCTATGTTGATTTGGAAAACTTAGAAGCAGACCTTATTGGTAACAACACTGGAGGTGTTGGTCTTCGTACATCCTACCTAATCAGTGGTGGTTCTGGAGGTGCTGGAACTTTTACGCAAGGCACAACCACATGGACAGGTGGTCTACAGAGTCGCCTAAACAACATGGACATTGGTCTGTACACTGCGTACAATGACCGTGTTGCCAGCCTAGGTCTAGGTGCCATCAATACCGCTGCTGCAAACATTGCCACAACTCCATTGGCAATTCGTGGAGCAGGCAGTTCTTCTACCATTACTGGTGCTTCTACAGATGGAACAACAGTTACCTATGTTGGAGCAAACAGTTTTGTTTCAGGTCAAACTGTAACCATCTCAGGTATTGTGTCATCTAAAGCCTATACAGGGTTTACTGGAACTACTGGTGCGTTTTCTTCTACAAGTTCTAGCCCATTCACTATTACTGGAACTCACGGCATTAATGGTGCTGCCTTGCCATCAACCGCATCTATTGTTATTAATGCTGCTAGTCCAGTAACTGTTACAGGAACTCTTTCGTACATCAGTTCTACTGCTTTGTCGTTTGTTTCAACTGCCAAGAAAATTGGGTACATAGCAACGGTAAGTGCAACTTCATCAGGAACTCTCTTGACTATGGCTACTGCTGATACTACAAACATTGGTGACGGTATGACTATGGTTATTTTGACTGGTACTGGAACATTAAACGGTGTGACAACCGTAACTGTTGCCTCTGGAACAACAGTTACTATGAGTGCAACACCTACGGTGGCACTCACGTCAGGTGCCGTAGTGATGTTTTATTGGGCAGCAAAAACTACCACTATTACTTTGACTGGGTTGCTCAATCTATCAAACGTAACTTTGGCATCGGCATCAGGAACTGGGTTTACTGTAACCAACAGCAACGCTCCTTCAGGAACTACTTGGACTTCTGGCGGAACAGCAATTAGCAAAACTAATGCAGCAGGTCTTACTGACTGGAAAACTTATGACGGAACTTCGGCAACTGTTGTTGCAACTGTAGATAGTGCAGGAACTTTTGTAGGCTCTGTCAGTGGCGGTAGTGCCTCAAGTACTTACAATAACTAGGAGTTAACCAATGACCCAAGCAATCTATGGTGGCTCTGGTTCCATCTATGGACAAATTTACTATGGACAAAATCCGCAATTAAACTTTAGTGCCCAACCTATGTGGGCTCGTCCGTATCTAAATTATGGAACAATTCGTGTATTTTGGACTAATCCTACCCCTACTGCTGGAACTTCTTATGTTGGTATCCGTCTTCTTAGAAACTTTGACCAGTACCCAGAACACGCTGAAGACGGAAAGATTATTCTTGAAAGTTACGGAACAAACCCGACTTTAAATAGCCTTGGTTATCTTGATGACAGTTCTGTAATTGCAGGTCAATTTGTTTATTACAGAATCTATTTGCTTATGGGTGCTGACTTTACTGAGGCTCCATTTGAATGGTTTGATGCTGGTACTGCGTTTTGTTTGGCTCCCGCAGCCCACGACAGCAAGACCCCAGTAAATACTTTTAAAAGCGTTTCATCTAGCAACGTTATAGGCGACGTCCGTATTCCGCAGGCTACTCTGATGACTACCCATGATAAGTTCATGAGCCTTCTTCCATCCATTTACCAATACGGTAATGACCAAGGAATTGTTAAAGATGTTCCTACTCCAACTCAAAACAACGACAACCCATTGTCTGTGTTTTTAAAGGGGTTCTCATTAACTCTTGATGATTTGATGACTTATGCAGATACTACTAAGCCAGACTCGTCTGGTCGTAGGTTAAACCCTAGCGTGGTAAACGTAAAGAGTTACCAGTTAGGTCTTCCGATGGACCAAGACGGCAATACTACTCAACAAAAGAAACTTATTCGTAACGCCATCTACACCTATAGCCGTAAGGGTACTCGTATTGGTCTTGAAAGATTTGTAGAAGACATTACTGGTAATGACTCAACTATTACAGTTGGACCAAACTTAATGCTGTCTATCCAAGATGCTTCGTTCTATAAAGGCATAGGCTTCTGGAAAGTAATTGGCACAGGTGCCACAATTACCTCTGATTTATTTGCTCCAATGGCTATTGGTACTGGAGAATCTGTATTCGATACTGAGTACACAGGAAAAGTTGTTGTGACATCAGCCAACACAAAAATTACTAATGGATTTGGTGCTCCATTAACCAAAGGTATACCAGTAAGCCCGTCTACTGTTTATGACATGGTGTTCAACTACTACGCACCAAATAACTTTGCTTGGAGTATTGATTGGTATGACGTTAGTGGAACATCCCTTACTTCAGCCACAGGAAGCGTAACTGTAACAGCAAACACCTGGACTAAAGCCTCTGTAAGTTTTACTACTCCACTTACAGCGGTTAAAGGATTATTGTCATTTACTTTTGCGACTGTCGGAACATACTATCTAGACAGAATTGGTATTTTTCCTGACGTAGCATCTCCTGCTTATACTGAACCTCGTATGGTAACGGTGTTCTTAAACCCAACAAAAACCAATCTAATAACAAACCCATCTGTAGAAGTTGACACGACTGGGTGGTCTATTACTGGAACTGGAACTAGCATTGCACGAGTTGCGGAAACTACTACAGACATTCTTGGTCCGAGTTACACGCCTAATGGTTCGTATCTTTTAAAGTCTACATTTGCTACAGGTGCGTGTACTCTTTCTCCAAACACTACTACAGCCACCGCAAACAATTACTACACGTTTTCTATTTACTCGGCTACTAAAACAGGTAGTCAGCCCTTTGTACTGAACTTAAAAGCCAGCATGCCAGTTACAATGATTAGCAGCCAAGTGGTCGGTACTACAGGAACTGTTTGGTTCCAACAAGGTCACCCATTTCGTGTTGGAGATGCCATTAGTTTTACAGGCGGTTCATTGAACGGTACTTCATCTACAGTAACCGCCATTAACGATGCTTCGGTTTCGTTTGTTACTGCTGTAGGTGCGTACACAAAAATTAACGACGCAAGTACTGCAACAATCTCCGTATCCGTAGCCTCCATAACAAACTCTGCAACGACTACTTGGGCTAGAAACTCTGTAACTATCTATGTTCCAGCAACATGGAAAAGCACCAGTAGTACCTATGGAGTAATCACTCTAGCCCCGACCATTACTACAACAACTGCTAATGGAGTTATTTATTTTGATTCTGCTCAATTAGAAAACACAGTTACAGCAACCGATTATTTTGATGGTTCATTTACAAGTCAGGGTGGTCAGTGGGCTGGTACAGCATTCAACTCAGTAAGTTATTACTACCCAAATCGCACCAAAAGAAGATTAAGACTAAGACTCGCTACTTATACAACTGGCTCAACTAGTTCAGACATTATCAAGGGTTATTTGCCAGCAAACACGCCTTACATTATCTCGGATTACATTGATGCTGGAGTCATTAAACTTTCGTAGTATGCTGTCCGCATGGACACTTTTTTCGTAGTAATTATTTCTGGTATGGCGGCAGGTTATGTCGTTGAATTCCTTGTGACTATCCTTGAAAAACTCATAAGTGGCAGAGTACTTAGGACTATTCTGACTGCTCCATTGAGCATTTTGGCTGTTTGGTCGTTTGGTTTATCTGGTTGGCTGATGGTAGTCGCAGGGTTAGCAGCGGCATTTTTTGCCTTGGTAATCTTGGGGTTAATCAACAAGCCACAAGTAGTTACGGCTCCCTTGACACGTAGGCTATAGTAGCCCCATGACCGTACCACTACCAGTTGAAGCATTCAGTCTAGAACTAGACGATAAAGAGTTCCGCCTACTCGTCGCCATGTGCCATCTATCAGCCTCTGACGGGGGCGTAGAAGCCACAATGGAGGACTTGGCAATCCTGACTCGTCGAGGCGAAGAGAACGTCCGTAGGGCTCTCAGAGGGCTGGAATCAAAAGGTCTTGTTCAGACCACTAGAACCAAGCGAAACCTTGGTCGTCTATACAAAAATCGATACACTTTGACCCACTGTATGGTGGGGTCAGAAACAACTGTCATCCACCATACGGTGGGGTCAACAGGTGGTACGCAGGTGGTACCAGTTATTACTAATACTACTAATAGTCAAGTAAGTAGGGTAATAAATACTACGTATTTATTAGTGGGAAACGAAGTTCCCCACAAGGAGGAAACTATGAACCGATGGGAAGAAGACGACGACACAGTCGCATTTGGATTACTGGATGGCGAACTACCAGCCAAGCAAGCACAGGCTAGAGTCAGCGATAAACGCAAGCCAAAGACTCGTGGCAATAGACCAGTCACAGACTGGACAACCTACGATGTTGCCTGCGAGTTTTCCTACCGCCTCAGCCGCAAGTTCCCCTTGATTCCTGGGTTAGTCAATGTCAAAGGATTGGCAGGTGCCTTGGCTAAGAACCGCCGTGAGTACGGCATTACTTCGGTAGTCGAGATTGAAGTCATGGATTTATTCTTTGGCGATGAACGTCGATGGCGTGCTGCAGAACAGCATCCTGAAAAGATTCACGGTAAGTACCTACGCATGTTCACCACCAATTTGGAAGAGGCTCTAGGTAACCTGGGCATGCTTGACCAACTCAGCACAACAGCCACAGTAGAAACCAAAGGTTCTTTTGTGTATGCTTCTGATGGAACACGCTTCAACGATTCATTCTTGGGGCGTAAAGCGTTACAGCAACATGAGCAAGATTTGGAGAACACCCGTGCCCTATGATTTAAACTCTTTATCCCCGATGAAGCGTGCTTGGATTATGCATAACTCAAACATTCCTGAAAGGTTTTTTGGATGGGGCAAAGAAGACATCCAAAGAGACCTAGGTGTATTTCCAAAAGAAGTTGAACATTGGCTAACTCAAGCCTTGTCTGGCAAAATCATCAAGTGCCAAGGTGGTTTAGGAACTACTGGAGTAGGACTAGGGTTTGATGGACCTCCAGGTCGTGGCAAGACTACTCATGCTGTAACTACAATCATGGAATTCATTAGAAATCTTCCTGAAGATGAGGAAGAAATTGCCAAGATACTTGGTTACAAGTTAGAGGACTTGAGCCGTAAGTGTCGCCCAATCTACTACTTGACTTTCCCTGACTTGTTCAATCGCAAGAAAGCAATCTTTGATGCCCGTGACGAGGAACGCCAAAGACTTATTGACGAAATGGAAGGTCTTCACGGTCGTGCCAAGGACGACAGACTCAACGTTCGTATCCTAGTTCTTGATGACCTAGGCAAAGAGTACGGCTCGACTTTTAATGACGCTGCCTTTGATGAAATCCTACGCTCACGCTATGACAAAGCCATTCCAAACATAGTTACTACCAATGTTCTTATAGAGAACTGGGGCAAACAATACAAAGATGCCATGGGCTCATTCGCTTACGAGGCTTTTAGACAAGTTACGTTGGATAATAGAACTGACCTACGGAGGTCAAATTGAAAGGTTCTAGTATGGAAAGCGAATGGCGTACAGTCCAAATCTTCTTAGACGAAGAAGTGACTGGCGTGTTTGAGGTTCAAGTAAGCAATACAAACTCAAAGAAGTTATCTTGCTCTTGCAACACCTACGCTAATTCATCCAAGTGCAGGCACATCCGTTATGTAAAAAACGCCATGGACAATAACTCAGGTCACTACGCTATCCAGATACCAGCCACAGCAACCGAAGATGCCAGAGACATAAGTACTGCTGAGGAATGGCGTAACTTTGTAGTTAAACACGCCAAAGTAATAGTCCTGTGAGAGGCGGCGACATCTCCAACGAGACATCCCCAAAGATTGTTGTTGTAATCGATGTTGTTGGAACTGTAGTAACTGAGGAAGTCAACAAAGGATTTCTAAGAAAAGAACAGATTCAAAGAGTAAAAACTATTGACTTGAAAAACGTTTCTCAGTTATGGAACTTGGGTAACAAGTATGGGTTGTCAATAGAGTTAGCGGCTTTTGCCAGTGATGGTTGGACCCAAGAGATGCTAGAAGAAGTAATGGAAAAATTGGAAAGAAGAGTCTCAAATCCCTTCAACTATGCGGAAGTTTACGCAGACATTGAAGAACTAATCTCGGTACTTCCATACCGTGCAAACCTAAAGGGAGTAGTTGATGTGCAAGAACGTGTTGCACGATACGGCTCCTATGGTGTAGAACTAAATAATCTTTAAAAAAGAACGAGGGTAAAATGGCTTACGATAACGAACACAGACTTGTAAGCAAAGTCATCATGGACCGTGACATTGTCAGGGTTATTGAGCAAGGCATCAAAGACGAGTGGTTTGTTGATAGCGACCTACGTCGAGTTTGGAAGTTTGTTCGTGAGCACTACTCTAACTACCGTGAAGTGCCTACACACATAGCCGTCCATGACAACTTCCCTAACTTTAAAATCCTAAAAAATGTCGAAGACACTATCGATTATTTGATTGACCAGATGGTTTCATTCCGTCGCCGTACCCTGACCCGTAACGGTATCGAGAACGTAATCGAATTAGTCCAACAGAATGACCACGAGGCTGCTCTGTCAGAAATGAGCAACACTGTCACAGTGGTAAACGCTCAAGGTGTCATTGGAACAACCCACTTAGACCTCACCAAGGACCCAGATAAGTTTTGGGATGAATACCAAAGCGTGCAGAACTCGGTCCTCCTTGGGGTTCCTACGGGCTTTGACAAGATAGATAAGGCTACTGCAGGGCTACAGGGCGGTCAGTTGATTACTGTTATCGCTCCACCTAAGACAGGTAAGTCACAGATTTGCTTACGTATGGCTACCAACGTGCATGATGCGGGACTTACTCCAATGTTCCAATCCTTTGAGATGAACAACCACGAGCAGACTCAACGCTATTACTCCATGGCATCGAACGTTTCAAACGCAAGACTGCGTCTTGGAAACCTTAACACTCAAGAAGAAGAACGATTAATCAAAACTATTGATGGGCTAAAGATTAAGCATCCATTCCACTTCGTGGATGCCGTTAACGGTTTAACAGTAGATTCACTGATGGCAAAGGCAGAACAACTAAAGCCTGATGTGCTGTTTGTTGACGGTGTATACCTGATGCTTGACCAAGTAACAGGCGAGGCAAATACTCCACAGGCTTTGACCAACATCACCCGTGCCCTAAAGCGTGTCGCTCAACGCCTAGACATCCCAGTAATTATCAGCACACAAACTTTGTTATGGAAGATGCGTGGCGGTAAAGTAACTGCGGACTCCATTGGTTACTCGTCATCATTTTTTCAAGACTCAGATGTCATCCTAGGTTTAGAAGAGGTAGAAGAAGACGATAAGGTTCGTCTACTAAAAGTTGTTCAGGCTCGTAACTGTCCGCCATCCGAGACCAGCATTACTTGGAATTGGGAGACAGGATGTTTCCATGACGAATCAGCCAAGTGTTCTTACTGCACCGTGTATGGAATCAAGCCTTGAAAACTTTTGACATCCCAACAGTCCTAACCGCTTTAGGTATGGACTACTCCGAACGTGGTGCCGAGGCTAATGCTTTATGTCCTATGCATTCCAGACGCACAGGAAAAGAAGACCATTCGCCTTCGTGGTGGATAAACCTTGAGTCAGGCATGCACACTTGTTTCTCTTGTGGATACAAGGGCAACTTAGTCCAGTTAGTCTGTGACATAAAAGACTTTTACATAGAGGTCTGGGATGTCCGTACAGAGTACGACTACAAGGCAGCCGAGGCTTGGATTGCCAGCGTTGCTGAAGTTCCTATCGAAGTTCTTGTGGAGATGGTAAAGAGATTACCTACCTACATTCTGCCTTCACCTAAGCCAATCCAAATGTCAGAGGCTAGATTAGCCGTGTTTACTGCCCCTCCTATGGAGGCTATGGAGAGTAGGTCCCTTTCCCCTGTGGAGGTCCATAGATACTCCGTAATGTGGGAGCCTGCCACCAAGACTTGGATACTTCCACTTCGAGACCCCGACACACATACCCTGTTGGGTTGGCAGGAAAAGGGTACAATTGACCGTACCTTTAAAAACCGCCCAGTAGGACTACATAAGTCCAGGACATTATTCGGAATCGAGAACCAAAATAAAGATGTTGTATTTGTTGTGGAGTCTCCCCTTGATTGCGTCCGTATGGCTTCTGCTGGAGTTACTGGAGCGGTGGCAATCTGTGGAGCGACAGTCTCAGAAGAACAAATCAAACTAATCAGAGCCTCTGATAAAGTTATTGTTGCTTTAGACAATCCAAACTTTGATAAAGCAGGTCGCAAAGGTTGTGAAGAGTTTCGTAAGTACGCACGTCAATACGGAATGAACTTATTCTTCTTTAACTATGGAATTTCTGAAAAGAAAGACCCAGGTGAGATGACAGATGAAGAGATACTTTGGGGAATAGCAACCGCTAAACCTTCAATACTTGGAGAACAGGCTTATGTTTCAAGGAACATTGAAACCGTATCAGGTTGACGCTGTCGCCAAGATGGTGGCTAAGAAGCAAGTCCTTGTCGCCTATGAAATGGGTCTCGGTAAAACACCGATGACTATTGCTGCTATTGAAAAGCAGTCACCCAAACTAACCTTGGTACTTTGCCTAGCCAGTTTGAAATACCAATGGCAAAAAGAAATAGCCAAGTTCTCAGACAGTACCTCCATAGTGATAGATGGAACGTCGACTCAACGAAGCAAACAATACGAACAAATGTTCGAACACAAGTATGTAATCATGAACTACGAACAAGTAGTTAACGATTGGGATGTCATTAAGAACATCGACTTCAATGCTGTGGTCTGTGACGAGGCAACCGCTATCAAAGGATTCAGGGCAAAGAGAGCCAAGCGAGTTAAAGACCTGGCTAAAAGAATTCCAATAAGATACGCCTTAACTGGCACACCTATTGAGAACGGCAGACCAGAAGAAATCTTCTCCATCATGCAGTTTGTAAACCCACAGGCTCTAGGTCGCTTTGACATTTTTGACAAGACATTTATAGTTCGTAATCACTTTGGCGGGGTTCAGAGATACCGCAATCTTCCTTTGCTCCATAAGACTTTAATGGACCACTCAGTCCGCAAAGCACAGAAGGATGAGGATGTTAAGCCGTATCTACCCGATGCTGTGTACCGAGACCCAATCATTGTGAAGTTAGACCGCAAGAGCCAACAACTGTACGACCACATAGCCAAAGATTTATACAGGGTTCTTATGGAGGCTAAAGAACTATTGGGAAGCAACTTCAACATTGCCGCTCACTATGGACAAACCTATGACGCTAATGACCCAGCCAATCAGATTCGTGGTGAAGTCATGTCCCGAATAACCGCACTACGAATGCTGTGTTCAAATCCTTTCTTACTCCATAACAGTGCGGCTAATTTTGAGAAGCACACAGGCAAAGGCAGTGCCTACATTCATTCCATCCTGGAGCAGTTAGATGGCGTAGCAAAAACGCCAAAACAAGACACGCTTATTGCTTACCTTAAAGACCACCTAGACATAGACAACACCTACAAGGCTGTAGTATTTACTTCGTATTTAGATTCAGTTAGTGCCATTACAAAATCTTTAAACGATTCAGGCTATGGAGCAGTAGCCTATACAGGAGAGATGAATGCCAAACAAAAAGAGTCAGCCAAAGTATCCTTTCAGACCGAGCAAGACGTTCGTGTTCTGGTATCTAGTGACGCTGGTGGCTATGGGGTGGATTTGCCTCAAGGTAATCTTTTAGTAAACTATGACCAGCCATGGTCTGCTGGACTTTCCGTCCAACGCAATGGTAGAATCAACCGCACATCATCAGAGTGGGAAGTAATCACTGTGCAAGACATACTTGTGGCAGGCTCCATTGAGCAGAGGCAGTACGACATGCTAAAGCAAAAAGGAAATGTCGCAGGAGCAATCCTTGATGGCTCTGGAATTAATTCCAAGGGTGGGGTTGACTTAACTGTAGGCAGTCTTATAGACTTCCTAACAACCAAATTAATTTAGGAGAATTAAATGGCAAATACAGCACCAGAAGAGGGCTTACGTTTCTCAAGTCCAGATGACTTAGAATCACAAGTACGTGAGTACATCAAACTTAAATCAACAATGGAAGTCCTAGAGACCCGTCAGAAAGAACTTCGTGAGAAGTTGTTTGAAAAGATTGACGAGAATGGTTTTGAAGACGACAAGGGCAACGTAATCCTTGAACTCGAAGCCACCATTGAAGAGGTCGTACGCTTAGAGAAGCAGCGTCGAGTAACTCGTAAGATTGATGAAACCAAGGCGGATGAAATCATTGCTGAAAAGCAACTTGAGGACAGTGTCTACGAGATGAAGCGTGTCATTAATGAGGATGCTTTGATGGCTGCTCATTACGAAGGTAAGATTTCAGAAGATGAAATCGACGAGATGTTCCCTGCAAAAATTGTTTGGGCTCTAACTACCAAAAAGAAGTAATAGATTTCATGGCTGGATTACGCAGCGACAAGGAAATCCTCAAAGCATTTGAAGGATTGAATCTCGCTCCTGGGTCTAAACAACCTAGACGTACTGTGACTGAAAAGTCCCAGAAAATCCGTGCCAAGATTCTTGGTGAATCTAATGGTTGGGATAAATCCCCAATCATTAAAACCATCAAGGGAATAGAGACAGAGTTATTTACTGTCGGTGCACTTGCACTAGCATTAGAGAAACAAGTTGTCACTATCCGATTCTGGGAGAAGAAGGGATTTTTTCCTAACGCCCCCTATCGTCTACGTTCAAAAAGTTTGAATGGGAATAAAGTAAATGGTAATCGAGTTTATACTCGTGAACTAATTGAAATTGCTATTCAAGAGTTTAACCAACGTGGACTTCTCGGCTCCGCTCGTATAGAGTGGAGTAAGCACGAGGACCTGACCGATGCAATAGTAAAGCGTTGGAAAGAATCCGTGGAGAAACCCTGAGAGTCAACCGACCTCATAACCAACCGAGACCGCAAGGCTCACTACCAAATAAGGAGATGGTCATTATGACTATCAACAAGCCAATCATTGACGCAGATGATTACTTGACGGACGACATCGAAGATGTTGCTCCGAAACACGGCACAACCGTCCAAGCAGGATGGGCTGCTGCCGATGCTCTACTAAAGCCTAAGAAGGATTCTGGCGAATACGCTAGTGACTTCCGCTTTACTGAGCAAGCCCAACTCATTCGCTTTCTAGAGGATGAGCCGTTCTCCGTTTACTTCCAGCACTGGATTGACCGTGATGGCAAGAAGTCGTTTGTATGTTTAGGCGATGACTGCCCTCTCTGCACCATTTCAGGCGACAAGCCACGTGGCAAGTTTGCTTTCAATGTCCTTGTCCTATCGGACGAGGAGCCAGGTGTCATGATTTTGACAGCCCCTCCAACACTGGCTCGCCAGTTGAAGGCTGCAAATGATGACGCCAAGCGTGGTCCGTTGACCAAGTACTACTGGGCAATCTCTCGTCAAGGTTCAGGTCCTCAGACCACTTACACGCTTGACCGTGTTCGTGGCACCGACCTTGCCGAAGAGTGGGAACTCGACCAAGAGGATGTGGAAGACTTAGTTGCTAACGCAACTAAGTACGACACAAGTGCAGTATACGTAACCCCTCGTGCGGAACTGCTAACCATCGCTAGGTCACTAGTCTCCTAGTCTCACTCACTAAAGAGGGCTAAGGTTTTACTTCCAATTCCGCCTTAGCCCTCTTTTACAATCTCTGAGGGAATAATGAACATCATTACAACTGCTGAACAGTTACAAGAGTTTGTGGAGTACTACTCCAAAGTCGATGCCTTTGCATTTGACGTAGAAACAATTGGCGAAGACCGCCTATACCCAGTCATCAACGATGTCTGCTGGATTTCCTTTGCGACCGAGGGTCGCTCAGATGTAATACCTATGGGTCACCCTAACGGTGAACTTGATGGGTACGATAAGCCTTTGCTACTTGAGGGTCAGCGTCGCCTAGCATCAGGCAAAGAAATTTTAGACACCCACTATTCCAAAGACACACGCAAGTGGGTGGCTAAGTTCGGTGAGGCTCCTAAGCAACTCAACCCTGCTGAAGTATTTAAAGCCATTGAACCATTAATGTTTAGTGACAAGTTAAAAGTGGCTCACAATGCTAAGTTTGATTTAAAGTCTGTAGCCAAATACTTTAAGGGTCGTGTACCAAGTAAGCCATACTTTGACACGCTGACTGCTGCATTCATAGTAAACAATTTAAACAAGAATGCCCTTAACCTAAAGGCATGCGTACAGCGTGAACTAGGCGTGGACATGAACAAAGGTATTGGTGAAAATGTTGCCCTACATTCTTTTAGCGATGTTGCTAACTATTCTGGCATCGATGCAGAATTAACTTGGGACCTGTACAAAGTACTCAACGAAAAGATTACAGGTAATCTACAGAAGGTTTGGAAACTAGAGATGGATGTTCTTGCCGCCCTCTGCGACATGGAACTTACTGGGGCTTACATTGACCAAGACATGCTAGGTACCTTGGCTACCCAGATTGAACAGGACAAAGTTGCTGCTGAGGCTAAGGCGTACAAGATTGCTGGTAAAGCATTTCCTATCAACTCTGTTCCTACAAAGCAAAAGTTACTTTTTGCATCCCAAGATGGAAAGGCTCCAAGATGTCGCCCAAATCTAAAGTACTCAAATGTTCTTACAGACAAAGGCAAGGAACTTGTCAGGTCATTGCCTCGAAACGCAGACCTATCCGAAGCCCTAAATGAAACTCACTTCTCAGTATCAGCAGAGGCTCTAGAGTACTACCGAGGAAAAGATGACCTAGTAGACGCACTGCTGGAGTACCAAGACCTAAACAAACTTATGACTACCTATGTAACTCCTTACACAGGTGGCATGGTTAAGCGTGTAACCAATGGTAAAGAGACTAGTACCATGCGGAAGTCACTACTTATTAATGGTCGTGTCCACACCAACTTCAAGTCTCACGGGGCTGAGACAGGTAGATTCTCCTCCAGTGAACCTAACCTCCAGAACATTCCGTCTTCTGGAGACTATGGAAAACTAGTTCGTGATTTGTTTGTTGCTCCCCCAGGACACAAACTTATTGTTGCTGACTACTCGCAGATTGAGCCACGCATCATCGCTTCATTTAGCCAAGACCCAATCCTCATAAACAACTACTTAACTGGTGGCGACATCTACACCACCATTGGTGACACCATGGGTGTAGACCGCAAGGCAGGTAAGGTTCTTGTGTTGGCTATCTCTTATGGAGTTGGTCCCGACAAGATTGCTAGTTCCATAGGCTGTGGAGTTAACGATGCTAAGAAACTTCTTCGTGACTTTGAGGCAAAGTTCTCTAGCATTCCAAAGTACAAAGCCAAGGTGGTTCGTTTTGCTAAACAGTCTGGACCAATTCCATTTGTAGAAACTATCTTTGGTCGCCGTCGCTACATCCCCGACCTACTAAGTAAAGACCAAGGACTATTGTCTCGTGCTGAACGCCAAGCGTTTAACACAGTCATCCAAGGTTCAGCCGCTGACATCATGAAGTTAGCACTTGTTCGTGCCCATTCTTGTTTTGTTAATGAACCTCGCATAAATGTTGTGCTTACTGTCCATGACGAGTTAGTAACCATTGCACCCGATGAACTCGCTGAGGAGGCTGCGGAGGCAATCAAAATCTCTATGGAGGGTATAAGATTGAATGTATTAAACGTTCCATTAATCACAGAGCCAAAGGTAGTAAACAAATGGGGAGAAGCCAAGTGAGTCTTTTCAAAAAGAAAAAGACTAACCTATCCATGATAGACATGGCGTCCAGACTCCGTGGCTTTATACTTGATTCCCAAATACAAAACCCACACGAACTAGCAGAACTGCTTGGGCTGTCTGTCATCAGCGATGAAGTAGCCGAAAGAGAAGAAGAGGAAAGCGACATCCGTGTAGACCGCATTGCTCATTTAGTTCCTTTGGCTTACACCTATGCACATTCCTTGGCTGAAGGTTCCATAGAGTTTCAGAAAAAGAATGTAGCAGATTTACAAGGGATACCTGAAGAAGTTTGGATGTTCAGTCGTCGCATGGTCGAGCAAGTAGCCATGTCAGCAATGCTCGGTTCCATTTCACAATTAATTGACATGGGTTTATTAGAAATTCCAAAACAAAGAGGTAGAAGATGAACAGTGCTGATTGGTGGGCTAAAAAATTAAACAACCCACAACAACAAACAACTAGACCTGACCCAACACCACAGATGCCACCTAGTCAACTGCCTATGAGTGCGATGCCCAGGTTTCCAGACCAAGGGCTACCCCCATTACCAGGGCAGAACAACAAAGCCCAGTCTTCTAAGCAGACTGCTACGTGTCCTGACTGCGGGTCAATCAACTTTATGGCTATTGAAAATGCGAAAGCACGCTGCTTTGACTGTGGGTACCCCACCGAACAGTCGGGGTCACGTTTCGGTGGTCTCGCTGGTGCACATGTTGAAGGCTCGGCAAAACCAGCACAAGGTAACAGCACTTCAGGCGGATACAACCCACAACAAATTATCGGAAGAGTCTAATGATTAACGCAGATGCTTTAAAAGTAATGGCACAACTAAACAAACGGTTTGGTGCAGACACAATTGTAATCGGAGGAAACATCCGTGGAGAACTTATCAAACGAATCACTACAGGAAGTACTACGTTTGACTACATCCTTGGGGGAGGGTTCCCAAGTAACCAGTGGAATGAACTTGTTGGTGAACCTTCACATGGTAAAACCGCAATCGCCCTCAAGACCATTGCAGCCAACCAAGCCCAAGACCCAAACTTTACAACAGTCTGGGTTGCCGCAGAGCAGTGGGTCCCCGAGTACGCAGAGATGTGTGGAGTAGATACGGACCGTGTTATCGTCATCGAAACGAACATCATGGAAGAGGCTTATGATGTCGTTATTGCTTTTGCTGAGTCTAAGTCTGTTGATGCTATTGTTATCGACTCTCTTCCTGCTCTTGTTCCCTCTCCTGAGTCTGAAAAGAACATGGACGAAATGACCGTTGGTCGTGGAGCCTTACTGACCAACAAGTTCTTCCGCAAGGCTGGAGCCGCTATGAAGCGTAGCCTTACCGAGGATGAACGCCCAGTACTAGGTATCATTATCAACCAGTATCGTATGAAAATTGGTGTGATGCATGGAGACCCACGCACTACCCCAGGAGGTCAGGGCAAGGACTACGCATACTTTACTCGCTCAGAGGTTCGTCGTGACGAGTACATTGAGGCTGGCACTGGAGTCAATAAAGTTCGTGTAGGTCAACGTATCAAAGTCCGCACATTGAAGAACAAAACTGCTCCACCAAGTCGCACAGCGTATGTAGATTTTTATTTTCAAGACCACAGCATCTATAAGGCTGGAGACTACGACACTGCCAAAGAAGTTGCTGCAATGGTAATTGTTAAAGGCATTGTTGACCGCAAGGGTGGTTGGATTTACTATGGAGAACGCAAGTGGCAGGGTCAAGAGGCTCTTGTTAATAGTCTCCGTGAAGAAGTAGACTTCTTTGAAGAGTTGAGGGAAAAGGTCTTATCAACACCAGACAGTTTTGTAGGAGGAACTGATGAGTAATAAGCGAGTAGTAATAAACGATGATGCTTGGGCTAAGAAACTTGAAACCGAGTACGAAGAGTACATGTGGAACTGTGAGTCCATGGTTGATGGTGAAGAACCTGATGATTTTGTAACTTTGTCAGGAGAACCATTCTGTGGTTGCTCTACTTGTTACACACGTGAACAACTGTTTTTCCTTATCCCTCGTATCATCGATGCTTCCCAGAAGGGTCAAGTAGAAGTTGAAGAGTGAGGGTCAGAAGCAGTCCCAGAAGCACGAGAAACGTCTCGCTAAAGCCGTAGGAGGGCAAACCACGGCTGCTTCTGGGGCGTTCTGGTCTCGCAAAGGTGACGTAAGAAGTAAGACACTTCTTATAGAACACAAGTGGACGGGTAAAAAGTCAAAGACTATTCAGTCAGCAGAGTTGAAAAAGATAGTGACCGAAGCCATAATGGATGGTAGGTTACCAGTGTTTGGTATCCACCTTGATGGCGAAGATTATGTAATCCTTATGGAGACTGACTTTCTAGAATTATGGAATAAAGTAAATGAGTGAAAACTGGATACACCAAGCAAGGTGCAAAACAGCAGACCCTGAAATCTTTTTTCCACCCAGAGACAAAGAGCAGTACAAAGTAGTTGCCGCAGAGGCTAAAGCATTTTGCCTAGGTCCCAACGGAAACAACCCTTGTCCAGTTCGCAAAGAATGTCTGTGGTTTGCTATAGAATCAGATGAACAGCACGGAATCTGGGGAGGGCTTTCTCACCGAGAACGCAACGCTCTAGTCCGTAAATGGCAACGCAAATACAAGAACCAAATGACCTTAGAAGAATACATCGACCAACTAGATAAAAAGGAATACTAATGCCAGCACCGAAGACCGACCTAAAGAAGTTTCTAGACGCCAAAGCAAAGCCGTCACGTTTGATTGGTGACATTGAACGTCACCTACAAAAGCGTCCAGTAGGAGACCGTAGCACCACTGTGCTACACCCATCAGAAATTATCAAGAAGGATTGGTGCAAGCGTGCATCCTACTTCCTATTGAATGGGCACACCAAGATTGCTGAAAAGCCCAACCTACGCCTGCAGTCTATCTTTGATGAGGGTCACGCTATCCACCACAAGTGGCAGACATGGTTCCAAGAGATGGGTGTGCTGTATGGTCGTTTTACTTGTACTTCATGTGACTTCAGCATCTTTGACCTAGGTGTTATGGACTGCCCACAGTGCGGAAAAAACACCTTTGAATACCGTGAGGTTACCCTTAAGGATGACGAACTCCGTATTGCTGGGCATACAGATGGTTGGGTTAAGGATGACCGTGGAGACACGCTTATTGAAATCAAATCAATCGGTCCAGGAACTATCCGTAACGAACAGCCAGGGTTGTTTATGGATGCTGGTGGAGACTTCATGAAAGCATGGAAGAATGTTCGTCGTCCATTTGCCAGCCACATCCTGCAGGGTCAGGTATACCTAGAACTCATGAACCGCATGGGTTATGTGGGGGCTAATGGAGAGCCAATCAACGAGATTGTTTTCCTCTACGAACTTAAGGCTGACCAAGACTATAAAGAGTTCACAGTAAAGCGTGACTACGAGTTGGTACAGCACGTCTTTGATGGAGCCGCAATGGTTGTGGAGGCTGTCAATAACAAGAAGGCTCCAGTATGTTCAAACAACTGGGCTGGTACTTGTAAGCAATGTGACCCATACATGGAGGACTAATGTCTGCGTTAGAACGATTTGGTGAGTGGAATCTACACTTTAATAAACCAGATACCGAGCAAGTAACCTTACCTTCAGACATCACAGATGTCAGTTCTGAAGAACTGGGTAATCTTTTTACTAGACTCACTGCTTGGACTGATTACATTGCCTCACAACTGGCTGTCGCACAGTTGGAAGAGCGTGGAGCCCAAAAGAAACTAGAGTTCCTAGAGAACACCCTGTTGGTTAAACGAATGGGAGCCCATGTAAAGGGCGAACGAGTAACCACAGTTAAAGCAGAGATTGCTGTCCATCAAGATGTAGTGGACTTGTCTAACGAGTACGAAGAGAAGTATGCTTATCGTAAGTTAGTAGAAATGCTACTGAATAACCACGAGCGTGACCTATCCTTGGTCAGCCGTGAAATAACTAGACGCTCAAACGATTTTAGGAGAAACATCTAATGGGAAGAATGAAAGACCTTTACACACTTCAGCAAGACGAGGCAGACCTACAGGAACTTGGAGAGGTTCAAGACCTTCCACAAGCCATCAAAGACATCATCCGCAAAAGCAGCCCAAACGCAGAGTTTGAAGAGGCTGTTCAGCAGAAGTTCCAACACGCAAAACACGTGCTACTTAGTAAGCACAAAGATTACGGACCAACCAACATCAGCCTAAGCCCAGGCGGACCACTCAATGGTCTGCGTGTACGCATGTGGGATAAGTTTGCCCGTATTAATCATCTGATTGACACTGGTGCAACACCAGAACACGAGAGCCTAAGAGACTCATTCCTAGACATGGCTAACTATGCAATCATTGCCATGTTGGTATTGGATGACGAGTGGGACCGTGGCTAGATGGAAAGCCCTGTACTTTAAGTACAACCCCATGAACGCTAACAAACCCGCATCGATTGCTGACATTGCTTTTGACACAGGCGTTATTGCAGAGCGTGAACGCATCATCAAACTGCTAGAAGAAGCAAGAGATAAATGTGCTTGCTATCGTGAAGTCGGTATGCCTGTCTGTCGCCACCAGTTGAGCGTTGATGAGCAAATCGCTCTTATCAAAGGAGAAATCAATGGCTGAAAAGTTTATTTGTACAGGTTGCGGTAGAGACGCAATCCAAGATGACTACAACTACTGTAATACTTGTGAGTCCTACAAGTATTTTGCATGGGTAGAGGATGAAGATGAGTAAAGATGCCAAAATGCTATTTATTTCATTAGCATTGTTCTTTATAGCCTGTGTAATCATAATTTTTAATTCGCAACACGACTGCGGAACTATTGAATACCAAGACTTAAGTGGCACACATTCTCAATACGAGTGCCACGATAAAAAGCCAGCAACCTGCTGGGACAAGTACGCCACAGAAGCGTTGGCAATACAAATGTGTGAAGGAAAATAACTATGGAGCAAGTACTCTGGATACTAGGTGGGTTTACCATTGGTTACGTTGTTGTTAAGGCTGCAATAGCCCTAATTACTTGGGCTGAAAAACAAGAAAAGAAATGACCGAGAAACGGTTTGGGTCAGGTATTGGTAACCCAACCTCAATCTCCATAGGCATTGACCAATCCCTAACAGGGTTCGCAGTCACCTTTCTTGATACAGACGCCCCAGACCAGTTTGTTACCTATGTCTACAAGTCTCCGTACAACGGAGTTCAAAGATTGAAGGACATTTCTCGTTGGCTTATGGAGAAGATAGAGTCTTTTAGGGACTACTACATTCTGGACGTGGCTATGGAGGGAACAGTCCTAGCCAGCCAATCTGCCCTAGTCTTGGGGGAACTATCTGCCACAGTAAAACTCACTCTTTGGGACTACTTTGACGAGTACACCAAGCAACCCCACCTCCAAACACCCCTACAAATACCCCCAATGACCCTCAAAAAGTATGCTGCTGGCAAGGGAAACGCCAAAAAGCAGGAGATGCTGCTCCAAATCTACAAGCGATGGGGTGTCGAGTTCAACGATGATAACGCCGCAGATTCCTACGCTCTGGCAAGGCTTGCTGGAAAAATTTCTGAAGGGGTCATCGAAAACGCAGTAGCCGAACAAATAAAAGACCCTAAGTATAGGGACCAAATCAACTAGATTTCCTTTATCCTTAGATGGAGGTAGGCGTATAACCCGTATTCTAAGGACCACAAATGAGCGAAGAACTCACCCCTGAAACCCTACCCTCAACGGTAGAAGATTACCTCCGTGTAAGCAATAGTTCAAATCCACAATCCGTAGCCTCGGCAATAGCACACGCTATTTATGAAAGCCGTCAAGTAAAACTCCGTGCAGTTGGTGCTGGAGCAGTTAACCAAGCAGTAAAGGCTATTGCCATTGCTCGTGGTTATGTTGCCCCAAGAGGTTTAGACCTTACATGCAAACCAGGTTTCACTACTATCGATAGCCGTGATGGCGAGATAAGTGCAATCGTGTTTGCCATTTCAGCAAGTTAAAAAAGCCTTACTCTAGTAGTAAGCGAAGGAGTTATCCATGGCTAAATGGACATCAATGGGGCATGGCATGCGTAAACGTGCAGGTCTGCCTTCAAATCACCACGAATCGGCAGGAGCCAACATGCGTGAACGCAATCACCCAACCCATCACGAAGCCTATGCAGCGGCACAGGAAGTCGGTTCAAGCCGTATTCCAGTAGGCGATGCAATCTATCAGGCTACCCCAGCCCCAGCACTTCAAGGAGCCCTAATTCCTAAGAAGAACCTACAGGCTGGAGACCCAACTGGTATGGGAACCAAGCAGAACAAGCAGAACGTACCTTACGACGAGCGTCACGGTGCTCAGTACCGTATTACTGTTCCGTTTACCCCAACAATTGACCCTGCTGCTGGTCCAACCATGCAGAGTGCCAAGATTGTTCCATCTGTTCCAGGTCGCCAGAACCCAAACTTCCAGTCTGGTATGGAATACGCAAACCAGTAAGGATTAATTGATGTCCGCATCAATTTTGCAGAGTCAGCAAGCATTTAGCCTTCCATCGGACCCAGGTGTCCATTGGAACGCTAATGCCGCTTCCTCTACCCCTGGAGCCAATGCAAACTCCGTAGGATTAAAGTCGCATGCTCGGGGGGTTATTGAGCGTGGTCCTAATACTCCACCACGTTCGTATGACGCCGCTACTGGAGGCAGAAGCGACGTAGACTACGGAGCAGTTTATGGCACTTAGTCCACGTGCTCAAGGAGTGCTACAAAAGCACCGAGTAATGTCCCAACCTCAGTTTAAAACTGCAGGCATTGAGTCCCCCGTAGAATCAGGACCAGTTCAGTCAAAAGGTAAAGTGAACCAGAAATCTGGTGCGTTTAACATTGCCGTGAGTGATTTTAACAAGCAGACCCACAGCGACGAACACCCAGGTGTTTTGTCTTACCAGACTGCAACTAGCGGTACTTTCTTGAGTCAAAATGAAGAACCTGTAAAGCAAGAAGGCGGTTACTAATGCCTAGAGGTGCTGCAGAGTTTAACGTAGGTATCCAAGCGGCTGTTCCAGCAATAGCCAGAGGAGCCGCTGACTACACTCGACAAATGGGTCTTGCTCCACGCCCAGCGTCTTTCAATAACATAGCAGTGGATTTGCCACAAGCACAGGGTATCGCTAGAGACTATCTAGCAGCACCTGACTTTGACCCAGCGGCACTGCCACATTACAGAGCCATGCGTGACGAAATTGGTCGTCAATACGACTTTATGACTAAACCAGTTGCTAAAGGTGGATTAGGTCTATCTCATACTATTACCGCAGAAGACCCATACCCATCTGCTCGTGCCATGTTTAACGATGTTTCCGAAGGCAGAATCAAGAGCCTTGCCACTAAAAGCACTGGCTCACATCCATTTTTTACTGATGATGAGAACGACATGTTCCGTGCCGTTCATGACGTATTTGGTCACGCTGGTTCTGGTCGTAATTTTAATCCTGCTGGAGAAGAGGCTGCTTTCCGTAGTCACTTTGGCATGTTTACCCCTTTGGCTCGTGGAGCCATGGCTGCAGGTACTCGTGGACAGAACAGCACTAATAACTTTGGTGGACAGCCACCAGGTTCTTATGTAAAGGGCAAGACTATTGTTTTGCCGTCTACTCTAAAGTTTTTGCCTACTCCAAACCAGTTAATTTTGCCAACAAAACTTACAGCACAATCGTCCCTAGAAATGCCTGCTAACGTAGGTCAGCAATTCCTAGCCACTATGGAGCACGCTAGGTCGTTTGGTCTTCCAGGGGCTCCACATCCAGAAGCGAAATGGTTGAACTAGCATGGCAGGTGGAGTAAATAACTATAGTGCCCAGCAAAACTGGCAATCTCTTGGCGGTAACGGCTTCAGTGGTTACAACAACCAAGGTGGTTTTGGTGGTCCTGTTGCACGTGGTGAACTGGACGCTATGCGTATCGGTACTGGACGTGTTCCACAAGCAGAATACCCTGATGGCTACTTAGGTACCATCCGCAGCCGTCGTGATGACCGCTTACTTGACTCCATTAAGAGTCGCCTAGGGCAAAAGTCTTACCAGCGTGGTGTCCATAAGGGTGAGCGTATTGAGCCATCTATGTACTACTGGTCACCAAGTTTCAACGCAGACATGGGCATCAAGCGTCAGATGAAGGCAAAGCAAGTACTGGATAACGGAGTTGTAGTCTGGAAAACCCCGAGAATGGGTCAAGACCTAAACCTCGTACCTGCTCCACACCTAGTAAATGACGGTAAAGCCAACACTGTGGCTAACGGTCCAACTGTTATTAACGCCCAACGTGCCAACGCCTTGAATTACTTGAAGCCAGTGTGGAGATAAGATGCCAGCAAATCTCGCTACCTCGGGCTTCGGTTATGGAAGCAATGAAACTGATGGTCGTTACGACCACACTAAGCCATGGTCTGGTCCTGGGCAATCAGGTAACTGGTCATACCGTGGTCCATGGTCAAGCAACGAAGAGAAGTTGATTCAACAGGCTCTAGTTGTAAACAGCATGAAGCGTCAACTTATCCAAGAGATGGTGCGACCTCCATTACCTCAGATTCAATTGTTTCCACAAAAAACTGGGTACATTATGGAGCAGCCAGGAATTGATGATGTCGTCAGTGCTGACAGAGTTTACATGGAGCCACGAGTTCAGTGGTTCTCTGGAGGTATTGGCAGTTACTCAGGTAGCACACGTAATGGATTGGAAGGTGTCTAATGGAGCAAGTTGATACTTTTCCTCATTTTGAAGAAGTTGCACCAGCAGAAGCCTCGTTATTTCTAAACAAGATACGTACTGCTAAAAAGTCACAGCCTCAAGGTGCTGCCGTAGATGTCCAGTCTTTAAACACCTATAAAACGCACAAGATGTTCATGACCAGAGATGGTTTAGCAGGCTATTCGGTTTCTCCTAGTGGAGAACTTACTTCGGTATTTAAGCATAAAAACGCTCCATACAAAGATGTTGCTCGTCACGCAGCCGAACACGCAGTTTTAATGGCAGGTGCTACCCATGCATCAGCGTTTGATGGCTACTTAACAGAAGCCTATGCTCGTGGAGGTATGAAGTCTGTGGCATACCAGCCGTTTGCTGACGAATACAAGCCAACTGGATGGAAGTTCGAGACTCACGGCAGACCTGATGTAGCGTTTGTCGCCGCAGACCGCTCCGTAGCACACGCAGCCATTTCGGCTCAACAAACTACCCAAAAGTTTTATGGACACCATTTCCAAGGCGGATTGCGAGCCCCGACAATCGATGACAATGATTTGGGGTACCAAAAAGCAAAAGAGGCTGGCGAAGCAAACACTGCCGAACAAATACCGAGTGCGAGACGTAATGCCAGCAAATAGACCACCAAACAGAGCCAGCATTCATTGGGCTAACCCAGCCTTAGCCGAAGGCATGCGTCAAATCCGCAGAAGCAACGCCGCTGGTGTTCACGAGGATAAGCGTACTCGTAGAGTAAGAACCAAAAAAGCCGCAGATACCAAAGCAATCAACGAAAGTAAAGAACAGTAATGGCAACAAATCTTGTTTTTAAACCTTTTAGAGGTGGAGTAAACACAGCCCAAAAGCACATCAACAACATAGCGGCTAACCTCCATACGATAAGAAATCACGGGTACAGACTTGCAGATAAGTCCTACCGAATTACTAGCCAGTTCGATGAGCACATGGCAAACGCTTATTCTGCTCTAAACACCTCGTTAAAAGAGGCTCGTGGTGGCTCTAGTCGTCAGACTGCGGCAACAGCAATTCAGCACTTATCTAGTGCGGTAAACCTAATTGGTGTACACCTACCAAACAGTCTTGCCCATACAGAAGCCTCTGCAGCCCTAAACTCGGCAATTCAATCCCACGCAGCCCTAACCAAGCACGAAGCGGAAACGAGTAGCAATGTTTGATGAAGGTGGCGGAGAAACGATGGCACTTCAGGCTTACACAATCCAGAAAAATGCTAACCTTAATAAGAGGAACATGCTTTGCCCTACCTGCGGCATCATCATGAACCCTGTGGAGTTTATGTACAGCAAAGGTATGTGCCCTCCATGCTATGAAGACAGAATGGCTAGACGAGTGAAAGGAAAACTTGCCTAATGCTTGTAAACTCCAACCGTCGTGGTGCCAAGGACGTTAACCCTAAAAAGGCTATGCAAATACAGGTTGCCTTGGACTATCTAAAGGCTCTAGACGAACACGGCAGAGCGGTGGGTCAATCAACCGACTTCAGAAGACTTGATGCCGCACAGGCTAACCTTCAAACGGCTAAACAAAGCCTTCTCCATTATCATGACGGAGACGAATCTGCTGCTTCACAAACAGTGAACGAAGCAGACCAATTAAGAATTCAGGGCAAAAGAGACGCAATTAAAAACGGTCAAGACCCTACAAGTATCTAAATCCAATAGAAAGAAGCAATCATGGCAGTGAACACATCCCGTTCAATGAACGAAAGCCTAGGCGAAGGTGCTACCGATGGTAAGTACCGCAAGATTCGTCCTAACACCCAAGTACTAGACCTACAAGGTAATGAGCAAGTTCTGGACAACCGCCAGAGCCTACACCCATTCTATGGGTATGGTTTTGCTACTACCGAGTACCAAGAGAAGCAGAATCCAGGTAAGTAAATGCCACTATTTAGAAGACGCCCTAAAGCAGGTTCTGGCATGGGTCCAGTAACCGAAATGAACCCACATCGTGACGTTCCTCGTATTCCAGGAGTTACACCTCCACCAGGATACGTAGCATCTTCTGGAAGCAAACCTGTAGGTGCACCACCGAGCGGTAGCACTTCAGCAATGAAACCTGCAGAAAAGCCTCGTTCATACAATGACGGAAAGTCAGAAGAGCACCTAAAGGCTCGAAGCAGTGAGCACCCTGACTACACTAATCGTCAGGTTGGCGAAGCACGAGACAACGCTGTAGACAACGCTAATAGATTTGGTGGACCAGTCACAGAGGCTCACGTTAAAGATGCACTAAAGAGATTGAACGGTAGATAATCATGCCAGCAAATAGACCTCCAGATAGAGCCCCTTACGGCAGTCACCTGCCTTCAGGCATTAAGAAACTGGCAAACATGGCTGCCTCAAAGCAGTTTGACAGAACCAGTTCAAAACAAAACCTAGCAAACTATGCTGACCCACACTGGAAAGGTCCAAAAGGTCCTGACGCTGGTCCAGCAGCCTCACCTGCTAAAAAGCCTAAGAAGCCTAAAGACCCAAACTTAAACCCAAACATGGCAGTGCCATTTGGTAGGAGATAATCATGGCTAAACCAAAGAGAGTATCTAACAGAAATGGTGCTGAAGACGCAATCGTTGCTAGAGAAGCCTTTCAAGGAAGCAACTTCTCTGGAGGTCCTTCATCAGGATTGCCGTCAAGTGGTCGTCTTAACAAGGAAAATGCAGACAAACTCTATGCAGAGAAGCCTAACTACATAGTTAAGTCTTATGGAACGCCTATTGCATGGCATGGAGATAACGGCTGGACAGTTCCAGACCAGAAGCACAGTGTTTCAACTTCAAACCACCAAGGTATTGTTCGTCGTGCCCTAGGACTAAATGACCACTTTAAGAGTGGGCAAGGACTAGCAAGACTCTAGTATCACCACTAAACTTATTCCGTAACTAACAAGGAGCATTACATGTCTGACATTCCATTACTTGGCTCAAGACAAATGGAGCACAAGGGTCCACTTATTCGCCTACTCCGTTGCCTAGTCTGCAACACCTGGGAAGAACTTCCTGACTGGGATGGCAAAGTAGAGGAAGACTTTCTTCTGGAGGTCTCCATTGAAAAGCATAAGTTCCCATCGGGTGAGCCTCATGTAGGAAAACTGTTTAAAGTCCCAGTGTCTTACTGGGCTAGTCCAGAAAAGCGTAAGGCTGTTCTACAGCAACTTGGGCAGGGTGGCTCCATAGGTTTGGATGCTCTTGACCCAGACAAGTCATTCTACGACAGCAAGATGACATTTGCTGAAGACGCTATGAACTGCTGGAAGTCTCGTCTAAGCCCTAAAGATGGCTGTGGAGATTACCAGACTCCACAGAAGCGTATTCTCCCTAAGACCGCTGCGGAGCGTAAGGAGTTAGGTCTCCCTAGTCCAGCAGATGCCCCAGGACCAAAGGTTTACATTTGTAACTTTTGTCCTGTACACTCAGTAGTAACTACTCGTAAACGCCAAATTCTTGGCTTATACGACAAGTAAGGAATAGCATGGCAAAGGCAAAAGGTGCTCGTAACACTAACCGTCAAAACGGTAAAGCATCCAAAAAACGACCAAAGGTATTCGATGCAATCAAGCGTCGTCTAGTAAACAAGGAGAAATAAATGGCAAACGACAAGCAAGTAGAAGTAGCATTCTTGGTACTACTACACACCGATGGCACATTTGCTGTCAAACTTGAAGACCTAACGGAGCCTGTGGAGGCTGCTCGTGTGGCTGATGCTGGAGATGTGCTAAACGTCTCACAGACCATCATTGAAGAACTAAAGGCACAGGCTTTAGTCAGCCGTATTGTGTTGGCTCTTCAGCCTCCACAGCAACCTACTGTCTCAGACAAGGTTAAGGACGCCCTAAAAGAGCGTGGCATTGACCCTGAAAGTACCTCCATAGCCGAGTAAACTAGTCGTATGACTGGTTTAGGTGCGTATGAGACATCGTACTTCAGCACACCATCAGCAACCCTTGACCCGACGCTCTTCCAAGGGCGTCACTTGCAGTCCTGGGTGCGTCAAGGCGTAATGTCTTTACTTAATGACTTTTTGAGTCGAAAGTATCGTCATGCCGAATTATGGACGCATCCTTGGCTTGCAGGGTCAGGGGTTTCTTACCAATGGTCAGCCGCACGCCAGCCTGCTGACCTAGACTGCCTAGTAGGCGTGAACTTTGTACAGTTCCGCAAGGCTAATCCTGCCTTCACTGGTCTTAGTGACAAAGAGATTGCCGCCCAACTAAACGAAGAGTTTAAATCTGAATTACAGCCAGACACTGAAAATTGGAATGGCTACGAACTTACTTTTTATGTAAACCCAACCGCTACGGACATCCGCTCCATAAAGCCTTACGCTGCGTACGACCTCAAATACGATGAGTGGACTGTAACTCCTAGCCAGAACTCTAAAGCCCCATCTAAGCCTGAATGGCAGAGTGTGGCTCATGGAGATGCCATGATGACTAACCAAGTCATGACTAGGTTTACTAACGCCAAAAATGACCTAACTGTGGCTACCAATCCAGCCGCTAGACGCAATGCTGAGACCCGCCTTTGGTCAGCAGGAGCACAGGGCAATGCCCTATTCAATGAAATCCATGACAACAGAGCACTAGCCTTTAGTGCTAATGGAGAAGGCTATAACGACTTCCATAACTATCGTTGGCAAGCAGGCAAAAGCACTGGAGCAATCCAAGCCTTGCGAACTATTAGGGAAAACATGAAGGGCATGCTACAAGAAAAAAATAGTTCTACTTATGGAGTGGAATTCCCAGATTCGGCTACGCTTATTAGAAGAGCAGCCCTACAAAGAAATGAGCAATAATGGCTAGAAAAAGATTCGACCCTAAAGAACCAGTAGATGTTCCTGTATCTCCATCAGGTGCCCCTACAAGAACTAACGGGTTTATTCGTGCAGCCCAAGATACTAGTCCACAACGCTTCAAGAGCAGTGGAGCAGCCTTGCGTGAACAGTTTAGAACACTGATGGCACAAGCCAAAGACAGGGCATCAGGCTTGCCTGCCAGAGACCAGTCCAGTGTTTTGGATAGACCTTTAGAAATGGGTGGCGTAATTGCTGGAACCGTAGACCCAAACAAAGTTAGCCAAACAAACATTTACCAGTGGTCTGATAGAACACCAAACCTAAACTTAAACAAAAGATTAAAACAACACCTAATAGATTCAGATTACGTGGCAACCAAGGCTTCAACAGGTCATTATGCACGGTTAGCCCAAAATGAAATCACACAGAAAAACGGTAATTCAATTATCTCTGATTTGGGTACCCATTTTCTTAAAGTTCACAATGGAGACCACCAAGCAGAAACCAACAGGCTTTCAGACCTAATCGACAAGAATGACCCACAAACAATTATGGAGCATGCCGCAGCGGCTGGAGTACAGGTATTCCATGACACTACCTCTATTGGAAGCCATCGACTACGAGTACTTGTTGCTCCTGGCGTTCTTCAAAAGGGCGAAGCAAAACCATTTAGAAATAACACAGCAACACCAATTACTGCTAGGCAAGATGTGGACAGCCTACCAAAGGCTGCAAGATACGAGAAATAACCCTAAATGCAAATACTCGTAGAACTAGATGGCGTACTGAGAAACAAAGATGACGGGATTATCTCCACAGGAGTGCTTACATACTCCATGCTTACTGCCTATAACCGAATGACTATCATGTCAACCAGCACCGAAGAAGACACCCTTCGCTGGTTAAATGTCAATAAGGTTGTAGATGTGGATAACATCATAGACTCCTCTGTTGCTTTGGAGGGGGAAGACCTTGCGGAGCGACAAATCAACTTTGCTCGAAGCAGAGGTGCTATTGACTTGTTCATTACCAGTAATCCTAAGTTGTGGGCTTATGCTTTTGACTTAGGTATTACCTCCATAATGTTTGGAGTACCTTCTTACATCCGCCCTGAGTTCCGTCCAGATGCACCTAAAAAGGTTCGCTCCTGGGACTCTATTCAAGAGGCTATCGACCGACAGAACGAGGCTAGGGTCAAAGACTTGCGTCTTACTCGCAGCACCGATGTGAGTTTTGAATGATTATTTTCAATGGTGTGGAGATTCCCTCCAATAGAACGCTTCTGGAAAAGTGTGGAGTTCAGCATGTAATGCTCAACTACTGGGGGCTCCGTAAGCGGGGACTTCCTAAGACTAAGGCTTATCTAGTAGGCGAACATTTCTATCCAAACATGAAGGTATGGATAGACTCTGGAGCCTCTTCTGCGGATGAAGCCAACCTTTCTAAAGAAGAACTACTTGAATACGCAGCGGATTACGAGGAGTTTATCTCCTACAACTATGAGCGTATTTCAGGCTGGGTTGAGTTTGACAGTCAAGTCCTAGGTCTTGAATGGGTAGAACAACAACGCTACACCCAAGGGGCGGACCCTAAGCGATGGGTTGTATGGAGAGAAAAATACGGAACTCCTAAACTTCAAAACTGGGCTACGGAGTTCCCAAACATTGCAATCCCTTACGAGACTATTGAGTCTATGACTTCTCTATCAGGCATTGTTCGAGGCTTGAAGAGCCGTCTCAATGTAGATTTCCATGCTCTTGCAACAGCAAAGCCAGACAACCTTCGTCAAATACCTTTCTCCACAACCTCCACACTGTCTTGGATAAGCCCTATGAGGCGTGGTGAGACCATCATTTGGGATGGTCAGAAACTTGTTCGTTATCCAAAAAACATGAAGGCACAGGCTCGTCCACGCTACAAGGCTTTGTTAGAAAAAGAAGGCTTTGACTTTCAGAAATTCGTGGATGACGACACCCTAGAAGCGACCAGAGTGGCAGTCTGGTCTTACTTACAACTCGAAGCCAGCATGAAGAAAGGCAATCACATGTCCCAGTTAGCCGATAGTAATGACGACCCCCTATACACAGGTTTGATGCAAACAGGGGTAGGTGCTTCTAATAACAGTGGTTCTGAGACTCTCAAACAAGAACATACAGAACTTGTCCAAAGAGACCCTAAAGACATCTCTCCATTGCCTGTTTTTGGCTACCAAATGAAGACCATTGTGGAGACTGAAAATGGTCATGATGTGCTCAAAGATGTGCCTGTTGTACATTCTCAAAGTGCTTCTCTACGCAACTGCAACACCTGCTTTGTCGCAGCGAACTGCCCTGCTTTCAAGCCCGATAACACCTGTGCTTTCAACTTGCCTGTGGAGGTAAAGACTAAAGACCAACTCAAGTCTTTGCTCACTACAATCATCGAAATGCAGGGTCAGAGAGTAGCATTCATGCGGTTTGCAGAGGAAATGAATGGTGGCTATGCAGACCCAAATGTGTCTCAAGAAGTAGACCGCCTATTCAAACTTGTAAAGTCTATGAAGGAACTTGATGAAAACAAAGAGTTCATTCGCATCACTGCGGAGAGGCAATCTAGTGGTGGTGTTTTGAGTGCAATCTTTGGTGATAGAGCACAGGCTTTAAGAGAGATGAACCAGCCTCTAAATGAAGAAGAAACCACAAAGATTATCCGTAACTCACTGGAAAACTAGGCTTTCTTACTAGCCGATAGTACTTAGGAATAATACATGAAACTAGGTCCAGACAAAAATGATGTTATTTACATTGAAAATGAGACCAGTGAAAAAGCACTTCAACAGTCTTATTCTCTAAAAAAGTATCTTTATGGAATAAGCAAAGAAAACTATCTTTCTCTTGTGGAGAAACAAGGCTCTAAGTGTGCTTCTTGTGGAGACGATGCTACTGGTGCTGAACACACGCTGCACATTGACCACAACCATGAAACTAATGAAATACGAGGATTGCTTTGTGCTGGCTGTAATACGGCTTTAGGTTGGCTTCATGATGACCCAGTTAGGATTACTAAACTTGCGGAGTATCTCCATAACTCTGGTACTGGTATGTTTATCCCTGAAAAATCTTCCTAGATTTGTGAAGTTAGCAGAAGGGTTGTAGGCTTCTACCACCGACAATAGAACTCCCACAATCGTGGAGTATTTATCTAAAACAAGAAATGGTGGTCTATGACTATGTTCTCATTCCGTCTCGCAGAAGACTTTGTAACAACCTATAAGGACAAGAAGCCACCTTTTGGCTATAAGGATGTTGCTGGCAACTCCGTAGGTGAAATCACCTTTCTTCGCACTTACTCTCGCAAAAAGCCAGATGGCTCTAAGGAAACTTGGGCTGAAGTCTGTGAGCGTGTAATCAACGGGATGTATTCCCTCCAGAAGGACTGGGCTAAGTCTTCTAGGCTTCCATGGAGCGATGCCAAAGCCGCCGCCAGTGCTAAGGAGGCTTATGACCGCCTGTTCAACTTGAAGTGGACACCTCCAGGACGAGGACTATGGGTTATGGGCACGGAAATCGTAAACAAGCAACGAAACTCGGCTGCGTTGCAGAACTGTGCTTTCGTATCCACTTTGGAAATGACTAAGAACAATCCTGCCAAGCCTTTTGCTTTCCTTATGGAGGCTTCTATGCTTGGTGTAGGAGTTGGCTTTGATGACAAGGGTGCGGACAAGAACTTTGAAATCTATGCTCCATCATCTCCACAGGAGTACCTCATCCCTGACACTCGTGAAGGTTGGGCAGAGAGCACTACGGCTCTCATCAACTCTTTCTTGAAGCCAGACCAGCCTTTATGGAGTTTCAACTACGATGAAATCCGTCCTTATGGAGCACCTATTGCTACCTTTGGTGGAACGGCTGCGGGACACGAGCCTCTTTTGAAACTCCACGAGCAAATCGCAAAGATGTTTGCTGGACGCAAAGGTGAAAGGCTTTCTCGCAAAGACATTGCTGACATTGGAAACATGATTGGGGTCTGTGTAGTCTCTGGAAATGTGAGGCGTTCTGCTGAACTGCTCATTGGTCGCATTGACGATGAGGACTTCTTGAACTTGAAGAACGCTGAACGCTTCCCAGAGCGTAACTCTTATGACCCTGAAGCCCCAGGATGGGCTTGGATGAGTAACAACTCCGTAGAAGTCTCCGTAGGAACAAACTTTGACTCCATAGTGGAGGGTATTGTGCGTAATGGAGAACCTGGAGTTATCTGGATGGACACATCTAAGGCTTATGGAAGGCTTGTGGATGCTCCAAACAACAAGGACTGGCGAGTCATGGGCTATAACCCTTGTGCTGAACAGTCTTTGGAGTCTTTCGAAATGTGTACTCTTGTGGAGACTTACTTGAATAGACATGACTCTTTGGAAGACTTCAAGAGAACTTTGAAGTTTGCTTATCTCTATGCCAAGACTGTGACTTTGCTTCCTACTCACTGGGAGGAGACCAATGCCATCATGCAACGCAACAGGCGTATTGGAACCTCCATAAGTGGCGTGGCAAACTTTGCTGACAACAAGGGGCATCATGTGCTTCGTCAGTGGATGGATGAGGGCTATGCAACTGTCAAGGGCTATGACCAGACTTACAGTGAATGGCTTGGCATTCGTGAGAGCATCAAGATGACTACTGTAAAGCCTTCTGGAACTGTCTCTATCTTGGCTGGTGAAAGTCCAGGAGTTCATTGGACTTCTGGAGGTAAGTTCTTCAATCGTGCAATACGCTTTGCTAACAACGACCCTATGCTCCCGTTGTTCAAGATGGCTAACTACACTGTGGAGCCTGCATCCGAGAGTCCAGACACTACCTCAGTGGTATTCTTTCCTATCAAAACTGATGCTAAACGCTCCGAGAAGGAGGTCTCAGTCTTTGAAAAGATGGCTTTAGCCTCCACAGCACAACGCTACTGGAGCGATAACTCCGTAAGCGTGACTGTTACTTTTGATGTGGAGACAGAGTCAGACCAAATCGGTACTGTGCTCCACATGTACGATGGTCAGATGAAGACTGTTTCATTCTTGCCTATGGGTAACATGACTTATCCACAGATGCCTTATACGCAGATTACGGAGGACGAGTATGATGCTTATGCTATGAAACTCTTTCCGATTGACTTTGCTGGAGTCTATGGAGGTCTTGGTGTGGAGGCTATCGGTGAGGCTTACTGCACTACCGATGCTTGTGAAATCAAACTAATAAAGGACAACCAATAATGATTACTGTGTATAGCAACCCAAACTGTGTTCAGTGCGAACAGACCAAGAGATACCTGTCTCTCCATAACATCCTATTTGAAAGCAAAATGATTGCTGATAGCCCAGAAATCAACGCTTTGATTACGGAGAAAGGCTATACCTCTGCTCCAGTAGTCGTTACGGAGAAAGATAGTTGGTCAGGCTTTCGTCTTACGAAACTAAAGGCTCTTACTCAATAACCCCAGATACAAAAAAAGCCCCATGACCAACAGGTCATGGGGCTCTTTTCTTACAGGAACTCATTGGCTATCTCGGATGCCTTTGAGGTCTGGTGTCGTAGACGATGCAAATAGCGTTCAGTAGTGCTTATGCTTTGATGCCCAAGGCGTTCTTTGACTTCATGCACATCTATGCCTCCTTTGAGGAGCAAAGTTGCATTGGCATGTCGTAAGTCGTGAGTTCTTGGGAACCAGTTTATGGAGGACTTGTCTATTGCTGACCTCCACATACGCCTCCATGTGTCCCTAGGGAGATGGTTGCTAGTGTTTGCGGAGGTCTTCTCCACATCCACAGTGCTTGCTATAAGGCTTTTGCTAAACAGCAAATCCTTACGCTCTAGCCCATGAACTTGTGCATGAGTCAGCAACTCTTTCATGAACTCCGCACTGACTACTACTAGCCTGCGGTGCCCAGATTTAGTTGCTGGAATAATCCTGAACCTATCCCCATTGTTGGCTTTAGCCCCGAGGTCAGAGACCCTACGCTGGACATAAACCTCGTTTGATTTCTCATTGAGGTCTTTGAGTCTGACCTCCGTAGCCTCTCCATAACGACAACCAGTAAGTGCCAAGAATGTGGCAAACAACTTACTGGAGTCACTAGGGAGGTGGCTAAGGATGTCTTTGAACTCGTCAGGCTCCAGTACATTACGGAGTTCATTACTGTCGAGTTGTTTGATTTTGATTTTGTGAGTTGGGTTCGCATCTAGTTGGTCAGCCTCCACAAGGTCTTGCAGTGCGGAGCCTAATGCTGACTTGGCTTGAATGCGAGTTGCACTACCGATGCCATCTTGACGGAGAGTCTCCAGCATCTCACGCACAGTTACACGCTTGATGCTATTGACTTTACGCTTACCTAGCACAGGTAGAACATGGGTGACAAGTACCGAGGTGTAGTTCTTCTTGGTAATCGGCAGGAGGTCGGCTTTAGGGAGCCACGCCTTGATGTATTGCTCCAAGGTCATGTTTACCCTGTACGAGCCCTGTACGCCCAGTTTCTCGGCTATTTGGGCTTGCTCCAGTGCCTCTTCCCGACTGGAGAATGTACCAGCCGAGCATCGGGTGCCTGACTTGTCACGATAATAGCCTGTGTGGCGTTCGCCACGACTAATCGTGTATGCCATTGCGGTTCCTAAACGCTGGATGCCTACGCTTTGACTGCTCTTTGAGGATTTGCTCCAAAGAGAGTTCTACGATTTGCTTACGCTTGATACGCCTACTAAATAGGCTTTTTAGTTTGACTAATAGCAACTGCTATGCTCCTTCCTAGTCTTTCCAGACTCTTTAGGTGGTCTATCTTTTGTGATGGATGGTTTCTCATTCGCTTACGCTCCTGAACTGTTGCTCCACCCCAGATGCCATACTGCTGGTTATCTTTGAGTGCTTGGTTCAAGCATGCCAAGACCATAGGGCAAGTAGCACAGAGTGCCTTTGCCTCCTTAGTCTTCTCTTGAACTTCCCCAAACTCGGGGAAGAATGTTTCTGTCTTATCGGTGCAGGGTAATAGGGTGCTCATAGCAAACCCTTTCTTTTTAGTAGTTGTCGTAGTTGTGGTTTCCAGAACCCATACCATCTGTTTCTCCATAGGGCTACATAAGCCCTGATGGGATAACGGAGCGGTTGGTATGGAGCACGATGTCTTGCAGTTTTTTTACTCATTGGTGAACCAAATGTATGCGTAGCCATCAGGGGCTGTACCAGTGTCTTCTGCCCAACCGAACTGGCTGTACCAGTCGTAGTTCTTGGCTAGAAGTGCTGTGCGGTGGCTAGAGGCGATTGCCTCAAACTTCGCATCATTTCGCATCCACTTAGGTTGAGGGGCTTTACTGGTCGTTTTACCAGTTGCTACACCCCTAGCGTAGGTGCTCATGACTTTGTCATAGATGGTGCTGTTGTAGCCACGCTTTTTCCATTCGATGACCATTGAGACCACATACCAAAGTAGTTCGTGTTCTGCTCCAGCCCACATCTTGACTGCTGGGTGATTAGCCCAGCCCTTTGGCTTGCGGTGGTTGCCATCAGGGTCAAGTTCTAAGAGGGTCAGCATAATCTGCCAACCCTCCAGAGCCTGCTTGTTGAGACGCTTGTTGTCCAGTGTCTTGGCAACTTCGTCCCAGCCATTAGTTGTTGTTATGAATGTCTGCATCTGGTTCCTCCATGAGTACCTCTAGTTGATGTTTGATGCTGTATGCAAATACAGTCAGAGCCAATCGACCCTCGAACTGTTGTAACTCTTCTTGCTTTGTAACTGTGTCCAATAAAGTGATAGCCCAATCTAACTGACTGTCTTGACCTCTTTGGTGCTCCTCCGAGAACTCGGATGGTCGTACAAGAACATCACTGCCTGTTTGATTGACAGGCAGATGGTTCTGCATGTAACGGAGACTCATGGAGAATGCTTTGAGTGTTTGTTGTCCGTTGTAGTCCTTAGTCAGTTCATCACTGACCAGTCCGTTCAGTACTTCGATTGCCTCTTTCAAAGCATGAAGTTGCCCTTGTTTGTAATCGCTACTCATTTATTGCCTCCAAATACTCTGCGATTTCCCTGAATAGTTCAGCAGTGGAGACACCAAGTCCCACTGCAATAGCCTCCAGAACTGCACTGGATGGCTCTTTGTTGCCTCTTTCGATGTCCGACAGATGTCCTATGGAGACATAAGGAGTCATCCTACGGAGCGTAATGTTCTGCTCGTTTCGTAATCTCCTGATTGTGTCACCTACTGCGTATTTGAGTTCCATTAGTCTCTCCCTACATCAACATTGTTTTCAGCATCGCACTCTTCACAGTGCACGATTACTTCGTCACTACCTCGTGTGCCAACTGCATCTACACCATCGTTATAGTGCTCACAGTCTCCACAATCGAATGAGACAGTCATTGCAACTTCGTCATCCCAAGGTGTGGCTGTTCGCCAGCCATCATAGCCTCCACCGATGTCATAACCACTCATTACTTCCACTCCTCACCGATGGCAGTCATCAGTTCGTTGGGGCTCACCTTTAGAGCCTTGCACAGTTCCGCCATCGTGCCTGATGGCAGTTGGCGTTCCAGATGGAAGTACCTGCTAAGGCTTGACTTTTGCATCCCAGTTGCGATTGCAAACTGGGTCAGTGACTTGTGTCCTAGTTTCTTGTAGCGTGCTACGAACCAGTCCCATGTGATTTGTTCTTGCTTACTCATTGTTATCCTCCTCTAAGGATTTGTTGGTGTCTTTCCATGCAGTTAGGTCATCAAGTAATCCAAGGTTCTCTTGGTCTCGTGTCCATCGCAGAAACTCTGCCTGCTCGTCTTCTGACCAACCCTCAAAGAACTTTTTGACGATGGCAGTGTAGCCATCCTGTTCGTCCCAGTACAGGTTGACGAAGACATCTTTGCCCTTATACCTAAATGCGATTGGTCGTTTCCATGCCTGCACTTCATCAGCATTGACATAGGCGATGTCGATGTCTGGGTGCTCTTGCTCGTTGTTACTCATTGTTGTCCTCCTTAGAGACAGGGTTTGCCTTGCCCACTACTTCCCATGTGAATGGGGTAGAGGTAAGTTCTTGTGTTGATTTGATGATTTCTTCAGCCTTAGCCCATGAGTGAACCTCATAGACAGGATGAATGTTGTTGACTTCATCGTGGATGATTAGCGAATAGATTTCCATTGTTGCTCCTTAGTGTGTTGTTGTTCGTTGCGTTCTCCATAAGCCATGAGTTTTTGAAACCCACGACCCGCAAAGAACCCGATGATTAGTACCAGTAGTGTGAACCCGTTGATTACTACCATTAGTTATTACCTGCCCAACTCTTTATTTCAGCCATAAACTCTTCGTCATCACTTGTGCCACCAAGTAAATACACAGCAAGTTCTACTTGACCTCGTAGGTATTCAGCGTTGGTTGAGCCATTGTTGTAAAGATAAATGGCATTCTTTATCCATTGTTTCAGCACTTTATTGCTTGTCATTAGTTCTCCTCTGTTTGATGGCACTCGCACTGGCAAGTCCATGACTTGTCGTACCAAGTGATTGTGTGCTTACACTTATCGTGGGTTAGAGTTCGGCAGAACCCCGAGATGTATCGGGGCTCCGCCTGCTCCATAGCCACTTAGTCGTTCTCCGCAGGCATCTCTACCTGCTCTAGCCATACGATTTCCATGCCATCAGGCATGGTTGGGGATGTGCTCATGACCAGTTGTTCTGCCTCCTCCTTAGAGTTGGCAGTCACGCTGACATGCACATCGAATGCGAATGTAAACTTCTCCATTAGTCCACCTCCTTAGTGTCCATAAGAATGTTGATGACCTCCACGATGGATGGGTCAGTGTTGTTTGCGATGTCATCGAATGCATCGACCTGTTCGCCAGTCCACTTGCCAACATCAGCAATCAGGATGTCGCACTGACCCCATGACCCATCATCAGCAACCCACAGTTTTTCCTTGTGGAGCGTGTACTTGGTCGCTGGTTCTGGAGTTGACTCCTTTACGAACTTTGCGAACTGGATAAGTCTGGCGTAGTTGTTCTCAATCTCTTCAAGAATGAACTCTGCCCACTTATCCTCGTGAGGTTGCCAGACCACAATCTCTTTATGGCTAGGGTAGTCCTGCTCGTCTTTACCTAAACTTTCCAAGACTTCTTCGTAAGTTAGGTTTCCCCAGTCCGACAGAACAAGACCTAAAGCGATGCGTTCGGACTCTTTGATGATTTCAGGTGATAGTTTCATTAGTTGACCTCTCTAGTGATGTCGATGATGTCCATAACATCTTCAATAGTTGGTTCTCCAGAGTCAGTGATGTGCTCCAGAGCGTTGTTTTGTGAGTTTGACCAACCATTCCTGTCAGTGACAAGAATGTCGCCCTCTCCATAAGAACCATCATCAGCAACCCAGAACTTCTCCTTGTGGAGCGTGTACTTGGTGCTGACCAACTGGGTTAGTAACTTCTTTAGCACGAGGTTGTAAGCCTCATGTGCTCCATGTGCATAGGCGTAGTCCAGTTCCATGTCTTTTTCTGCTGTGTCTGCCATTTCTTGAGCAAAGACCTCTGCCTGTTGTTCAACAAATGCGATTAGTTCGTGATTACTCACTGTGTGCCTCCTAGGCGTTTGTTTGATGCTGATGTTACAGCGTGCATGGGTGAGGAGTTGAACCCCACCTGCGACCATCCATGCCCTCGCAGACCTATTCTGCGAACTGTTCTAACCACGATGCAAAGCCAATCAGTACCAATCTGTCTGGATGGGTTTTGATTGTATCGAGTAGCACTGACAGATAAACGGAACTCATAAGCGTTGCCCCCACAAGTGAGTGCCCTACCTTAGCCATTTCTTCTCGTTCGAACTCGTTGGTGAACTCGTAGATGCCCAGACTCTCCCTTGATAGGTCAGTCAGGTTCACCTCTTGCACCTCTGCATTGTAGAGATTGGTTTTGTTGTTGTAGGTCAGTACGACCTGTTTGCGTTTGTTACTCATTGCTATTCCTCTTCTTCTTGGAACTCGTTGCGACATGACCAGCACATCGTCCACATGATTGCCTCGTCACTATCCATGCCTCGTTCACACACAGGGCAGACTGCGACCAGTTCGATGGCGTAACTCTTCTTGTCGAAGACCACACCACCAGCCTCGTTTACGGATTGCACTATTCTTAGTCGAGCAATCTCCATAGCCTCCTCCACATCCTCCACAACGATTTGTCCGTTAGCGTGGGCTGTTTCGGTGATGATGTATGCATACTTAGGCATTAGTTCACCTCTTCTTCTAGTTGAACGCTAACGCTTGCGACATCATCGCCATCGTCATCAAAGCGTTGCTGAATAGCCCAAGCAATCTCCTGTGCTAGGTCTGCTGGGTTGATGACCTCTGCATGCTGGTTCCACTCTATGTTGATTTCGTATTTAGGCATTAGTTCTCCTTATCTGCCAAAGGTAACTGTTGATAGGTACTTGGTTGCGAACACCTCGGCTTGCTCAGGTGTATCGCATTGTTCGTGGAAGTCCCATACGAAGTTGAGTGCTCCATTAGACCTCCGTAGGAACAGAGCCCAACCTCCATCTCCGTTCCATTGGAGTTGGAGGTCAGGGCGTGCAAGGATTGAATACCGCTCCATTAGTTGTACTCCATAAGGGTCTGCACTTGTTTGTCAGTTAGACCAACAGTGTTGCCCTCACTATTAGCACCACCAGTGATGATGACATTGCCCACCATGTAATCGGTGGCTCCATAGTCATCAGTCCATAGGGCTGTGGCGATTGGGTTGAGTTCAAGCCCGTACATCTTGCCCTCCTCGTTTAGATAGAGGTCTATACCCTTGGAGTGCAGGCGGACTAACTGTATCCAGCCTCCGACTGTGCCTTGGGCTAGTTTGAGGAATGTATCCTCGGTAAACTCCACAACTGATTTAGAGCCATCAGTGTTGATGATAAGTGCCTTTTCCATTAGTTCTCCTCCCAGTCTCGGGTTGCTGTTGCGAATGCCCAGATGATAACTGCGACTGCTGATGTAATGTACACACTTGCCACGATGATTGAGTTGACATAGCGGTCAAGCGTGGCACTGTTGTACACCTCGTACTCGAAGTAATACCTCTTGGCTAGAGATAGTAGGGGCACTGCATTGAGTGCCAATACCATTGCTAGGGCTAGTTTCATTGCAAAGTACTTCATTAGTTGCCTCCTCGTTTGGCATTGGCTTGGATAAGAATGGCACCCAGATTGGTGCCAAGGTCTTCGTGCTGTTCGTCTCCTCTGGCACCTGACCACTTTTCAGTTTCAGGGTCATAGACACTTTGCTCTCGGTCGTTGAGCATGTCAGTCATGTCGTACTCGACACCCCAGTTTCGGGTCTTCGAGTTGTACACGACTACATAGTGGTATTGCTTACTCATTGCTGTCCTCTATTCCTTGTTGAGTTTTCCATTGGTGAACGAAGTCAGCCAGTTCTTCATTAGCGTACCCAAGGTTCAAGATGCCATCACCATCGGGGTCATTCTCCTGAATGAACTTTGCGAACTGTTCGTTGGTTAGGTCGAAGATGTCTGGTGTCCAGTACGCAACTAGCACTGGAGCATCAGGGTCTTGTTTGGATAAGTCAGCGATTAGGTCTTTGATTGTGCTCATTAGAACTCCTCCTCTTCATCCTCGTGAGTGTTGCCGATGGCTGATAGGTCTAGGACTCCATTGCCAACTACTTCTTTTGGCTCGTCCCAGTCAGTCTCTCCGTTCTTCCACCACTTCTCGGACTCTGGTAGGTCATCCACATCGAATACCTCGTCCATAAGTTCCTTAGCGTGCTCCAGAGAGTCCGCCTCGAACTGAACGATGTGTGTGGTTGTTTCGTATTGTCTGAATGTGTACTTTGGCATTAGTTATACTCCTCGGTTAGTTGGTCGTAGATTGGTTGTAGCACTTGGTAATACTTGTTGTCATCCTCGATGCTGTGAGCAAGTAAGCCCATCAACACTTCGGCTTGATGCGGTGTAACTTTGATTGTGAATGCTGAAGGCGAAGAGTCTTCTTCTTCTTCATCGACCTCCACAGTCTCTTCCATAGCCTCCACTGGTGACTCCCAGTCGTGGTCTCCGTTTATCCAGTCATCTGCCTCTGCTTTGGTATCGAATGTTCCAACCCATGAGACTGGTACCCATCCATAGCCCTCTCCATAGTTCACATAGACTCTCCATACTGTCTTAGTTGCCATTTGTTTCTCCTCCGTTAGTTGTTGTTTCATTGGTTGCTTGTTGCTGTAAGTCGCAAAGGTCACATCCGCAACCCTCGTCATCAGGGTCATCAGGGTCATAGCCGACATGCTGGTCTAGCGGTAAGCACGATGGGTGGTAGTTCCACCCCTCTGCATCACGAACTTCGCAGTCCAGATAGATTTGCTTGTCGCACTCGTCACAGTTGAACCCAGAGCACTCGGCACATCCCCAGCCATCATCAACTGGCAAGCGGTTTACGAACCTGCCATAGCCGAACGCTGTGCTTTCGCCACAGTAGGTGCAGGGGTCGATGACCTCCACAGGTGTTGTATTAGTCTCCATTAGTTCTCCATCAGTTGTAGGTGTGTATTCTTGATTGCCCTCACATAGAGGGCAGAATGGTGTGCAGTCGAACGAGCCCTCATGATTAGGGCAGATGATTGTCTTACTCATTAGTTCTCCAGTTTCATGTCAGGGCAGTAAGCCTCGTGCAGTTTCCAGAACAGGTTGTCCACTCCACGCCACCACCAGAAGTGGTACCACTTGCTGGAATGGGCGTACATCTGGCACAAGTATGGTGCGGTCGCACAGGACTCTTTGGTGCAGTTGAACAGGTTTAGTCTTGCCATTGGTTTGCTCCTTGGTTGGGGGGCGAGGGGGGCGTGTGCCCCCCTCTATTGGTTGATTTAGGCGTAGTCAATACGATAAGTAAGTAGTTCTTCAATCAGTTGCTCATAGGTGTCAGCACTGATGCTCACTTCACCCTTGACCTTGGTCATGAACACCGCATTATCATCATCAAGCGTGGCAACTTTGTTATCAGGTGTCAGCCACTGCTGGTCGATGGTGGTGTAGATGCTGAACTTAGAGTTAGCACCGAACATTTCCTTGTGGGCATCTCTTAGGCGTGTCTCTCGGTCTTCCTTAGCCTGACGGAGGGCTGGCAACACTGCCTGCTCGTGGTCATACCTGCGAGCCTGCTCTGCCTCTTGTTTCTTCTGGCGTGCATCCACAGTGCTCCACATAACCTCCACAGCACTCCACATCCCCCAGATTTCCTTGGGTGATGCTAGAGCCTGCATCTCCTGACCAGCCTCGTTGATGTGTTTGACGAGGAACTTGAATGTCTTGGCACCTTGCAGTGCTGGTAGTAGTAGGTCTGGTTTGCTGGCGAGGTTGGCTGGTGTCTCCCAGCCATGAAATGTCTCTTGGTACTTGGTGTGGTTCACCAGTTGCACCTTGATTACATCCTGCTTGCGACAGGTCTCGATGGTGCGGAACCTCTGGTGCACATAACCTGACTGGGCTACCAGTTCATCGGTCAGTTGTAGTTTTAGAATGTCTTTGACTAGCATGATTGCTCCTTGATTGGGTTGGGTGTTTGATGGGTGTTTGGGTGTTTGGTTTTTGAGGAGGGGGGCTCCATAGCCCCCCTCCATAGGTGTTACTTGACGAGGTTCTTGGCGATTGCAACATCGACCAGCGTGCGACCCAGACCGAACAACTGGTCGGCACTGGTAATCACTGCGGTAGCCTCGGCTTGATGGGCGTTGATTGCCTGCCCCTTGGCGATGCGGTCAGCCTCCCAACTGCTGGTCGGGATGTAAGCCAGTGCAGTCAGCACGCCACCCTCACGAAGTGTCTTGACAACCTCGTCACACTTGTCAGACTGGTTCCACTCACCATCGGTGATGAAGATTGCCAGTTTGACTGCACGAGCGGAGTTGGCGAGCACATCCTGTGCATACTTGAGAGCATGCAGTGGGTCAGTGCCACCTCCACAACCTCCATTGCGGAGGTCGTTGGTTGCCTTGTCACTGGCGTGGTACAGCACTTCGGCATTGCTACCAAAGGTCACAACTGAACAGGATGCATCCACCTTGTCCAGTGCAGACTTGATGCCCCACATTGACTGGTAAGCCATGCCGATTTCAGAGCCCATAGAGCCTGACTTGTCGAGCAAGATGACACACTCGATGTCGACTGCATCTTCACGACCCATGTCCCAGCGGTCGAACGCCTCTGACAAGTCCACATCTTCCTGCATGAACCTGTCGATGTTCAATCGACCAGCCTCGACCTCGGTCTCCCAGTTTGGGTCGTACTGCACTTTGAGTTGTTCAAGGGCTCTACCGAACTCGTAGGCACCCTTGCGAGCATCCGCAGTGGTGGAGCCTGTTGTCCACTTTGAGTCACGAGGAGCCTCGGCACGATTGCCGACCAACTGCAACTCACCAGAGATGCGTGCGATGTCATCAGCCAACTGGTCTCCATAGATGTCCAGAAGATTGTCCAGAGCATCCTTTAGGAGGTCTTGGGCAGACACTGGAGGCGATGTAGGAGCATTCTCCTGACCAGCACCAGCACTGTTGCCACCGACCTTGTCAGGTTCAGTTGGGTTGCCATCATCGTCAGAGTCAGAGTCAGAGTCTTCACCCTCACCCTCGCCCTCACCATCGGTGCCCTCGCCCTCGCCACCCTCGGTCTCACCCTCGGTCTCGGTTTCGGTCTCGTCATCTCCAGAGTCATCTCCAGAGTCTCCATCATCTCCATCAGAGTCCGAGTCATCAGAGTCATCAGAGTCAGAGTCAGAGCCCTCACCCTCGCCATCCTCTGACTCCTCGAAGTCATCAGGGGTTGATGGGTCACCGAAGTCGAAGTCATCATCGGTCAGGTCAGCATCGTCCTTGTCATCCTCCAGAGGCTCCACATCGTCCTCGTCAGTGACTGGGGTGTTCTGTGCCTTGTCCTTTGCCTTGTCCTGCTCTGACTTCTTCAAAGGTCTGCCAGTAGGTGTTGGCTCGTACTCACCCTTGCCACCGCATGGAGTCGGGTTGCCAATCTGGCATCCACCCTCCTGCGGAGTCTCGCCCTCACCCTTGCCACCCTCGCCACCAGTTGGTGGTTCAGGAGTCACGCCTACCTCCATAAGGATTTCAGCGTAACGCTTGATTAGGGGCTTGGCAGTCTCCACATCCATAGGACTGGTGAATGTCAAGGTGCGGTAACTGTCGATGACTGATTTGAGTTCAGCCACGAGGTCTTGTCTCTTGAACTTGTCTCGCAAGGTTCTGCGGATGCGAGCGTTGATGAACTTGCGACCACCGACCAGTGCATACTGGAGCGACCAGTCAGAGCCCTCTGCCAGCAAGTGCTGGTAGATGGTGGCTTTGAGCCAAGGTGTGGTGCTCGGGTACAGTGCAGTCCACAGGGTCTCTATACGCTGGTCTTCCAGCATGTTGAAGTACTTGTACAGGTTGTTGTCCCTGACCCATCGCACGATGGCAGAGCCATTGCGAGGGGTGAACAGGATGTGACACAACTCATGCACCTGCAAGCCCTTGAATGATGCGACCTGCATCGGTGTGGTCAAGTCACCTAGGTGGTCAGAGTTGAATGTGATGGTGTTGCTGGTGCTCCATGCTGGTGCCTCGTGGGTACCTGCTGGAATGACACGAGCCCTGATGGCACGCTCCGCCATGATGACTGCATACTTCTCGGCAACCTGTGAGGCACGAGCGTGGCGGTCTTGGGTGCGGTCACTGTGAACTAGGTGCTCGGTCATTACGATGTTCGGCATTACTTTGCTCATTGCATCTCCTTGATTGGATTGGATTGGGTTGGTGGTGGAGGGTGGAGCGGAGGGGGGCACCACCAGAGCCCCCCTCCACAGTCTTAGGCTTGTGGAGCCTGTACTGCCTCGATGTCTGGGATGACGAAGTCACCCAGAGCAACACCGAGGTCTTTGGCGATGCCATCAGCGTGCGTGTACATCGCATCGAGCACCGCTTGTCTCTCCTCGCCTGCTGGGTAACAGTTCACGAGCATGCCGACTGCATAACTGAATGATGCAGGGGCTTGACTCACGAAGTTGTTGAGCATGCGAGTTGTGAATGGGGTGTGCAGTCTCTTCTCTGCATAGGCACCTCGTAACTTGGTCGCAAGGTCGAGGAGGTTCTCCGATGGGATGAAGTGTGCCTCTATCTTGCGGTCGTACTCGAACTCCCACTTGTGATTGAACCTCGACAGTAGAGCCTCGTCTTGGTTCTGGGTGCCTCGGTAACCTGTGTTCATGTCAGCCACGAGGATGCACTCTGGGTGCACCTTGATGACTCGACCGAGTTCAGGCACATACACCTCACGCTCTTCGAGCAAGCGGAGGAAGTACGAGGCGGAGCGTGGGCTCATGCGAGTCAACTCGTTGAGGAGCACGACTGATGGTTGCTGGATGGCAGTCACCAGTTCACTGTGCCTCCATAGAGCCACGCCCTTGTCTCGGGTGGCTACGAACCGACCGATGACCTCTGCGATGGTCGTGGCTGGCGTGCACTCGAACTGTACGAATGGCACACCACGCTTGTAAGCCTGCACACGAGCACTGGAGGTCTTGCCAGTGCCTGCACCTCCGTTGATGCAGATTGACTGGCTTAGGTTCTGTGCCAGTTGGTAGGCATCGTCCTCGGGCAGTCCATGCACGATGCGACTGATGTAACTAAGGATGCCCTTGGTCGATGCAGTCGGGGTCTCTAGGGTCGCATACTCCTCGTGGGTGGCGAGGTGTGACTGGACTGGCAGAGGCTTGCCAGTTGAGTCCAGTGAGTCCTCCAGAGGTGTCTTGGCACGCTCCGCAAGGAACTCCACAGTCTCCGCATCCACAGTCGCAACTGGGGTCAGCGTGACTGCCTGCGGTACCGACATCGCCATGACTGGGGCTGGCATGACTGCTGGAGCCACCACTGGTCTTGGAGCGATGGTGCCACGAACTGCACTGGCAACTGCACCCTTGCCCTCGACTGCTCGCACCAGTTTTTGGAGCAAGGTGGTCGGCTTAGGCAGGGTGTCGAGGTCTCGCATGTCAGCATCGGTCACGAGCACATTGGCGTGGTCACCGCCTCGGGTGTCGATGGCTTGGAAGTCAGCCTCGGTAATCTCCTGCCAGTCGGCACGAGCCCCGAAGACTTGTCGGGTGAAGTAGCGGTTCTTGGTCGGGTCAGCAAAGGCAATCAGCACTGTGTGACGGATGTGGTCAGGGTTGGTGTTCTTGAAGATAGAGGTTACTGGTCTCATGATTGAGGCTCCTAGGGTTGGTGGTTGGTGGTTGGGTGGTCGGTGATGCAGGGGGGTCGTGGGGGGCGTGAGCCCCCCACTATAAGGGTGATTAGGCAGAGGCAGTCACATACAGTTCAGGGTAGAACCTGCGTGACCAGTCCTCACGAAACGCCTCCTCGTGGAGGTCATTCCATGCCTTGGACTTCTGTTGCCATTCGTACTGGTCGATGACCTCTTGGTCACGCTTGGCTTGGTGCTCTAGTCCCTCCACGAACTGTTTGATGTGCCAGTGGTAAAGACGAGACTTGGTCTGCCAGTCCTCGAAGTCTGCACGAGCCCCAGACATCTCCAGACCTTGGAGGTCGTTGGTCAGGGCGGTTGCCTTGTCGATTACCTCCTGCAACTTGTGCATCTCCTGCTGGAGTTTGATGCGTGCAGAGCCGACCGACTGGGCTGGGTGGTTGTCTGCTGGTCTCCATGCATGCTCTACTGCATCGAGGTTGGCGATGTCACCGAAGTGGGCATCCTGAACTGTTCGCCAGATTGAGCCATCCCATGCTGAACGCCATGCGACCAGCGTGGTCTCCCATGCCTCGGCAAGTTCAGATTTGATTGGCTGGGCAGGCAGGATGAAGTTGGCTGGGTTGAGTAACTTGTACTGCTCTGGGGTCAGTTGCTCCGAGGTATAGCCATCGAGGGTCAACTGGATTGGGTTGATTGGTTCAGCGTTACGAGCCTCGATGCGAGCGATGGTCTCTAGGTATGTCTTCTTGGTTACTTTACTCATGGGCATTGCTCCTTGATTGGGTTGGTGGTTGGTAGGTGATGCGTGCCCTGTTGGCGAGTCGAACGCCATGACCACGAGGGTCAGTGCAGTGCATGAATGCACGCCAGCACACAGGGCTAAAGCCATTGGGAATAGTCAGGTCTGCACTCGTAAGTGGTCAGGCGATTACTTGAGGGGTCTACTCCCACCTCGTGCCTGCACTCCCTGCTATTCGTTTCGTCCACTATTGAGTTACCCCACACATCTGGTGGCATGGGCACCTGTTCCGCTACCGCAGTCAGCCGAGGAGCACTGGGCTGGTAGTCACCGAGGTGACAGTCGGGGCAGACCCCCCACCCGACCCCCCGAGGGGGGTGGGGCGAGGGCGGAATACCCGAGGCGGAACGAGACCAGTATGGCACACATCTCCATGCGGTGTCAACACCATTTAGAGACATTCCTAGAGCCCAGTAAACATAAGGGTTGTAGAGGCGTTGGAGAGTTGCCGATGGGCGTGTCTAAGTGCTCCATAGGGGTGTTTTTTGAGCGTTTTTGAGGGTGTTTTTGGGGTCATTTTGGGGGTGTTTTTGGAGCCTCTGGAGCCCCTCTGGAGAGGGTCGAGGAGCCAGCGTCAGGCACCCCACCTGAGCCGTCCAGCGACCCAGTAACGGCACCCAGTGACCGAGCCAGCCGATGGGTCAGGAGGAGCCCTAGGAGCCCCTAGGAAGCCCCTGCACCCTGCCGACCGACCATCGGGGGGTTCGGGGGGCAGAGCCCCCTGTGAGGTCACACAGAGGGTCAGGATGACAGAGAGAGACACACAGAGAGGGTAATCAGATGCAGTCAGAGAGGAAGTTTTGCTGATGGGTGCCCTGCTTGATGGTGCACTGGTGGGTGATGGCTGGCATAGCCCCATACGGGGCTGTGGGGCTGATGGAGGGCATGTCAGGTCAGTATGAGGTGGATACCCAGTCAGGGGGGTCGTGGTCACCACGAGGCTGTTATGACCTGATAGCAAGGTGGAGGGGGTGCTGTATGGCTGGCGGTACAGCCACGAGCCACCTGTCAACTGTCACAGTAGCCAAAAGAGCCTATGGAGCCATCAGCCACGCCATCACTCGGTCACCTGACCACCCCTGAACCCCTTGTAAACACTGGGGTCAGGCAGGTGGTGCCACCTCACTGGGAGTCAGGGGGGCAGGTGGTTATGGAGGTCTGTGGAGGGGGGCAGGTTAGACGAGGTCGCAGGACGGAACCGCCAGATGACACGCCCGAATCACGTCTACAAAGATGACGCAGTAGCCTAAAGTCGCCCCTGCCTCCATAAAACGCCCCTGCTCCACAGCCTCCACAGCAAAAAGTGTCAGTTTAGCCAGAGAGACAGACACACACCCGTCATAATGGCTTTATGAGTAATAGAAACCCTAATAGCACCCTTTCACCGCTATTTCAGCCACCAAACTTCCAAGACGTTAATCAAGGTCCTATGAGGGCTAACAAGGCTAAAGAGATTCTTTGGCATGCCCACGCTAGGTACATCCAAGCAGGGGTGCCAAAAGACATCCTTGCTGCTATGGAGCCGCACATCAAGCAGGCTGCTAGAGGCTACTACGACAGACATGTCAAGGGCTCTCAGGATGCTAACCCAGAGCAGAGCGTGGCTCACATTGCCACTTTAGGCACTTTTGGTGGTGCTCCAGAAGTAATCGGCGAGAACTTACAGCGTCTGTTGGACAAACACGGTCTGTAATTGTGCTCAATCCAGAACAATTCAAGGAGCATCTGAATAGTCTTCCTACACATCGCACTGCAGAGGACCTATTCGGCAGTGTCATGCTAGAAGACCACGAGGACCTCCATGGTCGTTTTGACGAGGCTGGCGGAGATGACGCCAAACTTTTGAAGATGAAGTACAAAAACGCCAAGGAAAACGGTCTAAAAGACGACATTTTGAAAAATGGCATTCAAGACCCTATTGAGATACACGTTGACCGTTATGGAGACCAGACTTTGACTCAAGGACATCACCGTTTGGCAGTCATGCTAAAGCATCGTCCAACTACCCCTATCCCTATTTCGTATTGGGAAGGCTAAATGGGAGCAAATAATGCCGATTTCCACGGTTACACTTTTGAACTGCAAGAAGGTCCTGTAAACCACGTCATTACCGCTAGAACTTCTGACGGAAAAAGAGTGGGAGAACTGGGTCTACATAAATTCGGTTCTACTGCGAGCATTAGTTGGATTACAGTCCACCCTGACTGGAGAAGAAAAGGAATTGCCACAGCAATGTGGAAGCATGCCAATGACCTCCATAACCAAGGTATCCTAGAGAAAAAACCAGAGATGAGTGGCTTTAGAACCATTGATGGAGATAACTGGGCTAAGTCACTTGGTGAAGACATTCCAGAAAACAAAATGCCACCAGAGCAGAGCAATCCTAAATACTTAGACAAAGAAGCATGGGGTAGGTAATGGGAGCAAATAACGGAGATTTTGCCGCTGGTCACAGTGGAGATGCCAAGATAGCGTACGAGCCATACACAGACAAAAATGGCAACACCATGCATGCTTTTCAGATGAGAGATGCTCACGATAACCTACTTGGGCATCTAAACCTAGATTCATCAGGGATGATTCAGCAGATAGAGACTCGCCCCGAGTTTCGTCGTCAAGGCATCGCTACTGCTCTATACAACCATGCTGTGGCAGCGAGTCAGACGAATCCTGCTATTCCTACTCCTAGACATTCTGGTTCAAGAACACCATCAGGCAATGCTTGGGCTAGAGCAGTGGCTAGAAGGTCTAATGAGCCACTTGTGCCACAAAGAACAAAGGTATCTCCTAGTACATACGCTATGCGTGCAGCAATGTGGGAAATGATGCTGCCATTGAGCAGGGGTAAATAATGAGTGCTAATAACGAAGACTTTGGTAATGGCACAGGTACTGGTCGCTCCATAACCATGTACCACGGAACTGATGAAGATTCCGCCAAAAGCATCATGGCTAATGGTTTCCGTGACAATGTCTACTTACACCCTAATCCAACCATTGCAGGAGACTACGGCAGCCACATCGTCAAGGTCACTATCCCAGACAACTTGAAGTTTGAAAGCCCTTATTACTACGAGCGAGACCACGATGGCGAAGAGGCGGATGGCACATACGACGAGAACTACTACAGTCCGCACAACTCTGAAAACCCTGACCGAATTATCTACGATGGTCGCAAAGTCACCCCTATCTCTATGTACAAGCACGATTACGTAACTTCAGCGGGGTATCAAGAATAGTGGGTGCTAATAATGCAGACTTTCAAGGTGGATTTGAAGGATTTACGGAGGCGTATCACGTAAGTCCTAGAGCCAATAGGGAGTCTATTGAGGCTAACGGATTTGACCCAGAGAAAAGTCAAACCAGAAGTTTTGGCGATGACCGTTATCTTCCTGGAGTTTTTGGGCACGTTCATAAAGAAGACGTAGACCCTACGTATGCGATGGGATGGCAGCCAGGTTTATTGTCAAATGCGGGGGGTGATGTTTACCGCTACAGATTGCCTAACAAAGACAATCAATGGGATGAGAACAGCATTTTGGATTCTGTGCGTACTTCCAGTAAAATCCCGCCACACCACATTGAGCGTGTAGGTCACGTTACTTCTACTGGAAAACTACACTGGCATCCAGAGGAGCAATGTAATGACTAGAAATAATGCAGACTTCCATGGGTACACCTTTGACCATTCATCTTCTGAGGATGGCACTGCCGTAGTTGCTTATCACCCAGAAGAGCGTAATCCTGTGGGCATGTTGTACTTAGAACCAAATTATGGAGATGGCGGTCTAGTCCGAGACGTTAACGTCTTAAATGCTCATCGTCGTAAAGGAGTTGCCGCAGGTATGTGGAACTATGCCAAAAACAATGGACTGAATCCACTTCACTCCAAAAACCAAACTGCCCTAGGTAAACAATGGGCGAAAGCAGTAGGTGACTAATGGAACCAAGTAGACAGATAAACAAGCACGAAGCAGATGAGGCAAAGATTCTTTCTGCTTTAGGTCCTAGATTTAAACAGGGTAACTACTCGCTGCACTTTAGCCATGAGTATGGCGAAAACTATCGTCTAAACGCCTTGTGGAAGCCACCAGGGCAAAAAACACACATTGGCGTAGGCAGTTTGGGGTTTGACGCTAGAACTGGCGAGACCCATGTATCTGTGCACCCTGAACACCACAACACCGCTGTAGCACCTGTCTTATTAGCAGCAGGCAATAAAATTAGCCGTCTTTTGGGTGGTGTTGGCTTACAGGGTGTTCGTAACACTACTGATGATAGTTTCAGGTTGATAAAAAGATTCTTTCCCGCTGATTCAACAAAAATCACGCTCCGAAATCCGCAAGAACCTATGGGCGATGCTACAACTAAGTTATACGTTCAATCAGAAGGAGCCCATGCGTTGGGCAGGGTTAGGTATCAAGCAGGGGTTAATGACTCAGATTTTGTAGTTCATTCTTGCTTTAGTTGTGGTGGCACTCGGTCAGACCGCAGATGGATGACTGACCGTGTGTGGTCGCAGGCGAATGAGCCACGAAGACGAGCGAATCAAGGCATGATTCCAGCAGACTGTCCAGACTGTAAAGGTTCTGGTGTCGAAATACAGGGGCGTACTCCTGAACGTGTCATTGGATTACGTTAACCCTTTAATCTCCTTTACTGTGTGGGAAAATTAGCATTATGCCCGAGATAACTCCTGAAACTAATGAATCGAATCCTGAGTGCCCTTTCTGCGGCGATAATCACCCTATCGACCTATCGGCTGCTGGAAACGTAACGTATAGCCAACCAGGCAGAGAAGGCGTATTAACTTTTCCGCATCACACTCCTTGTTCTACTTGTGGTACTTACCACGCAAGAGGGCTAAACCACAACACATGCGGTACTTGTGGCGAGGTGCACTCAGACATACGTCCTTGGGCTTATGGAAGAGGCGATGATGCCAACATAATGCTTGAAAACCCACAGCATGGTCCTAATCGCTATTGTGAGGGCTGTAATGATTATGTTGACCAAGAACATGCCGATGATTGGGAAGAACGCCATTATGGCAGTGAAGTTCGTGACTCAGAAGCCCAAGACGAAGGTTGGCATTCAAGATACCCTAGAAATGAACACGAACTAGTTAATGAAGAACCAGAGCGTGTAGCAGGTATTAATGAGCGTCTTGGCAAAATAATTAAGATGCATGATGCCCGTGTAGCAGACAGCCCTTATTTTATTAAGCATGCCCCGTCAGGAACCTACTATGGTCAACACGGTAACAATGTGCAGGTTTATCACAGGAATGCTCCAAATACCCGTGTAGGTAGTTTGACCTATGATGATGAAGGCACAGTGGGCTCAATGTACATTGACCACCGTCACCAAGGCACTATGGCAGCCGTTCAAATGCTTGTTGCTGCTCACCGTCATCTTAAAGACACTGTTGGCAATCCAATTGGGTTATTGCGTACTGAAAGCACTACAAATCAATCTGCTGGTCTAATTAAGAACATTGACCCAAACAGTACTTATCTACGCCATGACAATGCGGATGAAGGTAAAAATGAAAACTGGGTTGATGGACAAAGCGACATTAGCAATACGCCACTTAGAAATGACTCTTTACGATTAACTAAAGAAGAGTGGCAAAGAAAGTCCGAAGAGTCGGGGCGTTCTGTGGCTGACCTGTTGGCGATGAGTTATGACCCTAAAAACCGCTATGTTGCGTATGATGCAGGTCGTCCAAGTGATGAGGCTAAGGCAATTGGTGAACAAATTAAAAAACACCAAGACGAAGAGTCAAAGGACGAAGAAAAACAATACAAACGTGTAGTCGGCACTGCTGCTGCCAACATAATCGCACAAGGTGTGCATGAAGTTCCAGGAGACATGCCTGCTCATGATTGGCTAGAGAATGCATGGAAACCCTCTGCACGAGACCGAATCGATGCTCTGCG
>Ga0213920_1000094_pt1 | contig 96318 bp, 85 predicted proteins | sample McNCre1117MG_FD_161054 | JGI IMG/M metagenome (GOLD analysis project Ga0213920, IMG submission 161054) | Freshwater microbial communities from McNutts Creek, Athens, Georgia, United States - 11-17 MG | ecosystem: Environmental > Aquatic > Freshwater > Creek | place: USA: Georgia | collected...
TCTCATGCCGTTTAGCGGTCTACTCGACCCCAAGTCCATCGAGGGTCACGCTCGTTGTAGGCAGACTCTCCATGAATCGTGTTATCAATGCCGGCAATCTCATCGGTGGTGGTGATGCGGAAGCCGACTGTTTTTTGAATTGCCATACCAATGAGCCAGGACGCGCAGAAGGCGTACAAACCCACGACGACCACACCTATGGCCTGTTTCCCTAGCTGGTCTGCGCCGTAGCCGAGAAGCAGCCCGCAGTCGCGTCCGAAGAGTCCAATCCAAAGTGTTCCCACGATACCTGCAACGAGGTGGACGCCAACAACATCGAGCGAATCGTCGAAACCCAACATCCATTTGAGTTCTACTGCAAGGCCGCAGATGATTCCAACCACAAAGCCCAGGAGAAGTGCCCACCAAGGGTCTAGGAAGGCGCAGGAGGGAGTGATTGCAACCATGCCGGCAACCGCTCCAGACGCCGTTCCGACTGCTGTTGGCTTTCCAATGTGAATGCGGTCCAACACAACCCAGCCGATCATGCCGCCAAACCCTGCGATGCCCGTGTTGATGAACGCGAGTGATGCGGTACCGTCAGCTTGAAGTTCACTTCCGGCATTGAATCCGAACCATCCGAACCAGAGTATTGCAGCACCAATTAGCACCAGCGGGATGTTGTGTGGAGCATGCATTCCCTTTGCAAAACCGAAACGTTTCCCAACGACAAGCGCAAGGGCAAGGGCGGAAGCGCCGGATGCGATTTCAACTACGGTTCCACCGGCAAAGTCTTTGAGTCCGATGTTGTACACCAGCCAGCCTCCGTCAACTACCTTGCCGGAGCTGTTTGCCGTGAAGTTGAACACCCAGTTGGCCACGGGGAAATAAACGACAGTGGCCCAAAGTCCGGCAAAAATCATCCAGGAGCCGAAGCGGGCACGGTCTGCAATGGCGCCGGAAATTAGCGCCACGGTGATGATGGCGAAGGTTCCTTGGAAACCAGCAAAGGCCAGGGATGAGCCGTCGCCTGGTGCTCCAGCATGACCCAAGGACTTCGTGACCACATCGTTCATAAACAGTTTGTTCAGGTCGATTCCGAATACCCCGTCAATTCCCACGAAATTGCCGGTACCCGCATTGCCAAAGGACATTGCGTATCCGTAGGCCAGCCAGAGTACGCCGATTAGACCTAAGGAGCCGAACGACATCATCATCATGGAAACCACAGATGTTGCGCGAACCAGGCCGCCGTAGAAGAAGGCGAGGCCTGGCGTCATAAACAGCACTAGGGCACTGCAAATAATTAGGAACATCGTTGAGTCGTTGTTCACTTTTTCCTTTCGAACGCACCAAAAGTGGAACCCTTACGGGTCCCACTTTAGGTACTAGATGTATTAAGTTTTAGCGGTCGGCGCCGAAAGCGTAGGCCTCTTCACCGTGAACCACCGTGTCGATACCTGCGATCTCGTCCTCTGCACGGACGCGGAAGCCGATGGTCTTTTCGATGATGAATCCGATTACCAGGGCACCAACGAAGCTGTAGACCAGAACCGAACCCGCACCGAGTGCCTGCATGGCAAACTGGTGCCAGCCGTGGCCGAATGCTGCGCCAACGCCGCGACCGAAGATACCGATGTAGAGGGTTCCAACGATTCCGCCAACCAGGTGGATGCCCACGACATCGAGCGAGTCGTCGAATCCGAGGGCAAACTTGAGATCGATTGCCAGTGCACACAGGACACCCGCGATGAGGCCTAGCAGGATTCCCCACATTGGGTCGAGGATCTCACAGGCAGGAGTGATTGCCACGAGGCCGGCTACGGCACCCGAAGCGGCACCAATCGAGGTTGCCTTGCCGTGCTTGATCTTCTCGATGATGATCCAGCCGAGCATGGCTGCGGCAGGTGCGCTGAGGGTGTTGATGAACGCGATGGAAGCGAGTCCGTCGGCCGCTACCTCGGAGCCGGCGTTGAAGCCGAACCAGCCGAACCAAAGCAGTGCGGTGCCAAGCAGGGTGAGTGGCACGTTGTGTGGCTGGCTCATTCCCTTAGAGAAACCGAAGCGCTTTCCAAGGATGAGGGCCAGAGCCAAGCCAGCCGCACCAGCATTGATGTGAACCGCGGTTCCACCCGCGAAGTCAATTACACCGAGGTTGTAAACGATCCAGCCACCGTCAACTACCTTGCCGTGCGAGTCCAGGGTGAAGTTGAAGACCCAGTTTGCAACCGGGAAGTAGATGAGGGTTGCCCAAACGCCCGCGAATACCATCCAGGCACCGAACTTGGCGCGGTCCGCGATGGCACCCGAGATCAGTGCAACAGTGATGATGGCGAATGTTGCTTGGAATGCAACGAAGGCCAGAGTTGGGTACGCGCCGCTAGGGTTGAGCGCATCCTTCAGCTGAGCGTCGAGTCCGATGAACGAGGTGTCGATGCCAAACCAGCCATCGATGCCAATGAAGGTCTTTGATCCACCATTGCTAAACGCTATTGCGTATCCGTAAAGCACCCAGAGCACACCGATGATGCCTAGCGAACCGAACGAAAGCATCATCATGCTTACAACTGACTTGGCCTTGACCATTCCTCCGTAGAAGAAGGCCAGACCCGGGGTCATCAGCAAAACTAGGGCTGCGCTGATGAGCACAAATGCGGTATTTCCCTGATCCAGGTGCATTTGTTTACCTCTCTCTAATAAACAAATGTTGCCGTTGCAACACGACAAGTTTCGGGTAGGGGTATTTCAGGAATGCGCTCGAAATGTTTCGGGTTTGTAAACAATCCGCTCATCATGTTTGGTGAAGAATGGGAGCTATGAAGTTCTTCAGGACCGAAAATAGCTCGGCCTTCGTATTGGTGCTAGCCACCGTCGTTGGTTTTGCCGTTGCAAATCTCGGCTTTGCAGAACCCCTCAAACTGATTCTCGACGCGTCGTTCTTTGGCAGCGATGTTTCATTGCGATACCTTTCGACAACTTTTGGACTTTCTGCCTTCTTCTTCCTCGTTGGCACGGAGCTAAAGCGCGAGTTGTCACATGGCATGTTTGCTGACAGGCGCAGGCTCGTTCCACCACTTTTGGCGGCTTGCCTGGGCGTTGCCCTTCCCGCTGCCTTTTATGCCACTGTCAACTTTGGCGGTGCTGGTGTGGGCGGCTGGGCCATTCCAACTGCCACAGACCTGACATTCTCGCTGGCTGTGTTCAACCTGTTTGGTTCCTGGCTCGGCGCCCGCGCAAGACTTTTTCTGTTGGCGTTCGCCGTCATCGATGACGTTATTGCCGTTGTGCTGGTCACTTTGTTATACAGCGCTAAGCCAAACCTGCTGTTGGTGTTTGGCGCACTTGCTAGTGCCGCAATATTTGCGCTTTCTTTCAAGTTGCCGCAACGAGTAAGTCCCGTTGTGTCAATCCCGTTTTGGCTGGCATCCGTTACTTTCACCCAGCAATCAGGCGTGGAGGCCGCCCTAATGGCTGTTTTGCTTGGGCTTTTGGTGCCGGCATCTAAGACTGTCGGTATCGAAGGCCGAATTCATCCGGTTGTCGGTTTCGTGGCTCTCCCGCTATTTGCCCTTCAGGCAACCGCGGTTCCCTTGGGTGCTGTGGCTTTTGGAGCGGTATTCGTTGGGGTGGCATTCAGGCCAATCACCAAGTTCATTGGCGTCTGGACTGGCGGACTATTGGGCAGCAGGTTTATCCCAGTCTCTGAGCGCCTAGCTCCGGGGCCAATGGCCAGAGTGGCCTCGCTTGGTGGCATCGGCTTTACGGTGTCGCTCCTCATTGCCGATCTCAGTTTTTCAGACCAACCTGAGCTTCAACGTCAGGCAATATCCGGCACCTTCTTTGCCGCTGGCGTGACCATGGTACTTGGTGCGCTCGCTTTAGTTGCTGGTCATCGCGCCCAGTCGGCTGACCGCCCTTAAGTACTTCTTTCGGTAGGCTCCGCCAATCATCTCGTCCGAGAAGACAGAGGTCAGCGAGTAGCCGGTGTTACGAATCGAAAGCTGGCTCTCGTACATGCGGTCAACCAGCGCCACGAACCGGAGGGCGGCCACCTGGTCATGTAACTGAACCACTCCATCCAGAGCAAGTGCGTCTACGCCTTTCAGCAGCTGCAAGTATTTGCTTGGATGCAGCGTGGAAAGGTGAGCCAGCAGTTTCTGGAAGTCATCGAAAGCTACACGCTTTCCCTCGAGGGCCTTTGCGCTGGCCCACGATTCGAGCTCGGTCGCAGTCACACTCGTTGGACTCGCATCCACCGGGCGGTGCCGATAGTCCTCGCCATCGATGGTAACGATCTTGAACTTGTCAGCCATCGCCGAAATCTCGCGGGCAAAATCGGCAGCGGCGAAACGGCCCTGGCCTAGTGCGTTTGGAGGAGTGTTGCTGGTTGCCGCAAACTTCACGCCAGCCAAATCGAGCTCCGTGAGAAGTCGAGACAACATCATGGTGTCGCCCGGATCATCCAACTCAAACTCGTCGATGCAAACTAGATCAAAATTCTTTAGTGCATTGACCGCGTTGGCAAACCCAAGAACGCCAATCAGTCCGGTAAAGGCGAGAAAGGAGCCGAAGGCCTTCTTGCCCTTGAAATCATGCCAGATAGATGCCAAAAGGTGGGTCTTGCCAACGCCGAATCCACCGTCTAGGTAAACCCCGGCTGGTTGGGGCACGCGCCTAGCGAATACGCCCCCGGATGCCTTGCCACCCGATGCGAACATTTGACAGGCGGCCACTGCATCGGCCTGCGAGCTGAATCTTGCGTCCGGGACATAAGTGGCAAACATGGCGTTTGAGAACTCACGCGGCGGAACCAATTGGGAAAGCAACTCCGCGGTGCCAACCTGTGGATTTACGCTCGAAAGGGACGGGTACAACCCGATTGGTATCGACATGACGCCTTACGCAATGAAATCTTTTGTCATCGTTTGTGACGATGGCCAAGGTGGAATATCCTTGAACTAGATGATGTCAAGTTTAGACATCCCGTAGAAAAGAGTTGCCCGTGTCGGTTCCGTTTGACCCAAGTTCCAGCCTCGCTCAGTATGCTCATCCAGAGGTTTTGGTAACCACCGAATGGTTGGCGGCAAACCTTGGTACAGACGGCCTGGTCGTATTGGAATCTGATGAAGATGTTCTCCTCTACCAGACCGGCCATATCCCAACCGCTCGCAAGATCGACTGGTTCACTGAGCTGAACGACGACGTGCTGCGTGACTACCTGGACGGAGAGAAGTTTGCAGCACTGCTCTCTAGCAAGGGCGTAAAGCGCACCGATACCGTAGTTCTCTACGGCGACAAGAGCAACTGGTGGGCTTCCTACGCGCTCTGGGTGTTCAAGTTGTTTGGCCACGAGGACGTGCGTCTACTCAACGGTGGCCGCGACAAGTGGATCGCGGAGGGGCGCGAGCTGACTCGTGATGAGATTGCATTCGATGCCACCGATTACCCGGTTGTAGAGCGGAACGATGCTCCAATTCGCGCTTTCCGAGACGACGTGCTTGCCCACTTGGGTAACCCGCTCATCGATGTACGCTCTCCACAGGAGTACACTGGCGAGCGCACTCACATGCCTGACTACCCACAGGAGGGTGCGCTGCGCGGCGGACACATTCCAAGCGCGGTATCTATCCCCTGGGCTCGCGCCGCAAACGAGGATAAGACTTTCAAGAGTGTCGAGGATCTCACGGCAATCTATCTTGACGAGGCCGGTATCAAGCATGGCGATAGCGTCATTGCATACTGCCGTATCGGTGAGCGCTCCAGCCACACTTGGTTTGTTCTCACCTACCTTCTTGGGTTCCAGAACGTTCGCAACTACGACGGTTCTTGGACCGAATGGGGCTCCCTGGTTGGCGTGCCAATCGTCAAGGGTGCTGAGCCTGGCTTAGTTCCAGTTCGTCGCTAGGCGCAATCTTGTCCCGCATCGCCGCCATTGATGAACTTATTGCTGACTTCCACGACCTGCCTCTAAAGGAGCGACTGACTCTCCTGCTCGAGTTCAGCGATAATCTGCCGGAACTACCTGAGCGCTACGCGGACCACCCCGACCTCTTAGAGCGGGTTGAGGAGTGCCAGTCCCCCGTTTATCTCTTCGTTGAGGTTGACGAGGCCAACTGCGTTCACCTGTTCTTTACCGCCCCGAAAGAGGCTCCAACCACGCGAGGATTTGCCTCTGTGCTGCACGAGGCCTTGGACGGTTTGTCGGCCGAGGCCGTGCTCGCAGTGGATCCACAGTTTCCAGATCAACTGGGTCTCACCGAAGCGGTTTCGCCACTTAGGATGAACGGAATGCGTGCCATGCTTGCGCGAATTAAGCGTCAGGTACGGGAAAAAACCGCGTGATTCTGAGGCAGGTTCTTCCGGAACAAAAAGACATCGACTGCGATGGTCTTGCTGGTCTGAGGAATGTTCTGCAACTGGTGCCAGTCCGCCGCGGTGTGACAATGCTCAACCTCGTGTTTGATGAACAAGGGCACACCACGGGCAAAAGCGGATCTAGCCGAGACATTAGCAACGAACTCGACTACCAGAGTCTCATGGCGCTACGGAATCAAGCTGACTACATAGTCACGTCCGCCAAAACCGCGCGCGTGGAGAAGTATCGTCGCAGCCGAATGGCCCCGCTTGTTTTACTTTCAGAATCGGGCAACTTCGATGGAATCCCCGCGGTTGTAGAGGCAGCGGCCGGACCTCAGGAGTCTCCGGTATTCCTTGTAAGTCAGCACCATGACTCGGGCGACATTGCAGCTCGCTATCCCCAGACTTGGGTTCGTGTAATCGACTACACCCAGATGGTTGAGAAGTTTGCATCAGCTAATTTTGTAGTGGCGGAGACCGGTCTCTCCCTGAGTAAAAAACTGATTGCTTCTGGCCTGATCCAGGAGATTGCGCTAAGCGTGGTCGGCGTGCGCGCAGACGTAAAACAGGTCTTGAATCGCGCGCTGCACTCCCTGGGTCTCGGTAACCCAGATCCCTACTACCTGGCAAGCGTGCAGGACACGGTTTTCGCACGATTCCGAGACCTAAAACATCACGCCACACAGTATTGAGATTCTCTGCGGCGTGGCAGTAGGCCGTGCCCCAAAGCGGCAAATATCCTTGACCTGTGATCGAAATCGAAATCGGCGAGGCTAGCGGACTCTTCCAGCTCGCGGTGCAGCAATTTAGGCACGCCGATACACGTGACGAACTGTCGCTCAAGCAGATTCCTTCTCCGGGACAACTAGCCAAAGAGACGGTATCTTTCGCCGCTGACATTGCGGGCCCCGAGGCTAGCGCCCACATCGATGCCGGCACCGGGCGTTTCGTTCTTATGCACGATGCGGCCTCGCGCGAGCAGTGGGGTGGCGAGTTCAGGATCGTAACTTTCTCCAAGTCCCCCATGGAAACCTTCATTAGCGACGACGAGCGTATCTCCGACGTGGCCTGGGCCTGGCTCATGGAGGCGCTCTCTAACCGCGGAGCAGATTTCACGGCCGAAGCAGCCACGGTAACCCGAGTGATAAACACTGGATTTGGTTCTCTAGCAGGCCAGAGCGAGCACGCGGAGCTTGAGATGCGTGCATCGTGGACGCCCGTGGGCGATTTTGGCGCTCACATCGAGGCCTGGCAGGATCTAGTCTGCATGATGAGTGGCTACCCTCTCCTTCCCGTCTCGGTAGCAGCACTGCACGGAAAGAAACGATGATCGAGTCCGTACCCCAGGAAACCACGGCGGCACCGCTTCCACTTCGCGCCAAGCCCAAGAACGCCTCAGTTGTCTTGGTGACAGATAGAACCGGTCTTGATTTGGCAGTTGGCCAACTAAGGGCAAACTCTGGCGCGTTCGCGCTTGACGCCGAGCGTGCATCCGGTTTCAAGTACTCATCTCGGGCCTATCTGGTGCAAGTGCAGCGTGGTGACTCGCCTATTTACCTAATAGATGCACCGGCCATAGCGGGCGACGGTGAGCTGGAACCATTCGCCGAGTTAGCCCAAGTGGCCGCATCGGACGTGTGGATTCTGCACGCTGCCACCCAGGACCTCGGTTGCCTGGCCGCCCTTGGGCTCAGGCCTACCGTCTTGTTTGACACCGAGTTGGGTGGTCGCCTAGCTGGCTTCCCCAGGGTTGGCCTGGGTTCTATGACCGAATCTCTGCTCGGTTTCCGGCTCGCAAAGGAGCACTCGGCCGTTGACTGGAGCCAGCGGCCTATGCACCCAGACTGGTTGAACTATGCTGCACTGGACGTTGACGTTCTGCACGAGTTGCATGCTGCAGTGTCTGCCGCCCTCGAGGCCTCTGGAAAGGCAGACTTCGCTCGTCAGGAGTTCGAACATCTCCTCTCGTTCTCACCTAAGCCGCCCAAGGCTGATAGGTGGCGTGGAATGACAGGGCTATTTGAGATTAAGGATCAGCAGAAGCTCGCCGTGGCTCGTTCTCTTTGGGCCGCAAGAGAGGCACTCGCCCTTAAGATGGACGTCTCCCCCGGCAGGTTGGTGCCAGACTCCTCGATTATCGCAGTCACCAAGTCCACTCCACGTTCGCGTAGCGAGTTGGCTGGGCGCAAGGACTTCAACGGACGCGCATCGCGCACCTATCTAGATACCTGGTGGAAGGCAATCGAGGATGGCCTGAGCGAGAGAAATCATCCGCCACTTCGTCTCCCGGCCACGGGCATTCCAAACCACCGCAACTGGGCAAATAAATTCCCGGATGCAGAGGCGCGCCTAAATGCGCTCAAGCCGGTTGTGGAGAAGTGCAGGGATGACCTCCAGATGCCGCTGGAGAACGTGCTAACGCCTGATTTCATGCGCCAATTGGCCTGGGAACCGCCTCAGGAAAGAACAGCCGAGTCAGTCGCCGAGTTTCTAAAGAACTTGGGAGCCCGCACCTGGCAGGTTGAGCAAGTTTCTGCTGGCTTCGCGGCGGCTATAGCCGAGCTTCCTTAGTGGCGTCCGACTCGTCCGTGAGCGGCCGGGCGTGAGGCACTCGGGCACCAACTACCTGAGCAACGATATCGCGGGCCATCGCCTGCGGGGTGAGACCCACGCGTTCTAAGATTTCGTTCCTGCTTGCGTGCTCGAGGAACTCGTCGGGCAGGCCAATTTCGGTGACGGCTGTGTCGATCTGGGCTGAACGCAGGTCTTGACGGATTCTTGTGCCAACTCCCCCAACCTTGATTCCATCCTCGATCGAGACAACCAGTCTGTGGGCCGCGGCGAGCGTTAGTACGCTCTTTGGCACCGGAACCACCCAGCGAGGGTCAACCACGGTTACGCCGATTCCCTGTGCACTAATGAGCTTGGCAACCTCGAGTGCAGTATTGGCCATCGATCCCACCGCTACGATGAGCACATCCTTGGCGGCGGATTGCAAGAGGACATCAACGCCGTCTTCGAGGCGATTCACGGCTCGAATCTCACTTCCGGCAACTCCCTTAGGGAATCTGAGCAGAGTTGGGCCATCATCGACGGCCACGGCCTCGTTTAGTTCCTCGCGCAGGCGAACATCGTCGCGTGGTGCGGCAATTCTGATGCCCGGAACCAACTGGAATACCGCCAGATCCCACACGCCGTGGTGAGAGGCTCCATCTGGCCCGGTGACACCCGCACGGTCGAGGACGAAGGTCACGCCCGCCTTGTGCAGAGCAACGTCCATGAGAACTTGGTCGAAGGCGCGGTTCATGAAGGTTGCGTAGACCGCAACAACCGGGTGGAGTCCGCCAAACGCCATACCCGCAGCGCTTGTCACTCCGTGCTGCTCCGCGATTCCAACGTCAAAGACGCGCTCAGGGTACTTCTTGGCAAACTCCGCGAGCCCAACCGGGTGAAGCATGGCCGCGGTGATGCCAATGAGGTCTGGGCGTCGGTCTGCAATGCGAACAACCTCGTTGGAGAAGACGGAGGTCCAGCTTGGTCCGGTCTTGCTCTCCAGTGACTCGCCGGTGGTTGGGTCAATCTGACCAACAGCGTGGAACTGATCCTCGTCGTTCAACATCGCAGGGTCGAATCCGTGACCCTTCTGGGTAATAGCGTGAACTATCACGGGATAGCCGTATTTCTTAGCCTGGCGAAGCGCTTCTTCCATGGCCTTGAGGTCGTGACCATCAATAGGCCCGATGTATTTAATGTCCAGGTTTGGGAAAAGACCACCGGGAGCAAAAGACGTCAGCAGGCCCTTGCCTGCTCCGCGAGCGGCCGAGTAGGCTAGGCGACCCAGAAGGCCGAAAGATTCAAAGAAGCGCTTTGATGCCTTGTAGGCCTTGCGGTAAACCGACTGCGTGCGGATGGTGTTCAGATAACGGGCAAATCCACCGATCGTGGGTGCGTAGGAACGACCATTGTCGTTGACCACAATCACCAGCTTGCGATCGTTGTCGTGGGAGATGTTGTTGAGGGCCTCCCAAGTCATGCCACCCGTGAGAGCGCCATCGCCAACAACAGCAACCACGTGGCGGTCCGTTTGACCGGTGGCCTTGTATGCCTTGGCAATGCCATCGGCCCAGCTCAGCGACGATGATGCGTGAGAGGACTCCACGATGTCGTGCTCGGACTCCGCGCGCTGTGGGTAGCCAGCCAAACCGTCCTTCTGACGTAGGCGCGAGAAATCCTTACGACCCGTAAGAATTTTGTGAACGTAAGACTGGTGACCGGTATCGAAAACGATGGAATCCACGGGCGAGTTGAAAACTCGGTGGATTGCCACGGTGGTCTCTACAACGCCGAGGTTGGGGCCGAGGTGACCGCCAGTGCGAGCTACCTCGTGTACCAGGAATTGACGAATCTCCCCACAGAGATTCACCAGATCTGTGCCTGACAGACCATCGAGGTCGCGCGGGCCATTGATTCGGTCGAGAATACCCATGGGGAGGTTAACGTCGTTTTCTCTTAGGTTATTCCGAAGCGAGGGAACGCAGTACGTACTGCAGGATTCCACCGTTTCGGTAGTAGTCGGCTTCTCCAGGAGTGTCGATGCGCACAACCGCGTCAAACTCAACAACCGACTTGCCTGCTGGCGAGTGGGCGCTTGGTTTTGCAACCACGTGCACAGTCTTCGGGGTGACGCCCTGGTTGAGGGCCTCAATGCCGGTGATGTCGAACACCTCAGTGCCGTCAAGGCCCAGGGAGTCTGCACTCTGGCCGGCTGGGAACTGCAGCGGGATAACGCCCATTCCGATCAGGTTGCTGCGGTGGATGCGCTCGAAAGACTCGGTGATGACCGCGCGGACGCCAAGTAGTCGGGTACCCTTGGCAGCCCAGTCACGAGACGAACCGGAGCCGTACTCCTTGCCACCAAGGATTACAAGGCCGGTGCCCTGTGCCTGGTAGTTTGCCGAGGCATCGAAGATGAAGGACTGGGGGCCGTCCGCCTGGGTGAAGTCGCGAGTGTAACCACCCTCGACACCGTTTAGAAGCTGGTTCTTCAGGCGAATGTTGGCGAAGGTTCCACGGATCATGATCTCGTGGTTACCGCGACGCGAACCGTAGGAGTTGAAGTCAACACGGGAGACTCCACGCTCGGCAAGGTACTTGCCTGCAGGCGAGTCTGCCTTGATGCTTCCGGCAGGGCTGATGTGGTCGGTGGTGACGGAGTCGCCCAGCTTGGCCAGTACGCGCGCATCGGTGATGTCGGTGACTGGGTCTGGGGTGGCCTTCATGCCATCGAAGTATGGTGCCTTGCGAACGTAGGTGGAATTCTCATCCCAGGTGAAGACATCGCCCTTAGGGGTTGGCAGCGACTGCCAACGCGAGTCACCCTCAAAGACGCCAGCGTACTGAGTCTTGAACATGTCGGAGTTGATGCTCTCGTCGATGGTCTTCTGGACCTCTTCGGCACTAGGCCAGATGTCCTTCAGGAATACGTCCTTGCCGTTATGGTCCTGACCAAGTGCCTCGTTCTCAAAGTCGAAGTCCATGGTTCCAGCAAGCGCGTAGGCAATAACCAGCGGAGGCGATGCCAAGTAGTTCATCTTCACGTCTGGGTTGATGCGACCCTCGAAGTTACGGTTTCCGGAGAGCACCGCGGTAACCGCGAGGTCATTGTCGTTGATGGCGGCGGAGATGTTCTCGTCCAGCGGGCCAGAGTTTCCGATGCAAGTGGTGCAGCCGTAGCCCACAACCTGGAAGCCGAGTGCGTCCAGCGAGTCGTTCAGACCAGCCTTGTGGTAGTACTCGGTGACAACCTTGGAGCCCGGTGCCAGAGAGGTCTTGACCCAAGGCTTTGCCTTTAGACCCTTTGCCACTGCCTTCTGGGCCACCAGACCGGCTGCAAGCATCACGGATGGGTTGCTGGTGTTGGTGCAAGAGGTGATGGACGCGATGGTCACGTGACCGTTGTCGATCGAGTAATCGGCACCCGCAACAGCAGCAGGCTTGTGAGCCTCAGCACTGTAAGTTGGCAGAACCTGGTGGAACGACTCCTTGGCCTTCGACAGCTCAATGCGGTCCTGTGGACGCTTTGGGCCCGCGATGCTTGGCACCACGGTGGAAAGGTCGAGCTCCAGGTACTCGCTGAATCGAGGCTCGATGGATGGGTCGTGCCAGAGTCCCTGCGCCTTGGTGTAGGCCTCAATAAGTGCAATCTGCTCTTCGCTGCGGCCGGTCACGCGCAGATAGTCGAGGGTGACCTCATCGATTGGGAAGATAGCAACGGTGGAGCCAAACTCAGGGCTCATGTTACCGATGGTGGCGCGGTTAGCCAGTGGAACAGAGGTGACACCAGCGCCGTAGAACTCAACGAACTTGCCAACAACACCGTGCTTGCGGAGCATGTCGGTGATGGTGAGAACAACGTCGGTGGCGGTCACGCCGGTTGGGATAGCGCCTATCAGCTTGAATCCAACAACCTTTGGAATCAGCATGGAAACCGGCTGTCCGAGCATCGCAGCCTCGGCTTCGATGCCACCAACGCCCCATCCTAGAACGCCGAGACCGTTGACCATTGTGGTGTGGGAGTCGGTTCCAACGCAGCTGTCAGGGTAAGCCTGAAGTTCGCCGTTCACCTCACGGGTCATGACGGTGCGGGCAAGGTACTCGATGTTTACCTGGTGGACGATTCCGGTGCCAGGAGGGACAACCTTGAAGTCGTCGAATGCGGTCTGGCCCCAGCGGAGGAACTGGTAGCGCTCACCGTTTCGCTGGTACTCAAACTCCACGTTCTTCTCAAACGCGTCGGCAGAGCCGGCTACATCGATGACCACGGAGTGGTCGATGACCATCTCGGCAGGCGCCAGCGGGTTGATGCGCTTCGGGTCTCCCCCGAGCTCAGCAACGGCCTCTCGCATTGTGGCTAGGTCGACCACGCAAGGAACACCAGTGAAGTCCTGCATGATCACGCGGGCGGGAGTGAACTGAATCTCTGTGTCAGGTTCGGCGCTCGGGTCCCAGTTGACCAGGGCGTTGATGTGGTCGCCGGTGATGTTGGCGCCATCCTCGGTGCGCAGCAGGTTCTCAAGCAGCACCTTGAGGCTGAATGGAAGGGTCTTTGCGTCTACCGAGTTGAGGCGGAAGTAGCGGTAGGACTTGTCGCCCACCTTGAGAATGTCGGAAGACCCGAAACTGTTTACCTTGGACAAAAGTCCACTCCTAAATGTTGCAGCGACTGATGGTTAAAAAATACCACTTAGGCCTTGTCCAGAATGACGCTTCTGGAGGCCAACCACGTGAACCAGATGCAAACCGCGTAGGTTGGGGTCCCCAGTATCAGCTTGGCTACTCCCAAGGCCTCCACATTGTTCGCAAAGAACAGCGGAAGCTCTACAGCTAGGCGCAGGGCAAACAGGCCAACCCACATTCCGGTGATTAGGTCGAAACGCGTGAGAAGTGAACGATTTTTGCGCCAGGTTAGGCCCCAGCCCTTAAAGAAACCAATCACGAGTCCCAAAGCGGGCCAACGAAAGATAACCGAAAGCAAAAGCACAGAGCCATAGGCTGCGTTGGTGTAGAAGCCGGGAAGGTAGTAATCCTTTGCGCCATCGGGGCTCTTCAGGGCTAGCCACACCGAAATGCCGGTGAGAACTGCTCCGGCCAAGGCTTGGGAGACCGGCTTGCGCTGAATAAGCTGCTTTCCGATTGATGCGACCGACAGCGATCCCGCGACGACAACCGCGGCGAGCGTGCTCTGCCAAATTGTGTAGATGAGGAGAAACGCGGTGGGTGGAACAGCGGATTCGATAACGCCCACCCAACCGCCAAGACTTGCCAGTAGGGATTTGCCGTCGAAAACGGCTTTTCCCTCTTCATCCAGCCTTATGCCAAGACGCTTTGCCGCGGCGTCTGAAAACTTAGTGTCCTGTGGCTCGGAGCCGAGTGGCTCCGGGATGGTCATGCTTGCACCAACGAAGTGAGCGGCGGTGTCACAACACCGGGCGGAACCTGCAGGTTCAATAGTTCGCGCGGGGGTATTGGCTCAGATCCACGATTGACGACGACCGACCTGAATACGCCTTCTATCAGGCTTGCAGCTGCAGGATCCATGGTTGCGGCTCCCGTAATCATCCCGCGTAGGAACCAGCGTGGACCATCTACCCCTACGAAACGTACGGAGCGCTTACCGGTTTCGGAGCCATGTTCGTCGTGCAGAGGAAGCGCGGCGGCAATCTCCGGTCCGAACGAGCCGAGTCTCTCCTCAGCGATTCCGCCCTGACCCTTAACGCCTTGAAGAATGCTCGCTCGTACCTCTGCCCAAAGCCCCTCAGTCTTGGGAGCCGCAAAGGCCTGCAGTTGCAGCGACGACTCGAAAAAGTGCACGGCAACCGCGACTATCCTGCCGGAGCCCTCCTCCACTTCAAGGCGAATGTCCATGCCATCAACGGGGCGAATTCTGATTGAACCGAAGTCGGCGAAACCTTCCAAGGAGCCAATCTCGCCCTGGTCGAAGGGCCCGGTCTGGCTTCGAGTGCTGGGTGCTGATTTCGTATTGGAATAAATGGTCATCATGTTCCTATTTGGTTCCGGTTGAACCGAAACCAGCTTCACCACGATGGGTGCCGGGTAGCGATTCAACGATTAGGAAATTAACTCTTTCAACCTGCTGAATAACCAGTTGTGCGATACGGTCACCGCGTTTCACCTCGAATGCTTCTGTCGAGTCTGTGTTCAAGAGGGTAACGGCAATTTCACCGCGATAACCCGCGTCGACGGTACCGGGAGCGTTTAGAACCGTGATTCCGTGCTTTGCTGCGAGACCGGAACGAGGGTGAACCAAGGCAACGTATCCGGACGGAAGCGCAATGGCCACGCCAGTCTTGACGGTTCGACGTTCACCAGCTGGAATCAATACGTCTTCGGTTGACCTGAGGTCGGCTCCTGCGTCACCTGGGTGTGAGTAGAGGGGCACGAAGTCTGGTTCGGCCACTGTAAGAACGGGCAATTCGGTCACCCTAAGAGCGTAATGTAGAAGAGTGAGTCCTGAACGCAGTACATCCCTCAACTATCGCGAACGAGTGCTACCAAGCCCGGCATCGTTGTGGTCGATCCTGCTAGTAACTCCAGTGTCTTGGATTACATTTTTGCCGTTTTCGAACAAATTAGGTGACTTCACGGGTGTGGCGATTGGTGTATTCGTCACCGTCGCAATACTCGCATCAATTTGGTTCGCCGCGCCGGTCATCGAAGTGGATGAAAGCGGATTTGCTGTTGGTGAGACTGTTCTGCCCCTTTCAGTTATCGGCGGTTACGAGGTGGTTCCCAAGGAGCGAGCCTTCGCCGAACGTGGTTACAACCTGGATCCGGCGGCTTACGTGCGGTTCCAGTTATCGGTGAATACCTTGATTAAGGTTCAGGTCGTGGACCCCAATGACCGGACCCCGTATTGGCTCATCGCCACCAGAAATCCCGAGGCAATCGCACGGGTATTGGTCGGGCTAACAACCGCCTAGCGGTTAAAGAAAAAACGCGCCGGCCGGCGCGTTTTTTACTTTAGAGTCCTAGCTTGCGCACTCCAGGCAAATCTGCTTCTTACCAGGGGCCATCTGGGTGCGGTGCTTCACGATGAAGCACTCCATACAGGTGAACTCGTCCTCCTGCTTAGGAACCACAACCACCTCGAGCTCTTCGTGCTCGATGTCCGCTCCCAGCAGACTGGTGCCGTGGTCGGACTCGTCCATGTCTGCGGACGCGTGAACGGGTGTCTGCGTACCTTCTTTGACTTCTTCCAGTGAAGTGGTCTCGTCATCGGATTTACGCGGTGCATCGTAGTCAGTAGCCACTGCGATCGCCTCTCGTTGCTGTTATCGAACGTGCATAGTCTGCAACATAGATAGGCAGAATACCTCATCGAACACGCCGCAAGTTCAAACTTTTTTAGTATTTTCCGAACACGCCCTAGCCGACGTCATGCAAAAGCGAGGTTTTGAAGCCATCTGGTGGCAAACTTTTGGCAAGAAAGGCGTTTGCAATGGTTGATTTGAGGCTTGAAGGCACGGACGGCGAGTACCTCATCCTGGAGACCGCCGATGGGGTAACTCACCGCCTTCTCATCGATGAGTCCCTGCGCCGAGCCGTGCGTCGCGAGACAGTTGCCGACGACGATGCACAGCGCATCACGCCGCGAGAGATTCAACTCGAGGTTCGTGCCGGTGTAACCATCGAAGAGCTAGCACAGAAGACCGGTGCAAGTCAGGCTTACATCGAGAAGTTTGCTGCCCCAGTGCTGGATGAACTCGCGCACATCGTTGCGTCTGCTCTCTCGGTGCGCATCACGATGGCTGGAGACCGTTATTCTGAGACCACCCAGGTGGAATTCGGTGAGGTCATCGCCAACCGTCTGGCAGCGATGGGCGTTGTCCAGCCAATCTGGACCTCTAGAAAGACCGAGAATAACGGTTGGCAGATTCACTGCCGCTACGGAGACAACCAGGCCTCGTGGGCATTCGATCCGCGCAAGCTCCTGCTATCGCCCGAAAACGAGCTGGCTGTTCAACTTGGTGCCACAGGCAGCCTTGGCGACACCACTGTGCCCAAGCTTCGCCCAGTTGCTGCTGCCAGCACATCCATTCCACAGATCACAATCACTCCAGTTGTGAGCGCACCTGTGCCAAACGTCCAGACGAACGCTCCGAGCATTTCACCGGTATCGAATGATTCCTCAGATGAGGTGCGCAGTTTTGTCCCACCAACTCAACTCATTCCCAAGAGGGCTGACGCTTCTCCAGTTACTGTGGCTGCTGGTTCCCTCACGGAGGACCTCGGGAAGACGGCAGAGTTTGAGGGCGTAGTTCCCTTCGGTCGAGAAACGGCCGAGGCCGCCCCGGCATCGCAGGATGCGAGTGACCTCACCAACACTGCGGATCTTCTCGATGCCCTACGTAAGCGCCGAATCGAGCGTGAACGCGACGTGATCAGCACAAACACTGGTTCGATGGCGGCCATTTCTGACGTGGATGTGGTGGATGAGCCGGCACCGGCCGTTGAAGACATTTCCCAGCTTTCCGATGCCGACATCGAATTTGATGAGGGAGCCACCGCGAAGATCGACATTGTGCCTTCAGATGCGGATGAAACCAGTGCAGAAGCTGAAAAACCGAAGCCGAAGCGAACCTCCATGCCTAGCTGGGATGAAATAGTCTTCAACACCCGCTCCGACGACTAGTCGGACTCCCTGCACTGGGTTAGGAACCGGCGGAATGCGGTGAACCTAGCCACGGAAATGCAGCAACGGAACCATCATTTCGTTTGCGCTTAGGGCTCCGTGCTGGCCAATCATCTTGAGGCTGGCCGCAGGTGCGTAGTCACGTTGGTAAATAGCAACGTTCTTGCCCGCCATCACGAAGAGGTCTGGCAGCCGCCAGATGTTCTCATCGGAAACGCTGCCATATAGGCCGGCATCGATGGCCTGCGATTTGGTCAATACCATGGCCGATAGCGCTACGCCTGCCTCAATCAGTTTCTTTGCCTGGTCCGAGTAGGTTCGATCTTTCAGGTAAACGAAGTTCACACGAGGATCCCCCGCTACGTCGGCAATCAGACTCCAGTCCAGCTTTACCTCATCAAGGTACACGTGGCTGGATTCTGGTACATCGATTACCCCGTGATCGGCGGTTACCGTTAGGTTGTCACCCTCGCTAAGAGCAGTAGCGAGGCGCCGAACCCCGGAATTCAGATTCTCGAGCTCATTTAGCCATTTACTTGAAGTAACACCAACGCTGTGCGCGATTTGATCTAGTTCTGGAACGTAAAGGTAACAGACCCAATTGTCGCGGTTGCCCCGTAGCAAAGCCTCTGCAGCAGCTATTCGGTCGTCTAGGGTTCGAGCGGAAATGTAAGAGGCCCCGGCCATGGTTGCCTTGGTGAAGCCGCTCTCCGAATAGGCTGGTGGACCAATAACGAAGGCGCCAACCCCCTTTTCGGTCGCCAGCTGGGCAACCGTTGTCTGGCGTTGCCAGTTCTCCGGTTTCTGCTCGGCCCTCCAACCATTGAGCATGTTTACAGATTGGCCAGTCCGTTCATCAAATACCTTGTAGCCCACGATTCCATGTGCTCCGGCGGCCAGGCCCGTGCCAAAACTGGTGATGCTCGTGGCGGTTGTCGACGGAAAACCGCAGGCGATTGGTTTTGTGGCTGCAAGTGCCTCGTTGAGATACGGCGCGTGCCCTCCGGCTGCCTTTAGATTGTGTGCACCGAGACCATCAACAAGCATCACGATTGTGCGCTTGCTTCTGGCGAATGCCAACCGATTATCGACGCCTGTGATACTGCCGAGCGAACTTACGAACACATCGGAAAGCCTCCCAAAAGTGGCGGGTTTGGCGGGTAGCATCGTAGTCATCCATTCAAGTTTGGCACAAGCAACCAGAGGCAATGACGGCAGAAAATCAGAACGCGGAGCGTATTCAGGACATCGACCTCCGCGATGAGATGCAGGCGTCCTTCCTTGAGTACTCGTACTCGGTCATTTACGCTCGAGCCCTGCCGGACGCCCGCGATGGCCTAAAGCCGGTGCAGCGTCGAATCGTCTACCAAATGGGTGAGATGGGGCTTCGTCCGGATAAGGGTCACGTAAAGTCCGCCCGCGTATCTGGCGAGGTAATGGGAAAGCTCCACCCGCACGGCGATGGTGCAATCTACGATGCCATGGTTCGCATGGCTCAACCATTCACTCTTCGAGTGCCGCTCATCGATGGCCACGGCAACTTCGGATCGCTTGACGACGGCCCAGCGGCGGCCCGATACACGGAGGCACGCCTCTCCCCCGCCGCGCTCCTGATGAATCAGGATCTCGATGAAGATGTTGTTGACTTCAAGTCGAATTACGATGCGCAGCTAACTGAACCCGAGGTGCTGCCGGCGGCGTTCCCCAACCTGCTCGTGAATGGTTCTGCCGGAATCGCCGTGGGCATGGCCACAAACATGGCGCCACATAATCTGCGCGAGGTTGTGGCCGCAGCTGTTCACCTCCTGAACAACCCAACCTGCACTATTGATGACCTCATGGAGCACCTGCCAGGCCCAGACTTGCCAACCGGCGGAATCATCGTTGGCTTGGATGGCGTTCGTGAGGCTTACGAGACCGGTCGCGGAGCCTTCAAGACTCGCGCGAGAGTCTCGGTCGAGACCGTAAGCCCGCGCAAGCAGGGCATTGTTGTCACTGAGCTGCCCTATCTGATTGGCCCAGAGAAACTTATCGAGAAGATTAAAGAGGGCGTCAACAACAAGAAGCTTCAGGGCATATCGGATGTAACAGACCTCACAGACCGCAACAACGGGTTGCGCCTAATCATCGAGCTGAAGACCGGTTTCGACCCCCAGAGTGTTCTTGAGCTTCTTTACCGCTACACGCCGCTTGAAGATTCGTTCTCCATCAACAACGTTGCGCTGGTGAATGGTCGCCCACAAACCCTCGGACTACGCGATCTTCTCGGCGTTTATCTGGCCCACCGCATCGTTGTTACGCGCCGCCGCACCAAGAACCGTCTGGGTAAGCGACAGGCCCGCCTGCACCTCGTAGAAGGCATGCTGAAGGCCATCGTCAACATCGATGAGGTCATTCGCATCATTCGTTCCTCCGACGAGGTTGACCAGGCGCGAACCGGCCTGATGAGCTCATTCCAGCTGACGGAGATTCAGGCCGAATACATTCTCGAGCTTCGCCTGCGACGCCTGACTAAGTTCTCCAAGATTGAGTTGGAATCCGAACGAGACAGCCTGCGCGCGGAGATTGCGGAGCTCGAACACCTTCTTGCCGACGACTCTGTGCTGCGTGCACTTGTGGCACGCGAACTAGAGGACGTGGCGGAGAGGGCTGGCGATGAACGCCGCACCACGCTTATCACCGACGCCGGCGCAATCTCAACTCCAACCTCCAAGAAGGCCGCCGTTAGCGCAGAGTTGGCTGACACGCCTTGCCAGGTGGTACTCACCGCATCTGGCATGGTTGCTCGCTCCGGAATCGCCACTGAAACGGCCGGTTCCGGTAAGCGTCGTAAGCACGACGTCATTAGGGCATCGTTCGCCTCAACCACGCGATCCGATGTTGGTTTCGTCACTAGCAAGGGCAGAATGCTACGAATCCATGTTGGTGACCTGCCATCTTCAGGCGAAGCCTTCGACTCCGGACTGGCACAGAATGCAAAGACATTCCTTGGGCTGCCAAAGGACGAACACGTTCTCAACGTCATTGAGCTGAAGGAAGACGTTCAGCTTGCACTCGGAACCAAACAGGGCGTGGTCAAGCGCGTGTTGGCAGACTACCCGGTGAAGGACGAGTTCGAGCTAATCTCACTCAAGCCCGGAGACGCAGTGGTTGGCGCCGCTCCCGCTAACGAAGCTGACGAACTTGTCTTCGTCACCTCAGATGCCCAACTGCTCCACTACCAGGCGGAGCAAGTTCGCCCGCAGGGTAGGCCTGCTGGCGGAATGGCTGGTATCAGCCTCTCCGAGAATGCATCGGTGATCTTCTTCGGCGTCGTCAGTAACCGCGAAACAGCCCTGGTTTTGACTGCCGCCAACGCCTCCGATGTGATCCCCGGAACGGACCCAGGCTCAGGCAAGGTGTCTTCGCTTGCGGAGTTCCCTGGAAAGGGTCGTGCAACCGGTGGCGTCAGGGCACAGCGGTTCATTCGTAGCGAGGATCAACTTTATTTCGCGTACGCGGGCAGTAACCTCGGAGCTTTGGCATCCGATGGTCGTCCGGTGGAATTGCCAGAAGAACTGGCAAAGCGTGACGCATCGGGAACGCTCCTGCCAAACGTAGTTGCCAGCGCGGGATACCTGAACTAGTACTCTTCTGGACTGCCAACGTTGGTAGAACTTTTGCTGGGGTGTGATATGCGCAGACAGGCAAAGTTTCGAAAGCCTAGGTTGGATTAGGCGTCGATTCGGTCACGCTCGAAGCTGTCGGCGCTGTCGATTATGAAATCACGGCGTGGACTCACGTCGTTTCCCATGAGAAGCTCAAACACCTGAGCCGCCGCATCCGCGTCTTCTACGCGAACCCGTCGTAAAAGGCGATGACTCTTGTCCATTGTGGTCTCCGCCAACTGGTCCGCGTCCATCTCACCCAAACCCTTATAACGCTGGATTGGCTCCTGGTAGCGCTTGCCCTGTTTCTCAAGCTTGGACAGAAGATTCTCAAGTTCCTGTTGGCTGTATGTGTAGATGACGTCGTTGGGCTTGGTGCCTGGATTGATGACTACGACTCTGTGCAGTGGCGGTACGGCCGCAAAAACGCGGCCGGCCTCAACCAAGGGGCGCATGTACTTGAAGAAAAGGGTGAGAAGCAGGGTTCGAATGTGGGCGCCGTCTACATCGGCGTCGGACATAAGGATTACCTTGCCGTAACGGGCGGCGTCCAGCTCGAATGACCTACCAGAGCCCGCGCCAATCACCTGAATGATAGACGCGCATTCCGTGTTGGAGAGCATGTCACTGACGGAGGCTTTTTGCACGTTCAGGATCTTGCCGCGGATTGGCAGGAGCGCCTGGAACTCACTGTTCCGAGCCAGCTTCGCGGTTCCAAGTGCGCTGTCACCCTCAACGATGAACAATTCTGAGCCGTCTGTTTCCTGGGTGCGGCAGTCCACCAACTTGGTTGGAAGTGATGAGCTCTCAAGAGCATTCTTGCGCCGCTGAGTTTCCTTGTGGGCTCGAGCAGAGACACGCGCCTTCATCTCGGAAACGATCTTCTCCAGAAGGAGTCCGGCCTGCTGTTTGTCGGCGGCCTTGGTGCTCTCCAGCCTTTCGGTTAGGGTCGTTGAGAGCACATTCGCCACGATGTTGCGTACCGCCGGGGTTCCCAGAACCTCTTTGGTCTGACCCTCGAATTGTGGCTCGGGGAGACGCACTGTAACAACTGCCGTGAGGCCCGCCATTGCGTCTTCTTTTTCAATCTTGTCGTTTCCTGGTTTCAACTTGCGCGAGTTTGCCTCAACCTGAGCGCGGACGGTTTTCAGCAACGACTGTTCGAAGCCAGCGACGTGGCTTCCGCCCTTGGGAGTGGAGATGATGTTAACGAAGGACTTGACCGTTGACTCATAACCGGTGCCCCAACGGAGTGCGATATCCACCTCGCAGGTGCGGGAAACCTCGCGGCTAACCATGTTTCCAGACTCATCGAGCACGGGTACTGTCTCAGTAAAATCACCGGAACCGGTGATGCGCCAGGTATTGGTTACGGGGGCATCAGACGCCAGGAATTCCGCGAACTCTGTGATGCCACCGTCGAACTTGAAAGACTGCACCTGTGGCTCCAGCTGCGTGTCATCAACGATCGTGATTCCCAGGCCGGGAACCAGGAACGCGGTCTGGCGAGCTCTATCCGCTAGGTCCGCAGCGGAGAAGTTGGCCTCCTTGATGAATATCTGCGGATCGGCCCAGTAGCGAACCCTGGTGCCGGAAACGTTCTTGGCAACCTTGCCAATAACTTGCAGCTCCGAACCATCCTGGAAAGGCTTGAACGGGCTGTCAGGACCAATACCCTTGGCGTCATCGAATAGTCCCGGCTCACCGCGTCGGAAACTCATGGCGTAGGTCTTCCCGTCTCGGTCAACCTGAACGTCTAGGCGCTGCGAAAGCGCGTTAACCACCGATGCTCCAACTCCGTGAAGGCCACCGGATGATGCGTAACTGCCGGAGCCGAACTTACCTCCCGCGTGGAGCTTCGTGAATACAACCTCAACACCGGTCAGGCCAGTCTTCGGTTCGATGTCTACCGGAATGCCTCGCGCGTGATCCTGAACCTCAACGGAGCCATCGGGATGAAGTCTGATGTCAATCTGATCGCCGAAACCGGCGAGAGCCTCATCAACAGAGTTGTCGATGATTTCCCAGAGGCAGTGCATCAGGCCCCGAGAGTCTGTGGAACCGATGTACATTCCGGGACGTTTGCGGACGGCTTCTAGGCCTTCAAGAACGCTCAGATGGCGCGCGGAGTAGTCGGTATTTGGCACCTAAAAATGGTATCGAGGCGAGAGGCGCGTGGGCGTGACCAACACGGGCGCCAGATAACTTCGCAGTTAGCGAAACAGGAAGGTATTTGGCGAAAAAAGTCGGCGCAGTGTGGTGAAATATTCTTGCTGAGAGGACACGCAATGAGCACCGAAACCCCAACCACTCCAGAAGTGACAGAGACCGTATCACTGACCGCGGCTGACCGCTGCGATGCATGTGGAGCCCAGGCCTACGTCCGCGCTACCCTTTCGACCGGCGAGCTTCTGTTTTGCCTCCACCACGCAAACGAGAACAAGGAAAAGCTGCAGCCAATCGCGCTCAAGTGGCATGACGAGTCGGAGAAGCTGCTCGCCCGATAACAGCTAGAGAATTGGATGGACCCCGCTTCGGCGGGGTCCATTTCGTTAGAGGCTGAGTTCTTGAAAATGAGCCTCTGGCGCCTCGAGCGCCCAAATTGTGCCGTTGATCCTGTTCAGCTCAGCAATCCAGGCAGTGAGCTCTGCCGTGGTTTTCGGCTGAACCCCCGCCGACTTTGCGGCAGCCTTCGCGGCCCGCTGAAGTAGCGTTGGGTTTTTGGCAAGCAGTGGTCCATGCAGCATTGTGCAGATGAAGTTTCCATACGGCTTGAGATTTGGAAGGTCTGAATCCGAGTTGCGATAACCAAGCGCGGCAATCGTTCCCAGCTCGGCAACCTGAAATTCGCTAACACGGACTTCTAATTGAGAAACCTTAACGGAAAGGACCTCTCGAGCCAACCATTCGAACCCTGAGCCCACAGCAAGTCCTGGGACACTCTCCAGGATTCTGTTCCAATCGAGGGATGCCAAGTTTGATTGAAGGCTATCCATCGCGGCAATTGAACCGTGGCCCAGCATGAGGAAGTTGCACTGCAGAGCCTCATCGGTGTTGCTGACGGGTCTAATCTCAACCCCAATTCCCGAAGCCTCCAAGAATCTGCGCAGAGCAAGAAGGTTCCCCTGATCGCCATTTAGGTTAAGACGGGTGCCAAAAAAAGTTCCGAGTACAACACCGCTCATCGTTGCACCTCGTCTGGGCTGGTGAAGCCAAGCATTCTGCGAATTCTGCGCATAGCATCGGCCGAAAAGATAACCGTCCTCACGCTAGCTTGAGGTTCTGGCATCTCCAGCCATTTGTCGAATGCCTGCTCAAGGTCATCCGTGGCAATCTGTGGGGTTATCCCATGGTGGCGTAGCCAGAGTTCAGCCTCCCCCACGTTGTACCCGGTTACAACATCAACTAGGGGCAGATTCTTTGGGTTTACAGTCCAAAGCCATGACGGATCGTGAACATCGCGCCCAATGGCAAACATCACGCGCTCGAGCCCCTTGGGCAAGTTGTCAATATTAAGCTGTGTACTGATTGGGTTTTGAACCAAGATGAATTCGACGGGTACTCCCCTGACGCTAACCACTTCACCGCGAGCAAAGACCGGCGGTAGTTCAGCCAGAGTCCGCTCCGCAAGCTTTATGTCGAATTCCTTACCTAGAATCTGCTGGCTTGTTTCAAGTGCCGCCGCGGCGTCAACTGCAAAATGGAGCCCGCGGTTTGGAAGTTCGAATTGCGCAAACTTTCCGTGGCAGGCAATGCGTACCTGGCGTCCATCAAGCGCCAGGACGGTTGTAGTGCTGTTCGGGGTTGGCAACTCGGGAGCATAGGTTCGCGCGTAACCCAGAGTGCCAGCGGCAGCCTTATCGGCCAAGCCAAACCAGTGCGTATGGTGCGCTGCCCCATCGTGTATTTGCAGAAGATTCTGATCGTCTGCATTCATGACGAGGGCGGCTTTCGCCGATCTAGCAACTATGGAGAGTTTGTCGCGAACCAATGCCGGGTCAACAAATCGATCCAATTGGTCTTCCACTACATTCAGAACCGTCACAACGTCCGGCTGTATCTCGGCAACGAACTCCGCAGCGTGCCCCTCATCCATTTCTAGAATGGCAATATTTCCCGGAACCTTGCCAATCAGGTTCGAGCGTTCAAGAATGCTGCTGTAGAAGCCCTGCCTAATGTTGGCGGTAGACGGGTTGGTGAATACGCTCATGCCGTGCGCGCGGGCGATTGCAACGACCATCTTGGTTGTCGTGGACTTGCCGGCGCTACCAGTTATGATCACCAGCCCGTCCCTGAAACCCGAAAAGGTTGTGGCGAGTATTCCGGGCGCGATCTTGGAGAGGAGCAGGCCAGGAAGGGCCGAGCCACCACCCGGGCGCACGAGTCGAACGGCGAAGCGCAGGACTCGTCCCAGAATGATGGCCGGCAGGTACCGCATTCTTAGTGCTCTAGGAAGTCGCGAAGGTACTGCGAACGCGCCGGGTGCTTTAGCTTAGACATGGTCTTAGCCTCAATCTGGCGGATTCTCTCGCGAGTGACACCGAAGTCCTCACCAATTTGGTCCAGGGTCTTCTGTACGCCGTCGTCGAGGCCGTAGCGTGCGCGGATTACTCCGGCCTCGCGTGGCAGTAGGGTGTCGAGGATTCGCTCGAGCTCGCTCTTCAGCATGGTGTAGCCAACGGCCTCGGCTGGGGCGATAGCCTCGGTGTCCTCGATCAGGTCGCCGAACTCGCTGTCGCCATCCTCACCCAGTGGGGTGCTGAGGGAGATTGGTTCGCGGCCGTACTTCTGTACCTCAACGACCTTCTCAGGCGTCATGTCGAGCTCGCGAGCCAGTTCTTCTGGCGTCGGTTCGCGGCCAAGGTCCTGCAACAGCTGGCGCTGCACGCGGGAGAGCTTGTTGATTACCTCAACCATGTGGACCGGAATACGAATGGTTCGGGCCTGGTCTGCCATGGCGCGGGTGATTGCCTGACGAATCCACCAGGTGGCGTAGGTGGAGAACTTGTATCCCTTGGTGTAGTCGAACTTCTCCACAGCGCGGATGAGGCCCAGGTTTCCCTCCTGGATCAGGTCAAGGAACTGCATTCCGCGACCTGTGTAGCGCTTGGCCAGGCTAACCACGAGTCGGAGGTTTGCCTCAAGAAGGTGGGCCTTTGCGCGCTGGCCATCCTTGACGACCCAACGAAGGTCGCGAGCCATCTCGGGCGACAGCTTGTCCTTCTCGTGCTCCAGCTTCTCCTCTGCGAAGAGTCCGGCCTCAATGCGCTTGGCTAGTTCTACTTCGAGTTCGGCGTTAAGAAGTGCAACCTTACCGATTTGCTTCAGGTAGTCCTTAACAGGGTCTGCGGTTGCGCCAGAGATTCCGGTGTTTATGACCGGGAACTCGTCCTCCTCGCGGTGAGTCATTACGAGAGCGCCAACCTGCTCCAGGTGCTTCTCGGCGTCCGACTTCTCTTCCTCGGGCGCCTCGGTTTGGACAACACCAGGAGTAGCGTTTGCCTCCTCGGCAATTTCCTCAACTGTTATTTCCTCAACGACGATCTCATCATCAAGCTCTTCGTCATCGATGTCGTCTGTGCCTGCCTTGGCGCGGGTTGCCTTAGCCGCCTTGGCCTTAGGGGCCGCTGCCTTTGCCGCCGCAGGTTTCTCAGTCTTTGCGGTCTTTGCAGCCTTGGCCGCTGTCTTTGGCTCGGCATCGCTTTCTGCAGCAGCAGCGTCCTTGGCGGCCGTTGCTTTAGGAGCACTCGCCTTTGTGGTGGCTGCCTTGGAAGCAGGCTTAGCCTTTGGTGCCTTTTCCGCTGCCTCTGCTGCAGGAGCCACAGATGTTGGCTCCTCTGCCGTTGGCTTAGCTGCCGCCTTGGTGGTCTTCTTGTCTGCTGGCTTATCTGCCACTACTGGTGCCTCTACTACTGGTGATGGAACGGTAATACTCGCGTCTTTTGCGGCCTTTGCCGCGGCCTTTTCAGCCTTTGCTGCCTTGAATCTTGCTGCCTGTTTTTCGAAAATGACAGGGTCCTTTGCTCGGCGGTCATTCGGGCATGACTTAGACCCATGTCAAATTCGCGCCGCGAATCGAATGGGTCTTTGTATAGAGCCTACCGCAAAGGTTCAGCTACTACGCTCTATGAAACCATGTCGGAGAGACATTTATTCCCCCTGGATGCGGCTTAGTCGCTCATTTCTTAGGTACTGCCACAGCCCGAGAGAGATTATTAGCACTACTGCGACAAAAGAAACTCGGAATCCATTCAGCGAATAAAGCGCCTGCCCCAAAGGCCGGCCAATCAACTCGTAGTAGGCATCCAGCGCGATACCCACCAGAAGCATCATGGTGAAGGTGGCTGAGAATCCACCGATGTTGACGAAGCCGTTCACGGAGCCAAGTTGACTCTTGGGAACGAACTGCCTGGTGTAGTCCATTGCAACCATCGAGGCGGGCCCGTTTATAGCGGTCGCCAGAACCCAAGTGATCACAAGCCACATTGGTGCTGCGCCGGGGTGTGCCAGAAGTGCAATCCAAGCCAACACCATAGACGAGGTGGTCAAGGTAACGGCATTGCGGCGCCACGATGGCCGATGCGCGCAGATCTGTCCAAAAACTAGGCCAACAGCGAAACCAATCACCACGTAGCTGCTGAGGATTGTCACAACCACGCCGTGCGAGATACCCTCGCCCTTCTCCAAGAAGGGAACCCCCCAGAGCAGCACGATAACGGTAGTTGAGGACTGCGTCATAAAGTGCGTCCAAAAGGCCATCCGAGTTGAAGGATTTCGTAGGTTAATCCGCAGGAGACGAATTCGTTCACGAACGTGCAACCCCTGATGAGGTTCAACGATTCGCTCATCTACAACAAGTATCCAAACCAGCACCGCGATGACTCCCGAAGCCGATGCCCAGACTAGGAAGGCGCTCGACCATCCGCTTGCATGGAGCAAGAAACTGAACGGAACTGCTGAGAGAATCTGCCCTACTTGCCCACCATTACCCAGCCACTGCTGGAGCTGGGAAGCCCTTCGGCCCGAGTACCAACCGTTAACTAGCCGTATCAGCGAAATAAAGGTGAAGGCGTCACCGAAGCCAACAAGCATTCGACCGATGATGGCCAGGCCAAGGTCGGGGGCAAGCGCAACAGCGAACTGGCCGAGCGCCATAACCACTCCACCAACCGCGAGAAGCTTGCGAGGACCGTATTTATCTAGAAGCAATCCAACTGGAATCTGCATGGCGGCGTAAACCACTAACTGCAGCACTGCAAGAAGGCTGAGTTGCTCCGCGGAGGTGTGAAAACGCTCTCCCGCTGCAAGTGAGGCCACGCCAAGTGAGCTGCGCTGACTAACTGCGGCAACGTATGAAATGGCTCCGATGGCTACCACCAGTGGTCCGCCGAACGCACTGGACCGAATTGCGTCCGAAACTCGCTTCAACGCGCTACTCGTCACCCGGTTCGTCGCCCTCAATCCGCGCCCTAGTGGCTAGATAGTCTTCGAGCTCGGCAGCAATCTCATCGGCGCTTGGCACTCTGGGGGTTGGACGATTCATGGCTGACCTGAGGGGAGATTCTTCGCCACTCTGATAGTTCTGCTCAAGCCCTGAAACCATTCGCTGCAGGTCTTGGTTTTCCTCCATCTGCTGCGAAAGCTTCCGCTGGAATCTAGCACTCTCGTCACGCAGTGGGTCGGTCTTGAAGACAAGCCCAGTCGCGCCAGAAATCTGCTGGAACGCCGCTATTGCTACGTCGGGGTATTCGCTGTCACCCAGGTAGTGCGGCACAAGGAACACGAATCCAGCCATCGGGAGGCCTGTGGGGGTTAGGTGGAACTCCAGGACGTGGAGCACGTTCCCGGGAACAGACGTGCTGGGTTTCCACTCTGATATTGAATCGATTAGGTCACGGCGGTTACCGCTTACGGTTACACCGATAGGTCTGGTGTGTGGGATTGGGAACGGAATACTGTGCACCCATGTGACCGATGAAACGGCGAATAAGTCGAAAACCTCTCGGACCGCTGAGACAAAAGCTTCCCATCGGAAATCGGGCTCAAATCCATGCAGAAAAAGGAACGGCGAACCAACTTCGTCTCGCATTAGATACAGACCCAGCTCGGCCGGCTCGTAAGAGACAATGTGGTCGCGCTCGAAAAACATGACCGGGCGTCGAGATCTGTAATCGAGCAGTTCATCATTGTCGAAAAGTGCGACAAGTTCTGTCTCGTAGCTTGCGAAAAGCGAGGAAGAAACTTGAGAAATGGTTCCGCCCGCATCGCTAAAACCGGTTAATCCTGCTACAACTGGCAGGCCGAGCGGAACCTCCGCGGGATTCAGCCGCAGCGAATAAAGATCAGAGGGTTCGAGCACCATGTAATTCTAAACTCGCCCCGGTATGGGTTTGTTCCCTTGGCACTTGCCAGGCGTAGGCTTGGGCTCATGTCAGCAATAAGATTTACAGCCAAAATCGCGCCACTAGAAAAGCAATCTCTCCTAGTTCTGGGCGCTCTAGCAACAGGGAAAGGAGCGATTCTCAGTTCTGGTTCTCTGTTTTCACCATCTCAACTCGCGGCAATCGGTGTCACTGGAAAAGCTGAGGCTATTGCTAGGACACTATCCCCTGCCGGCAACCCCGTTGCGATTGTGGGCCTAGGCAGTGAGCAGAACTCCGATAGCTGGCGAGAAATCGGCGGTGCCATTGGGCGTGGGTTGTCAGGTGAGCAATCTCTAGAACTTGACTTAGGTGTACCAGACCTGTCGGCCGCCGTTGCGCTGATGGAGGGAGTGGCTCTGGGAAGTTACGCATACCCCAAAGCAAAGGTTCAACCAAACCTCAGAAAGGTCTCTCTGATAACGAGTCTGTCGCTTGCAAAAGCAGATTTCGAGCGTGTCACGGTACTGGCAGAAGCCGTCCATCTTTCCCGAAATCTTGCCGCGACCCCGGCAAATGAGCTTTACCCTGCAAAGTTCGCTGAACTTGCCACAAATGCAGCAGACAAGGCAGGTCTCAAGGTTGAAGTTCTCGACGAGAAACAGCTGAAGCGTGAGGGTTACGGACTGATAGCTGCGGTTGGTATGGGAAGCGCTCGTCCACCGAGGCTCGTGAAGATCACCTACACACCAAAGCGCGCGGTGAACCACCTAGCCCTCGTGGGTAAGGGAATTACCTTCGACACGGGCGGGCTAGCCGTCAAGCCACTCGCTGGAATGCTGGGTATGAAATACGACATGGCAGGCGCCGCCAGCGTGTATTCCTCAACGCTTGCTATCGCCAAGCTAGGACTTCCCGTCAAGGTGACTGCGTTTCTTTGCCTCGCAGAGAACATGCCTTCGGGCACGGCCATGCGCCCCGGTGATGTCTTTAAGTCGAAGTCAGGCAAGACGGTCGAGGTTACCAATCCAGACGCAGAGGGTCGCCTCGTGCTTGCCGATGGCATTTCGGCCGCATCGGAAGATGATCCGAACCTAATCGTCGATGTAGCTACCCTCACTGGAGCTGCACAAATCGCTCTAGGTGCGCGCTACACGGGTTTGATGGGTTCCGAAGCTGGAGTCGCGGCCCTAGAGCAGGCATCCTTGAGTGCCGGCGAGCCGTCGTGGGCCATGCCGCTACCAAAGGAACTTCGTGCTTCTCTAGATTCGCCAATTGCTGACCTGCAAAACTCCAAGGTTGGTTCGACCTTCGGTGGGATGCTGGTTGGAGGATGGTTCCTGAGCGAGTTCGTTGGCACAAGCAAGGACGGCAGCAAAATCGACTGGGCTCACTTAGACATAGCAGGTCCGGCAGACAACGAGGGAAGTCCATACGGCTTTACGCCGAGCGGCCCTACCGGTGTGATGGTTCGAACCCTCATCAACTTGGCTGAAGCAATGTCCGCCGAGTGAGGTTTTTCTCGCAAATCGGAGTAAAGTTTTCTGTTGATGCCTGTTTCTGATAAGGGAGTTCTCTGTGGCTGACCACAACTTTGACGTCGTAATCCTCGGAGGCGGAAGTGGTGGCTACGCCGCAGCGCTTCGCTCCGCCCAGCTTGGCAAGACCGTTGCTCTAATCGAGCGCGACAAGCTCGGCGGCACCTGCCTGCACCGCGGCTGCATTCCTACCAAGGCACTGCTCCACGCAGCCGAGGTTGCCGATGTAACTCGTGAATCCGCCATCTACGGAGTTAGCGCAACCCTGAACGGCATCGACATGCCAGCGGTTAACAAGTACCGTGACAGCATCGTGGACCGCCTGTTCAAGGGCCTAACCGGTCTAGTTGGTCACTCCAAGAACATAACCTTCGTTGCTGGAGAGGGTCGACTAACCGGTCCTAAGACGGTTACCGTGGGCGCGGACACCTACACCGGCACAAATGTCGTGCTTGCCACTGGTTCTTACAGTCGCACCCTGCCTGGTCTCGAGATCGGCGGTCGTGTAATCACCTCTGAGCACGCGCTTCAGCTGAACTTCGTGCCAAACAAGGTCATCGTGCTCGGTGGTGGCGTAATTGGAGTGGAGTTCGCATCCGTATGGAAGTCCTTCGGCACAGACGTGACCATCGTTGAGGGTCTGCCCAGCCTGGTACCTAACGAAGACGCCGCAATCTCAAAGGCCTTGGAGCGTTCGTTCCGCAAGCGCGGTATCAACTTCAAGACTGGTATTCGCTTCTCGGGTGTAACCCAGAACGAGAGCGGCGTTGTTGTCTCGCTAGAGGACGGCACCACCCTCGAGGCCGAGCTTCTGCTTGTTGCTGTTGGTCGCGGACCAAACACCGCTGGCTTCGGCTATGACGAGCAGGGCGTTGCAATGGATCGCGGTTACGTTCTGACCAACGAGCGTCTTCAGACCAACCTCCCTGGCTTATACGCAGCCGGCGATATCGTGCCTGGCCTGCAGCTGGCCCACCGCGGATTCCAGCAGGGAATTTTCATCGCCGAGGACATCGCAGGCCTTAACCCGCGCGCCATCGACGAGACAAACATCCCCAAGGTCACCTATTGCGAGCCAGAGATTGCATCTGTGGGTCTCAGCGAGGCAAAGGCCAAGGAGAAGTTTGGCGAGGCAAATGTCTCCACTTACGAGTACAACCTGGGTGGCAACGGCAAGAGCCAGATTCTGGGAACAAGTGGTTTCGTTAAGCTCGTCCGCCAGGTTGACGGCCCTGTTGTAGGAATCCACATGATTGGTTCGCGTGTTGGCGAGCAGGTTGGCGAGGCTCAGCTCATCGTGTCGTGGGAGGCATACCCCGAGGACGTTGCTGCACTGGTTCACGCACATCCAACCCAAAACGAGGCACTTGGCGAGGCGCACCTTGCCCTGGCCGGCAAGCCACTGCACGCACACGCGTAGTTTTCAAACGACTTATTTGACAAGGAGCAACACATTATGAGCGAAGTTCTTCTTCCAGCACTCGGCGAGAGCGTAACCGAGGGCACCGTAACCCGCTGGCTAAAGCAAGTTGGCGACACCGTGGCCGTGGACGAGCCACTGGTTGAGGTTTCCACCGACAAGGTTGACACCGAGATTCCATCTCCAGTTGCCGGTGTACTGCAGCAGATCCTGGTTAACGAGGACGAGACCGCCGTCGTTGGTGCCGTTCTTGCCATCGTTGGTGACGGCGCTGTTGCTCCTGCAGCTCCGGTGGCGGCTCCAGTCGCTGCTCCGGTGGAGGTTCCAGTCGCTGCTCCGGTTGCGCCAGTTGCGGCTCCCGTCGCACCTGTGGCACCTGCACCTACCTTTGCGGCACCTGTTGCTGCCCCAGTTGCGCCAGTACCTACTTTCGCCGCGCCTGTCGCTGCCCCAGCAGCACCTGCAGCACCTGCGACCACCCCGGCGGCTACAAGCGATGCTAACTATGTAACCCCGCTGGTACGCAAGCTCGCAAACGAGAGCGGCGTAGACCTCACCTCGGTTGCCGGCACTGGCGTAGGTGGCCGAATCCGCAAGGAAGACGTCCTCTCTGCCGGCGCTTCGGCACCAGCTGCCGCCATCAGCCAGGCGAGTGCGCCATCGGCTGCATTCGTCGCCGAGGTATCGCCGCTACGTGGCACCACCGAACCAATGTCGCGCCTTCGTAAGGTGCTCGCTGAGCGCGCGGTTGCCTCGATGGTTTCCACCGCTCAGCTGACCACCGTTGTCGAGGTTGATGTAACCAAGATTGCTCAGCTCCGCGCCAAGGTTCAGCCTTCCTTCGTCGCTAAGAACGGCGTCAAGCTAAACTTCATGCCGTTCTTTGCTCTTGCTGCCGCCGAGGCGCTCAAGGCACACCCAAAGCTGAACGCTAGCATCGAGGGTGACAACGTCATTTATCACGGAACCGAGAACATTTCGTTTGCTGTTGACACCGAGCGTGGTCTGTTGACCCCGGTCATCCGCGACGCCTCGACCCTGAACATTTCGCAGATTGCTCAGACCATCGCAGACAAGGCTGAGCGCGTTCGTAGCAACAAGCTCACCCCGGACGAGCTTCAGGGTGGAACCTTCACCCTAACCAACACCGGCTCGCGTGGCGCACTGTTTGACACTCCGGTGGTATTCCTGCCTCAGGTGGCCATTCTGGGCACCGGCGTTGTCAGCAAACGCCCAGGTGTTGTGGTTGATGCTGACGGCAACGAGTCCATCGGTATCCGCAGCATGGTTTACCTGGCCCTCAGCTACGACCACCGTCTGGTGGACGGAGCCGACGCAAGCCGCTTCTTGGTTGCTATCAAGCAGCGCCTCGAGCAGGCAAACTTTGAGGCAAATCTGGGTCTATAAACCTAAATCCTCAAGTCAAGGGTGCGATTCCAATGGGATCGCACCCTTTTCTTTCCATGCGGAACCCTGTTTGACGAATGTCACAGTGAAAATTGCGTGCGCTCCCCCGCAATCCGTCGCAATCGTCTGCTCTCTAACGCCACCGATGACAATCTCACGCATCAGGAGCAAAACGGAGGCACCAATTTTCTTGGTGTCCTGCTCCATTGGGCTAAGAGAACGCCAGTCAACAAGGCAAACGGGAGGGGCTGCACTAGCAGCAACAGACTTGCCCAGGGCCTGCTCAACGTGAGATGACTTCGCTGTATTTATTGTGAATAATGTCGCGAGGCCTAGCAGGGCAGATAGCGCAATAGCGACCATTGTCATTCCAGCTTTTTGGCGTGTCTTTGGTGCAGATACAAAGCCATCGCGGGTTGAAAAGATGCCCGAGACTGTCTCGTTGACGTAAAAGTTCCCTCGCTCATCTCTATCGAGCACGCCAACATTGTTTGCGGCCCACAGTTTGGACAATTCGGCCTCGAGCGTAACCAGTGATTTTGTTTTCATTCCCCTCACTCACCTAGATGCCCATGGTGGCAGAATGGAATAGGTCGCAGATTCCACAACTCTTCAACTGTGGAAAACTCGCCATTCCAAGAGAGCAAAATCAAGTAATGACGCAATTTCTCATCCAGGGCCTTGCGCCGGATTTCGTGTCATACGACGACGGCCTGAGTCTGCAGTACGAGATTCACCAGCAGGTAGCTTCGGGCAGCCGTGAAGACACTGTGATCCTCCTGGAGCACACCCCCGTTTATACCGCTGGCAAGCGTACCGAGGGCGAGGAACTTCCCCAAGACGGAACACCAGTCATTGAAACCAATCGCGGAGGCAAGATCACCTGGCACGGCCCCGGTCAGCTTGTCGGGTACCCCATCATGGCGCTTCCGAGGCCCATCGATGTAGTCGGCTACGTTCGCTGGTTGGAGCAGATTCTCATCGACACCATAAGTGACTTTGGTCTCGAGACCGAGCGTGTTGAGGGGCGCAGTGGGGTTTGGGTTCCCCAGCCTGACGGATCACACCTGAAGGTGGCAGCTATCGGTATTCGAGTGAGCGAACACACCACCATGCACGGCTTTGCGCTCAACTGCAACAACTCGCTCGTCCCCTACGAGACCATAATCGCCTGCGGCATCAAGGATGCAGGCACAACAACTTTGACCCAGCAGCTTGGTCGCGAGATCACTCCCGCGATGGCTGCCGAGCAAGTTCAGAAACACCTCGACAAAATCTATAAGGTACAGCTATGAATGACGCACCGAAGAAGCTCCTCCGTATCGAGGTAAGGAACTCCGAGACCCCGATCGAAAAGAAGCCCGATTGGATTAAAACTCGGGCCAAGATGGGTCCGGAATACACCGCGCTTCAGAGTCTGGTTAAGGGCGAGAACCTTCACACCGTTTGCCAAGAGGCCGGTTGCCCAAACATCTTTGAGTGCTGGGAGGACCGAGAGGCAACTTTCCTCATCGGCGGCTCGCAGTGCACAAGACGCTGTGACTTCTGCCAGATTGACACCGGTAAGCCCGCGGCCTTCGATGCGGACGAGCCACGCCGTGTGGGTGAATCGGTCGCCAAAATGGAGCTGCGTTACGCAACAGTAACTGGAGTAGCCCGCGATGACCTCGAAGACGAGGGCGCTTGGTTATACGCCGAGACCATTCGCCAGATTCACCAGCAGTCGGTTGGTACCGGTGTAGAGATTTTGGTGCCGGATTTCAGCGGAAAACCGGAATTACTTCAGCAGGTATTCGACGCAAAGCCAGAGGTGTTCGCGCACAACCTCGAAACCGTTCCACGCATCTTCAAAGAGATTCGCCCAGCGTTCCGATACGAGCGTTCACTTGATGTAATCACACAGGCTCGCAACGCCGGGATGGTAACCAAGTCAAACCTGATTTTGGGAATGGGCGAGACCAACGAAGAGATTCTGGAGGCCCTGCAGGCCCTTCGCGATGCCGGAACCGACATCATCACCATCACCCAGTACCTGCGACCATCGGTGCGCCATCACCCGATTTCGCGTTGGGTCAAGCCTGAGGAATTCGTCGAACTCAAGGGCGCCGCAGAAGCCATGGGCTACCTCGGAGTGCTAAGTGGCCCCCTGGTGCGCTCATCGTATCGCGCGGGCAGACTCTGGGCTCAGAGCATGGTGGCAAAGGGGCGCGAGATTCCAGATAACCTGAAACACCTCGCCGACGCCGCGCTTGGCTTCTCTCAGGCTGTCTAGCCAGTATCCTAAAACAATGGCTAAAAACAAGAACAAGGCGCAGGGACGCTACTCGCAGATCTGGGAGATCTGGAAACTCACTGTAAAAACCGACAAGCAGGCCCTGCCAATGGCGGCTGGCTTCGGTGGTGGAGTGCTAGTTCTCGGCATTCTCGTGGCAGTTTTCGCAGGCAACCTAATCGGCACCATCGTGTATTCAGTTCTTGCAGTAGTGGCCGGAGCGGTTACCTTCAGCGCGGTCTTGAGTCGTCGTGCGGAGCGCATGGCATTTGCCCGAATCGAAGGGCAGCCAGGCGCCGTCGGTGCCATTATGAGCACCATTTTGAAGCGCGGCTGGAGTGGCTCTGAGGAGCCGGTTGCCATCAACGCTAAGAGCCAGGATTTGGTTTACAGGCTCTCGGGACGCGGCGGTATCGTTCTCATCGCTGAGGGACGACGCTCATCTGTATCTCGCCTGGTTGAGGATGAGAAGCGACGACTCGACAAAGTTGCCAACGGCGTGCCTGTTTCGGTCATCTGGGTATGTGGCGATGAGCACAGCGTTGCGCTGCGTGACGTTAGCAAGACCATCTTTAAGTTGAAGCGCTCGGTTCGTACCGCGGAGCTAGGCGAAATCAACAGGCGTCTATCAACCCTGAAGATGAACATTCCTGTACCAAAGGGCATCGACCCAACTCGTATGCGAGGAATGTCTAAGCCTCGCTAAGTTACGAGCGTCTGATGAGGGCTGTACCGGCAAGTTTGTCGTGCAGCCCTCTTCCATCTGCGTCCCAAACCGCGACCGGGATGACAAGCACAAGCAGTGCAACCCTGACCAGCGACTTCCATGGTCCAATCGCAATCGGCTTATCGATCCTAATTAGCCGAGACCCTGCGACTAGTTGGCCCAGGCTCGCGTTGACAAACACGTAAAAAATATATTGGGTGGCACTGAAAATTAGCAGGGTTGCCAGGTTGTCGTCCCCAAAGAAGGCGTATGACATGAGCCGGGCGCAACCCCAATCGATTGTGATCGCGAGTATGCGTCGAGGCATCTTTGCCAGCGAGCCAGGTCCGCTAACTGGCAGACCAAGTCGAGTTGTGTTTTGAGGCATAGTCCTAGCCTATTAGTCGCATGGTTGGGCCAAAGTTTTTACATGAACGAAACATTCGCAAACCACGCTTCAAGGTGAACGCCGACTAAACTTTACTTAGGCGTAATGGCTCGCCTGACTCCCCACCACCTTTTGAAGGGATTTCCCTATGTTCAAGACCGCCTCTGAGGTAGTCAAGTACATCAAGGACAACGACGTAAAGTTCCTCGATGTTCGCTTCACTGACCTTCCTGGTGTGCAGCAGCACTTCAACCTTCCAGCCAGCATGATCGACGAAGAGTTCTTCGTTGACGGCCAGCTCTTCGATGGTTCGTCGATCCGCGGTTTCGCCTCGATCCACGAGTCGGACATGCAGCTCATCCCAGACGTGACCACCGCCTACCTCGACGCCTTCCGCGTTGAGAAGACCCTCAACATGGTGTTCGACATCTACAACCCACGCAACGGCGAGATCTACCACAAGGACCCACGTCAGGTTGCAAAGAAGGCTCAGGCCTACCTTGCAACCACCGGCATCGCCGACACCGCATTCTTCGCTCCTGAGGCCGAGTTCTTCATCTTCGATGACGTTCGCTACGAGGTCAAGCAGAACAGCGCAATGCACTTCATCGACTCCTCCGAGGCTGCCTGGAACTCGGGCCGCGAGGAAGAGGGCGGTAACCTCGCCAACAAGACCCCATACAAGGGTGGCTACTTCCCAGTTTCGCCAGTTGACCAGCACGCAGACATGCGCGACAGCATCGTTCTCGAGCTTGAGGCCGCAGGTCTCTCGGTTGAGCGCAGCCACCACGAGGTAGGTACCGCAGGCCAGGGCGAGATCAACTACCGCTTTGACACCCTGCTCCGCTCGGCTGACGACATCCTGAAGTTCAAGTACATCGTAAAGAACGTTGCACACTCCTACGGCAAGACCGCAACCTTCATGCCAAAGCCACTGTTTGGTGACAACGGTTCCGGTATGCACGTTCACCAGTCGCTGTGGAAGGACGGCAAGCCGTTGTTCTACGACGAGAACGGCTACGGCGGTCTTTCGGACATCGCCCGCTGGTACATCGGTGGAATCCTGAAGCACGCCCCATCGCTGCTTGCTTTCACCAACCCAACCGTGAACAGCTACCACCGCCTGGTTCCAGGCTTCGAGGCACCAGTAAACCTGGTTTACTCGGCTGGTAACCGTTCGGCTTCCATCCGTATCCCAATGACCGGCACCAACCCGAAGGCTAAGCGCATCGAGTTCCGTGCACCTGACGCATCGAGCAACCCATACCTGGCGTTCGCTGCAATGCTGATGGCCGGTCTTGACGGTATTCAGAACCGCATCGAGCCACACGCTCCAGTTGACAAGGACCTTTACGAGCTGCCAGCCGAAGAGGCCAAGCTCATCCCTCAGGTTCCTGGTTCGCTGGGCGAGGTTCTGGTTGCTCTCGAGAACGACCACGAGTACCTGCTCAAGGGCGGCGTATTCACCAAGGAGCTCATCGAGACCTGGATCGACTACAAGCGCGAGAAGGAAATCAAGCCACTCGCACAGCGTCCTCACCCTTACGAGTTCGAGCTGTACTACGGCGTCTAGTCGTAACCGGCGCTGGGGTCGAGACCCGAGCCATTGCAAAAGGGCCACACCGAAAGGTGTGGCCCTTTTACTTAATCCTGTGGTGCATTAGGCAAAGAAGAGGCGTTCGAACACGGAACGAGCTCGCCTGGTGGCGGCGAGGTAGTCCTGCTCGAGTGCAGTGGCGCTGTAGGGAGGATAGCTCAATATTCTTGCAATACCCTCAAGCTGGTGTCGATCGTGTGGCAGTACATCGTTGCGCTTATTTGCGTATAGAACCGAGGCGCTGCGAACCCTAGAGGCCAATATCCATGCGGACTCGAGGACATTGGCATCGGCAGCAGCGATCAGGTTATCGGCAACGCATGCGTGCAGCGCCTCGAGTGTCTTTGGAGTCCTGATGTCCGGGTGCGCTCCCCCGTGTTGCAGCTGCAGTAACTGAACCAGCCACTCCACATCCGAAAGCGAGCCTCGCCCAAGCTTCAGGTGGCGCTTCGGGTCAGCTCCCTGCGGTAGTCTCTCGGTTTCAACGCGCGCCTTGATGCGCTTGATCTCCATGAGATCTTTGGGATCGGCCTTCTGCGGGTAACGGTAGCGGTTGATGATTGCTTCGAAGGCCTCGATGAGCGAAGGAGAACCGGCGATTAACCTGGCGCGAAGTAGCGCCTGCGCCTCCCAGGAGTCACTCCAGCGCTCGTAGTACGCCGCATAGGAATCGAGGGAACGCACTATTGCACCCTTTTTACCCTCTGGCCGTAAATCCAAATCGAGTTCGAATTCGAGCACAGGGTCAACCGCTAGGTTGCGCAGTTCGGTGACTATCCGCTCGGCGGCCTTCTGTGCAACTTCCGGCTCAATTCCTGGCATGGGCTGATAGACAAACATCACGTCTGCATCTGAGCCGAAACCCATTTCCTGACCGCCGAAGCGCCCCATGGCAACGATAGCGAAATCGACTGCGGTTGCAAGCCGGTGCCCATCAATGCGGTCCGAACTATTACTGCGTACAGCGCTAAGTAACGCCCGCAGGTACTGCTCGGTTATGTCGCTCAGGCCGGCTGCAACCTCATCGATAGTGAGGGCATCGAGTACTGCTCCGATAGCAACGCGAAGGGTCTCGCGCCTACGGATATGATGGCAGGCGGCCGCGATGGCCTGGACGTCGGTGTGACGGTCGTTGATTGCCTCAAATTCGGTGGCAAGCTCTGCCGCTGTCATGGGAATCAGGTCATCTGACTTTTCAAACCACGCTGCGGCTTCAGGAATGCGCTCAAAGAGAGAAGTTGCCAGACGCGAATTGGCTAGCACCTGGGTCATGCGCTCGGCAGCACCACTGGCATCCCGAAGCATTCGAAGGTACCAGGGCGAGTCTCCGAGGTCCTCGGATAGCCTCCTGAAGGCCAGTAAGGCGGCGTCGGGGTCGGCTCCCTTGGCGAACCACTCGAGGAGAACCGGCAGCAACTGCTTCTGAATTGCTGCACGACGACTAAGTCCGCTGGTAAGGGCGCGGATGTGGGTAAGCGCTCCGACGGGATCGGTGAAGCCAATGGCTCCCAGCCGATCCGCTACCTGCTCATCGGTTAGTTTGAGTGCTGCGTCATCCAGCTTGGCAACGGCTGAGAGCAGAGGTTGGAAGAAAATCCTCTGGTGCAGGCCGCGGACCTCGTTCTTGACCTGTTCCCAAGTGGCCACGATGGACTCCGCGTTCCAGCGCGGGTTAAGCGAACGCGCGATGCAGCGCAACTGCTCTGGATCGGTGGGCATTAGGTGGGTGCGGCGCAACTCCGAGAGCTGAATGCGGTGCTCAAGTGCCCGCAGGAAGCGATAGGAATCGGCGAAAGACTGCGCCTCGGTTCGGCCTATGTACCCCGCGTCACGAAGAGACTGTATTGCGCCAATTGTGTCGCGCTGATGAACGCTCTCATCGGAGCGACCGTGAACCAGCTGGAGCAACTGCACCGTGAACTCAACATCGCGAAGGCCGCCGGGGCCCAGCTTTATCTGGCGATCAACTTCGTTTGCCGGAATGTGCTCTAGTACACGCTGGCGCATCTTCTGCACGTTCTCAACGAAGTTCTCGCGCTTGGCGCTGGTCCAGACCATGGGATTGACAGCGGCTACGTACGCCTCACCTAGGACTCGGTCACCCGCCAAATGCCTTGCCTTCAGAAGCGCCTGGAACTCCCAGCTCTCAGCCCAGCGCTCGTAATAAGCAACGTGTGACTCTAGCGTGCGAACCAGCGCACCGCTTTTCCCCTCTGGTCTCAGGTTGGGATCCACCTGCCAGAGCATCGGCTCACTGCCAGTGGCATCCATGGCGCGCATCAGGCGGTTGGCCAGTTTGGTGGCTACCTCGATGGAACGGTGCGACTCCATGTCGGCGTTAGCTGGACCAGCCACGAAGATGACGTCAACATCCGAAATGTAGTTGAGTTCGCGGGCACCGCACTTACCCATGGCAATCACCGCGAAGTTAGTCTGGGCAACCTCGTGCGGCTCAAAAGATCCGAATTCACGGGTGTGTGTCAACTCAGCACGGCCAACGTCAATTCCGCACTCGATTGCGGCACCGGCGGCGTCGGCCAAGGCAGCGGCAACCGGTTGAAGAGCTTGCCATGGGGTCTCGGACGCGAGGTCGAAGATGGCAATGTTTACCAGTTCTCGGCGATAGCCGTTGCGGATGGCCGCCCAACACGAGTCCGAGTCAAACGGCGAATCAGGATTGGCCAACTTTTCATTGACTGCTTTGGCCAGCACCGGAGCAAGCGCAATCCGCATGCGCTCGGTTATTGCAGCCTGATCATCCAGTTTCTGGATGGGCTTTTCGAATTGGGCGAGAGTTTCGCGATGGCGTTTTATAAAGTCAACCAGAGCCGAACTGGCCCCTAAAACCAGGCAAAGCCTATCTGCCGAGTCATTCTTTTTCAGCACGGCCTTTAACGCCTTGGCATCGGCGGCAGCTAGGTCTAGAAGAGCGTTGAGCGCTTGATCCGGGTTACCGGCCTTTGCCAGCGATGCAAGCGCGAGCCTGCCACCGTCGCCGACAGCCCTAACGAGGAGGTCGAGCTTGGCCACGGTAGCATCCAACTCCGTGAAGCCCAATCGGGCAAGCTCGCTGAGCGACCCTCCGCTCCTGGCGCTAGCCACGGCGCTTAGAGGGTGCCGAGGTTCTGCTGAAGCTCGTAGGCAGTGACCTGCCTACGGAACTCGCCCCACTCACGACGCTTGTTAGCCAAAACGTAGGAAAAGACTTCCTCTCCCAGGGTCTCGGCAGCCAACTCGCTCTCTTCGAGTTTGCGAACCGCATGGTCGAGGCTCTGAGGCAGTGGCTGAATTCCCATGGCGCGACGCTCGGCCTCACTTAGATCCCAAACGTTGTCCTCGGTCTCTGGCGGAAGCACATACTCCTCCTCGATGCCCTTTAGGCCTGCTGAAAGCAGAAGGGCGTAGGCGAGGTACGGGTTGGCTGCGGAGTCGATTGCGCGGTACTCAATGCGCGTGGACTGACCCTTGTTGGGCTTGTAGAGCGGCACACGGATGAGCGCTGAGCGGTTGTTGTGACCCCAGCAGGCAAACGAGGGAGCCTCTCCCCCACCCCAGAGACGCTTGTAAGAGTTGACGTACTGGTTCGTGACGGCGGTTATCTCCGAGGCGTGACGAAGCAAACCTGCGATGAAGTGCTTTGCGGTCTTGCTCAGGTGGTAGGGGTCGCTCGGGTTGTAGAAGGCGTTGGTGTCACCCTCAAACAGACTCATGTGAGTGTGCATACCCGATCCAGGGTGCTCGGTAAATGGCTTCGGCATGAATGTGGCATAGACGCCCTGCTCGATAGCCACCTCCTTGATAACGGTGCGGAAAGTCATTATGTTGTCGGCCATAGTTAGGGCATCGGCGTAGCGTAGGTCGATCTCGTTCTGACCTGGGCCGCCCTCGTGGTGGCTGAACTCAACCGAGATACCAAGCTGCTCAAGCATGGATACCGCGCGGCGACGGAAGTCGTGTGCGGTGCCACCCGGCACGTTGTCGAAGTAACCGGCGTTATCAACTGGAACCGGGCCACCGTTCAGGTAGTCAGCGCTCTTCAGCAGGTAGAACTCAATCTCCGGGTGGATGTAGAACGAGAATCCCATCTCGGAAGCCTTGTTGAGCGCACGACGAAGCACGTTTCGTGGGTCGGCTGCTGCCGGCTGACCATCAGGGGTGAGAATGTCGCAGAACATGCGGGCGGTTGGGTCAATCTCCCCGCGCCAAGGAAGAATCTGGAAGGTCGATGGGTCGGGCATTGCCAACATGTCGGCCTCGTAGGTGCGTGCCAGGCCCTCGATGGATGACCCATCGAAACCGAGACCCTCGGCGAACGACCCCTCCGCCTCGGCTGGAGCGATAGCCACGGACTTGAGGGTTCCAGCCACATCGGTGAACCACAGGCGAATGAACTTTACGCCGCGCTCCTCAATGGTGCGGAGGACAAAATCGCGTTGCTTATCCATCGAAAACCTCTCTCAAAAGTCTCTCTATTAGGCTAGTGGTTATGGCACCAATTCGCTTGGCTATGGCGCAGACAAATCCCACTGTTGGGGCGATTTCGCACAACCTCGATGCCTGCCTCGACGCCGTTCGAGACGCTGCGGCCGCGGGAGCCTCGATGGTGGTTTTCGGAGAGATGGTTGTAACCGGTTACCCCATCGAGGATCTAGCCCAACGTCCTTCCTTTGTGCAGGCAGCCGAGGAAGCTGTGTTAGCCTTTGCCACCCGCCTGTCCCATGCAAATCTGGGCGACATCTGCGTGGTTATTGGTCATCCTACGATGGCCGCCGCAGGCAACGGTTGGGCAATAGCCAGCAACAGCGCCTCAGTTATTCTGCGTGGCCAAATTATTGGCCAGTACTCCAAGCACCACCTGCCCAACTACTCGGTCTTCGATGAGTACAGGGTGTTTGTGCCTGGAACCGAGAGTTTGAGCTTCGAGTTTGCGGGAACCAGATTCTCGGTTTTGATCTGCGAGGACATTTGGCAAGACGGAGGGCCGGTTGCGCAACTCAAGACCAACGAAACTGAGGTTGCCCTGGTTCTTAATGGCTCACCATTCGAACTTGGCAAAGGTCAGACCAGAAGAGATCTAGTGACCAACCTCGCCCGAAGTCAGAACTGCTCGGTGATCTATGTGAATCTGGTCGGCGGCCAGGATGACTTGGTCTTCGATGGCGCAAGCATGGCAGCCGATTCCACCGGGTCGCTTATTCACGAGATGCCATCCTTCGAAACCGGAATTGGCTACGTAGATGTAGGTAACCGGTACCTGTTTGCCGCCGACCAGCATGTCGTTGCAACCAGCGATCTCGAGCACGCTTGGAACGCACTCGTCGTAGGCCTGCGCGACTACGTGACCAAAAACGGATTCCCGTCCGTGATCCTCGGCCTCTCAGGGGGCATCGATTCCGCTGTGTGCGCGGCAATCGCAGCCGACGCCATCGGTGCCGACCGCGTTTTCGGTGTCTCACTTCCCAGCAAGTACTCCTCGGAGCACTCTCGATCGGATGCGTTCGACTCCGCCGAGCGCATAGGCATGCACATCCGAACGGAGCCAATCGCAGATGTAGTGGCCGTTGCCGAAACGCAGCTGGGGCTGGACGGCGTTGCCGCTGAGAATCTGCAAGCCCGCGTGCGTGGCCTAATCCTCATGGGCCTGAGCAACCAAGAGGGGCATCTGGTGCTTACAACCGGAAACAAAACAGAGCTCTCTGTTGGCTACAGCACAATCTACGGTGACGCTGTGGGCGGATTTGCGCCCATCAAAGATGTTCCCAAAATGCTTGTTTGGGAGCTTGCCAAATGGCGCAATGCGAAGGCCACGAGCCTCGGTAGCACACCACCGATTCCTGAAAATTCCATTTCCAAACCCCCATCGGCGGAGCTAAGACCGGGTCAGGTAGATCAGGACTCGCTGCCTGAATACGACGTCCTAGACGCAATCCTTGAACTTTACATCGATGAACGGCAGAGCGTTGACCAGATCATTTCAAAGGGATTCGAAGAAGGCCTGGTGAAGCGTATCGCCACTCTCGTTGACCGCGCGGAATGGAAGCGACGCCAAGGAGCTATCGGCCCCAAGATCACGAGCATGGCATTTGGCCGCGACAGAAGACTCCCCATCACCAACGCCTACCGGCAATAACGATTAACCTTGTTACACAGGCGAAATCGCCAAATCAGATAGAAAGAAATCATGGCTGCAGATCGACTCATTTCCAGCGGATCCCCATACGAGCCAATCATTGGCTATTCGCGCGCAACGGTTTGCGGCGACTACGTTCACGTGTCGGGTAGTACCGCTACTGTTGGTGGCGTTCTTCAGCACGAGGGTGATGCCTATGGCCAGACCAAGGTGGCCCTTGAGACCGTAATCGCTGGCGCATTGGCCGAGGTTGGTTACACACTTGCCGATGTGATCCGCTCGCGTGTTTACTGCTCGAATGCCGCTGCGATGGACGGTGCGTCCAAGGCCCACGGAGAAATCTTCGGCGAGATTCGTCCCGCAGCAACCATGCTTGCTGGTTTGCAGTTTGTAAATGACAAGATGCTGGTCGAGATCGAAGTGGACGCCTGGAAGCGTAGCTAATGTCGCTTACCCCGAAGGTTGTTCGCACGGCTACGCTTGCCGATTTCAAGCGGGCCGGGCGAAAATTTGCCTGCCTAACCTCCTACGATCACCTCACTGCAGGGGTCTTCGATGAGGCGGGCATCGATGTTCTGCTCGTCGGTGACTCTGCGGCCGACAACGCCCTCGGTTACAAGTCCACGCTCCCCATCACGGTGGACGAGATGATTCCATTCGGTCGTGCTGTTTCTAGCGCAGCCAGTCGAGCTCTCGTGGTGATTGACCTGCCTTTTGGTTCGTACGAGGCCGGCCCGGACCTTGCGCTTCAGACGGCAACGCGTTTCATGAAGGAATCCGGCGCTGCAGCAGTGAAGCTTGAGGGCGGAGTGCGCTCCGTAGAGCAGATTCGCGCCGTCACCAATGCGGGCATTCCAGTTATGGGTCACGTTGGGTTCACTCCGCAGAGTGTGAACAATCTCGGCGGTTTCAAGGTGCAGGGTCGTGGCGATGGAGCGGAGCAACTTCGCCAGGACGCACTTGCCGTTCAGGCCGCGGGTGCATTCGCCGTGGTATTCGAGATGGTGCCAGCCGAGATCGCGGCATCAATCAGCGCTGAGCTTGAGATTCCAACAATCGGAATCGGCGCAGGACACGGTTGCGATGGCCAGATACTAGTTTGGACGGACTTTGCAGGCCTAACTGGCTCTAAGCCACGCAAATTCGTGAAGCAGTACACCAACCTCAGGTCCACTCTTTTGGACGCGGCCGCGGCGTATCGCGAAGATGTTGAGGCTGGCGTCTTCCCTGGCCCAGAACACGAGTTCGACTAGGAAACCAGCAAGCCGGATCGTTCTCGCGCTTACTTAGTCTGCTTCGGAGTCTTCCTTCTGCCATGCTTTGGCGCGGTCCCTGAGAACCTCAGGCGCCCGCTGAGCCTCCTCTTGGGTCTCAAATGGGCCTACTCTATCCAGCGCATTCGACTTCATGCCGTGTTCAACCAATCCGGTACGCAGATTGAACCACCATTTTGCCCCTGGCTCAGGGGTGTCCTTAGTCGAGCCATGATTCATAAGATTTAGACTAGTTACATGCCGAGAAACGCCACAACAGGACACCTTTTTCCGGGCGTAGTCTCTCCGCTGCGCTCAGTACCGGGCAACATTCCAAGACCCGAATATGTAGGTAAGGCTGCTCCCAAAAAATACACGGGCAGTTACGTGCAGAATAGCGATCAGATCGCGAAAATCAGGGCCGCAGGTAGTATCGCGGCCCGAGCCATTGCACATGTTGGTGAGCACATCCGGCCTGGGATCACAACAGATGAACTCGATGCAATTGGTCACGAGTTCTTGCTTGCCAACAACGCGTATCCGAGCACTCTCGGATATCGGGGCTACCCCAAATCGCTCTGCTCGTCCATCAACGAAGTGATCTGCCACGGCATTCCAGATAACACGGTCCTTCAGGACGGCGACATCATAAACATCGACATCACCGCCTTCAAAGACGGCTACCACGGAGACTCAAACGTGACATTCCTGGTTGGCGATGTGAAGCCCGAGGTTCTGCTGCTGGTTGAGCGCACCAAGGCCGCGATGGAGCGCGGGATAAATGCCGTGGCCCCTGGTCGCGAGGTGAACGTAATAGGCAGGGCAATTGAGGCATACGCCAAGCGCTTCGGATACGGCGTGGTTCGCGACTTCACCGGGCACGGCATTGGTGAGAGCTTCCACAGCGGGCTCATAATTCCGCACTACGACTCAGCTCCGCATTATTCAGACGTAATGGAGGTTGGCATGGTGTTCACAATCGAACCCATGCTAACTCTCGGTACGCACCGCTGGGAAATGTGGGACGACGGATGGACCGTGACCACTGCCGACAAGAGCGTTACGGCACAGTTTGAACACACGCTGGTGGTTACCGAATCCGGCGCAGAAATCCTTACACTCCCCTAAAACTGAGAGGCTCTCATGGCACGCAAGGCAATCGGCATCGACATCGGTGGCACCGGCATCAAGGGTGCAATCGTGAACGTCCGCAAGGGCGAACTGGTGAGCGAAAGAATCAAATACGCCACCCCTGTGGGCGGGCGGCCTGACGACATTGCCGCAGTGGTGAAGCAGCTCATCGAGGACCTTCAGGGTTCAACGAGGAATCTGGCTGTGGGCATTTGCTTCCCGGCAGTTGTTCAGCATGGCAAGACTATGTCAGCGGCGAATGTATCCAAGGAGTGGATTGGTTTTGACGCCGATGCGCACTTCGAGCGTGTGCTCGGCAGGCGCGTACACGTACTGAACGATGCTGATGCTGCCGGCGTTGCCGAGCTTAAGTTTGGTGCTGGCAAAGGCAAGCGCGGCCTCACGATTATGACAACCCTCGGTACAGGCATTGGCACGGCACTTTTCATCGATGGCCACCTAGTGCCAAACGCCGAACTCGGCCACCTAGAAATTGATGGCGTGGACTACGAAACCAAGGCAAGTTTCGCTGCGAAAGAGCGCGAGAACCTAGATTGGTCGAGTTGGGCTGAAAGACTGCAAAAGTATTACGGCACGCTGGAGCGTCTGTTTTCTCCAGACCTCATCATTGTTGGCGGTGGTGTAAGCAAGAATCACCAAGAGTTCCTGCCAAAACTTTCGCTTCGCTCGGCAATTGTGCCGGCGCAAAAGCGCAATAACGCCGGCATCCTCGGCGCCGCCTGGATTGCCGCAGACCGGCACTACGAGTCTTAGATACTGGATTCTTCGACGCGGGGCTGATAGTTGCCTACGCCGTGAGGGTTGGGCCGGCCGATACGCCGGGTTCTGTCTGGGACGATCATCTATCTAGGCCACGCGTTACCGCGGGGCTCAAGCAACCTACCCGAGGACTCAGCTAGCCGCCTCAACGTCCTCTATCTGGTCTTGCTCCAAGCGAGGTTTACCTAGCCGGCACTGTTGCCAGCACCGCTGGTGGTCTCTTACACCACCGTTTCACCCTTACCATCCGAGGATGGCGGTCTGCTTTCTGTTGCACTTTCTTGCGGGTTACCCCGAGTGGGCGTTACCCACCGCTGCGCTATTTGGAGCCCGGACGTTCCTCGTCAACTTTCGTTGCCGCGATCGCCTAGCCGACCCAACCGCTCTTAAGCCTACCCACTCTGATGCGGCTGGTTGCTAGCCGTTGGAAATGTGATGCGTTGCGTTTACGACGGTGACCTCGGCCGCCTCTCCACCCCAAAGCCGCAGGATGCTAATGGAGCAGGGCGAGATTTGCGGGCGCCAGTATCCTGCGATATCGGCGTCAAACGCGCTGCGGATGAACCCGCGAATGGGCATGACGTGCGAGACCACAACAACCGTCTGACCAGCGAAGCGCTCGAGAATCTGATTTCGGGCAGTGCGGACTCGGTCGTCGAAATCGCGGAGCGACTCTCCTCCAGGTGGCGAAACGTCCCACGAACCCCGCCAACTCTCGAATAGCTGAGGGTCAAGAGCTCGCGCCTCATCGTTGGTTTTTCCATCCCAGGAACCAAAGGAGATCTCCCTGATTCCGTCGTGAACAATTGGGTCAAGGCGAAGGGCCTTGCCAATTACTTCGGCGGTGCCTCGGGTACGTGCTATTGGAGAGGTGACTATTGCCGTAGGCGGCTTGAGGTGCGCCCACGGCCCCGAGGTGCCTATGCGCGCCAACTCTTGGGCAACCGCTGCTGCATCGGCGAGACCGGCTTCGCTAAGTTCGGGGTCCGCTCCGCCGCTGCCCGAAATGCGCTTAGATTCGGTGAGCGTGGTACGCCCGTGGCGCACGAGAATGAGGGTGGTTAGCGGCTTAGTGACGCCACCCGGCGCTCGCACCGAACTGGGTAACTCTGCGTTGAATTCCACCGTCGAAGCCATCGGTACTTCAACGTTTGCAACTTCGGCGGCGTGCAAAATCTCGGTGCGCTTGTTATCCATGGCGCGGTTGGCCAACGCATCTGCCCGGGAATTCTGCTCGCGCGGAATCCAAGTCCAACCAACTGGTCTTCCAGCAAGTAGCTGATGTACCTGAATGGCCAGGGCCTGCATGTCCGGATGCTTTATCTTCCAAGAGCCTGACATTTGCTCAATCACGAGCTTGGAGTCCATGCGCACTTCCAGATGTGCGTTGGCGTCGAGTTTGAGTGCCTCTCCAACCGCAGCAAGAAGGGCCCGATACTCGGCAACGTTATTCGTCGCGGTACCGATGTACTCCGCGATTTCAACCAGAATCTCGCCCGTGCCCCTGTTGATGACTACGGCGCCGGAGCCCGATGGTCCAGGATTGCCCCTGGATCCACCGTCGGCTTCGATTATCAGGTTGAGGGCCATTGCTAACGAACCAGAATCGCGCCGCAGTCTGGGCAGGTTGCAATTTCGCCCAGAGGAATTCGGCCAACCTCAGCGAGCGCAGTTGCACTTAGGCCCATTCGGCAGGCACCACACTGGGAGTTCGTGAGCCGCCCGATGGCAATACCGCGCCTCGACTTGGCATCGAATAGGTTAATCAGGTCTTCTGGCAAGCGCTCGACCAGCTGCTTGCGAGTGGCCTGACTCAGGTCCATGCCGGAGATAAGTTTGGTCTTGGCGGATTCGAGCCGGGCGATAACCACCTTGAGCAGCTCCTCTGTCTCGGTGCGCGCCTTTGTCACCAAGGACATTTGGGCATTAGCTTCTTCGAGCTGCTCCATGATCTGAAGCTGCTGTTCCTCGAGCTCTCCTCTGCGCTTCTCAAGGGTTTTGAGTTCCTGCTGCAGGCCCTGGGCATCTTTCACAACGCTAGTGGTTCGGAGTGCCGCTTGGTCTTTGGCCTCGCGTTTGGCAACCAGCTCGACATCTGTCTCAAGTCTTTTCAGGTCTAGCTTCAGGCCATCGATGCGGTTGCTAGCCGAAATAAGGTCGGCGGAAGAATCTCGTAACTGGCGCTGCAGAACAAGGTACTCAGGGTCTTCACCGAGCGAGAGTAGGGTGGCGCGGTCACGCTGCACTTGCTGGTCTATGGCGGAAATTTCCAGCAGGTCTTGCAGTTGGTTCTCGGTGACTTTCACGCGGTTCCTTTTTAGTTTGGATTTGTTTCTAGTGGACTACTGAGTTACAACGAAGTCCCAAGGGTCGGTGCGCAAATCGCACACCTCTACCTCCAGCTCAGGATAAATATTACGCAACTGAGAGGCGGCGGTGTCGAGCCATATGAACTCGGCCGCCCAGTGAGAGACATCAACGAGTGCCATTTCGCGCCCGACAATGACGGACTCACGTGCATCTTGGACAACATGGTGACGAAGATCCGAACTCAGATACACGTCCGCACCCGAGGCGATTGCATCTGGAATGAATGAGTCACCCGCACCACCGCAAAGTGCAATCTTTTCAACCACCTGGTCGTACCTACCGGAAACCCTCACACCGGAGGCGGTGTTTGGGAGAGTTCGAGCTACGAGAGAGGCAAACTCCCCCAAGGTTTGAGGCTCTGAGAGCGTTCCAATCCGTCCGTGTCCAATTGCACCGGTGCCGGCCAGTGGAGCGAGGTTGCCTAGACCAAGGGTCTTAGCCAGAGTGTCGGACACCCCATTCTCAACGATGTCGGCATTCGTGTGTGCCGCAAATATGGCCAAATTCGCGCGAATTGCCCCTGATAGCACCGCGCCCTTAGTGGTGCTTTCGGCCAATGTTTTCACGCCTCGCATGATGTAAGGGTGGTGCGAAACTAGCAAATCGCAGCCAGCCTCGGTGGCACACGCAATCACATCGGCTGTGACGTCCACGCTTAGCATTACGCGCCGAATCTCCTGATTTGGTGAGCCAGTCACTAACCCCGGCGCATCCCAATCTTCGGCTCCTGCGATAGGCCAAAGACCTTCAAAACTCGCCAAAAGGGCGCTAAGCGACACCACTAGTTCTCCCCTGCGATGTTCAGCAATTCGGTGTGGCGGGCGCGAAGCGCTCGCCCCTCGGCCTCCTGATCGCGAATAGCGGGAATTGTGAAAAGCGGTGACACGAGGCCAACCAGGAACGCAATCCAGACACCCATGTCGGCCTGCAGTCCGGTAAGCGAAAGATTTAGGGCCTTCGCTAGGTAACCGAGCCAGGTGAATCCAGGCACGTTAGAGTCTAGAAACCCGAAGCCTAACGCAACGCCTGATAGCCAACCGAATAGGTTCACGAGCCTGAACTTGCCGTAGAAGCCGTAGTTTCTGAGCAGCGAGACCTCGTGGTAATCGTCAGTCCGCAGAACGGTATCCATTCCAAAGATGGCGAGCCACGCCACCACGGGTACTCCCGCTACAGGCAATAACGAGAGTGCAGCTGAGACAAGCTGTGGCTCGGCAACACTAAGGTGGGCCACCAAGGCAGCGGCTCCCACGAAGAGCGAACTGAGAAGCACCACCCACCAGCGTGTCTTTTGCAAACCAAACCCGCTAAACGAGTCTGCCGATCGTTTGATTTGGTGTGCAAGCGCGAAGGTTGCGAGTAAAGCAAATAGAACCGATACGCCAGTGGCAACCTGGAGCCCAAAGTAGCTCTTCGAGTACAGGAAACCAGTGACTGTTGCCCCCACGCCCAGAATGGTGAAATTCAGCACGCCCGAAGCCAGAAGTTTTGGAGCAACAAGACGATTCCGCAGGTTCGGAGTTTCATCTGTTGCTGTGGTTCCCCAAACTACCGAAATGAAAATTATCACCACGGAGGCAATCGCAAGGGCGTGTCCAGAATCCACGGTTCCAGGGTTGCCGATGATCGATGCGTTGTTTGCTATGGCGAAAGCCGAAACCGCGGCGAGTCCAACCACGGAGAGGATTGAAACGAAACGAGTAACTGCCAGGTGGGCCAGCGTTCCAAGAATGGTCAAGACTGTAGCCAAGAGGAGGACTCCAACTACAGTTACCGAAAGGCCATCCCAGTAGTAGCCTGCGAACTTGATCTCGTTCGCTATTGCAGGAACATACCAGCGCAGGGCGAGCGCAACACCGACTGTAGCCATCGCGGTTGCAGCGAAACGGGCGATGATGATAAACACCAGCGGAATTGCTGCACCCCGCACACCGAATGCCGCACGGGACGTAGTGGACTGCGGTTGACGGCCTCGCCTTGCTGCCAGCGCTGCCGTACCAAATCCGAATCCAGCAATTACGAGCGCCGCAAATGCCCCCACGATGATGGAAGTCAGGTTGTAGCCGTTGGCGCCGGCTACATATCCTGCTGCGGCAAGGAATAGGAGCGACCCAGTGCCGTTCCAGGTAGCCAGCAGGTCAAGCACTCCGGACTTTCCGGTTGCCGCTTCAGTGGCTCCGGCTTTAACAATCTCCTCTGACGCAGTTGCTGGCACCTCATCTTCAACGCCACCCGACTCGATAATGACGGAGTCAACTAGGCCACTATCGCCGTGTGGCTGCTCCTCAATGACGAGCACGGATTCCTCAGCGGCAAAAACAGTCGAGCTTGCAGGTGCGGATTCAACATGTGAGCTCTCATCCGGACCTGCATCAAAGTTTTCCTGCGAGCCAGCTTCGTCGATCTCTTCAACAACCTCATCGCCGTTCTTGGCATTGGCCAAGGCGGGACTGGCGGATTGAGAATCAAACTCGGGAACTGCAGGGAATGCCACCGCATCAACAACCAGAGGCGCGGGCGGTGCAATAGGTTGGCTTGGCAACGCCATCGGTGTGACAACTACGACATTCTCGGTGTCCGGTAGCGGGTTCGAGAAGGTTGGAATGAATTGGTTCTTTGTCTCGGCCTCTATATGACGAGGACTGAATTCGCTCCCGGAAACAGCAGCAGGATTATCAGCTGTGCGCTCGTATTTGGCTTCCACTTTGCCAGAGTGAGCCTCTGGGTACCCCGAACGATCGGCAGATTCTACTGGTGAAGAAAGTGGAGTAGAACCTTCGTTTGACTTATTTTGACTGGCGAAGATTGCATTTAGGTTGTTGACAATGTCAAGGTCACTTGCGGGTTGACTTGAAACGGCCCCTGGGGCGGCGACGGCCTCAGAATCAACGGCCGTATCCACGCCCGAGTCGGTTGGGGTAGCTCTTTCGTCCAACGATTGCAGGGCCGAACTCGAGGAGGCGTGGGCCTCAAGTGCAACGGCTGCTTCCGCCGAGCGCAGTTCGAACTGACGTTGAAGAACTGACATGCCCTCTAGTGGACCAAGTGTTTGGAGTAAGGCCTGAATCTCGTCATCAGATAGGACGCGCGTCTGCCATTCGTTATCCGTCATAGGTGAATGGTAGCGGAGATGCAGAAACGGCACCCTCATCTGAGGGTGCCGTTTCATTTGTGGGCCCTACCGGGCTCGAACCGATGACATCCACGGTGTAAGCGTGGCGCTCTACCAACTGAGCTAAAGGCCCTTGCTGCCGAAGCAACTTGACCACTCTAGCGCATAATGCCGCTTTGTAAAAATCGAGCCTTAAAGGGCCGCGATGGCGGTGCGGTAGTCTGCGAAATCGCGCGCCTGTCCCGGTGCCGTCACAAACTTGGCCGTCACCACGCCATCGCTGTTGATGACGAACGTAGCCCTAGTGGACATGCCACTCTCCTCTAGGAAGACACCGTAGGCCTTAGAAACTTCGCCGTGGGGCCAGAAGTCTGAGAGCAAGTTGAAGTTGTAGTTCTCCTGTTCAGCGAAAACGCGCTGAGTGAACTTGGAGTCGCAGCTAATCGCTAGGACCTCCACGTTGTCGTCCTCGAACATGGAGATGTTGTCTCGGATCTCGCAAAGCTCACCGGTGCAAATTCCGGTAAAAGAATAGGGATAAAAAACAAGGGCAACGGCCTTCTTGCCCTTAAAGGCGCTGAGACTAACTGTCTCGCCGTGCTGGTTTGGAAGTTTGAAGTCAGGTGCGGAATCGCCGACGAGAACGGTCATGTTCGGCCTTTCTAAGATGTACTCAATGGTGCTAAGCGTATTGCCCAGTCAGCGATAGACAACCGTCAAATGTCGCCAATTGTTTCCTTGACAACGAATAAACTTGCAAGGTGGCTTTCACCCAAGCCAAGTTCAACCTTGTCACGCGCTCACAAAAGCGTTTACTACTGACGGAATTGAGGATTCGGTGTCGATTAACAATCAGGACGCCTTCGCGGTTAGCGCTCCAGATATGGACCCACAGGAGACATCGGAGTGGCTCGAGTCCCTCGATGCAGTGGCGCGTGTCCACGGACGCGGCCGTGCCCGCGAGATCATGTTGAACCTGCTCCGTCGCTCGCACGAACTGCAGCTGAACGTACCGATCGTTCCAACCACCGACTACATCAACACCATCGCCGTTGAAAACGAGCCAGAGTTTCCTGGTGACGAGAAGATTGAGCGCACCTACCGCGCCTGGATGCGTTGGAACGCCGCGATGCTGGTGCACCGCGCACAGCGTCCAGGAATCGGTGTTGGCGGCCACATCTCCACCTTCGCATCTTCAGCCTCGCTCTACGAGGTTGGCTTCAACCATTTCTTCCGCGGTCAGGACCACCCATCGGGCGGCGACCAGATCTTCTTCCAGGGCCACGCCTCCCCCGGACCATATGCACGCGCCTTCCTCGAGGGTCGCCTCAGCGCAGACCAACTCGATGGCTTCCGTCAGGAGAAGTCGCATGCAGGCGGCGGACTCAGCTCCTACCCGCACCCGCGCCTCATGCCTAACTTCTGGCAGTTCCCAACAGTTTCGATGGGTCTCGGCCCAATCAATGCCATCTATCAGGCTCAGGCCAACCGTTACCTCGAGGGTCGCGGACTGAAGCCTGAGACCGACCAGCACGTCTGGGCGTTCCTTGGCGATGGTGAGCTGGATGAGGTTGAGAGCCGTGGCGCGCTGCAGCTGGCCGCAAACGACAAACTCGACAACCTCACTTTCGTCGTCAACTGCAACCTTCAGCGTCTTGACGGACCGGTTCGCGGCAACGGCAAGATCATCCAGGAGCTGGAGTCGTTCTTCCGCGGCGCCGGCTGGAACGTCATCAAGGTCATCTGGGGCCGCGAGTGGGACGACCTGCTTGCCCGCGACTCCGAAGGCGCCCTGGTTGACCTTATGAACCGCACGCCGGACGGCGATTTCCAGACCTACAAGACCGAGAACGGTGGCTTCGTCCGCGAGAACTTCTTTGGTCGCGACCCACGCACGCTGGCAATGGTTGAGAACATGTCCGACGACGAGATCTGGGGTATGCGTCGCGGTGGCCACGACTACCGCAAGGTCTACGCCGCCTACAAGTCGGCCATGGAGCACAAGGGCCAGCCAACCGTAATCCTCGTCAAGACCATCAAGGGCTTCACCCTCGGTAAGAGCTTCGAGGGTCGTAACGCAACCCACCAGATGAAGAAGCTCACCCTAGACAACCTGAAGGCCTTCCGCGATGAGCTGAAGATGCCAATCTCGGATGCCCAGCTTGAGTCCAACCCATACCAGCCTCCTTACTTCCACCCAGGGTTCGACGCCCCTGAAATCCAGTACATGATGGAGCGTCGTCGCGAGCTCGGAGGATTCCTTCCGGAGCGTCGCTCGAAGTACGTTGACTTTGCTCTGCCCGAAGACAAGGTTTACCAGTCGGTCAAGGGCGGATCGGGCAACCAGGAAGTGGCCACCACCATGGCCTTCGTCCGACTGTTCAAAGACCTGCTGCGTGCTCCGGGCATCGGTGAGCGTATCGTGCCGATCATCCCAGACGAGGCACGTACCTTTGGTATGGACTCCCTGTTCCCTACCGCCAAGATCTATAACCCGAACGGTCAGCACTATATCTCCGTGGACCGCGAGCTCCTGCTCGCCTACAAGGAGTCGTCGGCTGGTCAGATTCTCCACACTGGAATCAACGAGGCTGGTGCAATGGCGGGCTTCACCGCTATGGCAACCGCTTATTCAACCCACGGTCAGCCGCTTATCCCTTTCTACGTGTTCTATTCGATGTTCGGGTTCCAGCGAACCGCGGACGCCATATGGGCGGCAACAGACATGATGGGCCGTGGCTTCATGATTGGTGCAACCGCCGGCCGCACCACGCTAACCGGTGAGGGTCTGCAGCACGCCGATGGACACAGCCCGCTCATCGCGGCAACCAACACCGGCGTAATCAGCTACGACCCTGCGTATGGTTACGAGATCGCTCACATCGTCCGCGATGGAATCGAGCGCATGTACGGCGGCAAGCACGTGGATCCAAACGTGCTGTACTACATCACTGTTTATAACGAGCCTTACCAGCAGCCGGCAGAGCCTGCCGACGTGGATGCCGAAGGAATCGTCCGAGGTATTCACCGCATCTCGGTCAATTCCAACCCTGGCATCAAGGCCCAGATCTTGGCCTCAGGTGTTGCGGTCCCTTGGGCTCACGAGGCCCAGCAGCTTCTGCAGAGCGACTGGGGCGTTTCGGCAGACCTTTGGTCAGTCACCTCCTGGACTGAGCTTCGCCGCGATGGACTTCGTGCCGACGAAGCCAAGTTCCTGGCTCCAGACCTAAACCACCCTCCTGCGTACGTCACCATCAAGCTGGCTGGTTCCGAGGGTCCGTTCCTGGGTGTGAGCGACTACATGCACGCCATCCCAGACCAGATTCGTAACTGGGTTCCGGGCGACTACGCAACCCTTGGTGCCGACGGTTTTGGATTCAGCGACACCCGCGCCGCGGCTCGACGATTCTTCAAGATCGATGGCCCATCCATCGTGGTCCGCGTTCTAGAGCAGCTGGTAGCCCAGGGCAAGATTGACCCGAGCGCACCGCGCACCGCAATCGAGAAGTACCGCCTTCACGATGTAAACGCAGGTACCTCCGGCAACGCCGGTGGCGAATCCTAGGAGAAACCCAAATGATCGTCGTTGTCTGCCCGGGTCAGGGCTCGCAGACCCCCGGTTTCCTAGCTCCTTGGCTCGAGCTTGGTGCCTTCCGTTCCTCAATCGAGCTACAGCAGGCAGCATCGAACATCGACCTGGTTGCTCACGGCACCATTAGCGATGCCGACACTATTCGCGATACTTCAGTTGCCCAGCCGCTGATCGTGGCGGCAGGCGTGGCAACTTTGGCCGAACTCCTGGGTGGCCAGAGCCTCTCGGAGGCCGGCATTGGTGGAATAGCAGGACACTCTGTTGGCGAAATTACCGCCGCCGTCGGCGCCGGTGTGTTCGACGCCGAGACTGGAATCAAATTCGTTCGTGAGCGCGGCAACGCCATGGCCAAGGCAGCTGCACTCGAGACCACATCAATGGCAGCGGTGCTCGGCGGTGACCAGTCCGTTGTTGAGGCACGACTGACCGAACTTGGACTCGAACCCGCTAACTACAACGGTGGCGGCCAGATTGTTGCTGCGGGAAGCGCAGAGGGCATCGCGTCACTTGTGGCAGAGCCAGCCGCTGGAACCCGCGTGATTCCGCTTCAGGTAGCCGGCGCGTTCCACACGCGCTACATGGCCCCAGCCGTCGAGACCCTGGCAAGTTACGCTTCCGGCGTTTCGGTTGCCGACCCTGCTGTCAAGCTCTGGAGCAACAACGGCGGCAAGCTGGTTGCCAGCGGAAGCGAGTTCGTGTCGCTCCTGGTCTCCCAGGTTAAGTCGCCGGTTCGCTGGGACATGTGCATGTCCGCGATGGTAGACGCAGGAGTAACGGCAATCATCGAGGTAGCACCGGCCGGAACCCTAGTTGGCCTGGCCAAGCGCGGCATGCCTGGTGTCGAGACCCTGGCCATCAAGACCCCAGATAACCTTGATGCCGCCCGCACCCTGATTGCAAACCACTCCAACTAAGGAATCGAATGAGCAAGCCAGTCCTGAACCAGTACGACGTTGTCAAGTATTCGCGAATCTATGCCATTGGAGCAGCTCGCGGTGACCTCACCGTCACCAACGATGACATAGCTGGCCCTATCGACTCCTCCGACGAATGGATTCGTCAGCGCACCGGCATCGTAACCCGACGCCGCGCTTCGAAGAACCTAAGCCTCATGGACATGGCTGTTGCCGCCTCCAACGAGGCCATCGCCAAAGCCGGAATTGATCCAAAGGATATTGGCGCCGTCATCTTCAGCACCATCACCCACCCCTTCCAAACACCTTCCGCCGCCGCGCTTCTGGCGGACAAGGTTGGCGCCAACCCTGCACCGGCCTACGACGTATCGGCCGCCTGCGCTGGCTACTGCTACGGAATTGCTCAAGCTGACGCACTCGTGCGCTCCGGCATGGCAAAGTACGTGCTAGTGGTTGGTGGAGAGAAACTTTCCGACTTCATCGACCCCACTGACCGCTCCATCTCGTTCCTGTTGGGAGACGGCGCGGGTGCCGCAATCGTCGGTCCTAGCGACGAGCCAGGTATCTCCCCTACCGTTTGGGGTTCGGACGGTTCGCACTGGGATGCAGTTTCTATGACCTCGTCGCTACTTGACTTCCGTGACGGCGATGCGTCTTGGCCTACCCTGCGCCAAGAGGGTCAGACCGTCTTCCGCTGGGCAGTCTGGGAGATGGCAAAGACCGCGCGCAAGGCGCTAGAGGTTGCCGGCATTCAGCCAGAGGACCTCTCTGCCCTTGTGACCCATCAGGCTAACATCCGCATCATCGACGAACTTGCCAAGCAGCTGAAGCTGCCTGAGAGCGTTGTAGTCGCACGCGACATCGTCTACACGGGCAACACCTCGGCGGCGTCCATCCCTCTCGCGATGCATGCGCTTCTCGAGTCCGGTGAGGTCAGGAGCGGCGGCTACGCCCTCGAAATCGGCTTCGGCGCAGGCCTCGCCTTCGGCGCCCAAGTAGTGGTCCTGCCCTAAACTTAAATCTGTTCCTCAAAACAACCAAGGAGAAACCAATGGCATTTTCGCAGAGTGACGTACTGGCCGGTCTGGCCGAGATCGTGAACGAGGAGACCGGTATCGCTACCGAGTCCGTTCAGCTCGAGAAGTCTTTCACCGACGACCTGGACATCGACTCGATCTCGATGATGACCATCGTCGTCAACGCCGAGGACAAGTTCGGCGTCAAGATTCCTGACGAGGAAGTTAAGAACCTGATCACCGTTGGTGACGCAGTTAACTTCATCGTTTCGGCTCAGGGCTAATACACCTTGGCTGGCAAGATTGTCGTCACCGGGCTGGGAGCAACCACTCCCCTCGGTGGCGATGTCGAGTCCACCTGGAAGGCACTGCTCGCCGGTGAATCCGGCATATCTACGCTCGAGCAGGAATGGGTGGCCCGTTACGAGATTCCCGTTACCTTCGCCGGTCAGGCAAAGGTAAAGGCGGCCGAGGTTCTCACTCCTCAGGAGTGCAAGCGACTCGACCCATCCAGCCAGTTTGCCCTTATTGCGGGCCGCGAGGCATGGAAGGACGCTGGCGCACCCGAGGTTGCCCCAGAGCGCCTGGCCGTGGAGTACTCCACCGGAATCGGTGGAGTCTGGACGCTGCTTGACGCATTCGACACCCTCAAGGAAAAGGGCCCTCGCCGGGTTCTTCCTATGACCGTGCCAATGCTCATGCCTAACGGACCAGCCGTGGCAATCGGAATGGACATCGCAGCCCGCGGTGGAGTTCGCACCTCTGTTTCGGCCTGTGCTTCCAGCACCGAGGCCATCGCAAACGCCATCGACCGACTTCGCTCCGGCGAGGTTGACGTGGTTGTTGCCGGTGGTTCAGAGGCTGCAATCCACCCTCTTCCACTCGCAGCCTTTGCATCAATGCACGCACTTTCGCGCCGCAACGATGACCCAACCGCAGCAAGCCGTCCCTACGACACTGGTCGAGACGGATTTGTGATGGGTGAGGGTGCAGGAGCTTTGGTTTTGGAGACCGAGGAGCACGCACTCGCTCGCGGCGCAAAGATTTACGCAGAGTTGGTAAGCGGTGCTGTCACCAGTGACGCTCACCACATCACGGCTCCAGACCCTGAGGGTACCGGAGCCGCTCGTGCGGTGGTCCGCGCACTTGAGCATGGCGGTCTCAAGACCACAGACATCAACCACATCAACGCACACGCAACCAGCACGCCAGTTGGAGACATCGCAGAGTACAACGCCCTAAAGCGCGTATTCGGTGACCATCTGGCCACGGTACCGGTCTCGGCCACTAAGTCGTCCACCGGCCACCTGCTCGGTGGCGCTGGAGCAATCGAGGCAATCTTCACGATCCTCGCAATCCAGAACCGTCTGGCACCACCAACGATCAACGTTGATAACCAGGATCCCGAGATTCCAGTTGACGTGGTTACCGAGCCACGCCCGCTCGGTGACGGGGAGATTATCGCGATGAGCAACTCCTTCGGCTTTGGAGGTCACAACGCAGTTGTGATCTTCCGCAGCTACCAGAAGTAAAACAAAACCTGCTGACTCATCAGCCCGCGCGGAACTGATATTCCGCTGTGGCGTCTGCCTGGCAAGCCCTCAGTGGCTCCAGAGCAAGTTCCCACCGATGAGCCAGCAGGTTTTGCAATTCCCGTCGAGTGGCAAACGCGCCAGCGGTTTGAGAGTTCAAAACGGCCAGCAGTTCCTGCTCCCCCACCGTGTAGTTGCCAAGTTCATCGATGTGACGGTGCTTCAATCCCAGGCCAGGAACGAAAAGCCAGCGTGATCCCGAAACGCCGAACTGCGGGGGCTGGAGAACCTCAAACCAGACTTCCCTCCAACCGGCCAACGAGGAACTAATCGCGGCTCCGGCTTCGGGCGATGAACTCCACTCAACCTCCGCTCGATGGCCGCCCGGCGATTCTGGCTGAACACGCCATTCAATGTCCGGCTCGTAACCTAGTTGCCTCGAAATTGTGGTCAAAACCGGTCTGAGGAGGCCACGAGGGACAGAGTGCAACAAGACAGAGCCGCTGAAAAGTTGGCTCACATTAACTCCCGTCTGGAACATCTTCCCCAAGGTCCAGAGCGAGTAGAAATTCAGGTTATGTATAGCCTCCTGATGTGTCAAGGGTGTTGCCCCTATTGCCATTAGGCTGGATTCCAAATGAGCAAACTTTACTTCCGCTACGGCGCTATGAACTCGGGCAAGAGCACCGCCTTGCTGCAGGTGGCATACAACTATGAGGAACGTTCGCAGGCGGTTCTACTCGCCAAACCAAACATCGATGTGAAGGGTGGAAGCACAGTAGTCAGCCGCCTTGGAATGACCCGCGAGGTAGATTTCCTTGTGGAACCAGGCGATAACCTGCGTGAGATGTTTGCCAAGCACCGCTCTGGCAAACTCGCAACCACGGGCCTGGATGTTGCCTGCCTACTCCTCGACGAGAGCCAGTTCTTCACGCCAGAGCAAATAGACCAGGCACTTGACATTGCAGTTCGCGATGGTGTCCCCGTCTTGGCCTATGGAATCCGTACTGACTTCCTGACCAAGGCGTTCCCCGGTTCGCTTCGGCTATTTGAACTTGCACACAGTATCGAGGAACTCAAGACGGTTTGTAGGTGCGGCCGAAAGGCACTCTTCAACGCACGCCTTGACAACGGTCGATTCGTCTTCGAAGGTTCCCAGGTAGCAATCGATGGGGTGGACACCAGCTACGAGTCGCTTTGCGCGGGTTGCTACCTTCGGGAGCGCGATCGCGCCTAGTGTTTAGCTTTACGGGCTTCCGCGATGGTCACAGCCACCCGCTATTTGCGGCTAGAGAGTCGGAGGGTCCGGTCCTTCAGGGAGGCCTTTCACCTAAAGAGATCGTTTCGGTACTCAAAGATTGGTTGGTTGAAAGACCGGAGTGCGCGTGGCTGGACTGCGGTAGTTACTCCCCCGACATTGAGAGCCAAGGGCTGACTGCAGGCGTTCTAGATGAGGTTTCCGAAACGGTGCCCGTGGTTGTGCACCGAATGGATCACCATGCCATCTGGATCAACTCAGCGGCGCTACGCTCCGCGGGTCTTGCCCATACCGCGCCGACGCTACGTAATGCTTCGTTTGACGTTGACTCCTCTGGGCGCCCAACTGGGATTGTGCGCGAGTGGGATGCCATGAGCCTCATCTACGCAAATCAGCCCAGGCCAAGTATCGAGTCCGACGTGGCGGCTTTGGAGCGGGCTCAGGAGGCAATGCTCTCCAACGGAATCGTCGCTGTTCAGGATGCCTGGATTGACCCCGGAATGGAGTTGGCGTACCTACGAGCCGCCTCGGATAACCTACTTAAACTTCGATTCAACCTGGCCGCCAGGATTGAACCAGCGAGCTGGAGGGATTGCCTCGATTTTGCAAAGGGATTGAGGTCAGACACACGCGCCACCGGAAATGAATTGCTGACGGCCAACGCCGTAAAAGTCTTCATCGATGGCGTATTTGGAAGCCAAACCGCCTGGGTTTCGAACCACAATTGCCCTAATTCGGGAGCAAACGGTCTCTGGAATGAGCTGGAGCTGCTCAAAATGGCGCTTGCCGCCGACTCAGCGGGTTTTCAGCTCCACTTCCACTGTGTGGGAGACGAGGCTTTTTCGCAGGCCCTGCGGGTCGCTGAGCACCTTGAGCAATGTAATGGATGGGTGGATAGGCGTCTTGTAATTGCGCATGCCGACCTAATCAAGCCCACCGACCTGGGCAATGCCGCGCGCCTCGGAGCAATCGTTTGCGCTCAGCCGGCATGGGCCGGCGATGCTGACTCGATTTCAGAGGCCACGCGAGCTATCGGCGAGGCTCGGACTCCTTCGCTCTATCCTTTGCGCAGTATTCGAGACTCAAAAATTCAGCTATCGTTTGGCTCTGATTGGCCGGTTACTTCGCCCAATCCCCTAGCGGCCATTGCCGGCGCCACGCACCTGCACCATAACTCGGAGGAATCGGTGGCCCGGGAAGAGGCATTACACGCACATTCCCTGGGCGTTGCATTTCAGTTAGGTCAGGAGCACGACCTCTCACGCGACGAAGTTATTCTCAGCGACAATCCACTAACCTGCGCAGACAGCGAGCTGCTGGGCATCAGAGTGCTTAAAGTGACGGTGGCCGGTCGTCCCGTTTGGGACGCCGACCACCAGTCAGATTGACGCTACTTGGTTAGAACTAGGGTGCTGTAGGCAGGCACAACCGCAGTCTTGCCCTTCACCTTTGCCAGCGCCTTGGTGCCGGCCTTGGCTCCGTTGACAAGAACACTCCAGGTACCGGTTGCAGGAAGCTTCACGGTTACGTTCACCTTGTTGGGGTTGTGTGCAACAAAGATGGTGCCGGCCTTGTCCTTGGCTGCCTTGCCATTCAAGGTGTAGGAAATTACGCCCTTGGCCTGGCTCACGAACTTTAGCGTGGAACGAACTGCGGCTGTCGTTGCAAGCCTGAATGCAGGGTGAGCTGCGCGCAGCGCGTAGAGACCCGCGTAGTAGTTCACCGTGGCCACGTTCGTGGAGGCCAAATTCCACTTCAAGGAGTTGACGAGGTCAGATGACTTGTAACTGTTCTCGTCGCCATTCTTGCTGCGCAGGAATTCCTGTCCCGCCTGCTGGAAAGGCACACCCTGTGCGAGGATGACAACCGAGGCAATCATCTGGTCCACCTTGGTGCGGTCGCCAACGGAAAGCGCGGTGCTTGCGGTCAACTTGTCCCAGAGGGTCAGGTTATCGTGTGCTTCAACGTAGTTCACGGACTGGCTCGGTTGAGTATTGCCCCAGGTGCTAGAGATTGTCTGGCTGTACTGCGACATTCCAACGATGCCCTCCTGCACCTTGAAACCAACAGCAGACATGCCGGTAGCCCAACCCTTGTCCGTTGCGGTGAAGACCGAACCCTTTAGTCCGTCGCGAATGGTGTCATTGAATGCACCGACGCCTGGGATGCCAGAAAGGTTCGACTGGTTTGCGCGCTGTGACAGGGAAAGGACATTACCCATGTTCCAACCCTCGCCAATCACGATGATCGATGGATCGATCTGGTCCAAAGCGCTGCGTACGGCATTCATGGTGGTGACGTCGAGGATGCCCATAAGGTCGAAGCGGAAACCATCGAAGTGGTATTGGCTCGCCCAGTAGCTGACACTGTCAACGATGAACTTACGTACCATCGGGCGCTCCGAGGCTACCTCGTTACCAACACCGGTTCCATTTGCCAGGCTGCCATCGGCGTTGTGTCGGAACCAGTAGCCAGGGACTATCAACTGCTCAGCAAAAGTGGATGCGCTCGCAACGTGGTTGTAAACAACGTCCATGTTTACGCGGAGGCCTTGAGCGTGCATAGCCTGGATTGCCGACTTTAGCTCAACAATACGAGCGGTTGGGTTGCTTGGATCGCTGCTGTAAGAACCCTCTGGAACGTTGTAGTTCTCAGGGTCGTAGCCCCAGTTGAAGGTAGGGTTCGATTCGTCAACCGAGTTGAAGTCGTAAACCGGGAGCAACTCAACGTGGGTAACACCAAGCTTCTTGATGTACGAGATACCGGTAGAGGACTTTCCGTCTGGAGTCTTGGTGTTCAAGTCTGTGAATGCCAGGTACTTGCCAACGTGCTCCGCTGGAATGCCACTGGATGGATCCTCTGAAAGGTCGCGAACGTGGAGTTCGTAGATAGAGGCATCCGTGGGCTTGCCAGAGAACGCCGGCTTGGTCTCGGTTGCAAAGCCGGATGGGTTGGTTGCAGCCAGATCTACAACAACCGATTGCTCGCCGTTCAGTGTGACGGCGCGAGCGTAAGGGTCATTTGCGAGACGAGTGTCGCCATTTACCGAAACCTGGTAGAGGTAAACGAGCCCGTTCTGGTCGCCCGAAAGCGAGGTTGTCCAGGTGCCATTGACGCTCTGAGTCATGGGCACCTCAGTCGTAGCTGTTGGGTTTGCATCAGTTCCGTAGGTCATGAGGCTGACGGCCGATGCGGTTGGCGCCCAAACTCGGAATGCGGTGGAACCCGAGGTATAGGTTGCGCCCAGATCGTTTCCCGCATAGGTGTAAGCGTCCGCAAACTGCTTGGTGTCAAAAAGTGGACTGAGGTCCACGCTCGCACTGCCGTAGGTTCCCTGCGAGAGAGTGAGGTCACTACCGAACGCGATGTTTCCGGAGAGGGTCAGAGTTAGGTTCACCGAGTTAGCCAGATGATCGGTGGCAGCCACCGACACAACGGTAGGAGTTCCAGTTGGACCATTGAGGCTAAATCCGTTGTCTCCCGAGGTAACTGCCAGCGGGATGTTCAGCTTCACCTGAATCTTGTTGAAGGCCACGGCCGAGGCATTGATGATGGAAGCGGTGATGGTTGGCTCGGCGTAGTAGATGGTACTGTCCCCCTCGATAAGCCAGATTTCGGCGTTATTGCTGCCATCGAAGCTAGTGATGTAGCGATCGGTGCCAACATCCTTGTTGGTCCAGTTGCCTCCACCCTGACGAACAATAAAGCCCACATCTCCCGTGCCAGATGCAGGCACAGTAAAGGCGGCAACCTTGCCAAAGGCATCTGCCGAGCTCAGGTTGTAACCAGCTCCGGCCTTGTCTCGAGGCCAGGCCCAAATGTCCCAGCCGGTATAGTCACCGGCGAAGCGGTGATAGTGGATGGTAACGCTGTGATCGGCTGCCGCCTGCGATGGCGCGGCCACGCCAAACGAACCGGTAACCAAAACCAGCAGACCGAGAACGGCCGAGATTGCTCTCTTGAGGGATTTAACAGACATCGTCAATGATTTCCTATCGGGACACTTTGGTATCCATAGCCTAAACGCTTTGGACCCAAAAGAATCGGCGGGTCTCAGGCATTTCTGCCCGAGACCCGCCGTGTAATCGTTTACGGAGCGCTGAAAACGCTTACCGTGACTGAATCGTTACTTGGTGCCGTTTACAGTGGCGCTGCTCACCTTGAACGAGTCCAGGTTCCACTTGTTCAGCAGGCTGTCGTAGGTGCCGTCATCCATGAGTGACTGGAGAGCGGCCTGAATGGCCTTGGTCAGGCCCGAGTTGGCCTTGAGCACGCCGACACCGATGAGTCCAGACTCGTAACCGTTAGGGTTCTTCGGGTCGATAACGAGGTCGAAGTAGCTGCCGTTTCCGGCAACCTTCACGTTGTAGGCAGCCAGCTGCGAGTCGGCGAGGTAAGCGACGGCGTTACCCGAGCGAACGGCGTTCTGCGCATCGGTGTCTCCCGGAAGCGCCTGGATGGCAATAGCCTGCTTGCCGGCGTCGGTGCAGGTCTTGCTCTGGGTGGTGAGCAGGTCAACCTCCCAGGTTGCCTTCTCAGCAGCTACGGTCTGGCCACAGAGCGAGTCTAGGCTGGTCACATTCTTAGGGTTACCCTTGGCAACCATAAGGCTTGCTCCGCCGTTGAAGTAGTCTACGAAGTCAAGCTTTGCCTGACGCTCTATGGTGTCGCTCATCGACGACATAGCAACGTCGTGGGTTCCAGACTGCAGCGATGGAATGAGGGTGTCGAAAGACTGCTTCTCAACGGTTACCTTTACACCCAGCTTTGCACCGATTGCGTTGATGAGGTCAACGTCGAAGCCGATTGGGTTGTTGTTCGCGTCAAACATCTCCATTGGGGCGTAAGGGATGTCAGAACCAGCGTTGATGCCCTTGGTCTTGTAAGAGGCAGGCAGAAGCGCTGCCGCAGCTGCGTCAACCTGGACGCCGCCCTTGGTCTCGGTTGGGGTTGGAGTGCTAGCGGAGTTGCTGGAGCAACCCGCGATTAGCATTGCGGATGCTGCAACCACACCGGTAACGGCGAGCAGTTTCTTCATTGATTTTCTCCTTATTTGGGGACTAACTAAACAATATTCGGGTTCGAACGACCTTAGGCGTTGGTCTCCGAATGTGTAACAGAATCTTTACAAACTTGAGTTATGTAACTATCGAACGGAACGCAGGAAACCGCGGGTTCGCTCGTGCTGTGGGTTGTCTAGCACTTCTTCAGGAGCGCCAGCTTCAACAACCACTCCACCGTCCATGAAGACAACGGTGTCAGCAACATCTCGCGCGAAACCAATCTCGTGAGTGACAACAATCATGGTCATGCCAGACTTGGCGAGATCCTTCATGACCTCTAGTACGTCGCCTACGAGTTCAGGGTCCAATGCGCTGGTGGGCTCGTCGAACAACATCAACTTCGGCTTCATAGCGAGAGCACGCGCAATGGCTACACGCTGCTGCTGCCCGCCAGATAGCTGACTCGGATAGTGATTAGCGTGTTCATCAAGGCCAACGCGCTTGAGCAGGAAGAGAGCCTCGTCGGTAGCCTTTTGCTTATCCATGCCGGCCACACCCATCGGTGCCTCGATGATGTTTTCGAGTGCGGTCAGGTGAGGGAAAAGGTTGAATCGCTGGAACACCATGCCAATGTCGCGGCGCTGAGCGGCAATCTCCTTAGGGTGCATTTCGTGGAGCACCGCCCCCGCTTCACGGTAACCAATAAGCTGATCGCCCACGTAGATACGTCCGCCGTTGATGGTTTCAAGGTGGTTGATGCAGCGAAGGAAAGTTGATTTACCGGAACCGCTGGGTCCGAGAAGGCAAAGTACCTCACCGGCCTGTACATCGAGCGTGATTCCCTTGAGAACTTCCTTGTTGCCGTAGCTTTTGCGCACTGCAAGCGCACGCACCATCGGTGTCTTAGACGTGGCCGCCATTTAGCCCACCCCTTCCAATACGAGTCTTGCCAGTGGTGCGCGAGAAGCCTCTGCCATAACGACGCTCCAAGTACCGCTGAGGGAAGCCGAGCACCGTGTTCATGACCAGATACCAGAAGGCAGCAACTATGAGAAGTTCCACCTGTGCCAAGTTCTGGGAAGAAATCTGAGTTGCAACGGTGTAGAGCTCGGCTACGGCAATCACATGCAGCAGCGCTGTGCTCTTAAGCATGGAGATCGTCTCGTTGCCCATCGGTGGAATGATCACTCGCATGGCCTGCGGGAGCACAATTCGGCGCATTGTGTACCAACCGCTCATGCCGAGGGACTTGGCCGCCTCACTTTGTCCGGCATCAACAGACAGAATGCCAGCTCGCACGATTTCGGCGGCATAGGCTGCCTCATTCAGCGACAATGCCAGCAGCCCCGCGGCCAGCATTGGAATTACCTCGTGGGTTGGAGCGTTGAAGAAAACGATGTTGGTGAAAGGAATGCCCACAATCACATTGGGGAAAATCATTCCTAGGTAGCCCCAGAAAACAATCTGCAGTAGCAGTGGAGTGCCGCGGAAGAACTCGATGTAAGCGGTGGCAATCACCTTGAGAAGCGGGTTCTCGCTCAACTTCATGACGGCTAGGACTGTAGCGAGTACGGTGGCGATAACCATCGATGCAACGGTCAGAACCACCGTGAGAAGAGCACCATTGAGGATTAGCGGGCTGAATAGGTACTGAACCACCATCGCATGGTTGATGGTTGGCGCGGTGGCCAGCGAGTAAACAAATAAACCTACGACGACAAGAAGCACCACTGCCCAGACGATACGCCACGGGTGGCGAAGCGGCTTGGCTACGATGTCGTGTTCGCCTGGCGCGGGAGCTTGCGTCATTGAAACTTCCTTCGATGGAAAATCAACTGCCAGTTTATTGCCGAATGCTTGGAATATCGGTTTTTGCTTGAGCCAATTTATGTCTAGCCCATCAGACACGGTCAAATCGTTATGTTGCCGTGAGAATAGGCAAGTGGTGTGGGCAAAGACGCTGACAGGCGTCTTTGAATCCATTCACGAACAAGTTGAGTCGTGGGTTCAAGACCCACACTTGCGTGAATCAGGAATGTTTTGTGCGGCGTGTGGGCAAAGACGCTGACAGGCGTCTTTGAATCCATTCACGAACAAGTTGAGTCGTGGGTTCAAGACCCACACTTGCGTGAATCAGGAATGTTTTGTGCGGCGTGTGGGACTTGAACCCACGACCGACGGATTATGAGTCCGCTGCTCTAACCGGCTGAGCTAACGCCACGTGACCTTACGAGTTTACCGTTCCCGGTTGATTCGCTTGGCTGTGCGCTTGACAGCGTTTCTGAAGCGCTTGTCCGCCTTCGATGCTGCCTTGCGCATGTCTTCGAATCGCTCACGAAGGTCATCGGTAGCCTCTTCAACCCTGTCAGCAAGCGCCTCGGTGCGGCGACGGAAGGCAAGGATACCCTCGTGCAAGCCCTCTTCTAGCCGGCCGATTGGCTGAGCATACTCCGGCTGATTGTAGGCTGGCGCATCGGTTACGGCCTCACCAATGTAAATCTGCTCGAAGATTGCCAGGGTGCGCTGGATGTCGTGCGCCTGGATGAGGTAGAGCGAGTTTTCAGACAGGCGCTCAAGTTCGTCCTCGCTTGCAGTTAGCACGCGCAATAGCCGGTCCGCGAAAGCCTCTACATCGTTTGGCGGGAACAGGTAGCCGTTGTCACCGTCGTGAACCAGATGTGGAAGAGCCATTGCGTCGGCGGCAACTATTGGACGACCACTCGCCATGGCCTCCATCGTCGCGATGGATTGGAGCTCGGCAATCGATGGCATTGCGAACACGGTGCAGCGCTCGTAGGCCTTTGGCAGGTCTTCTTCAGAGATGTGTCCGTAGAAATGAACTCTGTCACGGATCCCGAGGTCCACCGCTAGCTGTTCGAGGTATTCCTGTTCGCCGCCCTTACCGACGAGTTCCACCTCAACGCCCAGACCCTCGGGAAGAAGCGCAACGGCCCTGAGTAGGTTATGGATGTGCTTCTCGTGGTCGAGTCGCCCAAGGAAAAGAATTCGCGGTGGCTTGTTGCTGGGCGCTGTAGCGTTCTTGAACTTGCTTGCATCGATACCGCAGCTGATGGCCATTACCCCGCTGAGCCCGGTGGCGGCCTCAAGGAGCTCCGCTGCCTTACGCGTTGGTGTGGTTATGGCATCTACTTTGGCGAAGAACCGTCCGGCGTCGCGCCAGGACCAGCGCATTGCCGCCTCTTCCAGGAAGCCGGGAATAACTACCGAGTACTTGATCAGGTTCTCGGGCATGATGTGGTTTGTTGCAACCACCCGGATACCCATCTTTTTGGCTACGCCAACGATGAATCTACCCATGATGAGGTGCGACTGAATGTGTACCACATCTGGTTTGATCCGCTTGAATATCTTGGCGGCCTCGGAACCAATGGTGAACGGCCAGAGCCAACGAAGGGTCTCGTGTTGCGGAAGCTTGAAGGACAGCAACCTGTGCACGGTCATCTCGACACCGTCGTGGGTTTCCTTGAAAGTTCCGTGGCTGGAGTTGAAAGCAGACGTGATGATGTGCACGTCGTGCCCTCTACGAACCAGACCGCCAGCTAGGCGCTCGGCGAATCTCGCGGCTCCATTGATGTCCGGTGGAAATGTGTCACACGCGATAACTACGGTTAGGCGACGCGGAACGGTGTTTACCGCTGCGGTGTCGAGCGTTGGTCCAAATCTGTTTGGGTTACCGCTCTTATCGGCTTCTGCCATCGGGGCGTTTCCTCATTTTGTGGTAGTTACCTAAAGTTTACCGTTAGCGCTTTTTACGCTTTGCCCAGACCGCGGCTTTTCGCTTCGCGAGAAGGATTTCGGGATGAAACTGACTGAGCACCAGCACACCAACAATTGCGAAAACGCCGAATCCAATGAACATTGCAACGGTCAGTGGCGTTGCTGCAGCCGCTTCGCCCAGGATTGTTGATGCAACGATTACCGCCACCATTGGGTCAATTACAGTTAGTCCGGCAATAACAAGATCTGGCGGACCGGAGGCGTACGCGTTCTGAGTAAGCCATCCACCCAGAGCGGCACCAACGACGAGAATGACGACAGCCACCAGGGTGAGCAGACTGAAATCCTGCTGGAAAAGGCGCTGAATAACCACCTTGGTTAGAGTTGCGAGGAATCCGTACAGAACACCGGCAGCCATGATGAAGTAGATGGCCTTGCCCTTAGGTTTCTTCAACATGAAGTAGATTTCGACTGCCAAGATAACTACGAGTATCGAACCGATTTGAATTATTTGAGAGTCGGTAAGAACGTATTCCTTGGCGATTGTCGAAGCGGTTGCTACGAATCCACCAATGCCTAGAACGCAGAGCGCGATGGCTAACCTGGTGGCGCGATTCAACTTAGTTTGGTTGATGCGGGCGTTGAGAATGGAGGTGACCAATAACCCGATCGCCCCGAGTGGCTGAACAACGATAAGTGGGGCAAGCGAAAGAGCGGCGATCTGACAAAGGAATGCGGTTGTGAGGAATACAGAACCAAGCAACCAGCGGCGACGCTTTAGCAACTGGAGCATTTGCTTGAAGTTCACAGCACCATGCGTGCGCGCACCTTTGCCCTGCTGTTCCCCGACCGCATCGTTTTGCCATTGAGCACCAAAGGCCATGGCAACCGCGCCGATAAGGGCTAGGCAGACCGCAACATAGCGAAGGTCTAGGCCGTGAAAAATCTTCATCACTCCTAGATTACCGCCACTGCCGATGGCACCCGAGGGCAGCCGGAGCTACCGTTGGTAACCTTGTCGAATGACCATTCGCAGAATTTGTATGACGGGAGAACCCGTACTTCACGCCCGTGCCGATGAGGTTAAGGTCTTCGATGCAGCGCTTGAAACACTAGTGGCCGACATGTACGACACCATGGACAAGGCTCCAGGGGTAGGCCTGGCCGCAACTCAGGTGGGTGTTGGTTTGAGGGTTTTTGTATACGACTACGAAGATGCGGACGGCAACCCAGTGCGCGGCGAGATTATCAATCCCGTACTCGAGGTTGGCCCAATTGAGAGCGGCGAGGCTGACTGGGATACCGAACAGGAGGGTTGCCTAAGCGTTCCCGGTGAGCGATTCCCTTTGAAACGGGCGGACTGGGTAAAGGTCACGGGTGTCAGATTGGATCAGCAACCAGTCTCCATCGAAGCCACTGGATGGCTAGCGCGAATCTTCCAGCACGAGTACGACCACCTCGACGGCATTCTCTACGTAGACAAACTTGCGGAGCCGCACTTCACGGATGCAAAAAAGATCGTGAAGATGAATGAGTGGGGCAAGCCTGGACTGAGTTGGCTGCCCGGGAAAGACAAGCTCGAGGGCTAGGACCCAAGTACTCCGGACTCAAAGAGGGCCACATACAGCTGGTGGCGGGTTGCTAACCCGAGTCGTTGCTGCATGGAATTTAGGCTTTCATTAACGCGCTTTATGGAAAGCCCGGTGCTGTTTGAGATTTCTTCAAAGGGGATGCATTCACCGATCGCTACGAGCACACGTTGCTCATCTGCGGGCAGTTCTGTGAGGCGCAACAACCAGCGCTGATTTGAACCCGCCAGCACGCCTTGGTTCGCGAGGATCTGGTTGACCAGTCCGGTGTCAACGACCTCGCGGGAATCACCTGCCCGGCGAACCCTGTCTATTACAGCCTGCGCCGAATCTTCTTCGGTAACAGTACCGATAGCGCCAGCACGAATGGCTTGCAGTTCCATTTCTGGTGACCCAAACGGACCAGTTAGCACGAACGCCGGCAGGTGACTTCTTCCACCGGAGTGCCTCCTTAGGAAGCGCTGAATGGTTTGTAGGCCAGATAGATTCTGAAGGCGGTTATCAACTAGCACAACATCGAGGTTGTAGCCCAGTAGCTCATCAACCGCCAGCGCACCGTCAGAACCCTCGTACACCAGGTCGAAGTCTGGCTGGGTTCCAAGGAGGAGGCGACGCCCCTCTCGGATCTGACGATTTCCAAACAGGAGACCGACGCGAATTCTCGAAGCCATGGCTTAGGACGCGGTTCGGTAGTGGTCGATTGACGGGAAGATGGCGTTGAGAGTGAAGCCGATTCCAGGAACAGTGTGCGCTTCAACCGACCCTTGAAAGAGAGCGGCGCGCTCACGCATGCCGCGAATGCCGGGTCCATCGACCTCTTGCGTGAGGGACTCGAGATCGGCCCGAATCAGGCTTTCTGCACTGTCGTCAAGACCCTCGGCCGGCGAGCCAGCCTGGATGCCATTGTCCTTAACCAACACCTGCAAGCCATTCTCGGACCATATGAGATCTATGTCGATGTCGCACCCCAGAGCAGCGTGCTGTTTGACGTTTTCGACTGCATCGAAGACGATGCGATAGAGCGCTAACTCAGCCGATGGGATGAGCGCGAACCTCTGCCCCTGGTGGTTCACGGTGGTGTTGTAACCGTCTTGACGAAGCTGAACTGCAAGCAATTCCAGATCATTGAGATTTGGTGGAGCTGCGGCAACTTGAACGGAACGGTTCAACATGTCGTAGAGGCGGCGAATTTCGCCCTGTGCTTCGCGAATGAGTTCGGCAAGTCGATCCAGGGTGCGAGGAGCGACGTCGGCATCGATCCGGGCTGCGTAACGCGCGCCATCGGTGAGTGTCAACATAGCGGACACGCGTTCGAGAACCATGTCGTTGATGTCGGAGGCGATTCGAAAGCGCTGATTTTGCTCCGCCATTTCGAGCATGGTGCGCAGATTGTGGCGCTGAACGATGTCTCGCTCTTTACTCGCGTTGCGCTGGGCGAGAAACTCCATGAGAAACCCGCCCAGAAGCCAAGCAAAGCCCGAAACGCCAATGATTCCGATGCTCAGGAAGGTAAATAGCCAGCCCCTGCCGGAGTTGTTGTAGATGGAAATACCAAAGAACTGGGTGCTGAGAGTGGTTTGATACGCCGCATAGTGGGCCAAGACGAGCCCCGATACGATGGCTGCCGCCAGGAGTCCAAGACTCCAGACTCTGCGGCCAAATGCTGCGGCAAGGAGTAAAAGAAAAGCAATTCCGAATCCGGCAACGGTTGGTGCCACTGCAAGCAAAACAGTGGCAACTCCACCGAGGAGAACGAACCCGATTCCTATATAGGGATATTCGCGAAAGAAGAAGAAGGAAACACCGAAGAGCAGAGATGCATACAGGGCATTTCGACCTTGGATGACGTAGTCCGCGATTCCAAGCCCCAAAGCAAAAATGGCACCGATGAAAACATCTGGTAGCCATTTTCTGGTTTGGATCCACCTGAACATAGTGGCCTCCTTGAGCGGTGACGCTTTATTGGCTCCCCGACTTGGACTCGAACCAAGAACCCTCCGGTTAACAGCCGAATGCTCTGCCAATTGAGCTATCGGGGAATGCGCCTTGCGGCACTTGAAATACTTTAGCAATAATCCTGTCGGTTGCCAAACCGAGACACGCCTTAGTATCCAAGCGATTTATCTACCAGCCCGACGAACGAAGTGTTGCCGATTAGCGCCGATACGTTCACCTGTATGCGCTCTGCAAATAGCCGAGTTACCTGCACAGGGGTGTCGGCCGTGTGCGGGGTGATCAACAGGTTGTTACGCCCCCAGGCAGCGTGCCCTCTGGGCAGCGGCTCCGGATCTGTCACGTCAAGGGCAGCGCCCGCGAGGAGTTTAGCGTCGAGGGCAGCCAGCAAGTCGTCGGTTACCACGACCCCGCCGCGGGCTACATTCACGAGGTATGCCTTGGGGTTCATTAACTCGAAGCGTCGCATGTCGAACATGCCGCGAGTCTCGGGCGTAAGAGCGTTCGCTAACACCACGAAGTCGGCATCAGGAAGCACTTCATCCAGCCGGTCGATGGTCACAGTAACATTTACCCCAACGAGTGGACTGGCCGTTCGTCTAACAACTGTCACGTTTGCGCGGAACGGCTGCAGCAGCATTGCCAACTCTTGCGCAATTCCGCCACCGCCAACAATGACCACGTTGGCGTCGTACAGCGAGACCGCGAACTTCTCGCCCCATTCAGTTGCTTTGGCGCGCTCGGGGAGTTTCCGCCCCATGGCCATGCACAGCATGAGCGCATGTTCTGCCACCGGTTCACGGTAAGCGCCCTTGGCCGAGGTGAAGGTCACGCGCCTGTCCAACAGGTGTGAGAATGCATCGATGCCCGCCCATGGAAGTTGGACCCACTTGAGTTGTGGATTGGTGTCAAGAATGCTCTCAAGAACATCGACCTGCCCGTTAACCGTCCAGACTAGAGACTCAACAGTCGAATCCATGCGCACGGGAATGCCGCCGGCAATCCTGACTGCCGTGTCGAACTCTGGCATAGACTCAGGCTCCAGCGCCACCCTGTGTGCGGACATCTACTCCCCCATCAAAGAGCGGCGCTCGCGCTCTATCTGGATAAGGTCACGTTGAATGGCGTCGTACTGGTCCTGGTTGCTAGTCCTGTCGGTTCTACCCAGACGTGAGAGCAGTTCGGCCTTCTCCCGACTCAGGGCACGTTCCAGAGCCTTGGAAATTACCGCCTTAGCGTAGTCCAGGACCTTGGATTCGTCCTTCACGGGTAGGTCAGCGGCCGCAAGACCAAGAAGTTGACTCTGCAGGGAATCCGGGACAACCGCCTGAATTCGCCCCAACCATGTGTCGGCAGTTCCGTTTAGTGCCGCGACAATTGCTTGCAATAGCGCGCTGTGAACCTGATAGACCATGCCCACTTTCGCCAGTCTCAGCAACTGACCCTGATTGAAGGCCTGAGGGTACTGAACCAGAACCTCTAGGGTCTGCCGCTCAACCATGGCAACTGGATCACGCGGGTTCACGGGTGGGTAGGGGGTTACTGATGGCGACAAGGGTTCAGTGGTCGCAGCCGAGTTGGCATCGGTGCGCAAGGGCGCAACGGCCTCAGCCTTAACTCCCCTGCCAACCTCACTTATGATTCGGTTGATGTCCTCAACAGGAAGCGAAACCCAAGACGAAAGCTCTCGGGTGTAGGCAGGCCTGAGCGCTGCATCACGAATTCCAACGATGATGGGGGCGGCGGCGCGGGCCGCAGAAACCCTGCCCTCAAGGGTGTCGAGGTCGTACTGGGCCAGTCGCTGGCGGATGGCAAACTCAAATAGCGGTCGCTTGGAGGCGATCATGTCCGCGACGGCCTCGTCACCGCGCTGCTGGCGCAGGTCGCTGGGGTCCAACCCGTCGGGGCCAACGGCAACGAAAGTGTGGGCCTGGAACTTGTGACTGTCCTCGTAGGCGCGCATGGCCGCCTTTTGCCCAGCAGCATCGGGGTCGAAGGTGAAGATGACTTCGGCGGGCGCGCCATCGGTGTTTAGTAGCCGGTTCAGAACACGGATGTGCTCCTCACCAAAGGCCGTGCCACAGGTTGCCACCGCGGTTGTGATGCCGGCGAGGTGGCAGGCCATGACGTCCGTGTAGCCCTCAACCACCACAACCTGGCGCTTCTTGGCGATATCCTTGCGAGCCAGATCGATTCCGTAAAGCACCTGCGACTTGTGGTACACCGGCGTGTCCGAGGTGTTCAGGTACTTCGGCCCGTTGTCATCTTCGAAGAGCTTGCGAGCACCGAATCCAATTACGGCGCCGGTTTGGTCTCGAATGGGCCAGATTACTCGCCCGCGGAACTTGTCGTATCCACCCTTGTCCGAGTGCGCTGCCAAACCCGCCAGCACCAACTCATCGATGGTGAAACCAAGGCCCTTCAGATGTCCGACTAAGTTGTCCCAGCCTTTTGGTGCGAAGCCGATTCCGAAGTGACTGACGGCGGACTCATCAAAGCCACGGCTCGTCAGGAAGTCTCGGGCCGGCTTGCCCGCGTCGGTGGCTAGCTGCTCGGTGAAGTAGGTCGCGGTTAGCGAGTTGGCCTCCAGAATTCGATTGCGCACACCAGAGCCGCCATCGTTGGTTCCACCCGCCTCATAGGTGAGCTGGAAACCGATTCGGGCCGCAATTTTTTCAACGGCCTCGGTAAACGAGACACCATCAACCTGTTGGATGAACTTGTAAACGTCGCCGCCCTCGCTACAGCCAAAGCAGTGATAGAAGCCCTGGGCTGGACGAACATTGAATGATGGCGACTTCTCATCGTGGAATGGGCAAAGACCTTTGAGTGAGCCAACCGAAGCATTCTTCAAAACCACGTATTCGCCAATGATGTCGGCGATGTTTACACGAGCCTTGACCTCCTCGATGTCGCTGGCACGAATCTTGCCCGCCACGAGTTACGCGCCCGCCTTGGTAACCAGCTGGTGGTGGAGGGTAATGGCGCTCTGATCGGTGAGACACGCTACCTGGTCAACAATCACGCGGTGCTGCGCCTCGAAGGAGTTGGCCTCAAGCCAGGCAGCGGATGCATAGGCATCTAAGTGTTGTCCGTTGGCGGCAAGCAACGCATCGCAGAGTTCTTTGAGGACTGCGCGCTGCCACTCGTAGAAGGGGCGTCGGCTGTCGTGGGTCATGAGAAACGCCGCCGTGGTTCCCTTGAGAACCGCAATCTCCTCGGCAACTGCAATAGGAACCTCCAGCTGCGAGTTGTATCGAGTGATCTCGCTCTCCAGCGCCCAGGCGAAGCTGTTGCGCGTTGTGCGCTGAACGAAGGATCCGATCAGAGATGAGGTCAGGTTTTTCAGCCTGCCCAACTCAGCTGGTGAGTGGTTGTAGCTGGTTGGCCAGTATGGGTTTTGGCGAAGTCTGTTGAGTGCCTGAGTCAGCTGAAGCACAGTGAACTTGCCGCCGGACCAGTCGTGCACCTTGGCGATGAGTTCGGCCTCATTCGCCGGGTTCGCAAGCTCATCGAGTTGAATGAAGCCTGAGACGATGGCGTCCTCGAAGTCGTGCACGCTATAGGCCACGTCGTCGGCGAAGTCCATTACCTGGGCCTCGACGCATTTTCTGTCGGACACGGCGCCTATGCGAATCCACTCGAAAACCGATCGGTCATCCTCGTAGAAACCAAACTTTGGAGCAGCCCCCGAATCCTGCCCCGCGATGGCGTTAGCGCGACTCCACGGGTACTTAACCGACGCGTCCAGCGAGGCCCTGGTTAGGTTTAGCCCGAACGACCTGCCATCAGCGCCAAAGACCTTCGGCTCTATGCGAGTGAGAAGTCGGAGAGTCTGGGCGTTGCCCTCGAAGCCACCAAAGTCATTGGCCCATTCGTTTAGTGCCCGCTCCCCGTTGTGGCCAAAGGGTGGGTGACCAAGGTCGTGTGCGAGGCATGCCAGATCAACTACGTCTGGGTCTAAACCTAGGTCTCCCGCCATCTCGCGGCCAATCTGCGCAACCTCGAGAGAGTGAGTGAGCCTGGTGCGGGCGAAGTCTCCATTTGACGGACTCAGCACCTGGGTTTTGGCTCCTAGTCGGCGAAGAGCCGAGGAGTGCAAGACCCGAGCGCGGTCGCGCGCAAACTCACCCCTGGTCGTACCTGGTCTGCGGTCTTCCGCTAGGAAGCGCTGCCTATCGAAATCGGTGTAACCGTGCTCAGCCACTTAGCCTCCAGAGACGTTGATTTCGGCGTCGAGCAACACGGTCCGCTGCTCGCCGGTGAGTTCGCGAGTCGAAAGCCAGTTCTCAGGAAGCGCGCACTGCTTCGCTCCACCGAGTCGGCCGCGCGGGCCCTCGGCGTCGTCTCCAGGGTAAGGGGCGCTCCAGTCCAGAGTGGCGAGAATCTCGTCCATGTGTGATAGCGACTGGACCTGCGCCAACGCAGCACGGAACTCACCGCCAACCGGGTAACCCTTGAAATACCAGGCAACGTGCTTTCGAATGTCGCGGCAGGCGCGCCCCTCTTCCTCAAAGAACTCAGTCAGAAGCTCAGTGTGACGCTTGAACGCCTGCGCAACCTCACCCAGGGTTGGCTGAACGGGGTTAATAGCCGCATTTGAGTTTGGATCGCGCTGGAATTCATCGAAGGCAGCCTGGAGGTCTGCGAAAAGCCAAGGGCGCCCGAGGCAACCCCTGCCAACGACAACGCCGTCAACACCGGTCTCGCGAACCATCCTGATTGCGTCCGCCGCGGACCAAATGTCACCGTTGCCGAGAACCGGGATGTCTGTGATGGCCTCGCGAAGTGCCGCGATGGCGGACCAGTCCGCATGTCCCGAGTAGTAGTCGCTCGCGGTCCTGCCGTGCAGCGCAACCGCTGCAATACCCGCGTCTCGCGCGGAGCGCGCGGCATCGATGTAGGTGAGGTGATCGGCGTCGATACCCTTGCGCATCTTGACCGTAACCGGCACGTCACCGGCAGCCTTCACCGCAGAGCGAACGATTGCGCCGAAGAGGTCCTGCTTCCAGGGAAGTGCGGCTCCACCACCCTTGCGGGTCACCTTCGGCACGGGACATCCGAAGTTTAGGTCGATGTGATCGGCACGATCTTCTGCCACCAGCATTGTCACGGCCTCCCCGATGGTCTTCGGATCGACGCCGTAAAGCTGGATGCTTCGAATCTGCTCGGACGGGTGGTGCCCGATTAGTCGCATAGATTCGTCGGTGCGCTCAACCAACGCACGCGAAGTTATCATCTCGGAGACGTAGAGTCCACCACCGAAATCGCGGCACAGCCTGCGAAACGCGGTGTTGGTGATACCTGCCATCGGCGCAAGCACAACGGGCGTGCCAATCTCCAGCTTGCCGAAGCGAAGCGGATTGGTGGCTCGCGGAGCAACGGCCGCGGCGGGCGTGACCGAAACCGACATTAGCTAACCAGCTTGCCGCCAAGATACTCACGAAGCTTGGAGAGCGATACGCGCTCCTGCTGCATGGTGTCGCGCTCGCGCACGGTGACGGCCTGGTCATCCAGGGTGTCGAAGTCCACTGTGATGCAGAACGGCGTACCGATCTCATCCTGGCGTCGGTAGCGACGACCGATTGCACCAGAGTCATCGAAGTCGATGTTCCAGTAGCCACGAAGTTCCTGAGCCAAGTTGCGGGCAACAGGCGATAGATCCTCGTTGCGCGACAGAGGCAGAACCGCTGCCTTGACCGGAGCAAGACGGTAGTCGAGTCGCAGAACAGTGCGAACATCGACGCCACCCTTGGTGTTTGGCGCCTCATCCTCGGCGTATGCGTCCACCAGGAAGGCCATGAGAGAACGAGTAAGGCCGGCCGCGGGTTCGATTACGTATGGGAACCAGCGCTCGCCCTTGGCCTGGTCGAAGTACGACAGGTCGGAACCGGATTCACGCGAGTGGGTGCGAAGGTCGAAGTCGGTGCGGTTGGCAATACCCTCAAGCTCGCCGAACTCGGAACCCGTGAAGCCGAAGCGGTACTCGATGTCAACTGTGCGCTTGGAGTAGTGCGAGAGCTTTTCCTTGGCGTGCTCGTAAAGGCGCAAATTGTCAGGGTTGATGCCGAGGTCGATGTACCAGTTGAGGCGCTGCTGGATCCAGTAGTCGTGCCACTCTTCGTCGGTGCCTGGCTCAACAAAGAACTCCATCTCCATCTGTTCAAACTCGCGTGTGCGGAAGATGAAGTTTCCCGGGGTGATCTCGTTGCGGAAAGACTTACCAATCTGACCGATACCAAATGGCGGCTTCATGCGGCTTGCGCCTAGAACGTTAGCGAAGTTGACGAAGATGCCCTGGGCTGTCTCTGGGCGAAGGTAGTGGAGGCCCTCCTCGGCGGCTACCGGACCCAGGAATGTCTGAAGCAGGCCGTTGAAGCTCTTTGGCTCGGTCCAAATGTCTTTAGAGCCACAGTTTGGGCATGGGATTTCGACCATGCCCTGAGGTGCGCGACCCTTCTTCTCCTCGAAGGCCTCCTCCAGGTGGTCCTGGCGGAAGCGCTTGTGGCAGCTGGTGCACTCGATCAGAGGGTCGACAAACTCGGCAACGTGGCCCGAGGCCTCCCAAACACGGCGAGGCAGGATGACCGAAGAGTCGAGGCCAACGATGTCCTCGCGGCTCGAGACCATGGTTCGCCACCACTGGCGCTTGATGTTTTCCTTGAGTTCTACACCCAGGGGTCCGTAGTCCCAGGCGCTGCGGCTACCGCCGTAGATTTCGCCAGCTTGGAATACGAAACCGCGGCGCTTGGCCAGGGAGATAACTGCGTCGAGACTGTTCTGAGATGCCATTGTGCACTTCGCTTTCTGGACACACCGTTGGATGCGGTGCCCGCTTGTTCAAGGTTCTTAGTTTACTTTGGTGCGTCCTTGGCCCCGCCATAGCGGCGCTCGCGCCCAAGGTATATCTCGATGGCATCCCAGAGGTCGCTGCGAGTGAAGTCCGGCCAGAGAGTGTCGAGGAAAACAAACTCGGCGTAGGCACTCTGCCAGAGCAGGAAGTTTGAGGCACGCTGCTCCCCCGACGATCTAACGAACAGGTCGACGTCTGGGAGGTCCGCAGTTAGCAGATGGCGCTGAATCGTTTTTTCGGTGACACCGCCGGGTTTGATTTTTCCTGCAGCAACGTCGGCGGCAATCTGATTCACGGCATCTACCAGCTCGATGCGTGAACCGTAGTTGACACACATAGTTAGGGTCATCGTCGAGTTACCGGCCGTTAGGGCCTCGGCCTCCTGCAGCTCCTTGATTACCGAGCCCCATAGCTTTGGCTTGCGACCCGCCCAGCGGATACGCACGCCCCAGGCATTGAGTTGGTCGCGGCGTCTGCGCAAAACCTCGCGGTTGAAGCCCATTAGGAACCGAACCTCGTCTGGCGACCGCTTCCAATTCTCTGTGCTGAAGGCATAGACGGTGAGGTGCTTAACGCCGGCTTGGATGGCCCCGGCCACAACGTCAAGCAGGGCAGCCTCGCCAGCCCTGTGTCCCTCAACACGGGTTAGTCCGCGCTGGTTGGCCCATCGCCCGTTTCCATCCATAACAACGGCAACGTGCTGAGGCACACTCTTCGCACCACTAAGAAACTCTGAAAAATCTGGGGCACAGACACCCGTGTAGTCCAGCGGAAGGTATTCGGTCATTCGCGCTCCACGTGTGTAAGCGAACGCAGTCCGCGCTCGATGTGCCATTGGGTGTACGCGGCAACAATACCCGATGCATTCGCGCGCGAACGCTCCGTTGAGTCTTCGGCCACCTCCCACTCCCCCGCCAGAAGCGCGCCGAGGAGCGAAACGGTCTCGGGGTCAAGTGTGGCTGCGCCTGCAGGTTTGCAGCTTGGGCAGACCACACCGCCGGTTGACATTACGAAAGCCTGATGTGGACCAGGGCTGGAACAACCAACGCAGGTCTCGAAGTTTGGCGCCCAACCTGCAAGCGAAAGCGCGCGGAGCAGGTAGGAGTCGAGTGTTAGGCCCGGCTCGTGCTCCGAGCGAGACAGAGACCGCAGCGCGCCTAAAAGCAGCAGGTACTGCTGCGTGGAGCTCAGATCGGCGGTGAGCCGCTCCGCGGCCTCTACCATGGCGTTGGCAGCCGTGTAGGCGGCGTAGTCAGCCATAATCTCGCGGCCGTAAGCGCCGATGGACTCAACCTGACTCACGGTGTCGAGGTTGCGACCCTCGTAGAGCTGAATATCAACTGCCATGAACGGCTCCAGCCTCGAACCAAACTTGCTCTGAGTCCGGCGAACGCCCTTGGCAACGGCCCGAATTTGCCCGTGCTGTCGGCTAAGCAATGTGACGATTCGGTCCGCTTCGCCCAGCTTGTGGGTTCTGAGGACTACGGCCTCGTCACGGTAAAGGGGCATGAATCAAGTATCTGGTTAAAAGGTTGTGGCGGCGGGTAACCCCGCCGCCACAACTCTAAAGGCGTTAGTGCGAACGCGCCGCACGGTTTACACCTGAGATAACGGCCTTCAGCGATGCGGTGCTGATGTCACCATCGATGCCAACACCCCACAGATGTTTGTCGCCAACTTCAAGTTCGACGTAGGCCGCCGCCTGGGCGTCGGAACCCGCGCCGAGGGTGTGCTCCACGTAGTCGAGCACACGCACATCGATGCCCGACTGCTTCATGACATCCGTGAACGCGCTGATTGGACCGTTTCCACGTCCCGTGGTTGAAACCTCGCCCGTGCCATCGCGCAGAACAACTTCGATCTCAACACTTCCGTCCATCTCGGATGAGGTGCGCAGACGCTTCAACTCGAAGCGACCCCACTTCAGCTCGGGGCGGTCAGCTGGGGCCGGGAGGTACTCATCGGTGAAGACATCCCAGAGCGCCTCGCTTGAAACTTCGCCACCGTTTGAATCGGTGACATTCTGGACCACGCGAGAGAACTCGATCTGCAGCTTTCGTGGCAGATCCAGGTGGTGATCGGTCTTGAGCAGGTAGGCAACGCCACCCTTGCCAGACTGCGAGTTGACGCGAATCACGGCCTCGTAGCTACGACCGACGTCCTTCGGGTCAATCGGAAGGTAAGGAACTGCCCAAACGAGGTCATCTATGTGCTTGCCCTCGGCCTTGGCCTGGGCCTCCATCTTCTCGAAGCCCTTCTTGATGGCGTCCTGGTGGCTGCCACTGAAAGCGGTGTACACGAGGTCGCCGCCGTAAGGGCTGCGTTCTGGAACCGGAAGCTGGTTGCAGTACTCAACGGTTCGCTTGATCTCATCTAGGTCGCTGAAGTCAATGTGCGGGTCGATTCCCTGGCTGAACAGGTTCATACCAAGGGTGACGAGGTCAACGTTTCCCGTGCGCTCACCGTTACCGAAGAGGCAGCCCTCGATGCGATCGGCTCCGGCCAAGTAGCCGAGCTCTGCTGCCGCAACTGCGGTTCCGCGGTCATTGTGCGGGTGGAGGCTCAGCAGCACAGAATCGCGTTGGTTGAGGCGGCGGCTCATCCACTCGATGGAGTCCGCGTAAACGTTTGGCGTGGCCATCTCCACTGTGGCCGGCAGGTTGATGACCATCTGTCGGTCTGGCGTCGGCTGAATCACATCGATGACCGCGTTGCAGACCTCAAGAGCGTACTCGAGCTCGGTACCGGTGTAGGACTCCGGCGAGTACTCGTAGTAGACCTTGGTCTCCGGAACGGTCTTCTCCAACTCGAGGCAATAGTGCGCGGCGTGAAGCGCGATTTCCTTGATGCCGGCCATGTCCTGACCGAATACAACGCGGCGCTGCAGCACCGAGGTGCTGTTGTAGAAGTGCACGATTGCCGAGTGGGAGCCTCGGATGGCCTCGTAGGTGCGCTCTATGAGGTGGTCTCGAGCCTGAGTCAGAACCTGGATTGTGACATCGGACGGAATGTGGCCGTCCTCAATCAGCAGGCGAACAAAGTCAAAGTCTGTCTGCGAGGCACTCGGGAAGCCGACCTCAATCTCCTTGTAGCCCATCTTCACCAGAAGCTGGAACATCTTGAGCTTGCGCTCGGGAGACATTGGATCGATGAGTGCCTGGTTGCCGTCACGCAGATCAACCGCGCACCAGCGCGGTGCTTGCTCAATGAGCTTGGATGGCCAGGTACGGTCCGGCAGTGAAACCTGAATCTGCTCGTGGAACGGAACGTATTTGTGGACCGGCATGCCCGATGGGCGCTGAGTGTTCTGCATTTTGTGTCCTCTAAGTATTGGAAGTTTTCAGGCCAGCCGAATGAGCCGCAACGAGGACGGCCTTTGAACTAGGCCTCGTCGCGGCTGCTAAGTAGTAGCATCCAGAACACGCTTTCAGGTTAGCACAGTGGCTAGAAGCCGAGCTTGCCCAGTTGCTTGGGATCGCGCTGCCAGTCTGGGGCAACTTTCACCCGGATGGACAGGAACACCTTGGATCCGAGCAGCCGCTCGATTTCAGGGCGGGACTTTGAACCAATATCACGCAGTCGCGAACCACCCTTGCCGATGATGATCGACTTCTGCGAGTCGCGTTCAACGAAAACATTGGCGTGAACATCTATAAGGTTCTTGCCCTCACGCGGCAGGATTTCATCGATGGTCACCGCGAGTGAGTGCGGAAGTTCGTCGCGAACGCCTTCGAGCGCGGCCTCGCGGATTAGCTCGCAAATGCGCATTTCAACCGACTCATCTGTGACGGCATCTTCCGGGTAAAGCGCCGGAGACTCTGGCATTAGGCCGATGAGCACATCTGTGAGCACGTCTAGCTGGCTCTCGCCCAGGGCAGACACGGGGATAATGGCATCGAAGTCACGCAGCGCGCTCACTGCTAGCAACCGTGTGGCGAGCGTCTCCTTGTCAACTAGCTCAGTCTTAGTGACGATGGCAATCTTTTTGGCGCGTTTGAACTGGTCTAGCTGTGCGTTGATGTACTGGTCGCCCGGACCAATCTTTTCGTTGGCGGGAACGCAAAATCCAATGACATCAACGTCACTCAGGGTATCTTCCACCAGGTCGTTGAGGCGCTCGCCAAGCAGGGTTCTTGGGCGGTGTAGCCCGGGGGTGTCGACCAGAATCAACTGGCCGTTCTCGCGGTGAACAATGCCACGAATGGCGCGCCTGGTGGTCTGAGGCTTGGCACTGGTGATGGCGATCTTCTCGCCAACCAGAGCATTGGTGAGCGTTGATTTACCAACATTTGGTCGGCCCACGAAGGACACAAAACCTGAACGGAAAGTCATTTAGTCTTCACTCTCAAATCCGGCCTGCACGTCGCTGAGCTTGGCCGTAGGTTCAACCAGCAGGCTGGTTACGCGCTTTCTGCGCTTTTCGATTGTCTTCACCGTAAGACGAAGACCGCTGTACTCCACCGAATCGCCCACCACGGCTAGGCGACCGAGTTCCTTCACAACCAGCCCGCCAACACTATCAACGTCTTCCTCCTCGAGTTCGATGTTGAAGATCTCGCCCAACTCAACCAGCGAATAGCGTGCGTTCACCAGGTAACGGCGCTCCCCGAGGTCTTCGACATCGGGCAGGTCACGGTCGTACTCGTCCTTGATTTCGCCAACAATCTCCTCGATGACATCCTCCATGGTCACAAGACCTGCAACGCCACCGTACTCATCGATGACCATGGCCATGTGGGTGGAGACCGCCTGGAGGTGTTTTAGCAGGTCGTCAACGCCAATGAATTCGGGGACAAAAATCGCGGGCCGCATTGCGCCGGTCACCGGCTGGTCGAGACGCTCGGCGCGCTCGAAGGAGATTCTGGCCGCGTCCTTGAGGTATAGAACCCCCAGGATGTCATCGATGTTCTTACCCGTGACCGGAAGCCTCGAGTAGCCGGTGCGCAGGAACACTTTCATGGCGTCCGAGATAGTGGAGTCGGACTCGACCGTTTCGATATCGATACGCGGCACCATAATCTCGCGCGCAATGGTCTCGGTGAACTCCTCCACGGAGTCCATTAGTTCCTGTTCGTACTCCTCGTGGTCCTCGATCTTAGGACCCGTAAGTGGCGTGAAAGCCAGGTTTACCTGCTTAACGAGCGGATCGAGGGAGGTCATCAAAGCCTGTCCAAACCGCCGGTGCGAGAGCCACTTAGCAGCCAACTGAGTTACGAATACCATCAGCAGTGCCAGGACGACAGCCACCACGATGTTTACCCACCAGAGCAGCCCGCGCGGTTCCAAAAGTTGACCAATCACGAGCGCGAACAGAGCCGTGAGAACGATGCGCACGAGGCCCCAAGACTCCGCTAGGTCTGCTTGAAGTGCCCTGCGCAGGCCAGACTCCACGATTGCCACTGGGATGGCAAGGAGGGCAATGACTACAGCGACAGCAATCAAGCTGCTACTTCCGATTCGAGGAAGTCCTTGAGAATCTGGTTCTGCAAGGCGAACATCTCTCGTTCTTCATCCGGCTCCGCGTGGTCAAAGCCCAGTAGGTGCAGAATTCCGTGGGTGATGAGAAGCAGGACCTCCTGCATGGCGGGGTGTCCAGCCTTTTCTGCCTGTTCCGCGGCGAACTCCGGGCAAACCACAATGTCGCCCAAGATTCCCTCGGGCGCAACGGATAGGTTGTCGCCAGGAACTAGCTCATCCATGGGGAATGAAAGTACATCGGTGGGACCAGGTTCATCCATGTGAATGACGTGAAGTTCCTCCATGGTCTTGAGGTCCACGAAGCGAATGTAAAGGTCTGTGTTGGGGTGAAGTCGCATGCGTTCCATGGCGTATTTCGCCAGGGAAACAACGCGATCTTCGGCTACCGGCCAGTCAACCTCGGTGCTGATTTCAATGCTCATTTGGAGGCTTCCTGATTCCTTTGCTTCTTTTGTTCGCGCTTAGCCTGAGCGGCCTCGTCGGCAACCGCGTAGGCCTCGACAATCTTGGAGACAAGAGTGTGGCGCACGACGTCGGATGACGAAAGGTACGCGAAGTGCATGTCGTCAACACCAGTCAGGATGCGCTCGGCGGTCCGGAGCCCGGAGACTCCGGCGGGCAGGTCAACCTGCGTGATGTCTCCCGTGACCACCATCTTGGAGTTGAAACCCAGACGGGTCAGGAACATCTTCATCTGTTCCGGCGTGGTGTTCTGGGCCTCGTCAAGAATGATGAATGAGTCGTTCAGGGTGCGACCGCGCATGTAAGCCAGCGGAGCAACCTCGATGGTGCCTGACGCCATCAACTTAGGAACGGATTCCGGGTCAAGCATCTCGTGTAGGGCATCGAAGAGCGGTCGGAGGTAAGGATCAATCTTGTCGGTTAGGGTACCTGGCAGAAAACCGAGGCGCTCGCCGGCCTCAACCGCCGGACGGGTGAGGATTATTCGGCTGATTTCCTTGCGCTGTAGCGCCTGGACCGCCTTGGCCATCGCAAGATAGGTCTTACCTGTTCCGGCGGGACCTATTCCAAAGACGATGGTGTTTTCATCGATGGAGTCAACGTACTGCTTTTGCCCAAGCGTCTTGGGCCTGATGCTCTTTCCCCTAGATGACAGGATTGACTGGCTGAGCACGTCCGCGGGACGCTGGCCGGCATCGTTGCCGAGCATCTTCACGGCACGGTCGAGGTCCGCTTCGCTGAGGCTGGAGCCGCGGCTCACAACCTGGGACAACTGGTAAACCAAATCCTCGGCCACCTTTACCTGCTGGGCCGGGCCGGATAGTTGAATTACGTTGCCGCGAGCTAACACCTCAACGCTGGGTACAGCACGCTCTAGAGCCCTAAGTAGCCTGTCTTCCGGGCCATAGAGCTCAACCTGTTGAGACTCTGGAAGTTCCACCTGGCGCTGCAGCCAGTCGTCGCCACGAGTTGACTTTGATGAGTTGTCGATACTCAAGAACTATCGCCTCGGCTGCGTGCTCGTGATGTGACCGTGCGCGTGAAACACGGTCTGACCGGCGGCCTCGCCAGTATTGAAAGTGAAGCGGAATGCGCCTTCGGTGTTATCGGCTGCAAGTTTTGCTCCAAGCTGCACCAAGTCAACTAGGGCCTCGGGGTTTTCGAATGCCAGTTCGGCCACGTTCGCGTGGTGCTCCTTCGGCACAACCAAGATGTGCACCGGCTGCTTGGGCGAAATGTCTTCGAACGCGATGGCGTGCTCGCTCTCCCCCACACGCTTGGATGGAATCTCTCCAGCCACAATCTTGCAAAATACGCAGTCCATAACCTCGCCTCTCGTAGTTGAAGTTTATTGCCGCTACCAGCGGCTCAGGTGAGATTGCAGTACGGCAATTGCTGCCACTCCAGCCGTAGACGTGCGGAGGATCTCGGCGCCTAATCTAACTCGCACGGCTCCCGCGGCCTCCAGTTGCAGCAGCTCGTTCGGAGAGATTCCGCCCTCCGGGCCTACGACGATGGCAACAGCTCCCGCGTCCGGCAGGTTGACCGCGCCGAGCGACTGCTCTGCCGTTGGGTCAAGAACTAAAACGGACGAATACGAGGAAGTTGCCTTGGCAAGCTGAACTGTAGTCAGTGGCTGCGCGACTTCGGGTACAAAGGCACGAAGGGCCTGCTTTGATGCTTCCGCCACAATTGTCTGCCAGCGTTCCACACCCTTGGCAATCTTGGGCCCATCCCAGCGGGAGACTGAACGCTCAGCCTGCCACGGGACAATGGCCATTGCGCCAAGCTCGGTTGCGGCCTGGATAGCTAGCTCGTCTCGGTCTCCCTTGGCAAGCGCCTGTACCAGCACGAGGCTGGGTTCGGGACTCGGCTCAAGGACCGCCTCACTCACGGCTAGCTGAAGGGACGACCCCTCGATGGCTGTGACCTCACCGATGACGCGGCTACCGCGACCGTCCGAAACTTGGATACTCTCGCCCACTCTCAGGCGACGTACCGTAACGGCGTGCTTACCCTCCGAGCCAGCGAGTAAGAGAGTTTGCCCTGGTTTTGCAGCGGCGCAGCCATCGAGATGGAAGAGGGGAAGCACCATTAGCGACGCTTATCCTTACCGAAGAAGCCTGACTTGTGGCGCTTGAGCGAAATCTTCTCGTCGGCCCGCAACTCGGCCAGTTTGCGGAAGAGCTCCCGCTGTTTGCTGTCAAGCTTTTGCGGAGTCTGAACCTGAACCGTAACCAATAGGTCTCCGCGCCCCGAACCGCGCAGGTGCGTAACACCCTTGCCCTTGAGGGTGATGACGTCACCGGTCTGGACGCCGGCTTCAACTGATACATCCACCGGTCCATCGAAGGTCTCGATGGTGGCATGACGCCCAAGTACTGCGTCGTGAAGCGGAACGTCCAGCGTGCAGGTCAGATCATCACCACGACGACCGAAAATTTCATCAGACTTCACAAGAACATCAACGTACAGGTCACCGTTTGGCCCGCCGGCGAAGCCGACCTCGCCTTGCTGCGGGAGGTGAAGCCGAAGGCCGTCCTCAACTCCTCCAGGAATGTTGAGGTCCAGGTTTCGCCGGGCACGAACGCGGCCCTGACCACGGCATTCCACGCAAGGATCCGGGATAACCTGCCCATAGCCCTTGCAGACGTTACAGGGCTGGCTGGTGACAATGTTGCCTAGAAGGGAGCGAACCTCACGCTGAACCGAACCCACTCCGTGACAAATATCACAAGTCTTGGGGCCGGTGCCGGGCCTGCACGTTGTTCCGTTGCAAGTTGTACAGAGAACAGCGGTGTCAATCTCGATCGACTTCTCAACTCCGAACACGGCATCCCTGAGAGAGAGCTCAACGCGGAGCAGTGCGTCCTGGCCTCGCTCTGCACGCGAGCGTGGACCGCGGCTGCCGCCACCACCGAAAAAGGTGTCGAAGATATCGCCGAAGCCAAAGTTTCCGCCCGGGAAGCCACCGAATCCACCCTGTCCACCCATGTCATAGTTGCGACGCTGGTCGGAATCGCTTAGCACCTCGTAGGCGTGAGTCACAAGCTTGAAGCGCTCCTGTGCATCTTCGGATGGGTTTACATCCGGGTGCAGTTCACGAGCCAACCTGCGGTAAGCCTTCTTGATTTCATCTGCCGTGGCGTCTTTGGAGACACCTAGTACTTCGTAGTGGTTGCTCATACTGCCTTATTGCCTATCCAAAATCTTCGAGAGGTAGCGTGCCACCGCGCGCACATTTGCCATGTTTGCGGAGTAATCCATTCGAGTTGGGCCAAGGACGCCAATGCGAGCACCGTCCGCCGCTTGGTAACCGGACACAACGACCGAAGTGCCCAGGAATGCATCGTTGGCATTTTCTCGGCCAATTCCAACCGCGACTCCATTGGTTTCTGACTGAAGCTCGTTCATGAGCCTCAACATGACAACCTGTTGTTCTACAGCGTCCAGGAGGCTGGAAAACTCGGCGCCAAACTCCGTTCCGCGACGGGCAAGATTTGCCGCACCCGCAACCAAAAGCTTCTCGCTTCGATTGGCATCAACCAGGTCTGCGAGAACTGCGGTAACCGAGCTTGCCAGTGGCCTCTGAGCCGGAGAGAACTGCGCCTCGAACCCACTGACGCGAGAAGCAACTTCGGCCAGGGGAATGCCAGCAACTTGAACGTTGAGCTTGGCACGCATTTCAGCGATAGTGGCGGTGTCGATTATCTGACCAAGTTCCACCACGTTCTGTTGAATGCGGTTGGCGTCGGTGACCAAAATGAGCAGGATTCGCGTGTCGGAAACCGGCACCATTTCCACCGAGCGAATGCTTGCTCGGCCAAGGGTGGGATATTGCACCAGCGCCATCTGATTGGTCAGCTGAGCTAGCAGACGGACAGTTCTGGAAAGCAGTTCATCCAGGTCGCCCACATCGGTGAGGAAGTTCTCTATTGCGGCGCGCTCCCCCACACCCAGAGGCTTTACCTCGGCTAATTTGTCAACGAAAAGCCTGTAGCCCTTATCGGTTGGGATTCTTCCGCTGGAAGTGTGCGGCTGGGCGATGAGCTGCTCCTCCTCCAGGAGGGCCATGTCATTGCGAATAGTGGCTGCAGAGACATCGAAGCCGTGACGCTCAACCAACGCCTTTGAGCCAACCGGCTCACGGGTTGCAATGTAGTCCTGAACGATTGCGCGCAGAACCTCGGCACTGCGATCCGGAATCATTTTCTACCTCAGTATTTCCATTTAGCACTCTGGTTGCCTGAGTGCCAATTTTAGCCGTTGCCGGGCCGCTTAGCCAGCAACTAACGCAGTAGGCGAGAAACCACCATGTCGGCGAGCAGTCTGCCCTGCAGGGTGAGGACAAGCACACCGCGCAGGGCGCCACCTGGTTCCACCAGGCCGTCCGCGATTAGACCCGCGACCAGGCCGGCATCGAATGCTTCAGCTTGACGTAACGTTTCCACGGGAAGGCCGTCTCGCATCCGGATTCGGAGAAGAATCTGCTCCTCCAACTGCGACTGCTTGGTAAGTACCTCTCGCACCAAGGCGGGTGATCTACCCTCTGCCAAGGCCTGAGTGTAGGGCGCCGGGTGCTTCACGTTCCACCATCGAACGCCTGCAATGTGGCTGTGCGCACCCGGTCCGTAACCCCACCAGTCCGCACCGCTCCAGTAAGAAATGTTATGGCGGCTTCTTGCTGATTCACTCTTCGCCCAATTGGAGAGCTCGTACCATTGGAAGCCCGCTGTGGCAAAGACTTCGCTCGCCATTTCGTACTTCACGGCCTGCTCGTCCTCATCAGGTTGCGGTAACTTACCCGATTCAATCAGTCGTGCCATTTTGGTGCCGGGCTCCACAATAAGCGAGTATGCGCTGATGTGATCCGTCTCCAGCGCGATCGCGGCATCGATGGAGGCGCGCCATTGATCGAGGGTCTCGTTCGGGGAGCCGTAAATGAGGTCAACCGAGGTCTGCAAGCCAACTTCCTTGGCCCAGGCGACAACCTGGCTCACTCGCTCCGGATTATGGGTACGGTCGAGGGTTGCAAGTACCGCCGGGATCGCCGACTGCATTCCGAAGGAGACCCTGGTGAAACCTCCGTCACGGAGCATCTTTAGGTACTCGAGGTCAACGTTGTCGGGGTTCGCCTCCGTAGTCACCTCTGCACCATCCGCGATGCCAAACCCCTGATCAAGTTTGGCCAGGATTCCAATTAAGTCTTGCGCCGGCAGCTGCGTGGGAGTGCCACCACCGAAGAACACTGACTCCAGTTTTCTGGCGGGTGCTTCGGATGCCTCAAGCACCGCCACCGAGAAATCGACCTCAGCAGCTAGTTGGGCGGCAAAAGTTTCTTGGGAGACACCGCGCAGCTCGGTAGCCGTGTAGGTGTTGAAGTCGCAGTACCCGCAGCGGACCCTGCAAAACGGTACGTGGACATAGGAGTGAAAAGTGCGGGAAGGGTCGAACTCGGTGTCCGCGGGAAGCAGACCGTCGCTCGGCGCTGGATCGCCTTCTGGAAGCTGGGCCATTACTTGCCCTTCTTGGCGTCCTTCTTCTCGCCGTCGGTGGACAGCGCTGCGATGAAGGCCTCCTGTGGAACCTCCACGCGGCCAACCATCTTCATGCGCTTTTTACCCTCTTTTTGCTTCTCGAGGAGTTTGCGCTTACGACTGATGTCACCGCCGTAACACTTAGCTAGAACGTCCTTACGCATGGCGCGAATGGACTCGCGCGCGATGATGCGGCTACCTACCGCGGCCTGGATTGGCACCTCAAACTGCTGGCGCGGAATCAGTTCACGCAGCTTGGTGGTCATCTTCACGCCGTACGCGTAGGCGGCGTCTTTGTGCACAATGGCACTGAACGCATCCACCTGGTCACCCTGAAGCAGAATGTCCACCTTAACCAGGTCGCCCTCGGCAAGACCATCCTCCTCGTAGTCGAGCGAGGCGTAACCCTGGGTGCGGCTCTTTAGCTGATCAAAGAAGTCGAAGACAATCTCGGCCAGCGGCAGGCTGTAGCGAAGCTGAACGCGGTCTTCACCCAGGTAGGTCATGTCTAGCATTGTGCCTCGACGACTCTGGCAGAGTTCCATGATGGTGCCGACGAAGTCCTTCGGAGCCAGAATCGTCGCTTTCACCATTGGCTCCAGGACTTTCTTTACCTTGCCAACGGGGAACTCGCTCGGGTTAGTGACGGTGATCTCCTTGTTGTCTTCCATTGTGACCTCGTAGACCACCGACGGGGCGGTTGCAATGAGGTCGAGGTTGAACTCGCGCTCGAGGCGCTCGGTGACAATCTCGAGGTGCAGGAGGCCCAGGAAGCCACAGCGGAAGCCGAAGCCCAAGGCAACAGAGGTCTCAGGTTCGTAGACAAGAGCGGCGTCGGAAAGCTTTAGCTTGTCGAGTGCTTCGCGGAGATTCGGGTAGTCGGAGCCGTCGATTGGGTATAGACCCGAGTAAACCATCGGCAGCGGCTCGGAGTAACCCTTGAGCGCCTCGGTAGCCGGCTTTGCGTTGTGAGTGATGGTGTCACCAACCTTGGACTGACGCACATCCTTCACACCCGTGATGAGGTAGCCAACCTCGCCAACACCCAGGCCCTTGGTTGGTTCGGGCTCGGGAGAGGAAACGCCAATCTCCAGAAGTTCGTGAACCGCCTTGGTGCTCATCATCTGAATCTTCTCGCGGTGGGAGAGCATGCCGTCAACCATGCGAACGTAGGTGACAACTCCGCGGTATGAGTCATAAACGGAGTCAAAGATCATGGCGCGGGCTGGAGCATTTGGGTTTCCAACCGGGTGCGGCAGGGTGCGAACCAGGTGGTCGAGCAGGGCCTCAACACCCATTCCCGTCTTGCCAGAAACCTTGAGAATCGACTCAGGGTCGCAGCCGATGAGTTCCGAGATTTCTTCCGCGTACTTCTCCGGCTGGGCTGCTGGCAGGTCAATCTTGTTCAGAACCGGGATGATGGTGAGGTCGTTCTCCATCGCGAGATAGAGGTTAGCGAGTGTCTGGGCTTCGATGCCCTGCGCGGCATCAACCAGAAGGATCGCCCCTTCGCAGGCCGCCAGGGAACGCGAGACCTCGTACGTGAAGTCAACGTGTCCCGGTGTGTCGATCATGTTGAGCGCATAGGTCTTGCCGTCAACCTGCCAAGGCATGCGAACAGCCTGGCTCTTGATGGTGATGCCACGCTCGCGCTCGATGTCCATGCGGTCGAGGTACTGGGCTCGCATAGAGCGATCATCTACAACGCCTGTGAGCTGAAGCATTCGGTCCGCCAGAGTCGACTTGCCGTGGTCTATGTGCGCGATGATGCAGAAGTTGCGAATCAGCTCGGGACTGGTCTTGGCCGGTTCGAGTCTGGTGGTGGCGCGTGGCGACAACGGGTACCTCTGTGTGGGGAGAAGAAAAAGGCGTCCACGATGGCGGACTTCTAATATTTTGCCACACCGTGTCTAAAAACTCGCCTTGCTTGCCCATCGGTGCGGGATTTAGTAGGATTAAACCTCGGTGCATTGGTGTGTGTCTCCACCAACAAACCCAACAATCTTCTAAGTCGTGCGGTTCGCATGGCAACTCAAGAAAGTGAAACATGGCAAACATCAAGTCGCAGATCAAGCGCGTCATCACCAACCAGAAGGCTGCTGACCGCAACAAGGCTGTTAAGAGCGAGGTCAAGACCGCCGTTCGCGCCGCTCGTGAGGCAATCGCATCGGGAGACAAGGCAGCAGCAACCGCAGCAGTAGCAAACGCTGGCCGCAAGCTGGACAAGGCTGTTTCGAAGGGCGTGCTGCACAAGAACAACGCAGCAAACCGCAAGTCGGCAATCGCCAAGCAGGCATCGGCTCTCTAAGCCAAAAGCTTCGAACACCGCCATCCTCACGGGTGGCGGTGTTTTTTTGCGCTGAGACTAGGGCTACCAAGTGTTTGTTGTGTGACTGGCGGCTTGCAGTGCAGTGAGGGATTGCGCCGCTAGCCTTGGCGGCGCGATTAGATGGGATCGTGCTTGGCGGCGAGGATTCCGGCAAATGCCTGCAGGCAGGCCAGAACAGCAATTCCGTAGAGGGCAACGTTCCAGGTGCCGAGCGCATCGAAGGTCGCCCTAGCCAGATAGACAGCCGCGGCTGCAATAAGGTAGCCAACCCCCTGGGCAACCGCACTTAGCCGGGTTGTTATCAGCTGACTTGTTGCCTTCTCCGCTATGAGCGCCAATGCGAGCGGGAAGGATGAAGCGAGACCAAAACCTGCGAGTGTTGCGCCAGGCATAACGAGGGATCCCCCGGCGGATACGAGCAGCACACCCACCGATGTGAAGCCGGAGATCGCCACCACCAACCAAGTGAGGGACGTAAAGCGCCTGAGGTTGGCGGTGAGCAACAGTCCCACCGGAATGCCAATCACACTAAGGTAACCGAGCGTGGCGCCGGCCTGAGCAGCCGCCATGCCCTGAGCCATCAGGATGGTAGGAAGCCAGCTCAAGAGAACGTAAAAATTGGCTGACTGGAGACCAAAGAAGGTGGCAAGGTACCAGGTGAGCGAAGTGCCCCAGATGCTGGGAGCGGGCGCCGAAATCTGAGCCGTCGCGGCAGAGACTGGATGGTCCAAACGGGCAGTGACCGCCCAGGCCGCAAGTGCGAAAACTCCAGGAACAGCCCAGACGGCCATGGATCCCTGCCAACCACCGAGCGCATTGGCTAATGGCACTGCAACCGCCGACGCCAGCGAAGCAAAGATGGACAGCAGTGTGGTGTAAACGGCGGTCATGCGCGACACCTGGCTGGGGAATTCCACCCGAATCAGGGTTGGAAATATGACGTTGCAGATGGCGATGGCCAACCCCACAAGCACCGAGGCCAGCAAAAGATAGCCGAAGCCGAACCAGACGCGCGTTGCCAGCAGCACGGTGAGGGCAACCAAAAGCATTGTGAATGCTCCTACCAGTCCGAGTCGCCTGACAAGCCACGGACCTGCAAATGCACCAACACCAAAGCACAGCACTGGAAGCGAGGTCAGAAGACCCAACTGTGTGGCAGAGAGGTGGAGCCCCTGCTGGATGTCACCTAACAGCGGACCGACACCGGATAGCGGTGGTCGCAACAGAGCGCTAATGAGAAGCACGGATGTGAACGCCCAGAATCCGCGCGATTGCTTTAATCTAGCCAAGCTTTCCCCTGTTGGCTATGAGAATTAGGAGGCGCTCCACCGCAAACTCCGCATCACGCTCGGCTCCCTTGCTTGCGGCATCGGCCCTGGCAACCTCGGTAATCACATTCGCCATT
>Ga0213920_1000095_pt1 | contig 96011 bp, 81 predicted proteins | sample McNCre1117MG_FD_161054 | JGI IMG/M metagenome (GOLD analysis project Ga0213920, IMG submission 161054) | Freshwater microbial communities from McNutts Creek, Athens, Georgia, United States - 11-17 MG | ecosystem: Environmental > Aquatic > Freshwater > Creek | place: USA: Georgia | collected...
CCGAGTTGTTTGAAATGAGCAAAGCCGACAACGACGAAGACGGCTTGATGACCATCGAGACCGACACCCAAGGCTTGGTCAAAACCATCGAAGAGCTCGAATTCCGCCGCATGTTCAGCAACGAAGCCGACCCGCTCAATTGCTTCTTGGACATTCAAGCCGGTGCCGGTGGCACCGAAGCCTGCGACTGGGCCAGCATGTTGCTGCGCCAGTACCTCAAGTACGCCGAGCGCAAAGGCTTCAAAACCACGGTCGAAGACGAATCTGCTGGCGACGTGGCCGGCATCAAAGGTGCGACCATCAAGATCGAAGGCGAATATGCCTTTGGTTTGTTGCGCACAGAAACCGGCGTGCACCGCTTGGTGCGCAAGTCGCCGTTTGACAGCTCGGGCGGCCGCCACACCTCGTTCGCTTCGGTGTTCGTTTACCCCGAGATTGATGACTCGATCGAGATCGACATCAACCCCGCCGACGTGCGCACCGACACCTACCGTGCTTCGGGCGCGGGTGGTCAGCACATCAACAAAACCGACTCTGCCGTGCGTTTGACCCACATCCCCACGGGCATCGTGGTGCAGTGTCAAGACGGCCGTAGCCAGCACAGCAACCGTGACGTGGCGTGGAAGCGCCTGCGCTCGCGCCTGTACGACCACGAAATGCGCAAGCGCCAAGAAGAGCAACAAAAGCTTGAAGACACCAAGACCGATGTGGGCTGGGGTCATCAAATTCGCAGCTACGTGCTCGACAACAGCCGCATCAAAGACTTGCGCACCAACGTCGAAATTTCGGCCACGCAAAAAGTGTTGGACGGCGATTTGGACGCTTTCATCGAAGCGTCTCTCAAGCAAGGCATTTAAGGAACACCATGTACCGTGAAGGCACAGCCCCATTGATTCAACGCGCCGACTACACCGCGCCTGCGTTTTGGATCGACACCGTCGATTTGACGTTTGACCTCGACCCCGCCAAAACCCGCGTGCTCAACAAAATGCGCGTGCGCCGCAATGCCGACGTGGCCGCGCAGCCCCTGCGTTTGGATGGCGACGAGTTGAACTTGGCCCGCGTCTTGGTCAACGGCCAAGGCACCTCGTTCAAGATGGACGGCAGTCAGTTGGTGCTGGAGAACTTGCCCGAAGGCCATGAGGCTTTTGACTTGGAAATCTTCACCACGTGCAACCCAGCCAAGAACACCAAGCTCATGGGCTTGTACGTGAGCAACGACTCGTTCTTCACGCAGTGCGAAGCCGAGGGCTTTCGCCGCATCACGTATTTTTTAGACCGCCCCGATGTGATGTCGAGCTACAGCGTCACGCTGCGCGCCGACAAACAAGCCTTCCCTGTGTTGCTGAGCAACGGCAATTTGGTGGAAGAAGGTGATCTTGATGAAGGCCGCCACTTTGCCAAGTGGGTCGACCCACACAAAAAACCTTGCTACTTGTTTGCCTTGGTTGCGGGCCAGTTTGTGTGCCGCGAGCAGCGCGTCAAAGCGCCATCGGGCAAAGAGCATTTGTTGCAGGTCTATGTGCGCTCGGGCGACTTGGACAAAACCGAACACGCCATGAACTCGCTCATGGCCAGCATCAAGTGGGACGAAGAGCGTTTCAACTTGAGCCTCGACCTCGAACGTTTCATGATCGTCGCCACCAGCGACTTCAACATGGGCGCAATGGAGAACAAAGGCCTCAACGTCTTCAACACCAAGTTTGTGTTGGCCAACTCTGCCACCGCCACCGACATGGACTACGCCAACATCGAGAGCGTGGTCGGCCATGAGTACTTCCACAACTGGACGGGCAACCGCGTCACCTGCCGCGACTGGTTCCAGCTCTCACTCAAAGAAGGCCTCACCGTTTTCCGCGACCAAGAGTTCAGCCAAGACTTGGCAGCTGAAGCGTTGAAGGACAACGCACAAGCTGCAGCCTCAGCCAAAGCTGTGAAGCGCATCGAAGACGTGCGCCTCTTGCGCACCGCGCAGTTCCCAGAAGACGCAGGCCCCATGGCCCACCCCGTGCGCCCTGACAGCTATGTAGAGATCAACAACTTCTACACCGTCACGATTTACGAAAAAGGCTCCGAGGTCGTGCGCATGATGCAGACCCTGGCGGCAACGCCAGCTTCCAATATTTCTTCACGCGAAGGCTTCGCCAAAGGCATGTCGCTCTACTTCGAGCGCCACGACGGCCAAGCCGTGACCTGCGACGACTTCGCCCAAGCGATTGCCGATGCCAACCCCGGCTCCGCCCTCGCCACACACTTGGCGCAGTTCAAGCGTTGGTACGCGCAAGCAGGCACGCCACGCGTGCAAGCCGCTGGCAGTTACAACGCCGACACACGCACCTACACCCTCACACTCAGCCAAAGCTGCCCACCCAGCCCCGGCCAAGACCACAAAGAACCGTTTGTCATTCCCGTGCAAATGGGCTTGCTCGGCGCCGATGGCCGCGAGGTGTTGCCCACGCAACTCTTGGTGCTGACCGAAGCCACGCAAAGCTTTGAGTTCAAAGACTTGTCGTTGCAAGCGGGCGAAGAGCCTGTGCCCTCCATCCTGCGCGGCTTCAGTGCCCCTGTGGTGTTGGAAAAAGATTTCACCGCCACGCAACTGCTCACGCTCTTGGCGCACGACACCGACCCGTTCAACCAATGGGAAGCCGCTCAACGCCTGTGCTTGAACGCCGCCTTGCAAGCCATCGCACAAGGCGATGCGCCTGTTCACGGACACGACGAAGCCAATCACGTGCTGGACGCCGCCTTGGTGCAAGCCCTGCGCACCGTGCTGCGCAACCCCGCGCTCGATGCCGCATTCAAAGAGCTCGTGCTCACACTCCCCTCTGAAACCTACATCGCTGAACAACTCGATGTGGTCGACCCCCAACGCATCCACGCCGTGCGCGAAGCCATGCGTGCGCAACTCGCCCGCGAGCTGCACGACGATTGGGCGTGGGCCTTTGAAGCCCACCAAGACAACGGCGCATTCCGCCCCGACCCTGTGTCGAGCGGTCGCCGCGCATTGAGCGGCATGGCCTTGGCCATGTTGTGCTTAGACGCTCGCACTTCGGGCGATGTGGTGTGGCCCGGCCGCACCTACCAGCGCTTCAAAGACGCGCACAACATGACCGACCGCTTCAACGCCTTGAACGCGTTGGTACAAGCGCAGTCGGTCAGCAACGGCCACGACTTGGCGGCTGACGCGCTGCAACGCTTCTACAACCAGTTCCGCAACGAAGCCTTGGTGATGGACAAATGGTTTGCCCTGCAAGCCGGTCAGTCCGACCGTGGCGGCCATGTGCTGTCGTTGGTGCGCAACCTCATGTTGCACCCCGACTTCCACATCAAAAACCCCAACCGCGCACGCAGCCTCATCTTCAGTTTCTGCAGTGCCAACCCAGGCGCGTTCCACCGCATGGACGCAGCAGGCTATGTCTTCTGGAGCGAACGCGTGTTGGAGCTCGACGCCATCAACCCCCAAGTCGCCGCCCGTTTGGCTCGCGCCTTGGACCGTTGGAGCAAGCTCGCTGAGCCCTACCGCACCGCCGCGCACGAAGCCATCAAACGCGTCGCCGCCAAAACCGATTTAAGCAACGATGTGCGCGAGGTGGTCTCGCGTGCGTTGGCCAACTAAGGACTTGCCATGAGTGTTTCTCTCACCCGCTATCTGGTCGAACAACAACGCGCCAAAGGCCTCATCCCCTCCGAGCTGCGCTTGTTGCTTGAAGTCGTGGCACGCGCTTGCAAGAGCATCAGCCACGCCGTCAACAAAGGTGCCTTGGGCGATGTCATGGGCACCGCTGGCAGCGAAAACGTGCAAGGCGAAGTGCAAAAGAAACTCGACATCATCGCCAACGATGTGTTGATTGAAGCCAACGAATGGGGCGGCCACTTGGCCGCCATGGCGTCCGAAGAAATGGACAGCATCCACGTCGTGCCCAACCGCTACCCCCAAGGCGAATACCTCTTGATGTTCGACCCACTCGATGGCTCGAGCAACATTGAGGTCAACGTGAGCATTGGCACCATCTTCAGTGTGCTCAAAAAAGCAGACGCCAACAAAGGCGTGAGCGAAGACGACTTCTTGCAACCCGGCACACAACAAGTGGCCGCTGGCTACTGTGTGTACGGCCCACAAACCACCTTGGTGCTCACCGTGGGTGACGGCGTGGCCATGTTCACCTTGGACCGCGAGCAAGGCTCGTTTGTGCTCACGCAAGAAAACGTCAAAGTGCCCGCAGACACCAAAGAGTTCGCCATCAACATGAGCAATATGCGTCACTGGGACGAGCCCGTGAAGCGCTACATCGACGAATGCTTGCAAGGCGAAGAAGGCCCACGTGGCAAAAACTTCAACATGCGTTGGATCGCCTCCATGGTGGCCGACGTGCACCGCATCCTCACCCGTGGTGGCGTGTTCATGTACCCATGGGACAAGCGCGAGCCCGGCAAAGCCGGCAAGCTGCGCCTCATGTACGAAGCCAACCCCATGAGCTGGTTGATCGAACAAGCCGGTGGCGCTGCCACCAACGGCCAACAACGCATCTTGGACATTCAGCCCACGCAACTGCACCAACGTGTGAGCGTGATCTTGGGTTCGAAGAACGAAGTGGACCGTGTGACGAGTTATCACACCCAAAAGTAATTCATTCCACTTCATTCACAAAGGCCCGCTACATGCGGGCCTTTGTTTGTGTAATGTTTGGAAATAAAACACGTGTCAGCCAGTGCTAGGCTCGCTCAAAATTTCAATACCTGATGCTTGTTTTGATCAACCTAATTACGCGCTGTTTTTTTCTGCTGTGCATGTGCCTTGGGATCAGCCCATCTGCGATGGCTGACGTACACGACCACATTCAGCAGCGCGCCTACTGGCAAGACAACACCGCACAAGCCACTTTCGACCAAGCACAACAACAAACCTTCACGCCCTATGAGGGCGTGCTGGGGCGCGGCTACACCCAAGCTGCAATTTGGGTTCGTCTGCAAATCGTCCCCACCGCACACAGCGCAGCAGACGACAAATTGGTGCTGCGCATCCGCCCCGTTTTTTTAGATCGCATCGCGCTGTTTGACCCACTCGACACCAGCGGCAAACGCCGCATCGCGGGCGATCAAACCGAGTACAACCAACAAGAATACAAATCGCTAGCCCACACATTTGTCATTCCCATGGGGCAGCAGCCCCGCTATGTTTGGCTGCGACTAGAAGCCACCAGCACCACGCTCATGCATGTGCAAGCGCTCTCGTTAGACGACATGCAACAAGACGAAAACCGGTTCTTGCTCATCAACTTTTTCACACTCTCGCTCATCGTGGTGTTTGTGTTGCTGGCGATGATCAACTGGTTCAACCACCGCGAATTTTTGTACGGTGCGTTCGTTGTCCGCAACCTCACCTTCCTCTTGTATGCCGCTGCCTTTTTTGGCTTACACCGATTTTTGCTGGCTGACTCAGTGAGCGCGCAACACATCGACACGGGCTACAACTGGTTGATCGTCTGCGCAACCGCCTTCACGTTTTGGTTTGAGATTCAATTTTTGTCAGAGTACAAGCCACCTCTGTGGGTGCGATGCATTTTTTATGGGTTGCTGCTGTGGTCCGCCGTGATCTTTGCTTTGCTTTTCCTAGGGCAGACCCATCTCAGCCTCAAACTCAACATGATCCTCAACGGCATGGGCGTGTGCTTGATGTTTGTTTTGTCTGCCACCTTCATTGATGACAAGCGGACCAACACCTCAAAGACGGCGTCTTTGCTCAAGAAAAAAACCATTGTTGGGTATTACGGCGTACTTGCCAGCCTGCTTTTGTTTGCTGTGCTGCCCTACCTCGGGCAAATTGCCGGCAGTGAATTTGCCGCCAATGGTTTGGTCGTCTACGCCGTCATCTCGGGTTTGCAAATGACCATCTTGATGCAAATGCGCACCCAACAACTGCAAAAAGCAAGCATCCAAATGGCCAACGACCTCGCGCGCTCTGCCCAACAAGTTTTGATTGAAAAAAATCGGCACGAAGAATCTGCGCAGCTACTCACCATGCTCATGCATGAGCTCAAAAACCCACTCGCCGTCATTGACCTCGCACACCAAGCCTCAGACGACGCAGCCGCCAAAGAGTACGTCAGCCGCAACGTCGCCATCATTCGCAACGTGCTCGACCAGTGCCTCAACACCGACCGCTTGTCTGACGGAAAAATTTCGATCATCAAAAGCCCCATTGACTTGGTCGAACTCATCGATGACTTGATCGAGCCACACCACCCCCACCCCTTCAAACTCAGCTTTCCGCCCAACATTCAGTCTGTGCACGCGTTCCAAACCGACTATCAATGCGTGCGCACCGTGTTGGCCAACCTCATCGACAACGCCATGCGCTACGGCGACACATCGCAAGCCATTGGCATTGCCATCACACCCGAACGCAACGCCGCAGGCGCGGAAGGCATGGCCATTGAAGTCACCAACAAACCCGGCCTAGCCTCGTGGCCCGACGCCAACAAAGTGTTTCAAAAATACTACCGAAGCATCGGTGCCAAAACCATCTCGGGCACTGGCTTGGGCTTGTTCCTCGTGCGCAGCCTTTGCAACCTCTTGGGTGGCAACTGCACCTACGAGCCTGACGACACACATGTGAAATTCAAAGTATGGCTGCCCATCTGAACATCGTTGTCGTAGAAGACAACAACGACCTGCGCACCCTGCTCTGCAACGCGCTGCGCAAAGAAGGCCATCACGTCACCGCCCTCTCCTGCGCCGAAGAGCTGGAAGACCAATCTGGCAGCGACCACGCCGATGCGTTTTTGATCGACATCAACCTCCCCGGCGAAGACGGCCTCACCCTTGCCACACGCATACGCAGCACCCATCCCTTGGTCGGCATCATCATCCTCTCGGCACGCTCTGCGCTAGACGACAAGCTCAACGGCTACGACTGCGGTGCCGACATGTACCTCACCAAACCCATCTCTCTGCCCGAGCTATCGGCTGCACTGCGCAGCTTTGCACGCCGCCGTGCCGCCACCTTCAAGCAGCTCAACCCCGAAGGCTTCACCCTCGACAAACTCGAACTCCAAGGCCAACAAGCCACCGTCAAACTCACCCCGCAAGAAGCCGTCGTACTCACCGCCATGGCACGCGCACCGGCGGGCCGTTTAGAGACGTGGCAAATCGCCGATTTGTTGGATGCCGACGTCGATGAATCCTTCAAAGCCAGCTTGGCCGTGCGCATGGTGCGGCTGCGCAAAAAACTCATCGATGCAGGCGCAGAAGGTTTGGTCATTGAGTCTTTGCGCAACATCGGTTACCAATTAACAACGCGCATCCAAATTCTTTAAAACAAAAGTTACGTTTTGTAATTTGTCGTAATAAAACAAATTTGTAATTTTCAACAATCCATGCTGGTTATCCCCATATACCCAGCTGCATGACACACGCCACACACCTTCGCATCACCCTTCTCTCCTGTGCTGTCTTTGCACTCTGCGCCGCCACCGCGCATGCGGCCAACCCCAATGTCGATGCAGGCAGTTTGCTCCGTCAAGCCGAACAAGAACTCAAAACCACCACCAAGCCCGCCGCCAAACGCGCACGCCGCAAAGCCGTGCCCATCGTCGCCGCCAAACCCACGGATGCCACCGTACAAGTCAAGCGCTTTGCCTTTGCGGGCAACACCCTGATCAGCAGCGACGCACTCAGCAGTGCGCTGGAGAGCTTCACACAACGCCCCCTCACCCTCGCACAACTCAAAGAAGCCGCAGACGCCATCACCAACACCTACCGCGAAGCCGGCTGGACCGTGCGTGCGTATGTGCCCAAGCAAGAAATCAGCAACGGTGTCGTCACCCTGCACGTTGTCGAAGCCGTGTTTGGCAGCGCCTCTGTGCAAGGCCAAGCGCCAGAACGCATCGAAGCCTCACGTTTGATCGACATGGCCCACGCCATCCTGACGCAAGGCCAACCCATGCACGCCAACGATGTGGACCGTGCGTTGTTGTTGCTCGACGACCTCCCCGGCGTCAGCGTGGCAGGCAACTTGGTGGAAGGCGAACGCGACGGTGAGACCAACCTACTCATCTCAGCGGTGGACGAAGCCCTTGTCAACGGCAACGCCAGCATCGACAACCAAGGCTCGCGTGCCACTGGCACCGACCGCTTGAGTGTCAACCTCGGCATCAACAGCCCTGCACGCATGGGCGATTCGCTCACGCTCAACGCCCTCAAGACCCAAGGCAGCGAATACCAACGCTTGGCCTACACCGTGCCCGTGGGCTACGCCGGTTGGCGTGCGGGTGTGCATGCTTCTAACTTGCGTTACGCAGTCATCACACCTGAGTTTGCATCGCTCAACCCGTTTGGTACGGCCACCACACGTGGCTTAGACCTCAGCTACCCCTTGCTGCGCAACCCCTTGCAAAACGTCAACTTGGCATTGAGCTACGACGACAAGCAGTTTGACAACACCTCGAACGGCACCACCTCGTCCTACGGCATCAAGGTGTTCAACGCCTCGCTCAACGCCAACCAAACCGACCAGTGGAATGGTGGCGGCATCACCAACGCCAGCGTGGCCCTGACCACGGGCGACAAAAACACCGAGACGCGCTACAACAAACTCAACCTCAGTCTCAGCCGCTTGCAAACCCTTGGCGACACCACCAGCGCCTACGCCGCCTTCAACATTCAACAAGCCAACCGCAACCTAGACTCGTCTGAAAAGATGTACCTCGGCGGTGCCACCGGTGTGCGCGCCTACCCTGCCAGCGAAGCAGGCGGCAGCGATGCCCACACCCTCACGCTAGAGCTGCGCGAACGCTTGGCCTACAACGTCACCCTCACGGGCTTTTACGACTACGGCTGGGTCAAGGCCAACCACGACAACAGCGTGGCCTCGCCTGCCAACCCCAACGGCTACTACTTGCAAGGCTACGGCGCATCGCTGGCGTGGCAAGCCACACAGGCCGTGGACTTCAAAGCCACCGTGGCCCAACGCATTGGCAGCAACGCGGGGGCCAACAGCACCACCGGCATGGATGGTGATGGCACCAAGAAAGTTACTCGCATTTGGCTCAGCTCAGGCATCGCGTTTTAACTAAAAGAACAACAACAAACACATGAACCGCATCTACCGCACCCTTTGGTCTGTTGTCACGCAGTCGTGGCAAGCCGTACCCGAGACCGCCAAAACCGCAGGCAAAAAAAGCAAATCGTCTGCCGGTGGTGTGGTGGCCTCTGTGGCCTTGGGCTTCACGCTCAGTGGTGTGGCACATGCACAAGCGCCGCCTACACCGCCAGCCATCAACCAGTTGCCAACAGGCGGCACCGTAGCCCGTGGCACCGCCACCATCACCCAAACCGCCACCGCACAAGCGGCGGCCATGGTGGTCAACCAAAGCAGCCAACGTGCGGTGGTCAACTGGAACACCTTTAACCTTGGCAGCGCAGCCAGCATCAACTTTGTGCAGCCCAATGCACAAGCCGTCACGCTCAACCGCGTGAACGACAGCAACCCAAGCCAAATCTTTGGGCGTATCACCGCCAATGGGCAAGTGTTTTTGAGCAACGCCAATGGGCAAGTGTTTTTGAGCAACGCCAATGGCGTGTACTTCTCGCCCACCTCGTCGGTGGACGTGGGCGCTATTACCGCCACCACGCACAGCATCAGCGACGACAACTTCATGTCGGGCAGGTATGTGTTTGAGCGCAATGGTGCAACGGGCAAAGTGGTCAACGAAGGCAACATCACAGCAGCACTCAGCGGCTATGTGGCCTTGCTCGCCCCCGAGGTGCAAAACGCCGGTGTGGTCGTGGCCAGTGCAGGCACCGTGGCCATGGCCGCCGGTGAAGTTGTCACCCTCACCGTGGACGGTGCAGGCAGCTTGGCGGGCATGACCACCACCGCCAGCGCCATTGCCGCGCTGGTAGAAAACAAACTGGCCGTGCTGGCCCCCGATGGGCAAATTATTTTGTCGGCCATCGCGCTCGACAAACTGCAAGCCGGTGTGGTCAAAAACAGCGGCAGCCTAGAAGCCAACAGCTTGGTCAACAAAGGCGGCAAGATTGTTTTAGAGGGCGACCACATCGTCATGGACCGCAATAGCAAAATCGAAGCCAAAGGCCGCACCGGCGGTGGCACGGTGCTGGTGGGCGGCGACTGGCAAGGCAGCGGCGACATGCGCCAAGCCACTAAGGTGACGATGGCAACAGGCGCCAGCATTGACGCCAGTGCCACCGACAACGGCGATGGTGGCAAGGTGGTGCTATGGAGCGATGTGCACAACACCAACAGCGTGACTCAAGTTGAAGGCAGCATCAAAGCCGAAGCGGGTCCCAATGGTGGCAATGGTGGGCAAATTGAAACGTCAGGGCACTACTTAAATGTTGATCAAATCGACGTATCTACTCGATCAGCTCAAGGTAATTCTGGAACATGGCTGCTCGATCCAAGTGCTGTTCAAATCACATCCACTGCATCAACATCGGCATCTGAAACCCTTAGCAATGGGATCTATAGCACTACCAACACATCTTCAAATTCATATATAAACATTGCAAGTTTAACAACTGCATTATCGAATGGTAATGTAGAAGTTACAGCAACTGATACGGGTGGAACTATTTATGTAAATTCAAACTTTGATTGGAGTTCGGCAACAACATTGAAGCTTTCAGCTAATGGTAGTATTTATGGCACTGGTAATATTGGCATATTAAATGCAGGCGGCGTATTAAAACTAAACGTTGCCACCACTACCAGTACGCCTATGTATACAGGAATTGTATATGGCAATGGCAGTATAGTTAAAGAAGGTGCTGGTAGATTTATTTTTGCAAATAGTGCCACCTATTCTGGCACGACAACCATTAGCGCAGGTTATCTGCAGGTCTCACTCAATACTGGTATTGTTGGAACCTTGGGGAGTGGAGATGTAATTAATAATGGCGTTCTAGAATATAAAAATGGTGCTGCAAAAACAATTAGCAGCAACATTACTGGCAATGGCAGCCTAATTGTTTCGAGCGGGGCGTTAACCTTAACAGGCAATAACAGTCTTTCTGAATTTGAATTAAACGGTGGCACACTATTCCTAGGTTCGGCAAATGCAATTGGAACAACAGGCAACATAAAATTCACAGGTGGCACTTTGGGATACTCTCAAGCAAATACCACTGACTATTCCAGCCGTTTTGTAGCTACCAATCAGACCATTAAGATTGATACAGGTGGACAAACTGTCACTGCGGCTACTGCCTTGAATCAAGGTACTGGCTATCTTTACAAATATGGTGCTGGCACCTTGATTCTGACTGCTGATAATTTATTTACAGGTCAGGTTACTATTTACGAAGGAACCCTTCAATTAGGGTCAAATACTTCGACTGGTAATTTATCTTCAGCCGGTAGTGCTGTTAATATCAACAGCGGGGCAACTCTTGAGCTCAGTCTAAATGGTTCATACACATTTATCAGCCAGGCCCGCGCGATCAGTGGTTCCAGTGGAACAATAATTTTTAACACTTACAGTAGTAGCGATACTATAACTTACAGTGGAAACTACGGAATTACTGACGCCGTTGCTCTTGTGAAAAATGGCCCTGGAAAATTGTTGTTAGACACCAATAATCCTGGAGCAACTGTAACAGGTTCGACCACAATTAATGGCGGCATTTTACAGGTGGGGAATTCTAATTCGAACGGCAGACTTGGGAGTGGTTTAATAACCAACAATGGAGTTTTGCAGTTTAATCGAAACAACTCGACTACAAGTCCATTTATTGTTAGCGGGAATATTACTGGCTCAGGTGATTTAATAAATATTGGAACTGGGTATGTTAGTTTGGCTGGAGCAAATGACTACACTGGTAAAACCATTATCAATAATGGTTACTTTAGACAATCAAACGCATCTGCACTTGGAAACTCCACAGTTCATACAAGTGAAATCAAATTTGGCGGTGGGGGTTTGCAATTTGATGCAGCGGGTTTAACTGATTATTCAGCCCTTTTTAGTCAGGCTGTAAATCAGCTATACAAATTTGACACCAACGCTCAAACAGTTACCCTTTCTTCTAACCTAGTTAGTCTAGGTGGATCCCTAACCAAAACTGGTACTGGCTCCTTGATTTTGGCTGGGAATAATACCTATGGAGGTGGCACTAGCGTAAGTCAAGGTTATTTGACCGCTGGAAGCGTCTCAGCATTTGGGGCGGGCACTATCTCTGTAACGGGCTTCGCAACACTGGACTTGAACGGTAAGACCATGACTAGCGCGCCTAGTTTGACCTTGAATGGAACAGGCGTAGGGGGCACAAGCGGTGCATTGATGAACAGCAGTACTACTCCCGCTAGCTACGCAGGTTTGGTGACTTTGGGTGCAGCCGCCTCTATCGTGGGTGAAACAGGCACGATTGCTTTGACGAATGTGGGAACCATCACGGGCGCCTATGGTTTGACGCTAGGTGGTGCGGCTGGTGGTTCTATTGACAGCATCATTGGCACAAGCACTGGCACCGTGACCAAAACAGGTGCTGGCACTTGGATATTGAATGGTGCCAACTCGTTCACAGGTGCGGTCACGGTGAGTGCAGGTGCACTGCGTGCAGCCAACACGACAGCACTTGGTACAACTGCTGGAGGTGTAACCGTGGCAAGTGGTGCGACTTTGGAGTTGGGTGGACCAGCTTCTCCAGGCGGGATTGCCGTGGGCGCCGAAGCGCTCACGGTGGCCGATGGTGGTGCGATTCATAACGTCGCGGGTTACAACACCTACGCGGGCGCGATGACGCTCAGTGGCAACGCAACCGTCACGATTGATACCGGTACAACGTTGAACTTCACAGCCACTGGCGCTGCGATATCCGTTGCAGCAGGCAAACGACTGACGTTCAACACCTATGGCGATTTAACAATTGCAAAAGCATTGACCGGTGGTGCTAATTCGTCTTACCTCAAAGTAGGTGGCGGCACGTTGACATTGGGCGCAGGCAGCACACTCCCAGCTGCTATTGGTGTGTACGCCAGTTTGTTCGACCCAACGGGCACAGACTACAGCAGCGAATACGGCGGGCCTTTTGATTACACCGTTGCGTTTTACAACGCTGCAACGGGTGGCACCAAACTCAATCTGACAGCAGGTACAGATTTCAGCGGGACGGCGGTATGGACAGGTGCGCCATCCTTAACCAGCAACGCGAACATCACCTATTCGATGAGCTACGCCAGTGGCGTGACCTTGAGCAACTCGCTGTATGTGTTGATGGGGGCGAGAACGAACCCCGTCAACTGGACCATCACGCCCAAGGCTGTGACGGTGACCATGGCAGCACCGGTCACGACCTACACCTACGACAAGTCGCTCACTTACGAATCGATTGCTGCAGGTTTGACGACCTTCACAACCAACACACCGTTGGTGGGGGCTGACACAATTGCAAGCGCTACCTCAACCGTGTCTGCTTCGGGCATCGCGCAAGCGGGCAACTTCACCATCACACCCACGTCGGTGACTTTGGGTGGTAGCGCGTTGACCACCAACTACACCATCACCTTCAGCCCACTCACAGTGAACGTTGCTAAGGCGCCACTAACGGTCACGGGAACCACTGTGGCGAACAAAACGTATGACCGAAGCAACACGGCAACTCTCAGTGGTGGCACCTTGTCGGGCACCGTCTTCAGTGGGGACACGGTCACGCTCTCACAATCAGGTACGTTTGCATCTGCCAACGCTGGCACTTGGGCTGTCACTGCAACTGACACGCTAGGTGGCGCATCCGCTGGCAATTACATACTCACACAGCCAACACTTTCGACTGCGACCATCAGCAAAGCCAGCGCCACCGTCACGGCCAACAGCAGTAATGTGACGTACACGGGCGTCGCGCAATCGGTAAGCGGTTTCACAGCCTCGGGGTTGGTCACGGGTGACACGGTTGCAGCCCTAAGCGGCGTGAGCGCCACGGGTGCCAGTGCCACCAATGCGGGCACTTACGCCAACACCGTCAGCGGTACGGCCACCAACTACGACCTCATCTTCGTACCCGGTAGTTTGGTGATTGGCAAAGCCAGCGCCACCGTCACGGCCAACAGCAGTAACGTGACGTACACGGGCGTCACGCAATCGGTAAGCGGTTTCACAGCCTCGGGCTTGGTGCATGGTGAAACCACAGCGGTGTTGAGCAGCGTGAGCGCCACCGGTGCCAGTGCCACCAATGCGGGCACTTACGCCAACACCGTCAGCGGTACGGCCACCAACTACGACATCACTTTCGTGCCCGGTAGCTTGGTCATTGGCAAAGCCAGTGCCACCGTCACGGCCAGTAGCGGCACGACCACTTACACAGGCTTGTCGCAATCCGTGAGCGGTTTCACCGCGACGGGTTTTGTGCACGGCGAAACAGCATCGGTGTTGACGGGTGTCACAGCAGGCGCGAGCGGCACTAACGCTGGCACCTACACATCCACCGCCAGCGGTACTGACACCAACTACAACCTCACGTTTGTGAATGGTGCGTTCACGATTAGCAAAGCCCACCTCACGGTGACTGCCGGCAACGCCAGCAAAACCTATGGTGATGCCAACCCCACACTGAGCGCCACGGTGAGTGGCTTTGTGAATGGCGAAACTTTGGGCACTTCAGGCGTTAGCGGCTCAGGCGCGGCGACAACCACGGCAACGGCTTTGACAGGCGCAGGCACGGCCACGATCACCGCAGGTGCAGGCACATTGACAGCCAGCAACTACGACTTCACCAACTTAGTGAACGGTACGTTGACGATCAACAAGGCTCACCTGACTGTGACCGCCGACAACGCCAGCAGAACCTATGGCGATGCCAACCCCATACTGGGCACAACCGTAAGCGGTTTTGTGAATGGTCAAATCTTGGGCACTTCAGGTGTGACGGGTGCAGGTGCAGCGACGACCACTGCCGATGCACTGACAGGTGCAGGCACAGCCACAATCACCGCAGGTGCCGGCACATTGGCGGCCAGCAACTACGACTTCACCAACTTGGTGAATGGCACATTGACCATCAACAAGGCCAATGCCATCGTCACGGCCAACAGCAGCAATGTGACCTACAACGGTATAACGCGAACGGTGAGTGGCTTCACGGTTTCGACTCTAAAGAACGGTGAAACCGCATCGGTGCTGACGGGTGTCACGACAAGTGGTGGCACGGGCACCAATGCAGGCACATACCCCTTGATTGCAGCGGGTGATGCCGCCAACTACAACCTCACGTTTGTGGATGGCGCGTTGACGATTGGCAAAGCCCACCTCACGGTGACGGCGAGCAGCGACACAAGAACCTATGGCGCTGCCAACCCCACCCTCACTGCAACGGTGACTGGTTTTGTGAATAACGAGGTCATGGTAAGTCCGGGCCCCGGTGGCTCATGGGGTGGTGGCGTGTTAACCGCCAACACATCGGGTGTCACAGGCGCAGCCGCTGTCACGACCACAGCCACGGCCACCACGGGTGTGGGTTCGGTTGCCACCGTGGCCGCTATCGGCACACTGGCCGCAACCAACTATGACTTCACGTTTGTGAATGGCGCGTTGAACATCACCCCAGCCCCCTTGAGTGTGGTGCTAGGTAGCCAGACCAAGGTGTATGACGGCACCACCAATGCAAGCCTGACCAGCAGCAACTTCACGTTGACAGGTTTTGTGAATGGTGAGGGTGCCGCTGTGACACAAACACAGGGCACGTACAACAGTGCCAATGTGTTGAACGCAAGCACGGTTACCACCAGCTTGGCAGCGGGCAATTTTGCGGCGAACGCAGGCACATCGCTGAGCAACTATGTGTTGCCCACCACAGCCAGCAGCGCGGGCAGCATCACGCCCGCACACTTGAGCGCCACAGGCACCAAAACTTATGACGGCTCCGTCAACTTTGATGGCACCGCGCTGACGGTGGCGGGTGTGCATGGCGAAACGTTTGCGACCTCGGGCACGGGCACGATGAGCAGCAAGAACGTGCAAAGCAACCAAACGCTGTCGAGCATTGCGGGCTTGAACTTGACGGGCAACGCTGGTGCTTCGACCGACAACTATATGCCGCTGAGCACGGCTGACACGCAGGTGTCGGTCACGCCACGTGCGGTGAACTTGAACGCGCCCTCTGCCACCAAGACGTACGACAGCACTACTTTGTACCAAGCCAGCAGCAGTGATTTGACGGTGCTGTCCAACCAACTGGTGGGTGGTGACCGTGTGACGGCCGCCGAGGTGGTGTACGGCAACAAAGACGCAGGCACCGCCAAGCGCGTGATATTGAACAACGTCACCATCAGCGATGACAACGGTGGCAACAACTACACCGTGGGTAAGGTGGATGTGACCACCGGTGTGATTAACAAAGCACCGCTGACGGTGTCTGTGGTGAGCGATGCGCGCTTTGTCACGCAATCCGATGCTGTGGGCTTTGCAGGCGTGGTGTACAACGGCCTCGTGGGTGGCGAAACTGCCGCGGTGTTGAACCTAGGCACGATCAGCCGTAGCAACTCGGGTGTGGGCAGCGCAGGCCAGTACACCGGCGTTTTGCAAGCGACCAACTGGTCGTCTAACAACTACAACATCAGCTATGTAGCGGGTAACTACACAATTGCCGGTGCACACACATTGTTGGTGCAAGTGCCCACCGCGAGCACCATCTACGGCACTGCGGCGACTTATGTACCCACAGCGCAATACCTTGATGCCAGCAGCAATCAAATTGTTACTCTGACCCCTACGGTGAATAGCAATGGGGTGTGGTCCGTCAACGATGGCGTGGGCGGCCAAGCCAGCTTCAACATCAATGCAACCGGTGCAGTGTTGAGTGGCGCGGGCAACGTTCGCGCGGGTGGCTACAACCTAGAAGCAGGCAGCTTGAACAAAACGGGCGTTAACTTCACCAACTTTGTGTTGACCGGTGGCCTGACAGTGACGCCCAAAATTCTCAACAACAACTTGGGCGTGCAAGCCATCACCAAGGTGTATGACGGCAGTGCCAGCATCAGCAACTTCGGTTTGACTTTCAATCAACCAACGGCTGGTGTGGCAACCAACGATACCGTGACGTTGTTGGGCTCGGGTAGTTTTGATGACCGCCATGTCGGCACCAACAAAACCGTGAGCTTGAGCTTGGGCTTGAGTGGTGCAGATGCGGCCAACTACGCGTTGGCGTCACCCAGCTTGAGTGCCAATATTGGCCAAGTCACCCAACTGGCATCGGTGACTTACACCGGTGCAACCAATGGCAATTGGTCAGACCCCAACAACTGGGCCGGTGGTGCTTTGCCTGACCGCAACAACGTGGCGCAGGTGGTGATTCCTACAGGTAAAACCGTGGTGTATTACAGCGACCAAGTGGGCACGATTGGCAGCACCTTGGCGGTGAATGGTGCAGTTCGTTTCTCGTCAAGCAACGCGTTCACGCTGGCCAACACGGTGTCGGGCACGGGTAACTTGGAGCAACGCGGCACTGGCATGTTGACGGTGAGTGGCAGCAATACCAACTTCAGTGGCAACTTAGACATTGATGCGTATTCAGCCACGATCAGCAATGCGCAAGCGCTCGGCACGGGCCACGTGGTTGCCAATGGCGGCCATTTGTCGGTGAGCGCTGGGCTGACCTTGCCTTCGTTGCGTGTGGATGGCTCAGTGATTTTGGACACGGCCATTAAAACGACAGGCGATCAAACCTACAACGGCGCGTTGACGTTCCTCAGCTCGGGCACAGCGCAAGCCCCTAACTTTGTGTCTGACACAGGCAATGTGAGTTTTGAGAGCACCGTGAGTGCAGGCTTGGGCGCGATGACGGCGCAACGTTCGCTGTTTGTTTCGGCGCCCAATGGCACGGTGTTGTTCAACGACCAAGTGGGCCGCATGGTGCAGGGCTTGGACTACAACACGCAGTACTTGACCTCGGGTGTGAATGACACGAGCCCTTACGCATTGAGTGTGTCAGCCCAGACGATCAAGCTGTTTGGTGATGTGACGACCTTCGATTCACAAACCTACGATGGCGCGGTGCGCGTGGGTACCAACGGAACCAACGGCCATACGCGTTTGCTGGTGTCGATGGACCCCACCATCACGTTCAAAGGCACGGTGGATGATGCAGACCCAACGGGCAAAGTGAACGGCTTGGATGTGCGCGCGATCAGCTTGGCGCAAATTGCAAGCAATGCGGCTGTGCCAACCATCACGTTTGAGAGTGATGTGGGCGGTGTGTCACCCTTGGCCACGTTGCGACTTGCAACGGGTATTCAAAACTCAGCCGCAGGCGCACTGGTGACCGAGGTGAAGACGGATGACGCATCGCGCCGCGATGTGCATTACAAGGGTGACATCATCCTGAAGGGTGACCTCACGGTTGGCGATGCGCCGCTGATGATTGCAGAGCAGTTGTTGGTGCCCAATGCCTCACAGACGTTGACTTGGTACACCGGCACGCCAGACTTCAGGCTCAGACTGCCTGCACTCGGCGGCGCCAGCACTATTCCTACCAATTTGCAGTTGGTGCAATGGGGCCAAACCAACAACGGTGGCAGCAGCAATGGCGGTAGCAGCAGCGCAAGCACGACTGAGGATACGAGCGAGGCCGGACGTCAATGGGAGATGGCACACCGCACGCACGCACATGCAGCCAAGGTGGTGGCCGATAACGCAGCCATCGACGCGATGAACAACCCGCCTGAGCACGTGATTGCGGATGTGCAGGTGGGCAACGAGTCTGTGTTGCCTAAAACGCCAACCAGCCAAGGCATGTATGTGCAGGTGCGTGAGTTTGCGCCAGAAACATTGGATGCGCAGAAGCCGTTCATCTATCAGTTGCCTGCAGACACGTTTGTGCACAGCAGTGAAAAAGAGCGCATCAAGCTCTCAGCCACAACGGGCAACGGCGCTAATTTGCCGCGTTGGGTGAAGTTCTCGGCCAAAGACCGCACGCTGAGTGGCAAGCCTCCGAAGTGGGTGAAGTCCTTGGATGTGAAAGTGATGGCAACTGACCGTCAGGGCGCTCGCGCGACGACACGTGTGCGACTTGTGTTCGCCAATGGTTCAGGATCGTAAGAGGATTGATCAACTCACGGCCACCCTCATTGTGGGGGTGGCAATTTTGCATGTTGTGGCGTTGAACCCTTTTGCGTGGACACGTGACGATGCAGCCCAAGAGGATGAAGTAGAAGTGCAGATTGAGGTGGCGGCCAATCGCCCCATGGCAAGCATGCGCGCCCCATCGACCACGGCCGCTGCTGCAGTGACACCACCACCCCGCCCCAGCAGGCGTGACCGTGTCGAGGATGCTGCACCCGACCCCGCCATGCGCAGTGCCGCACAAGCGAGCACGCAAGGCACCACACAAGGCACTGACGTGCCCAGCACCAACGTGAGCTACGAGGTGGGCAGCACCAAGAACCCGCGCCCACCCTACCCGCCCGCTGCTTTTGCGGCACGTATTGAAGGGCGCGTGATTGTGAAAGTGCACGTCATGGCCGATGGCAAACCGGCAGAGATTCAGCTGCTGCAAACCAGCGGTTCAGCACAGCTCGACAAGTCAGCACTCGACACCTTGGCCAAGTGGGAGCTTCAGCCTGCACGCAAGCATGGCGAGCCAATTGACCAATGGATTGAGATTCCGATTCACTTTCGCGTCCTTAAAAAGTAAGCCACCATGAATTCTTCTTGGGTCATCGACACCACTTTGTATTTGCTCACGTTCATGTCGTTTTTGAGCTGGAGCATTTTTTTGGCCAAGATGGTTGCCGCTTGGCGCAGCCAAGTGGCAACGGTGCACTATTTGGCCGCGCAATGGCAAACGCCGAACTGGCAAGCGTTGCATCGCGCAACGAACACACCCGAGAGTGACTTGGCCCACCTGACGTATGCCGGCTTGGCCATCTGCCATGAGTGTGCAGATGACACGCACACCACCGAGGAGTTGTATGCCATGGTGTCTGCGGGGTTGGGGCAAGAGATCAAGCAGCTCACACGCACGCGTGAGAGCTGGCTGGGTGTGTTGGCGAGCGTGAGTTCGGTGGCGCCGTTTGTGGGTTTGTTTGGCACGGTGTGGGGCATCATGCACGCGCTGGTGGTGATTGGCGAAACAGGCCAAGCCACGATTGCGGTGGTGGCTGGCCCAATTGGCGAGGCTTTGATTGCCACGGCCATTGGCATTGCCACCGCCGTGCCGGCTTTGATTTTTTATAACGTGCTGATGCGCAACACGCGTTTGCACGTGACGCAGCTCGAAGCATTTGCCGAACGTTTTTTGCGCTTGGCCTTGAAGCACCGCAAGCAGTGGAGCGACGCATGATTGGCGCACAAGACGAGCACGCGGGCGGCATGATGGCCGATATCAACATCACGCCGCTGGTGGATGTGATGATGGTGTTGCTGGTGATTTTTATGGTCACAGCGCCGCTGCTGATTCCGCAGAGCATTGGCATCAACTTACCCAAAACAGCAGCCATCAAGTCGCCACAGCACCCCAACAAAGGGCGTTTGGCGATTGATGAAAACGGCCAACTGCGAATGGACAACCAACCGATAGCCAATGAGTTGCTCTCGAAGCATTTGGCCGACAAAGCACAAGACGAGAACTACGCCTTGTCGATAGAGGCAGACGACAATGTGCGCTACGGGCGCGTGGCCGACGTGCTGGCCATGGCACGCGCGGCAGGCGTGAGCAAGATTGCGTTTGTCACGGTGATGAATGGAAAACTTTGAAGGAAGATGAAGATGATGACAAGAAAAATTTGGGCACAGGGTGCTTTGAGTGCCGCACTGGCCACCACGCTGTGCACGGCATTGGCAGCGGAGCCTTCTTTGGCGGTGGTGAATGGCAATTCAATTCCCGCTCGTTTGATGGAGCGCAATGTCAAAGCCAATGTGGCACAAGGCCAAGCAGATTCTCCACAACTGCGCAATGCGCTGAGAGAAGAGCTGATTGCACGTGAGCTGATGGTGCAAGAAGCCGTCAAACGCGGCTTGGATAAAAAGGGCGAGACCGACGACGTGGTTTACGTGATGCGCCAGAACTATCTGATTGATTTGCTGATGCAAGAGGAGATGGGCAGAAACCCCATCACCGAAGATGAGCTGAAGGCTGAATACGAACGCCAAGTCAAAGGGCTGAAAACCACGGATGGGCAGCAGTACCAACTGGCTGTGATCGTGCAAGAGAGCGAAGAGCAAGCGCGTGCCGTGATGGCAGCCTTGAAGTCTGGCCAATCGTTTGAATCGCAAGCCAAAGCCAAGTCGATCGACCCCAGCAAAGAACGCGGCGGAGAGCTGGGATGGATACTGACCGAGCAAATGACACCTGCCATTTCAAACGTGGTGGTGAATTTAGCCCCCGGTGCTGTGTCTGCCGCGCCCATCCAGGTGGGGCCGTATTGGCACGTGGTGAAGGTGTTGGGCAAGCGTGCGTATCAGGTGCCGAGCCTGGAAGAAAGCAAGGCTGCATTGCAAGCCTCGGTGTTTCAAATGCGACGCACCGCTTTGCTACAAAAACTCCAGCGGGCGGCAAAAATTAAAAGGTGATGCCTATGAATTTTCAAGGTGTGTGGGTCGATGCGCTGACGCCTCTGCAAGAAAACCTGAGCATTGACGAGGGCAAGCTCAGCGCACACTTGCGCAACCTCTCGGCCAAAGGGGTTGAACAGTTTGTGCTGTTTGGCCAAGCAGGCGAAGGGGCTTCGTTTTCTACCGACGAAAAACTCTCTGCCGTCTCGCATGTGATGACTTCCGGTCTTGAGGCTAAAAACATTCTGCTGGGTGTGCAGTCGTCGTCGTTCAGCGAAGCGGCGCAATGCATTCGCAAAGCGTATGACTTAGGCGTGCGACGTTTTTTGGTGCCTGGTCCTTTGCATGGGCAACCGTTCACGCACCTCACCTTGTTTGAGTATGTGGACCAGCTCATTCGCCGCGTGGGCCACGATGACTGGCAATTGTTTTTGCATCAACTAGGTGGGCTGAGCCATGCGGCCGACTTCCCTGAAGTCACGTTGAATGACCTACACAAAGTTCACCCCAAAATTTGCGTGGGCGTGGTGGACCAAGATGTGCACATGAACCACACGGTGGATTTGATTCGCTCGTTTGGTGAGTTGATGACGATTGCGCCTTGCCACGAATCCAACCTGGCTGTTTTGAATTTGAAGGTGTGCGTGTCGGCGTTGGCCAATTTGATACCGCACGTGGTTGAGCATTTGTTGGTCGATGAAGGCATCAACAACGCCACCAAGATTCCCGGTATGAAAGTGGCCAAGCCCGATGACCGCGTGGTGGAGCTGATGACCATCTTGGGCACCTACCCTGCCATTGCCGCCATGAAGTTGCTGCTGTCGCAGCACTACCGCATGGAAAGCTGGGAGCGTGTACGCCCACCACAATCGACGTTGACCAAAGAAGCCAAAACGACTTTGCTAGCCACCTTCAAAACCTTCAACCTACAGGCCACCGAATGAACTTCCAACACACGTGGTACGTCATCGAGCGAAACAACCATTTCGAAACGATTTCACATGAGGCCATGACCTTGCTGCCAGAAGGTAGCTTTGTGATGCTGCAAAACTTTGAAACACACCACGAGGCGCTCGAAGAGCACAAACGGCTGGTGAAGATGGTGATTGCGGATGCAAAGACCAAATTAGGAAGTTAATTTATTCTTTGTGTGTGTAAACGTAGTAGCCACCCACAGCAATGACGATGCAAAGTCCAAGCAGTCCATAAGCAAGTGGTGTCATGGATTTCTCCTGGTCAATAGCACTTCGCAAAGTGTATACGTCCAATTTTTCAGGCGCAGGAAAATTGGTTGCATTCACTCTCTCACAGGTCAGTCATGAAAAAAATCCTCCTCTTGGGCTCGGGTGAGCTCGGCAAAGAATTCGTCATCAGCGCCAAGCGCTTGGGCTGCTATGTGGTGGCTTGTGACAGTTATGCAGGCGCACCCGCCATGCAAGTGGCCGATGCGTGCAGCGTGTTCAGCATGTTGGACGAAGCCGCTTTGCGCGCCGCCATTGCGCAGCACAAGCCCGACTTGATCGTGCCCGAGATCGAAGCCATTCGCACCGAGGTGCTGCTGGAGGTGGAGAAAGAAGGCTTTGAGGTCATCCCCAGCGCACGCGCTGCCAACCTGACGATGAACCGCGACCGCATCCGCGATGTGGCGGTGGGCCTAGGTGTGCGCACCGCCAAGTTCAGCTACGCCGAGTCGGCAGATGAGTTGATGCGCCAAGCCAAGGCGATTGGTTTTCCAGTGGTCATCAAACCGGTGATGAGCTCGTCGGGCAAAGGCCAGAGCGTGGCCAAGACGGAAGCCGACATTCAAACGAGCTGGGACTATGCGTGCGAAGGTATGCGCGGCGACCGCCGACGCGTGATCGTGGAAGAGTTCATCCACTTTGAGTTTGAAATCACCCTGCTCACCATTCGCCAACGCAATGGCCACACCGTGTTTTGCCAACCGATTGGCCACGTGCAAGAGCGCGGCGACTACCAGTACAGCTGGCAGCCTCAGCCGATGAAGCCCGAGTATTTGAAGGCTGCCGAGCAGATGGCCGAGAAGGTGACGTCTGACCTTGGTGGTGCTGGCTTGTTTGGCGTGGAGTTTTTTGTCACGAAAGACGAAGTGATCTTCAGCGAGCTCAGCCCTCGCCCACACGACACGGGCATGGTCACGCTGATCAGCCAAAACTTGAGCGAGTTTGATCTGCACGCCCGCGCCATTTTGGGTTTACCGATTCCCAACATCGATACGGTGGAAGGTGCCAGCGCTGTGGTGCTGGCCACCAAAGAAGGTACATCACCCACCTTCACAGGTGTGGCGGATGCCATGAGCGAGCCCGGCACCGATGTGCGCATTTTTGGCAAACCCACCACACGCCCTTACCGACGCATGGCGGTGGCTTTGGCCAAAGGAGCCAACGCACTCGAACGCGCGCGTGCGGCCGCGAAGAAGATCACGGTCGTCACGCACGACTAGCCTTGCCTTGCGCATGGTGAGCGACTCGATGTACATCGACTGAGTGTTGAGCCGCAGCTCACACCCCCACGTAACGGTGCCACAACTCCGGCTCAGCCTCTAACGCCGCCGACGCGCCCTGCCACACCACACGCCCGCGTTCGATGAGGGTGTGTTGGTCGGCCAGCTGCACGAGCTTGTGCACGTATTTGTCGATCACCAAAATGCTTTGTCCTTGCGCACGCAAGGCGTGCAGACAACGCCAAATGTCTTCGCGCACCAAAGGGGCCAAGCCTTCGGTGGCTTCATCGAGCACCAGCAGATGTGGGTTGGTCATGAGGGCGCGGCCAATGGCGAGCATTTGTTGTTCACCGCCTGAGAGCTGGTTGCCCATGTGACGGTGGCGCTCGGCCAAGCGTGGGAACAAGTCGTACACACGCTCTAAGGTCCACGGCTGTGTGCTGTGGTTACGGTTGGCCGCAAAGGCCAAGAGGTTTTCTTGCACCGAGAGCGTTGCAAAAATTTGCCGCCCTTCGGGCACCACGGCCAAGCCCATGCGTGCAATGCGGTCGGGGCTCAAGCCCTCAACCCGTTCTCCACAAAAACGCACCGTGCCTGACAACGCAGGTGTGAGGCCCAGAACGGTGCGCACAGTGGTGGTCTTGCCCATGCCGTTGCGGCCCAGCAAAGTAGACACACCGCCCGCCTCGATCGACAGGCTGACACCAAACAACACTTGGCTGCTGCCGTAGCCGCTGTGGAGGTCGTGAACTTCTAGCAAGGCGCTCATGGTTTATGCGTCGCCCAAATAAGCGCGTTTCACCGCTGCGTCGTTTTTGATGTGCTCTGCCGTGCCGCAAGCAATGACTTGACCCGAGACCAACACCGAAATGGTGTCGGCCAAACGGAACACGGCATCCATGTCGTGCTCGACCAAGAGCAGCGTGGTGTGGCCGCGCAGGCTTTGCAGCAGTTGCACCATGCGTTCCGATTCATCGGGGCCCATGCCGGCCATGGGTTCGTCGAGCAACATGAGTTTGGGCGAACTGGCCAAGGCCAAGCCCACTTCGAGTTGGCGTTGTTCGCCATGCGACAGCGCGCCCGCAGGCTGCATGAGCTGCGCTTGCAAGCCCACACGTTCGGCCACTTCAGCAGCATGCGCATAACGCGCATGTTCGCTGCGTGCAGCGCGCCAGAAACGAAAGCTGCTGCCCTCGCACGCCTGAATGGCAAGCCCTAAGTTGTCTTGCACACTGAGGCGTGTGAACACGCTGGTTATTTGAAACGAGCGCACCAAGCCCAAACGCGCACGTTGATGCATGGGCATGTGCGTGACCTCATGGCCGTCAAACACCAAGCGGCCTTCGTCGGGTGACAATGCGCCTGAGATTTGATGGATGAGCGTGGTCTTGCCCGCGCCATTGGGGCCAATGAGCGCATGAATTTCGCCGGGCTTCACCTGCAAGTTGGCGTGGTCGGTGGCAGCCAACCCGCCAAAGCGTTTGACCAAGTTGTCCACATGCAGCAAAGGCGCGCTCATGGCTGGCCTTTCGGCTGCAAGCGTTGCAACACGCTGGTGAGGCCATTGGGGGCCAACAACACCACGGCCAGCAACAAAGCACCCAAGCCCAGCTGCCAATGGATGGTGAAGTGGCTCAAGGTTTCTTCCAACAGCAAGAACACCACCGCACCCCACACACCGCCATACACATGGCCCACGCCGCCCAGGATGACCATCATCATCAACAAGCCCGATTGGTTCCACTGCATCAGCGCCGGGCTGACAAAGCCCCCGTGGTTGGCCAGCAGCGCACCGGCCAAACCAGCCAACGCACCGGCCATGACAAACGCCACCAGCTTGTAGCGGTACACCGCATAGCCCAAGGCTTGCATGCGCATTTCGTTGTCGCGGATGGCTTGCAGCGCATGGCCAAAGCGTGCGTTCAACACACGCACCACCGCCAGCAGCGACAGCACGCACACGGCGAGCACGACGTAATAAAACGTGGTGTCGTCGTTGACATCGACCCACGGAATTTGTGAACGGCCTGCGAGTGACAAACCATCATCACCGCCATAGGCTTTGATGGAAATGGTGAGGTAGTAAATCATCTGGGCAAAAGCCAGCGTGATCATGATGAAGTACACGCCTTGCGTGCGCAGGCTGATGGCCCCAATCAGCAAAGCAAACAACGCACTCACCACCATCGCGGCAGGCCACAACACCCACGCATCTGTGATGCCCATTTGCGTGAGCATGGCCACGCTGTACGCGCCCACGCCTACAAACGCCGCATGGCCAAAGCTGACCATGCCGCCAAAACCCAAAATGACATTGAGGCTGGTGGCCGCCAAAGCGAAAATCAAAACACGGCTGGCCAAGGCAATGTAAAACCCCTCACCCACTGCGTTGGCAACAAAAGGCAACACCACCAAGAGCAACAACAGCGGAAAGCTCCAACGCCACTGCAAAGCGTGGTCGAGCGAGGTGCTTGAAGACGAACTAGCCATGTCTGCTTAGCCGTGGGTCGGAAACAAACCACGCGGCTTGAAGAACAACACCGTGGCCATGAGCATGTAGATCAAGATCGACGCCACCGCAGGCCCTGCACTTGATGCAGCCTCGGCACTGAGCAACGAATCAAACACCATCGGCACCAAGGTGCGCCCTGCGGTGTCGACCACGCCCACCAACATTGCACCCAAGAACGCACCGCGTATCGAGCCAATGCCGCCAATGACGATGACCACAAACGCCAAGATCAAAATGCTCTCGCCCATGCCCACTTGCACGGCCAAGAGTGGCCCGAGCATGCCGCCCGCAATGGCGCACAACGCCGCGCCCACGCCAAACACCGCCGTGAACAAACGCGTCACATTGCTGCCCATGGCCAACGCCATTTCGCGGTTGGCCGCCCCAGCACGCACTTGCATGCCCACGCGTGTGCGTGTGATCAGTCCATACAAGAACAAGGCCACGGCCAAGCCCACAGCAATGATGAACAAACGATACGCGGGATAGAAGAAGCCACTCACCAACTCGACAGGGCCGCTGAGTGCCGCCGGTGGGTTGAGCGTGATGGGCTGCGCGCCCCAAATCAAGCGCACGGTTTCGTTACACATCAAGAGGATGGCGAAGGTGCCCAACACTTGCGACAGGTGGTCACGCTCGTACAAGCGGCGCAGGATGGACACTTCAAGCAACACGCCAAACAACGCAGCCCCTGCCACACCCGCGCCCAGCCCCAGCCAAAAAGAATCGGTGGCCGCTGCCACCGTGGCAATGAGGTACGCGCCCACCATGTAGAGCGAGCCATGCGCGAGGTTGATCATGTCCATGATGCCGAACACGAGCGTCAAGCCCGCGGCCAGCAAGAACAACATCAACCCAAATTGCAAACCGTTGAGCGATTGCTCCAACAGCAAAATGCCATCCATCCCAATGCCTTAGCTTGGCATCTTGCAGCTGGCTGCGTAGGCATCCGCGTGGCCTTTGAACACAGGGCTCAAGGTGCGGTTGGTCACGCGGCCTTTGCTGTCTTTGGTGATGACGCGCAAGTAATAGTCTTGAATCGGGAAATGGTTTTTGTTGAACTTGAACGCCCCACGCACCGAATCAAACTTGGCTGCCTCCAACGCTTTGCGCACGGCGGCTTTGTCTTCTAAATTGCCTTTGCTGTCGCGCACGGCGGCTTCGATCAAGCGCGCAGCGTCATAGCCTTGGGCGGCGTACAGCGTGGGCAAGCGGCCATAGGTTTTCTCAAACTCAGCCACAAATTTTTTGTTGGCCGCGTTGTCCATGTCGTGGCCCCATTGCGAGGTGTTGAACATGCCCAACATCGGGTCGCCCACAGCTTTGATGACGTCTTCATCACCAGAGAAACCGGGGCCAAACAAGGTGATGTCTTTGGACAAACCTGCGCCCACAAACTGCTTGATGAAGTTGATGCCCATGCCGCCGGGCAAGAAGATGTACACCGCATCGGGCTTGGTGGCGCGCAGCTTGGAGAGCTCGGTGCCGTAGTCGAGTTGGTTCAAGGCGGTGTAGGTTTCAGACGCCACTTCGCCTTTGAAGAAACGCTTGAAGCCTGCAATCGCATCTTTGCCTGCGGGGTAGTTGGGCGCGATCAAAGCAACTTTCTTAAAGCCTTTGTCGGTCACCACTTTGCCCACGGCTTCGTGCATGTTGTCGTTTTGGTAGGACGCGCTGAAGAAGTACGGGTTGCACTGCTCGCCCGCGTATTGCGAGGGGCCAGCGTTGGCGCTGATGTAAAACGTTTTCGACTGGAACGTGGGTGCCCCCACCGCCAGCATGACGTTGGAGAACACGATGCCGGTCATGAAATCGACCTTGTCGCGCTTGACCAAACGGTCTGCGGTTTGGCGGCCCACATCGGGGCTGGCTTGGTCGTCGGCCACGATCACGTCCACCGCTTTGCCGCTGAACTTGCCACCCGAGAGTTTGACCGCGAGCTGAAAGCCGTCACGGATGTCCACACCCAAACCTGCACCGGGGCCTGACAAGGTGCTGAGCAAACCGACCTTCACAGGTGCGTCGTTTTGCGCAAAACCCGATGCGCAAGCCAAGCCCAAACTCAGGGCAATCAAAGAACGGCGAAAAACGTGCATGAACAAGTCTCCAAAGATGAAGGCCAGATTTTAAGTTGGCTATCATTCCCTCCCATGAAATTCATGACTTGGCCCGTTCCCGCCCTGCTTGCTTGGGCTTCGTCTTGGCTCCTTTTCAAGGGCTTGCAAGTGGTGGGTGCCAGCGAAGTGGTGGCCTTTGTTGCAGCCACCTGCTTGGGTGGGTTCTTGAGTGCCTTGGCACACACGCCCATGCGCAAAGCGTTGATTGTGTTGGGCTTCCCACTGTCGATGGCCACGTCATCGGCCACACTGAATGTGCCGCCGATTGGCTGGTTGTTTTTGCTGGGGCTGATTGTGTTGGTCTACCCCCGCAAGGCGTGGCGTGATGCGCCACTCTTCCCCACCCCGAAAAGAGCCTTGCGCGAAATGCAGCAACACATCGTGTTGCCCGCAGGCGCGCGCATTTTGGATGCAGGCAGTGGCCTAGGCGATGGTTTGTTGGCCTTGCGTGATGCATTTCCACGGGCCGAATTGCACGGTGTTGAAATGAGCTGGCCTTTGCGCATCCTCAGCGCCATGCGTTGCTCATTTGCACGCATTCGCCAAGGCGATATTTGGTTGGTGGATTGGCGCAGCTTTGACTTGGTCTACATGTTTCAGCGCCCCGAGAGCATGCCCCGCGCGGTGGAAAAAGCCGAAGCCGAATTGCGCCGCGGCGCATGGCTGGTGAGCCTAGAGTTTGAAGCGCAAGAACTGATTCCCAGCGCCATCCTCACCTGCCGCGATGGCCGCCCTGTGTGGATGTATCAGGTGCCGTTTAACCGCCGCAGTTAAACAGCGTCAAGCGAGCGTCATCACGCGTTGTGCTCGGCATGACGGCGGTTCACCAAGAGCTTGTCAATGCGGCGACCGTCAAGGTCGACCACTTCAAAGTGCCATTCCCCAAACTCAACCACATCGCCCTCTGCGGGCAAGTCGCCTGAGATGGCCATGACCAAACCCGCCACGGTGTTGTAAATGCCTCGGTCTTCGTCGGGCAGCTCTTTGATGCTCAAGCGGGCTTTGAATTCGCTCACGGGCATCAGGCCATCCACCAGCCACGAACCATCTTCGCGCTGCGTGGCCCACGCTTCATCGGTGGGTGTGGCTTGCAACAGTTCGCCGGTGATGGCTTCGAGCAAATCGCGCGGCGTGAGCAAACCGTGCACCACGCCGTACTCATCGACCACCAACACCATGCGGCCATGCGCGGTGGCGCGTTCGGCAGGCTTGCGGAATTGCTCTAACAAGTCCAAGCCGCTCAAGGTTTCGGGCACAAAGGCCACGGGCTTGGCCAAGGCATCGACCGTCATGTCGGTGCCCGGTGGCAGGCGCAAAAGCTGAGACACACTCACGGCGCCCACCACGTTGTCGAGGTCGCCACGGCACACGGGGTACCACGAGTGCGCGCCACTCGCACCCACTTGCGCCAAGGCTTGGGGCACGGGCAGCTTGGCATCGAGCCACTCGATGTCTGAGCGGTGCACCATGATGGAGGTGAGCGGACGGTCATCGAGGTTGAACACGTTTTGCACCATTTGGTGTTCGTGCTGTTCAATCAAACCCGCATCCACGCCTTCGACCAAGCTGGCAGAAATTTCTTCTTCGGTCACGGTGCGTGCGCCATGCACATTGACACGCAGCAACTTCAACATCGCGCTGGTGCTGGCCGAGAGCAAATACACAAAGGGCTTGGTCAAGGTGGCCAAAGCCGACATCAAGGGTGCAGCCACGCGCGCCACAGATTCAGGGAACAACTGACCGATGCGCTTGGGCACCAGCTCACCAAACAAAATGGTGCTGAAGGTGATGAGCGTCACCACCAAGGCGGTGGCCAGACCCGAGGCCACGTTCTCAGGCACACCTTGAGCGAGCAACCAATACGAAAAATCGTCGCTGAACGCAGCCTCGCCCACGATGCCGTTGAGCACACCAATCGAGGTGATGCCAATTTGCACGGTCGACAAAAACTGCGTGGGCTCCGCCATCAAACGCAAGGCCGCATGTGCACCACCATCACCCGACTCGGCCAGCGCCGCCAAGCGTGCTTTGCGGCTCGAAGCCAACGCCATTTCAGACATGGCAAACACGCCGTTGAGCAGCGTGAGAAAAACAATCAGCAAAACATCCATCACAATCTCCTACATGGCACTTTACTTGATTGGCGACGTACAAGGCTGCGACGAAGCCTTAGAACGTTTGTTGACGCACCTCGCGTTCTCCCCCAGCCGCGACACGCTGTATGTGTTGGGCGATTTGGTCAACCGTGGCCCTGACAACGCGGGCGTGCTACGCCGCTTGATGGCTTACGGCAGCAGCGCGCAATGCCTGCTGGGCAACCACGATTTGCACTTGCTCGCCGTCTCGCGCGGTGTGCGCAAGCCCAACAAGCAAGACACGATTCAAGACATCTTGACCGCCCCCGACAGCACAGAGCTGCTGCACTGGCTGCGCCACCAACACATGGCCCTGCGCGTGGGCAATGTGCTGATGGTGCATGCGGGTGTACTGCCGCAATGGACGGCTCAGCAAACATTGGCCCTCGCAGGCGAAGTAGAAGCTGTGCTGCACAGCGACGACTGGGTGCAGTTCATGCCGCAGATGTACGGCGGCCTGCCCAATGTGTGGCGTGACGACCTAGCGGGTGCCGACCGCTTGCGCGTGATCGTCAACGCCCTCACCCGCTTGCGTTTTTGCGATGCACACGGCGCGATGGATTTCAGCGTGAAAGAAAGCGCAGACAACGCCCCCGCCCACTTGATGCCGTGGTTTGATGTGCCGGGCCGATTGACCGCCGATGTGCGCATGGCCTTTGGCCATTGGTCCACCGTGCACATCGACAACCGCCCCGACGTGATTTGCCTTGACGATGGCTGCGTGTGGGGTGGGTGTTTGAGTGCGGCCAAGCTAACCACCAAAGACACGCTGTTGACTGTGAACGATGCACCTGCATGGGAGCGCCTCAGTGTGAAATGTCCGCAGACGATGGACCCGATGGCTTAGCCCATTTAATTAGACCTTGCTCAACTTATGCGGCCGTCAAAGGCTCCATGCGCACCACTGCACGCGCGCCCACAGCGCTGGCAAAACGTTGGACAGTTCGCATAGATGGCGTGCCCCTGCCACTTTCGATGCGTGCCACCACACTTTGGGTTGTACCCATGAGTGCGGCCACATCGCCTTGCGTCAGGCCCGCTTGCGTGCGTGCTGCAATCAGTTCACGGGCCAGCTCAAACTCGGGCGCTTGTGCGTCGTAGGCTTGGCGAACGGCAGGGTTGGCCAGCAGTTTTGCCTTCACATCTTTCAGGCTTTTCATGTTGATTCCTCCAAGCGTTTCAATGCGGTTTCAATCGCGCTTCGTGGTGTGGTTTGCGTCTTTTTAATAAAAACATGCAACACCAGCAAAGTGCGCCCCTGCACGGCGGCGTAAACGGCACGGGCAATACCATCGCGACCCGTCATGCGCATTTCCCACAGTTTGCTTTCTAGTGGCCGAATGTGCGGCAAGCCCACACGATGCGGCCCCAAGTCCATCAGCATTTCACCGATGTGCAGAAACCGAGCTTGCATATCGGCGGGAATGGTCTGTAATTCATGCGCTGCTAGTGGATGCAAGGTCACAGTCCACTGAGTTTGAAGTATAGCCTTTTTGCTATCTTTTAAGTTTTTCATGCAGCTCCCCTAGGTCCCGTTTAGTCCCTATGGCAGCTTAAGGCGCCTACTTTTCAGCGATGGCTATCACCGATTCAAATTTGTTTGCTCATCTCATGCGCTTTGAGGTAGAGCTCACACACGAAAAAAAACGCGCCGTTGGCGCGTTTCCTTTTAAGTGGTCGACTTAAACAAAGCCGCCACCACGCGCTTGGGCTTGATGTTGGCCGACTTGCGCAATGGGTCGGGCGTGGCAGGCGCGGCTTCAACGCTGCGTGTAGTTGCTTCGTAGGGTTTGTCGAAGAACGGGTCGTTCTTGATGCGCGGCGCGGGCACGTAGCCCACTTCGCGGCTGCGGCGGCCACTGTCTTGCTCGCGGGGGCGGGCATCGCGTGACGCATAGCCTTCGCGCGGACGGCTCGACTCGCTGCGCTCACCGCGATCACCGCCGCGTGGCTCACCACGCGGCTCACGGCGCTCACGCGAACGGTCTTGCTCGACCGTCACGGTTTCGAGTTTGATTTTGGTCTTGAGCAATTTCTCAATGTCACCCACCAAGCGCTGGTCGCTGCCCGACACAAAGCTGATGGCGTGGCCCAAGGCACCAGCGCGGCCTGTGCGGCCAATGCGGTGCACGTAGTCTTCGGCGTTGAACGGGATGTCAAAGTTGAACACCGCGGGCACGTCTTTGATGTCCAAGCCGCGTGCGGCCACATCGGTACACACCAACAAATCGACCTCGCCTTGCTTGAAACCTTCCAACGATTTCAAACGCTCGTCTTGGCTCTTGTCGCCGTGCAAAGCGCTAGTACGGAAACCATCGCGCTCCAACGAGCGGGCCAAACGGGCACAGCCGAGTTTGCTGTTGCAAAACACAAAGGCTTGCTTCATGCCGTTGGCTTTGATGAGGTGACGCAAGGCGTTGTACTTGTCGTCCGTGCCCACGCTGTAGAACTGCTGCGTGATGGTGGCAGCGGTCTCGTTGGGGCGCGCCACTTCAATGGTGATGGGGTCTTGCAAATAGCTGCCGGCCAAGCGTTTGATCTCGGGCGAGAAGGTGGCCGAGAACAGCAAGGTGGTGCGGGTCTTGGGCAAGTGGCTCAAGATGCGTTGGAGGTCGGGCAAGAAGCCAATGTCCAACATGCGGTCGGCTTCGTCGAGCACCACATATTCCACTTGGTTGAGCACCACGTTTTTGGCTTCGATGTGGTCGAGCAAACGACCGGGCGTGGCCACCAAGACCTCGACGCCTTTTTTCAGCTCGATGGTTTGGGGCTTCATGTCCATGCCGCCAAACACCACGGCGCTGCGCAGGTTGGTGTGCACAGCGTATTGTTTGATTTGCTGGGCCACTTGGTCAGCCAGCTCGCGGGTGGGCAACAGCACCAAGGCGCGCACAGGGTGACGGGCGGGAGAGGTGGAGCTGTTTTCGTGTTTGAGCAAACGTTGTAGCAGGGGCAACGAGAACGCAGCGGTTTTACCGGTGCCCGTTTGGGCCGCACCCATCACATCCTTGCCTGTGAGCACCACAGGAATGGCTTGCGCTTGGATGGGGGTCATGTTTTCGTAGCCCATTTCGGCTACGGCACGTGCCAGCGTTGGGGCCAGCTGCAGTTGAGAGAACGATGTTGTCATGTGTCTCTATTGTCGCATCCCGCGCAGTCGGGCCTTGGGGCTACTTTTGGGGCACCCAAATGGCTTGGTTGCAGGGCTTCAGCCCTGCGTGCGCCCTGTGCGTTTGAACTTTGTGGCCATGTCGCTGAGCAGTTGGTACACCTCACCCGCTTGGCCGTGCCACGCCTGCACAGCCTCGGCTTGCCGCTGCACCACGGCTGTGTCGCCCCGCGCCGCAGGGCCTGTGAGCGCTTCGGCGGGGCCGAGCTTGGCCACATTGGCCACGCTGCTTTGCAGCAAGGCTTGGGTCAAAGGCGCCAGCAACTCAGCGGGCACGCCCGATTCGCGCCAGGCCTCTTGCGCCACGCCTTGCAGCACCACGGTGAAGTTGCTGCAAAACACTGCCGCCGCGTGGTACAGCGGTTTTTTGGCCGATTCAATGTCAAAACCCTGCCCGCCGATGGCCGCAACCCAAGGGCGAAGCACAGCCAAGGCTTCGGGCTGCCCCTCTAGCCCGCACAAAGTGCCTGCAAACTGCGCCATGGCACTGGCAGGGTTGGCAAAGCTCAACACGGGATGCACGCTGGCGGTAGACGCGCCAACGGCTTGCAAGGGGGCCAACACCTCGGCGCTTAAAAAGCCGCTGTTGTGCCACGCCACAGCGCCCTTCAGGGCTTGGCCTTGTGCCTCAGCCAGTTGCGCGGCCACGTCGGCAATTTGCCCATCGGACACGCTGATGAGCCACAGGTCGGCGGGGCGCATGGCGGCCAACGACGGGGCCACGCGGCCTGCGCCCACAAAGCGGGCGGCCTGCTCGGCGCTGGCTGGGGTGCGTGAATACAGGTCTTGCACCACGCACACGCCGCGCTGATGCAACAAGGCCGCGAGGGTTTGCCCCACGCGGCCGCATCCGATGACGTTGAGCGTCTTCAATCAGGTCTTGGGCAGTGTCACGCCCACTTGGCCTTGGTACTTGCCGCCACGGTCTTTGTAGCTGGTTTCGCACTCTTCGTCGCTCTCAAAGAACAACACTTGCGCACAGCCCTCACCCGCGTAAATTTTGGCGGGCAGTGGCGTGGTGTTGGAGAACTCCAAGGTCACATAGCCTTCCCACTCGGGCTCGAACGGCGTGACGTTGACGATGATGCCGCAACGCGCATAGGTGCTCTTGCCCAAGCAGACAGTGAGCACACTGCGCGGGATGCGGAAGTACTCGACCGTACGGGCCAACGCGAAACTGTTGGGCGGGATGATGCACACGTCGCTGTGAATGTCGACAAAGCTTTTTTCATCGAAATTCTTGGGGTCGACCACGGTGCTGTGGATGTTGGTGAACACCTTGAACTCGGGCGCACAACGAATGTCGTAGCCGTAGCTGCTGGTGCCGTAGCTCACAATTTTTTGGCCGGCGGCGTTTTGGCGGATCTGACCGGGCTCGAACGGCTCAATCATGCCGTGCTGCTCGGCCATGCGGCGAATCCATTTGTCTGATTTGATGCTCATGGTGTGATTCTAGGGTCTCAGTGGTCGCCTTCGGCAAAGCGTTCAAAGCAAGCCTTCAGCTCGTGCAGCCACTTCTGACGCTGGGGCTCGGGCACAAAGCTGGCTTCAAAGCTGTTGCGCGCCAGCGCGTAGGCTTGCTGTGCCGTGAGGCCTGTGGCTTCAAAGGTTTGCACAAAGTTGTCGTTGATGTAGCCGCCAAAGTAGGCGGGGTCGTCGGAGTTGATGGTCACGCACAAACCGGCATCCAGCAATTGGCCTATGTTGTGTTGCTTGAGGTCGGGGAAAACGCACAGCTTTTGGTTAGAGAGCGGGCACACCGTGAGCGGCGTGCGGTCTTTGGCCAAACGCTGCATGAGCGCTGCGTCGTGCACTGCTTGCACGCCATGGTCGATGCGCTCGACGTGCAACACATCCAAGGCACTCCACATGTAGGCGGGTGGTCCCTCTTCGCCCGCGTGGGCCACTAAGTGCAGGCCGTGGGCGTGCGCCAAGGCGAACACGTTTTTAAACTTCTCGGGTGGATGCCCCACTTCGCTGGAGTCCAGACCCACGCCGATGAATTTGTCTTTGAACGGCAAGGCGTCATTGAAGGTTTGCAGCGCAGCCTCTTCGCTCAGGTGGCGCAAGAAACACAAGATGAGTTGCGCGCTCACACCGAGTTGTGTTTGTGCATCGGCGCAGGCACGGTGCAAGCCGTTGATGACGGTGGCCATCGGCACGCCACGATCGGTGTGGGTTTGCGGGTCAAAGAAGATTTCGGCATGCACCACGTTGTCGGCCTTGGCGCGTTGCAAGTAGGCCCACGCCATGTCGTAAAAATCTTGCTCGTGCAGCAACACGCTGGCACCGGCGTAGTAAATGTCTAAGAAGCTTTGCAGGTTGGTGAAGGCATAGGCGGCACGCAAGGCCTCGACATTCGCGTAAGGCAGCGTCACGCCGTTGCGCTCGGCCAACGCAAAGATGAGCTCAGGCTCCAACGAACCTTCGATGTGAATGTGCAATTCCGCCTTGGGCATGACGCGCAAAAGCTTGGGCAAATTGACGGTGGCAACGGCATGGACTTTGAACATGGCTTTCTCCTTGACCTTCAACAAGTGGCTTGGGCTTCATGCTAACCAAGAATCAGCCACATGAAATAAGAAAAGACCACCCGAGGGTGGCCTTTGGTACATCGTTGCAGAAACAGGCTTCTAGTTAGAAGTGGTATTCGGCACGAATCATGGGTGTCTTAGCCGTTGCACCAGGGCCTGCTTGACTGCCAGATACAACCGTTGCAGTTGTTGGGTTACCAAATTTGTTTTTCCAGTATTGGTACTCCACGCCTGCTTTGAAGGTTTGAGGCTTGCTGCCGATGGCATTGCTGAAGTCGTACATAACTTGCATATCAATGTTGGTCTCTGCCGCGGTATTCCCACCAAACTCATCTTTACCTTTAGCTGCAATGAAGTTGGCATAACCTTCAAAAGACAAGGGCACAGCGGCCACCGTAAAAGGGATTGCCCAAGCAGCACTCAGCATCGGATGTGTGTCATATTGGTAACGCTCAACACCGTAATAGCGGCCAAGCGAGTAGCTCCAACCAGAAGGTGCGTTGCTCTCCCACAACTGAAGCAAACTGACATTCAGAAAGCCTTGAGGAACATCCAGCATTAACGTAGGACCAAGCACGACCATTTGTTTTTTCGAGTTGTAACCGGTGTCAGTCTTGGTATTGAAATCCACACCCGCCGTCACGCCCAAACCACGCACACCGCTTGCTTTAAATGATTTACCTGTGGCTTTTTCTAAATCAACGGTATTGCGATAAACCGCATAAACCTCTGTTGCGCCTGTTTGTGCATCTTTAAACGCGGGGTCTTTGCTATCGGACATCAAATAATCAATGTTGAAAAAATTTGTTCCGTATTTATAGCCACTCACATGCGTCAAACCGATGATGTTTTTGCCAATATCAGTAGCTCCATAAGGTTCGGCAAATTTGCTACCGTGACGGTAAGTGACCGCTGTATCGCTCCAGTCAGCCGCTTGCACGCCTGCGGCCACGGCAGCCAAGGCGACGAAGGAAAGAATCTTTTTCATTTTTTGCTTTCTTTAAGATTAAAAATTATTTACCGCCTGGCACTTTGCCTTCCACGCCTTTGACGTAGAAGTTGATGCCGCTCAAGAACTTGTCGTCAGCAATTTCATCTTTCTTCAAGACTTCTTTGCCAGCGTTGTCGAGCAAGGGGCCTTTCCAGATGGCGAAGCTGCCGTCTTTCAAGCCTTTTTTGACCTCGTCCACTTTGGCTTTGGTATCGGCTGGCACGTCTTCGGCAATCGAAACCAAATCAATCGCACCGTCTTTCACGCCAGACCAGGTGTGGCCGCCGCCAGTCCACTTACCTTCCAGAGCCGCGCGTGTGGCGTTGATGTAGTAAGGCGTCCAGTTGATGACGGCAGAAGCCAAGTGAGCCTTGGGGCCGTAGGCGGTCATGTCAGAGTCCCAACCGAAGGCGCGTTTGCCTTTGTCTTGAGCGGTTTTCAACACGGCTGGCGAGTCGGTGTTTTGGAACAAGATGTCAGCACCGCCGTTGATGAGCGATGTGGCAGCTTCGGTTTCTTTCGGTGGGTTGAACCACTCGTTGACCCACACCACTTTGGTCTTGACTTTGGGGTTGCTCGATTGCGCCCCCAAGGTGAAGCTGTTGATGTTGCGAATGACTTCAGGAATTGGAATAGAAGCCACGACGCCCAAGGTGTTGCTCTTGGTCATCTTGCCGGCAATCACGCCCGCCATGTACGCGCCTTCGTAGGTGCGGCTGTCGTAAGTGCGCATGTTGGTGGCTTGCTTGTAGCCTGTGGCGTGCTCAAACTTCACATCAGCGGTGTCAGCGGCAACTTTGAGCATGGGCTCCATGTAGCCAAAGGTGGTGCCGAAGATCAGCTTGTTGCCTTGGCCCACCATGTCGCGAATGACACGCTCTGCGTCAGCAGACTCAGGCACGTTTTCAACGAATGATGTTTCAATCTTGTCGCCAAACTCCGCTTGCAAGGCTTTACGTGCGTTGTCGTGTGCAAACGTCCAACCGCCGTCGCCCACTGGGCCCACATAGGCGAATGCAATTTTCAAAGGCTCCGCCTTGGCTGCAGCGGCAGGCGCTTCAGCAGGCTTAGCTTCTTCTTTTTTACCGCAGCCCACCAACACGGCAGCAGACACAGCGGTCAACGCTGCAACTTGCAGCCAACGACGTTTCATCAAATTAGTCATGAACACCCCTTTAAAAGAGAACAAGGAAAAAAGCGAAAAAATTATCAACCGGGGAAAAATGGTTTCCCAATCGAGGCAGGCATGTTTACCCTGAGCCAGCTTGGATTCTTTGAAATCAAAGCCAGCACCGCGATGGTTGACAGGTAGGGGAGCATGCTCAAAAACTGGCTGGGCACATCGACACCCGTGGCCTGTAAATGGAACTGCAGCATGGTGACCCCACCAAACAGATAAGCACCTAGCAATACGCGTGCCGGACGCCATGTGGCGAAGGTCGTGAGCGCCAACGCAATCCACCCCTTACCTGCAATCATGCCTTCCACCCAAAGGGGCGTGTATACGACTGAGATGTAGGCACCTGCTAAACCACACAAGGCACCGCCCACCACCACCGCCAGCAAACGAATGCGGCGCACGGGGTAACCCAACGCATGCGCCGATTCGGGCGACTCGCCTACGGCACGCAGCACCAAGCCTGCACGGGTTTTGTAGAAGAAATAAATCAACCCCAAGGTCAGAGCAATCGCGCCATAGACCAACGGATGATGTTTGAACAAGGCAGGGCCTAGCACTGGAATGTCAGCCAACCAAGGCACCTCAAACTGCATGCGCTCAGGCAACTTGGCTTGCACATAGCTGGTTCCCACAAAAGCGGAAAAACCACCACCAAACAAACTCAGCGCCAAACCCGTGGCGTATTGGTTGGTGTTGAGCCAAATCACCAGCACCCCAAACAGTGCTGCCATCAAGGCGCCAGCGCCCATGCCCGCCAAAAAGCCCAACGTGTCACTGCCCGTGGTGACGACGGTGGCAAAGCCAGCAATGGCGGCACACAACATCATGCCCTCTGCACCTAAGTTGACGATGCCTGCTTTTTCGTTGATCAACAAGCCCAACGACGCCAGCGCCAAAACGGTGCCAGCGTTCATGGTGGCGGCCCACAAGAGTGCGTAAGTCTCCATATGAATCTCCATCACAGTGCCTCCACAGTATTTGAATGCGTGGCGCGGCTGACCCAGCGCACGCGGTATTGCATCAAGGTGTCACACGCCAACAGCGTGAAGAGCAACAGCCCTTGAAACACGCCCGTGAGTGAACGCGGCAACCCCAAGCGCGACTGCGCCAACTCGCCGCCGATGTAAAACATGCTCATCAGCACAGCCGACAGCACCATGCCCACCGGATGCAAACGCCCCACAAAAGCCACGATGATGGCCGCAAAGCCATAGCCCACTGGCACAAACGGTGTGAGCTGTCGCAACGGCCCCGCCACTTCTAGACCACCCGCCAAACCCGCTGCCGCGCCCGAAGTGAGCAAGGCCAACCACAAGGCCTTGCGCGACGAGAAGCCCGCATACCGCGCCGCATCAGGCGCCAAGCCACCCACTTGCTGCGCAAAGCCTGCATGGGTGCGAAACAAAAACACCCACAACGCGCCCACACCCGACAACGCCATGAGCACGCCCACGTTCACACGCGTGCCGCTGATGAGCTTGGGGATTTGCGTGATGGCATCAAAGGTTTTGGTTTGCGGAAAGTTGTAGCCCAGTGGGTCTTTCCAAGGGCCGTAGACCAAGAAGTTGAGCACCATGATGGCCACGTACACCAGCATGAGGCTGACCAAAATTTCGCTCGCATGAAAGCGGTCGCGCAAGAACGCCGTGATGCCCGCCCACACCATGCCGCCCACCACGCCCGCGAGCAAGATGAGCACCCAAAAGCCTGCGCCCGTGTGAGCGTCGGCCGTCAACGCAGCCCCAGAGGCAAACACCGCGCCCATGACAAACTGGCCTTCTGCACCGATGTTCCATACATTCGATCGAAAGCAAACCGCCAAGCCCAAAGCAATCAGTAACAGCGGCGTGGCCTTGACCATCAACTCGGACAAGGCATACACACTCTTGATGGGTTCCCAAAAGAACACACCCAAACCTCGCACCGGGTCTTTGCCCAAGGCGACAAACAACAGAACACCCAACACCACCGTGATGGCCAGCGCCAGCAAGGGCGAGGCGTAGCGCCACAGCTTAGACGTTTGGGCGCGGGGTTCAAGACGCAACATGGTTCACCTCCTGCGTTGCAGCGGGTGCATCCCACAAGCCACTCATCCACGCGCCGATGCGCGACACATTGGCTTCCTCACGCGAGAGCGCGGGCGACAAGCGGCCATCCGCGATCACATGCAAACGGTCTGACAGTTCTAGCAATTCGTCCAACTCCTCACTCACCACCAACACGGCGCAGCCTGCATCGCGCAGGGCCAACAGCGCCGCGCGAATTTGCGCAGCAGCGCCCACGTCCACGCCCCAAGTGGGTTGAGACACGATGAGCAACTTCGGCGCCGCTTCAATCTCGCGGCCCACCAAAAACTTTTGCAAGTTGCCGCCCGAGAGCGACTGCGCCGCTGCATCTGGCCCACCGGCCTTGACCTTGTATTTGGCAATGATGTCTGCGGCTTGCGTTTGCAAGCTGTGCAAATTGAGCCAACCCACTGCACCGCCGACAGCATTGGAAGACACCGCCTCATGCCGCGTGAGCAACAGGTTTTGCGCCAAGCTCAAGCTGGGCACAGCGCCTCGACCCAAACGCTCTTCCGGCACAAAGTGCAGACCCAAGGCACGGCGTTGGTCGGGGTCGAGTTGGCCCACTGCTTGACCACTCAATGTCATGGCGTGCGGCTGCGCACGGCGGTCTTCGCCCGACAAAGCAAACAACAACTCGCGCTGCCCGTTGCCCGACACACCGGCAATGCCCACCACCTCTCCCGCACGCACTTGCAGGCTCAGGCCTTTGAGGTCCACGCCAAAAGGGTCGTCCGCGTTCAAAGCCAGGTTTTTCACATTCAGCACCACCGCGCCAGGTTGGTGCTCGCGCACATGCAGCTCGGGCGGCAAGCTGCCAATCATCAGTTGGCTCAGCGAGGCGTTGGTTTCTTGGCGCGGGTCGCACACGCCTGTGACGCGGCCTGCACGCATGACGGTGCAAGCGGTGCACAAGGCACGAATTTCGTGCAGCTTGTGGCTGATGTACAAAATGCTGCGGCCCTCGGCAGCCAACTGGCGCAACACCACGAAGAGTTTTTCCACCGCCTGCGGCGTGAGCACCGAGGTGGGCTCGTCCAAGATGAGCAGCTGCGGGTTGGTGAGCAAAGCGCGGATGATTTCAACGCGCTGCATTTCGCCCACGCCCAGCGTGTGCACGGGGCGTTTGGGGTCAATGTCGAGGCCGTATTGGGCGGCGGTTTGGGTGATGCGCTCGGTCACTTCAGCGAGGCTGAGACTTTTGTCCAGCCCCAGCCACACGTTCTCAGCCACGCTCAGGGTTTGGAACAGGCTGAAGTGTTGAAACACCATGCTGATGCCCAGCCGCCGCGCCTCTTGTGGGTTGCGAATGCTCACCACCTCGCCATTGAAGCGCACCTCGCCCGCATCGGGCTTGACCGCGCCGTAGATGATTTTCATCAGCGTCGATTTGCCCGCACCGTTTTCGCCCAGCACCGCATGGATTTCGCCAGGCTGTACGGTGAGGCTGACACCGTCATTGGCCACCACCGCAGGGTAGCGTTTGGTGATGTGAGAAAGAGAAAGACGGGGCTGAGTCATCCCCGTAGGTTACAACACCAAGATGGCCCGAAAGTCGTTCACGTTGGTGTTGGTGGGGCCTGAGATGACCAAGTCACCCACGGCTTCAAAAAAACCGTAGGCGTCGTTTCGGTCTAGGCAATCGGCGGCTTTGACGCCTGCGTCGCCAGCACGCGCCAAGGTGTCGGGCGAGACGCGGGCACCGGCGTTGTCTTCGATGCCATCAATGCCATCGGTGTCGGCGGCGATGGCCCATACATTGGGCTGAGCTTGCAAGGCCACGGCGAGACCGAGGCAGAACTCACCTGCTCGACCGCCTCGGCCAGGCCGAACGTGTGGCAGAGCGCTCTGCTCCGTGTCCCCCGACCGCTGCGCGGTCTCCTCCTTGACCTGCGCAGAGCGCCCTGCCCCACGCTCGGCCTTTCGGATGGTTACCGTGGTTTCGCCGCCGCTCAAGATGACACATGGTTTTTGGAATGGACCTTTGCCATGTGCTGCTGCACGCGCCAACGCGGCGTGCACTTTGCCCACTTCGCGGGATTCGCCTTCTAGCTCATCGCTCAGCACGTAGGCATTCAGGCCTGCGGCGCGGGCCAGCTCGGCAGCGGCATCGAGCGATTGTTGGGGGGTGGCAATCAGGTGCACGGGCTGCTTGTCCCACGCGGGGCTGGGTTTGGGGGTTTCTAAGGTGCCTGCTTGCAACGCAGCTTCAATGGCCGCAGGCACTTCAATTTGGTAGCGCTTCAAAATCGCCAGTGCATCGGCACAGGTGGTGGCATCGGCCACGGTGGGGCCACTGGCAATCACCGATGGGTCGTCGCCCGGCACATCGCTGATGGTGAGCGTCACCACTTGCGCGGGTGCGCACGCTGCAGCCAAGCGGCCACCTTTGATGCGCGAGAGGTGCTTGCGCACGCAGTTCATTTCGCCAATGCCTGCGCCGCTGTGGAGCAAGTCTTTGTTGATGCGTTGTTTGTCTTCGAGCGTCAAGCCCTCAGCGGGCAAGGTGAGCAAGGCAGAGCCGCCGCCCGAGATGAGGCACAAGACCAAGTCGTCTTCGGTCAGCCCTTGCGTCAGAGCCAAGATGCGCTCGGCAGCTACAAGGCCCGCCGCATCGGGCACGGGGTGCGAGGCTTCGACCACCTCAATGCGCTCGGGTAGACCTGCTGGGCGCGTTGGGATGTGGTGGTAACGCGTGACCACCAAGCCGGACAAAGGTTTGTCGGCAGGCCACAAGGCCTCGACCGCTTGCGCCATCGCCCCGCCCGCTTTGCCCGCACCCAAGACCACGGTGCGACCTTTGGGTGGGGTAGGCAAATAGGCAGCGGTGTTGTGCAGCGGCAAGGCGCGGTGCACCGCTGCGTCGAAGAGCTGGCGAAGAAAAGCTTGAGGGTCTGTGCGTGGGTCAGTCATTGAAGGATCGTAACGCCAACAAGCCTTCGATCAAGCCAACCAGCCTTTGAGCGACGCCGTCATCTTCTCGGCGGAGATGCCGTAGCGGTCGTGCAAGGTGGGCAAAGCGCCTGCGTCCAAGAACGCATCGGGCAAGGCCAACATGCGGAACTTGCTGGGCACCACGCCTTCGCGCAGCAACAAGCCAGCCACCGCCTCGCCCAAGCCGCCGATGACGGAATGGTTTTCGGCAACCACGACCAAACGGCCAGGCTTGCGAACTTCGGCCAAGATGGTGGCTTCGTCGAGTGGTTTGATGGTGGGGCAATGCAACACAGCCACATTCACTTTGTCGGCTTCGAGCGCCTTCGCCACTTCGAGCGTGCGCATGGTCATGAAGCCGCTGGAGATGACCAACACATCCGAACCTTCGCGCAGCATCTTGGCTTTGCCCAACTCGAACTTGTAGTTGTATTCGTCCAATACCAGCGGCACGTTGCCACGCAGCAAACGCATGTACACAGGGCCTTGGTGCGCGGCGATTTGCGGCACGGCTTGTTCGATGTCCAAAGCGTCGCAAGGGTCCACCACGGTCAGGCCGGGGATGGCACGCATCATGGCCAAGTCTTCGGTGGCTTGGTGGCTAGGGCCGTAGCCGGTGGTGAGGCCGGGCAAGGCGCAGCAAATTTTGACGTTGAGGTTTTCTTCGGCAATGACTTGGTGGATGAAGTCATACGCGCGGCGTGTGCCAAACACCGCATAGGTGGTGGCAAACGGCACCAAACCGGTTTTGGCCATGCCGCCCGCAGCGCCCATCAGCAACTGCTCGGCCATGCCCATTTGGAAGAAGCGCTCGGGGTACGCTTGCCCAAACAAATGCAAGTCGGTGTACTTGGCCAAGTCGGCGGTCATGCCCACCACTTCGGGGTGGCTGGCGGCGTATTCGACCAAAGCTTTGCCAAAAGGCGCAGCCTGCACGCGCTGACCTTCAGACGCGATGGAGGCAATCATGGCTGAGGTGGTCAGCCGAGGTTTTTTTTCTGTTGCAGCATTCATCTCTGTTCACTCCTTACGGACGGTTGGCGTCCAACACTTCCAAGGCTTGTTGCCACTCAGGTGGGTCAACGCGGATGAAGTGGTTTTTCTCGCGGGATTCCAAGAAGGGCACGCCTTTGCCCATCAGGGTGTCGCACAAAATCACGCGGGGTTTGGCATCGGTCAACGCGCGGGCGGTGTCAAACGCGCGCAACACGGCGGGCAAGTGGTTGCCGTCGACGCGTTGCACATGCCAACCAAACGAGGCCCATTTGTCGGCCAGTGGCTCAAAGCCCATGATCTTGCTGGACTGACCATCGGCTTGTTGGTTGTTGATGTCCACCATGCAAATCAAGTTACCCAAACCGTGGTGGGCGGCCGACATGGCGGCTTCCCAGGTCGAGCCTTCGTCCAACTCGCCATCGGACATGGAGTTGTAAACAAACGCGGAGCTGCCTTGATGGCGCAAGCCCAAAGCAATGCCCACACCAATCGGCAAACCTTGCCCCAAAGAGCCGCCCGAAATTTCCATGCCGGGGGTGTATGTGGCCATGCCCGACATGGGCAAGCGGCTGTCGTCGCTGCCATAGGTTTCGAGCTCGGACTCGGGGATGATGCCCGCCTCGATCATCGCGGCGTAGTGCGCAATCGCGTAGTGGCCGTGCGAGAGCAAGAAGCGATCACGCCCTTCCCACTCGGGTTCGTTGGGGCGAAATTTCATGGCGTGGCCGTAGGCCACCGCCAACACATCGGCATAGCCCAAGGCTTGGCCCACATAGCCTTGGCCTTGCACTTCGCCCATGCGCACCGCATAGCGGCGGATGCGCCAAGCGCAGCTGGCAATTTCTTGAAGAGTACTCATAGGTGGTGTGTGTCCGTCAAACAATCAGTCAAACAAAGGGAATCAACGCAAGGTCAGCCAAGGCAAGTAGGCAAAACCAAGCAAGAGCGCGATGGCAACCGCGTAGAAAGGAATCAGCTCCATCACCACGTCACCAATGCGCACTTTGGCAATGGAACTGGTGATGAAGAGCGTGGTGCCAATCGGTGGGTGGTACAGACCGATGGACAAGTTCACGATCATCATGATGCCCAGCTGAATGGTGTCCATGCCCACCGCTGAAGCGAGCGGCACAAACATAGGCGTGAGCAACAACACAGCGGCTGGCAAGTCAATGAACATGCCGGTGGCCAACATGATCAAGTTCATCGCCAAGATGATGAGCCAAGGCTCTTGCAATGTTTCTTTGGCGTACAGCGTGAAGGCGGCAGGCAACTGTTCGTAGGTGACGATCCAACCCACCACGCTTGAGGCCATGATGATGAGCAACACCACGCCTGTAGAAATACCAGCCTCAACGGCAGCAGACTTCAGTTTGGACATGTCCAAATCGCGGTAGACCAAACCCGACACCACCAAGGCGTACAGCGTGGACATCACACTCACCTCGGTCGGTGTGGCAATGCCAAAGCGCAAGAAGATGATGATGAGCACAGGCATGGCCAGCGCGGGGCCTGCATGCAACAGCTGGTGCATGAAGGCGCCCCACTCAAACGGTGTGGTGTCACGCGGGAAGTTGCGACGGCGACCTTGGATGTAGCACACCAGCATGAAGCCACCGCACATCAACAAGCCTGGCAAGATGCCCGCCACAAACAAAGCACCAATCGACGCACCTGACACCAAGGCGTACACGATCATCGGAATCGAAGGTGGAATCAAGATGTCAATCGTGGCCGCAGCAGCCAAAGTGCCCGCCGCAAACGGCGCGGGGTAGCCCAGCTTTTTGAGCCAAGGAATCAACATCGAACCGATCGCAGAGGCATCGGCCACCGCAGAGCCCGACACGCCACCAAAGATGGTGGATGACAGCACGCCCACTTGCGCAGGACCACCATGCACGCGACCAATCATCATGGTGAGCAAGTTGACCAAGCTCTGACCCAAACGGCCACTGACCATCAACGCGCCGGTCATCATGAAAAACGGAATCGCGATCAGCGGAAAACTTTGCGTTTGCGTGATCATTTGCTCCACCGCCAAGTGCACAGGCACACGGTCAATGATGAGCAAACCCGCGACAGACGCCAACACCAGCGAATGCGCGATAGGAATAGAGAACAGCGCCGCAGCGATGAACAAAGCAATGATGAGAAGTGTCATGCGTCGGCTCCAATTTCGTTGTGTTCTTCGCCTCGCCACACTTGTGGCAAGCGGCACAGCGTCACGATGGCGAGCATCACAAACCCGAGCAGCAAGCAGCCCACGCTCACTGAGCCTGGCACTTGCATGATGGGCGAACGCTCGTCAGCAGCAATTTCAAACACGGGCCAAGCGGCATACGCCAAGCCCAAATACAAACCCGCCACCACCAAAGAGGCACCGGTCAACACCCAGCGACGGGCAGCGCCGAGCTTTTGCGTCAGCAACACCACGGCGATGTGAGAGCCATGTTGTGCGGCAATGACCACACCCGACATGATCATCCAAGGGAACATCAGCTCAGGCAATTCAGACGCCCATGACAGGCTGGTGCCCGCGGCATAGCGCAAGCACACGTTCACACTGAGGATGACAAACACCACGGACAACGTGATGTACAGCACCGTGTGACACCACCAAGAGATGACCGAGTCGATCGCTTTGAAGAAAGGATTCATGGCAACACCTTGCGGGCCCGCTTTCGCAGCGGGCCCCGGTTAAGAACAATTAACGAGCGGCTTGCACCACGCGTGTCACAAACTCACCAATGGGGCCAGAGGTCCATTTGGTGTAGACAGAGGCAGACGCATCCACAAAGGCTTTGCGGTCGATGGTGTCGATCTGTGCGCCTTTGCTCTTGAGGTCGGCCACCAACTTGTCGTCCACTTCTTTGTTCAAGCGGCGTTGCAATTGGGTGGCTTCTGCGGCGGCTTCGGTCACCACTTTTTGGTCAGCCGGTGTCATGCGGTCCCAGGTGCGCTTGCTCATCAAGAACGGGGTGGACTCGTACTTGTGGCCCGACAAAGAGATGTACTTTTGCACTTCGTACAACTTGGCTGACGCGATGTTGGTCAATGGGTTTTCTTGGCCATCCACCACACCTTGTTGCAGCGCCACATAGAGTTCAGAGAACTTGATTTGTTGCGCGTCAGCACCCATGGCTTGCATGATGTCCACGGTCACCGCATCTGGTGGCGTGCGCATCTTCAGGCCTTTCATGTCGGCTGGCGACTTGATGGGGCGCTTGCTGTTGGACATTTGGCGAATGCCGTTGTCCCACAAGCCCAACAACACCATGCCTTTGGCTGCTGTTTTGTCACCCAGCTCTTTACCGATCGGGCCGTCCATCACTTCCCAAGCTTTTTGCACGTTGGCAAACAAGAAAGGCATACCCAAGGCAGCGTACTCAGGCACCACCGACGACACCGCGCCTTGGCTGTTGGCCGAGAAGTCCAAGGTGCCAGAACGCAAGGCCGTGACCATCGCAGCGTCGTCACCCAACTGGGCTGAGTGCGCCACTTGAATTTCCACGCGGCCATTGGTTTTGGCTTTGACGGTGTCAGCAAATTTCACAGCCGCCACGTGACGAGGATTGTCAGGTGGGTTGCCGTGAGCCATGGTGAGTTTGACGGTTTGAGCCGATGCAAAGCCTGTGACGGCGAGCAAAGCGGTGGCCAGCACAGTGCGGCGGAGGAAAGAAGTACGTGTCATGGATTTGTCTCCTGATGTTTTTAAAAATGAACGACTGACGAGGGAAAACTTAGTGAATCAACATGCCACCGTTCACGTCGAGCGTGACGCCGGTGCAATATTTGGACAAGTCACTGGCGAGGAACACCACGCAACCGGCGACGTCATTGGGTTCACCAATGTGGCCAAGTGGGATGCCGTCCAAGATGGCTTGGCGCTTGTCTTCAGGGATCTTGCCCTTGTTGATGTCCGTGGCGATGAGGCCTGGTGTCACGCAATTGACGCGGATGTTGTTGCCGCCGTACTCGCGAGCCATGGCACGTGCCAAGCCGAGAACGCCTGCTTTGGCAGCTGAGTAATGAGGGCCACCCAAAATGCCACCGCCGCGTTGGGCAGACACAGAGGAAATACACACGATGGAGCCGCTGTTTTGCGCAATCATCAATGGCAACACGGCTTGTGAGGCGTAGAGCGTGCCGCGCAAGCTCACGTCCAAGATGCGGTCGTAGTCAGCGCCGGTGATGTCCAAAAACTTCACAGGTTGGGTGATACCAGCGTTGTTGACCAAGATATCCACGCGACCGTACTTGGCTTTGATCTGCGCGACAGCGGCTTCACAAGAAGCTTTGTCAGTCACGTTGGCCACGAGGCCCAAATGCTCGGCGCCGAGTTGAGCGGCGGCGGCTTGGGGGTTGGCCACCTCCAAATCGAGAATCACAACTTTGGCGCCTTGCGCCGCCATCATGCGAGCGGTGGCAAATCCCAAACCGTTTAAACCTGCACCGCCGGTGATAACGGCGACCTTGTCTTTGAGCAGCATGCGTGTCTCCTTGTTTGATTGCATTGCGTTGATCGAGTGGCGTGATTGTTGGCAGGCTTTCGCATGAGCACAAACGATATAAACTCACCGATGATTTAATTTCATTCATGCTCCATGATCCCACCGCTCGCCGCGCTCCAAGCCTTTGAAACCATTGCCCGCCGCAAGAGTTTTGCGTTGGCCGCCGAAGAGCTGCACCTCACACCGTCCGCCGTCAGCCACCAAGTGGCCAAGCTCGAGGGCTTGCTGAATGTGCGTTTGTTTGAGCGCTCAGCCCGAGGCGTGGAAATGACGCCCGCAGGTCAGCAATACCTGCAACGTGTGGCCAGTGCATTGGGCGCCATCAACGCAGCGACCGAAGACTTGCGCCACGGCGTGCAAGACACCTTGTATGTGCACAGCAGCCCCAGTTTTGCCAGTTTGTGGCTCATGCCGCGCATTGCCCGTTTTGGCGAACGTCACCCCAACATCTCGCTCATGCTGTCTGCCTCGCATGTGCATTCGGACTTTCAGCTCGGGCAAATGGACATCGACATCCGCTACGGCATGCCCAATTGGCCCAACCTAGAGGTGGAGTCCATCTTCACCGAGCGCATCATGCCGCTGGCCAGCCCCGAGTTCATCCGCACCCACGCCTTGCATGAACCCGCCGATTTGCTGCGCGTGCCGCTGATTCAATCGAGCGTGAACTTGGTGCAATGGCCCGATTGGTTTGCGCGCTTTGGTGGCGATGCACGCCCCGAACGCATGGGCCTGCGCTTTGACCGCGCCATGATGAGCCTAGACGCTGCCGTGCAAAAACTCGGCGTGGCGCTGGAGAGTGCCAGCATTGGTCAGTCGCTGATTGACAGCGGCAAGTTGCAACCCGTGTTTGAAAACCAGCTCAGCTTAGAAGTTCAAGCGCACTTCATGGTGTACCCCGCGCGGCACGCCTCGCGGCCTGAGGTGCAGAGTTTTGTGGAGTGGCTCAGAGAAGAAGCCTCGCCCCACAAAGGTTGAATTGGGTTCATCTGAACCTGAATATTCATCGCTTGCGCTCATGTATGCGGATGGGAAAAATCCGTGCCATGACGCACAAACACCCTCAACAAGCTCTGGCGCACGCCATCCGTTTTCTCTCGATTGACGCCATCGTCAAAGCCCAAGAAGGCCACCAAGGTGTGCCGCTGGGCATGGCGGAAATTGCCACCGCGCTGTATACCCGCCACCTTAAATACCACCCGCAAGACGCAGGCTGGTTTGACCGCGACCGTGTGGTGCTGTCCAACGGGCACGGCTCCATGCTCTTGTACTCGCTGCTGCATCTGACGGGCTACCCTGAATTTCCGTTGGAAGAAGTGCAACGTTTTCGCGTGCTGGGCTCGGTGTGCGAAGGCCACCCCGAGCGACCACACGACAAGCCCAACGGCATTGAAGTGACCACCGGCCCGCTGGGGCAGGGCATTGCCAATGCGTTTGGCATGGCCGTGGCTGAGGCGTATTTGAATGCCCGTTTTGGCAACGCCTTGGTCAACCACTTCACCTACGCGTTTGTGGGCGATGGCTGTTTGCAAGAAGGTGTGGGCCAAGAAATGATTTCCTTGGCCGGCCATTTGCAACTCGGCAAGCTCGTGCTGCTGTGGGACGACAACCAAATCACCGACGATGGCAGCACCGACCTCTCCATCAGCGAAAACGTGGCCGAGCGATTCCGCGTGGCAGGTTGGCATGTGATTGAACTCGACGGGCACGACCTTGAAGCCGTGTCTGCCGCGCTTGAGGCTGCGCGGCTTGACCCACGCCCTTCCATGCTGGCGTGCCGCACCGTGATTGCCAAAGGCATCGCCCGCTTACAAGGCCAACGCGGCGGCCACAGCGGCCGCTTGTTTGAAGAGGACGCGCAAGCGGCTCGCGAGCTGTTGGGCTGGCCACACGCCCCGTTTGTCATCCCCGCCGATGTGCAACAAGCCTGGCACGCCGCAGGCCAACGCAGCGATGGCGAATACCAAGCGTGGCAAACCCGCGTGGCCGCGCTGCCTGCGGCTGACCGCGCCGAGTTTGAGCGCGTCATGCGCGGCGACTTGCCTGCCAACTGGCAACAGGTGCTGCACGACTACAAACACAGAGCGTTGAGTGCGCCGCCCGCACCGAGCGGCATCTTCATCTCGGCGGAAATCAACGACTTGCTCACCCCCGTGTTGCCCGAGCGCATGGTGGGCTGCGCCGACCTCGAAGCGCCAACCAGCCACAAGCGCGGCTTGACCGCCTTCAACGCACAAGAGCGCGCGGGCTCGTATGTGCACTGCGGCGTGCGCGAGCATGTGATGGGCTCAATGACCAACGGCATGGCCGCACACGGCGGCGTGATTCCACTCTCCGTCACCTACCTCGCGTTTGCCGACTACGAGCGCCCCGCCATGCGCATGGCCGCGCTCATGGGTTTGCCTGTGAAGTTTGTGTTCAGCCACGACTCCATCGGCATTGGCCGCAACGGCCCGACACACCAACCTGTCGAAATCCTCGCCTCGCTGCGCGCCATGCCCAATATGTGGGTCATGCGCCCGGCCGATGCGGTGGAGGCTGCTGAGTGTTGGGAGCTTGCGCTTGAGCACCTTGACGGCCCTGTGAGTTTGGTGTTTGCGCGTCAGTCATTGCCTCTGGTGCGCCACACCCACACCACAGACAACCACACACGCCGTGGGGCGTATGTGTTGCACGAGGCGGCATGCGGCCCACGTCAAGTGACGTTGTTGGCCACAGGCTCGGAAGTGTTGTTGGCCGTGCAAGCGCGCGAACAACTCGAAGCCGCAGGCGTAGGCACCGCCGTGGTGTCCATGCCATGCTGGGAATTGTTCAACGCACAAGACACCTCCTACAAGCGCAGCGTGTTGGGCAACGGCGTACGCGTGGGCATTGAAGCTGCGGTGCGCCAAGGCTGGGATGCCTACCTCGGCATCGACGGTGGCTTTGTGGGCATGACCGGCTTTGGTGCCTCTGGCCCTGCGGATGAGTTGTACCAACTTTTCAACATCACACCAGATGCTGTAGTGGCTGAAGCACGCCGCTTGCTCGCGGCATGATTCACCTCGCTTGATACAAAAACAAACACCACCATGAACATCGTTTTTCTCGACCGCGACACCATTTCGCCCGACACCACGCTGCGTGCGCCATCGTTCGCCCACACTTGGGTGCAACACAACCGCACCCGCGCGGATGAAGCCGCCGCACGCATCGCGGATGCAGACATCGTCATCGTCAACAAAGTCAAACTCACGGCTGACGTGTTGGCGCAGGCCCCCAAGCTCAAGTTGATTGCGGTGGCTGCCACGGGCACCGACAACATCGACCTCGCTGCCTGCCAACAACGCGGCATTGTGGTGAGCAATGTGCGCAACTACGCCAAGCACACCGTGCCCGAGCACACGTTTGCACTCATCTTCGCTTTGCGCCGCAGCATCTGCGCGTACCGCGATGCGGTGAAAGCAGGCCGTTGGCAAGAGGCTGCACAGTTTTGTTTTTTCGACCACCCCATTCGCGACCTCGCAGGCTCAACCTTAGGCGTGATTGGCGACGGCGTGCTCGGCCAAGCTGTGGCCAGCATTGGCCGTGCCTTGGGCATGCGCGTGCTGTTTGCAGCTCACAAAGGCCGCAGCGGCCAAGGCAGCATGTACACGCCGTTTGACGACGTGCTGCGTCAGTCAGACATCCTCACCCTGCACTGCCCGCTCAATGCCAACACTCGACACATGATTGGCGCAGCCGAGTTTGCGCAGATGACGCGCAAGCCCTTGCTCATCAACACCGGGCGCGGTGGCTTGGTCGACGAAGCCGCCGTGGGCCCCGCGCTGCAAGCCGGTCACATCTCTGGCGCAGCGTTTGATGTGACGAGCGTGGAGCCACCGCCTGCAGACCATCCGTTCATGGCGTTGTTGAATCGCCCCGACTTCATCCTCACCCCACACGTGGCATGGGCCAGCGCCGAGGCGATTCAAGCGTTGGCAGACCAGCTGATTGACAACGTGGAAGCGTTTGTGCGCGGTGCTGCGGTGAATCAGGTGCTGCCCAAAGCCTAAAATAAAAGCACTGCAAAAGCCCGGGATGCGCGGCAACGTGGTGCTCGCCCAAACCCGGGGACTCGGCCACGACTTGTTTCATTGTTTTTGAAGGACAAGTCCATGCCTACTTTGCTCATCCACCGCGCCCGCTGCATCGCCACGCAAGACGATGCCAACACCGAACTGAATGACGCCTCGCTGCTGCTGAAGGATGGCCGCATTGAACGCATCATTCCTGCGGGCGAAAACACAGACGCCGAAATTAGCGAACTGCTGAAGCAAGTGGATGAGGTGATTGACGCACGCCGCCATGTGGTGGTGCCGGGCCTCATCAACACGCACCACCACATGGTGCAGTCGCTGACCCGCGCCGTGCCGCAAGTGCAAAACGCCGAGCTGTTTAGCTGGCTCCAAGGGCTGTACCCCATTTGGGCGGGGCTCACGCCTGAGATGGTGCTGGTATCGAACCAAGTGGCCATGGCCGAGCTGCTGCTGAGTGGCTGCACCACCAGCAGCGACCACCTGTACATCTACCCCAACGGCGTGCGACTAGACGACAGCATCGAAGCCGCGCGCACCATTGGCATGCGCTTCACCGCCACACGCGGCAGCATGAGCGTGGGCGAGTCACAAGGCGGCTTGCCGCCCGACCGCGTGGTCGAAAAAGAAGCCTTCATCCTCAAAGAAACGCAACGCCTGATTGAGACCTATCACGATGCCAGCTATGGCGCGATGACGCATGTGGCCGTGGCGCCCTGCTCGCCCTTTAGCGTGAGCCAAGACCTCATGCGCGAAGCCGCCAAACTGGCCCGCGCGCACAAGGTGCGCCTGCACACCCACTTGGCCGAGAACGACCACGACATTGCGTACACGAAAGAGAAATTCAACTGCACGCCTGCACAATACGCCGAAGACTTGGGCTGGGTCGGCCACGACGTGTGGCACGCCCACTGCGTGAAACTGGACGACGAAGGCACGTATTTGTTTGCCCGCACACGCACCGGCATTGCCCACTGCCCGTGCAGCAATATGCGATTGGCCAGCGGCATCTTGCCCCTGCGCAAAATGCTCGACGCTGGCGTGCCGATTGGCTTAGGCGTAGATGGCAGCGCCAGCAACGATGCGGCGCATTTGCTGAACGAAGCGCGTCAAGCCATGCTGCTGGCACGTGTGGGCAAAGCGATGGATGCCCCCCTCGTCAAAGACGGACGTACTGTATTTGGCTGCGACCTTGGCCCCTCGGATATGACACCGCGCGACGCCCTGCGCCTGGCCACACGCGGCGGCGCAGAGGTGCTGGGCCGCGCTCATGAGCTGGGGCAAATCAAAGAAGGCTATTGCGCCGACATTGCCATGTTCCGCACCGACACACTCAGCATGGCCGGCGGCGCCGTGCACGACCCCGTAGGTGCGCTGCTGCTGTGTGCCAGTGACAACGCTGACTACACCATCGTGAATGGACGCGTGGTAGTGCGTAACGGTGAAATTGCCACGGTGGATATGGGGCCGTTGATTGAGCGGCATAACCAGCTGGCGATGCAGTTGGCGTTGGGGGCGAAGTAAAGATTAATGAGCTTGGGGAGATGCGTGCATTTCAACGCCCAATGCACGCAACACCTTCAACACCGTATCAAAACGTGGCTTGGCGCCAACGGCAAAAGCTTTGTAAAGGCTCTCACGCCCCAAGCCCGTATCACGCGCAATCTGCGCCATGCCTCTGGCCTTGGCCACATCACCAATGGCGGAAAGCAACAAGTCTGTATCTCCGCTAGCCAAGGCTTGGTTCAAATACTCAGCAATCATGTCCTCGCTGTCGAGGTAGCTGGCTGCATCGAATTCTGTTGTTTTACCCATGCGTTTGCTCCTTGGCCAGTTGTTGGGCGCGAGCGCTTTATTGTATCCATTTAGATACTTTCATGTTTGACGGTGAAAAGCTTTGCAACGCGCTCCATTTTTAGGAGCATGGTCAACAGAGGGTGAAACGAAAAGTCAAAACTGTTTGCACTCGCCACCACACACGCACCCACCTACACTGGCAAGCATGATCCAAGGCCTCGTCCAACTCTTCATCTTCCAAGCCCTCGGCGAACTGGTGTCTAAGTTCGCCCTGCCCTTCATCCCCGGCCCTGTGTTGGGCTTGGTGTTGCTGCTGGCGTTTCTCAGCGTGCTTGGGGCTGTGCCTGCGTCGATTGATTTGGTGGGCAGCAGCATCTTGCAGCACTTGGGGTTGTTGTTCATCCCCGCGTCAGTGGGCGTGGTGCTTTACTTGCCGGTGCTGAAAGCCAACGCATGGGCCATCAGCGCGGCGCTGGTGGTGAGCGTGGTGGCCACGGTGGCGGTGACGGGCGGCTTGCTCAAGGTGTTGGCCAAGAAGGAACCGACCGATGAGTAACGAGTTTCAAACGCACTTGCCGCCCATCTCTGAGATTTGGGTGTACCTCTCGGGCAGCCCGTTGCTCGCCTTGGTGCTGACGCTGAGCGCGTATTGGTTGGGCCTCACGCTGTACGAGCGCAGCCAGCGCAACCCCTTGGCCAACCCCGTGTTGATTGCGGTGGTGGTGGTCACGCTCAGCATCAGCATGCTCGACATGCCGTATGCCAAGTATTTCGAGGGTGCGCAGTTTGTGCACTTCTTACTGGGCACGGCCACGGTGTCGCTGGCCATTCCCATCTACAAAGGGTTGGCATCGCTCAAGGGGCGCATAGGTGTGTTGTTGCTGTCGTTGGTGGCAGGTGGCATCACCTCGGTGTTCACCGCCGTGGGCATGGCACGCTGGTTGGGTGTGGACGAATCGTTGGTGCGCGGCCTCGTGGCCAAGTCGGTCACAGCACCGATTGCGATGGGCATTGCCGAACGCGTGCAAGCCTCACCCACGTTGACCGCCATCTTTGCGGTGAGCACCGGCATTTTGGGTGCCATCCTTGGCCGCTACGTGCTAGACGCGCTATGCATGACGGCTTGGTGGCAACGCGGCTTTGCGCTCGGTGTGGCCGCACACGGCATAGGCACCTCACGCGCGTTCAGCGTACACCCTGAAGCAGGCGCCTATGCCAGCCTCGGCATGGGCCTGCACGGCATTGTGGGCGCGGTGGTGATTCCTTATGCGGTGGCTTGGTGGTACTGACGCTTATTTAACCAGCGCCACCGACTTCACCTGCGCCCACGCAGGCATGCCCACCTGCAACCCCAGCTCATGCACGCCACGCGCGGTGACGCGCGCCAGCAACACACTGTCGCCGCAGCGCAAGCGCAGCAGCATTTGCGAGGGATGCGATTCAGGCGTGATGGCGTCCACCACGCACGGCACATGGTTTTGAATGCTGGTGTGTGTGGCTTGTTGCAAAGTCACACTCACATCGCGGGCCAGCACGCGCAGGCGCACGGTTTGGCCAACGCTTAAGCCACTGTCACGCACCCACAGTGCGCCACCGGCGAAGCCGACTTGGGCCAAATGCCATTGGGTGTCGATGTTCAACACGATGCCGGTGAGCAACGCGCCGGCATCCTCGCCCACCACCACGGGCAAGTCGGTTTGCGTGAGCACCTCAGCCACGGGGCCGTTGGCTTGCACACGGCCTTGGTTCATCACCACCAGCGTGTCGGCCAAGCGAGCCACTTCGTCGACCGCGTGGGTGACGTAGAGCATGGGGATGTTCAAATCGTCGCGCAGTTTTTCGAGCCACGGCAACACTTCTTGTTTGCGTGCGTGGTCGAGCGCGGCCAAGGGTTCGTCGAGCAACAACAAACGCGGCTGCGTCACCAAGGCACGCGCAATCGCCACGCGTTGGCGCTCGCCCCCTGACAGCTCGTGGCTGCGGCGCTTGAGCAAGTGACCGATGCCCAGCAGCTCAATGGTTTGTTGCACCACGGCTTGGCTCATGGCATTGCGGTTGTTTCTTTCAGCACGTTGGTGGCCATAGGTCAAGTTGCCTGCCACGTCCAAGTGGTCAAACAACGACGCTTCTTGAAACACATAGCCCAAGGCGCGTTGGTGCGTGGGCAAGCGCACGTGCTGTGAATCGTCTTGCCACACTTCGTGCCCGAGTTGCACCACGCCACGCGCTTTCGGCTCTAGGCCAGCCACGCAACGCAGCAAGGTGGTTTTGCCGCAGCCCGAGGGGCCATAGATGACAGTGATACCGTGTGCGGGCAGCTGCACATTGACCGACACATCAAAGTCAGCACGCGCAATATCGAGCTGCAAGTGAATGTTCATGCGCCCACCTTTTTGTGTTGATCAGAACGGTGGTTGAACCACGACAGCCCCAACAACACCACAAAGGAGAACACCAACATGACACCCGCCAAGCCATGCGCTTGGCTGTATTCCATCGCTTCCACATGGCCATAAATTTGGGTAGACACCACGCGCGTTGTGTCGGGAATATTGCCGCCAATCATCAGCACCACACCAAACTCGCCCACGGTGTGCGCAAAGCTCAACATCGCGGCCATCACAAAACCGGGCTTGGCCAAGGGCACAGCCACGGTAAAGAAGGCATCCCACTGACTGGCTCGCAAAGTGGCGGCCACTTCCATCGGGCGCGGGCCCATCGCTTCAAATGCGTTGACCAGTGGCTGCACCGCAAACGGCAGCGAGTACACGACCGAACCCAACACCAAACCCCAAAAGCTAAACGCCAACGTGCCCCAGCCCGCCCACTGCGTGAGCTGCCCTATTGGCCCATTAGGCCCGAGCGCCACCAACAAATAAAAACCCAACACTGTCGGCGGCAGTACCAAAGGCAGCGCGACGAGCGACGCCACCGGCGCACGCCACACCGAACGCGTGTGGGCCAGCCACCACGCCACGGGCGTGGCGAGCAACAGCAGCAACACGGTGGTCACGCTGGCGAGTTGCAGCGTCAGCGAGATGGCTTGGAAATCTTCGGCACTCAAATACATGGCGAGACTTTACAGGGTGTTGCTCACGCCTCAGAGGTAGCCATACGCGCGCATGATGGCTCTGGCGCGCTCGCCTTGCAAGTACGTCAACAGCGCGGTGGCCGCTGCGTTGCCTTTGCCTGCGTTGAGCAACAACGCATCTTGCTTGAGAGGTGTGTGCATGCTTTGCGGCACGACCCATGCAGAGCCTTGGGTGATGCGCCCGTCGATTGAGATTTGCGACAAGGCCACAAATCCGAGCTGCGCGTTTTCTGTGTTCACGAATTGAAACGTTTGCCCAATGCTTTCGCCTTGCACTAACTTAGGGATGACATTGGCTTGTACGCCCAGCTTGTGAATCACCTCCATCGCAGCTGCGCCGTAGGGTGCGAGCTTGGGGTCGGCGATGGCGATCTTATAAAAGCTGTTGCTGCGCAACACCTCGCCTTTGTCGTCAACCAAGTTGAGGCTTTTGCTCCACAAAGCCAAGCGCCCCGTGGCGTATGTAAAGCGCGTGCCTGCAACGGCGAGGTCTTCTTTTTCTAAGCGTGCGGGGGTTTCGTCATCTGCGGCCAACAACACAGCAAACGGTGCACCGTTTTTAATTTGCGCGTAGAACTTGCCGGTTGCGCCAAAAGCCAACTGCGCTTTGTGCCCTGTGTCTTGTTCAAACGCCTGTGCGATTTTTTGCATGGGCGCGGTGAAGTTGGCAGCCACCGCCACCGTCACTTCACCAGCTTGTGCCAACGCACCCGACAGCGAAACAGCCAAGGCCAACAACAAACGCAAGGTCATAAAAAAGTGAAAGATGAAAAAAAAGTCGCCTCAGTATAGAAGCGACTTTGATGCACTCACTGCGCTGCACGACATCAACGTGGTGCAGCGCAGGCTCACAGATGGTTTATTGCAAGGCAGCGCCGGCTTCGTACCAACGCTTGATGGTCGCACGCTCAGTCTCGGTGATGCCCGTGGCGTTGTTCATCGGCATCTGCTTGGTCACCACGGCTTGCTGGTAAATCCCCAAGGCGTGTTGCTTGATGCCTTCGGCGGTGTCAAAACGCACGTTCTTCATTTGCACTTGTTCGCCGTGGCAGGTTTGGCAGCGCTGCACAAAGATGGCGTTGACTTCGGCAAAGTTCACAGGCGCGGTGCTCACAGTTGCGGTGGCGGCGGTAGGTGCTGGGCGCATCCACACGATCACGCTGAGCAAAATCACCACCCCAGCAATGGCAAACGGCAGCGGGTTCTTGGCGCGGCCCAAGTGGTAGCCGTGGCGTTGCACGAAGAACTGGCGAATCAAAGCGCCTGCCAACATCATCATCACCAAGATGACCCAGTGGTTGTCGTGCGTGTACAGAAAGCTGTAGTGATTGCTCAGCATCGCAAAGATGACGGGCAGCGTGAAGTAGGTGTTGTGCACGCTGCGCTGCTTGCCGCGTTTGCCGTGCGTGGCCAACTCTTTGGGGTCCATCGCCACGCCCGAGGTCATGGCAGCCACCACTTTGCGTTGGCCTGGAATGATCCAGAAGAACACGTTGGCGCTCATGGACGTGGCAATCATCGCGCCCACCAGCAAGAACGCTGCGCGGCCAGCAAACAACTGGCACGACAGCCACGACGCAAACGCCACCACCACAATCATGGTGAGGGCCACGGTGCGCTCGCCGTTTTCACGGAAACCAAACACGCGGCAGACGGTGTCGTAGATCAACCAAAACGCTACCAAAAAACCCAAGGCCGCGCTGATGGCCATGGCGGGTGACCAATCCATAAGCGACTTGTCGATCAAGAAGGTGCTCGCGTTCCACAGGTACAGCACGGTAAACAAACCAAAACCGGTAAGCCACGTGGAATAGCTTTCCCAATAAAACCAATGCAGCTTGGTGTGAATCTTCTTCGGCGCCACCATGTACTTTTGCGGGTTGTAAAAACCACCGCCGTGCACGGCCCACATCGCACCGTCCACGCCTTTTTCCAGCAAGTCAGGTGAGTTGGGTTTGATGAGGTTGTTGTCTAAGAAGACAAAGTAAAACGAGGAGCCAATCCACGCGATGGCGGTGATGACGTGTACCCAACGCAACAGCAGGTTGGCCCAGTCTAAGAAATATGCGTCCATGTCGAGACCTCAGTCACTTGATGCAATTTGCCATTCACCACTGCGGGCGCTGTGAATGACACGAGGGTCGCGAACAAGGCCTCGACTCCAAGGCCTGCTCCGCTGCGACAGGTGACATGAAGTGTATACAATTTTTGTCGCCAGTCAAAGCGTGCAAGTCTCGGATAAACCCTAGCAAGGCCTGCGCCATGCAGGCCCCGCTGGGCACGTCAAGCGGTTTGCAAATGGCCCGGCACTTGCACGGCGCGAGCGGTGTCAGCCACCACGTTGCCCAACATATCAGCCGTGATGGCCGACAACGTCCACCCCAAGTGACCATGCCCTGTGTTGTAAAACACATTGGCCGCATGCCCCTTGCCCACGCGGGGCATCATGTTGGGCATCATGGGGCGCAAGCCCGCCCAGGGCACCACCGAGCGGGTGTTGATGTTGGGGAAGCACTGCTCCACCCACGCGATGAGGGGGCGAATGCGATCGGCGCGGATGTCGCGGTCCACGCCGTTGAACTCGGCTGTACCTGCCACGCGGAAACGGTCCACACCCAAGCGGCTGGTGACGAGTTTGGTTTCATCGTCGAGCAAGCTCACATTAGGCGCGCCCGCTTGGCTGGCTGAGTCGTTCAAGTTGACGGTGATCGAATAGCCTTTGACGGGATAGATGTTCACGCGGTCACCCAACTGCGTTGCAAAGTCGCGGCTGGCCACACCGGCGCACACCACCACGCCGTCGAAGGTATGCACACTGGGCGCTGCCTCTTCTTGCGCCACGGTAATCACCGCTTGTGTGCCGTTGCTTTGCACGGTGGTCACGTCTTGCCCATACAAGGTGCGCACACCCAAACGTGCAGCGGCAGCGGCCAAACCGTTGGTGAACTTGTGAATATCACCCGTCGAATCGCTTTCGGTGAAGTAGCCACCGTAGTAAGTACCTGCCAACGTGGGCTCGATGGCTTTCATTTCAGTAGGTGTCACCGCACGGCGTGGCAAACCACCTTTGGCCAACAGCTCGGAGACCTTGCCTGCGTGGTCGAAACCTTTTTTGTCACGGTAAATGTGCAAGATGCCTTCGCGCTTGTGGTCAAAGTCGATGCCCTCTTCGGCGGCCCATGCAAACAAGTGCTGACGTGCAGCCACGGCCATGCGTGCAGTCTCAATCGTGTTGCGTTCGTAGTGCGGCATAGCGGCAATAAACTCGGCAAACCACGAGAGCTTGTGCCATGTAGGTGCGGGGTTGACCAACAACGGTGCATCGCTTTTGAGCATCCATTTCAAACCTTTCAAAATGGTGCTCCAGTGCGTCCACACTTCGGCATTCGACGCGGAGAGTTGGCCGCCGTTGGCAAACGAGGTTTCCATGGCGGCGTAGCGGTGACGTTCAAACAAAGTGACGTCAAAACCGCGTTTGGCCAGTGCGTAGGCGGTGGTCACGCCGGTGATGCCGCCACCAATGATTGCGATGGTTTTCATGATTGAGAGCTTTCAAGACGTCAAGGGGTTGTGCGCCAAGCACGCAAGCCGCGTGCCCAATGCGCCCCCTCTGTATCTTGACCTGAGAGATTCACAAACCACTTGCGCAGTTTGCTTGCTCCTTCGGTGCATTGGCGGACGTAAGCGCCAATAGCTCTTCAGAGATAGTGCGTGTGACCGGTCCCTTTGCCTGAGAGTTTCCGGGGCGGTTGCTCCTTCGGCGCTGCCCACACACGCAAAGGCGCTGGCAGTCTCTCCCGGTCAACACGTCGACTCAAAGTCGAATGAATGTCGGATCATTCTAAGAAGACAAATACCTTTCTACAAGGGCGACCCAATAGGCCGCGCCTATGGCGATGTTGTCGTCGTTGAAGTCGTAGCCGGGGTTGTGCACCATGCACGCACCGGCGGAGTCCCCGTCGCCATTGCCAATGAGCAAATAACTGCCGGGAATTTTTTCGAGCATGAAAGCAAAGTCTTCGCTGCCGGTGAGCGCGGGGCCATGCAAGGTGACGTGTTCTGCCCCCACCAAATCGAGGGCAACTTGACGCGCAAAGTTGGTTTCTGCTTCGGTGTTCACCAGCACGCAATAGCCAGGCCGCCAATCCACCTCGGCCCGCACACCAAAGCTCTCGGCCTGTGCGGACACCAAAGCCTTGATGCGTTGCTCGAGCAAGCGGCGCACATCGGCGTCCAACGCGCGCACACTCAGCTCCAACGTAGCCAAAGCCGGAATGACGTTATTGGCTTGGCCTGCGTTCATCGCCCCCACCGTGACAACCGCCGTGCGCAAGGGGTCGACATTGCGGGCCACGATGGTTTGCAGCGCCATGACGATAGACGCTGCGGCCACCAGCGGGTCTGCCGCGCGGTGCGGCATGGCACCATGCCCGCCCGTGCCATGCACGCGAATGGTCGCGTAGTCGCTTGACGCCATGGCCGCGCCATCGCGAAACACAAAGTGGCCTTGCGGCACGCCTGGCATGTTGTGCATGGCAAACACCGCGTCGCATGGATGGTGTTCAAACAAGCCATCGGCCATCATGCGCACCGCGCCACCACCGCCCTCCTCGGCGGGTTGAAAAATCAAATTCAAAGTGCCGTCAAACGTGGCGTCACTTGCCAAGGTTTTGGCGGCTGCCAACAACATGGCGGTGTGCCCATCGTGGCCACATGCGTGCATGAGGCCAGGCTTGTTGCTGGCCCAATCCACGCCAGTGGCTTCTTGAATGGGCAAGGCATCCATGTCGGCACGCAAGCCCAAGCGGCGCTTGCCATTGCCACGCACGAGTGTGCCCACAACGCCAGTGCCACCCAAACCGCGATACACAGCATAGCCCCAAGCCTCTAACTTGGTTGCGACCAACTCAGCCGTGCGGTGCTCTTCAAACGCCAGCTCGGGGTGTTGGTGAATGTCACGACGCAGCTGGATGAACTCACCCACCCGCGCGTTGATGGCGTCACGCAAATACGTCATGTCACTGTGGCTGCAAGTTGATCGACTTGGCAATGGCGCGGAACTGGGCCGTGCCATCGACATACGCTTTGTCTACCGCTTGCAAAGACAAGGGCTTGGGCACCAACTGGCTGTTGGCTTCTAGGCCGGTGCGTACCGCTGGATCACTCAACGAATCGGTGATGGCTTTGTGAATCACCTGCACCACCGCTTCGGGGGTTTCTTTTTTCACAAAATAACCCGTCCAAATGTTGAACGTGAAGTTTTTCAACGACTTGCTTTCACTGATGGCGGGATAGTCTTTCACCGAGTCCAAGCGCTCGTGGTTGAGCATGGCCAACACTTTGAGCTTGCCTTGTTTGTGCAACTCGTCGTACGCCTTGCCAAACGGCGCCAAGAACACATCGACTTGTCCGCCAAGCAAATCTTGGTTGGCAGGCGCAGCACCTTTGTAGGGCACATGCGTCATTTCAATGTTCGTCACTTTAGACAGATGTTCGCCCAACAAGTGATAGAACGAACCAGGCCCAACGCTGGCGTAGGTGATGGGCTTGCCTTCTTTGGCTTGCTTGCGCGCGTAGTCCAAGAACTCATCCACGTTCTTGACGGGCAAGTCTTTGCGAACCAAAAAGCCAATTTGCGCGGTGGCAATCATTTGCACCAAGCGGAAGTCTTCGCTCTTGAACTTGACCGCTGAAATGGCCAAAGGTGCCAAGATCAACTCATTGGGTGAGCCTTGAAAAATGATTTGTCCATCGGCTGGGGAGTTCAACACCTTCTGTGCTGCGATCGATCCACTTGCACCGCCTAGGTTTTCCACGATCACGGGTTGGCCAAAATTCTTTGACAGTGTGTTGTTGACGGTGCGTGCAATCACATCCGACAAACCGCCCGCTGGGTAAGGCACCATCAAGGTGACGGGTTTGCTGGGATAGGTCTGCGCCGCTACGGTTCCTGCCAACAGCAGGCTGCTCATCCAGATGCTCCAAGATTTCATAGAAAAGGCCATGTCTCGCTCCAAAGTGTTTGTTGTGGGGTCATTGTGAAAAACGATTTCTATAATGTCCAATGCATTTTTATGCAAATTAGCATAATTTTTATGCATAGATTGGATACACCATGACCTTGGTTCAACTCAAGCATTTGATCGAATTGGCCAGTTCTGGCTCGTTCAGCCAATCGGCACACAAGCTCCACCTGACCCAGCCTGCGCTGAGCCGCAGCATCAAAGCACTTGAGGATGAACTGGGCCAGCCCTTGTTTGACCGAGTGGGCAGGCGCAATGAACTAACCGCCTTTGGCGCGCAAATTGTTCAACGTGCTCGTGCTTTGGTCGACGAGGCCAACGAGTTACGGCGCACAGGCCAATTGCTCAAAAGCGGAGAACTGGGGCAACTTCGCGTAGGCATGGGTTCTGGGCCAGGCGCGATGCTGATGACACCGCTTCTCATGGTCATGGCGCATGAACACCCACAGGCGCACATCGACATCTCACGCGGCAGCACCTCGCTGCTCGTGCAAGCGCTGCGTGACCGTTTGTTAGATGCTTTGATTTTGGATGTCCGATCACTTCAGCCTGCAGCAGATTTGAAAATAGAAGCATTGAAAGAAATGCAGGGTGCATTTATGTGCAGCCCCACTCACCCGCTGGCAAAAAAGCGCAGCGTGCCGTTTGACATGTTGCGTCAATACCCCATTGCATCCACCCCCTTGAGCGATGAAGTGGCACGCATCTTGATGGAGCGCTTTGGTGCGCAAGCCCACCCAGATCAACTGGTGAACTTGCGATGCGAAGAAATTTCTAGCTTGCTGGATGTCGCACGTAGCAGCAACGCCATCGTATTGGCGATTCGTGCATCCGCGCCTGATTTGGTGGAGCTTCCCGTCACACCCGCTCTGAATGCAAAAGCACGATTCGGTTTGGTCACCATCGCCACGCGCACCGAACCGCCGCTGCTAAGCAAGGTACGTGCATTGATGCACGAGGTGATGAAAGACTAAAGATCAGCGCAGTTGTAACAACTGCGCTGCCACCGATACCGCAATGACTTCGGGCTCTTTGCCCGTGATGCCACTCACCCCAATCGGGCAAGTGATGAACGCCAACTCTTCCGCGCTAAAACCTTTGGCTTCGAGACGGTGTTGAAAAGTGGCCCATTTGGTTTTGCTACCAATCAGTCCCACAAACTTCAAATCTCCACGGCTGCGTTGGCGCTTGAGGCAAGCCACCACCACATCGAGGTCTTCCGCATGGCTGAAGCTCATGATGAGCACGCTTGCGCCGCTGGGCAGGTCAGCCACGGCGGCATGCACGGGGTCAGAGTGTTCGCACACCACGTTGGGCGGCAACTGGGCGGGGAAGATTTCGTCGCGGCTGTCGACCCACTGCACGTTGTAGGGCAAGGTGCTGAGCACATTCACCAAAGCGCGGCCCACATGACCGCCACCAAAAAGTGCAAGAGGGTGACCGTTGGCCAGCAAGCGCTGTTTGAGTGTAGGAGCGTCGGCAGCGCTGATGCGCTCGAACTTCAAATGCACCACGCCGCCGCAGCACTGCCCCAAAGCGGGGCCGAGGGCATAGCGCGTCGTGAGCGTGTTGTCTTCATGTGTGAGGGGTGATGGCACGTTGTCGTGCGCTGGCCGCGACAACAAAGCACGCGCCTCGGTGATCGCCTGAAACTCCAAGTGCCCACCGCCAATGGTATTCACCAACGTCTGCGGGAACACCGCCATCCAAGCACCCACCTCGCGTGGGCCCGAGCCGTGCACGCTCTCAACCGACACCAACACGCCATCGGCATGTTGGAGCTGGTTCAAGAGTTCAGCGGTGTGGCGAGGCACGAAGGGTTAAGCCGCTGCTTTCGCTTTCACAGCTTCGCACGCCATCAAGATGCGCTCAGGTGTCGCGGGTGCGTCCATGTAGACCACAGCTTTGTGGTCAGCGCTAGCCGCCACCGCATCGCGTAAAGCGAAGAAGGCCGACAAGCCCAACATCAAAGGCGGCTCGCCCGTGGCTTTGCTGTTGAACGGTGTGGGCTTGATGTTCTGGTTCTCGAACAAGGACACATTGAAGTGCTCGGGAATGTCGCCTGCCACTGGAATTTTGTAGGTGCTTGGGCCGTGCGTGAGCAGCTTGCCTTTTTTATCCCAAATGCACTCTTCCATGGTGAGCCAGCCCATGCCTTGCACATACGCGCCTTCGATCTGGCCTTTGTCGAGTGCGGGGTTGATGCTGCGGCCCACGTCGTGCACGATGTCCACGGCCTTGAGCCACCACTCGCCGGTGCGCGTGTCGATCTCCACTTCGCTCACGGCAGCGCCATAGCAGTAGTAATAGAAAGCACGGCCGTTCAAGGTGGTGAAGTCGTATTTGATTTCGGGCGTCATGTAGAAGCCAGTGACGCTCAAGCCCACGCGGTCGAGCCACGCTTGCTTGGTCACGTCGGCCCACTTGACCGACTTGCCGCCGCCATGCAGTTCGTTGTTGGCAAAGGTCACATCGCCTTCAGCGCAACCCAACATGCGGGCCGCCACAGGCTTCAAGCGCTCACGCATTTGCATGGTCGCGTTCATGATGGCCGCGCCGTTGATGTCGGCACCGCTCGATGCGGAGGTGGCCGAGGCATTGGGCACTTTTTGCGAGTCGGTGGCGGTGATGCGCACATGGTCCACGCTGATGCCCAAACCATCGGCACACACCTGCGCCATTTTGGTGTTCAGGCCTTGGCCCATTTCGGTGCCGCCGTGGTTGCAGCTCACCGAGCCGTCCATGTAGACCACCAGCAGCGCGCCGCCTTGGTTCAAGTGCGTCGCGGTGAAGCTGATGCCGAACTTCAAAGGCACGAGCGCAATGCCGCGCTTGCGGGTTTTGCTCTTGGCGTTGAAAGCTTGCACCGCCGCGCGGCGCTCGGCGTATTTGGATTCGTGTTCGACTTGCGCGATCACCTTGTCACCCACCCAGTCTTCGATGAGCTGGTTGTATTGGGTGGTCATGGTGTCGGGTGTGCCGCTGATGGCGGGATCTTTGTAGAGGTTGAGCTTGCGCACTTCCAAGGGGTCTTTGCCCAAAGTCATGGCAATTTCGTCCATCACCGTTTCAATGCCGAACATGCCTTGTGGGCCGCCAAAACCACGGAAAGCGGTGGCGCTTTGCGTGTTGGTTTTGCAGCGGTGGCTCACCAGCTTCAAAGCGGGGATGTGGTAGCTGTTGTCGATGTGCAAGCAAGCGCGGTCGTTCACCGGACCTGAGTAGTCGGTGCTGTAACCACAGCGTGACATGAGCGTGATGTCCGCACCCAACACACGGCCGTTGTCGTCAAAGCCCACTTCGTAGTCGATGCGGAAGTCGTGGCGCTTGCCGGTGATGGTCATGTCGTCGTCGCGGTTCACACGCAGCTTGACGGGCTTGCCCAACTTGTGCGCGGCCAATGCAGCGCTTTGGCTGAAGATGCTGGCGTTGCCTTCTTTGCCACCAAAGCCACCGCCCATGCGGCGGCAGATCACTTCCACATCGTTGGTGTGCAGGTTCAGAGCGTGGGCGGCTTCGCGTTGATTACCGTCCGGGTGCTGGGTGGACACGTACAGCGTGAGCTGACCGTCTTCTTTGGGCACCGCATAAGTGATCTGGCATTCCAGATAAAACTGCTCTTGCTGACCGGTGCGGGTGGTGCCCTTGATTTTGTGCGGGGCGCTGGCAATGGCAGCTGCCGCATCACCGCGTGTGATGCCTTTGGGCGGCATGATGAAGCTGCCCGCTTCCATCGCCTCTTCCACGGTCAAGATGGGTTTGAGTTCTTTCACCAAGACCTTGGCTTTTTTGGCAGCTTCTCGGGCGTAGAGCATGTCACGCGCCACGACCACGGCCACGGCCTGGCCGACGAACTCGACCTTGCCATCGGCGAGGAACGGGTCGTCATGGATGATGGGGCCGCAGTTGTTTTCACCGGGAATGTCTTTGGCGGTGTAGACGGCCACCACGCCGTGCTCGCGCAAGATGGCGTCGCGGTCAATGCCGTCGCCAATCAACTCACCATGCGCCACGGGCGACTGGATGATCGCGGCGTACAAGGTGCCTGCGTGCTCGGGAATGTCGTCGATGTAAGTGGCCGATCCAGTGACGTGCAAGTGAGCAGACTCGTGAACGACGTCAGTGCCTTGTTGAACGCCTGACACAGGCAGCAGGTTTTTGAGTGCGGTAGGAGCGTTCATTCAAGCCACCTCTTTCTGTTCTTCGATGAATTCCAAAGCCAAGTTGCGAGCCACCAAAGCGCGGTAAGCCCAAGTGGCACGCAGGCCGTCGCGGGCAGTGAAGCTCGCGGCAATCGCGGCGTCCAAGTCAGCGGCTTTCACGTCAGCAGGCAACTGGCCTTCCAACACGGCTTCCAACTTGGGCGCACGCGCTGGGAAGGGGCTCAGGCCGTTGTAGGCCAGCTTCACGCCAGCCAACTTGCCACCGTTGAGCGTGTAGCTGATGGCGGCGCAGGTGGCCGAAATGTCTTGCTCAAAACGCTTGCTCACCTTGTGGGCGCGGAACACTTGGCCCGCCACAGGCTTGGGCAGCTCGATGGCTTCGATGAACTCACCGGCTTCGAGCACGTTTTGCTTCATGCCTTTGTAGAAGTTTTCCAGCAAGACGTTGCGGGTCTTCTCGCCACGGCGCAGCACCAGGTTGGCACCCAAGGCCAAGAGGCAAGGCATAGAGTCGCCAATCGGCGAGCCGTTGGCAATGTTGCCCGCCAGCGTGGCGGTGGAGCGGATGGGGGGCGAGCCAAAGCGGCGCAGCACTTCGGCAAAGTCGGGGTAGGCCTTGGCCACCAGTTCTTCCACCGTGGCCAGCGACACAGCAGCGCCGATGCGCCAGGCTTTGGCGGTCTCGGTCACTTGACGCAGCTCTTTGACGTTGCCCAAATACATGATGTGGTCAGGACGTGCGAACTGCTTGTTCACTTGCAAACCGATTTCGGTGCTGCCTGCCAACAACGTGGTGGTGGGGTGTTTGACCAAGTAGTCCGCCACTTCCGCCAAGGTGGCGGGGGACACAAACTCGTTGCCTTTGCGCGTACGCACCACGGGCTGCACGATGATGTCGCCGTCCAAGCTCATGGTGGGCGTGCTGGCACGTTTGATTTCTTTCAACAGCGGCAAGTCAGCGCTGTCGTCCAACTTCAAGGCCGACTTGTTTTGGCAAGCCTTGGCCGTCGCGTCGATGATGGGCGCGTAGCCGGTGCAACGGCACAAGTTGCCGCTCAGGGCGTCGGTGATGTCTTGGCGCACGGGCGAAGTGTTGGTTTGCACCAAGTTGACCAAGCTCATTACGATGCCGGGGGTGCAAAAGCCGCACTGTGAACCGTGGCACTTGACCATTTCGTCTTGCACAGGGTGCAAGGTGCCGTCGGCTTTTTTCAAGCTCTCGACGGTCTTGACCGATTTGCCATCGAGCGACGGCAGCAACTGGATACACGCGTTGGTGGCCACATAGTCCACCGCGGTGCCCGCGGCGTTGAGTTCGCCCACCATCACCACGCACGCGCCGCAGTCGCCTTCCGCGCAACCTTCTTTGGTGCCCGTGCGGTGGAGCTGCTCGCGCAAATAGTCGAGAACTGTGGTGGTGCGGCGTGCACCTTGGGCTTCAACGATCTGGCCGTCGAGCACAAAGCGCACGGTGTTGGTGACTTGTGACATGGTGGGGTGTGAAATCTGGGGAAAGAACCTCAGATTTTAGTGACTCCCGCCCCAAATCTGCAGCAAGTATGCCGCTTGGTATACAAATATTTACAGGTCTTCGATGCGACCCTCGGCGTCCACGCGGTAGCAGCGCACGTCCAAATTGAATACCTCTGGTTTCACAATCGAGGTACCCATCAGCATGCGGGCACATTCTTGAATACCTTCTGGGATCGAGGGGTGCGGAAAGATGAGTTCGGCCAAGTGCTCGATGCCAATGTCCATCGAGATCATCAACGCCACGGCCATGATGGTGCTCGACGCGTGCGGCCCCATCACACGCATGCCCAAAATCTTCATCTCATCGTCGTCAGACACCAAGATTTTGAAGAAACCATCGAGCTTGTGCATGGCCAACGCACGGTTGACGTAGCGGTAATGCATCGATGCCAAACGGTACGGAATTTTCTTTTTGCGCGCTTGGGTTTCGTTCAGGCCCACAGCCGCCACTTCAGGGTTCAAGAACATGATGGTGGAAATGTTTTCGTACACCAGCTCGCGCTTGGGTTGGCCAAACATGCGCTCTACGGCATGACGACCTTCGAGCTCACCCACGTTGACCAATGAGATGTCCGCTGTGAAGTCGCCCACCGCGTAGATGTTGGGCACATTCGAGCGGGTGTGCTCGTCGTCGATACAGCCTCGGTCGTTCAAGGTCACGCCTGCAGCTTCTAGGCCGAGGTTCTCGCAGTTGGACACGCGACCCACAGAAATCAAGGCTTTTTCAACCGTGTGGGTTTCTTTGCGCCCATCTTTGAAGCTGAGCACGTATTCCACTTTGCCGTCGACGATGCTCATTTTTTCAAGCGCTGCGCCGTGGTGAATCACCGCGCCGTTGTCTTCCAAATTGGCAGCCACGGCGTGTGAAATGTCTTCGTCCTCGAAGGGCAAGATGCGCTCTTCTTTGTCGATCAAGAAGACTTTGGTTTTACCAAAGTTCGAGAAGATGGTGGCAAATTCACAACCAATCACACCCGCGCCCAAGATCACGATGCTCTTGGGGAAGTCTGGCAAGGACGACACACCATCGCTGGTGAGGATGATTTTTTCGTCGATCGGAATGTGCGGCAAATAACGTGGACGGCTGCCCACGGCCATCACGGTGTTCTCGGCCCAAATGGTTTGGGTTTGGCCCTCTACATCAGTGATACCAATTTCGTTTTGAGATGCAAATTTGGCGTGACCGTTGAAAAACGTGATCTGACCTGTTTTTTCAAAATAAGCAATTTGCTTCTTGAGCTGCACATGCTTTTCAGCCACGGCGCGGTGGGCTTGGTGCATCACGCTGGAGAAATGCACCTCCGAGTCATACACGGTGTAGCCCAGATTGGTGTTGTGCGTTTGCTGGTAGCTCTCTGAAAGCTCCCACAAAGTTTTGGAAGACAACGCGCCGTCAAAAATGCCAGCGCCGCCCACCTTGTTGCGCTCGACCAGCGCGACACGCTTGCCAAAGTCGATGGCGCGCATGGCCGCCGCAAAACCGGATGGACCGGCACCAATCACGCAGACATCAAACTTTTCCAAGGCAAATCTCCAATAACGACGAAATTGTTTAATTCGGCATTATTGGCGATATTGATGCATTTAGATGAAAGTTTGACGGGAGTTACCCGCAAGTTGAACTCAAGAGCCGCGGTAAGTGGAGTAGCTCCACGGGCTCACCAACAAAGGCACGTGGTAGTGTTGATCGGTGTGGGCCACACCAAAGTCAAGGCTGACCAAGTTTAAAAAATTGGGCTCAGGCAATTCAACCTTCTTCGAGGCAAAGTAGCCCTTCACGTCAAACACCAAGCGGTAGGTGCCTTTTTTCAAGCTGTCGTTGTCGTACAGCAGACCGTCAGGGTTGCGGCCATCGTGGTTGAGCGTGAACGACTTGACCAAGGTGGCTTGCCCATCCTCGGTGGTGGTGAACAACGACACTTTCATGCCCGCTGCGGGGCCGCCGTGCATGGTGTCTAAAACGTGTGTGCTCAATCCCATGAAATGCTCCGAAAATGATTAGCGACCGAATTGGTCGACTGAAAGTGTATACAATTTTTCCATTTAGGTCTATCATGGACCTCAGTGAATTTGCCGGAGACCCGACATGGACAGCTCAACCGCCACCCGCAGCATTGTGGACGCCCTCACCAAAGCCATTGTGGAGCACCGTTTGCACCCCGGCACCAAACTGGCCGAGCAAAAACTGGCCGACCACTTTGGGGTATCGCGCACCCTTATTCGCCAAGCGCTGTTTCAGCTCGTGCAAAAGCGCCTCATCCGCATGGAGCCCGCACGCGGTGCGTTTGTGGCCACGCCCTCTTCTGACGAAGCGCGTCAAGTGTTTGCCGTGCGTCGCATGATTGAGGTGGAGATGACACGCAGCTTTGTGCGCAACGTCACGCCCACGCAAATCAAAGCCCTCAAAGAACATGTGGCCGAAGAAAAAGCCGCCGTCAGCCGTGGCGATGTACCGGGCCGCACCGATTTGCTGGGCGACTTTCACGTGCGCATGGCCGAGTTGATGGGCAACCAAGTGCTCGCGCAAATTTTGAGCGAACTCATTTCGCGCTGCGCCCTCATCACCCTGATGTACCAAAGCAGCAACGCCGCCGAGCACTCGGCCGAAGAGCACGCTGAAATTCTGAAAGCCATCGCTGCCAAAGACGAAGACTTGGCCGTCAAGCTGATGGACGAACACTTGCGCAACGTGGAAGAAGGCTTGGCCCTCGACCGCAAAGTGCCGAGCAACGACATCGCCATGGCGTTGGCTTAAGGAGAAATCGCATGTCCCACCCCAACGCCACCTACGACAGCACCGCCGCCTACCCCCGCGATTTGGTGGGCTATGGCCGCCAAGTGCCGCACGCGCAATGGCCCAACCAAGCGCGCATTGCTGTGCAGTTTGTGCTGAACTACGAAGAAGGTGGCGAGAACGCCACCGTGCACGGCGATGCAGGCAGCGAGATGTTCTTGAGCGAGATGTTCAACCCGCCGAGCTTTCCCGACCGCCACCTGAGCATGGAAGGCATTTACGAATACGGCTCACGCGTGGGCGTGTGGCGCATCTTGCGCGAGTTCGAAAAACGCGACCTGCCCCTCACCGTGTTTGGCGTGAGCATGGCGCTGGAGCGCCACCCCGAACTCACCGCCGCTTTTGTCGAGCTGGGCCACGAAATTGCCTGCCACGGCTACCGTTGGATCAACTACCAAACCACCGACGAAGCCACTGAACGTGCGCACATGAAGCAAGGCATCGAGATCATCGAACGCCTCACCAGCACCACGCACGGCAACAGCATTCACGGCGCAGGCTGGTACACCGGCCGCGACAGCCCCAACACCCGCCGCCTTGTGGCCGACCACGGCGGCTTTGAATACGACAGCGACTACTACGGCGAAGACCTGCCCTTTTGGATGAAGGTCAAAAAGTCCAACGGCGACGTGGTGCCGCAACTCGTCGTGCCCTACACGCTGGACTGCAACGACATGCGCTTTGCGCTGCCGCAGGGCTTTAGCCAAGCCGACGACTTCTTTGTGTATTTGCGTGACAGCTTTGACGCGCTGTATGCAGAAGGTGATGAAGCGCCCAAGATGATGAGCATCGGCATGCACTGCCGCTTGCTGGGCAAGCCCGGCCGCATCGTGGCGCTGCAAAAGTTCTTAGACCACATCGCCAAACACGACCGCGTGTGGGTGGCCCGCCGCATTGACATTGCTCGCCACTGGAAACAAGTGCACCCCTACAGCGCAAGCTGATCTTTGCATCGCCTCAACCCTCAAGCAGGACAACGACATGAGCCACTCGCACATCACGCTGAACCAAATCAACACCCTGCCCCATGCCGAGGCAGCAGCCTTGCTGACCGGCTTGTACGAACACTCCGATTGGATTGCCGCGCAAGCCTTGGACATGCGCCCCTTTGCGTCGGCGGCTGCGCTCAAACACGCGATGGTGAAGGTGCTGGCCGAAGCAGGCCGCGAACCACAACTCGCTTTGGTGCGCGCCCACCCCGAGTTGGCTGGCAAAGCGATGGTGAGCAAAAGCCTCACCGCTGAATCCACCAACGAGCAAACCAAAGCTGGCCTCACCAACTGCACGCCCGAAGAGTTTGCGCACATCCAGCAGCTCAACGCGAGCTACAACGCCAAGTTTGGTTTCCCGTTCATCTTGGCCGTGCGCGGCCCGCGTGGGTCGGGCCTCAACAAACAGCAAATCATCAGCACCTTCGAGCGTCGCTTGCACAACCACCCCGACTACGAACTGGCCGAGTGCTTGCGCAACATCCACCGCATCGTCGAGATTCGCTTGAACGACAAGCTGGGCTACGAGCCCGCGCTGGGCCACGAGGTGTGGGACTGGCACGAATGGTTGGCCCAGTTCAGCGATGCAGGTCATGTCAACCCTCAAGCCCCACACGCCGCGCGCGAAGAGCTCACCGTCACCTACCTCACCGACGCGCATCTGAAATGCGCCCGCACGATTGAGCTGGGCATGAAAGCTTGCGGCTTTGACGACGTACGCATCGACGCGGTGGGCAACGTGGTGGGCATTTACAAAGCGTCAAGTACGCACGCCAAAACTTTGATGACCGGCTCGCACTACGACACCGTGCGCAATGGCGGCAAATACGACGGTCGCCTCGGCATCTTTGTGCCCATGGCCTGCGTGCGCGAGCTGGCCTGTGCGGGCCAACGCCTGCCCTTCAACCTTGAAGTGGTGGCCTTTGCCGAAGAAGAAGGCCAACGCTACAAAGCCACGTTCTTGGGCTCGGGTGCGTTGGTGGGCGACTTCAAGAACGAATGGCTCGACCAACATGATGCCGACGGCGTCACCATGCGCCAAGCGATGAAACAAGCGGGCTTGAAGATAGAAGACATTCCCCAACTCGCCCGCAACGCCGCAGACTATTTGGGATTCATCGAAGTCCACATCGAGCAAGGCCCTGTGCTGAATGAACTCGACATTCCTTTGGGCATCGTCACCTCCATCAACGGCAGTGTGCGCTTGATGGGTGAAGTGGTGGGCATGGCTAGCCATGCTGGCACCACGCCTATGAACAGCCGCCGCGATGCAGCCACGGCTGTGGCCGAGCTGGCTTTGTATGTAGAAAAACGCGCTGCTGAACTCAACGCGTCGTCTGCCAAAGCACAAGCCCAATCGCCAGAAGCATGTGTGGGCACCATTGGCATGCTCACCGTGCCCAATGGTTCGGTGAATGTCGTGCCAGGCCGCTGCCAATTCAGCCTCGACTTGCGTGCCACCACCAACGCCATGCGCGACCGTTTGTTACACGACGTGACAGCCGAACTCCAAGCCATTTGCGAACGCCGCGGCCTGCACCACACGCTGGAAGAAACCATGCGCGCCAGCGCGGCCCCGAGCAACGCCAAGCTGCAAACGCTGTGGGAACAAGCCGTGCAAGCCCTAGGCGTGCCCCTGTTCCACTTGCCCAGCGGCGCGGGCCACGACGCGATGAAGCTGCACGAAATCATGCCGCAAGCCATGCTGTTTGTACGCGGCCAAAACGCCGGCATCAGCCACAACCCGCTGGAGGCCACCACGAGCGACGACATGCAGTTGGCCGTGGATGCGTTCATGCATATGCTGCACAACTTCCGCGCTTGAACATCACTTTCAATCAAACAACAACGATAAGACGAGACGACCATGAACCAAAACACGCATTACGCCCAACTCGACGCTTGGATTGACGCGCACTTTGACGAGCAAGTGAAGTTCTTGCAAGCCTTGGTGCAAGTCCCCACCGACACACCACCCGGCAACAACGCGCCCCACGCCGAGCGCACCGCCGAGTTGCTGCACGGCTTTGGCTATGAAGCCGAAAAACACGCCGTGCCCACAGATGAGGTCAAAGCCTATGGCCTAGAGAGCATCACCAACCTCATCGTGCGCCGCAAGTTTGCTGAGGGTGGCAAAACCATTGCGCTTAATGCGCACGGCGATGTGGTCCCCCCCGGCGACGGCTGGACGCACAAGCCCTACGGCGCTGAGATTGAAAACGGGGCGATGTATGGCCGCGCGACGGCGGTGAGCAAGAGCGACTTCTCCACCTTCACCTTTGCCACGCGCGCGCTCGAATCTTTGGGCTTGTCGTTGAAAGGCGGCGTCGAACTGCACTTCACCTACGACGAAGAATTTGGTGGCGAAAAAGGCCCAGGCTGGTTGCTCTCGCACGGCCTGACCAAACCCGACTTGATGATTGCCGCCGGCTTCAGCTACCAAGTGGTCACCGCGCACAACGGTTGTTTGCAAATGGAAGTCACCGTGCAAGGCGAGATGGCGCACGCCGCCATTCCCGACAGCGGTACCGACGCGTTGCAAGGCGCAGTGCACATCTTGAACGCGTTGCACGCGCTCAATGAAGACTACAAAAAAACCACATCCAAGATTGAAGGCATCACCCACCCTTACCTGAACGTGGGCCAAATCAGTGGCGGCACCAACACCAACGTGGTGCCGGGCAAGGTGGTGTTCAAACTCGACCGCCGCATGATTCCCGAAGAGAACCCGGTCGAGGTGGAAGCATCGATTCGCAAAACCATCGAAGACGCAGCTGCATCCTTCAACCCACCCCGTGGTGGCAAGCAACTCAAGGTGGACATCAAACGCCTCTTGCTCGCCAAAGCCATGGTGCCGCTGGCGGGCAACAAGCCGCTGGTGGATGCCATTCAAAAACACGGGGGTGAGTTGTTTGGTGAGCCCATCCCGGCTGTGGGCACGCCGCTCTACACCGATGTGCGTTTGTATGTGGCGCAGGGTATCCCTGGTGTCATCTACGGTGCGGGACCACGCACGGTTTTGGAGAGCCACGCCAAGCGCAACGATGAGCGGGTGATGTTGGAAGATGTGCGACGGGCCACCAAAGTTGTAGCACGTACTCTCTTAGATTTATTGAGCTAACGTTTTTCCGCTTGTAAGGGACTCACTCCGGAAAGGGTGAGAGACATAGAAGCGGCGGCTTCCTCATGCTGGGGTACCTGCCCACTGCCTTCGCCTACAGCGAGCCCAGCAAAACAAAAGCAAAAATAGGGTTTCTCCGTAAAACAACCCAAGAAAATTTTGTATACAGTTTTGCATGCAAAGAATCCTCTCAGGAGAACCCATGACCCAATCCACCCATCCCGTTGACGAGCGCCTGCCCACAGGCAAGCTCGCCGCTCTCGGCCTGCAGCACGTGCTCGTCATGTACGCAGGCGCAGTTGCAGTCCCACTCATTGTGGGCCGCGCTTTGAAACTCAGCCCAGAACAAGTGGCTATGCTGATTTCAGCCGACTTGTTTGTGTGTGGCTTGGTCACCCTCATTCAATCGTGGGGCGCGACCCAATGGTTTGGCATTCGCCTGCCCGTGATGATGGGCGTGACCTTCGCTGCTGTTGCGCCGATGGTGGCCATGGCCAACGCCAACCCCGGCGACACGGGCGCACAACTGATCTTCGGTGCCATCATGGGCGCGGGCGCGATCTCCATGCTCATTGCGCCGATGGTCAGCCGCATGTTGCGTTTCTTCCCACCTGTGGTGACCGGCACCATCATCGCCGTCATCGGCATCAGCTTGATGCGCATTGGCATCAACTGGATTTTCGGCAACCCCTTCGGCCCCACAGCCCCCTCCATCGTCAACCCAGAGCACGCCAAGTGGCTGGCTGACGCTGCAGCGGCAGCTTCTGCACCCGGCTCTACGCTGCCCGCTGTGCCCAAAGATTTGGCTTTGATGGCCAAGGTACCCAACCCCAAATACGCCGACCTCACCGGCGTGGGCATTGCGGCTTTGGTGCTGGCTTCCATCTTGATGATTTCCAAGTTCGCCAAAGGCTTCATCGCCAACATCTCGGTGCTCTTGGGCATCATCATTGGTGGCGTTGTGGCCACCAGCATGGGCTTGATGAACTTCGACAAGGTGGGCAAAGCCGAGTGGTTTGGCATCGTCACCCCATTCCAGTTTGGTATGCCTGTGTTTGACCCCGTACTCATCCTCACCATGACTTTGGTGATGATCGTGGTGATGATCGAATCCACCGGCATGTTCTTGGCCTTGGGCGAAATGACTGACCGCCATGTGGACCGCCCCGCACTCACCCGCGGTTTGCGCACCGACGGTTTGGGCACGCTGATTGGCGGCATCTTCAACACCTTCCCCTACACCAGCTTCTCGCAAAACGTGGGTCTCGTCGCTGTGACTGGCGTCAAGAGCCGCTTTGTGTGCGTGGCGGGCGGCATCATCCTCATCATCTTGGGCGTGATTCCAAAGATGGCCGCACTGGTCGAGTCCTTGCCCACCGTGGTCTTGGGCGGCGCTGGCTTGGTGATGTTTGGCATGGTGGCAGCCACCGGCATTCGCATCTTGGGCGGCGTGGACTTCAAGAACAACCGCTTCAACAGCTTGATCGTGGCCATCTCCATCGGCATCGGCATGATTCCGCTGATCGCCCCCAACTTCAAACAGTGGATGCCACACAACCTGCACCCCCTCATTGAGTCGGGCATTTTGTTGGCCTCGTTGTCGGCCGTGTTGTTGAACCTGTTCTTCAACGGCGCATCCAAAGACGACTCAGCAGCGGTGGCGGCAGCGCGTCAGGCAGACAGCCACTAAGCTCTTAGTCGCCTCTGCAAAAAAAGCCCGCTGATTCAGCGGGCTTTTTACTGGCCACTCAACCCTGATAGGGCCTAGCCTGTGGCGCGTAAGCAGTAATACGAACAGGTCTGACAAGCGCGCGCCGTTACACTCGCTGATCAAAAAGCGGCCTGCTTGCAAGGCGCTGACACAACAACATCCCCTTTTGTCTGGAGCAAAAACAACATGGAACTACTTCAAAGCACTGACTTCTGGTTGGGCTTGATGCTGATTATTTGGATCAACATCATCCTGTCCGGCGACAACGCCGTCGTGATCGCTTTGGCAGCACGCAGCTTGCCAGCTGAGCAACAAAAGAAAGCCATCATGTTTGGCTCCGGCGCAGCCGTGGTCTTGCGTATTGGTTTGACCGTGGTCGCTGCCAAGTTGATGACCCTCGAATACTTGCAAATCGTCGGCGGCATGTTGCTGCTGTGGATTGGTGCCCAATTGCTCGAAGCTGAAGAGGAAAGCGACGAAGAAGCCAGCGAGCACAGCAATTTGTTTGCAGCCATTCGCACCATCTTGATCGCCGACTTGGTGATGAGCTTGGACAACGTGATTGCCGTGGCCGCTGCCGCCAAAGGCGACGAAGTGTTGCTCATCATTGGCTTGGCCATCAGCATTCCGTTGGTCATCTTCGGTAGCACCTTGATGATCAAACTCATGGAGCGCTTCCCCATCATCATCACCTTGGGGGCTTGCTTGATCGGTTGGGTGGGCGGCGAAACCGTGGCCAACGACGTGGTGTTGAAAGAGTTTGGCGCCGCCAACTCTTGGTTCCACTTGGCAGCCGCTGCAGCGGGTGCCGTCATTGTGTTGGCATGGGGCAAGTTCAAGTCTGCCCAACACCACAAAACGGTAGAAGCCGAATAAGCCTTCGCGACTCCCCCAAAAAGCCAGCCTCGCGCTGGCTTTTTTATTGTCGCAACACAACTGCCGCTTGTGCACCGCAAAAGTGCCGCTCACTGTGTTGGTGCATCGTCAGGTTGTATACAAACCAAACTCGCGCACAATTCGCCCCCAACACGACGCAAAGAGGCGCTTTGAGCAGGCACCTTTATTGCAAGGTCGTATACATCTGCTCCTTCATTCTTTCGTTTTTCAGAGGCCCACATGATCAAACGCACCTTCATCAAAACCACCCTCGGCTTGGCATTGGCTGCCAGTTTTTCAGGCGCATCTGCGCAAACCACGCCTTTGAAATTTCAACTCGACTGGCGCTTTGAAGGCCCTTCCGCCTTCTTTTTGGTACCCGCCGCCAAAGGCTATTTCAAAGACGCCAAGCTGGATGTGACCGTGGACGCGGGCAACGGCTCGGGCGGTGCGGTCAACCGCGTGGCGTCTGGTGCGTATGACGTGGGCTTTGCCGACTTGGCCGCCTTGATGGAATTCCATGCCAACAACCCCGACGCGCCCAACAAGCCCGTGGCCGTGATGATGGTCTACAACAACACCCCTGCGTCGGTGATGGCCCTCAAGAAGTCGGGCATCAAAACCCCTGCCGACTTGACAGGCAAGAAACTCGGCGCGCCTGTGTTTGATGCGGGTCGCCGCGGCTTCCCCATCTTCGCCAAAGAAAACAAAGTGGGCACCGTCAACTGGGTGTCGATGGATCCACCGTTGCGCGAAACCATGTTGGTCCGCGGCGATGTGGATGCCATCACGGGCTTCACCTTCACTTCGTTGCTCAACATCGAAGCACGCGGCGTGAAAGCGGATGACGTGGTGGTCATGCAATACCCAGACTTCGGCGTGAAGCTGTATGGCAACGCCATCATCGCGAGTCCTAAGCTCATCAAAGAAAACCCAGCCGCCATCAAAGCCTTCTTGGCCGCCTTCACCAAAGGCGCAAAAGACGTGATGGCCGATCCTGCCGAAGCCATCAAAACTGTCAAGGCCCGCGACGGCATCATCAACAGCGAACTCGAAACACGCCGTTTGAAGTTGGCCATCGACACCGTCATCAACAGCCCCGACGCCCGCGCTGAAGGCTTTGGCCAAATCAAAGGCCCTCGCCTGAGCTTGATGGCATCGCAAGTGTCTGACGCGTTCAACACCAAAACCCGCGTGAAGGCCGAAGACATTTGGAACGGCTCCTTCTTGCCAACGGCCAAAGAACTCGACGTGTTGCCCAAAGGTAAGAAGTAAACAGGCACCACTTGATGACCGCTTCTCCTGAACATTTCGTCGATTTTCAAAACGTTTGGTTGGCCTACAACGACGCGTTGTTGGCGCAAAACCATTTCGCCGTCGAAGACATCAACCTGCAAGTCACGCAGGGCGAGTTCATCGCCATTGTGGGACCCTCGGGTTGCGGCAAATCCACCTTCATGAAACTCACCACGGGCTTGAAAAAGCCCAGTCGTGGCACCATTCATGTCGATGGTCAGCCGGTCAATGGCCCGCTCAAAATCAGCGGCATGGCGTTTCAGTCGCCCTCGCTCTTGCCGTGGCGCACCACGCTTGACAACGTGTTGTTGCCCTTGGAAATCGTGGAGCCGTACCGCGCCAACTTCAAAGCGAAGAAAGCTGAGTACGAAGCCCGTGCCATTGCCTTGCTGCAAAGCGTGGGCCTAACCGGCTACGAGCGTAAGTTTCCGTGGGAACTGTCGGGTGGTATGCAGCAACGCGCCAGCATTTGCCGTGCGCTCATCCATGAGCCCAAAATGTTGTTGCTCGACGAGCCGTTTGGCGCGCTCGACGCCTTCACCCGCGAAGAGCTGTGGTGCACGCTGCGCGATTTGCAAGCGGCTCAAAAGTTCAACGTCATCTTGGTCACCCACGATTTGCGCGAGTCGGTCTTTTTGGCCGACACCGTGTATGTGATGAGCAAGAGCCCAGGCCGCTTTGTGGTCAAGCGCCACATCGACTTGCCCCGCCCGCGTGACTTGGAAGTGACTTACACGCCCGAGTTCACCGACATCGTGCACGAGCTGCGCGGCCACATTGGGGCCATGCGCAAAGACGGCGTCAACTTGGGGCAATGAAGATGAATCAAAAACAACTTGAAACATGGGCACCTTGGGGCCTGTTGGTGCTCACCTTGGTGATTTGGCAAGCTGCGTGCTCGCTCTTGGATGTGTCTGAGTTCGTGTTCCCCTCACCGCTGCGCATTTGGCAGCAAATGGTCGAATACCGCGACGTGATTGCAGGCCACGCGTGGCGCACCTTCTGGGTGACGATGGTGGGCTTTGGCATTGCCATTGTGGTGGGCGTGTTGCTCGGCTTCGTCATTGGCAGCTCACGCTTGGCCTATGCCGCCGTGTACCCGCTCATGACTGGCTTCAACGCTTTGCCCAAAGCCGCATTTGTGCCCATCTTGGTGGTGTGGTTTGGTATTGGCGTGGGCCCAGCCATCCTCACCGCGTTTTTGATCAGCTTCTTCCCCATCATGGTGAACATCGCCACCGGCTTGGCCACCTTGGAACCCGAGCTGGAAGACGTGTTGCGTGTGCTAGGCGCCAAGCGCTGGGACGTGTTGGTCAAAGTGGGCTTACCCCGGTCATTGCCTTACTTCTACGGCTCGCTCAAAGTGGCCATCACCTTGGCGTTCGTGGGCACCACCGTGTCTGAGATGACAGCCGCCAACGAAGGCATTGGCTACTTGCTGATCTCAGCCGGTTCGGCCATGCAAATGGGCTTGGCCTTTGCAGGCTTGGTGGTCGTGGGCGCGATGGCCATGGTCATGTACGAGCTGTTCAGCTGGGTGGAAAAACACACCACCGGCTGGGCGCACCGAGGCTCGCAAAACCACTGAGTTGGCGCACCCCAAAAGCCGCTTTTTGAAGCGGCTTTTTTTACGCCTTTAATATTCATTAAAAACACCAACTTCGTCGAATATCTAGTGTTAATTCGATAAATTCACCGAATTTACGAATATCATCGATGCCACTTTCGCCCGACGCGCGCACAGTCTGTACGCGTCGGATTTCTTCTATTTAAGGCGATATACATGGCATCCTCCCACGATCAAACGCCCGAGAGCGCGCATCTCGGCCCCAACTCAGCAGACAAACTCTTTCTGGCCTTTTTGGTCGTGATTGTGGTGGCCGTCACATGGCTGGGTGTTGTCAACTACAAAGAAGCCCTCAAAACCGAACAAGCCAAGAGCAACGGCGAAGCTTGGGTGGCTTGGCTCACCGAAACTGGGACCACCCGCTTTGAAGCCGACACCCAACACCCTGCTTGCAAAGGTGGTGTCAAACCCGCCGCCGATGCCAAAGCTGGCACCCCCGGCACTTGGGGCGCATGCTTAGCGCACATCATGGCAACGACCGATCTGAAAGATCAGGTCAACACGTTCTTCAACGCCACCCCTCACTTTGTGGCGGCTTGCGTGCCATCTGACCGCACGTTGATGGGCGCGATCTTGTTGGAAGACTTGATGCCCACCCCGCCCGGCTCGGCCACACCTTTTGTGGCCTCCCAACTGCTTGAGACAGACAGCATTGACTACAAGATGCAACTGCGTTTGTCCGTGTGCGACAAAGGTGGCTACGCCATCAAAGTTGCTGAATTTGAATTCTGAGGTGCGCCATGGAAATGACTAAACAAGACAAATTTCTGCAAGACCTCAATGTCGAGGCCATCTTGGGCCAAGACCAAGAGGCTGACATTTCACGCGACTTGCCCATGCGCAAGTGGCTGCACTCGTGGCTCTTAGATCCCAACATCCCTGGCAACTTCCAAGCAGCCATCGACAAGTGGATCAGCTACCTCATCATTGGTAACTTGTTCAGCCTGATGTTCGAACACGTGCCTGCGGTGTACGAGCCCTACCGCGCGTGGTTTGAACTGTTTGACATCTTCTCGGTGGCCGTGTTCACCATTGAATACGCCTTGCGCCTGTATTTGGCCCCTGAAGACGAAGAGTTTAAAAACCGCAAACACGCGCGCTTTGGCTTCGTCACTAGTCCGTTTGCCATCATCGACTTCTTGGCTGTGGCGCCTTTCTACTTGAAGGCCTTCATCCCCATCGATTTGCGCGTGCTGCGATTCCTGCGACTGTTGCGAATCTTGAAGTTGTTCCGTGTTTTGATTCCAGCCATCGCTGAATTCAAAGAACTCAACAAGAACCGCACCTTCCGCCAAAAAGTGCATGCCCTCGTGTTCCCCAGCGAATTCGGCGGCACCATGCAGCACATTTTTGAAGTGTTCATCGGTGTGTGGGTCATCTTGTCTGTGATGGCCGTCATCTTGGAATCGGTCAAGAGCATCAACTACATCTTGCATTTGCAGTTTGTCATCTTGGATGCTGTGGCCGTGGCCATCTTCACGATTGAATACTGCATGCGCATGTATTCATGCGTGGAAGAGCCTGGTTACAAAGGTGCCTTCTTGGGTCGCTTCCGTCAGGCCAAAAACCCATCCACGTTCATCGACTTCTTGGCCATCTTGCCCTTCTTCTTGGAAGTGTTCTTGCACCACCTGATCGACTTGCGCTTCTTGCGGGTGTTCCGTTTGGCGCGATTGCTCAAACTCACACGCGGCAGCGATGCCACCGCCGTGTTGGTCAAAGTGGTGGTGCGCGAGTGGCCTGTCATGGGCGCCGCCACCTTCATCATGATGTTGTTGTTGGTCTTGACCGCCAGCTTGGGTTACTTGTTTGAATACGACGCCCAACCTGAGAAGTTTGAAAACATCCCCACAGCCATTTATTGGGCGGTGATCACCTTGGCCTCTGTCGGCTACGGCGACATTTCACCTGTCACGCCCATGGGCCGCGCCATGACCAGCGTGTTGGCTTTGTTGGGCATCGGCATCTTCGCGATTCCGGCGGCGTTGCTGGCCTCGGCCTTCAGCGATGAGTTGGTGAAAGAGCGTGACCAGTTGAAAGCCAACTTGTTTGCCATCCTCAAAGATGGCCACATCAGCGAATCAGAAGCCGCGATCATTCGTTCAGAAGCCAAGCGCCTGCACTTGACCGTGGAAGAAGTGAACAAGCTGATTGAGGTGGTGATCAAAGAGCACGAGCTCGAAGAGCGCAACCCGCTGCCCATTCACAAGATTGCTGAAAACCCAGCCTTGGCTGTGGAGCATTACAAAGTCTTGTTGGGTCAAATTCGCCAACTGGGCGTGCAAGTGGATGCCACGCAGTTCGACCAAGTCGCACAAACCGGTGACCGTTTGTCGGCCAACGAATTTGCCTTGTGGCAAAAAATACAAGGCAAGGCTTAACCGCCTTGAGCGGCCACCTCGGTGGTCGCTGCCTTTGACGTTCGATTTTTAAATTTTTCTCGTTAGACCTTTTCGATGACTACAGGTATCAAGAACACCCTGATGGAAATATTGGATGGCTCGCCCAAGCACACGGCCAGCCGATACGTGGAGTGGCTCATCACCGTGGTGGTGTTGGTCAACTGCTCTGCGGTGATTCTTGATTCCGTGCCCGAAATTCACGCCGAATTCAAAGACTTCTTCCACGAGCTGGAGTTTTGGAGCGTGATGTTCTTCACCGTTGAATACATCGCACGCGTGTGGTCTTTGGGCGCCAAGTACAGCCGTGACCATGGTGGCTCATGGAAAGGTCGATTCGAGTACATGCTCAGTCCGTTTGGTTTGGTGGACTTCTTTGCCACCATGCCGCACTACATGCACATGTTTTTCCCGACGCTCGATTTGCGCATCTTGCGCGTGCTGCGTTTGCTGCGAATTTTGAAGCTCTCCAAATACAACACCGCGCTGCAAGACTTGTTTCACGCCATCCACTCGGAGCGTCAAGCCTTTGGCTCTGCGGTGTTTTTGTTGACCATCGCCACCATCGTGTCGGCCTCGTTGATGCACTTTGCAGAAGGCCACCACCAGCCTGAGTTCTTTGGCACCATCCCGCACTCCATTTACTGGTCCATCGTCACCATCACTTCGGGCTACGGCAACGTCGAGCCCATGACCAAAGCCGGCGAAGCGATTGCGCTCATCACCGGTTTCTTGGGCGTGTGTATGGCAGCCATCATGACCGGTATCGTGGCCTCGGCCTTCTCCAACCAAGTGGCCCGCAAGAAGGCGGCGTTTGAGGCGCAATTGCGCGAGGTGTTCTCGGACGGCAATATGTCTGACGAAGAACAAGAAACCTTGAAACGTTTGCAAGCCCATTACCGTCTGACGGATGAGCAAGTCGAAGCCATGATGCTTCGCGCCAAAAACAAATCATCTGCTGCCGAATGAGCGCCACCATGAATACCGCTGCATCCTCTCTTTCTACTTACCAACGCATCAAGCGTCGCACCTTCGAAATCATGGAAGGTGAAGTGCCTGACAAGTACAGCCACTTCGTTGAAATCTTCATCGCCTTGCTGGTGGTGGCCAACGTGATTGGCATCATCTTGGAATCGGTGCCCCACATCCACGAGGCCTTCGAGCTCGAGTTCCACTTGTTTGACATGTTCAGCGTGGCCGTGTTCTCGGTCGAGTTTGTGTTGCGCGTGTGGTCGTACAGCGAGAAATACATCCACAGCGGTGGCACTGCGTGGGATGGCCGCAAAGAATACGTATTCAGCTTCTACGGCATCATCGACTTCGTCAGCACCGTGCCGTTTTACTTGCAACTGCTGTTCCCAGGCGCCGACTTGCGCGTGCTGCGTATGTTCCGCTTGATGCGAATTTTCAAACTCTCTCGCTACAACAGCGCGTTTGAAGACATGGTGGCCGCCGTCAAGGCCGAGAAAGATTCGTTCTCTTCTGCTGTGTTCTTGTTGTTCATCAGCTGCTTGCTGTTCTCGTCGCTGATCTACATCATCGAAGGCCACGAGCAACCTGAGGTGTTCCCGTCCATCCCCGCCGCGATGCACTGGTTTGTCATCACCATCATCTCGGGCTGGGGCAACGTGGACCCCGTCACGTTTGTGGGTTCGATCCTCGTCATCCTCACGCAAATTTTATCCATCGCCTTGGCTGCGATCTTGACCGGTGTGGTGGCCACGGCCTACACCGCGCAAGTCGAACGTCGCCAAGCTTTGTATGAGATGGAAGTGCGTTCGGTGCTGGCCGACGGCATCGTGACCGACGAAGAGCAAGCCAAGCTCAAGATGATGCAAGCCAAGCTGGGCATGTCAGACGAACAAGTCGACGCCATCAAGCACCAAATGGAAGAAGAGAAACAGATCTCTGCGGCCAATAAACAATAATCTGAGCTTTCGCATTTAGGAGTGAGTCATGGACAACGGCGCTTACGAAAAATACAAACAAGAAAACCCCGACGTCTACACACCTTTGTCGACCTACGACTACCTCGACCAGTTTGTGCACCAGCTCACCACGGCCGAATTGGTGGTGTGCGTGGTGGCTGGCGTGTTGGCTGTGTTTGCGCTGTACAAAATCTTTACGAAGCGCAAAGACAAGCATTCCGAAGACCACAACGAATAACAAGGACCCATCATGAGTGAAGCACCAGAAACCGAATTGCCACACCACGGCAACGACCCCTTCCGCACCCGCTGCGCCATGTTGGTGTCGTGCTTGGCCATGTGCTTGGCCATTGCCAGCTTGGGCGGCAACAACGCCTCCAAAGAGAGCATGAGCAACAACATCTTGGCCTCCAACGCGTATGCGTTCTACCAAGCCAAGAACATTCGCCAGACCGATTACAAAATTGCAGCCGACGAATTACGCGTGCAACTGACCAACGACAAGCTCTCGCCTGCGGCCAAAACTTTGGCCGAAAAAAAGCTGGAAGCCTACGAGAAGAACATCGCCCGCTACGAGTCTGAACCAGAAACTGGCGACGGCAAAAAAGAGCTGATGGAAAGAGCCAAAGAACACGAACATGAGCGTGACATTGCGCTGCGCCAAGACCCTTGGTTTGACTACGCCGAAGCCTTGTTGCAAATTGCCATTGTGTTGACCTCGGTGGCCATTTTGACGGGCGCGCACGTGTTGTTCTGGGTGCCTTGTGCGCTGGGCCTCTTGGGAATTTTCTCGACCATCAACGGTTTTTTGTTGTTCATTTGATCCAACAGCTGAATTCACAAAAGCCCCGCAAGGGGCTTTTTTGTCACCCCTACTCTGATTCTTTTTTTAGCAATGCAAAGTACTTCAACGGCAACAACTTGGCGAGATCGAATTGAACAATTCATCACGCACCATGGCATTCAGAATTTCTTGGTTTTCCTCATCGTGATCAACGCGGCCATTTTGGGCATCGAGACGAACCACAACGTGATGGCATCTTGGGGTCACGAGCTGTTCTTGTTAGACCACGCCATCCTGGGCATCTTCATCGCTGAAATCGTGCTGCTCATTGCAGCGCGTGGGTTTTCATTTTTCAAAGACGCTTGGTGCGTGTTTGACTTTGTCGTCGTTGGCATTGCGCTGGTCCCCGCCTCAGGCTCGTTGGCCGTGTTGCGTGCACTGCGTGTGTTACGTGTGCTGCGTTTGATCAACAAAGTAGAGAGCATGCGCAAAGTGGTGGGCGGCTTGCTCAGCTCCTTGCCTGGCTTGGGTTCGGTGTTTGGCCTGATCTTGATCATCTTCTACGTTGCATCGGTGATTGCCACCAACCTCTTCCACAAAGATTTCCCCGATTGGTTTGGCGACTTGGGCATGAGCGCCTTCACGCTGTTCCAAGTGATGACACTCGAAAGCTGGTCTGATGGTATTGCGCGCCCCATCATGGAGGTGTTCCCTTACGCGTGGATCTTCTTCATCTTGTTCATCTTGATCGCCACCTTCATCATCTTCAACTTGTTCATCGCGGTGATCGTGGACTCCATCACGGCAGACCACGACAAAGACCACCGCGATCATCACCACCAACTCACTGTCCAAGAAGAGTTGCAAGAGCTGCGCCGCGAGATGGCAGAGCTGCGTCAATTACTGATTCAAAAGCACACCCCATGACGACACATCACACCTCACCACTCGCTAGTCTTTACAAATGGGTCTTCGACTCTGAGTTCAAGCACGGCTATCAACGTCAAGTCGAGCGCAGCATCGCGCTCTTGATTGTGGCGAGTGTGATCGCCGTCTTGATTGAAAACACGCCCGAGATCTACAACGACTACGCGCATTGGTTCCACTGGTTTGACGTGGTCACCGTGGGCATCTTCTCGCTCGAATACGTGTTGCGAGTCGCCACGGCCCATTTGCACCCTGACTTTGCAGGCAAAAGCTTTCCACGCTTGCGCTACGCGCTGAGCTTTTATGCCTTGATTGATTTGATTGCGATTGCACCGTTTTACTTTGCACGCTTTGTGGATGTCGACGTGGAAATGTTGCGCGTGCTGCGAATCATGCGACTGGCGCGAATGTTCAAGCTCTCGCGTCAAATCGTGCCTGCTTGGCACGAATTTCAAGAACTCAACCAAGGCCGTAGCTTTCGCGCCAAGGTGTTTGCCATGTTGGAGCCCACCGGGCACTCGGGTCGCTTGCATACCTACATCGACAACTTCATTGTGTTTTGGATTGCCTTGTCCATCACCTGCGTGATTTTTGAAACCGTAGAGGCCGTTCGATCTTTGTTTGCCACCGAATTCATGGTGATTGACATACTGGCTTTCAGCATCTTCACCGTTGAATACATCGCTCGGGTCTACGCAGCACCAGAAAACCCCAAATACAAACACTTGAGCATGCCGCGCTGGACGCACATTCGTTCGGGCCAAGCCGTTATCGACTTGCTGACGATTCTGCCCTTCATCTTGGAGAGCTTCTTCAGCCAACATTTGGATTTGCGTTTCTTACGCGTCTTCCGTTTGATGCGCATGCTCAAACTCACACGCTACACCTCGGCCATGGAAACGCTCTACAAAGTGGTGCGCCGCGAATGGCAAGTCATCTTTGCTTCCGTGTTTGTGATGATGCTCTTGGTGGTGCTCACCGCCAGCTTGGGCTATTTGTTCGAGCATCCCGCACAACCTGACAAGTTTGAAAATATCCCTCAGTCCATCTATTGGGCCGTGGTCACCCTTGCCTCGGTGGGCTATGGCGACATCTCGCCTATCACCCCCATGGGACGTGCGCTCACCGTGGTGCTGGCCTTGGTGGGCATTGGTATTTTTGCTATTCCTGCGGGTTTGTTGGCATCTGCGTTTACCGATCAGCTACGCATTGATCGCGACGCATTCAAGCAACGCCTCATGCTCGCCTTTGAAGACGGCATGTTGGATGCCGCAGAACGTGAGCTCATCGCCGCCGAAGCTGAACGTTTGCATTTGTCACAGGATGAAGTCAAACGTTTGACCGATGAAGCGCGCGCCGAGTTTGCCGCTAAAGAAGCCGAAGACCACACCCACGCCAACGGTTTGGTGCTCGATGCCAAAGCCCACCCCGCTCTGGCAGCGGCGCAGTTCAAGCTATTGGTTGATCAGCTCAGTTTGATTACCCAAGCCACAGGCGAAGCGCATTTGCGCAAGAGCCTCGGCGACATCAAAACAGATCACCAAGCTGAGTTGGATGTGTTGGCCATCGTGGCCAAGCGCACGTTCTAAGTCAGCAGACGAAGACCCACAGCTTTTGCGACTTTGCAAGTAGGCGACAGCCTGCTTGCGCATTTGCGTTTACCGTATCGCCATGACGCATTTTTACGAACCCCGCTTAGGCCACGGCCTGCCCCACGACCCCTTCAACGCCATTGTTGGCCCCCGCCCCATCGGCTGGGTCTCGACCCGCAGCAACGACGGCGTGTTGAACCTCGCGCCTTACAGCTTTTTCACCGCCTTCAACTACATCCCGCCCATCGTGGGCTTTTCCAGCACCGGGCCCAAAGACTCGCTGCGCAACGTGCAAGAGAACGGCATGTTTGTGTGGAACCTCGTCACCCGCCCCTTGGCCGAGGCAATGAATCAAACGTGTGCGCCTGTGGGCCCCGAGGTGAATGAGTTTGAACTGGCCGGTTTGACCACCGCCGCTTCACGCGTGGTCGATGTGCCGCGCGTGGCTGAAAGCCCTGTGTCATTTGAATGCCGCAGCACACAAATCATCCAGCTTGAAGGCTTGGACAAACAAAAGGTGCTCACGTGGTTGGTGCTGGGCGAAGTGGTGGGCGTGCACATTGCCGACCACTTGCTCAAAGACGGCATCTACGACACCGCCAATGCCGGCCACATCTTGCGCGGCGGCGGCCCTGCGGATTACTTCAGCATCGGCCCCGAGCAGCTGTTTCACATGTGGCGCCCAAAGGCCTAAATCAGTTCAACTGGCTCAGCTCGACTGACCGAAGCTCTCAGGCATTTGCACGGCCACCACCTCGCCACGGGCCGTGGCCACATCGCCTGCGTAGACGGTGGTTTCCACCACCACTTTGCGGCCTTTGATTTCTTTCACGCGGCCACGAATCACCAGCTCCGCCTCCAGCGGGGTGGGCTTTAAAAAGTCCACATGCAAGGAGCCGGTGACAAAGCGAAAGGCCGGCAGCGAGTCCATGCTGCGGCCCTCTTGCTTGTACATGGCTGCCGCGGCCGTGCCCGTGCTGTGGCAATCAATGAGTGACGCAATCAACCCGCCGTAGGCGTAGCCGGGCACCGAGGTGTGATACGGCTCGGGCGTGAAACGTGTCACGGTTTCATCGCCGTCCCACACCGTTTTGATTTGGTGGCCATGTTCGTTGAGGTGGCCGCAGCCGTAGCAATGGGCCACGTTTTCTGGGTAGTGGTCTTGAAATGCAGTCATGGGTTGTCTCCTGAGTTTTGAGTTTGATCGAATACCACGCTCGCGCAAAACCCGTGGGGTTGCACAGGCGTCAAGGTCATGCGTGCGCCCAGCAACTTGGCATAGGTGGCGACGATGGCCAAGCCAAGGCCCATGCCCGCTTTGAGCGCTTCGCCTGCGGCACCTTGCACGCCGCGTTGGCTGATTTGTTGCAGCTTGTCGTGGGGCACGCCCACGCCGTTGTCGGTGACCGACAAGGTCACCCGCTCGTAGGTTTGCGCCACCGACACCGTGATGTGACTCTCGCCACTTGCAGCGCGACCATAGCGCAGCGCGTTGTCAATGAGGTTGTTCAAGATGCCTTCAATCAAGGCTGCGTTGCCTTGCACGCGCACCGCATGGTCGAGGCCTTTCGCGCCTAAGTCCACGCCTGCGGCATCGGCACGGGGCAAGAAGCGCAACACGGCTTCGCCGACCAAAGCGTCTAAGGACACGGTGGTGTTTTCTAAGGTCTGCTTGGCTTCATCGGCCAGCGCCAAGGCCAGCAATTGGTCCACCAAATGGCTGGCCCGTTCTTGGCTTTGCGCAATGCCTTGCAACTGCTCGCGCCACACCTGCGGGTCGTTGTGGCGCAAGCCGTAATCGGCCAACGCACGAATGCCCGCCAAGGGCGTGCGCAACTCGTGCGCCACATTGCCCGAGAACTCGCGTTGTGCTTGCACGCTGGCCGCAATGCGGCCCAACAAGGCGTTGATGGCTTTGCCCAAGCGCTGCACGTCGCGCGTGGTGGCACTCACGGGCACGGGGGTCAGGTCGCGGGCATCGCGCTGGCCCACGGCCTCTTCTAAGGCGGCCAAGGGCGTCAAGTCATCTTCAATCGCGCGCTGCAACCAAGCGGCCAATAAACCCAACAGCAACAGCTGCGGCACGATGGAAAACGTCAACAAGCGTTGCAGCAAGCGATCGCGGCTGGCGGTGGTTTGCGCCATCACCACATAGAACTCTCCGGGCACGTGGCGGTGCACCGTCACCGTGCGCAGCACGCGCCCCTGATATTCGATGGACGCAAACTGTGGTTTGCCACCTTCAAAAAACTGCTCGGGCCGCAAACCCGCATGCCCAGCCAGCAACTTGCCGTTCGGGTCCAGCACTGCAAAGTACAGTGACTCGCTTTGGTCAAACAGCACGGTGCTCATTTCTTGCGCGGACAGGCTCAAATCCAAAGTGCCATCCTCATCGGTCAAGCGCTTGACGTGGCTGGCCACCAAGTAGGCATCGTCCAGCAACGCACGGTCAAACGCCTGTTGCGCAAAGTACGAGGCAATGCCCACCACCAGCGCAGCCCCCACCAACCACGTGGTGGCGAGTGGCACCAACACATGGCGCATCAAGCGGTTGCGCAACGAAGGCTTGGTGTGGATATCGCTCATACCTGCTCCTCTAAAACATAGCCAATGCCGCGCAGCGTGCGAATCTTGGCACCACTGTCGGCCAACTTTTTACGCAAGCGCGAGATGAATGCCTCGAGCGCGTTGTCACCCAATGCTTCGTCAAAGTCTGACAACTTGTCGGACAACACGCGCTTGCTCACCGCGCGGCCTGGGGGTGTCATCAGCTCGCACAGCACTTCAAACTCGCGGGCGGGCAACGCCAAATCAGCTTCGCCTACAAAGATGCGGCGCAGCTTGCGGTTCAAGCGCAAGCGCCCCACCTGCACTTCGTCGCTCACGCCTTGGGTGCGGCGCACCAAGGCACGCAAGCGGGCTTCCACTTCTTCTAGGTCAAACGGTTTGCCCAAGTAATCGTCGGCCCCTGCATCGAGCCCCGCAATGCGCTCGTCGGTTCGGTTGCGTGCGGTCAGCACCAACACGGGCGTGTGGTCGCCACGCGAGCGGGCTTCGCGCAAAAGTTGCAAACCGCTGCCTTGTGCGGCGTGGGGTTGGCCGTTGATGGGCAAGTTCAAATCGAGCAGCACCGCGTCATACGCTTGCACCTGCCAAAAATGCGCACCTTCTTCTAAATGGCTGGCCGCGTCCACGCGATGGCCTGCGTCAGTCAGGCTGCGCAGCATCACCGTTTGCAACACGGCATCGTCTTCAATCAACAAAATTCGCACGAAAGTATTAGAAGAAGTTAAGACCTAAAAATCAGGTCAGGGACTGGTCAGTGAACATCAACGATAAACGTGGCATGAGCATACGACATAACCTTCCTGAGCGCCTACGTGAGACCACGCGCACGCTGTTAAATACACCCACCAAACGCTATGTCGCCGCTGGTAGCGCACTGGCCATTGCCGTGCTGGTGTACGCGGTGATGAGCCAAGAAGCACCCATCAAACCCCCAGCGCCGCAGCCCATCGTGCAAGGCCAACAGTTGCGCTTTCCGGCGGGCCATCCACAGCTGGCGTTGTTGGGCACCACCGAAGCCAAAGCCGCTGAGAGCATCACGCTCGAACTGCCCGCGCGTTTGGTGTGGAACGAAGAACGCACCCAACGCATCTACCCCGCATTTGCAGGCCGTGTGCTCACGCTCAATGCCGACATCGGCCAAAGCGTGAACGCAGGCCAAGTGCTGGCCACCTTGGCCTCGCCCGAGTTTGGCGCAGCGCAAGCCGACACGGCCAAAGCCATGGCCGATGCCCAAGTGGCCGACCGCGCATTGGCCCGTCACCAAACCTTGTTTGAAGCCGACGTGATTTCGCGCAAAGAACTCGACCTGACCGAAGCCGACGCCCTGCGCGCCCGCGCCGAGCTGGCCCGCGCCCAAGCCCGCACACGCATGTACGGCAGCAGCGCCAACACCGTCAACCAACAACTCGGTTTGGCTGCCACCGTCAAAGGCGTGGTGGTCGAGCGCAACTTGAGCGCCGGCCAAGAAGTGCGCCCCGACCAAGGCGGCCCCGGCAACCAAGCGTTGTTTGTGGTGAGCGACCCCAGCGTGTTGTGGGTGCAAATTGATGCACGCGAAGCCGACACGGCCTCGCTCAAGCCCGGCACAAAAATCACGCTCACGCTGCCCAACTTCCCCGGCCAAACCTTTGACGCCAAGATCACCGCCACCGGTGACTTCATCGACAGCAACACGCGTTCCATCAAAGTGCGCGCCGTGATCGACAACGCGCAACGCCTACTCAAAGCCGAAATGTTGGGCACAGCCCGCATTGAACGCAAGCTCACAGCCGGTGTGTTGGTGCCCGCCAGCGCCGTGCAACTGCGCGGCACCGAGCACTGGGCCTATGTGCAAACCGAACCCGGCGTGTTTGAACCCCGTCGCGTCAAGCTGGGCTACGAAGGTCTGCAAGAAGTGCTCATCGTCGACGGCGTACAAGCCAACGAGTTGGTGGTGAAAGAAAACAGCTTGCTCTTGGCCCGCGAATTTCGCAACGCACAAGACGATGCCAAACCCCACACCTCGGCCACCGGCTCTGCCGCCCCCGCTAGCAGCGCAGGTCAAAAATGAAGCGTCTCATTGACTATGCGCTGAACCAGCCGCTGTTCATTCTGCTGGGCACCCTGCTGTTTGTGCTGTCGGGCGTGTTCGCCTTTAAGAACTTATCCGTCGAGGCCTTCCCCGATGTCACCGACACGCAAGTGACGGTGATTGCCCTCTACCCTGGCCGCGCTGCCGAAGAGGTGGAAAAAGAAGTGTCGTTGCCGATTGAGGTCGCCTTGTCTGGCTTGCCCAATTCGATTCGCGTGTTCTCGCACACGCAATTTGGTTTGTCGTTCACGGTCGTCACCTATGACGACAAAGCCGAAGTCAACTTGGCGCGCCAACAAGTGAACGAGCGCTTGAGCAGCGTCGACTTGCCCTCCGGCGTACAAGCCAACGTCATGCCCAACGCCACGCCTGTGGGCGAAGTGATGCGCTACCGCCTCAAGGGCGATGGCAAAACATCGACCGAGCTGCGCACCATCCAAGACTGGACCGTCGAGCGTGCATTGCGCCAAGTGCCGGGTGTGGCCGATGTGGTGGGCATGGGCGGCTACATCAAGCAGTACGAAGTGCAGCCCGACATGCAAAAGCTGCGCGCCTACAAGCTCACGCTGCAAGATTTGCAAGACGCCATGGGCCGCGGCAATGCCAACGCTGGCGGCAGCTATGTGGCGCAAGGCACACAACAGTTCGCCATCCGTGGCATTGGTTTGCTGCACTCAGCGCAAGACATTGGCAACATCGTGGTCACCGCGCGTGGCAACACACCGGTGTTGGTCAAAGACGTGGCCAACGTCGCCATTGGTGCCGTGCCGCGTTTGGGCACCGTCGGCCAAGATTTGGATGACGATGTGGTGACGGGCATCGTGATCATGCGCAAAGGTGAAAACCCCAGCGTGGTCTTGAAAGGCATCAAAGAAAAGTTGGCCGACCTCAACGACCGCGTGCTGCCCAAGGGCGTGCAAATCGTGCCGTTTTATGACCGCACATGGTTGATGGGCAAGACCCTCACCACCGTGTTCAAAAACTTGGTCGAAGGTGCGTTGTTGGTGTCGCTGGTGCTGTACCTGTTCTTGTCCAATATGCGCGCCTCGCTGGCGGTGGTGGTGGTCATTCCACTCGCCTTGCTCTCGACCTTCTTGGGTCTGAAGATCATGGGCGTGCCCGCCAACTTGCTGAGCTTGGGCGCGATGGACTTCGGCATCATCGTGGACGGCGCGGTGATCGTGATTGAAAACATCATGCACCGCTTGGCCGAACGCGGCGAAGGCATGAACGACAAAGAGCGTCGAACGCTCATCACCAACGCCGCCAACGAAGTGGGTCGCCCCACGTTGTTCTCGATGCTCATCATCATTGCGGCGCACATTCCTATCTTTGCCTTGCAACGCCACGAAGGCCGCATCTTCCAGCCGATGGCGTTGTCAGTCACCACCGCGCTGATTGGCTCGCTCATCTTCTCGCTCACCCTCGTGCCTCTGTTGGCCTATTGGATGCTGCGCAAAGGCGTGCCCCACGGCGACAACAACTTGGTGTCGTGGGCCAAGCGCGTGTACGAGCCCGTGCTCAACTGGGCGCTCGATCAACCCCGCAAAGTGG
>Ga0213920_1000096_pt1 | contig 95988 bp, 67 predicted proteins | sample McNCre1117MG_FD_161054 | JGI IMG/M metagenome (GOLD analysis project Ga0213920, IMG submission 161054) | Freshwater microbial communities from McNutts Creek, Athens, Georgia, United States - 11-17 MG | ecosystem: Environmental > Aquatic > Freshwater > Creek | place: USA: Georgia | collected...
CTTATCAAGATCCCACTACCGAAGAAACTGCATGGTTAGCGGTAGATTTTGCACCACTTAAAAAATTAAAAAATCCAGTAAAATTAGCAGACATAAAAGCAAATACTAATTTAGCTAATATGGCGCTAGTAAGATTGGGCAGATTATCTGTGCAACCTGTTACTGATGCTGAGTGGGAAGAAGTAATGAAAATGAGTGAGGGTTTGTAGTTATCTAAAAAACACATAGCCAATTAATATAGCTATGATAACACCCGCAATATCTGCTAATAACCCAGCCCATACAGCATATCTAACTTTCTTTATACCCACACTTCCAAAGTATAAGGCAATAATGTAAAATGTAGTATCAGCAGAACCTTGGAATATAGATGCCAATTTTCCTAAGAAGGAATCGGGTCCACTAGTTTTAAAAACATCTAACATTAATCCTCTTGCCCCACTCCCACTCAATGGTCTCATAATAGCCACAGGTAAGGCACCCACAAAATCAGTATTTACGCCCGTTAAATGAATAATATAAGTTAGGCCTTGTAAAACAAAATCCATTGCCCCGCTATCTCTAAATACACGAATGGCAACAAGCATTGCTACTAGATATGGAATAATTTTAATAATAACTTCAAATCCATTTTTGGCACCTTCAATAAAAGCATCAAAAACGGCCACTTTTTTATAAGCACCGCCCACAATAATCGTAACAATAATTCCTAATAATATACTAGATCCAGCAATCTTTGAAAATAACTCTTTGTTTTGAGGACTTAGGCTGTTTACACCAAACAAAATTATGCACATAAAAGAAAACAAGCCCAGTAACCAGCTTATTAAAACCCTATCCCATTTAATTTTTTGATAAAGTCCAACCATTAAAATAGATGCTAAAGTTGTGCCAATTGTGGCCAAAACACAAGGTATAAAAATACTAGCTGCATCGTGTGAACCAGCTGCTAGACGATATGAAATGATACTTAATGGAATAATGGTCAAACCACTTGTGTGTAAGACCAAAAACATTATTTGTGCATTGGTTGCTTTTTCCTTTTCAGGATTTAAACTTTGTAAGCTCTCCATAGCTTTTAAAGCAAAGGGGGTAGCTGCATTATCCAAACCCAACATATTCGCACTAAAGTTCATTACCATATGCCCCATTGCTGCATGGTTTTCAGGAACTTCTGGAAATAACCTGCTTAAAAATGGATTCATCCATCTGGCTAGTTTTTGGATAGCACCTGCTTTTTCTGCAATATTCATTAATCCTAAAAAGAAAACCATTGTACCTGCTAATGGAAATGCAACGTCTATAACCGAGGATTTTGCGGAGTCAAAAATACCATCCGCTAAAAGCTTAAAAATCTCAGTATCCCCCAAAAAGATCAATTTAACAAGCGCTATTATAAATGCAATCACAAAAAAGGCCATCCAAATGATATTCATTGCCATAGATCCAATTGTTTATGGTACTAATATAGCCCATTTTGAGATTAGAATTGTATTTTTGCGGCACTTAAAAAGAAACAGTTTATGGCATTACAAGCAGGCATCGTGGGCTTACCCAATGTAGGAAAATCAACTTTATTTAACGCAGTTAGTAATAGTGCAAAAGCACAAGCTAGTAATTATCGTTTTTGTACTATTGAGCCCAATGTAGGTTTAGTAGATGTACCAGACAATAGAATGCAACAATTAGCAGCGTTAATTAATCCTCAAAGAATTGTACCTACTCAATTAGAGATTGTTGATATTGCAGGTTTGGTAAAAGGTGCAAGTAAGGGGGAAGGTTTAGGTAATAAATTCCTTGCAAATATTCGTGAGGTGAGTGCTATTATACATGTGATTCGTTGTTTTGAAGACGAGAATGTTTTGAGAGAAGAAGGGGTTATTAATCCTATTGGGGATAAAGAAATTATAGAAACCGAATTGCAGTTAAAGGATTTAGATAGTGTTGAAAAGAAAATGCAACGTTCTGAAAAGATGGCCAAAACTGATCCAAAAGCTAAAGTGGAATTAGAAGTATTAAAAAAATGTAAAGCACACCTTGAACAAGGTAAAAGTATTCGTTCCTTAGGTTTATCTAAAGAAGAGAGTGTTGCTATCGCAGACATCTTTTTGTTAACTGAAAAGCCGGTAATGTATGTAGCCAATGTGGATGAAAAGTCAATGCATACCGGTAATCAGTATTCAGACAAACTTGTAGCAATGGCTAAAGAAGAAGGTGCGCAAGTAATTGTAATGTGTAATAATATTGAAGCGCAAATTACAGAATTAGAAGATCCAGATGACAAGGCTTTGTTTATGGAAGAATATAAAATGACAGAGCCTGCTTTAAATAGATTAATACAATCTGCCTATAAATTATTGAATTTAGAAACCTACTTTACAGCAGGTGTACAAGAGGTAAGAGCATGGACGATTGGAAATGGATGGAAAGCCCCTCAAGCAGCTAGTGTGATTCATACCGATTTTGAAAAAGGATTCATTAAAGCGGAAGTTATTGCTTTTGAAGATTTTATTAAATACAAGAGTGAGGCTGCTTGTAGAGAAAACGGGAAATTAAGAATTGAAGGAAAGGAATACATTGTAAAAGATGGCGATGTAATGCATTTTAGATTTAATGTATAATTAAATATTTATGGGTAAGAAATTATTTGTAATCGTATGCATTGTACTTGGTTTTGCTGCTTGTAAAAGTGGAAACAATAATAGCGAAGAATTGTCCAATACAAATACAGCTATTGCGGCACCTGCTACCTTACATTATGAAATTGTAAAAGTGCATGCTCATGATACTACCTCTTACACTGAGGGCTTAGAGTGGCATGATAATTATTTAATTGAAAGCACTGGGAACTATGCAAAAAGTACATTGCGTATTTTAGATACAAACATGAAGGACACGCACATTCCTGTTAAGTTGGATGCTGCTTATTTTGGTGAAGGTACTACCCTTTTTAAAGATAAAATTTATCAACTAACTTGGAAAGAGCACAAGGTTTTTGTTTACGATGCAAAAACTTTAAAAAAACTAAATGAATTGTATTGGCCATATGAAGGTTGGGGCATGACACATAATGACAGTTCTATTATTGTGAATACGGGTGGAAGTAATTTGTATTATGTTGACCCTGCTACTTTTAATGTTCAAAAAACGGTGGGCGTTTATAATAATTATGGTTATGTCTCTAATATCAATGAATTAGAATACGTGGATGGAAAGTTATATGCAAATATATATATGACTGACAATATTATTCAAATTGATCCAATTACAGGTAGGGTCATTGCCATTGCTGATCTATCTAATATACTAGCACAGCTTGGTGTAAAAAATGATCCAAGGACTAAGGATTCAGGTAATGTGTTAAATGGTATAGCCTTTCACAAGCAAAGAAATACATTTTTCATAACAGGGAAAGATTGGCCAGTTATGGTAGAACTAAGGTTTAAATAAATTCAATTTTGCAAACTTGAAATAGCTTCAAATCAAAAACAAGGCTAATATTTAGGCTTTATTTCGTAGATAATTGAACTAGCTTTCTTGTTGTTTTTAAAGGCAATTAAGTTTGATAGGCCACCTATAATAAAGGCACGAATCATACCTAATACTCCTGTTTTTTTATACTGCTCACTTAGCAAGCTAATATAAAAACTATCAAACCACATTGGCTTATACTGTACTATTTGCATATTATACAATGTAGCTAATCGTTCAAGCGATTGAGGTGAGAAATGATATAAATGTCTTGGAACATCATATGCTGCCCAAAAATTTTTATAATATTGACCATCAAAACTAGTATAATTTGGAACTGCAATTAATAATCTTCCATTCGGTTTTAGTAAATGTTTAAATGTGTTCATGTAGTCAGATAAGTCGTGTACATGTTCCAATACATGCCATAAAGTAATTACATCAAATTTTTGATCGTGTATATTATATAAATTATCAATAGGCAATAAATTAATTTGATAATTTTCAAAAGCTTTTTTTCTACTTGCTTCATCAGGCTCAAGTGCTGTAACATTCCATCCTTTTTGAACCATTGCATTCGCAAATGCACCAGTTCCTGCCCCTACCTCTAATAAGCTCCCTTTGTGTCCAGTAAATAATGACTGAACCCATTTTGTTTTGTTTAAAAGAGTATACTGTCTTACTTGATGGTATATCTTGTTCATCCAACCTTCCTTAATGTCTGAATGAGAAATATAAGCAGGGAAATTATAATAAGGAGCAATTTGATCCTTTGGTGGGATTGGGAAAGTAAATTGTAAATTACAAGTTAAGCATTGAAGAATTCCAAAGTCTTCCTGAGTTAATGAATAATCTTTACAATTAAATATTTGATTAACTTTTTCACTTTTACAAATTGGACAAGAAGGAAATTGCTGCGCTTTTGCCAACATACTATAATTGTTTAAAAAGGATTAGTGCGAATGCCATTAAAAATAATACCAATGCCCATATACCCCATTTGTTTGACTTTACTATTGCTTGTTCATTATTGTATGAACTAGATTTAGGCACTTGTAAATCCTTGTAATAGGTTGTAGAGTTGTAATTTGAAGTCCAACTATATGTAGAATTGTCTTTTTTAAGTGTACCCAAATTTCCAAATTGAACTTCGGTAGTATTTTCGCTGGTTATACTATTCATAAACTCATCAAACTTTAGCGCGGCTTGATCAGTTGAAATACCTAATTCATCGGCTAAGTAATTATAAAAAAATCTAGATGGTTTATTGAATACCGAATCAAAAACAATTTCTTCAGCAGGCGCTACTAAAGTATCATCTTGCCAAAATGCTTCTTTTTTAACCCATTTTAAAGAACCAATATTGACTAGGTCTAAATGGCCATTAAGAATAAAATATTGAACTAAAATTTGTATCATAGCTATTTTGTGAACGAATATACGATACCTGCAATTAATTGTACACCTAATGAAGGATAATCTGCCCAGCGTTCGTATGGTTTATCTAATAAATTTTCTCCTTTTACCCAAGCTTTCCATTTTGGAGCCATTTTATAGCTGAACCCGGCATTCAAAACAAAGCTATTTTTTAAATCATAAGGTTTTCCCGATTCATTCAACAACGTAGCACCTGTCCAATAGTTTACACCACCGTCAATTATCCACTTATCATTGGGCTTCCAACTTAGTGAGCTGTTGAGTTCTAAAGGTAAAACACCCCATGGTTTTGCATTATCTTGCAAAGCATTAAATTGAATATATTTAAGTTTGTTTTCAATTAAAAGCTTGTCACTAAATTGATATCTTAAGTGTGCTTCTAACTCAATGGTGGATGCTTTCGTTTCAAATAAGGTTTGATAAAATAAACCATAGTTAGCTCTATTAGTCCCCATCAATTTATTGAACAATGGCAAATTCTTATAGTCGTTTAAAGAAAATTTAAATCCATAGTCTAATCGTTTTCCTGCATTAATTTGTATTTCTACAAATTTTTGTTCCTGACTTGTCATTTCCATTTTAGATGGAGATATAATCCAAGGGTTTATTTGCACTAAACTTGTATATTGATTATTCATTACATGGGTATGCCAACCTGCTATTAATAAATAGTTGGTGTCAGTCAATTTCTTTTTATACTCAACTGTAGGATATAAATTAAACCTACCGTTCTCAATTGTTGGACTCACACCTAGTTTTACAATACTATTAAGTTTGTTGAATTCCACCGTTGGGTCAAATCTTAACTCATAATTTGTTTGATGATTGTACCCTTTTGGATTGTATTGATTTAAACTATATGATAAGTCAAAATCAAATCTTAGGTCATGCTTAGTTTGGATGTACATAGGATTTTTAAGGTATAGCCAATTATTGGTAGAACCCGCTTGACCTTCAAAATGTTCTAGCTTCAAAGTAGGATGATACTGAATTAAATGATGTTGAGTACTAAAATTCAGCCAACCCAATGCGATACCTGTATGATAATAGTTTTGTTTAAAATTAGATGCAGGCACATTAGAAGTATCTGCAACTAAACCATATCTATAGCGTTGACTTTGATTGTAAAATAATTGAGTGGCTAAGTGGTTGTCCTCATTTAAATAGATATCACCAATACAATTAAATCCTACATTACGAACTGTTTGTAAATGATGCAAGCCCGCAATAGCCTCGTTATTTATATTGAACGAATGGGTATTATTATTAATATCTTTTGCATTAAAATTAAGATCGATATAGTGATGGAAATAATTCCCCAGTCCTATTTTTACATTTCCATTATTTTTAAAATTTTGTAGGCTATCTATTTTATAAGCTCGTGGAATTAATGAAATGGGTTTATACTGAAATGATAAATTCTGACTAGGTACTTGGTAATTAAGTAATAAACTTGTTGTGTCATTTTGTGCAGAAGCATTTACAAAATCTATTTTAGCAACATTTTTTAATTGAGGTTTGAATGCGGACATAATGGTGACTACTTTCTCTGGGATTGAATCTGCTTTAGAAGTATTTACATTTAAGCTAGCATTTTTTAGTAAAGTATTTAGATTAGCAGCCTCGTCAAACTTTTCAACTTGTTGAGTTTTCCCTTTTTTACCTTTTTTAACACTATTTTTTTTACTCGTACTACCCTTTTGTTTCTTTTTAGCAATAGATTTAGTAGTGATAGCTTTTGATTTATGTTTTTTCTGTGCAATGATGGGCTCAGTACAAAAACAAACGATAACTATTGTAAATATATATTTTAATAGAGTCTTCATAGAATCAGTTTACTTTGAGTTTGAATTATCAACTAATAACTTTAATTTGGCAGCCGCTTCGTTTTTTAATTCTTCAATGGTCGCATTTTCGGATACACTCTTATAAGTAGCAATTGCATTAAAGTTGTCTTTTTGAGCTACATAAATATCTCCTAATAAAATATAGGTTTTAGTTACCCAATACTCATAAGAGGCTTGTTTTTTTATAACTTCAAAAGCAGTCTTTTCGGCTACTGCTAATTTATTTTGATCATAGTATAATTTGGCCAACAAATAGTGTGCTTCTGCAGTTATTGCCGAGCTATTAGATTTTATAATTCTATTTAATAGTTGAATAGCCCCAGTTGTATCACTATGGACAATACTTTGATGATATAAAGCCATATTAGCCATTAGGATGTCATCCAATGCGGATGATTTTTCTTGAATAATTTGAGTTGCAATTTTAGCACAGTCCTCCCATTGTTCATTCTTATACTCACATCTTAACAAGCCTTTTAAGGCTTCTGTTTTATTTTCTTGTTGGGTAGCTATATTATTAAGTACTTCAAAATACTTTTGGGCTAAATCAAAATGTTTTAAATTAAAATAGTTTAGTCTGGCGGCAACTAATGCTGCTCTTTCCGCAAACTTATTGGGGGCTTGGTTAGCTACTTTACCAAAATACAATGCAGCGGTATCATATTGTTGTTGTGCATAGGCAATTTCAGCAACTATATTATTTGCATCTAACTGATATTTACCATTTGGAAACTGAGTTAAATAACTACTTAAGCCTGCACTAGCATCCGCGTATTTTTTTTGTTCATATTTTATGATAGATGATCTAAATGTTAAGGAGTCCTGTTCATTAATAGACAATGGTTTACCAAAATCGTTCATGAATTGAACAAATAAACCAGGTGTTTGCTCTTCTATAAAAATATTTCTAACAAATTCAATAGAGTTATCACTCTCCACAGATTTAGGATAAGCAGAACATAAATCTCTAAATGTTTGAAGCGCGACTTGGTTTTTATTTAAATTAAAATATACAATACCTAATTTATAATAAGCTTGCGGATAATAACTAGTTGCTGATTTGTTCAATAGCACTTTAGTTAAAGGCGCAATAGCTTCTTGGAAGTTTTCATGGTTTGTATAGGTATCGGCCAATTCCATGTCGGCGTCTATTTTGTAACTAGAATTTGGGAATTGAGCGTCAAAATCTTTTAAGATTTTTATTTTATCATTTGTTTGATTAATGCCACCTAAAATGATTGCCTTTTGCAATGTTGCATAATCAGTATAATTCCAGTTCCAATCAATAATTTTTTGATAAGAAAGTAATGCTAATTTTAACTGTTTTTGCATCATTTGACAATCAGCCAATCTTACAAAAGCATCTTTTTGATAGCTTTCAAACATATTGTTGTGATTGTAGTTTGAAACGGCTAAAAATAAATTTTGCGCTTTTTGATACTCCCCTTTCTTTAGATAGCAATATCCAAGTGTATATTTTGCATGTCTTAAATTAACTTCACGTGACTCAACTGGATCAATTAAAAAGCGCTCCAACATTTCAATAGATTCATTAATTCTACCCATTTTATATGCCAATTCCCCAATCCAGAATTGAGTCTGTGGTAACACTTTAGCATTATAAGGTGTATTAAGTAGTTGATTTAATATTGAATATGCTTTCTCAATTTGACCATCATTTATATAAACAGTTGCTCTACCATATAAAATATTTGGATACAATTTCAACAATTCAGAAGATGGTTTTTCAATGGATTCAAATGCATCTAGTGCTTGAACAAAATTATTACTCATGGCTAACGAAGTAATCCAAAGCGCCTTTGCTTCCTCGGCATAAATAGATTGAGGATAAGCAGTCATAAATTTATCCAATGCAGCTACAGCATTTCCATATTCTTTTAACTCAGCAGTAAGCTTTGCGTAATTAAACGAAGCAATTTCTTTTTGAGCTAAATTTTGGCTCTTGGTAGAGCATATTAAAAATGCGTTTTTAGCTCCGTTTTTATTATTTACTTTTAAATAGGAAGTAGCTAACAAGTACATACTATTTTGACCAAGCGAATCTTCTACATTTGCTAAATCTTTAAATCCTTGTATTGCTTTGTCCCATTCTTGTGCTTGAAAATAACAAAATGAAAGTTGATATAAATCTTGAGGATCTGATTTTTGTTGGGAAGCAACATAATTTGCTAAGTATGGTAAAGCCTTTGAATATTCTTTTTTCTCAAATAATAAATGCCCCATTAGTTGTTGTAATTGTAATTCGTAGAATTGTCCTTTGGTTTTAAGGGCAATTGAACATTGTTGCATTGCTGCATCAACGTCACCCAAAAAATAGTAAAGTTGACTAATATAGAATGGTGTCAATTTTGCATAGGCACTGTTATTTGATGCAATTTGAAAATAATTAAGTGCATCCTTAAAATCCTTTTTTTCTAAGGCAATAAAACCTGCATAATAATTTGCATCTGTATAATAAGGATTTGATTTTACTTGTCTTACACTATTTAGTAATGCAGTTGCCTTTTCCCAATTGCCTAATTTAAAATACAAATAACCTTGCTGATATTTCATTAAAGTTATCTCACCATTTTCTAAGTCATCTAAACTAACATTTGAATAGGTTTTTAATGCCTCTTTGTCCTTATGTTTTGAAAAATAATATTTACCCAAATAAAAAGAAAGTCTAGACTGATAAATTCTATTGTTTGTTTCCTCAATCCATTTAACTGCTTTTTTTTCAACATTTGGTTTATCTAAGGACAATGAAAGTGCTAGGTAATAATAACTTATCTCATCTTCATGATGTGAGAATATATATGCCGATTGGATATTTTGGAATGCAGTTATGGAATCACCTATTCTTAGTGCTTGAAGTCCCTTGTCAAATAGCTGACTAGATGGATGTTCATATTGCGCTAATTGACCAAATGATATTTGACTTGTAAAGCAAGTTAAAAACAATATGAAAAATAATACTTTTGTATTTCTGATTTGTAACATAAATGGCTATGTTTAATAATATCCTAAAATTAAGCCCTCTTTATACAACGTTTGGTTAAATAGTCTTATTGTGGAAAAACAGATTGTATTCGTAAATTTGTCAACAAATACAATAAATATTTTTATATGTACCAACACAGCACTACAGTTCGCGTTAGATATGCCGAAGCCGACCCCATGAATGTAGTATACTACGGAAACTATGCTCAATATTTTGAGGTAGCAAGAGTTGAAAGCCTTCGTGCGCTTGGCATTAGCTATAAAAACATTGAGGAAATGGGCATTATGTTGCCCGTTGTAGAACTCAATATTAAATATTTAAGACCTGCTAAATATGACGACTTACTAACTATAAAATCAACTATAAAAGAATTACCTACCGACCATCGCATTCAGTTTGATCAGGAAGTGTATAATGAGGAAGGGAAATTACTGACTATTGGCGTAGTAAAGTTGTATTTTATGAATAATAAACTAGGTAAAAGAGCTGAAATGCCTCTACTTTTAAAAGAAAAACTAGCCCCCTACTTTGTTTAAGTTGAGTACACAAAGGTATTTTAGATTATTTTGGTTTATTTTGCACTCTAATCAATTTTAGTTGAATGAATTCAATTTTTGCGACCATCATAACTATTGGGGATGAACTTTTAATAGGTCAAGTTATTGACACCAATAGCGCTTATATTGCTCAAGCGCTTAATAAAATTGGGATAACTGTTAAAAACAGAATTGCTGTTGGGGATGATAAACAAGCTATTATTGACGCCATGGAATTGGCCTCTGTGCACAATAATGTTATTATCATGACAGGAGGACTAGGCCCTACGGCTGATGATATTACAAAGCCATTATTAAACGAATATTTTGGAGGTAAATTAGTTATTCACCAGCCAACACTCAATCATATAACTGACTTATTCTTGAATAAACATAAACGCCCAATGATTGAACGAAATCGTAAGCAAGCGGAAGTTCCAGATGTTTGCGAAGTTTTATTCAATGAGACAGGTACTGCACCAGGCATGCTTTTTAAAAAGAATAATGTCTTGTATTTCTCTTTACCAGGTGTTCCGCATGAAATGAGATGGTTAACGGATAAGTATGTCATTCCTGCTATTCAGCAAAGCTTCTCAAGTCCTTTTATTATACATAGAACATTATTAACGGCAGGTATTGGAGAATCTTTTTTAGCGGATTTAATTGCAGATGTTGAAAGCAATTTACCTAGTCATATTAAACTAGCTTACCTACCTAATTTTGGAATGGTTAGATTAAGATTGACAGCAACTGGAGAAAGTGAAAACGAACTGAATATCAGTGTTGAACAAGCATTTGCTAAATTAAAAGTAGCAGTTGCAGATTATTTAGTAACTGATTTGGATGAGCAAATGGAAGTGGTTGTTGGAAAGCTGCTTAAAGAACGCAATCAAACTGTTGCTACTGCCGAAAGTTGTACTGGTGGCTATATAGGACATTTATTATCTAAACATGCTGGATCCTCCCAATTTTATACAGGAGGTATTATTAGCTACGATAATCGTATTAAAACAGAATTTTTGGATGTACCTGAAACAGTATTACAAACTGTTGGAGCTGTAAGTCAGGAAGCTGTTGAACAAATGGCTAAATCGGTTAGAGAAAAGATGAAAACAGATTATGGAGTGTCGGTTAGCGGAATTATGGGACCTTCAGGTCAAACGGACGAAAAACCGCTTGGAATGGTATGGATTGGGGTCGCAAACCAGGAAAAAGTGTATTCCAAGGTTTTTTATCTACGTTTTGATCGTTTACGCAATATTGAAGTAACTGCCAATCAAGCCATAAATTTACTTAGGTTATTAATAATCAATAAGATTTAGTCTTATTTTTGCTTTAAATTACTCCATATGCCTCTTGTTGATTTGGTGATGCCTAAATTGGGTGAAAGTATAATGGAAGCAACCATTTTAAAATGGTACAAGCAAGTAGGTGATACTATTCATCTTGATGAGACTTTATTAGATATAGCCACGGATAAAGTTGATAGTGAAGTGCCAAGTACAGTTGGTGGCGTTATTAAAGAAATATTATTTGAAGTAAATGCGGTGGTTCCAATTGGAGCCGTAATTGCAAGAATTGAAACTTCAAGTGCAAATAACGCAACTACAAATTCAAATTCAGTTGTTTCAGCTCCAATTTCAACACCTACAACTACAACAATAACAGCACAAGCTGTAAATGTAAATCAAGTTGAATCCCAAGCTACTCCTAAATCTATTGAAGAAGTTCCTTTTACACCTACGCCTGCTGCAGTTCAGCATTTCGCTGCGGAGCAAGTTGCTGGTGAAGGTAAATTCTTTTCACCTTTGGTTTTAAATATTGCTCAAAGTGAGGGAGTTGGTTTTAATGAACTTCAATATATTACTGGAACTGGAAGTCAAGGAAGAGTTTCAAAAAAAGATATACTAAATTATATTGCTGCAAAAAAAGCAGGGGCATTACCTATTGCATCTAGTGCATCGGTTGTATCATCAAACACAGCTCAACCCGGTTCAAATCCTATTCAAGTCGTAGCAACACAAACCTCAACACCAAGCAAACCATTGGATGAATTATTGAGTGATCATAATAATTTCATGTCACAATCTAGTTCGGCCAAGATTGCGAATCCTGACGAAGTTATTATAACGGGCAGTACAGAAATCGTAGAGATGGACAGAATGAGGAAATTGATTGCTAAACATATGGTGGATAGTGTTCAAACTAGCCCTCATGTAACTTCATTTGTTGAAGCAGATGTTACCAATATGGTTGTATGGAGAGAGAAAGTAAAACAACTATTTGAGAAAAGAGAAGGTACTAAATTGACTTTTACTCCTATGTTTTTTGAATGTATTGCCGCTGTTCTAGAAAAGTTTCCTTTAGTAAACAGTAGCCTTCAAAATGATCAAATAATTTATAGGAAAGATATAAATATTGGTATGGCAACTGCGCTACCATCAGGCAATTTGATTGTACCAGTTATAAAAGGGGCCAATCAATTAAGTATAGTTGGACTGAGTAAAGCTGTTAATGGCTTGGCAAATGCTGCAAGAAACAATCAACTAAAACCTCAAGATACACAAGGAGGAACATTTACAGTTACCAATGTTGGTACATTTGGAAGTATAATGGGCACTCCTATTATTAATCAACCACAGGTTGCTGTGTTGGCCCTAGGTGCTATCAAAAAACGTGCTGTAGTAGTTGAAACTCCTCAAGGAGATGCCATTACAGTAAGGCACATGATGTATCTGTCCATGAGTTACGACCATCGTATTGTAGATGGTGCCGTGGGCTCGCAATTTTTATCTGCTGTTGCAAAAGCATTTGAGCAATGGGATCCGAATAGACAATGGTTTCAATATGTATAATAAATAGGTTCTTATATAAAAAAGCCCTCGTATTTCGAGGGCTTTTTGTTTGGGTTGGTATTTAATTATTGTAAACCCCAATCACGTCCTTTCATAATTGCAGGTAAACCAGTACTCATCCAAGTTGGCATTGGTGCTCCTTTTAAATAATGGTCAAAGAATTGTTGTTCTCTAATTTGAATATCTTTTCTATTTTTTCGCTCAACTAAATTATGCGCTTCGTTATTATACACTAACAACCAGATTTTTTTATTCAGTCTTCGCATTGCCGTAAAGTACTCTATTCCTTGATACCAAGGCACCGCATCATCGGCATCATTACTCATAATTACCAATGGTGTTGTGACACTTGGTAGTGAAAATAAAGGAGAGTTTTTAATATATAAGTCTGGTCGTTCCCATAAAGTTGCACCAATTCTACTTTGTGTTTTTTCGTACTGGAATTGTCTGTTTACCCCAGTTCCCCATCTTATGCCACCATAAGCACTTGTCATATTCACAACAGGTGCGCCTGCCCATGCAGCAGCGTACAATTTTGTTTTTGTTATTAAATATGCAATTTGGTAGCCTCCCCAACTTTGACCTTGCAACCCTACTTTTGTGCTATCAATAAAGCCTTTTTGAATCATCGCCCTAGTTCCACTTAAAATATAGTCATATGCACTTTGACCAGGATAACCTTTTTGATACCAAATATCAGGTACAAAAACAATATAACCTCTACTCGCAAAGAATGGAATATTTAGTCTAGAGGGTGTTGGAGCGGGTGGTAAATAATTGTGTAATGTTTGATTGTTGCGCTCATAAAAATATACAATCATGGGATATTTCTTTTTTGCATCAAAGTTCTCGGGCAAATATAAAACCCCCTCTGCGGTTTTTCCTGTATAAGACTTCCATTTAACTATTTGGGCAGTCATCCAGTTATAGTTATCTTGTTGCGCATTTATTTTTGTAAATGCAATAGGTGATTGTTTGGTATTTGTTAATGTGTATGCGTATAAGTTAGGAGCTGTTTTCTCGTCTTCTTGTAACACAACGAAATTGGTAATATGCTTATCTGCTAATTTTTTATCAGCCACAATTGTAGTAATATGCATTGGTATACTATTGATTAAAAATTGCTGTTTGGAATCAATTTTTAAAGTTGCTAATTGTTCTGATTTATCATTTTCATTAAAACCTTTTATCAAGACGGTTTCACCTATTTCTAAAGTTTTTCGATCATTGTCAGTTTCTACAAATCTAAAACTGGTTTTGTCTTTTCTTCCATTAGTTAATAATAAAGAAGGTTTAATTCCATTGGCATCAACTAACCATAAATCATATCTATCATAAATAATTAATTGTGCGTTATCATTTATCCATTTTGCAATCCCATAAGCATTAGGATCATCTGGTACATCATTTTCTTCGTCAAACAAACTAGTTTTAATATCTTTCGCTATTTGAACTGTTTTGCCAGTTTTAGCATTGTAAGCGAAGTATTTTTTTTGAGGCTCATCATAGAAAACTAATTTGCTTCCATCATATGCACTTGAGATTAAATTGCCTTTCCAGCCTTTATGAATTAGCTTCTTTTGACCTGTGGTATTATCTATACTATAAATATCTTTTAAAGCAAAGCCCTGCCACTGAGAAGCAATGGAATAGGCTGAGTCAATTGTAGCATAGGTATAGTCCCCATCTCCTTCTTTAGTGCTCATTAAATCTCTTTCTTTAATTTTACCTAAATAGACGACTGTGTTATTACGAGTATTGTATAAACTGGTCTCTGTACTTTTTAAAGAAGCATCTAAATTTTTTAATTGGACTGACTGTAAATTAGCATCTGCATAATGCCAAATATCTAAGCTGGCTCTTTCAAATTCTGGTAAACTAGTGTCTTTGGCTGGTAGTATTGGCTGAATACCAAATTCAATTATATTACCTGATTTACTGAAATTTAATTTTCTGTCCCCGCCAATTGTATAATAAGCTGGTAAACTTGTATGTGATCTCGTAACGATTCTTTTGGCTGAATCAAAACCAGTTTCAAAATAAGCTAAAGTATAGTTTTTTTGTAAAGCCTTGTTTGTACTATCTTGCTCAATTAAATAAGCTAACTTATTTCCTGCTTCATGCCAAGCAAATCCAGTAGCAGTATAAAAATTGCTACTTATTAATTTTGTATTGGTATCAGCAATATTCGCAATGAAAACCTTTGCTTCACCTAATTTATTTTTGACTTGATACAGCGCTACGCCTAAGCCTTTGGGGTGAATACTATATGCCGCAATATTATTATAACTGCGTGAAGTGGATCCATTTAAAGATTTTAAAATCAATTCAGATCCTTCTTTATTGATATCTCCTTTTTTGTCAATTAAATAGACAAGTAATTCACTCCCATGTTCTGGTATTTGAAATGATTTAACCGATGCAATTTTTTCAATAGCCAATGTTGATAAATTAACTATTACCAAGCTATCCTTAGGCATTTCATCAGGTTTCTTTTTATCTATTTTGGCTTTTCTTGTATCAGCAAATAGGGGTTTAATTTTTGCAATTAAATACTGACCATTTTCTGTAAAAGTAGCTTGTGCACCCCTATCAATTTTTAATTCATTTAGATCATTTACATTTTTTACAACTAATTGTCCATCACCTTCTTGTGGCGTAATAGAAAATGCGATGTATTTACCTTGTGGTTGATAAACAATATCTTTAATTGATTGCCAACTATCATAAACGCTATGGTCTAATACTTTTTTTTGACCAAAAGAAGTTAATGAATACAATAATAGCAATGCTAAAAGGGCTTTTTTCATATAAATAATTTATTTTATATATTTAGTCAACTTTTTGACAAACAAATTGTTATCTAAGATATTAAAATGTAGGTATAAATGAGAGTATTTTACATGATAGGTTGTTTATTACTATTGTTGAATGTTGGCTTTGCTCAAAGCAATGGTAGTTTAATTGGTGAAGTAATAGATAAGAATACACAAAAGCCCATAGCTGGTGCTACTATCCAATTGGCTAATACAAAGTTGGCCACTATTACAGATAGTTTAGGGAAATATGCATTTAAATCCATTCCTACTGGGCAATATCAACTAACAGTGCATTCAATAGGTAGCCTTCCCTATACCTTGTTTAACATTATAGTGACTAGTGGCAACATAACCAGTAACAGTATAGAATTAATTGCTCAGGATTTTACCTTAAAACAGGTTGTTGTTGGTAATAATAAGAAGACAGTTAGAGCAGCAACCTTGGAAACACCGTTAAGTGTTCAGAAACTTACTGCAGAGGAAATTAAGTCAAATCCTGGTGGTAATTTTGATATTTCAAAAGTTGTACAAACATTGCCAGGTGTTACAGGGTCTGCAAGTACCGGCGCTAGTTTTAGAAATGATATTATTGTTAGAGGTGGAGCACCCAATGAAAATGTATTTTATTTAGATGGTATTGAAATCCCAGTTATTAATCACTTTACCACGCAGGGAAGTGCAGGTGGCCCACAAGGCATTTTAAATGTATCCTTTATTGATGAGGTTAAGATGTCTTCCTCAGCATTTGATGCAAAATATGACAATGCCCTATCTTCAGTTTTTGAGTTTAAACAAAAAAAAGGAAATGCAGAAAAAGTACAGGGTAATGTAAGATTAGGTGCAACCGAAATTGCTTCAACATTAGAAGGCCCTTTAAATAAATCAGGTAAGACAACTTACCTGTTATCGGCTAGAAGAAGTTATTTACAGTTTTTATTCAAAGCTTTGGATCTGCCTATTAGACCTAATTATTGGGATTTCCAATTTAAAGTAACCCATTCAATAGATCCTAAAACTACACTTACTGTTTTAGGGGTTGGTGCAATAGATGAATTTGCATTTGCAGCACCTAGAAATGCCACTCCAGAAAAAATTTATGCACTCAATTATGGCCCATCAATTAACCAATGGAGTTACACAATTGGCGCTTCTTTAAAAAGATTAATAGATAAAGGTTATTGGAATTTAAGTGTGAGTAGAAATCATTTGCATAATAATAATGAAAAATTCCAAAATAATCTTGGACCTGATAAAGGTGAAAAAACATTGGACTATACTTCAAACGAATTTGGTAATAGTTTAAGATGGGATTTAACAAAGAGTATTTTAGGATTAAAATGGACTACTGGTTTCAATATTCAAAATATGAATTATGACAATAGTACTTACCAGTTGTTACAATATAATACCACTGGTTTTAACAGTTACCAGTATGCTACAAATATCTCTTACAATAAATACGGGTCATTCTTTCAAATTGGTAAAAAAGCTTTTAATAATCGTTTAGGTATAAGCGCTGGTGTAAGAACAGATGCGAATAGTTTTACAAAAGATGGCAATGAATGGCTTAAGAGATTATCTCCAAGACTAAGTTTAAGTTATGTATTAAGCAATGAATTATCATTAAATGCTTCTATAGGCAAATACTACAAACTAGCTCCCAATACTGCTTTAGGATTCAAAGACAATAATGGCATATTGGTTAATCAAAATGCGAATTATACATCCAGTATTCACTATGTTACGGGTATTGAATATATACCATCTGATGCGAATAGATTTACTGCTGAAGTTTTTTATAAAAAGTATGAGAATGTGCCCTTGAGTATTGCTAAAGGAGTGAGCTTAAGTAATTTGGGCGCAGATTTTAATATATTAGGTAATGAACCTATTGCTACAGTTGGATTAGGCAGAAGTTATGGCTTTGAATTATTTGCACAACAAAAATTGACCAATCGATTATTTGGAATAGTTAGCTATAGCTATTTTAAAAGTGAATACACTAATAAGTTAGGTGAATATATTCCTAGTGCTTGGCAAAACACGCATTTAGTTAGTATGACAGCTGGATACAAATTTAAAAAGAATTGGGAATTAGGCATTAAATTTAGGTACCAAGGAGGAACACCCTACACGCCCTATGATATGAATTTAAGTAGACTTAATTTTGCCACATTGGGATCAGGTATTTTAGATTATACTAAGTTAAATTCACTCTCTAACAAAGCATATCATGCTGCTGATATTAGGATTGACAAAAAATATAATTACAAGAAAACTACCATTGATGTTTTCTTAGATATTACTAATTTTTATGGGGCTAAATCAGTGGCGCCATTATTTTATGTATTCTCTGCAAATCCAAATGGGATTTTTAAAACAACAGATGGTAATGTGTTAAAGAAGGATGGATCCAATGCAATACCTGTGTTATTTGATAATAACCAAGTTTTTGTAACACCTACTTTTGGATTTATATGGGAATTCTAATAAAAGACTTACTATAGAAAGTTGGTCTTAATATTTTTTATCATTTTAATAAAGCGACCTGTAACTGAAAGCCATTGCATATTTAAAACGCCAAGAATGGCTTCTTTGATTATGCCTTTTGACATTTTACTTACACCAATTTTTCTATCAATAAATATAATTGGCACTTCCTTTATTTTGAATCCTAATTTCCAAGATGCGAACTTCATTTCAATTTGGAATGCGTATCCAATAAATTTAATATTATCCAAATTAATAGTAGCTAAAACCTTGTTTTTATAACATACAAATCCAGCGGTTGGATCTTTTACTGGCATTCCTGTTATGATTCTTGTATATGCCGAACCACCTTGAGAATAAATTTTCCTGTCTAATGGCCAATTTTGAGTAGCACCACCTTTAACATACCTACTTCCTACAGCTACATCTGCACCTTCATCACAAGCTGCACATAATCTATCTAAATCATTTGGATTGTGTGAGAAATCAGCATCCATCTCAATGATGTAGTCATAATTTCTAGCTAATGCCCATTTAAAACCATGAATATAAGCTGTTCCTAAACCAAGTTTACCAACTCTACATTCTATAAATACCCTTTTAGGATGTACCTGCATAATTGATCTTACGATATCGGCAGTACCGTCGGGAGATCCATCATCAATAACTAATATATGGTAACCCGTTTCAAATGCCAATACTGCTGCAATAATATCAGCAATATTTTCTTTTTCATTATAGGTTGGTATTAAAACAATTTTTTTCACTGATTTATAGGGGGGTATATAGTGATAAAATTACAAAAAGATTGATATAAATTATTTATTTAATATCGATTTGTTTAAGATTTCTGTTAATTTTTGCTTGGTATGCAAGGCAAAATCACCTTTCATCATCCAATCATAGTATTGTGGTTCCTCCTTAAGTACTTGAATAACAGGCTTTCCCTTGTGTTTACCAAAATTGAAAACTGCAATGCCATTTTCATACACCAATCTTCTCGCAAAGTCAATAATTGATCTTCACCCGTAAATTTCACGATAGATTCAACTGATTTCCCTATTTGAGGATACCTTTCTATTTGTGCCTCTAAAATTTCCCAAGTTGCAGTAGCATCAGCTTCTGCTGAATGGGCATCTTCTAAGGTTTTATGACAATAGAATTGATAAGCAGCACTTAATGTTCTTTGTTCCATCATGTGGAATACCTTCTGAACATCTAATAATTTTCTTGATTCCATGTCAACATTTATCCCGGCCCTTAAGAATTCTTCATTTAACATAGGAACATCAAAACGATTGCTATTATAACCACCAATATCTGCTCCTTCTATAAATTGCTTCACTTCATTCGCAATGGCTTTAAAAGTGGGTGCATCTTTTACCATTTCGTCAGTTATTCCGTGTACATCTGAACTTGCTTTTGGTATGGGCATTTCGGGATTTACTAATCTTCTTTTTACCTGTTTAGTACCATCTAGACCAATTTTAACAATGGCAATTTCAACAATTCTATCTGTACTTACATTGATGCCTGTAGTTTCTAAGTCAATGAAACAGATAGGCTTAAGCAATTCTAATGGCATAAAAAATATTATTTGCCGAAGTTAATCAATATTGATTAGTAATTAGTGTGAATTATCTTAAATACTAAGCCTATTTTGTATAATTTTGCAAAATTAATTGATTACTTATGAACTGGATAAATCTTAATGACATTGAACAATTGACAAGTATACGCGAGGCTTCATTTAATAAGCCACAATTGATATTTAAACATAGTACTACCTGTAGTATATCTAAAATGGCCTATTCAAGATTTGAACGTGCTGAAGCACCTGACACAATTGATTTTTATTATCTTGATTTATTGAATCATAGAAATATTTCAGCAGCAGTTGCAGAAACATTTAAAGTACATCACGAATCACCTCAAGTTGTTTTAATAAAAAATGGAGAATGTATTTATGACGAGAGTCATTATGGAATTATGATGGACGAAGTGATTGAACAAGCAGGTGTTTAAAATGGAAGTGGCCATTATTTAGATAGGCATTAGCATTTCTCAAGGATCAGTGCACTAGCACCACCGCCTCCATTACAAATAGCTGCAGCACCATATTTACCGTTATTTTGTTGCAACACATTTATCAATGTTACCAGTATTCTAGCGCCACTACATCCCAATGGATGACCTAAAGAAACGGCTCCACCATTTACATTTACTTTTGTTGGGTCTAGTTTCAATAATTGTGTATTAATTATGCCCACTACAGAGAATGCTTCATTAAATTCAAAGTAGTTAATAGCTGAAATATCTAAATTGGCTTTAGCTAAAGCTATTGGGATAGCTAATGATGGCGATGTGGTGAACCATTTTGGATCTTGTTCCGCATCGGCATAACTTATAATTTTTGCAATAGGTTTTAAGCCTAATTCCTTCAATTTTTCTCCACTTACTAAAATCAATGCTGCAGCACCATCATTCATGGTACTTGCGTTGGCTGCTGTAACTGTACCCTCTTTACTAAATGCCGGGTTTAGTTGAGCAACCTTATCAAATTTAACATTGAAGGGTTCTTCGTCTTTAGTTACTTGAATTGGATCTCCCTTTCTTTGTGGAATACTTACTGGAATTATTTCGTTTTCAAATAATCCACTTTCTATGGCATTTTGTGATTTTTTATAACTAGCTATAGCAAACGCATCTTGATCTGCTCTTGAAATATTATTTGTAGCTGCACATAAATCAGCGAAATTACCCATTGCTACTTTATCGTAAGCATCCACAAGTCCATCTTTTGCTAAGCCATCGAACATGGTTGTATCCCCATATTTATTGCCCCATCTTTGCGATGTATTATAGAATGGCACATTACTCATACTTTCCATTCCACCTGCAATAATAATATTCGCATCACCTAGTAATATTTGCTGTGTCGCAATTGCAACAGCTTTCATGCCGCTAGCACAAACTTTATTTACAGTAGTGGCAATCACTTTATCGGGTAGTCCTGCTGATTTACTGGCTTGTCTTGCAGGCGCTTGACCAAGCCCCGCTTGAATCACAGAACCCATGATTACTTCATCAATTAAATTGGTATCTAGTTGTAACTTATCAATAGCCCCTTTTATGGCAATTCCACCTAATTGCGTAGCTGTTAAACTACTTAAAGAACCACCAAATGAACCAATTGGAGTTCTCACTGCCGCTACTATAAAAACTTCTTTTAACATAACTAACAATTAATAGGGTGCAAAAAAATAGTTACAAAATAATTAGGATGGTTATGGTTGCTCTTGATTAGGTGCTGAGATATTAGTTGGTTCAACTAATCTTATCCCATTATCTTCGATTGTAATCAATTTGGATTTATATAATATACCTACATTCATTTTAAAAGCTTTTTTACTCATTGCAAAGAAAGCATAAATATCTTCAGGACTAGATTTATCGTGATAAGGTAAAAATCCTTTATGCAATTTTAAAAGTTTAAGGATGGTCTGCTGATCACTATCTAATTTCTCTACTCCCTGTTTGCCAATGCCAATATCTAGTTTATTGTCTTCTCTAATTTTCTTTACAAAGGCTTCTTCAATAAATTGACCAATATGTAAATGTGTAAATACTTCATTTTTGTAGACTAGTCCTTGGTGTACACCATTAACAATTACAACATAGCCAATTTCAGATTCGCGATATACTTGTACTTTAACTTGTTCACCTTCTTTAACAGTTAAATGATCATTGCTAATTTGATTATCAATTTTCTCTGTAGCCGCTACCCTTCCAGTTTGTTTGTCAATATATAATTTCACCAAATATTTTCCACCCAAACGCATTGTTGACAATTGTTGGGAAACAGGTACAAATAAATCTTTCATTAAACCCCAATCAAGAAATGCACCTTGACGCGTTACTTCCACTACTTTTAAAGCAGCAATATCTCCTACAACTGCAAATGGCTCTTGTGTAGTTGCAATTAAGCGATTATCAGAATCATGGTAAACAAAAACACTAATTGTGTCACCTACTTGTAAACCTGATGGTACAAAACGTTTTGGCAATAAAATACCTTCACCTCCATCATCCATATAAAAACCAAAGTCTACTTTTCGGTCTACACGCATCAGATTAAATTGACCTACATTGATAGTTGACATGGCTATAAATTTATTTGTTATAATTCCCGAATTGTAAAATTAGAACAATTCTGGTTGTTCGTCGTTAGGATCTTTTATCACCACTTTGGTTTCCCATTCCATTTCGATGGTTTTATTATAGTCAGTTAGCTTTGTTCCTACCGCTTTCCAGCCCATGATGTCCACTATTTTGCTCACTTTGAATTTTGCTTTTCTAACTTGCGCACCTCTTCCTGTATTCACTACTAAAATTGGCTCAACAGCAGTTGAAACAGCAGCTAAGTAATTACCATCGCCTTCCTTAATACAGCAGAAGGGTGACCTTAAAGTAGTAGTTTCAATCTTAAATCGCTTGATATTAAATTGTAATTTATCCTTATCTAAATAAACAGCGGTCACAATTTTATCAGGATTGAACTTTTCGATACTTAATACTTTCTCAGGATCAAACCTTTGTGATTGTTCTGTATCAGTAACTTCGTAATACCCATCCTTTGTAAATACCAATAATTTTTCATCTTCAAAAGTGCCTAAGTAAATGCCCTTTTCCTCACTATTTAGTCTACCGAACTTGTCGTCAAACCAAAGCTTACGCCCCACCAAAGTACTTTTCCCTGCCTCTTTTAAACGTACAGTTTTAATAGGATATTTAGTTACTTGATTACCTACGCTGCTTCTACCTTTTACTTCTAATGTTTCAAAATAAAAATCAAATTCTTTAATTCTAGCTGTACAGTTTGGACTTAGTATAATTTTAACCGACTCTGCTTCTCCATTCGCATTCACCGACATATAATGCACTTTAGATTTCTCTGCACTTTTTGCTAATGGATATTCTTTGTCACGCGTTACTCCAGTAACATTAAAACGTTTTGCATAACTAATGCCACTTGCTCCATCCACGTATACCATATTATATGTAGTACGTTCGTCGTTTTTTTGGAATACAGCTGCATGAATTATATCCTTGCCTATAAATACTTTATCGGATACTTTAACCACTTTCATGATACCCGATTTTGTGAAGGCAATAATATCATCATAGTCGGTGCAGTCGCATAAAAATTCATCTTTCTTTAAACTAGTACCAATAAAACCTTCTGCTTTGTTAATGTATAACTTAGTATTGGCTATCGCCACTTGTTTTACTTGAATCGTATCAAATTCTTTAATTTCCGTTTTACGCTCCTTGCCTTTCCCATACTTTTTCTGTAATCCTTCATAATAACTTACCGCATAATCCACCAAATTATCTAAATGGTGTTTGGTTTCTTTTATGTCCGATTCAATGCCTTTAATTTGTTGAATTAAGTCCTCAATGTCTAACTTGTAAATACGTCTAACTGGCTTGTCTGTTAACTTTAATAAATCTGTACGTTCTATTGGCTTTTTGAATTTCTTTTTGAAAGGTTCAAATGCTTTGTCAATGGCGTCAATTACTTTATCCCAGTTTAAATGTTTTTTCTCTAATTCTTGGTAAATCTTTTCTTCAAAAAATATTTTTTCCAAGCTAGTGAAATGCCATTTTTCTTCTAATTCTTTTAATTGAATTTCTAACTCAGCTTTGAGTAAGGACTTGGTATGATCTACTGAATATCTTAATAAATCACTGGCTCCTAAAAATTGAGGTCTGTTTTCAACAATTACACAAGCATTAGGTGACAAACTAATTTCACAATCGGTAAATGCATACAAAGCATCAATGGTAATATCCGGAGAAATACCCGTTGCTAAATCAATTTGTATTTCAACTTCAGCAGCAGTAACATCAGTTACTTTTTTAATTTTAATTTTACCTTGGTCGTTGGCCTTGGTAATACTTTCCATTAATTGGGTTGTGGTAACACTATAAGGAACGTCCTTAATTAACAATGTCTTTTTATCAAGCTCTTCAATATGCGCACGGACCCTCACTTTTCCACCACGCTTGCCATCATTGTAATTGGAAGCATCAATCATACCACCTGTTTGAAAGTCTGGGAACAATTCAAACTTTCGGCCTCTTAAATATTTAATACTTGCGTCTAATAATTCATTAAAATTATGAGGTAAAATTTTAGTAGATAAACCTACCGCAATACCATCTGCCCCCTGTGCTAATAATAAAGGAAACTTCATTGGTAAAGTTACTGGCTCGTTTTTACGACCATCATAACTTAAGGCCCATTCGGTTGTTTTAGCATTAAAAGCGACTTCTAACGCAAACTTGCTTAAACGTGCTTCAATATATCTTGACGCAGCTGCAGAATCACCAGTACGTACATCACCCCAGTTACCTTGTGTTTCAACTAATAGATTCTTCTGTCCAATATTAACTAATGCGTCTCCAATACTTGCGTCACCATGTGGATGGTATTGCATACTTTGTCCAATAATATTGGCAACCTTATTGAATCTTCCATCGTCCATTTCCTTCATGGCGTGTAAGATTCTACGTTGTACTGGTTTTAATCCATCTTCAATTGCAGGTACCGCTCTTTCCAAAATAACATAGGAAGCATAATCCAGGAACCAGTTTTTGTACTGCCCCTGAACACCCGATTCGTTTTCTGTAACCCTACTTAAATTTTTCTCTTTTGCCATAACTATTCTTAATTCGCCCTGTTCGTTTTTATTTAGAGACGATATGTGTCTTCACTACCATCAACTAAACTATTTAATTCTACAAAAACTATATCGTTTATTGCTATTAATTCATGCCAAACATTGGCTTGAATCAAAACCCTAGTGGGTGCAACTAATTCAACAGTCTCTTCTTTGTTTGTTGTTAAATCCTTCCAATGCAAAGTTGCGGAACCTTGTATTAAAAGCATGTCTTCAGGGTTTTTACCTGCCGAAAGGCCTTTGTGGTAATGTTGACCACTTACAGTTCCAGCTTTTCGGTATACCAATAAAAATTCACCCGTTCTATCCGTTTTAAAATAATGAAGTGCACCACGTTCATCAATTGCTTTTATATCTATTTGACTAATTGTAACACTCATTATGTATCATTTTATGCCTCTTCAATTTCTGCAACTGTATTGGAACCGCCTGGCATTTGTACTACCATATCTTTCCAACCCTTTAACCAATCTCCTACAAAAACAATTTTTCCTTCTTCAGCCATTGCTTTTAATCGATAAACAATAAAAGCATCACCCAATTTCACTTTAAGCTTTGCCATGATATTAGTTAAAGCACTAGGTAATTTTTGTGCATTTTTAGTAAGTAAGGCTAAAATTTCTTTATCATAGCAACCAATATGTAAACTCACTAATTTTTTACCCCCTTCTAAAAAACGAACACCTTCATTCTCTTGGCATAACTTTTTCCATTCATCTGGATCTAATTCAAATTCGCTCAAAGTAATTGGCCTAGCTAATTTCTTAGCTTTCAAAAACTCTTTTGGTTGAATTTGACTCAAATAAGTTGGATAAAATAATTGACCTTTTTCATTTAAGAAAGGAAGATTATTTAAATACAAAACCTGAATGCGTCCTTGAAATTCTTTTACCTGACTCATAAACCAATAGTATCCAGATACATCGTGCGCATTCTGTCCCATCCAAATCCAAATCACTTCATTCTCATCATGGTTTAGTGCGTTGATTAATTGGTGTACTGTTAATTTATCATCAACAATGTCCAATTGCTCAGCGTATGGAGAGTATTCCAATACACTTTTCCACCAATCACGTCGAACTTGATATCCTTCAGTCTCATAAATATCTAATAATGGCCCTACAGCATAGTCGTCTTTTATTTCGACAACTTTACCTGCTAAGGTTTCGTCCAATTCAATGGCAGCTTCTAAGGCAGCAATATCTGCTGTGTTAAACACTAAGTGTATCATTTGCTTTATCTAGTTCTACTTTTAAATTATTGATAATAAAATCCTGACGCTCTTGCGAGTTTTTACCCATATAATATTCCAACAAGTGTTGGATATGATCGCCTTGTTCTAAAATAACAGGCGCCAATTTAATGTCACCTCCAATAAATTTACCAAATTCTTCGGGACTAATCTCACCTAATCCTTTAAATCGAGTTATCTCTGGTTTAGCACCTAATTCATTAATTGCTTTTTGCTTCTCATTCTCGTCATAGCAATAAATGGTTTTTTGTTTATTACGCACACGGAACAAAGGAGTTTCTAATACAAAAACATGTCCTCTTTTAACTAAGTCTGGGAAAAATTGTAAAAAGAAGGTGAGCATTAATAAACGAATGTGCATACCATCCACATCGGCATCGGTAGCAATAACTATATTATTATAACGTAAGCCTTCTAGTCCTTCTTCAATATTTAAGGCGTGTTGTAATAAATTAAACTCTTCGTTTTCATAAACTACTTTTTTTGTCAAACCAAATGCATTTAATGGCTTACCCCTTAAACTAAATACAGCTTGTGTATCTACATTACGCGACTTGGTAATACTACCGCTAGCAGAATCACCCTCTGTAATAAATAAAGTACTAGCTTGTTGCGTAGCTATAAACATTTCTTTATTTTTTGCAGGCATATCGTCATTTAAGTGGACACGACAGTCTCTTAATTTTTTATTATGGAGATTTGCTTTTTTAGCACGCTCATTAGCTAATTTTTTTATACCCGCTAATTCCTTACGCTCACGTTCATTTTGTTCAATACGTTTTTTTAGCGCTTCTGCTGTAGTTGGATTTCTATGTAAAAAATTGTCTAGTTCTTTAGACAAGAATTCAGTGACAAAGTTCTTCATACTCGGCCCTCCATCAGCAACATTCTGAGAACCTAATTTAGTTTTAGTTTGGCTTTCAAACACAGGCTCTTGCACACGTACCGAAACAGCTGCTACAATACTTGTTCTAATATCTGAAGCTTCATAATCTTTTTTATAAAAATCACGAATAACTTTTACATAAGCTTCTCTAAATGCTTGTTGATGGGTACCACCTTGTGTTGTATATTGTCCATTCACAAATGAGAAAATGTCTTCACCATAGTCATTATTATGTGATACGGCAATTTCAATATCCTCCCCTTTTAAGTGAATAATAGGATATCTTAATTCGTCTGGATTGGTTTTACGTTCTAACAAATCCAACAATCCATTTTTACTTACAAACTTTTTGTCGTTAAAATGAATGACCAAACCAGCGTTTAAATAACAATAGTTCCAAAGTTGGCTCTCAATATATTCGTAAATAAAATGATAGTTTTTAAAAACAGTTGCATCGGGCGTGAAACTTACTAATGTACCATTTTGTTCATTTGTTTTAGCTTCTTTGGTTTCTGTAATTAACTGTCCTTTCTGAAAACTAGCCGACCTTGTTTTACCATCTCTAAATGCAGTCACGGTAAAATCCTCACTTAATGCATTTACTGCTTTAGTACCCACACCATTCAAGCCCACCGATTTTTGGAAAGCTTTACTGTCGTATTTGGCTCCGGTATTAATTTTACTAACTACATCCACAATTTTACCCAAAGGAATACCACGACCATAATCTCGTATTGTAACCGTTCTATCTTGGATAGAAATTTCAACCTGCTTACCATATCCCATGGTATGTTCATCAATACAGTTATCTATTACCTCTTTAATTAACACGTAAATGCCATCGTCAGGAGCAGAACCATCTCCTAACTTACCAATATACATACCTGGTCTTAAACGAATATGTTCTTTCCAATCTAGAGACCGAATGGAGTCTTCATTATATTCTGCTGCAATCTTTGCTTCTGCCATAATTATCAATACTTTATGGGCTATTTAAGCCCTCGTCTAGCTGCAAATCTAATGCTCGAACTCTCTTTTACAATCTAAAATGATGTAAAAAGGGGGAAATGTGGATAAAAGGATTTATGCCTTATCTTTATCCAATCAAAAACGAAGCACTATATCCAATTGTTGACCTTGAATTTATCAAAAACAAGGCAATTGAACTTGAAGCTGAAAACCTCAAATTCCAAGAATTTTTAAGGAATTTGGACAGTTTAAGTCTAGATAAGACCGTTTTTGAGCTATCTGAGGCCATTTCACCCAAAATTGAATGTACCGACTGTGGCAATTGTTGTAAAAGCCTAATGGTCAATATTGACGAGGACGAAGCCAACAATTTATCTGCACATTTAGGTCAAACCAGGGCGGAGTTTGATGAAAAATACCTAGATAAAGGTGAATCTGGTAGAATGGTCGTTAACGCAATACCCTGTCATTTTTTAGTGGGTAACAGCTGTAGCGTGTACACACATCGCTTTGCAGGTTGTAAAGAATTTCCAGCATTTCATGTACCTGATTTTAATAAAAGGTTGTTTACTACTTACATGCATTACGATCGTTGTCCCATTATATTTAATGTAATGGAATCCTTAAAAGTCACATCAGGATTTAAAGCTGAATTATAACTCACTAAATGAATTTGCATTCATGTCTACGCAATTTGGTATTGATATTCTACTTGCACAAAATCCTAGTTGGAAAAAAGAACGCATTGGTTTTTTAACCAATGATGCCGCTAAAACAAATAAAGGATTATTAAGCAGATTAGCTTTAACAACATCTGGATTTAATCTAGTCAAATTATTTTCACCTGAACATGGCATAAATGCAATGGGGGCTGATGGTGCGAAGATGGAAGACGGGAAAGATTCCATTACAGGACTTCCAATTGTAAGTTTATATGGAGATAAATTAATGCCTTCGGAAATAGATCTGGAGGATATTGCTATTTTACTATTTGATATTCCAGATGCAGGGACAAGGTTCTATACCTATTTATGGTCAATGACTTATTGGATTGAGGCTGCAGCAAAATATAATAAGCAAGTCATAGTGTTAGACCGACCTAATCCTTTGGGTGGAAATATATCAATGAGTGAAGGCCCCATGTTAGATGATTCTATTTCCAGTTTTATTGGAAGATTTAATATTCCTGTAAAACATCAATGTACGATTGGTGAATTGGCAAATTACTTTAACGATAAAGAATCATGGAACGCCAATTTATCTGTAATAAAATGTGTGAATTGGAATAGAAATAAAATGTTTTATGAATGGAATTTGCCTTGGGTAAAACCTTCACCTGCATTACAAAATATAGAAGCCACTGTGTTATATCCAGGTTTATGTTTTTTTGAGGCAACCAATGTTTCAGTTGGAAGAGGAACACCCTATTCATTTGAATGGATTGGTGCCGACTGGTTTAATTTACCCGCAATCACAATGGTTTGGCAAAATATTTTGAGAGAGGATATTAAAATTGAAACTTTAAAATTACCATTAGTCGTAAATGGTACCTCTATTGAGACTAAAGGAATACGCATTAAAGTAATTGACCCCTATACTTATGACGCAGTGTTAAACGGATTACTGCTGCTAAAACTCGTAAAAGATTTACATCCTCAAGATTTTAAATGGATGCCTTATCCTACTAGTGCAAATTCAAGTGGTGAAAATCACTTATCATTACTCTTAGGAATTCCCCATGCAGAAAAAATATTTGATTTGCCATTGCAAAATTGGTTGCAACAAATTGGTAAATTATTAAGAGTAGACGAATGGAGAAAAAAGATGGAACCCTATTTACTTTACGATTAGCCTAATTATACAGAAGGAGCTATAGCAGGTTTGTCAGTTCTTTTAGTACCTGCATACAATTCATATTCTAATAATCTACAATCAATTTTTGCATTTAAGAATTCAATACGACGACTTGGTTTCAAACGAATTTTTTTAGCTAGTTCTAAGTTGCCTGTAAAAATATAGCCTGTCATTCCTTTGCATTTATTCTTCATGTAATCCCCAATACGCGCGTAAGTGGCTTCTAATTCCACTTCCTCACCTAGTCTTTCACCATATTCAGGATTAATCACAACTACAGCCCCTTCCTCAGGTGCAGGCATTTTAGTAGCTTCAAAATCACAAACCTGAAAATCAATCAAGTCTGCGACACCGGCCACCATTGCATTTATTTTCGCGACTTTAATGGCATCCTTACTTATATCGGAAGCAATAATAACTAAGTTGGGTAAATACCTTACTTGCTCTTCAATAATAGATCTTTCTTTTTCAAAAACAGCTTTATCATATCCAATCAAATGCATGAATGCATAATTGCTCCTTAATAATCCAGGTACTCTTTTAGTTGCAATTAATGCGGCTTCAATGGCTAATGTACCAGAGCCACACATAGGATTTACAAAAGCACCAAACTTATTCCACTTTGTAGATAATATTGTTGCTGCTGCTAATGCTTCCAACATAGGTGCTTTACCAGGTAATTTACGATAGCCGTGTCTTGCCAATGAGTCACCCGATGTATCTAAGAATATTTCGGCCTCGTCGTTTTTCCAAAATAAATATACTACTGCTCCTGATAATTCGGACCCCGTAGAAGGTCTTTTGCCACTTACTTCTCGCATGCGATCCACTACTGCGTCTTTCACACGTAGATTGGCAAATAAATTGGTAGAGATAGTTGGATTAAATACATTACTTATCACGGAAAAATAGCCATCTGGTTTGATCATTTTTTCCCAAGGAATGTTGACTAAGTTTTTATACAATTCGTCGGGATCATTACAGATAAATGTTTTTAAGGAATACATTACCTGACTTGCACAACGCAGATTTAAATTTAAACGAATACAATCATTTACCGTACCCGTTAGTTCCACGCCGGTTTGAAAAACACGATCTACATCAAAACCTAGGCCTATCACCTCACTTCTTAATGCGGGTGCTAGCCATTTATTACAGGTAATGATAATTTTATTGCGGGTAGTGAATACTTGCATATGACAAAATTAGTTGAAATAAAGTAAAGGCATAAAAGCAAAATCCTCAACAATCTACTTGATATGTTGAGGATTTCTGAATGATTATTCTGTGGGAGCACACGGGCTCGAACCGCGGACCCTCTCGGTGTAAACGAGATGCTCTGAACCAACTGAGCTATGCTCCCTTTTTCCCTTTTGAGGAGAGCAAAAATAAGGTGGAATATTTAAACTCCCAAATTTTTTTAAATTAATTTAATTGAACGGCAGGAAGCCTAGTAGATTGACTATCATAAACGAATAATTCCACTATCTCAAAACTCCAATATTTGCACAAAGGGGACTTTTCAAGGATTTCTTGAACCTCAAGTTTGGTATTGGCATTGATGGTGATCCAGGAATTTTGGGTTTCCATACTTACAGCGTAACTATCAATAATACCTTTATTCAGCAAATAATTGATATATGTACGGTGTGGTGGAACCAAGGTCATAAATTCCTCGTCCATGTCAAAAGATATGATTGCTTGATACTTTTTCATCATCATCTAAGTTACGTGATGTAGCACAAACCAAAAAGCCAAAAATTTAATATTACACTTTTCGTAAAAAAGATGGGTATTACTCCGCTACCCAATAGCCAATTCTGCCCCCAGCGCCTGCAAAAAATGCTGCTTTTTTGCCCGGTTGATGCTTAACTACATGGAAACTTTGATTTGGAATCAAATTCCAATTCTGCCCCCCATTTTTAGAAATATCTACCCCCGATGTCCCACAAGTTACGACCAATTCATTATTTATAAATTCAACGCATGATCTATATCCATTAGGGTTTTGATATTTAATTGCTTTTTGCCATTGTTTGGTATTCGAACCCTTGGATATTTTTTGAACAAGGCAAAGCATATTATTTTGTCTTACAGTATCGCGCGTAAAATCGCCTCCTACAATGATTAACTTTTGTTCATCAGGGGAGATGGCAATGCTATTGGCACCTGTTGTTTTTGTGCCTTGAATGATGGGGATATTTGTTGGATATCCATTTATCCATAACCTACTTGTCATTCCACCACTTACCATAAACAATGCATCTTTTGAATGCACCATATTTGTTCCACTAGATGCAAAAAACGCCTCCCCTTCTTTTATTGAACTGTTAAAATATTCAACGCCTACTTCCTGCCATGTAGCACCTTTGTCTTTAGTATGTAATAAAAAAATATTGTTATCAATTGGATCCCCAACTATCCAGCCATTCTCTGCATCTTTAAAATGAATGGCATCTAAGAACATATTTGAATCTAGAATTTCAGTAACAATATGCCAGTTTTCACCCCCATCAATTGTCCTTAAAACAACTGCGGGTGCTGCGACAGCAACAATTATTGCTTCTTTATCATTAAAGGCATGAATAGCTCTAAAATCACGTGTTTCATAGCCTTTCACCACACTCCATTCAAAAGTCTCTCCTCCATTAACCGATTTTGCAATATTTCCTTTACTTCCACTTGCCCAAATTACTTTTTCGGAAGGCACGGATAAGCCTCGCATACTAACTCCTTTTTTTTCTGTCAATATTTTAATAGAAGTTTGCGCAACTATTTGCTGGGAAGCAAGCAATAATAAAATGAAAACAATTTTTGAAATACGCATAGAATTTACATTTTTGCTAATTAAAGATACGATATGATACCTTATTGGATGAGTAGAACTCAATTAATGTTGGGAGACGAAAAGATGGAAAAATTAATGGGCAAGAATGTACTTGTTATTGGCCTAGGAGGCGTTGGGGCTATTTGTGCCGAAATGATTGTACGCGCTGGTGTAGGTAAATTAACCATTGTAGATAATGATAAGGTGGACGCGAGTAATATCAATCGTCAAATTCAAGCCTTACAGTCCAATGTAAATAGGCCAAAAGCGCAAGTATTATCGGCAAGACTATTGGACATAAATCCTGTATTAGATTTGACGGTTCACGAAATGTATATTAAAGAAGAAATTACAACTCATTTATTGGAATCTGCAAAATGGGATTATGTAGTGGATTGTATAGATACGCTTTCCTGTAAAGTGTTTTTAATTAAGAAATGTTTGGATATGCAGTTACCCATTGTTAGTTCAATGGGCGCGGGCGGCAAAGTTGACCCTTCTCAAATTATTGTTACTGATATCTCCAAAACCTATGTTTGTAATTTAGCGAGATATGTAAGAAAGAGATTGCAGAGTCTGGGAATCAAAAAAGGGCTGAAAGTAGTATTTAGCCCAGAAAAAGCCGACCAGGATAAAATTATTGTTACGGAAAAAGCCTTCCCTAAGAAATCAATTATTGGCACTTTAAGTTATATGCCTGCTATGTTTGGCTGTACTGTTGCTAGTGTGGTAATTAGGGATTTAATGGAAAGGGATTGATTTATACACCAAATTTCTTTGAATTAAGCTTATTTTATCCTTATTTTGCACCTCCAATTGGAAGCTCCTGGTTCGGTAGCTCAGCTGGATAGAGCAACTGCCTTCTAAGCAGTAGGTCATTGGTTCGAATCCAATCCGAATCACAAAGCCTGTCACGAAAGTGATGGGCTTTTTCTTTTAAGGAGCACATAAAAGTCCACGAAGTGGAAGCTATGAATCATTGGCGGTGTTAATAGCTTGCTATTATAAACAGACAAGGATTTATAGCTGACGAGCGAAGCGAGTACTTTAATGTGGCGACGAAAATGCAAAAGCAAAAGTATGAAATAGGTTATTTCATACTTTTTAAAGGCTTTGGGTAAACTTGAGGCACCAGGATCACCGAGCTCAGCGAGGCAATCCAATATAAAAAAGAAAAAGTTTAGTCAATTTTTTACTAGTTGACTGTTTTAATATCCTAGTAATGATTATTTATCAAAATTTTGCCATCTTTTGAAACTACAATATCATATACGGAGAAAGAGTTAAAAAATATTGTTGAAGCATTTAAGGTAAATGTAATTTTCGAAGTTCCATTTACCCTGTCAATTTCAATTGGCGAATTATATCCTTGATAAAGAGATGTAAATATTGGTAATCCGTAAAATAAAATATGTGGAGATGCAGCTAGATAACCATTTGAATCAGTTATATATTGAATGTACATTATATTAAAAAAACTAGGATTATTTGACTTGTAAGGGAATGTTGGAGTATAAGCCACTTCGTGTAGCCCATTATGAATTTTAATAGTGGATGTACATTCAAATCTTAATATACAAGTATATCCAATTAATACAACAAAAAGTACCGTAAGAAAACGTTTAAATATGCTAAATCTATTTTTTATTTCTATATTAAGATATATAAGAATTAGATAAAAAATACAGATATATATTAATAATGAAATGAACTCAAAAATTGCTAATTTGATCATATTATAAGTTTTTATTTGATGCCTCCAAGAATAGAGCTTATTGAAATTGTACCATCACTATAAACATGTATTGTAAAACTTTCTTGTGCAGTCCACCCTATTCCACCACCTCCACTTCCTCCCCCTATAGATATACAAAATTTTCTTTTTGTTCTTTCTGCGTCTCTGAAATATACTGTGCCTGTTTAGTGCAACTAACAAAAAGAAAGAAAAAGAATAAAGTAGCAATTTGGAATAATTTTGAAAAATTCATATAAGTAGTTTTGAATTAACAACTCAAAACTATACAAGTAATTTTAGAATATATTCTAAAATAAAAGACACGAATTGAATAGACCAAAACAACCAAATCTTATCTCGTTTGTCTAATATCTTTTAGGACTATAATTTTTTCAAGCACAATTTGATTCCGTATAATACCCAATTTCACACTTCGGGAACTGGTTCTAAAAATTTTATTAAAGCTTTGAATATTATTTACAAATTGGTGATTAATATAAATGATTTGATCCCCAATTTCAAGTCCAGCAATATCCGCAGGTGAATGCTTAACAATATCTATCACAGTGATCTCTTGATTGTCTTGTGCAACACTTAGTCCTGAATAAGTATAATCAAAAGGCTCATATATATTTTTATTGGGAGTTAAATAAAACTTACTATCTGGGTAGTTTAAAATAATATTAAACCTTCTTAATAAATCATTTCCTAAAATGCCGCCTAAAATGGGATACCTTAATATATCATTTTCGTCATTAAATATATGAACTGGCACTTTTCTAAAAGTGTATGGCCCTAATTTTAATTTTTTAAGCGTTTTAAGATAGACCATTTTTTTACCGCCTAGTCCTTCAATTTGAGTTTCATAAAGCTTTGTATTGCTGGTTGTTGACCAGATCTGATCCGCAAATTTTGAGCTTACTAATAAATTTAATCCAGCGCCAATATCAAAAATGGCATGTATGTTCACTTCCTTACTGTCTTTTAATGAAATAGGGATAATTGGGAAAATAGAAAATTCCGGGAGCAAAAAAAATCCACCTTTCGGATATATAAAGTTGCCTGGTTTGTATACCTCCAATACATGTGTTTCATAATTAATATTGATAATAAACTGGCTTATAAAACTATAGCCAATTATTCCATCAATGGGCATACCATATACACTAGATAATAGTTCATAGTCAAGTATATGAAACTGTAAACTATCTAAATCTAATGATGGTAAATGTATACTATGATTAGATGAATAAACTGCATTACGGCTACCAGATACCCCTCTAATTATTTTATTACTCGTCACTAGTTCAAAACCTAACTTTATTGCGACAGTAGAGTCCAATGAAATGCCACTATTCCCAGTATCAAAAATAAAATTTAAACTGTCTTTACCATCATCAACTTGAATTTTCAAAACAATCACCCCGCCAAATAATTCAGTAAAAGGCATAGTAGTCAATAAGGAGGAACTATCCATTCTTGATGGAATATGAGCACTTGAACTGAAAGAACTAATTAATAATATAATACATAAAATGTATTTCATATTAGTTGCTTTCTTTAAAGGTAGGACTATTTCTTCAACCCATACACTACCACCTGATTAGAAAAAGTGGGCAAGTAGACATGTCCATTCGCAATGGTTGGCGAAGAAAATTTTGCATAATTACCTCCGCCATCAAGCGTCCCCGTGGCATTACTATTCCATAATTCTGTGGATACATCCGTTGCCGAAAATGCACGTAAAATCCCCGGGCGTACTCCATGCTCTGCATCATAAGGCGGTATAGCATGTGCTACCCAAACTATTGCAGTGCTATCAATAGAAGCATTGGAAGAAACGGAAATAACAGCTCCGTTTTGTCCAACTGGCCCATTGGTATTGTATGTTTTTTGTTGGCTTAAATTAAATAATCCTCCTACCAGTGGCATTTGATGTAGTGATTCATTTTCTGGCCAAACATAAACAAATTCTGAACTTGCTGATTTATAATAACTAGGTTGACAATGCATATTCGCATTGGCATTGTTTAAACTTACTGTTTGATGTATTTGATTACTACCATTGGTATACCCACCCATATTGTCTTTATCTAAAATATAAAAATTACCATCCTTACAACCTGTAAAAAATAAGTTGGAATTGGGAATTAAAAATGCACCCAAACCTCCATAATCCAAGTCGTTGTTTTCTAAATAAGGATAATTATAAGGTGTAAAATAACTGCTCACTTTTAAACTACCTCCATTCACCGATAATTTTAAAGCACTCTCCCCTCTATTGGTTAAATTAGTGGGATCATTTGAAATCCCTACCGAACCATTGCCGGTAACACAATATAAGTTGCCTTGCGCGTCAGCAGCCATCCCCATTCCACTTTCCCAAATACCTCCATTATATCCCTCCGGTGTATTATTATATACAATTTTTTGTTGCAATGTTTTTGCATCATATCCTAAAACCCAGCCATGATAGGGCCCCCAGTCACAATGCGATGAAAAACTAATATAAACTACACCATTTAATAAAGTAAGTGCTTGGCGTTGATTTTGTTTTTGGGAATCGAAATTAATAACCCCTGCCTTGTTGCCATCTCCATACCCATTCATCGACGCACTAATGGTCATGGGAGAACCATTTTGTTCAGAACCATCCAAAATACTTACGGAATGTAATTGTTGCAAATAGGTGCCCGATCCACTGGTCATTCTACTTACAAAATAAAGTAGCTGTGCGGTAGAATCAATAACGGGAGTGCCCACAATACCCATATTCCCGCTAAAATCCACATAACTACCCCCACATGCACCAGTCATATCTGTATTTCGAACTGGTCTATAAAATGTAGTATTAAAATTTTTATACCAAATAGCATCTCCATTTTCTGCATCAAAAGCATAAACAGAATTGTTTACAGTTGCTATATATACAATATTATGATTTACATTTTTGATGGCAACATTACTTAACACCAAGGGTTGTGCATAAACCTGGTCGTCTACATTTAAAGCGAACTGCTTTCCAAAACCGACTCCGTTTACATTATGGATATTTAAAATGGTTTCTTTATTGTTCCATCCTGCTCTTGAATTGTCGTTATGTTGGGTTAAAACCGATATTGAATTGGGTGGAGGCACATTACTATACTTGGTATTGGAGGCGCTAGTGTTTCCACCGACATTTGTATTGCCCTGTGTATTCAATATTTCTTTTGCACATGAACTTGTTAATGCGACTATTATTAAAATACAAAGGTATTGTTGGAAATTTCTCATACTGAAATTTATGTAAAATGGTTTAATTTAGCTACAATGTACCCAATCTATTATATAATATTCATCTCTAAACTTGTTATGAGAGGCTTACTTCATATAAAGCCAATGATAATATGGGGGGAATCTTATTTAAGTGCAATTGAGGCAAAATTTGGTGGCAAATTTGAAGAAACCGTCTATAAGAAAGTTGTTAAATACCAAAGTCTACAATACCAATTTGTCACTTTAAATTTTACAAAACTATATAGTATAAATAGTACAGAACTTGATAAAATAAACAATATCAAGTATATAGTAATGACGGCTTTATATGATGATTTAATTGATAATAAAAAGATTTCGGAAGCGGATTTAAATGAAATGTTTTATTATCCTGAGAAAGTGAATCCGAATAATTTTAATGAGCGAGTACTTGTTGCAATGCATTTAGATTTACTCAACCAAGTACAAGATAAAAATGCTTATTGGAAAGTAATAGAAGCAATACATATTGCTCAAAAAGATTCTGTCAAACAATTTGATGCAAATACAAATATTGAACAGATTATTGATATTACTAGGCGAAAAGGTGGCTATACCTTAGTGATGTGTAGGCATTATTTGATGAACAATATAGTTAACAATAGTGATGACTGTTGGTATGCCCTGGGAGGCTTAATTCAAATGACAAATGATCTTTTTGATACCTACAAAGATACACAGGAAGAAGGCATTCATACATTTGCAAATAAGCTGCAAACTGTGGATGAAATTAAGGATGTGTATTTAAATCAAGTAAACATTTTTAAACAATCAATTATTAATTTACCGGTTACTCGTTTTAAGAAAATTCAATTTTCAATTTATCTCTCCATCATTTCGGCTTTTGGAGAAATTGCCTTGAATCAATTAAAACAATTACAAGGAAAGTCAACATCTTTACCTAATTTCAAATCTATACCAAGAAAAAAACTAATTGTAGACATGGAAAAACCCATTAATATTTTTAGATTATTGGGTTATGCATACAAAAATGGTAAACTATGGATGTAAAAATAGAGACAAGTTGGAAAAAGGCATTATCGCATTTATTTGATAAACCCTATTTTTCCCAAATCTCAGCACATTTAAAAACTGAAAAAGCCCTTAAAAGAAGCATTTACCCAAAGGGCTCGCTCATATTTAATGCATTTGAACAGACCCCTTTTGATAATCTTAAAGTAGTTATTTTAGGGCAGGATCCATATCACAATCCAGGTCAGGCAATGGGTTTGAGTTTTTCGGTTCCTGATGGCGTAAAACCTCCACCCTCGCTGGTTAACATTTATAAAGAATTAAATAAGGATATAGGCATGCCCATTCCAACTACGGGCAATTTAACCAAATGGGCTAATCAAGGTGTTTTGCTTTTAAACGCTGTACTTACTGTGAGAGCAAATGAACCAGCAAGTCATAGTAAGATTGGATGGATGGATTTTACAAATGATGTAATTGAGTTAATTTCAAATGAAAAGAAAAATATTGTGTTTCTCTTATGGGGCAATTTTGCCCAACAAAAACAAGTTTTAATTGACGCCACAAAACATAAAATTTTAAAAGCTGCACACCCATCACCTCTAAGTGCTCATAATGGTTTTTTTGGTTGCAAACATTTTAGTAGTACCAACCAATACTTGGTTCAACATAATAAAACTCCAATTGACTGGATGCCGTAAAATAATTAAGCTAATTTATGAAGATATTTAAAAATATTATTGCAAGGATTTTAGCCCTATGGGCATTGTTGGTTTTTGCATCAACCATGTTTATATTTTTATGGTTTTATCTAGTATGCTTTTTATTACCTGATCCATACAAAACAAGATGGCATAGAAGAGTTTCCCAAGTTTGGATGAGCTTATTTCTATTCCTATCTGGCTGCACTTTTAAGGTAACAGGTAAAGCTGTTTTTAAAGGAATGGAAAATGCAATTGTTGTTTGTAATCATAATAGTCTAATTGACATTCCAGTAAGTTTCCCATTTCTACCAAGAGCTAACAAAACAATTGCCAAAAAAACCTTTTCATATATTCCATTGTTTGGATGGATCTATTCCTTTGGTTCTGTATTAGTAGATAGGAAAAGCAATAAAAGCAGACAAGAAAGTTTTGAAAAAATGAAACATGTACTTAATCATGGTTTAGACATGCTTATATATCCAGAAGGAACAAGAAATAGAACATCAGCCCCTCTTAAATCATTTTATGATGGTGCTTTTAAATTATCAATTGAGACTCAAAAGCCAATTATTCCTGTTGTTTTATTAAATACTAAACGAATTTTACCAGCTAAACCTGCCATGTATTTTATGCCAGGTAAAATTGAAATGCATATTTTACCTGCAATCTATCCAGAAGGCTACACGAATGATACTTTAAAGAATAAAGTGTATAATGTAATGGCTGAATATTATACCGCTAACAACAAAAACTAATTCCTGGATTAATAAGTAGAGGAAGAAAAGGTACGACTTCTATTGATTTTCAAATCTCTTAATATGCCAGATTTAGGATTCACTGTTATACTAAAGGATTTGTACATACCAATTGGGGTAACGTTTATGGCCAATTGCCAGCAATGCATTTCACGGGTAATAAACATACTTAATTGTTGAATACTCAACTTTACTACATCAACATAACCTGTTGCACCAATTTTCCATTTTGGTGTTAAACTAAAGTCACCATTAAAATTTAATGAAGAATAGGTTTGAATAGTATATCCCGAGAAATCAGGTTTTAGTAAACGACTAAAATTAAAAGAGTAACCAACTGTCAGTGACCAAGGAATATTGAAATCGGTAAATTCAGCTGGATTGGCTTTCACATATTGCAATTGTCTTTGCTGTTCATCAGGCGTCATGAATGGATCCAAAGGAATTTCTTTTTTCTTTGACTCGGCTTCATTTGTAGACTTACTTTTGAATGAAGTAGAAAAAGAGATACCTCCATTTGTAATATTTCCAAATTTTAATTTTGTAGGATCTATGTCTAATTTGTTAACACGATAGCCCTGCTTATCTGTAGCATAAGGATCAACTATGAAAGATGAACTGATATTAATTTTGTTAAATAGTAATGTGCGCGCATAAAAATTAAAGTTACCAAGTGCAAAACTGTCGGCTAAAAAATTATAATTAGATGTAAATCCAAAGCCTTCCAATAATTTTACTTTTTTAAAATTGGTTGAAGTAGTGTCCCCTTTCTCTTTCACTTTCATCTCTAATATGTTGTCCACTCCAAATCCAAGTCCTCCAAATGTACCTTCAGAATATGCGCCACCCATTCCAATACCATCATATTTTGAGAATCTATATCTTCTACCTGTTGCGTCTACTTGTGTGGTGTAATAATAAGATGAAGCAAGGTCAGGCGTATAGTTAAAACTAATAGTTGGTCTAATTTCATGTCTTATGGCAACAATATTATCGCCATTTATTTTATAAGTACCAAAAATTCTACTAGCCGCACCTACTCCAAAAGTGACGTGTGCAGCATTGTAAAAGCCTCTTGAAATACTCGTATCCACACGATTTAATTTTGAATTCCAGCTTAATGTTCTTTGTTCGCCAAACCATTTATCCTCCAGTCCAATTGAAGGTGTTATTGTAACTGGGCCCAATGAAGGAAGTGATAATGAAATTGGAATACTATGCGTAGCACCCCATTGCATTGTGTCTAATAGTTTTTTAATATTAATAGACGAGTCATAAAAACTTATTTGATTTTGAAAAGAACCATTATAGCCAATGCCTATTTTTTCGTACCATTTACCAGCACCTATTTGATCCTTTTTTTGGAATGGATAAACAGTTAACGCATTAAAATTAATGGTAGGTAAACTTAAATTCACTGTCCTTAAATTCGTGTTTTGACTATGGTTTAAGTTGATAGATAAATTATACAAATTATTCCATGACTTAGCATATGAAATGGAAGAGCTTAATCTATTTTGATAGTTTTGATAAGGATTATTTAGTAAATAGGTATTAAATTTAGAGCTTCCAAAATTCACATTGGCAGAGAAATTTGTTCCAGGTAAGGCACGGTTATCCATTTGATGACTCCAATTTAGCATAAACGTTTGTCCACCGGTAAACTCGTCAGGAATGGATGTATTTCTATTTAATATTCTTGTGTTTTGTAAAGTCAAATTAAAATTTCCTAAAAATTTATATCGCTCAATATATTTAGTATTAATATTTGCACTCCAGCCGCCATAAGAATAAATATTAGAACGAAGTGTAGCATCAAAATTTTCACTTAAAATTTTATAATAACCAAGCCCCTCTAAACCCAATCCAAAGTCTTCACTTGAAGTAAATGCTGGTGCCATAAATCCAGAGTGACGTCCTCTGGTTAATGGGAAAATAGCGAAAGGCATTTCTATTGGAATGGGTACTCCTTCAAACTCAGGATGAATTGGCCCAGACACACCTATTTTATCGGTAACAATTTTAAGTTTGTTGGTCACAAAAGCAAAATGTGGCTCATCTAAATTACAGGTAGTAAATTTTGCTTTCCATGCAAAAGCTTCATCCTTGCTTACTTTTTTCATGGTATTCGCATTCACATAAATTTCCCCTTGTTGAAAATTAGTGTTTTTGGTAAGTCCTTTTCCAGACTTCATATTGAATGAGATTGAATCATTCACAGAAACCATTTGCCCCTCTTTAAACTTAGGATTACTCATGGGATTACCAGAAGTATCTTTTGCTCCAAAAGCCCTTATATTCTGGCTCTGTTGATCATATATTATATTAGCAGCTTCCAGTTGCGCACTTTTATATACTGTTCTAGCATTGCCATATAAAAAAAACTCTTTAGTGCGCATGATCATTACCCCCGAATCAGCTGCATTATAATCCACAGCAGCATCCAAACTATCCTTGGACATTCTCAAGGATTTTACTGTTTTGGTTGAATCAGATTTTTGGGTACTATCTCGGTTATTCACTAATGTATCTTTTAGCATACCGGATTGGTTATCTGACTTACTCTTTTTACCCTTCTGATTCTGCGCTTTCAATAAAGACGGAGATAAAACTATTGTTAATAATAGTAAAATCACCATTTTTACAATATGGGGCTTGTATTTTACGTTAAATTTGTATCCTAGATGTATCACTGCTGCAAAAATAACTAAAACAGCATTAAGGAACTGATTATGAAGCAAAATAGACTGATTTTAGCATTTACTTTAGGCATATTTGCCTTTTTTTTAGCTCCTTTTAACCAACTTAAGGCCCAATCGCAAGTAAAAACCTTAAAACGTATCGTAATTGATCCGGGACATGGGGGTACTGACCCTGGTGCAAATGGCCGATATTCTACTGAAGCTGCTGTTTCTCTAGCAATTTCATTAAAATTGGCAGATTATATTCATGCATCTATACCTGACGTAGAAGTGGTTTTAACAAGAACCACAGATATTTTTAATTCAGTAGTGGAAAAAGCTAAAATTGCCAACGCAGCAAAAGGGGATTTATTTATTTGTATACACACTAATTCGGCAGATCCTAGCAGAAATAAAGAAATTGTAGGTCATACTACTAAGACGCATTATGTAAAGAAGAATGGTAAAAAAAGAAAAGTTACAGTAGAAGTTCCTTTATATAAAATCACCTACACTCCAAGCTCAGCAAGAGGTACAGAGACTTTCATCTACAATGTTGTAAAATCAGATCAGCGTAAAGAAATGGCAAATGAAGCGGTAGATGATGTAGTGGAAAAATTAGACTCAGTATCTGAAAGACAAATTAATGAGTTAAATACTACTGATCCTACTAGGTCAATGATGGCTAGTTTATTGACACAACAATACTTTCAAAGAGCGGCTAGTCTAGCCTTAACTATTGAGGAAGAGTTTAAAAATGCTGGCAGATTAAGCCGTGAAGCCAAACAAAGACAAAAAGGCATATGGGTATTGGCTGCAGTACAAATGCCAGCAGTGCTCGTTGAAACAGGCTTTATCTCAAATCCCGAAGACGAGGATTACCTAAATAGTGATGAAGGGCAAGATCAAATTTGCGAAGTAATCACTAAGTCCTTAATCCGTTATAAAAACTCGTTAGAGAACCAGAAAAAGACCAATGCCAATTAGCCAATATTTTTAGGTAAATTTGTGCAAGCAGAAATAATCAATTACGATGAAGGTATCTAATGAAACCAAAGTGGGTGCATTAACAATTATTGCAATCACTTTAATAATTTTAGGTTTTAATTTTTTAAGGGGCAAGACTCTTTTTAAGTCAGGCAATTTTATTTATGCAAAATATACCGACACTAAAGGGTTGATTGTATCCAATCCTGTATTTGTAAATGGTTTTCAAGTGGGGACAGTTTTTGAAATTGAAAATCAAACAGCTGATCTTTCTCAAATTGTTGTTTCTATTAAATTAAATGAAGCATATAAATTACCTTCAAATTCCATTGCCACCATACAAGATAACCCTTTAGGCACAAATAGTATTAGTATTGTTTTAGGAGACTCAAAAAAATATTTAAAATCAGAAGATACAATTAAGACAGCCCCAGCTGCTAGTTTATTGGGTGATTTGATGAACACCTTATCCCCTCTTGGAGAACAGACAAAAAAGACTATTACTTCTTTAGAAAAAGTTTTGTCAAATCTTAATACCGTTTTAAATGATCAGAATAAAGCAAACTTTGAACAGATTTTAGCTAATTTAAGTGCAACTACTCAGAACTTGAATAAATCGATGGAATCTATTGAGTCCATGCTACAGAAGCAGAATGGTTCTATAGCTCAAACAGCAGATAACTTAAATAGTTTCACTAAAAATTTAAGCGACAACAATAAAAAAATAAGCAACATAATTGGCAATTTAGATAGTACTTCAAAACAAATTAAAGAAGCCGATTTGTACAAAACAATTCAAGGTATACAAGTTGCCGTGAACGAGTTATCGATCACTTTACATAAATTAAATAATGGGGATGGTACAGCCGCCAAATTATTGAACGACCCTTCAATTTATAAGGAACTAGAAGGAACTATAAAAAGTATCAACACTTTAGTAGATGATGTTAAAGTGCATCCAAAACGATATGTAAACATTTCTGTATTTGGAAAGAAAGACAAGAGCACCCCTTTATCTAAGCCAATTGCCGATACCATTAACTAATGAAGAAGTTTGGCTATATTATCTTGCTCATTTTTTGTGCTTATCAAAAATTAGACGCTCAAACTAATTTGGGTGGCACCAATGCTCCTATTGACAGCAGTGCTAAACTAATTGAATTTTTATCCGCTGAAACTTACAATGTAAAAAAGAAGGATAGTCAGGATTTTCTGATCTTGGTGGGACATGTGAAAATTAGACAAGGTAAAACATTGCTATTTGGTGATAGTTTAATTTTAAATAGCACTTTAAATACTTTAGAAGGTTTTGGGCATATACATATTAATGACGCTGATAGTGTACACACTTATGCTGATTATTTAAAATACATTGGAAATACAAAAAAAGCATTCCTAAGAAAAAAAGTTAAACTAACTGATGGGAAAGGTGTTTTAACAACTGATTCATTAGATTATGATGTTTCTGTAAAAATTGGGAATTATAAAAAAGGCGGGAAACTAGTAAGAAATAAAACTATTCTAACCAGCACTGAAGGTTATTATTATGGAGTGACTAGAGATGTAATTTTTAGAAAAAAAGTTGAATTAAAAGACCCTGAAAGTTATATCAAAACGGATACTTTAGAATACAACACCTATTCCCAATTAGCAAACTTTATTAGTCCAACTAAGATCATTTCGGGTTCAAGAATTATTAGAACTAGTAATGGGAATTATAATGTAGGTACGCGTAAAGGCTATTTATATGAGCGCTCTTCAATTGATGATAGTACCTATACTTTTATTGCCGACGAGATGGCCATAGATGATTCATTAGGACTTGGTGAATTTAGAGGTAATGCTATTTACAAATCAAAAGATAGTTTGAGTTTTGATTTAATGGCAAACAATATTAAAACCAATCGTACTAAGAATGTTTTACTAGCAACTGAGTTGCCAATCCTTTTAATTAAACAAAAAAAGGATACCCTTTATGTTACTGCAGATACATTGTATTCTGCAAAAGTGAGTGATTTAACAAGACCATTAACAAAAGCGAGGGATTCTATTGGTAAAATTACGGATACCACTTTGAATAAATATTTTGAAGCATTCCACCATGTGAAGGTATATTCTGATTCATTGCAAGCTAAATGTGATAGTTTGTTTTATGCACTAAGTGATTCTACTATTAGATTGTTAAATAAACCTATTATTTGGTCAAACAATAATCAAATAACTGGAGACACTATTTATATGTTTGTTAATAATAAAAAACCTGAACAGCTATTGGTATTTGATAATGCTTTCGCAATAAGCAGAATTGACACTACGGAATATTATAATCAACTTAAAGGGACAAAATTGAATGCATGGTTTGAGGACGGTAGTTTAACAAAACTGCGTACAAAAGGAAGTGCCGAGAACATGTATTTTGCATTAGATGACAAGAAAAACTTTATTGGTATAAATCACTCCTCTGCCCAAATAATTGAAATTAGTTTTGAAAATAGTGAAGTGTCAAGGGTTGTTTTCAGGAACCAATTAATGGGAAAAATGTCTCCATTAGGACAAACACCTTCACAAGAAATGAAAATAAGAGGCTTTAAATGGCAAGAGGAATTAAGACCTAAAACTAAGTACGAAATACTTTCGCCAGTTATTACTCCGATTCAGCCATCAAATAAGCCTTAATAAATCCATCAATTTCTCCATCCATAACAGGGCCAACATTACCCACTTCATAATCGGTACGATGGTCTTTAATCATTTTATAAGGATGAAAAACATAGGATCTTATTTGACTTCCCCATTCTATTTTTTTCTTATTGGAATTTGAAGCGTTTAATGCTTCTTGTTTTTTACGCATCTCCTCTTCATACAATCTACTCTTTAACATCTTCATAGCTATTTCTCTGTTCTCACCTTGCGTCCTAGATTGCTGACACTCCACAATAATACCAGATGGAATATGTTTTAAACGCACTGCTGTCTCTACCTTATTTACATTTTGTCCTCCTTTTCCCCCACTCCTATAAAACTCCCATTCAATATCAGCAGGACTTACATTAATCTCTATACTATCATCAATTAAAGGATACACATATACAGACGCAAAACTAGTATGTCTTCTCGCATTGCTATCGAATGGAGAAATTCTAACTAACCTATGGACACCTGATTCTGCTTTTAAAAAACCAAAAGCAAAGGGGCCATCAAATTGTATAGTTGCAGATTTTATTCCAGCTCCATCTCCTTCCTGATAATCCAATGAACTCACTGTCCAACCTTGTTTCTCTCCGTACATGGTATACATTCTTAGTAGCATTTCTGCCCAATCCTGACTCTCTGTTCCACCAGCACCGGGATTGATTTGCATAATAGCAGGAAGCTCATCTTCTGGCTTGTTAAGTGTACTTTTGAATTCGGCTTCCTCTATAGCCAACACTGCTTTATCAAATGCATCTTTGGTTTCCTGTTCAGTAGCATCACCACTTTTCCAAAATTCAAATAATACAACAAAATCCTCAACACTTGATTCCACTGCTTGAAAAAGATGAATCCAATATTCATGCATCTTAATCTCTTTCATAATGCCAGTAGCACGTGTATTGTCATCCCAAAAACCTGGAGACAAGGACATTTGTTTGTCTTGATTTACTTTTTGAATACGATTGTCAACGTCAAAGAAACCTCCTCAGGACAGTAACCTGGTCCTTCATGCGTTTGATTTGTTCTATCGTCATGATCAGTTCTATTGCATCTTTTAAAGATGCTTGTTTAAAATGTGGTTAATAATAAAAGTACTACAAGCCTCATAAGCCGGATTCTGTTTCTAAACTATCATTTATCTAGCCTCACCATTACTGATGAAGTCTTGCTGCCTACCCTGGAACTTGAACGAGTCGCTCTCAAACGTTCCTATACGTGGCATTACAGCACCCAAGGTTTACCCTATAAAACAATTACTTGTCTTATTCGTGAGCTCTTACCTCACGTTTTCACCTTTTCCCCTTGCGAGGTAGTTATTTTCTGTGGCACTTTCTCTGTCCTCTTGCGAGGACGCCGGCTATTGACCGGTGGGTTACCCTATGCTGTCCGGACTTTCCTTGGTAATTGCTTACCACGATAGCTCGGGTTTGTAGTATGGCAAAGGTAGTAAAATATAATTTGTAGCGTAATTAATAAAGAATTGTTTACTAATTAGGAAAATGGAGATAATCTTATATCACAATGGGGATAATACTAGTACTCAAAAAACACTTCTGTAGCACCATAACCATAAAAGTCAGAGTATTGATTAATAAAGCGTTTCACACCAGGTTTTACTTTTAATAAATCGTGTATCTCTTGTTTTAACTTTCCTTTACCTACCCCATGAATAATAATCATAGATGGTAAATGATTAAGTCGGGCTAATTCAAACCATTTTTCAAATTCTTGTATTTGAAAATGTAAAATTTCGGCATTGCTTAAATGGCTATGCCTGTCCATTATTTTTTCAATATGTAAGTCAATAACGGAACGTGCTTGTTGAATATTTTGTTTGATCTTAGAAGCATCATACACTTTAAAACCTGCGTTTCTTAAAATATCAATGGTAATATGATTGTCCTCTTCCTTATCGGGATAGGTTTCGAATAAGGGATAACTAATAGTCGCTTTATCGTCTTCTTTTAAAAGTTCAATTTTTTGGAAGAGTTGTTTAGGCTTAATTTTTACAATGGTCTCAAAATGATCGGCCTTCTTTTTATGTGGCTCCGTTAAAGAAAAATCAACAGAAAAACTAGGACTATCATTTACAGAAGCAAAGGAAATATCATGTATATAAAAATCAGTAAAAGGGGCAATGGTAGATTCTATCGAAAAATTACTTTCATTACCAAAAGCTTGGTCATACATAAAATTATAACTCACCCTATTACGATTGGATAAATAAATTTTTAAACTGTCCACCACTTCATCATTAAAATCATCCAAGCTAAACTTGGGGATGATATTTAACCAAACCCCTTCCTCGTCTTTGCTATCATTTTTTTGTATCTTCTCCTTTGGAATTTGATCTACATAAATTTTTTGAGGAGCAGCTTTTTGCGGAAACAATTTCTTCTCTGTAAACCTTTTAAAATAGGGAAAATCAATTTGATCCATATAAGCAGGAAACTTCACACCACGCACTTCAATCATCACCATTTTGTCATTCATGATTTCAATGATTCTACCTTCCTCATTGCTATGCAATACTAATATTTCGTCTCCAACCTGATACTTCATAAAAATTTTGAATAATTAAACTACTTCTTGGCTAATATAGAATGTTTGCGACCATATAATGAATACAAAATTAATCCAATTGCCATCCAAATGAAGAACCACAACCAACTTACCGGCGGAATTTCAATCATTAAATATAAACAACACATTGCTCCTATAATGGGTATAACTGAATACTTACGAATAAAGCTGAATACGGCCACAATGATTAAAATAAATATAAATACTAAATAAAGTATTTCTTGGTAGCTTTCTGCACCTGTTGCACTAAATGCAGCTTTTATACGTCCTTGGCCGAAATAAATAAATATGATTGCTAATATTGGTATAATAAACTGACCATTTATATAGGGCAATCTAAATGCTTGTTTTTTTGTACCCGCCTGTAATTTAGGTAATACCAATACACCAAAACAAACCAAGACAAATGCAAATAAAGTACCAATACTTGTCAAGTCTGTCATTCTACTTATAGACATAAATAAAGATGGGATCCCTACAAATATTCCTGTAATGATGGTTGCAAAAGCAGGGGTTCCAAATTTAGGATGTACATTTGAGAACTTCTTAGGTAATAAGCCATCACGGCTCATGCTCATCCAAATTCTTGGTTGACCTAATTGAAACACTAACAAAACACTAGTTGTTGCCACCACAGCACTTATTGAAATTACATACCCTATTTTATGTAAACCTATTTTCTCAAATACAAAAGCCAAAGGATCATCCACTTTTAATGCTGAATAGTTAACCATCCCAGTTAATACCAAAGCAATTAAAATATACAATACAGTACAAATAATTAAGGAGTATATCATACCTCTTGGTAAGTCTCTTTGAGGATTTTTACACTCTTCTGCAGTGGTTGAAATGGCATCAAAACCAATATAGGCATAAAATACTGCAGATACTCCAGCTAATACGCCTTTGAACCCATTAGGCATGAAGGGTGCCCAATTACTCGTATCTACATAAAAGAAGCCTAATACAATTACGCCAACAATCACACAGATCTTAAATATCACCATTGCGTTCGTGCTCTTCTTACTTTCTTTAATTCCACGATATACAAGCATCGTAATTAAAACTACAATTATTAATGCAGGTACATTTAGAATCACTCTCCAATTACCAATCATAGGGGCATTAGTTATGGCATCATATCCTATTCTTGCAAGTTTACTAAAAGACGCTTGAGTACCTCCAGCTTTTAAATGGGCTAATGCTTCTGCATAGCCTTGTTCTGCTTGCTCATAATTAGTAGACAACCAACCTGGTAAATGTAGATGAAAGCCTTCCAATAAATTTACAAAATAGCCACTCCAACTAATGGCTACTACAATATTACCAATTGCGTATTCTAATATTAATGCCCATCCAATTATCCAAGCAATTAATTCACCAAATGTAACATAAGCATAAGTATAAGCACTTCCTGCAATTGGCACTCTACTTGCAAATTCGGCATAACATAATGCACTAAATCCACAGGTTACTGCAGTGATGATAAATAAAAGTGAAATGCCAGGACCGCCATGATAAGCAGCAGTGCCAATTGTTGAAAAAATTCCAGCACCAACAACAGCTGCAATACCCATAAAAGTTAAATCCTTAACGCCTAATTCTTTTTTTAACCCACTTGCACTATGTCCATCGGTCATCCCTGCTTCGGCATCCTGCACAATTTTTTCGATCGATTTCTTTCTGAAGAGACTCATTATTTCTGGGTTATTTATTTCTATTCATTAAATAATTAGCTAAATCAATTAAAGGCTGCTTACGACTTGAAACAACCGCTATTGATTCTAAATGTTCAAACGCTTCTTGCATATATTTAGCTTTTAAATTTTCAGCCCATTCACCCACACCACATGCATTAAATATTTGCAAAACTTTTTCAACTTTATCCTGAGCATTATTTGCTAATAAAATTTCTAATTCTTTTCGTTGATCCTCGTTGGCTACTGTTAAAGCATGTAATAGCAAAAAGGTTTTTTTATTTTGTTTGATATCGCCGCCCGCTTCTTTTCCAAATACGGCTGCATCGCCATACGCATCTAAATAATCATCTTGTATTTGAAACGCAATACCAATTTTTTTACCAAACTCATATAAATGCTCGCAATTCTTTTCTCCAGCACCTCCAATTATTGCACCTACCTCTAAACAAGCCGCTAGCAATACAGAAGTTTTTAATGTAATCATATGAATATATTGTTCCATACTCACATCTTTCATTTTTGCATAATCCATATCCAATTGCTGTCCTTCACAAACTTCTCTCGCTGTTCTATTAAATATTTTTAAAATTTTAGGGAGATAAGATGGCTGAATATTTTGCAAAAATTCATAAGCCCTTATTAGCATCACATCGCCCACTAATAATGCAGTATTATAATCATATTTTGTATGAACTGTTGGCATCCCTCTTCTTAAGCTTGCCTCATCCATCATATCATCATGCACCAAAGTGAAATTGTGAAAAAGCTCAATAGCTCTTGCTACATGAAACGCGTCATTATGTATGTCACTAAAAAGTTCATTACCTAGTAAACACATTACTGGTCTTATTCTTTTTCCGCCTATTTGCAAAAAATATTCGCCAGGGGCATACAATGTTTCCGGGCTTGCTGGAAAATGACTTGTGGCAAACCTTTCATTAAATTGAATAGATAATTCTTGAAAACTTAACATATTACAAACCTAACCAAATTTTAGCATTTATTAAACAGACAAATATTAGCTTTTAGCTTAAATTTGTCTGCCCCCAAATTATACATTATGAAAACAAAGCTTTTATTGGTATTAATTTCAAGTTTTTTTATAGCCCCATCTATTTTTTCACAAAATTTCACACTTGACTCTGTAGTATATAAACAAAATAGTGTCCCTGGCAGTCCTTACAAAACTGCGCTAGGTGTTAAAATGTATCCTAGTGCTATTTCCTATAAACAGTTTATAAGATCCAATAAAGCTGTGGAAGTATTGGGATATTTTACATTAGATGGTTTTAGAGCAACAGTAATGTATGAAAAATACATGCCCATTGAAGGTGCAGAAAATCTAAATTGGTACGTAGGTTATGGTGGCCATTTAGGATTATGGAGTGATGAATGGAAGCGTAATAATCCTAATCACACTGCAGGTATTGCTTTAGGAGTTGATGGCATTCTTGGCTTGGATTATAAAATCAAAAATGCACCATTGGACTTGAGTGTGGATTGGCAACCTTCTTTCAACTTGGTAGGTTCAAGTTATTTTGAAAGTGGCTGGGCTGGGCTGGGTATCAGATACACATTCTAATTAAGTAGGCTAAATAAGGAATCAACAAATTCAGTCTTATCAAATAACAATAAGTCGTTAATTTGTTCTCCAACACCTATATATTTTACCGGTATTTTGCATTGGTGTGCAATTGCTAAAACTACTCCCCCCTTTGCAGTTCCATCTAATTTTGTAATGGCCAATGCATTTACATTAGTGACTGCCATAAATTGTTTGGCTTGCTCTAATGCATTTTGACCTGTAGATCCATCTAATATTAACAAAACCTCATGTGGTGCATCTGGTAATTGTTTCTGAATTACACGTTTAATTTTATTTAATTCATCCATTAAATGTGCTTTATTGTGCAAGCGTCCTGCGGTATCAATTAATACAACATCTGCTTTTTTGGCGATAGCAGATTGTATGGTATCAAATGCAACGGCACTAGGATCAGATCCCATATTTTGCTTGACAATGGTTACACCAACACGCTCACTCCATATAGTTAATTGATCAACTGCAGCAGCTCTAAATGTATCTGCGGCGCCTAATACAACTTCATTACCTGCCGCCTTATAGTGATGTGCTAGTTTTCCAATAGTAGTTGTTTTACCAACACCATTAACGCCCACTACTAAAATTACATAGGGCTTTTTATTGGCAGGGGGTACAAAACCCATTTGATCCACTGGTGCATCCACTAATAAATTGGCAATCTCTGCTTGAAGAATATTATTTAATTCATTTGTCGATAAATATTTATCCTTCTTTACACGAGATTGAATTTGTTCAATAATAGCCAGCGTTGTATCTACCCCTACGTCAGCTCCAATGAGTGCTTCTTCTAATTGATCTAACACTTCATCATCCACCGAAGTTTTGCCTATAATTACTTTAGATATACGCTCAAAAAATCCTTGTTTGGTTTTTTCCAAGCCTTGATCCAAGGTTTCTTTTTCTTTTTTCCCGAATAATTTTCCTAAAAAACTCATACAACAAAGTTACAAAAAAAACAAAGTCCCAGCGGGACTTTAAAATCATTATAGGTTTTTTATCAAGCTTTATATTCTTCCAAAGCGACGATAAAAAACAATGTCCCGGAGGGGCAATTTATAATCATAAAAAAAGCCTTCCGAGTTGGAAAGCTTTCAATATTTTCTGTTACGAAAAGTAAGGTATTGAATTACTTAGTAGCTAAGAATTCAGTTACTTTATCTTTATGAACAATAGTTTCTTTAAAAGTATAAGCGCCTGTTTTTGGGCTACGTATAGCTTTGATTACTTTTGTCCAGTTCTTAGCTTCAGCAGAAGCCTTAAGATCCTTTACTTTCGCGTTTTTAGATGCTGCTTTTGCCATGATTATTTAATTTCTTTGTGAACAGTTACTTTTTTCAAAATTGGGTTATACTTTTTGAACTCCAAACGATCTGGGGTATTCTTTTTGTTCTTAGTGGTAATATAACGGCTAGTTCCTGCCATGCCAGAAGTCTTATGCTCTGTACATTCTAATATTACTTGAACTCTGTTTCCTTTACGTGCCATGATGGTATATTATTATACTTAATTACTTAGTTTCCTTGTTAGATTTTTTCGCCAGCTGCTCTTAATTCTTTAACAACTGCACCTAAACCATTTTTGTTAATAGTTCTTAAAGCATCAGTAGACACTTTTAAAGTGATCCAACGATCTTCTTCTGCATAAAAGAAACGTTTCTTTTGCAAGTTAGGAAGAAAACGACGCTTTGTTTTGATATTAGAATGCGATACGCTGTTTCCAGTCATCGGCTTCTTTCCTGTTATCTGACATACTCTAGCCATGAGAAATAATTTTTTACGGACGGCAAAGGTAAGTAAATAACCCTTACTATCCCATTTTTTTTAAGTTTTTTTATTCTAAACGTACAATTTGTCCTAAATATTGCTAAAACCTTGAAAATCTTATCATTATATTAGGAAATTAAGCACTATGAATACATTTCAGTTCTTAATTCTTGTACTCTTTTGTCCTCCATATATTCATCAAAGGTCATTAAACGGTCAATAATACCTTTAGGTGTTAACTCAATTACTCTATTGGCCACTGTTTGCATAAAGGTGTGGTCATGTGATGTCATTAAAACTATTCCTGGGAAGTTTTGACAGCCTTCGTTGAAGCTTTGAATACTTTCCAAGTCCAAGTGGTTAGTAGGCTGATCCAATACAACCACATTAGGGTTTTGAAGCATCATTTTACTTACCATACAACGAACTTTCTCCCCTCCACTTAATACATTGGTCTTTTTCATCACGTCGTCTCCACTAAATAACATTTTACCCAAGAAGCCTCTAATAAAAGGTTCATCTGCGTCTGTTACATGAGATGGAACAAATTGTCTTAACCAATCCATTAAAGTTAATGGTGTTGTGAACTCATCATTGTGTTCCATTGGTAAGTATGCTTTTGTGATGGTAGTTCCCCACTCATAAGTTCCACCATCAGCCTTTCCAGCTTCATTAATAATTTCAAAAAAATAAGTAATAGCTAATGGATCCTTGCTTAAAAAAGCAATCTTATCATTCTTGCTTACTGAAAAACTAACGTCTTTAAATAAGATACGACCATCTACTTCTTTTTGTAATTTTTCTACATTTAGAATTTGATTTCCAACTTCGCGCAATGGCTGGAAGATAATACCAGGATACTTTCTATTAGAGGGTTCAATTTCCTCAATGGTTAATTTTTCTAAAGCTTTTTTACGTGAAGTTGCTTGCTTACTCTTACTTGCATTGGCCGAGAATCGTGCAATGAAGTCCAATAAAGCAGCACGTTTTTCTTCATTCTTTTTATTCTTGTCACTCATTTGTCGTGCCATTAATTGAGATGACTCATACCAGAATGAATAGTTACCCGTAAAGGTTTTTATCTTAGAACGATCCACATCAGATACATGCGTACAAACCGTATCCAAAAAGTGACGGTCGTGACTCACTACCAATACAATATTTTCGTAGTCAGCTAAAAAATTTTCTAACCAACCAATTGTTTCAATATCCAAACCGTTGGTAGGCTCATCCAATAATAAAATATCTGGATTACCAAATAAAGACTGCGCCAACAATACACGCAATTTAAAGTTACTAGGAATATCTTTCATCAAGGACTGGTGCATATCTTCCTTCACACCCAAATCACTTAATAAACTTGCTGCATTACTTTCGGCTTCATATCCACCCATTTCACCAAATTCTGCTTCTAATTCGCCGGCTTTTAATCCATCTTCTTCTGTAAAATCTTCCTTCGCATATAATTCATCTTTAGCATGCATTACGTCCCACATACGCTTATGTCCCTGCATTACTGTATTTAATACTGTTTGTTCATCAAACTCAAACTGGTTTTGTTTTAAGAAAGACATACGCTCTCCAGGCGTAATTTCTACTGACCCTTTTGTAGGCTCAATTTCCCCACTTAAAATCTTTAAGAAAGTAGATTTACCAGCACCATTGGCACCAATAATACCATAGCAATTCCCTTTGGTGAAGCTAATATTCACTTCATCAAATAAGACCCTTTTACCAAAGGATAAAGTAATGTTTCTAGCACTAATCATATATGTAGCATAATTTGAGGTCGCAAAGTTAAGCTATTTAAGCTTACCAATTGGAACGAGCTGTAGCAGAAACGGAAAGATCATCAAAAGCACCAGCTAAATATTTATAATGCGCTGTAATTGCAATCATTGCTGCATTATCGGTACAAAATTCAAAATTGGGCAGATATACTTTGGAATGTGTTTTATTACCCATTTCAATTAGGCCTGCTCTTAGTCCAGTATTGGCACTTACTCCACCAGCAATACAAATTTCACGAATGCCAGTTTGATGAATGGCTTTCTTTAGTTTACGCATTAAAATTTCAACTATTGTATACTGAACGGATGCACATAAATCATTTAAATTTTCTTCAATAAAACCGGGCGCTTGCTTTTGTAAAAAATACAAGACGCTGGTTTTTAAACCACTAAATGAATAATTCAAATCAGGCACTTGAGGCTTAGCAAACTCAAAAGCTTTGGGATTACCTTGTTTTGCTAATTTATCTAATACAGGGCCGCCTGGATAAGGCAGTCCTAAAATTTTGGAGATTTTATCAAAAGCTTCACCAGCGGCATCGTCAATGGTTTCTCCTAATATGATTAAGTCCGCAGGACTATTGCATTGTACAATTTGTGTATGCCCCCCACTCACCGTTAAACATAAAAAAGGGAAACTAGGACGATTGTCATCAATTAAATTCGCCAATACGTGCGCTTGCATATGATGTACTGATATCAATGGTTTTCCAAGGGTCAATGCTAAAGATTTAGCAAATTGTGCACCCACTAATAAACTTCCAATTAATCCAGGAGCTTGTGTAAAAGCAATGGCATCTAATTGTGCTAATCTTTCTGAGTGCGCTAATTGTGGGAATGCTGTTTTTAAAGATTCATCAACTACTGGCACAATATTTTCCATATGCGCCCTACTTGCTAATTCAGGTACTACTCCACCAAATTTTTCATGCACTAACTGATTAGCTATGTAGTTGGAGAGAATTTTTCCATCTACAATTACAGAAGCTGCTGTCTCGTCACAAGACGATTCGATAGCTAATATGGTAATAGGTTTTTGAGACACAGCGCGAAGTTAAATAAAATTGAAACTGCTAGATGTACTAATTATTAATACCTACTACTTTGTTCTTATAGCTTCTACTGGATTCATTTTTGCTGCAATGGAAGCAGGAATAATTCCAGATATTACTCCAAGTATAATACAAATACTCAACGCCAAGAAAATGATACTAGGCGCAATAAATATAGGGAAAGGCAATACGGCCCCAAGTGCCACCGTAAGCAACCAAACTAGGAACAACCCCACCAAACCTCCTATAATACATAGGAAAGCACTTTCTAAAAGAAATTCATATAATATAGTGCTACTCTTTGCACCAATTGCTTTTTTCAATCCAATTTGGCTAGTTCTTTCTCGCACCGTAACAAACATAATATTGGCAACACCAAAAGCACCTACCAATAATGATAATCCAGCAATAGCCCAGCCCCCTTGATTAATGGCACCAAATACACTTTCTACTTGATCCTTAAATTGAGCTACATCATTACAAGTAAAATTATCATCCTGTGTTGGACTTAACTTACGAAGCTGCCTCATAATCCCATTTAATTCATCTTGTAGCGCCTTAGAAGGAATACCTGGCTTAGCTTGAACCATGATATAAGGGTTATTATTATCAGGATTAAATATAGACGCATAGTAATTATAGGGAACAATTACCGTTTTGTCATAGTCAAAACCACCAATCATGGAACTTCCTTGTTTTTCAACAATCCCTACAATTAATAATCTACGACCGCTAAATGATATTGTTTTCCCTAAGGCTTTTTCAGCCTTCCCATATAATTCTTCTGCAACTTTATTTCCAATTACGGCATAAGGAACACCACGGTTAAAATCGGTTTCATTAAAATACCTACCCGTCCCAATATTAAAAGTTTGTATGGAATTAAAATCCTTAGTTACTCCATACATATTAACACCTTTTAATATGTTTTCCTCAAATGTAAAAGTTGTACTGGTGGAAACAAAAAAGGCAACATTAGAAGCTAAACCTGACTGCTTTTTAACAAATTCCATCTCCCCAATTTTCATAGATGGGCGTTTTACAAACTTCCACCATGGATAATCCGGCCCTCCATTATAATCCCATTTATCAATAAAAATGGTGTTGTTGCCTAATCCTGATAAATCATTGCCAATTTTGGTTTTAAGACTATCAATGGTAGCTAAAACCCCAATGATGCAAAAGATACCAATGGTGATACCAAATAATGACAAGAAAGTCCTCAATTTGTTGACTTTTAGCTCCTGTAATGCCATTTTAAAGCTATTCCAAAGTATGCTTAGCACTTTTATCATGTAGTAAAAATAGGCCAAATAGGTATTATCTGCACATTTTTATGCAAGCGGTTGATAATCTATCTAAATGCACAATTTGTTAAGGTATTTTGCATTGATGCTCAAAATCATAGAACGAATTATAGCTAGTTACAAATTGATCCGTACTTTTGCAACGATTTTAAAATCTTAGCAATATGACCTTTAAACAAATGTTTACTTCCTCCGTGGGAAAAAAATTAATTATGGGATTCACGGGTATCTTCCTAGTCTTATTTTTAGTGGTACATGCCGGATTAAATGCCTGTATTTGGGCAATGGATGGTGGCATAATGTTTAACCGCGCTGGACATTTTATGGGAAGTAATGTTGTACCAAGAATTTTAGAAGTAGGTTTATTCTTCTTTATATTCTTGCACATTATCCAAGGCTACATGCTTACATTACAAAACAAAGGCAAGCGTAATGTTGGATATGCAGTTAGTTATTCAAAAGGAAGTAAATGGTATAGTCGTAGTATGGCTATATTAGGTACTATCTTGTTAATGTTTTTTATCATTCACTGGAAACATTTTTGGATTCCAAGTCGTATCACTGGCGTTGAAGAAATTACTTTACCCAATGGAGTACAAGTACATAATTTATACGCAGTCATGCAAGAGACTTTCCAAAACATTTGGGTAGTTGTATTTTATGTGATTTCTTGTATCTCTTTAGGATACCACTTAGCACATGGTTTTCAAAGTGCATTCAAAACAATTGGTGTTCACAATAAAAGATACCATGCTTTAATTAGCAGTATTGGTTATGGTTTTGCCATTATCATACCATTGGCTTTTGCAATGATGCCTATTAGTTTTTATTTACATTGGGTAAATTAATTCCTGACAACAAGAAAATACATTCTAAACTTTAGATAAAAGATTCAATTATGTTAAACGCAAAAATACCTGCCGGAAACTTAGACGATAAATGGGTAGATTATAAAGGTCACTGTAAATTAGTGAACCCAGCTAATAAAAGAAAAATGGAAGTTATTGTAGTTGGTACTGGTTTAGCCGGTGCAAGTGCTGCTGCTTCATTAGGAGAACTAGGATATAAAGTAAAAGCATTTTGCTTTCAAGATAGTCCACGTCGCGCGCATAGCATTGCTGCGCAAGGTGGTATTAACGCTGCTAAAAACTATCAAAATGATGGTGATAGCGTGTTTAGATTATTTTACGATACCATTAAAGGAGGAGACTATCGTGCACGTGAGGCAAACGTTCATCGTTTAGCTGAAGTGAGTGCTAATATTATTGACCAATGCGTTGCGCAAGGTGTTCCTTTTGCACGTGAATATGGTGGATTATTAAGCAACCGTAGTTTTGGTGGTACGCAAGTACAAAGAACATTTTATGCTGCTGGTCAAACTGGCCAACAATTATTAATTGGCGCTTATCAAGCTTTAGAGCGCCAGGTAGCTTTAGGTAATGTAACTATGTATTCTCGTCATGAAATGTTAGAAGTAGTTAAAGTAGATGGGAAAGCTAGAGGAATAATAGCACGTAATTTAATTACAGGTGAATTAGAAAAGCATTTCGGATATGCTGTTTTATTATGTACTGGTGGATACGGTAACGTATTTTATTTATCAACTAATGCAATGGGATCGAATGTAACGGCTGCTTGGAAAGCGCATAAGCAAGGTGCTTATTTTGCCAACCCATGCTTTACACAAATTCACCCAACTTGTATTCCTGTTTCTGGTGATCATCAATCTAAATTAACATTGATGTCAGAATCATTAAGAAATGATGGACGCATTTGGGTACCAAAAGCAAAAGGTGATACTAGAAAATCAATTGATATTCCAGAAGAAGAAAGAGATTATTATTTAGAGCGTCGCTACCCTGCTTTTGGAAACTTAGTACCACGTGACGTTGCATCTAGAGCTGCAAAAGAAAGATGTGACGCAGGTTATGGTGTAGGCACATCTAAGCAAGCAGTATACTTAGATTTTGCAGCGGCGATTGAAAGATACGGAAAGATTGAAGCAAGCAAACAAGGTTTACATAATGCTAGCAAAGAAGAAATTATCGTAATGGGCAAGGAAGTGGTTAAAGAAAAATATGGTAATCTCTTTGACATGTACGCAAAAATCACAGGTGAAAATCCATATGAAGTACCAATGCGTATATACCCTGCTGTACACTACACAATGGGTGGTTTATGGGTTGATTATGAATTACAAACGAATATTCCAGGCTTATATGCCTTAGGAGAAGCTAACTTTAGCGATCACGGTGCCAATCGTTTAGGGGCGAGTGCATTAATGCAAGGTTTAGCAGATGGATATTTTGTAATTCCTTACACATTAGGAAATAATTTAGCGGATGAAATTTACAACGCTCCTATTCCAACTTCACATCCTGCATTTGAAGCAGCAGAAAAAGCAGTAGCAGATCGTATTGCCAAACTTAAAAATATCAATGGTAAACAATCTGTAGAAAGCTTCCATAAGCGTTTAGGTAAAATTATCTGGGAAAAATGTGGAATGGCAAGAAACGCAGAAGGATTAAAGCAAGCAATTGCTGAAGTTCAAGCTTTGAAGAAAGAATTCTGGAGTGATGTTAGAATTCCAGGTGAGATAAATGAATATAATCCAGAATTAGATAAAGCAAATCGTGTTGCTGACTTTATTGAATTAGGTGAGTTAATGTGTGTTGATGCTTTAAACAGAAATGAAAGCTGTGGAGGTCACTTTAGAGAAGAATATCAAACACCAGATGGTGAAGCTTTAAGAGATGATGAAAACTATATGTATGTTGCTGCATGGGAAGCTAAAGCCGAGCATGAGTGGGAATTACATAAAGAAGAATTAAAGTACGAAGTCATCAAACCTTCTCAACGTAACTACAAATAATAATTACACAATCATTTATTTACTACCAGTATAACTTAAAAAATATGGCACACAATAACTTGAATTTAAAATTGAAAGTTTGGCGTCAAAAAAATGCAAACTCAACAGGTGCTTTTGTAAAATATGACGTGAATGATATCTCTGATGAAATGTCTTTCTTAGAGATGTTAGACGTGTTAAACGAAAAATTAATTGTGACTGGCGAAGAACCAATTGCATTTGACCACGATTGTAGAGAAGGTATCTGCGGTATGTGTTCATTGTATATTGATGGAAAACCCCATGGTCCTTGGGAAGCCAATACAACTTGTCAATTACACATGCGTGCTTTTAAAGATGGCGACACCATTACAATTGAACCATGGAGATCTAATGCATTCCCTATTGTTAAAGACTTAACAGTAGACAGAGGCGCATTTGATAGAATCATTCAAGCGGGAGGTTATGTAAGTGTGAACACAGGAAATGCAGTTGATGGAAATACATTACCAATTGAAAAAGCAAAAGCAGATGAATCATTTGCTGCTGCCATGTGTATTGGTTGTGGAGCTTGTGTTGCAGCTTGTAAAAATAGTTCTGCAATGTTGTTCTTAAGTGCCAAGGTTTCTCACTTAGCTTTATTACCACAAGGTGATCCAGAAAGAAAAACTCGTGTATTAAATATGGTGGCTCAAATGGATAAAGAAGGTTTTGGATCATGTACCAATACTGGCGCTTGTGAAGCAGCTTGTCCTAAAGAAATTTCTATTGCAAATATTGCTCGTTTAAATAAAGAGTATTTAAGAGCCGGTTTAACTGCTGAATAGTGTCTAACACATTCTTTCAGTTTAAAGAATTTATCGTGCATCAGGAACATACCGCAATGAAGGTATGTACTGATGCATGTTTATTTGGGGCATGGGTAGCCAATGATGCATATATAACTAATGCAGCTAGCATTTTGGATATAGGGACAGGAACTGGTTTATTAAGTTTAATGCTGGCACAATCAATAGCAAAAAATGACTCACTCAAGCATGGTTCAACTAAAATTTCAGCTATTGAAATTGAATATAATGCTGCAGCAGAAGCAAGCCGAAATACCGAATTAAGTCCTTGGAGTGAAAAAATACAAATTATAAATAGCTCAATACAGGACTTTGCTGCATCCTATCAGGAAGATCAAAATAATTTTAATAAACAATTTGACTGCATTATTTCCAATCCACCTTTTTTTGAAGGAGATTTACAATCTCCCAATTCAAATAAAAATTTAGCTGCTCATAGTACCGCTTTACCATGGTCAGATCTTCTTAATATAGTGGGTAAGCTATTAAAAAGTGAAGGTGCATTTTATGTTTTAATCCCAGCTTTAAGAGCTTATACTATGCAAAAATTAGCCAACCAAAATGGAATACAACTAATGGAAGAAGTTGTTGTATACAATGCAGCTAAACAAAAGCCATTTAGAGTATTTCAAAAGTTTATAAAATCATCAAGTCCATTGACCAAAATAATGCGCTCTAATTTTATCATTAAGAACGCTGATAATAGCTACACGGAAGCATTTACAAATTTATTAAAACCCTATTACTTACATCTATAGTTAGTTAACTAATACGCAAACTCAATTCTAGATTGATTAATGTTGAGCGTAGTTTTTTAAATAAGCGTAATGAGGAGCTAGTTTGCCATTTTGTAGTATGGTTGCTTTACGAATTATCTCATTCCCTGTTCCCACCAAATCGGGTAATACATATTTTATTAATTGTTCACCAAAAAAACGACTTGCATCACGGGGTAGTTCATTGGGCAAATTACCTACTGCCATGATATCAATACTATTATGTAGGTATGGGCTTGTTTTTTGCAAGGAATGAATATCTACACCATAAACGGGTGCTTCAGATGTTGAGTCACCTAAATTAATGGGTACACTTCCATGTGCATCATCCGTAATATCAGCAATGGTGAATAATTTAAAATCGTCTTCTTTCAAGTCATCCAATGTAAACAATGGTGGTATACCTTTTTCCCAATAAATTCCATTCATTAACACATTTGCATGTGAAATATATTCCTTAAATAAACATTCATAATTACTAGGATTTGCATGGAAATCATCTCTGTCGTAACTGCCTAATTCTTTATGTGCATACAAATCTCTGCCTTTTAAATGTACATAAACAGGATAGGCATATTGTCTTGATTTAAATTCTTCGGGCTCCACTTGTTGCACATCCATTAAATTCATGATTTCCAAAATTCCATGTGCTACCCTTCCTGAACCAGTTACAGCAATTTTAATATTAGGTAATCTAAGGCCAAAATAAGTATGTACTAATTCCATATAATCTTTCACATTCTTCACTCTTCTTAAATGAAATTCTTTTGTTCTATTTCCATATGCCATAATGCCATTATGTGCTCCAACAATACCAGCAAAAAAACCAAAACCAATCAATCTTTGACCATCTTCATGTTCTAAACATTCATAATCAATAAGTGTAATTCCATGATCCATCATCGCATGAAATAATGCTTGATTATATATTTGTTCTTTTTTTGTGTGTGAAAAATATAAATAGGTTTTATGAGGAACTAACTGCGCAATGGGCACTTCCTTTATGCCGAGTAAAATGTCGGCGCTTGTAATATCATTTACTACTTTAATTCCTTCTCTTTCATATTCATAATCCGAATAACATCTTGTGGGAGAAGACTCCACTAAAATATCCCAACCCGTATACTGTTCTATAAACCACTTACATTGCTTTGGTGTCATGGCCACCCTATTATCACTAGGAACTTTTCCCTCTTTAATAAGCCCTAAAACTGGCATTTTTGTAATTTTACACAATATACAAAATATAGAAATGAACTATTTTGAATTATTCGGATTACCTATCGCATTTAAAGCTGATTCTAATCAGCTAAGAACTTCCTATATGAATATCCAAAGGGCATCTCATCCTGATAAATTTGTTCAAGGTTCTGAAGTGGAACAAGATCAAGCACTAGAACAGTCTGCAATGGCTAATAAAGCTTTTACCTTGTTAAATAATAAGGAGCTAATTTTACCCTATGTTTTAGAGCTTACTGGATATATCACACCGGAAGAAAAATATAATTTAGCGCCGGACTTTTTAATGGAAATGATGGAGCTAAATGAAGCTTGGATGGATGCAGAAACGCCTGAAGCAAAACATGAATTATTAGAACAAATTAATACCCTTAAAAATGACATTTTCAGCCCTATTAAAGCGTATTTGGAAGTTGATACGGTCAATACTATTCCCAAAGAAGGAATGTTGCAAATAAAGGACTATTACTATAAGAAAAAATACCTTGACCGTATTTTGGAAGATTTCCATCATTAACGTAATATTGCATCCCGCCTGGATAACTTGTTTATCCAAATAATAATGCCCAGATGGCGGAACTGGTAGACGCGCTAGACTCAAAATCTGGTTATCGCAAGGTAGTGCAGGTTCGATTCCTGTTCTGGGCACAAACGCCTCGACACGCAAGTGTCGGGGCGTTTTCTTTTGGATGCGGTGTGAACTTGTTCACAAAAGCAGACAAAGGGAAACGCCCAGCAAAAGCGAAGCTTTTGTAGAGGCTTTGGGTACGCCCGCCTTTGTAGGAAGTCGGCGAAATGAAATGAAGCCGACAGTCCTGAATGAAAATAGAGAAAGGGTTTGGGTACGCCCACTATTCAAGGAAGACGTTTTGAGCAAAGCGAAAAACGACAGTCCTGAATGAAATGCTGCTGGGCATTATTTTCACAATACCCAGCAGCATTTATAATAACGCAACTACTTTAAATACAATTGAAATTGTGTTTGTCTGGTAAAACTTAAGTTAGCTCCGTTGATATCATATGCTCTTCCTCCAGTATATATTTCTTGATTGACATGTACATATACGCCAACAGTACCATCTGTAATAAATTCCATAACATATTTTGTATTTGCTGCTAAATAAATAGGATTTGGAAAATCAAATTGAACAGTTGGATAATAAGCTCCATCAATGTAATTTAATATTACTGGAGCACCAGTTGATCTACCAATAATTGTACCACTTAATGCATTTGGTGAAGTAGTTTCGTTGTCGTTCACATAAGTTCGTATATTTATATAGCTGTTTGCAATTCCTGTAGTCAATTGAGCTCCAGAAACACCACCAATACAAGAAGTTGTAATTTTAGAAAGTCTACCACCAGTTGATCCAATAGTAAAACTCTGACCATTACCATTACGAGAAGTACCGTTTACATTAGTTGAACTAAATGAATTATTAACTGCTAATGTACCAGGGACATATGCACTACCTATGCTTTGATCAAATTTTCTCCAATTCTGTCCATCATAAAATTGTGGCTCTCCATAAACACCACAATCCAAACAAAATACCATTAATCCGACAGCAGGATTTTGAATACTATTCCTTTGAACAATAGATAATCTTGGTGGCAGGAACCCTTTAGAATTTGATGCAATTTCTAGTTGAGCTGAGGCATCTGGACTTGTAGTTCCTACCCCCATATTAGAGGAAAAGTTTTTTGTCCCTGTTATATTTTGATTTGAACTCAAATCAACTGAATTGGTACCACTTGAGGAATTTACCCAACTTACAACACCAGCTCCATTGGTAGCCAAAACTTGTCCATTTGTTCCATCGGTATTCGGCAATGTAATAGCACCAGTGGTAATTTTTCCACTCGTTTTAACATTGGTCACACTAGCATTACCTAATTGTACAGTATTACTGGTAGTAACAATTGCACTATCACCAATAGCAGTGGTATTAGATAAATTATTAGCACTCACTCCTGCTTTATGGCCAATGGCAGTATTGTGATTTCCCACTGTGTTAACAGCTAAAGCTTGATCTCCTATTGCTGTGTTAAAACTACCCGTGGTATTACTTGTAGCAGCATAATAACCATTAGCCGTATTATTAAAACCACTTGTATTACCATTTAATGCAAAAGAACCATGAGCGGTATTATAAGCACCACTTGTATTGGCTGTAGCTGCATTGAAGCCAATGGCAGTATTATTATTTCCTGTTGTATTTACATTTAAAGCAGCCACACCAAAAGCACTATTATTGGACAATGCATTGTTCCCCTTACCAATTTTTAAGTTATTCACTGTTAAATCATAAGCCCCTAAATTAACCGCGCTCGTTGCACCAGTATAAGGCACACCGGTACTACTAGAACCCGGTGTTGACCATCTTAATGTTCCTGCACCATCAGTAGTTAGTACCTGATTTGCTGTGCCGTCTGTATTGGGATAAGTAATTGTACCTGAAACTAACTTACCGCTTGTTATCATTTTTGTAATATTCCCATCCCCTAATTTGATGGTATTACTCTCTGTAACGACTGCATTATATCCAAGTGCTGTTGAGTTGGTAATTCCTAAAAATGCATCCGCATTGTAACCAAGTGCAGTAATATAATTTACTTCAGCTGGACTAGTTAATGCGCCATGTCCAATTGCAGTATTATAACTACCAAGATAATTGGAATTCATTGCATTGTTACCAATAGCTAAATTGGTGGAACCTGTTTGATTATTTTGCATAACATTAGATCCTATTGCTATATTATTTATACCAGTTGTATTGGCAGATAATACTGCATCATTCCCAATAATAAGACCAGTACTATTGGAAGCAATATTTCCAAATTTTAATCCATTAGAATATAAAAACTTCGTGCCCAAGTCCACATTTGAGGTAGCCCCTGTATACGGTACTCCGCTACCATTTGCATTTGCCCAAACCAAAGTTCCTGTACCATTAGAAGTTAATACTTGATTGGCTGTACCAAACGTATTTGGATAGGTAACAGTACCTGAAATCAAATTCCCACTTGCCTTCACATTACCATACACTTCTAATGATTCCGTTGGAGCAGTAGATCCAATTCCAATTTTACCTGTTGCATCAATAACCATTCTGTATTTTTGTGCACCTTCATCCCAAAAACCTAATTTTCCACCCATATTTACAGATTGATTATTTACTGGATTATTTGAAGTAGTATTGTTATTAGGAGTGAAAATTTGATATTCTCTTCCACCACTTCCAGTATTTTTAAAGGCAATGGCGGGATTGCTTCCACTTTCTAGTCTTATCGTTGTTCCCCTATCACCTCCAACAATATGTAATTTAGCAGAAGGTGTACTAGTTCCTAATGAAAGATTGCCATTAAATATTTTAGTACCCGAAATTGTTTGTGTACCAGTTGTTAGCACCCCACCATTATTTGCATCTGCTGGAGTTAGTGTAAGTGAAGTGCCACTAATTGTTCCACCATTGGCATTAGATATTGTACCAATACTTGATAAAGTTTGTACTCCACTTGGAGCAATATTTGACCATGCTAAAGCACCACTTCCATTTGTAGTTAGTACCTGGTTGGTAGTACCATCTGTATTGGGATACGTAACTGCACCAGCAGTTATGCTACCAGCGGTTTTTACATTCGTTATACTCGAATTACCTAATTGGATGGTATTACTAGCCGTCACCACTGCGCCGTTACCAATGGCAGTCGTATTATTTAACGCTGAGCTATTTGTGCCAGCGGCATGACCCAATGCAGTATTGAATTCACCTGTAGTATTATTACTTAATGAATATCTACCTAATGCAGTATTAAAATTACCTGTAGTGTTTATAAACAATGCACTATCGCCTATTGCAGTATTAGATGTACCTGTTGTATTATTATAAGAGGCAGATCTACCAAATGCTGCATTATTACTACCTGTGCCACTATTGTTTAAAGCATTCGTACCCATCGCAGTATTGTTCGAACCTGTTGTATTTGCAAATAAAGCTTCTCCACCATCTGCCGTATTATTAGATCCAGTGGTATTATTAAACAATGCATATTCACCATGTGCATTGTTATAACTACCAGATGTATTGTTTTTCAAGGCAAAATAGCCTGATCCAGTATTTCCCGTACCCGTTGTAATTGAATTTAATGCAGCATTACCTAATGCGGTATTATCTGTTTTATTTCCAGCACCCTTACCCACTTTAACGCCATTTACAAATAGATCATAAGCACCGAAATTCACTGAACTTGTAGCACCAGTATAAGGCACATAGGTACTTGTTGCAGTGGCTGTACTCAATTTATTATTAAAGGTGTTCCAATCGGCAGCACTTACATAACCAGCAGTGTTTGTATTTGCTTGTGTCATTGAGAATACACCAGTTGCTGACGTATAGCTTAATGGAGCTATAGCACTAACAGCTGCTCTTGCTAAAGTATTCGTAAAATATTTATTTGTAGATCCCTCTGAAATTTCATTAGTTGTTAATACTACTGAGGGTCCTGCATTACCATTCACACTTGTCACAGAAGAGGGAGTAGATAATTGAACCCAATTAGCTAATGTAGTTGCTGGTAAAGCGCTTAAAACATAATTCTTACTATTGTCTGTTCTTATTGCCATACTTCCTACCTGCGCTCCACTAATTGCTAACATAGCGGATTCACTCGCTACTACACTTGCACTTTGGAATGAAATAGCGGGGATTTGTGAAGATGGAATTTTACCATCACTACCTAATGTCGCTACTCCATTATTAGTTCCCTTTTGTGTCGCATCAATTTTGTTATTAAATGTAGCCCAATCAGCAGAAGTTAAATAACCATTCGCTGAACTTGAAGCAGCTGGAATAGCAACCGTGTTACTTGTATTGGTCAAAGGCGCTGTAAAACTTAAAGGTGCTTGAAAGTCACTTGTAGCACTTGTTGCAGCAGTTCCTAATCCTAAATTTGTTCTTGCAGCAGCAGCTGTAGTAGCACCTGTACCTCCATTTGCCAAAGCAATCGTAGTACCATTCCAAGTACCAGATGTGATGGTACCAACTCCTGTTAAACTTGAATTAATTACATTAGCAGCTAAAGTGGAACCCGTAATATTTGAAGCGGTCACAGTGGTATTTGGATTTGCCCAAGTTAAAGCACCAGCTCCGTTCGTAGTTAAAATTTGATTAGCTGTTCCATCTGTATTCGGATAAGTTACTCCACCAGCTGTTATAGTTCCACTTGTTTTAACATTAGATATACTATTATTACCAATTTGTACTGTATTACTTGCAGCCACATTAGCACCAGCACCAATAGCAATCGCATTCGTTAAATTATTACTTGCCACATCTGCACCCGAACCAATTGCAATATTACTACTACCCGAAAAATTATTTTGTAAAGCTTGATAGCCTATTGCAATATTAGAACTTCCTGTTGTGTTATTTCTAAAAGCTTCTGCTCCAATTGCAGTATTTAAACTACCCGTAGTATTACCATTTAAAACTTCTTTACCCACAGCTGTATTTAACCAACCACTTGTATTAGATGCCATTGCTTGGTAACCAATAGCTGTATTAATAGTACCTGTAGTATTAGATTGTAAGGTTTGGAATCCAATGGCCGTATTGGTAGCTTTAGCACCTAATCCAAGTCCAATTGTCAATCCATTTACTGTTAAATCATACCCTCCCAAATTCACTGCACCTGTTGCTCCATTATAAGGAACTCCAGTGCCAGCAGGAACTGCCCATGTATTATCACCTCTTAGGAAGGTAGACGTATTTTGAGTACCTGTAGCTGCAAGATCATTGAGCGTGATGGATCTAAAGCCAGGTATACCTGCTGCCCCATTAGGAGATGCAAAAATTAAATTCGCATTTTGTGATGTAAATGCAGCTTGTTTATTATTAAATGTATTCCAATCAGTTGAAGATAAATACCCGGTAGTAGAAGCGGTTGCTGCAGCAATTGAAATGGTATTTGCAGTATTAGTTAATGGCCCAGTAAATGTCAATGGCGCTTGAAAATCGGAGATAGCACTATTCGCTGCAGTTCCAAAACTTCTTTGTGCCAATACATCTGTACCAATTGCTAAACCTAAATTCGTTCTGGCAGCAGCAGCGGTGGTAGCTCCTGTACCCCCATGAGCTATCGCCACTGTGCCAGTTAAAGTTGCAGCATTGGCAGTTATGGTAATATCTGTAGTACCATCAAATGCCACGCCATTAATATTTCTTACGGTTGCTAATTTTGTAGCAGTCGCCGCATTCCCTGTTGTATTTTGATTTAATACAGGTATGTCATTAGAAGTTAAGCTTCTAAAGCTAGGGCTTCCAAATGAGCCATCAGGAGCAGCATAAAAAGTATTTGCAACCTGAGCTGTAAATGCACCTTGTTTATTATTAAATGTATTCCAATCTACTGCACTTATATAACCTGCAGTACTCGTATTGGCTTGAGTAATAGAAAAATTACCTGTACTTGCATTATAAGTTAAAGGTGCAGCTGCACTCACTGCTCCTCTTGCCAATGTATTTGAATAATATTTATTGTTAGCCCCTTCAGCTATATCATTGGTTGTTAACGTTACAGCAGGTCCAGCATTTCCATTTACACTTGTTACAGATGTTGGTGTAGAGAGTTCAATCCAGTTAGCTAAATTAGAAGCTGGCAAAACACTTAAAACATAATTCTTACTATTATCTGTTCTTATGGCCATACTCCCCACCTGTGCACCAGTAATAGCCAGCATGGCAGCTTGATTAGCCACTACATTGGCACTTTGGAATGAAATTGCTGGAATTTGTGAAGAAGGAATTTTACCATCACTACCCAATGTAGCAACCCCGTTATTAGAACCTTTTTGGGTTGCATCAATTTTATTGTTAAAAGTGTTCCAATCTGTACTAGTTAAATATCCATTTACAGAATTACTAGCAGCAGGTATGGAAACAGTGTTAGCTGTATTTGTTATTGGTCCTGTAAATGTTAGCGGTGCTTGAAAATCTGTCACATTGCTATTGGCTGCGGTTCCAAATGTTCTTTGAGCTAATACATCCGTTCCAATCGCTAAACCAAGGTTAGTTCTTGCAGCACTCGCAGATGTAGCGCCTGTACCTCCATTTGCAACAGCTACTACTCCAGTTAATGTACTACCATCGGCAGTAACTGTAATATTAGAGGAACCATCAAAAGGCACACCATTAATATTTTTTGCTGTAGCTAATTTAGTAGCAGTAGCTGCATTACCAGTAGTACTTTGATTTAATGTTGGTATGTCAGCAGCTTGAATGGATCTAAAAATTGGTGTACCATTCGATCCATTAGGAGAAGCATAAAAATTATTTGCTGTTTGACTTGTAAAAGTTGCCTGCTTATTATTAAAAGTGTTCCAATCACTAGCACTAATATATCCTGCAGAACTAGCATTGGCTTGTGTAATAGAAAAAGTACCTGTAGCGGCATTATAAGTTAATGGCGCTGCAGCATTTACAGCACCTCTTGCTAAAGTATTAGAGTAATATTTGTTATTAGCCCCTTCAGCAATATCAGTTGTAGTTAACACAACAGCAGGCCCTGCATTACCATTAACACTTGTCACGGAAGCTGGCGTAGAAAGTTCAATCCAGTTAGCTAAAGTTGAAGCAGGCAATGCACTTAATACGTAGTTCTTATTATTATCAGTTCTAATAGCCATGCTACCTACTTGCGCCCCACTAATTGCTAACATAGCAGTTTGATTTGCAACAACATTTACACTTTGGAATGAAATTGCAGGTATTTGTGATGAAGGAATCTTGCCATCATTGCCTAAAGTAGCTACCCCGTTAGCACTCGCTTTTTGTGTAGCATCAATTTTATTGTTAAAACTAGTCCAATCCGTGGCACTTAAATAACCATTAACAGAAGTACTTGCAGCAGGCATTGAAATCACATTACCTACTCTTGTAATGGGTGCACTATGTGTAAGTGGTGATTCAAAATCTGAAGTATTATTATTTGCTGCAGTACCAAAATTTCTTTGCGCAAGTACATCTGTTCCAATTACTAACCCCAAATTTGCTCTGGCCCCTGAAGCAGTCGTAGCCCCAGTTCCACCTTTATTGATAGGTACATTTCCAGTCAAAGTATTTCCATCAGCAGTTACAGTTATATCAGATGAGCCATCAAATACAACACCATTAATATTTCTAGGTGTTGCTAACTTTGTTGCCGTTGCTGCGTTACCTGTAGTGTTTTGATTCAACGTAGGAATATCATTTACACTAATAGATCTAAATGCTGGGGCTCCATATGCACCATCAGGTGTAGCATATATCTTATTTCCTCCATCAGCTGTAAAAGCAGTTTGCTTATTATTAAAGTTATTCCAATCGCTTGCGCTAATATAACCAGCGGAATTGTTATTTGCTTGTGCAATAGAAAAATTACCCGTACCTGCATTATAACTTAAAGGCGCAGTCGCACTCACTGCCCCTCTTGCCAAAGTATTTGAATAATATTTATTCGTTCCTCCTTCTGTGATATCATTGGTATTGAGTACAACCGCTGGTCCAGCATTTCCATTTACACTTGTTACAGAAGCAGGGGTTGACAATTCAATCCAATTAGCTAAAGTAGAAGCTGGCAAAGCACTCAATACATAATTTTTATTATTGTCTGTTCTAATAGCCATACTTCCTACCTGTGCATTATTAATAGCTAACATAGCAGCTTGTCCATTTACTACACTTGCACTTTGAAAAGAAATAGCTGGAATTTGCGATGAGGGAACTTTACCATCATTGCCTAAAGTAGCAATACCATTAGCTGTACCTACTATTGAAGCATCCACTTTATTATTAAACCTATTCCAATCTGTAGCACTTAAATAACCATCAACAGATGTACTAGAAGCAGGTATAGACACAGTATTTGCACTATTATTTATAGGTCCAGCAAAACTCAATGGTGCCTGAAAATCTCCCACATTACTATTAGCAGCAGTACCAAAGGTTCTTTGCGCCAACACATCTGTTCCAATTTCTAAACCCAAATTGGTTCTTGCTGCCGCAGCTGTTGTAGCGCCTGTCCCCCCTTTTACAATGGCTACAGTACCAGATAATGTAGCTGCATTGGCTACAATGGTAATATCTGAACTACCATCAAAAGCAACACCATTAATACTTCTAGCTGTTGCTAATTTAGTAGCAGTAGCTGCATTGCCCGTTGTATTTTGATTCAATGTAGGGATATCTCTTGTAGTAAGACTTCTAAATAATGGTAGCCCATTTGCACCATCAGGAGATGCTAATATTTTGTTTGCAATTTGTGTAGTAAAAGCATTTTGTTTATTATTAAAAGTATTCCAATCGGTTGCACTAATATATCCATCTGTATTGGCATTGGATTGAGGAATAGAAAAAGCACCTGTGCTAGCATTGTAGCTCAATGGCGTATTACCACTTACAGCCCCCCTTGCCAAAGTATTTGAATAATATTTATTATTAGCACCTTCTGCGACATCATTAGTATTAATTGAAACATTTGGTCCATAAAAACCATTCACACTTGTTACTGAATTGGGTGTTGACAATTCAGTCCAATTAGACAAAATAGACGCAGGTAAAGCGTTTAATACGTAGTTTTTGTTTACATCTGTCCTAATAGCCATACTTCCCAGTTGTGCATTGTTAATAGCCAACATAGCTGCTTCACTCGTTACTACAGTTGCAGCTTGAAATGAGATAGCCGGAATTTGTGAAGAAGGAATTTTTCCATCATTTCCTAAGGTAGCCACCCCATTATTATTTCCTTTTTGAGTAGCATCAATCTTATTATTAAAAGACGTCCAATCAATTGCGCTTAAATAACCATTTACCGAAGTACTAGCAACAGGCATGCTTATAGTATTAGACACATTATTCAATGGTGCACTAAACGTTAAAGGCCCTTGAAAATCTATAGTAGATTTTGTTGCAGCAGAACCCAATCCTAAATTTGTTCTTGCATCATTAGCCGAAGTAGCACCAGTTCCCCCATTGGCAACAGAAATGACACTTGAACCATTCCCATTGGAATTAGCCATTGTTGAATCTACATATAACTTGACCGCTTTTGTACTAGGATATTTTATATCTGAATTAGCATCAATAGAAACACTTGTAGATTTATTAATTAAATATTCTCTTAAAGCAAGTTGATTATAAATAGAAATTGAGTCAAATGTTTTAGCATTTAACTGTGAGGGCGTAACATATTTTGTGATACTATCTGAAACATTCAATTTGAGTGATAAACTATCTTTGGTTACATTTTTTATAGTCGTTGTATACCTAGCTAACATTGCAGCTGTATCAGATATATTTAATTTAAGGGCTAAACTATCTTTATTAGAACTACTCATACCATTGTTGGAATTCGTAGTGATTAAATTATTTACAATAGAAGTATATCTTGCTAACATAGCAGCGGTATCCGATATATTCAACTTCTTATCTAATCCACTCACTTTTCCAGCATATAACGCAAAAGGAACCGAGCCAAATGTTGTAGTACCTAAATCAATCCATTCTTTAGAATAAGTCCATCCAGCAGAGGGCACAATAGGTGTGAATGCTACTTTTATATTTAAGTAGAAGGGACCATTAGCCCAGTCAATGGCATCTAGATTAGCCACTGTACCTCCTCTTCGCACACCAGCACCAATACTAATTGAAAATACTCCTGAACCATCAGTTGTTGACTGATGTTCTTCATTTAATAGAACAGTACCTGTAGCACTTGATTGAATAATACTTGTTTGTACATATACAATTCTATCCTTTGCTGGGTTCGAAAAATTATCTCTTGCCACCGCTTGAAAATGAATACTTGGCATGGTATTTTGCGCAAATACATTGCCTGAAAATAAAAACAACGCAATAAATATAATAGCGTTAATTGTTAAGTTAAATTGATTCTTGTTCATATATATTCTTAATTCGCTTTAATAAATTTTATAGCATCTACATAATTTGTTGATTCGATTTTTAATACATAACTACCAGCATGAAGTGTTGCCAAATCAATCAACACCCCATGAAATAAGTTATACCCAGTCTCTTTTCTAGTACTTACTAAACCTCCTTCCAAGGTCCAAATGGTTAAATTAAAAACCTCAGTCAAAGGGGGTGTATTTACAAACTTCACATTCGAAAGGGTTTGAACTGGATTAGGATACATTTTAATGCCAAGCGTATTGATATTCATGGTGACTTGACAATTCACTGCAAATTGCCCATTCCCTCTTTGTCCACTTAAAACCGCTATTCCTGTTTGCACATCAATACAATTAGATAGACTTTGAAACTGCACAGCTCCGGTATTACTACTTGTAGCAATTGCCCCTGTACTACTGATCAAAAATGAAGCAGATTGAGCCCTTGTTTTCATCACTACAAAGCAGTTTAATAAAATAAAGATTACCAAGAATTGTTTCATCAGTTAAAACTTCTATGATTTATAATTATTGAAGTAATCACTTAGTACTAAAAAATTGTCTAATTGTAGACCCTCCATTCAAATAATTCAATACCATACTACTCGAACCAATGGATTCAATATTATAGATATACTCAATGGTATTATTTCCATTGGTTTTTGCTAGAACATGTATTTGTAACTGCCCATTTATTTTTTCAATCGTATAAGTTCCATTCATACCATCTGAATCTTTAATTGTTAAATCTTTTAAATAATTAACAGAGTATGTTGATTGGCCAATGTAGTTTTTTGCAATAACCGTTCCATTAGTAATGGTTTGGGCATAATCCAAATACCAAATTTTATTTGCTACAAACTTGTTCGCCAAATTCAATTCGGCTGTAGTTGTGTCCTTTGTACAAGACACCAATAAAAAGAAGAAAGATAAGTAGGCTAAAAAAAATATTTTAAAATCAAATTTTCTATTGGTTAATTTATACATAGTATCAGATATTTATATTTTAAAACAAATCACTTGCTTTCACAAACATGCCTAATTCAAAACCATCTAGATTCGTTTGAATAGGTGATTGTGTAATAGAGTGTAGTCCTTTCTTAAAGTGAAAAAATAATGTGTAGTAGGAACGATTGTTAAATTCAACCCCAAGTTTGGCACTCATAAACATTCGTTTATAAGCATCAGAGGCTAAATTATCCTCACTTAAATTGGAAATCCTAACATCAATACTTGGTCCGGCAACAACATACCATTTAAATTTACTCGTATCTGATATTGTAATTAACTTTTTGTATAGTGCCGTTAAATTGGCATTCAACATTTTATCTTCCGCTTTATAATAAGAATATTCACCTATGAATGGGCTAATCATCAAAGTCTTATTATATGCAGTTCCTGTAGCTAATCTATTAATACTAAATGTAATTGCATAATCATGCTTTTTGTAAATTTGCCCGTCCCATCTTGCTCCCAATAAATACCCTGGCTTGAAATTATTATTCTCAATTTCAGCTATTTTGTAATTAAAACGAGATATATACTGTTCGGCCGAAATATCCTGTTTAGCAAGACTCATTCCAGCAAATAATGAAAGATGGGAATATGAATAGGCTTTAAATTTTCCTAATAATCCATTTTGACCAAAGCTTACAAAAAACAAAAATTGAAAACTTAAGTATAATAAAACCTTACGCATTAGTTAAAATTTTTGCGGAAGGTTAAACAAGTTATGTAGAAAGAGAAATTTTTACTGTCTAGAAAACTAAATTGGTGTCACTAAAACAGAGACAGCTGATAATCAACGGTTTAGTGAATTAATATAATCAATTGGTGTACCCCCATGAAACTTCTTAAATGGCTTATAAAGTGCTGTTCTAGAGCTAAACCCTGATTCCTTTGCCAAACCTTCTATAGAAAAATTTATGTAATCTGGGTTCTTTGCAATCTCGGTAAAATATTCAACACGTTTTTTATTTATAAGATTACTAAAACTAATATTATATATTTTAATTATTTGTTCATTAAATGATTCCCTTTCTTCAATATTGTTTTGTTTGCAAAAATGTTCAATGGTAGCATCTTTGTTCAAATAATAAAAATTATTAAAAAAAGGAATATAAAAATTTATATCAGTTAGTGACAGATCGTCCATAATGGCCATTCGCTTGAAATCAATTTTGGCAACATTATGGCTATTTAAAAAGGCTGGTCTATAAATGGTAAGGATTGAAATGGCAATGATGAACAAATTATAAATGACAAATAAGTAATTGTCATTGGGTTGAGTGAATATATATGTAAAAACTACATTCAAAAGCATTGATAACAACACAAAAAACAAAAATATACTAACCCACTTTATTAATTTATGCTGATACATATTGTTGTCAAACCTATTATTTCTAATGGTTTGGTACATTTTCACAACTGAAATAATCATTACTATTCTTTGTAAATACCTTGTCAACAGGATTAACGAAAATTGCTTTTGTATTCTTAGAGAAAAAACTACATAACTATGTGGAATCAAATTTTGATTACTCATTAAATTCACATAATTGTATAAATTCAAGCCTAAAATAATACCACTACTCCACCAAACCCATTTCTCTATTTTTCCAGAGGTTAAAATAGATAATGTATATAGTCCTGTTCCCCAAATTCCAAAATTGATAAATGGAGAAAATTTGACTATTTCGTTAAAAGGGATATGCCTCCAAAGTAGAAAATCTAAAAACAACAAAGAAAATAGAAGTGCAGAAAAACAAATTTTGAAATTATACGGTCTTTTAAATCGAACTACAAAATCAAGGAATGCAAATATTCCTATTAATAGTGCCGCAAAATTCAAATACTTTATAACTTCTTGTATATCAAAGCTTAGCATCATAAGTGAAATTAATATATTCCACTCATTTTGAGAAAATTCTAAAAAAAAATTAATCTATAAAGTGCATGAACTTTACTCGATGACTAATATTTAATTGATTATCAATAATTTAGAAATTATTAGCGTATTTATTCATCTTCTGCAACCTTAATATTCTCAATGCCTTTTAACAAAGCATCCCCATTAAACGAAATACTATCAATACCACATTCTACTAAAAATTTGGCAAATTCTGGGAAGTCACTTGGCGCCTGACCACATAACCCAATTTTAGCTCCTACTTTTTTAGCCTTATAAATTACAGTTGATATCATTTCTTTAGCTGCTTCATTTTGCTCGCTAAATAAATTGCAGATAATGGAAGAGTCTCTATCAATACCTAATGTAAGTTGAGTTAAATCATTGGATCCAATTGAAAATCCATCAAATATTTTTGCAAACTTTTCTGCTAGAATCACATTACTAGGAATTTCCGCCATCACATATATTTCCAACCCATTCACTTTTTGTTCTAATCCATATTGTTTCATAATGGCTACCACTTTCTCCCCCTCTTCCAAAGTTCTACAAAATGGAATCATCACTTTCACATTGGTGAATCCCATTTCATCTCTCACTTTTTTAATGGCCTCACATTCTAATTTAAAACCATCTTTATATTGTTCATGATAATATCTTGAAGCACCCCTAAAACCCAACATTGGATTTTCTTCCTTAGGTTCAAATGCTAAACCTCCAATCAAATTTGCATACTCATTTGTTTTAAAATCACTCATCCTCACAATTACTTCCTTAGGATAAAAAGCAGCTGCAATTGTTGCAACGCCTTCTGCTAACTTATCAATAAAATATTTTTTCTTATCTGGGTATTGATGGGTTAATAATTCAATTTTTGCCTTCGCATTTGCATCTTTTAATGTATTAAAATTAACTAATGCCATTGGGTGAATTTGTACTGAATGTGTAATAATAAATTCAATGCGCATTAAACCAACGCCATCATTAGGATAAAAAGATAATTGGAAAGCCTTGTCGGGATCACCTACAATTAACATAGCTTTTGTACGCTTAGGTTTTTCTGTATTAGAGAAATCTAATATTGTTTCTTTGAACTCCACTCTTCCCCTATACACAAATCCTACTTTACCTTCACTACACGAAACAGTTATTAATTCTCCGTCCTGAATTTGTTCGGTTGCATTACCGCAACCCACTATAGCTGGTACACCTAGCTCTCTTGCCACAATAGAAGCATGACTAGTTCTTCCTCCTTTATTGGTAATGATGGCTGCTGCATTTTTTAAAATAGGATCCCAATCGGGACTTGTTGTGTCAGTAACTAATATTTCTCCTGGCTTTAATTTATTGGATTCTGTTGGGCTTTTTAAGATACGCACAATTCCGGTGGCTATTTTTGAACCTACAGCTTCTCCTTCTACAATACGTACCCCATCATTAATTAATTTATATTCCTTTAACTTTAATGGATTATGTTGAGAATGAACCGTCTCTGGTCTTGCTTGGATAATAAATATTTCATTTGTTAATCCGTCTTTTGCCCATTCTATATCCATTGGTTTCTTATAATGCTCTTCAATAATCACAGCCCATTTTGCAACAGTTGTAATTTCATTATCATCCAACACAAATTCATTTTGTTGTGCAATTGGTGTGTTAATGTTTATAATTGAATTTTTACCCAGTTCATTTTCATCAGCATAAATCATTGTTTTCTCCTTAGATCCTAAATTCTTTTGAAGAATTGCATATTTACCCAATTTTAATGTAGGTTTAAAAACTAAAAATTCATCAGGTGTAATAGTGCCTTGTACAATGTTTTCGCCCAAACCCCACACACCACTAATATGCACAACATCTCTAAAGCCTGACTCAGGTTCCAACGTAAAAACCACACCCGAAGCCGATTTATCAGATCTAACCATCTTCTGAACCCCCACCGATAATAATACTTTGTCATGATCAAAGCCATTATCCTCTCTATATTTAATAGCCCTATCGGTATACAATGAAATAAAACATTTTTTAAGTGCCCCCAACAATGCCTCTTCCCCTTTTATGTTTAAAAAGGATTCATGCTGACCCGCGAAACTTGCATTAGGTAAATCTTCGGCTGTGGCACTGCTTCTTACTGCTACTTCAAAGTAATCACCACCACATAAATTTTTGTAAGCTGCAATCACATCATCTTCTATAACTTTTGGAATAGCAGTTTGCTCAATAAGTACTCTAGCTTGCTTTCCAATTTCTTTCAAATTTACATAAGTTTTACGATCCAACTTTTTCAATAATTCAACAAGTGATTTACCCAATTGCTCTTGGTTAAAAAAGACTTTAAATGCTTCGGCGGTAGTAGCAAAACCATTGGGCACTTTTATGCCTTCTGCATATAGCTTTGAATACATTTCTCCAAGTGAAGCATTTTTTCCACCTACTATTGGCACATCATTAATGGAAATTTCAGAAAATAGCTTAATATATTTCTTCATAATTGAGGATTAATTAGATTGTTCATTATTTAATATTCAAAATCACCTATTAGCAATTTAACGCATATTAATAGATTAAACAATGATCGTAATCAACCAACAAAAATGCCCGACAAAATTGACAGGCATTAAAATATTTAAATTATAACTTAACTAATTACCACTCACTACTTTACTTGTGCTTCGGTATAAATATTGCTCGTAAATATGTCTCCTTGCGAAACGATCTGGCGTATCAGAGTTAATCAATTTTACATAGATGGCCTTAGGAACACCATAATATTCATATTCGTTGCCATCTGAAAAAACGACACGCAAAATTTCAGATTTAAATTCAAAATCATCTATACTAGCTTCAGAAATTGTAGCTGTATATTCATTTATAGTTGCCGCATGCGTTTCAGGATGCACACTTACTAAAAAGTGGTAGGAAGCAATTAATTTAGTAGACTTCTCTTCGGCAGCTTTTTTTGCTTCCTCGCTCTCTTGGAACTTATCAGGATGCCATTCCATCATAATCTTACGATACACTTTCTTTAAATCACTTAAAGTAGCTTTATCGTCTACCCCCAAAATGGCTCTATGTCGGTCAATTCGCTTCATAATTCAATAATAAAGCGCAAAAATAGGATATAAAATACAATATTGATAAATAAATAATTTACACTACTGTTTACTTCTATGATCAGAAACAGAATTAGTGTCAATCTTTGCCGTCTTATTTATATCCTTTTGTAAGCTATCTATAGAGGCTATAATAAACTTTGCCTGTGCATGTGGAATATTACTTTCATCTACTATTTTTTTTATAGTCTCCATGTTTTTCCAATGAAATCCTAATTGATTTTCTGAAAATTTGAGCGTTATATACTTTTCAGCAGCAAATGACAATAATCCCAAAGCGGCAATCACAATAAATACTTTTCTCATAATTTTAGTTTTGACATATTAATTTTTTAAACAACGTACTGATAAGCCATATCCTATATCATAATTCGGACTATTGGGAATATCAATTAAGATTGAATTATTAAATAAGGTATAATAATTTGAATACATACCTGGAACAATTGATGTTGTAGTCCAAAAACTGCCAATCAAACCTAGACCACTAAAACTACCCAAGTAATCTATGTAACCACCAGGCAATCCATTAAATCCACTTAAGTTAGTGGCTCCAATATTTTGGCCAATCCAATGTTTGGATCCTTGTTCTTTCATCTTTCCCCCTGCTAAGGAATTTCCTCCCAAATAATTAGCCAAAATTTGCACCTCATTTCTACTAGGAACATGCCATCCTGTGGGTGCCAAACCTCTACTATCATTTACTGCATACCAATTATACAATTTACCATATGCAGCTGCATTTGAAAGCGAATCGTCATCAAAATAAATATATGCTCCTATTCCATTTGCACTAGCATTGGAAAAATCCTGCGCGTTTGTTGCTCTATAAATTTTGTCACCATTTGCATAAGTTGAAACATCTAAATTTTTTGTTGACCATTTTTGCGAACCAACAATAGTATAATCTGGAATTGATTGTGTGAACCCATTCCAGGTTGTTCCATTAAAAATTTGTAGTTCACCTAATCCAGATGTCCCACAATCTATACACCAAACCATTAATCCTGCAACTGGAGTACGAATATTATTTTTTTCATTTTCTAACATCCTTGGGGGCAGAAATCCTTTTGTTGTTGAATTGATTTCTACTATTGCTGACTGATTATTTGAACTATTTCCAACAGATAATTCTGGTGTTATAATTTTTCCATTTGATTGAACTAAACCACTAGGTGATAAAACTAAATTGGCTTGACCACCAAATGTTGCACCAATAAACATTTTTTTATCATTACTATTAGAAAATGCTTTCAACGCAATATCTCCTTGAACTGTCCCATCAAAAAATTGATTACTACCACCCACAATTCCATACTCAGCGCCACCATCATCATTACCTACTCTTAACCAAGTTGGGGCACTTAAATCATTTGGCTTCAAATAGATGCCAGGATAATTGCCATCATTATTTATTTCCAAATAAGTAAAAGCACTTTTATCTTGCCAACTTGCTCCACCATTTCCATCTTCAGTTAAAACATAACCACTGTTATAAGTTGGCATTGGTAGAATATCAGATAAATATGTTTGACCGCCATACCCATCATTAAAAATGATGGTACCATAATCAGGCAATTCTATATCTCCAGAATAATTAAAATACCAACGATGGTCAACACCATTTACGTCGTCATTTATTCTTAAATAAATTGTATTTTCTGAAGCTTGTAGTCGAGCAAAATTATTTACATCATTTATATTTTCCCATAATAGTCTTGAAGAACCATTTCCATTTGAATAAAGGACTATTGTGCTTTCGTCTAAAAAATTTCTTAAAATTAGATGGGAATTATTTTCTGACCAATTATTTAATTCAAGTTTAGCAATATCATTTCCTAAAAACACTGGATCTATATTTGGATTTTGCGAATCAGAAGAAGTGGCTAAGATAGAATTATCACTCATTGAAAAATTACCAAATTTATTACTCATATTAATTACAGAATTGCCATCAGCATCTAAAATATCACCCCCTGCCGGCAATGTGATATTACCAACTTGATCAAAATCCCACTTAACTTGACTACCTGGATTTCCACCTTTACTCCAAATTCTAATACCCGAATTTTCTATATCAATCTCTCCTGCACCTGTACCCATCCCATCAGTTCCATATGGGTACAAGTATATTCCATCAGCATTTTGGGCTGTAGAAATTATTAATTCATTGCTACTGGTAGTTAACAAATTTCCATTAAAAACATAATTACCTAGGCTAGGAATTAAAGGCTTATTCTTTATAAAATCCAACTGGGTATTATTGGATTGTAACCAATCACTTTGAATTTGAGCTAACGGTATTGCAGGTCTGTTAATTAGATCCATATAATTCCCACTGAATAAAGCAGGTTTATTTGTCAAATCCGAATATGCACCACTAAATAATATAGGCTTGTTCGTTAAATCATTGTAAGAGCCACTAAAAAAACTGCTTACACCTAGTTTAGCTTTTATGGACAAACTTGTTTCATCTCCAGTATTGATCCCTGATAAATTTGCAACAGCTGGATTGGCAATTTTTGAATTAGTAATTGCTCCATCTGCAACCTTAGCAGTAGTCACTGCTGTATTTGCAAGTTTATTTGTGACAATGCTTCCATCTGTTACAACTGAACTTGCAATTTGTGCATCAATATATGTTTTGACTGCTTTAACACTAGGGTATTTTATGTCAGAAACAGCATCAATCATTACATCTACTGACTTGTTCCTAGCATCTTCTTTGAGCGTAAGATCAGGCTTGCCATTTAAGTCAGCGTATGTACCACTAAACAATGTAGGTATATTTGATAAATCATTATAATTTCCACTAAAAAAACCATTAACGCCAAGCTTTGCCTTTATAGATGCATTAGTTTCATCTCCAGTATTGATACCTGAAAGATTTACAACAGCTTGATTGGTTGACTTTAAAACTTCAGTGGTTAATTTTAGTTGATTTGGAGTAACATATACGTTTAAACTATCTGAAATGTTTAATTTAGAGTTAAACCCTCTAACGTTTTCTGCAAATAGTGCATGAGGAACAGACCCAATCGTAGTTGTCCCTAAATCTATCCATTCTTTTGTATAATCCCAATTTTCAATTGGAGATATAGGAGTAACAGAGATCTTTACATTTAAATATGATGGCAATATTGACCAATCAATAGCATCAATACTTGATACAATACCCGCAACTCTATTACCTTGACCAATATTTATATCAAATACACCTAATTTATCAGTAGTAGTCTTAAATTCTTCTGTTATAAGTACCGAATTAGTACTACTTTTTTGAATGATACTTGCTTGAATGTATATAATTCTGTCTTTAGCAGGATTATTATAGTTATCCCTTGCAAGTGCTTGAAAATGAATACCATTTGTAGAAGTTTGGGCAATTGATGATAAGCAGCTGCAAATGATAGCAACAATTAAAAGTAGAGTAAGGTTGATAGTCCTGAAATTTCGATACATAATGCTTAACAATTAAGGCCAAATTACTTTTGTAACTTGGAATTGTATTAGATTCAATACAAAATGATGTCTCGAAAAACGTTATTTGGACAAAATATATGGAAATTAACTAAATAGGATCAACCTCAATGCTATTTAAATGAGCAAAATATTCTGAAGGTGTCATTTTATAGATTTTATTGAATGCATTATAAAATGTACTTCTTGATTTAAAACCAGCATCAAAAGCAATTGATTCGATCGTATAATGATTAAGAAGATTATCTTGATATTTTTTTATTATATACTCGATTCGATATTGATTTATAAAATCATTAAATCTTAATTTATAATAATTATTTATAATATATGAAAGTTCCCTAATTGAAATGTTTAAAGCTACTGATACATGTCCAATTGTTAAATTGTTATTTAAAAAAGGGCTTTCATTTTTAAAGTATTGATCAATTTTCTCTATTTCAGAAGTATAATCTTCTTCTATAAATGGAAGCTTGGTCATTTCTTCATTCAAAACATTTTTTCCTGAATCTTTGTATTTAATAAATGGCAAACCGGCTAAAATAGATGGGTGTGTAACTAAATAGCTACTAATTACTAGAAAACTAGCTGAAATCAATAAACCTGGTATGTAATTAATAATACCCGATATAAAAATTGTATTATAAAGCATGGCTAAAATAGTTAATACCACAAATGCAATTACAAATAAAGTAGAAGCCCATGTAAATATTTTTAACCATTTAACCACTTCTTTAATTTGGGTTTCAACTAATATATTTTTATTTTCTTTTTTATATTTAATGATGAGTCTCCATTGGAAAATTAAGTATATCAATGTATGAAAAGTTCTAAATAAATAGGTCAAAGATTCTGGGATAGTTCCTGCCTGGAATTTATAGGTAAGATTAATATCCTTTGAAGTAGCAATTACGATTAATCTTTTTTCATTAAGCGGAATTAGATAGAACGGAAGATAATTTATGATAAAAAGAAAAAATGGGAGTAAATGCCAAATATCATTTCTCAAGAATCTTTTTTCATTATATAAAACAGCTCTAACATACAAATAGGTTAAAACTGGAAATAGAAAGTTAAATGGAGCTGCAGTTTTGTAAAAATAGGGAACATTACTTATCCATCCAGAATAGATAAGTAAATATACGATAACAGCCCAGGCTTCTAATATAAAAAAGACAGAGAGTAAATAATCAGCATAACTTTTAAGTGCGCCCTTTCTTAATAAAAGAACGTACACCGTAAGCAAAGCACAAAAAACACTACCTAAATAAATTACTTCAATCATAATTTTGATTACAAATAATAAATATAGGACAAAATTATATTATGACTACTTTTTTGACTTAGTCAACTCAAATCTAAAAAACAGTTCATGTGAGTTTGGTCTTTTGAAAGGCATATCATAGGCCATCCTTGAATCTTAAACTGACTTACTTAAGTATATATTTATTTAATGTCTAATCATTATTATTAACTAAAACAAGATAAAATTATTCTTTCCCTATCCTAATAAAGTAAACAACTTCATTATGCGTCATGTCAGTAGACAACATAATTTGTTGACGGCGACCAGACTTCTCAGTAATAAACATTACTGCTGTATTAGGAGGCTCAATTCCTAAATTTTCTGCTACCATTACCAATTCATTATTTTTCTTGTTCTTGTCAACCTTCAAAACAAATTTAATTGGCTTATTCACTTTTAGCTCTTGTCTATCAACTACAATTCTATTATTATAAATAACGGAAACGGAGTCTTTGTCATGAATACCATTGTCATACAATTCTACAGTCACCGAATCTGAACTTACGAATACATCAATTGGTTTTTTATTAATACGCTTAGTTAGGTACTCAACTATACGCTCTTGCTCTCTTTTAAGTTTTGCTAATGAATCTAAAGCTTTAATAATCTCATCCTTACTCATTTCGTCATCAGTAGACTCATTAGATGAAGAAGCAATAATCACTTTATCTACATTTTTGGCAGGCTTTTCAGCAATTTTGATAATCGTATCTTTCTTTGGTAAAACAGGAATCACTTTAGCAATTACAGAGTCCTTTTTAACCACAGGTTTAACTACTACTTTAGCAATTGTATCTTTCTTAGGAGAAACTGGAATCACTTTAGCAACTACAGAGTCCTTTTTAACCACAGGTTTAACTACTACTTTAGCAATTGTATCTTTCTTAGGAGAAACTGGAATCACTTTAGCAACTACAGAGTCCTTTTTAACCACAGGTTTAACTACTACTTTTGCGATAGTATCTTTCTTAGGAGAAACCGGAATCACTTTAGCAATTACAGAGTCTTTTTTAACCACAGGTTTAACTACTACTTTCGCGATTGTATCTTTCTTAGGAGAAACTGGAATCACTTTAGCAATTACAGAGTCCTTTTTAACCACAGGTTTAACTACTACTTTAGCAATTGTATCTTTCTTAGGAGAAACCGGAATCACTTTAGCAATTACAGAGTCCTTTTTAACCACAGGTTTAACTACTACTTTCACGATTGTATCTTTCTTAGGAGAAACTGGAATCACTTTAGTAATTAAAGAGTCTTTTTTAACCACAGGTTTAACTACTAGTTTCGCGATTGTATCTTTCTTAGGAGAAACTGGAATCACTTTAGCAATTACAGAGTCCTTTTTAAACACAGGTTTAACTACTACTTTAGCAATTGTATCTTTCTTTATTTTTTGTTTGAATTCTAATTTTTCTTTTAGTGGGATAACATTAGATGCATTAACAATAGCATAAAAATCATTTCCTCGCTTACTTTCAAGCTCTGCCCAATTAGTTAGCTTAGTTTCACTTAATACAATTTCTGCCCTCCTATTATTTTGTTGTATATTTTTTCTATTTTTTGCAAACTTAGTTGAGCACGGTGTAATATTATATTGCTTTGAATATGCATTAGATACAATTCTTTGTTTATCCAAACCGTGGGTAATTAAATATCTGCCAACAGATTTAGCTCTTTTTACAGATAATTTATAATTATATTTATAAGACCCTATGCAATCCGTAAATGCACCAACCACTATGAACATTTTTGGATTGGCATGTAGTTTATTTAATAAGCTATCTAAAACTTTCTGTTCTCTTAGCGTAATGACTGACTTATTAAATCCATAATGTATTATAAATTTATTGGCAATACTATGTGAAATAATACTGTCATTTCGCGTCTTTTCTGCTAATGTCCATATTGCCTGTAATGAATCCGTCCTTTGCTTTGGACTACGGCCGCCAATACTAATAGAATAATTAAAATTCTTCTGATTTGGGTAGGTAGCATAATTATTTGTTTCAAAAACACTATCCCCGTTTAAAGTAGTAAATTCATAATTTCTGTTTGGCTTACCATTAAAGCTATATAGTGCTTGACTATTCGTATATATCGTATCTACAATTTTATTTGCGTCTATATCTTTTAAATATAATTTATGATTGGGCACAATTGTTCCATCATTTTTATATGTAAGTAATCCTTTTATTGAATAAATTATTGGCAAGTATTGCACTGCTAGAACATCAAAATTCCCAGCTCTATTTGTAGATAAATAATATTCATCAGCAATTTTTTTCAAACTAACCTCATCTTCAGAAGAGTTAATTGGATACCCGATATTGGAAATATTAATTGTATTAGCAAATGTCGTACTATAGATATCGAATCCCCCCAATCCTCCAACTCTATTAGAGCTAAAATAAATACTATCCCCATTTAAGAATGGTGCAATTTCATCATACTTAGTATTAATATTAGTGTCAAGCGAAATGGCATTTCTTTGCCAATTCCCACCAATTTTATCTATATAATAAATATCATACCCTCCAATGGAACCTTTTTTATCACTTGCAAAATACAGCCTATTGCCTTTTTTAGTAATGAATGGATATAGATAATTAGCATTCTTATCGTCTAAAATAATTCGTTTTTTTTGCTTCAACCTACCCTCTATAAATACTGCTTGCCAAAGTTCCCAATGTCTTTTCCCACCAACAAGTTTATTTGATTTTTTTGCATAAACTAAAAGATGGCTTGTGTCATCATATGCAAATGCTTGATCGGTTGAAAAATTAGAAAATGATTGTTCTATTTTATTCCACTTTGTTTTTAGTTTTTTATATCTTATTAAAATATTATTGTCATTACTTGTAGGCGCCGTAAAATCGTCTGTTTTACCAGTTCTTATTATTTTAGTGACTGAAACACCTGATGTTACTATCGAATTTTCTTTATCAATGATATTAAACTTTGGGTCTGCAGTCCAGTATATCTTATTAAATGAAACCTTTGCTCCGTCTATTGGCTTATTAGATATATATAACAAACCATATTTATAGGCAATTGGGCTAAACTCATTACTAGTGGTATTAATTGTCAATTTTTTGTCTAAATAGTCCAAAGAATCCCTAAGTAGTATTCTTCTATTTACTATTGAATCAAAATTTTGTGCTTTCATGGCTGTAAACCCTAGTATGAAAAATATTGCCAATCCAATATGTTGAAAGTATTTCTTCATACTTATAATATCTTGTAAGTTTTACTATTAGGAAATAATTGACCCAACTCTAGTCTCAAAAATAATTCGTTTGTATTAGGTACTCTAAACGGCATATCATAAGAATAACCAATACGAAATTGGGGGGTTACTTGTACTTCTGCCATACCCAATACAGATTCTCCAGTTCTATAAGAAGCACCTATTCCAATGGTATTTCTTAACCAAAAAGTTGTATTTAAATCTGCTTCAATGGGTGCTCCACTAACCATTTTTAGTAACATAGATGGTTTTATAGATAAATCATCATTCACATCAAAAGAATAGCCTGCTGTAAAAAAATAGTGAATTTCATTTACCTGATATAAACTTGAATCGGATTTATAGTTTTGAACTTTCGAAAACGTTACCACGTCTGGAGCTGAAAAACCAGCATAAAAATGATCATCATTATAATATACCCCAGCTCCTGCCAATGGAATAACTTTATTGAAATTGGATGCATATGCTGCGTCATATGCGACTATCTGTCCTAGGTCTACATTGGTGAGCATCTTTAAATCGTTATAAAAACCACCTTTTAAACCTAAACTTAATACACCATGTTCTGAAACTGGAAACTTTAAATTATAAAACAAGTTTAAACCAGTTCTTCTTATAATACTAACATACTTATCATCAAATAATTGAATACCAAAACCAACTTTTTTATTTTCCGAAGGCATATCAAAAGTAATAGACTTAGTAGAGGGTGCTCCTTGTAACCCTGCCCATTGTTCTCGCCAAATAAATGCCAAACTTGGAACACCTCTATTTCCCGCATACGCTGGATTAATAGAAGTCATGTTGTACATATATTGCGAATACATTGGAATAGACTGACTATGTGCCTGTTGCACGAACAAAGACAAAATAAATATTAATAAAAAACTAAAACTATTACGCATATTATCTTTGAATAATTATGGATCCTTTAAATACTTGAACTTTTCCTGTTTCATCCACCGCCTTAAGTGAATAATAGTAACCTCCATCAATTAAATCTTGTCCTGCAAAATTACCTGTCCCTCTTCCATCCCAATCATTTTGGTAACTTGTACTACTATACACTTCATTACCCCATCTATTAAACACTACTAAATCTAATGTAACTCCATATGGTCTAATAATTACAAAAGTATCATGTACACCATCATGATTGGGTGAGAAACCTTCTGGAATATAAATGCGTAAGTCCTTTACAAAATAGGTTGTTGGCAATTTGGCAATTTCAGTTGCTTTTGTCTCAGATGATGACTGCATTGTAACGGTTCCCCACTTCGTATCCGCGGTAACATATGCCACATTTGATAAAGTACCTGTATAGCCTTTAGGAGCTAAATTCATCACAAATTTAGAAGTGTCTTTTGCGAAAGCGGCTAATGTACTCATTGAATTGGTTACCTTATTATCTGTACTTCCATTAAAGCTTGTATTTGCTTGTAATCCACCAGTTGCATTATTCTTAACAATACTAAAATCACTAGTAATTGGCACTGAATTATTTAAATTATCAGTGATGGTAACATTCGTAAATGGATACTTTGTTAAATTAGACACTAAGAAAGTAAATGGATAATTAAATGTTGAGTTAACTTGTAATATTCCGCTATCAACAATTTTTTGTAAATGAATAATATTTGTAGGGTCTAACATAGTGACGCTGAATGAAGAAGTATCACTTTCAATAGAATTTACAACTTGACTTACTGTATATTTTGTAGTACCTACTACATTCCCCAAACTTGGCACATTGGCCATTTTATTATTAGCATAATAATAATTAAAAGTAGCGTTAGTTAATCCACTGACTTGAACCCCAACATTTAGTGGATTATTTTTAACCCCAATTACATATGTTGAATCTAAAGTAATTGGCTTTGGAGGAACTATAACTACTGTATCATTAATAAAATTGTTACTATACAATAAAGTAGTAGTATCATATGACCTAATTTGATAAACATATGTTCCTATTACAGTAGGAGTAGTTGGTGGTGTAGAAGAACAAACTAATGAATCAACTCTACACCAAACTGGAATAGTACCTACAGGATAAGACTTAACCAATACTCCAACAGAATTTGGAATATTAGATTGATTCAATATATAAATTGCATTCGTTGCAATTGGCGTACTAACTACTTGTGTGATTGTAAAGGCAAAAGGCAATGATGTAGCTCCATAATAATTTGCATCACTAGACACTGAAGCAATAACTTGATAAGTACCAGGTAATTTTGGAGGGGTTGAGCTAGGTCCATAATTTGAAGACCCAGTTCCTGAGTAACTATATGATATTGTTCCAGTAGAACCTGTTACAGTAGAGGTACTCGGTCCTTGAGATGCTCCAGAATAAGTATAAGTATTTGGCCCATTTATAACTATGGTTGAATTTCCTATAGAAGGTACAACCTGATTAATTACAAAAGCATAAGGAGAGGAATTTGCCCAATTGTAATTTGCATCACCCGCCACTGAAGCAATAACTTGATAAGTTCCTGCAGCTGTTGGAAGCGTTGCACTTGGTCCATAAGTAGTTGTTCCTGTTCCGCTATAACTGTACGTTACTGCACCCGTTGATCCAGTTACAATTGAAGTTGTTGGGCCTTGTGCTGTTGCGTTGTATGTATATGTTGTCGTTCCAGTTGCTACTATTGTTGATGCTGCTTTATTAATAGTAAATTTATATGCTACTGAACTAGCACCATTGTAATTTGCATCACCCGCCACTGAAGCAATAACTTGATAAGTACCTGCAGCTGTTGGAAGCGTTGCACTTGGTCCATAAGTGGTTGAACCTGTTCCGGAATAACTATATGTTACTGCACCAGTAGATCCAGTAACAGTTGATGTTGTTGGGCCTTGTGCTGTTGCGTTGTATGTAAATGTTGTCGTCCCTGTTGCTACTATTGTTGATACACCAAATGAAGGATCAATAACTGCTAAATTAAAATTATTAGACGAAGTACATCCATCAGCAGTTTTAAATAAAATAGTAAACCCATATGTATTTGCAGCACTAGTTGGAATAGAAACAGCAATAGGACTTGATGTCAATGTTGAATATGAAACTAAAGTGAATCCTGACATAGCAGGTGTTCCAGTTACAATTAAATACTGTGTAGGAGTACCAGTTGTAACTGTATATGGCAAATTAAAGATTGTAGCTGTGTTATTTACATTTGAAATAGACCCAATGTTTACTGAAGGAATAATTAAGGGTGACGCTGTTGCGCTTGCTACTCCACTTGTACATCCACCTGATGTTTGAGTTAATGTATAAGTACCAGCAGTAGTAACAGTTATCGTTGAACTTGTAGCACCTGTACTCCATAATAAAGTCCCTGTTGCTGTTGTTGTTAATACAGTGTTACCGCAATTATTTGTTGCAGTTAATGATGGTGTTGTTGGTAATGCATTCACTGTAACTGTTGTTACACTTGATGTTGCACTACAGCCACTAGAGTTTGTAACTGTTACACTATATGAACCAGAAATTGTAGCTGTGATACTTTGAGTAGTAGCCCCATTGTTCCATAAATAAATGTTACCACTCGTTGCACTTAATGACACTGAACCGCCAGTACAAAATGTTGTTGATCCACCAGATGTAATTGTTGGTGTTGCCTGAGGGGTTGGTTGTGCAGCAATAGTTAAAGCTGTAACTGCACTTTCACAGCCACTTGCATTGGTTGAGGTTAAACTATAATTGCCTGAAGATAAATTATTAAATACTCCAGTTGTATTTGTTATTGTACTAGATCCATTGTTTAAATTAAACGTCAATCCACTTATACCACTCGTTACACTTATTGTGCCTGTTGATGTTGTACATGTTGGATTGGTGACACTTGCTGTTGGTGTTGCTGGTAATGCATTTACGGTAACTGTTGTACTGGTACTACTTGAACAACCACTCGCATTAGTAACTGTATAAGTAATTAATGATGTACCATATGATACTCCTGTCACTTGCCCATTTGAACTATTTATAGTAGCAACTCCAATATTTCCACTTGACCAACTACTTGAACTCCATGTGCCTGATGATGATAAGGTAGTTATTGAACTAACACATACACTTGTTGCTCCTGTAATAACACTTGGACTTGTTGTTACGGGTTGCGTTGCAATAGTTAAAGCTGTAACTGCACTTTCACAACCACTTGCATTGGTTGAGGTTAAACTATAATTGCCTGAAGATAAATTATTAAATACTCCAGTTGTATTTGTTATTGTACTAGACCCATTGTTTAAACTAAACGTCAATCCACTTATACCACTCGTTACACTTATTGCACCTGTTGATATTGTACATGTAGGATCAGTTACACTTGCAGTTGGTGTTGTTGGTAATGCATTCACTGTAACTGTTATTACACTTGATGTTGCACTACAGCCACTAGAGTTTGTAACTGTTACACTATATAAACCAGAAGTTGTTGCTGTGATACTTTGAGTAGTAGCCCCGTTGTTCCATAAATAACTGGTAGCACTAGTTGCAGTTAATAACACTGAACCACCAGAACAAAATGTTGTTGATCCACCTAGAGTAATTGTTGGTATAGCCTGAGGGGTTGGTTGTGCAGCAATAGTTAAAGCTGTAACTGCACTTTCACAACCACTTGCATTGGTTGATGTTAAACTATAATTGCCTGAAGATAAATTATTAAATACTCCAGTTGTATTTGTTATTGTACTAGACCCATTGTTTAAACTAAACGTCAATCCACTTATACCACTCGTTACACTTATTGCACCTGTTGATATTGTACATGTAGGATCAGTTACACTTGCTGTTGGTGTTGTTGGTAATTGAATAACTTCTACAGTAATGATATTTGAACTTGCAATACTCGAACCATCAGTGGCATCTCTTCTATAATATGTTGTTTGAGTTAGTGTATTAGATATAGTATATGTTGAAGAATTTGCACCTTGAATTTCAGAATAAATAGCATTCATTGAACCGTCATTAGAGAAGTACCATTTATATGACAATGTAGTTGCTCCACCATTTGCATCTACTTCACTTGAAATTGTTGAATTGGTCAAATTTGCTCCAAAACAAATTTTTTGATCATGTGTGTATATACCTCCTGAATAAAAACCTATAGTACCACCATCAATATTCCCGATTTTTAAATTAAAACTGTTATTTGCAGAAACACAACCATTTGTGTTTGAGATAGACAATGTGAATGAATAAGTTCCAACAGTTGTATTTGATATTGGAATACTAATTAATAAATCTGTGGGAGTAAATGAACCAGTTGAAGAATAAGAACCAATAAATGTTGTGCTATTCAATGAATAATTATATGTATTAGAAGACACATTATCAAAGTAAATATTGAAATTAGTTTCTGAAGTTGTTATATCTGGTACACTTGTCAAATGAATAGTTGGAGTAGGTGGCTGATTATTAATTACAACAACAGTAGCAGAGCTTACGCAGCCATCTGAGTTTTTCGAAGTCAAATTATAAGTACCTGGATTGACTGTATTAAACAAGCCTAAAGAATTTGAATAGCTTAAACCATCTAAACTAAAAATCAAATTATTTGTGTTACTCGTTACACTTATTGTTCCGGTTGCGATTGTACAATTAGGTTGAACTATAGTTGCAACTGGAGCAGTTGGTGTTGCAGGTTGTGCATTTATTGTAATACTTGATGATGCAACTGATGTACATGAACCATTCGAAACAGTAAATGTATAAGTACCCGCTGATAAATTACTAAATATTGCTGTTGATGACGAACCTGTTATTGTTGCGCCTCCCGTTGCCGTTACTGTCCATGAACCTGATGGCAATCCACTAAGAGCAACACTACCTGTTGATGTACTACATGTTGGCTGTGTTATTGTTCCAACAACTGGAGCAGTTGGTGTTGCAGGTTGTGCATTGATTGTAATACTTGATGATGCAACTGAAGTACATGAACCATTCGTAACAGTAAATGTATAAGTACCCGCTGATAAATTGCTAAATATTGCTGTTGAAGTATTTGACCCCACTATCGATCCAGTTCTTGTAGTCACTGTCCATGTTCCTGAATAGGGCAATCCACTTAAGGCAACACTACCGGTTGATATACTACATGTTGGCTGTGTTATTGTTCCAATAACTGGAGCAGTTGGTGTTGCAGGTTGTGTATTGATTGTAATACTTGATGATGCAAATGATGTACATGAACCATTCGAAACAGTAAATGTATAAGTACCCGCTGATAAATTACTAAATACAGCAGTTGTTGATGAACCTGTTATTGTTGCCCCTCCCGTTGCTGTTACTGTCCATGAACCTGATGGCAATCCACTAAGAGCAACACTACCTGTTGATGTACTACATGTTGGCTGAGTTATTGTTCCAATAAGTGGAGCAGTTGGTGTTGCAGGTTGTGCATTTATTATAATACTTGATGATGCAACTGATGTACATGAACCATTCGTAACAGTAAATGTATAAGTACCCGCTGATAAATTACTAAATACAGCAGTTGTTGATGAACCTGTTATTGTTGCCCCTCCCGTTGCCGTTATTGTCCATGAACCTGATGGTAATCCACTAAGAGCAACACTACCAGTTGATGTACTACATGTTGGCTGTGTTATTGTTCCAATAACTGGAGCTGTTGGTGTTGCAG